>Ga0209543_1000038_pt1 | contig 200673 bp, 165 predicted proteins | sample MesohylFT_FD_187296 | JGI IMG/M metagenome (GOLD analysis project Ga0209543, IMG submission 187296) | Host-associated microbial community of the marine sponge Aplysina aerophoba from Gulf of Piran - sponge mesohyl, lysed by freeze-thaw... | ecosystem: Host-associated > Porifera > Sponge >... | reverse complement strand
CCCCAGGGAAGTTTACGCCTCGCAGACCTCGCTTACTTTTCGCTTGATGAACTTGAGAAACTCACGCAAAACGGCATCTATTGGATCTCTCGGTTGAAAGCCAACTCGTATCTATCTGATGACACCGAGGAACCCCTCGATTTACAAAACATGCTCAGAGACGAAGAAAACACCCACATCCGCAAGTCCATCCGTATCGGGAAAACAAAGCAACTTCCGGCGTATCTCATTGCTGAACGCCTCTCCGAAGCAGAAACCGATAAACGCCGACGCTCCATCCGATACCGTGCCAAACGCAAGGCACAAACCCCCTCAAAAACACTCTTACGCCTCGCTGGATACAACCTCTATATTACCAATATCGAGGCACATCGGCTCACACCGAAGCAGATTTGTGTCATCGTCGGTGTCCGTTGGCAGATTGAGTTGATCTTCAAGAGTTTCAAAAGTCTCTCAAAACTTCAGGTCTCCCGAAGTCAGAAACCCTATCGCATCCTCTCTGAAATCTATGCAAAACTCATCGCACTTTTGATGCAACATACCGTCATGAGAGGGGCCGGCTACCGACCTATACAACAGAGTTTCATCAAGACGGCAAAGTATATCGAAGGTTATGCGAGATGGCTAACGCTGAGTTTTCATCACGCAAAAAACGCACTCCACAAAACTTTGAAAGCCATAAAACACGCATTTGAAAATGGAGGCTCTTTTCAGAGAACCACTGGAAAAAATACAACCTTTCGCAAACTCCAAGACGCTACGGAAAACCCCTAAATTGACACCTATGGTGCGGTTTCCTAACCGCACCGGACATAACCAAAAACAGTAGGACCTCTTAAGAGGAATCATCAATCAGAATTGGTATAACAATGTGAGTTTTATTAAGCAAGAAAGCAAAGTTAATTCTATGCATTACCATAAACGGAAACCCCCATGAATATTATATCACTTTTCTGTGAGATTAACAACCTTTTTGCGTTTAAATGTTTCTTCTTCATTGCTTGCGAGAAACGCAAAAAGCACAACACATATTGAACTTTATACTGGTATAGTGCTAACAATACGTATTTGCTTTCATCAAAATAGTAGAGAAGCCTCTTAAAGACCGTTCCCTCTAAACATGTCTGCTCCATGACAACACGTCCGAAACTTATCAGTTACAATTACTATGTTGAGTTGATATTTCAAATGCTAATGCCTTCATTAGTGTGTTTTCAGACACGAGTTGGGCTGTGTCGCAGTATCTCATTTATTACTTCCACACCCAATTGCTTCCAAAAATTCAACTTTTTTTTTCTTAGTGACCTAATTTGCTTTTTTCCCCGTCTTGTAGGGCGTAAATGGAGTCTCAGGATCTTAATTATTTTTCAGATATTGCTTTGCTTGAACGAATCCAAAATGGTGACGATATCGCCCTCGTGCAACTCATTAACAAGTACGAGGCATTGTTATGGAAGATTATCCATGGCGAAATTCCAGATGTCGATGCAAGAGAGGATGTGTTCGCAGATACGCGCCTCGCTATTATACAGCGATTTCATAGGAATTCTAAAGGTATTCATGCTGTAGACAAGTGGATCAAGCAGGTAGCACGCAGCAAGTGCAAAGAATATTGGCGGCAGGCTAAAAAACGCCAAGAGGTAGCAACACTTGCTGAAGAACTATATGATGGTACTCAGAATTGCCCACAACATTGGGAGCAGCTCTGGTCGGAGGTACTTGAGGTAGTTCATAAGCTGGGCCCCATTTACGTGGAGATGGTTGAGTGGTGGATGCAGGGATGGACAGCTGCAGAAATCGGGAAGCATTTAGGCATTCCCGAGGGCACAGTGAAGTCCCGCCAGAACACGATAAGGCGTGAAGTCCGCGCGTATTTCGATGAGTAGCGTGTGTCTGTTCAAAAATCAGAAACGATAATACAAACTTAACCTCTTGTTTGCTGATTACAGTGTAACAATATGTGATAATGTTTCACATTTTCTACGATTGAACTGGAAAAATTAAATTTGCGGAAGCAGAATCCTGAGTTTTTCCAGTTATTTCCGAAATCCCAACTTCCTTCAAGGAAGCGACAAAAAGGAGAACAATTATGACTCGTATTTTGGCACTTCAGAAACTAAAGGCCGGTTCGACTTCAGGGCGATACGGTTCTATACATAGTGCTATAGGCGGTATCACAAGTTGCCACTGCCCAGCCAACAACTAAGATGGCGTTTTTATTTTATGCTCGCCAGCGATCTTATCTCAGTATCCGAGAAAGTGATGGATCCTAATATATGTGGAGATACTCTCTCTAACAATTAAGTTAGTTCTTCAGAAACATCTCCTTGAGCATTTACCTTAACCTCCGAAAAGGAAGGAAACAGTTATGACTCGCATTTTAGCTCTTCAACAATTGAAAGTATTTCGACAGCTTGGACAGATATATGGATATTCAGTTCAATCGGCTGCGGTACCAACAATACGGAATAGTTGTTTATGTCCGCTTAGCAACAACTAAGGAGACTTCTTTTCGCATTCCCGCGTATAGTTTTGCTCTCGTATCCGAGAAAGCACACCATATATAGTCATATAGTCGCACGGATGATTTAATTTCATTAAAAGAAGTAGAAAGGAGAACAATTATGACTCGTATTTTGGCACTTCAGAAACTAAAAATGAGTGTTAGGGTGTTTGCGAGCACTTCCCACCGTTCAGTAATTGATCTTCCTGGTGGAAGTTGCTATTGCCCGCATAACAATTAAGGTGGTGTCTTTGTAGCACACCTATGAGAGGTTTTACTCTCGTATCCAAGACAGCGTAGCGATATATAATCTCCACAGACTGATCTCTTATTGTTATGCTTTCACTTACTTCACCTGCTCCTTTGAGGAGCGAAAAGGAGAACAATTATGTCCCGTATTTTAGCACTACAAAAGTTAACGGTTGCTGAGCCGTTAGAGGGCAAACACTACGGATCCGCGATTTCTTCACAACCTGGTGCTTGTGAAATTGTTTTGAACAATTAATTTTTTTTACAGGTCCGGGGGTATCTTTATCCTTACATTCGAGAAAGCATAGCAGTAGACAGTTTCTATTGCTATTGTTTACTGTCATGCTTCCTCTTAATTCACACAAAAAGGAGAACAATCATGACTCGTATTTTAGCACTACAGAAACTGAAAATCACTTTGACTTTAGCGAAGGATGTTACAACGATTCTTTCTATGTGCAGTGCTATACCACGGCAGACAAGCTGCCACTGTGTACTTAACAATTAAGGTAATGTTTTTGTAGCACGCCTGTGAAGGATTTTACTCTCGTATTCAAGAAAGCGTAGCAATATGCAGTCTCATATGATTTCTCATTGTTACGCTCTCATTTAATGAATCAATCAACTCCTGAAAAGGAGCGAAAAGGAGAACAATTATGACTCGCATTTTAGCACTTCAGAAACTAAACGTCTCGGTGACATCGCCGAGCAATCTAGCCTCCCTTAATTCTGCACTTGCCACCCACGGTAGTTGTCACTGTAATGTTAACAACTAATGTGGCTTTTACCTATTTTTCGGGGCGAACCCCCAAAAGGAGTATTCTCATGACTCGTATTTTAGCTCTTCAGAAATTGCAAGTAGTTAAAGTGCTTGATGGAGTGCGTGTAAGCTGTCGGAATTCAACTGCAGAGCCTGCAACTACTTGTAGTACCGAGGCTAACAACTAAGGCGGTGTGTTTGCCCGCACAACAATTGAGACTCTCGTATCCAAGAAAGCATAGCAACATATAGTCTCCATGGATAATTTCTTATTGTTATGCTTTCACTTACTTCACCTGCTCCCTTGAGGAGCAAAAAGGAGAACAATTATGACTCGGATTTTAGCACTTCAGCAACTAAAAGTGAATTTTAGGGGATTTAAGATCGCTGGTTCCTGGGATTCATCAGGTAACGGCACCCAATTGCCTGGTACAACCTGCTGCTGCCCGCATAACAACTAAGGCGGTGTTATTGTAGCACACCTATGACGGATTTTACTCTCGTATCCAAGAAAGCGTAGCGATATACAATCTCTACAGATAAATTCTTATTGTTACGCTTTCACTTACTTTACCTGCTCCTTTGAGGAGCGAAAAGGAGAACAATTATGACTCGCATTTTGGCACTTCAGAAACTGAAAGTCACTTTTACTTTAGGGGCGGATGTCACAACGGTGCTTTCGCAGCGCAGTAATTTCCCCGGTGTCACAAGCTGCGCTTGCCCACATAACAATTAAAGTGGCTTTTGTGTAACAGATATGAGGATAGTTATTCCTCACATTGAGAAGAAAAATCATACGTGGTACTTAAAGTGGTGAAATTTTACACTTTTGTCACGTGTGATTTTTCTTCCGGTTTTATTTAGAATTAGGGAAATATATGTTATGTTAGTAACAGATCCGGGTTTCTCACCCGATTTTTATTTAGGTTATTGTTACGTGCCATCAGATTGGTACGAATCCTTTTCCCATTATACCACCACCCCTGAATTCTTGAGTGTAGCTCGAGAAACTTTGCCTTTTTCATGGGATCTGCGCCGGATAGGCATTTGGACTTACGCTTCTCCTTCAAATGCGAAATCGCGTAAACAGGGTTGGAAGATTCATGTTTCTGCTCTACCTGGGAATTCTCCAGAGATACTCAAACGAAGTATTGAAGTTTGTGTGGATTGTGAGGTATCGTTCAAATTTCTATCAGATCCTTTTATTTCTCAAACGGTGTTATCAAAAGGGGGGACGAGGGAAGCCAGTGGTAAATTTATCACAATCTATCCATCAAATGATTCGCATTTTCAATTAATAGCGAACGCTTTACATGAAAAACTTTCAGGATTTGAGGGATCTTATATTTTATCAGATAAACCCTATAAGGACTCTCAAGTCATTTTTTATCGTTATGGAGCCTTTTCGGGGTACCCTCAGTTGTCAGTATTTGGATATGAAGAGGTCCTACTTCGTTCTCCAGATGGTGAACTTACTCCTGATGGCAGATCCCCCTTCTTCAACCCCCCTCCGTGGGTTTCTAATCCTTTTGATTCAGAAGAAACAAATGAAGTTGATGCGCCGCCCGAAATGACAATTTACTTGAAGGAAGGACGCTATCGCATCGAAGAAGCAATGCACTTTTCTATCACAGGTGGTGTTTATAAAGCCGTGGATATGGATACTGGAAAGACGGTCGTTATTAAAGAGGCAAGACCACATACCAGTGTCGAGCTTAATAATGAAGATGCAATAACGAGGCTTCAAAAAGAACACCATTTATTAACAAAACTGAATGGAAGTGGCATTACACCTGAGCCCATAGATCTCTTTTTTGATTGGAAACATCTTTTTTTGGTGGAGGAGTATATCCCGGGGAATACCCTTAACACCCCGGTAGGCACTCTTGATTTTACTGAAAACGCCAACATTTTTGTTGAAAGGTTGTACACAATTTGGTTGAACCTCATGTCCGCGGTAAAAACAGCACATGATAACGACCTCATTATCAATGATTTTTCTCAGGGAAACACAATCATTTCTGATGACAATAAAACGTTTCATCTCATTGATTTGGAAGCTGCTTGGGAAGAAGGCACTGAATCACCTAGTTCAAGTTTTGGGACCATCGGATTTACGCCACCAGGAGGCGTGAAGGGAAAAAAAGGGGATATTTATAGTTCTGGTGCCTTGATATTTAGCTTAATCTATCCGCCCGTTCCCTCGCTCTTCAATTTAGAGCAAAAAACAAAATATGTTTTCTTGGATCTTGCAGAAAAGGAACAGTGCATCTCTGGTGAGATGAAAACACTCTTATTGGAATGCCTTGATTCGGATGAAAATGCTCGCCCCACAGCATCAGAAACTCTCAATCGATTAGAAAATATCTCTATTGAACCCACGCTTCCCTCAGCGAAAAAGAAAGTTGAACTGGACGATAAACTGCTTGGTAAGGTACTTGATAAAACATTGGACTACATTAAGTCCAGTACAGATTTTCAGAGAACAGACAGACTATTTCCGGCAGATCCTCTTGTTTTTATAACCAACCCATTAAGTGTAGCTCATGGAGCATCTGGTGTGGCTCACGCGCTTTCATATATAGAAGGGGAAGTTCCTGATAGGGTGATTTCGTGGATGCTAACGCATGAGATTTCAGGGGATAACTATCCCCCTGGTCTCTATCTCGGACTGTCTGGTATCGCTTGGATGTTTTGGAAACTGGGGTTAAAAGAGTTGTCCTTGAAGTTAATGAAAATCGCATCCAATCATCCTTTACTATGGGATTTATCTGATCTCTACTATGGCGCGACAGGTTTCGGTTTGGCTTGCCTTCATTTTTATAGAGAAACGGAGGAGACGTATTGGTTGGAACAAGCAACGCGTGTTGGAGATAAACTTATCAAGACAAAATCAGAATCGGACAAAGGATTCTATTGGCCAGACATGAGTGGGAATGTCTGGTCGGGTTACGCTCGCGGGGCATCCGGCATTTCCTTATTTCTACTCTATCTATACCTTTTAACTGGAGACATCAGATTTAAAGAATCTGGTAGATGTGCCTTGGATTACGATTTAGGACAAGCGGTTGAATTAGAGGATAAAATGAGAATTCCTCGAGCCACGCCAGATTCTGTATCGCCTAACCATCAACACGTCTATTCTCATTATTTGTCAGATGGTACCGCGGGCGTTTGTACGGCACTTCTTCGGTATCTCTCTGTTTTCGGAGAAGACTCAGACAAAGATATATTAGAACAACTCATGCCTGATACTACCCGTAATTATACCGCATTTCCAACCCTACTTACTGGGCTTGCCGGATTGGGAAATTTACAATTGGATGCATTTAATTTTACTGGAGAGGCAAAGTATGTCTCATCAGCATTCTACGTTACGGATGGTATGCTTCGTTTTCAAATAGAGAGACCCGAAGGTATCGCTTTCCCAGGCGAACAACTTTATAGAATTTCTAACGATTTTATAAGCGGTTCTTCAGGAATTGCGATGTTTCTATATCGTCTGATAAATCGTGAAAAACACCTCCCTAATTTCATGTTTATGTTAGATGATTTGCTACGTCCTTCCAAGTAAAGTGAATACATCCATACCTTTTCATAAACATAGACAGAAAGGAAGATGAAAATGAAAACAGTCCTCCTCACTCGGCATGCTGGAACTGAAGATGAAGGATCCAGTTTGTACCGGGTTTTTAGTGGGATAGAACAAATCGCTGCCCAGAATTATAATGTCATTAGGTTGAAGCCCGAACCTTGGAGCAAGCGGGATTTGGATAAGTGGATTCTTCACAATGCCTTGCAGACAGATTTACTTATCACCTGGGACCCATACGTCCTCAAAATTTTAAGAGAAAACGGATGGAGCGGAAAAACTATCCTCACAGCACTCGGTGGATTCCCTCGCGGTGCTGCCAATTTTCGCGGCGCAATGCCTTATCTCTATCAGAGCGATACAGTCTGGTGCAACAGTAGCGCAGATATGGGAATTTATACATCCCTCGTTACCCAAGACGGAACACAACCTGAAGCAGTTTGTATCCCGTTTAGCGTGAATGAAGAAACTTTCCAGCCTCTTGAAAACGAAGAAACTCGTCAGAAACTCCGAAGTGCCTGGGGTGTCAAACCGGACGACTTTGTTCTCATTTATGCAGGACGTGTCACTGTTGAAAAGAACGTTCACGCGATAGTTGAGGCTGTCTCCGAAGTTAAACGTTTAGGGTATCCCATCAAGTTAATAATTGTAGGAAAGATTGAAGATGTCCCTTTTCGTGAATTTGAGATATATCCTATCAATGTGGAGGGGAAAGTAAATGCTCTTATTGAAGCATCAGGAATTTCAGAGCATGTCACTATATACGAATGGCAAACTCCCAGTAAACTGAATGAACTCCTCAATGTTGCCGATGCTTTCATGAATCTTACACTGCACCACGACGAGAATTTTGGTTTGTCTCAAATTGAGGCAATGAGTGCGGGTCTACCTGTCATCGGAACCGCATGGGGAGGTTTAAAGGACACTATTGTTAACGAAGAGGTCGGATTTTCTATTGATACCTGGATAACAACAAATGGAGTCCGATTTGATGCCCCTGCCACCATTGCGGCAATAAAGTGCCTGATTGAAAGTAAGAAACTTCGCGAGGCACAGGGACAACATGCCAGAAAACGCGCTGTTACAAATTATAGTGATAGTCTTTATCGCGAACAAGTGATGCGACTCATAGAAACTGCTCTCAACTGTCCGACAGAAAAAATCAAACCCTCCTTTACTCATTTTGGAGCTCGTTTCCATCAAAGATTCGCCTGGAAGGGCTACCCAATGAAATACTCAAAGAGTGGACGAGCACCAGACCCTATCTATGAGAAACTATCAGATCCTGACTATCTGGATTTGATTCGTCCCTACACATCGCGGACAGTTCACAAAATAGAACATCAAAGCTCTCTATTCCAAGTTATGACCGGACACCTGAACGGAGATTTTTTCGTTTCAGAAGATTTACTCTATTCCATCCGAATCCCTGTCTCCCCGGAGGAGTCAGAGGCTATTAAAGAATTAAGTCGTTGGCAAGGGGTTCCAAGAAAAAATCTGAACTATTCTGACGACACACTCGCTTCACTCATGCAAAAAGGAGTGATTGGTATTTCAAAGGAGGTTCAATAATGTTCTATCCACCATCACGACTGCGAAGACCACCACTTCCAGATCCGCAACCTTTTCCACTCCCTAAGGAAGGATATCCAATGATGTTCTATGTACCATGGCAACCCCCAAGACCACCAGCTCCAAATCCTATGCCTGACCCCTTTCCGAACCCGCGACCAGATCCACATCCCGAGCCGCTTGGTTGGTAAATTACAATGACCAAAATGCAACTGCAGTGTCAATCAGATGGCACTGCAGTTTTTGTTTAATCTCGAACCCTTGCGACGATTTTAGCACTCCTCGGACTAATACCGTGATTCAGATGTTGAGACTTCACTATCCACCTACATTGAAGTCAGTCTGAAATACTCCATAACAAAAATGAAAGGATAAGGAAACATAATAACAGACGCGATGGTATTCTCTATTTACCTGTTAATCCTAAAGGAGCTTTTGCTAAACTCAATCAAAAAATTGTGCCGAGCCAATCGTTTATTAGAAAACCGACGCGGTGAATCAAAAGCGCAGCACGTCCCATGACAGTGTTACCGAATGCTGCTCCGAACCCTATCATGAGAAACGCGATGCCGACTTTTGAGAACCATTTGATGGGACCTCGGTGTTCTACAGAAAAGAAGAAATAAGTGAGTGTGCAAATCACCCCGACAACCATGAAAATTGCCCCGATGACCACCCCAGCAGTTTCTTCAGGCGGGATTGTTCCTGCATGCATCGCAGCAAAGGGAGTAAGTGTTCCACGTGTCTGCTCGAAAATATCTGCCTGCAGCACATTTGGAATCTGAACTCCTGAGCTAAAACCGATAAGAATGGCAGTAGGATAAGAAATGATCCACGCGTGCCGAGGGGACAACCGGGCGAAAAATAGCAAACCGAGGCCAATCGGAATTATTTTGAATAAACCGATCAACGCTGCTTTTGTTTCTGGAGTCGCACTCCGCGTTATTTCTGCCCAGAGTGCACCCACGGATTCGGACAAAGGTTCCCAGGCTAACGGTAGGAATCCTTGATGGAAGGCAATAACGAGCCCATATCCAACGGATATCCCTACAAAGAGGTGTTCGGCAAACCGATAGAATGGGTTATCCCGGTAAAGGACGCTATAGATGCATAACGTCAAAAAAGCCGCAATCCAGATACCAAAAATTTCCATCAATTACTCCTCCCGTCGTCGATGAATGAAAAAAGCGATGTTACCAAGGACAACTAATCCGATAATCAACAGATGTATAAAGGATGCTGTGTTTAGCCCAACAGTTCCAGCACCGGGGGCATTTAAGAGTTTCTCATACTCAGTGGCTCCCAAATAGCCCGGCATCAAGCCGACCAACTGTCCGGTTTGCAGGTAGGGGTACATCTGGGCGATAATCACGCCGGTAACCCCCGCGGCAATCTTCAAGTTGTATCTTGTATTCGCATAAACGATCCACGCTCCCGTTGAACTGCCAGCGGCAAGGTCAAGGAGTAAGTCAATCTGGTCATAGTTGGTAACATTTTTCATCATCGGAATTTCGGTAATTGCCCTTCCATCGTAATCCGTTTCAAAGACATTGGCGATATTCGTTCCCATCCCAAGGATAACCTGTACGGCTCCGGGTCGGTAGCCCAAAAAGACATAATCTTCACCGTCGACAGCACCGTTTTCCGCTGCAATCTTCCGCATGAGGTTATGAGCCAGGGTCGGAGTGTTATGATAAAGCGTCATTCCGATAACTCTCACGTTCTTGTTAAAACAGTGTTGTAGTACCGCTTTTGCCATAGGTTCCGGTTCCGCCAGAGAAGAGGGACCGTAGTCAAAGGCCATAATAATCGTTGATTCTGGAGGAAGCGCGTCAATGTAATTATAGAGTTTCTGTGTTGGTTCGGATACTGTCGTCGGTAGACTCACCGGGATAAGGGTCGGAATGATGACGACTACGGCAATTAAAACGAAAATTATTCGCCGGTCCATGTTCATAAGTTTTTCAAGCATTGGCTAATCTCCTCCACCTAAATACGAACGTTCAATTCCCAAGATAATCCGAATGGATTGTGAAATCACGCCTAAACTCACCCCAAGGATGATGCCGCGCCGGGCCGCGAGGTTAGGGATGTCCAAAATCCATTGGCGTGCTTTTGAAGCCCCATCTTCCCAAGGTATCCATGACAGAACCGTATTCCAGATGTAATCGCCGATCGGCACATTTCCAAGCATAACAATCATCGCACTCACAAGAAGCAGGGTCGCCTCAAATGCCCGGGCTCGGAAGGCACGATACGCCGCTGAAGCAATAAAGAAGGCAAGCAACGAAAACATTGTCGCGTCCATCGGGACTTGCACGTTGTTGTATAACCATTCAAAGACAGAGTTTTGGGGACCGAAGGGAATGCCTACCACGACCATTATGAGGAGCCCCGCAAACACAACCAAACTATATCGCCAATGTTCTGTGCGGCGGCGAATGCGTGTCGCATGTGTTTGAATGAGCGTTAATGTTGCTAAGATAAGCGCGAAAGGGGATATAATCAATACCCAACTGACAACTTCCTTGTAAATTGCCTGAGAAAGTGAATGTGGGCTGAACTGCGCGACGATCATCACCATACCGAAAAGAAAACAGAGTGCTAAGGGAACTTGGCGTCTCATAAAACCTCCTAACGTACCCGCTGTAAAAGCGATGTAATCCAGCTAACACCGGATAATTCCAGAATTACACCAAGCACAATCGCTGCGAAGATAACAACCTTCCCCCAATCTTGTCCTTTGAGGCTACCTAAGAACATAGGATCCCTTGATAGATAGGCGGTTGCAGCGTAGAGTTCTTCGCCAATTAAGGTATAATCACATGCCGCTATGAAGAACGGGAGTTGATGTTCAGAATCTGTCCCCGCAATCTGTATCGCGCCGATGGAGTTACCGGTTTCAGCCATGAGGAGTGATTCTGCGGCGAAAGAACCTTGTAGGAATATTGCAGCTGGTTTTTCACGGATCATCATCCCATCAACGCCGGCGGCGTAAGCGAACTGCTCACCGCTCAGGAAGAAAATATTTTCTTCGTTATAGGCATCTGGACGTCCCTCATCAAGGTAAGAAGTTTTCACTATTTCGCGCACCACATTTAGCACAATCGGGTCAATACACGGCACCCGCAGCGGCGTTTCGTAGTCCGCTGTCCGTCGTGCCACCTGCCCCAGAATTGTCATACCAGCAATAGTCGACGCCCCATCTACACTTCCTAAGCCAAGGATATAAAGGATCGAGCGTCCCATTTCGGTCGCCCTGCCGATGGCTTCATCGACTGCCTCAAGTCCAGGGATACGCCGGACAAATACCTCTTTACCGCTTCTCGCATCATAGATATTCCAAAGAATGGCGGTGGAGAAAAGAATCATGGCAACAAACAGCGGAATTTTTCCGGTGTGAAACCATTCACCTGTTCCTTGAACGGGTACGGTTTCCTCGGAATCAACCGTCGCTTCTGTCGCGCTAACGGCACGCACGATATAGGCGTAAGCGTTCCCTTTTTCGATAGTGGAATCCACATAAGTCGTCGTCCGAGCAGGCAACATCCCGCCAATTTCTTCGAGACCACCACCTGCAATTCGACGTAGGATTTGATACCCACTGATACCGCTATCCTCTGGTGCGGCATCCCACTTAATCGTGACGCTGCTACCGTCGTCGTTGGGTGTGTCGGCTGCCGTGACATTTGACGGTGGTGCAAGTTCTTGGCTAAATGCAATGCCACCGATAACGCATAAAACCAAGCAAATGACTATCCATTGAGTTATTTTTATCATAAATTATTCCTCATTTATGGCTATCAACTTTCAACAGTTGGCTATCAGCAGAAACAATCTCTTTCTGACTGCTGACTGCTGACCGCTGACCGCCATTAACAAAAACATTGCGCAATCGCTTGTAGAACATGCCGATCGTCTATATCGTCGCGGATAACGACTTCTCCGATACGCGTCGGCAGGATGAGGCGGAGTTTACCCCCTAACATCTTTTTGTCTAAATACATCGCATCATATAACGCCTCCGGGATGAGGTCATTTGGAAAAACGATCGGTAATTTTGCACGCTTTAAGAGGGTGCGTTGCCGTTGAAAATCGGTCTCAGCGAACATCCCTAAATTGACAGCCAACTGCGCAGCACAATTCATACCGATAGAAACCGCTTCGCCGTGTCGATACCTATTGTAATGCGTCAGTGCTTCCAAGGCGTGTCCAAAGGTGTGTCCATAGTTCAGCACCATCCGCAGTCGGCTTTCTTTTTCATCTTTCGCGACAATTTCTGCTTTGTTGACACACGCCTGTGAAATTATCTCAATAAGCGTCGTGTCGTCTAAGTTTAAGAGTGCCTCCAGATTTTTTTCAACCCTTTCAAACAGCGGTTCATCGCGGATAACACCCATTTTGATAACTTCAATAAGTCCGGCTCGGATGTCGCGCTGCGGCAAAGTCTTGAGCGTGTCTACATCAATGACCACCAACTGCGGTTGATGAAACGCACCGATGAGGTTTTTCCCTTTTGGGTGATTAATCGCTGTCTTACCGCCGACGCTCGCATCAACTTGTGCTTGGAGCGTCGTCGGAATCTGAACGTAAGGGATACCGCGCATATACACGGCTGCAGCGAATCCAGCCACATCGCCGATGACCCCCCCACCGAGCGCAATGATGAGTGAACCCCGATCGAGGTGGTGTTCCACCAAACTATCCTGTATTCGGGAGAACTGCGCCAGTGATTTGCTATCTTCGCCACCGGGGACTTCAATCGTGCGGACATCAAATCCGGTATTTTCAAGGCTCTTTAGAACGACAGGCAGATAGCACGTTTTGACATAAGTATCCGAAACGATGAGAACCTTATTAGATTTCATAACGGGTGTAAGCAGTTCCCCAACACTGTTGAGGAGTCCTGTCCCAACAACGATCGGATACCTGTTATCCCCGAGTTCCACGTGTAAGGTTTTCGTCATTTTAGTTTCCTAATGCTTTTCGTAAATACCCGTTTGATGTGAGTGATAATTTCACCGAAGGAGCGTCCGGTCGTACTTATCATATGATCGGCTTCCGCATAGTAGGGCTGTCTTTCCGCCAACATCGACTGGATCTTCGCGAGTGGGTCAGGATCTTGGAGCAACGGTCGGTGTGTTTGGTGTCCAACCCGTCGATAGATCTCCTCCGCCGTTGCTGTTAGGCAGAAGACAATGCCATTTCGCTTGAGTTCTGTCATATTGGATTCTTTCAGAACAACTCCGCCACCGGTAGCAATAACGTGGTTGTACAGTTTCGACACCTTACAAACGGCTTCGCTTTCAAGTTCTCGAAAAGCAGATTCTCCGTCTTCCGCGAAGATGTTGCTGATACGCCGCCCACTGTCCCGTTCAACAATGTCGTCTGTATCCACGTAGCGCATCCGAAGTTGTGAGGAAATCCGTCTTCCGATAGAAGTTTTTCCTGTGCCCATAAAACCGACAAGCACAATATTGGGGCGTTTTTTGACGGGGCGTTGCACCTGATTTCCACCTCTTAATAGTTATCAGTCATCAGTCGTCAGTTAAAGAAGTTAACTGACAACCGACGACCAATGGCTGACGAGTATTATAACACTTTTGAAAAATATTGCAAAGGTTTTGCACCAATTTTTGAGGTATGGTATAATTACGCATAGGAATCGGGGTTACAAACCCCTCCCACAGGAGAAGGCAGATGGCACGACAACTCAGAATGGTGCGTCCCACTCTCAAAGATTTACCTGAACTAAAACTCCCGCCAGGCTACGGCATGCGAACCTATCGCGATGGGGATGAGGCGCATTGGGCACATATCATTAGCGACTCGTTTGGGGGCAGAGAACGCACTGCCCAAGATACGAGGAATGAGATTACTGGCAGAGATGTATTTATTCCTGATGGATTCTATTTTGCGACACATCAAGGTACTCCGGTTGGAACTGCCTGTGCATGGCGGGAATCTGTGGATGAGAAAGATGTCGGGTATGTGCACATGGTAGGCGTTGTTGCCGAACACACCGGACACAAGCTCGGAAAATGGGTCTCGCTCGCTGTTCTCATCTACTTCCGCGACAACGGATTTAAATGTTCAATGCTGGATACCGACGATTTCCGTGTTCCTGCTGTCAAGACCTACCTGAATTTAGGGTTTATACCTGTTTATGTTGAAGAAGGGCAACCAGAACGATGGCAGAAGATTTTTGAGAAATTGGGACTGCCCTCTATGTCAGCGCAGATCGAGAACGTTAGAGAAACGCTTCCTGAGGAACTGTGGACGAAAGTCTCAAGGTGAAAATAGGGTGGAAGACCAACTCAGAATGATTAGACACAGTTTGGAAAATCTGCCGACACTCCAGTGTCCTGACGGGTATTATATCCGTACCTATCGACAAGGAGACGAAGCGCATTGGGCGCGAATAATGGACAGAGTCTTTGTAGACCAGGGCAGAACCGCCCAAGATACCTACGCTGATGTTATTAGTCAATCCAATTTCGATCCAGATGGCTTCTGTTTCGTTATCCACAAAGATGTACCTATCGGTACAGCGTGTGCTTGGAAGAAGTCTCTGCGTGGCAAATCGATTGGCTACATTGACATGCTCGCTGTGCTGCCGGAGCACACTGGACATAGACTTGGAAAATGGCTAACGGTGTTTCTTCTACACTATTTTAAAACGCAATCCATGGTATCTGTAATGTTAGACACAGACGATTTTCGACTCCCCGCAATCAAAAATTATCTCAACTTAGGGTTTGTTCCTGTTTATGCGGGTGAAAACCATCTGCGACGTTGGCAAAGCATCTTTGAAAAGTTGGACATTTTTTAATTTTTCCTTGCGGTTAAATGACGTAGGTTTGAACTTTAGCATCCGTGTTCTTAAATCCGCCCTCCACTACGTTACGGGCTACAGGTTTTGTACTATTTTTAATTTTTCCTTCTTAAAAATGAGAGTGCTTCTCGCGGTGAGAAACTATTTCCGTTTATCGAATAGTTTTGTTATATCCGCGATTCTCATCAGCGGCTTCAGTTTCCGACTCATCGGCATAGACATCGGCTTGCCTGATTCTCCCGACCCACGTGAAGTACTCATCGCACGAGATGTACTAAACCTCATCCATTTCACAGCACCCCCTCAAATCTACAACTGGCCCGGAACAGCATGGTTTTACAGTATTGCTGCGGTAGGCAAATTAGTGTCGCTTGCTGGTTTACAACTAACGGAAGCCCGTGTAATCTTATTGGCACGCTGCATCAACGTTCTCTTGTCTACGGCGACACTTTGGCTCACCTATCGCATTGGAGTTCACTGTTACAGTAAACGTATAGGTCAGCTTGCCGCCGGATTGCTCGCTGTTGCGATGTTACATGCCACCAATGAATCGCGTTTTGCACTTGTTGACATCCCTGCGACTTTCTGTGTAACGTTGTTTCTCTGGCTCGTGATGCGTGTGCGATTTTCTTCAGTCGGGCTTACATTTCAAACTGCGGTGTGGCTTGGTGTCATCGCAGGGTTCGGCTTCGCAGTCAAATTTACAACCGTCTTTGTAGGTTTCTCACTCCTGGTCTTCATTAGAAGTGAAGGTTTTTACAAAAAATTAGCAACAATCATCGGTGTTTCCGCATTAACCTTTACGCTCCTCTGCCCTTATTGGCTCATTGATCTGGTTTCACCGGAGTGGAATTTCTTCTTTGAGGATTTCTGGTATGAAGCCACGCATTATCATCGCGGTCACTTCGGTCTCATCGCTGCGGCGGAATCTGGGTTGCTGCATCGGTTTATCTATCTGTGGACGCTTCTGAAATGGGGCATGGGGTTGCCACTCGTACTCCTTGTCAGTTTGGGGGTTTTGTGCGCGCTCGCGTCGCTTAAAAAGGAAGTTGGTGAGTTTCCTGTACCAGAAGTACTCTTACTGGCTTTCGTTATTCCCTATCTACTGTTTATTGGGATACATAAAGTTAAGTTTGCGCGTCATCTACTGATACTCTATCCGGCACTCACTGTACTCGCCGCTGCCGTGTTCGGACGCTTTCCGAGCATTATGGAAACTCTATTACAGTGGGTACGTCCACGCGAGACTGTGAAGCCCCTACATTCCACCGGAGACCTTAATCCACTTTGGAAATGGTTTGGTATAGTCTTGGGTGGTGTTGTAGTGCTTTATTCATTCGTTTATACTGTTTCCTTTGCCTCTATCCTGTTCTCGCAACCCACTAAGGTTGCAGCATCCGACTGGATAGCCGCGCACATTCCTCAGGAAGAATCTGTTGCTGTTGCGCCAGAGATCCTATTCGACTGGCTTCTCCCTGAGTTAGACTTCGTAGTGACAGATGAAAAAGTGAAATGGGTGCTTATTCTTGTGCCGAATCTTGAAGTGTTCCAAAAGTACCAAGAGTCTCCTCAACGGTATCAAGATGAGGATTGGTACCCGCTCAGTGAAATTGGATTCGAGGAAACGCTTGCGTTTTACACGCGAGTCTTAGGGGAAGGAAGTCCGTATGAATTGCACAAGACATTCCGATTCCCGCCAAAGTTCTTAGGCATCGAAATAATATCCGATAGCGGTGCCCCATTTCCGATGCGGGCACTCGCACATCCAGAGCTCCGTATCTATCGCCGTCTCGATGAAATAATGCCGTGAGTGGGCAAGTTGTGGGATTTCGCGCAATTGTTTACATGAACGGGGACTTGAAATGATTCTTCTGAATAGGTACGATAGATGATAGAATTTGATGAAGTACATCCGCTGCAGTCGTATCGGCATCAATGATTCGAATGAGGTCTTGAGGGTAGTAATCAATCAATGGTTCAGTTTCTCGTTTGTAGACATCCCACCGATAGCGAACTACGATTTCTTCAGAATCGTCGATCCGATTTTCTTTCAGTGACCGTCCTCGAATGCGTTTAAACATCACTTCCCGGTCCTCACAGACCATGTAGATTACCTTAAACAGTTTTATATAAGGTGCTATGAGACCTGCTTGTACGATGTTGCGTGGAATGCCATCAAGAATCAACAGATCGCTTTCTGGCGCGTAGACCTGCTCGCGGACTTTCGCCGCCATGTAGTCTTGCCAGATTTTGATTGTAATGTGATCTGGGACTAATTTACCGATTCCTGCGTATTGTTGGAAAATCTGTCCGCATTTGGAATTGATATCAAGTTCGCGGAACATATCCCCGCTAGAGACATGGAAAATGCCAGGGATTTGTGCCAGCATTTTCCCTTGTGTTCCCTTACCAACACCAGGGGGACCGACAAGCATCACTGCTTGATAACACGGTGCATCCACCTCGTGTAGAGGGTTCTTATCCGTTATCATGTCTGTTTTTGTCCTCTGCCGCCTTAAATTCCTCTTCGTTGAGTTGGCGCGTTCCACAAAAGCGTTCACACATGCCTATAATAAACCTTACGTTCCAAGAAGGTGTTCAAGAATGTAGAAGTCCAAACCTTCATAATCTCTGGCTGTGATAAATTCCTGCTCGACCTCTTTGTCAAACGTTCGGACCTTCTCAAGTAGGTTAAGGAAGGTTCTACGACTACTCAGTAAGTGTTTTGCTGAGATGTCACGTGGTTGGGTTCGCATTACTTTCACATCTAATCCAATGAATTCACCGTTTCTACCGTATCCATTTTCTTCAAGGACCTGCACCTGATTAAACGCACGCCGCAAATTAACCGAACCGAAAGCTTTATCTTGATCGAATTTTAACCCATTCTGGTCGTTGAGATGGACACTCCAAAGTTTCTTGTGATAGAGAGCGTATCCCATCTCGTCGGATGGTTCTAACCCAGCGAGAATAGCATGCGCGCTTTCGATTAATCCGCCAACGCGTTCAGGCGCATCGCTCGCATAGGCTAATCCAATAGCGTGTCCGATGGTGGGAATATAAGCGATGTCCATCGGTTCATTCGGTTTTGGTTCTATGAGGATTCGGATTTCTGGGTCGTATTCGAGCAGCGCGTTGATTGCTTCCAAAATTTGTCCAATTGCGCCTGCTGAATCTTTCGTTTCCCGAATGTAAGTGCCTTCGCGGGCAAGCCACAACACGAGATTTTTACACCCGATCTCGTTAGCGATATCTACACACCGTTTTGAACGTTCCAGGGCATACTGTCTTTCTTTTGGAGAATTAGAGGTGTAAGCACCATCAATAGTCTGTGGAGATTCCCACAACCGCGGTGCCACAACTTCTGCTGTTAAACCGTGGTTATCGATTTGTTTTTTGACAGTTTTTGTTCGCGCTATCAGTTGCGCATGTGTTTTCTCGTCAATATCCGGCACAATGTCATCGTCATGAAATTGAATTCCAACAAAACCGAGATCGCGATAAAATCCAACCTTTTCATCGAAACTGAACGCCTCTCGAACAGGGGGTCCGAAAGGGTCTGTTCCCTCGTGTATATTCCATGGTCCGAAAGAGAAACAATATTCTGTTGTTCCTTTAAAGGATTCGCTCATTTTCTTCTCCTGTACGCAACGTTTATTCTTCCACTTCGTTACAAAATATTGCTTTTAATCGTTTTGTTTTCGAAACGCTACGGTAGCGATAAAGAATACGAAAAAACTGCTTGACTTTACTAATAAGTATAATGTATTATTTAAAATGTGTCAAGCAATTCTGTAGTCACGGTTTGCAAACCAATGTTGCAAATCAGGTATGCTGGATTAAATAAGGGACCTCCCCGGAATGTTACCCATATCTCGCTCGATTTTCTCTTGTTCATATTTATTTTATTTTTTCATGCTTACGCTGAATCTACCTGTCCAGCATATACATGCAGCGGATCATGAAGGCGCAGAAGGTACACCACTTCCTACTGTCAACGACTCCATTAGCGAAGCGCAGACATTGATATTAGGGGAAACGTCAACAGAAACCTTCAGTTTTACAGATGTTTATCATATAGAACTAAGCCTGAATATATCGGGTAATATCGAACTGATTGCTACGGAAGGCGATGTCATCACCGTTACGCTTGAGAAACAGGCACGGGAAACCATAAACACAAAACAGGACAAGCTGATTCGCGACTATCTTGATAACATCATCTTGACAGGAACGCAGAGCGATGACACACTTCAGTTGAGGGTCCAACTACCCGGTAGTTCTCCTGAAACAAAACCGAGTCCGCTTTCTAATACGGAAGCGTTACAAACAGTGCTCTATGATGGACTCCAACTGAAATGTACCATTAAAACACCCGCGGATGTTTCTGTTAAACTCCATGCCAAAATTGGAGATATATCCATTCAACGTATCCGTGGAAAGATAGAAGCCTCGACAGGAACGGGGAACGTCCATTTAAATGAAACCTTAGGCAATTATAGCATCAGTGTGACAAAGGGCAACATTGATGGGCAAATTTTGCTAACCCAAGGACAAAATAAGTTAGAAACCCAAAGTGGCTCAATTGGATTGGTGGTACTTGACCCTGTTGCGTCACCAATGGATATAACCGCACAAGGCGGTAGCATCCGTTTACGACTTCCTGAAAATTATGCCGCAGATGTTGAACTTGAGAGTCAGAAACAGCAAATTATTATCAATTTACCCGCACAATTTGACGAGGAAACAGGACTCACGATTATTAACGATGGTGGACCGCTGTTTCGGTTGAAAGCCACCGATACAATTTCACTTCTACCCAGTTCACCGAGCGACGGAAGTACACCCCCAGACGCTGAAACGGATCCATTTGTGGATTTTGCTCAACCTGTTCCCCAAATAGCAAAGGCACCCATTATTGATGGCAATTTATCTGAGATTGTGTGGCAAGAAGCCGCTTTGCTCTCTCCCTTCCAAAATCCAGATGGCACCGATGTTCCAAGCAATTCAACTGAAACTTTTTTAATCTGGGATGCCGAGAATTTCTATATTGGTGTAAAGGCTGCCGTGTCTGATTCGTTTCTTCCGTATATTTCACAGACCCAGCATGATTCACCAATTTGGGAAGACGAGTGTATTGAACTTCTGATTGACCCTGACCCGAAAACTGATATTTATTATCACCTTGTTATCAACCCAATTAGTGCGTATTTTGATCAGCGTGTTGATACACCTGGGGAACCCAGTTTCCAGTTTGCCCCTCATGATGTTCAAGTTACTTTGAATCGAAGAACGATGCAAACAGCGTTCGATGCGGATAGCACATGGAACTCAGAGGCGAAAGTTGCTAGCCAAATTAACACCACTTTTTGGAGCCTTGAAGTCGCTCTCCCGCGTAAAATGTTGGAGCCTTCTCCTGAGATGGATTCGCAGTCAACATCTTCTGTTGAAAGTAGATGGCTTTTTAATATCCATCGTAAGATGCGTAGTAGCAATATGAAGAGTCTTATTCCTGCTACATCCAGAGAATATAGTTATTGGCTGCCAATCTATGATAACGAGCATCCGTGGTGGTCCCATTCGCCACAGGAATATACAGGTCCACTTTCGGGACGCTATGGTCCAGCGATGGGGATTTTGGAATTCGTTACGACACCACTTGCTTCTGAAGACTTCGCATCTGAAGTTAAAGTCCAGGTTGCGACTATTGAAATTAAAGGTAATACCACAATTCCGACAGAGGTTGTTCAACAGTCTCTTCCCATTCAACCTGAAGATGTTATCACAAGTCCACAACTTTCTTGGCTAATCACAGAAGTGCGGGAACAGGGTTGGTTTCAAGATGTGCGTTTGGAAACTCAGCAGGTCGATGTTGACGGTGAAGAAGCAGTCAAAAAAAATAGCGATCAGCAATCAGCGGTCAGCAGTCAGAAAGAGACTGGAATGGAAGAGCGGAAGGGTGGAAGACTGGAAAATGAGGAAGGGGACCCAACCTTCCCTTCTTCCAACCTTCCAACCGATTCCCTTCCAAGTGTCAGTTTGCATATCCGAGTTACGGAAGCCCCTGTGCATTTTGCGCAGCACATTAAGATAGAAGGGAACAGAAGTTTTCCTTCACGATTCATCAAGGAGTGGTTTCAGTTAGAACCCGGTTATTTTCCTGTTGTTGTTGTTAGGTTGAAGCAACAATTAATGGCTGATTTTTATTCAAATCGTGGATATGAATTTGCCACAGTTACACATCGATTTGTCAATGATGTACTTGAATTTAATATTAACGAGGGAACATTGCACGAAATTCGGTTCACTGGAAACAGTCGAATCCCGCGGGCGGAACTGTTGTCAGCACTTGATCTAAAGACCGAGGACAGTGATGGAGAACGAGGTTCACAAGCCTCGGATATTTACCATCATTCCCTGGGTCAATCGAAGATAAACAGTATGCACAAAGTGCTCAGTAAAAACAGTGAGCATTTCAAATCGGTTCGGGATTGGCGGGTCCAACGTGAGGGTGGAAAAAACGTCATGATTGTTGACATTGAAGAGCAACCGTTCGCGAGACCCGGTGGTTTTCCGATTCTTCAATTCAATCGTGTTCACGGACTAATGCTTGGCGCGGGTGGAACACTCGCGACGCATCTCACGGGCAAAGAACAGGTTTTCGGTTCAATAAGTCGTGGGTTTTCCAGCAAAATATGGAACTATCATGCGGGGATTGAGAAGGGGTTCTTTAAAAGGCAGTTGCTCAAATTTGGAGGGAGTTTCTATAAGCTCACCGATGTCAGTTCTAATCTCTATCTACATCAAGGTGATGCCAGCCTGAGTGCCTCCTACTATGGTTCAACATTTCAAGATTATTATCAACGTCAGGGGTCTCAGGGATGGATAACCTATGCGCCATCAGAATGGTCGTATCTTAGGCTGGAATTCACTGGGGAAAGGCACGACAACCTTTCCAAATCTACGGATTGGAGTTACTTAAACCGAAATCTGATTAAGAGGGGAAACTCACGCATTAATCGTGGACAATTGAGAAGTCTTTCTCTCGTTTATGCGTTCGATACACGAGACCACAGATCGACTACTACACGACATTTCCACACGCTGTTTTCCGCAAATGAGCGGACCCGACGCGGATGGCGTGGACACTTCGCCGTTGAGATAGCAGGGAACAGTTTCGGTGGGGACCACGCCTTCAATTTCTATCGGTTTGAGTTGACACGCTACACACCTTTGTCCGGCTCACACCATCTGAATATTCGGATTGCGGGTGATTTTTCTGATGCTTCCTTGCCAAGGCAACGGCTCCTTCACCTTGGGGGTGGTAATACCGTACGCGGTCACGATTCTAATGTATTCGCCGGGGATAATCGGCTCCTACTTAACCTTGAGTATCGGCTCATCAAAGAAACAATTCCCAACGAACAAGATGGTGTACTTGGGTGGACACTCAGTTGTTTCTTGGATGCGGGTAGTATATGGTGGTATGACGATACCCCCTTTTCTGATTTTGAAAATATTATGACACGGTTGAAGACGTCTGTTGGGATTGGATGCTCCGTTTTTTGGGATCCGTTCGGAAATTCGCCACCATGGAGCCTTGCGCTTGAGGTAGCAGAACCACTGAATTCATCTTTCTCCTTACGAAATCCGATCGTCATTTTGCGCTTGGATCGCATGTTTTAAGGACAGAAAATACCAGCAGAAAAATTAGAAAAACGTAAGCCCAACCAACGGGCGGGGCTGGATGTACGTCGAGGAACGTCATTTATCCAACCTACCTGACCGAATCGCAAGGAAAATTAAAAAATAATGAAAACAACACCACTCTATCCCATCCATGAACAGTTCGGTGCAGCGTTCGCAAAAAAGCATTTAGATTGGAATATCGCGACCGAATTCACAGATGCTGTTTCCGAACATCATGCTGTCAGAAATAGTGTCGGTATTGCTGACGTGTCTTATCGAGGTCGATATCAGTTAACCGGTGAAGACCGAGCAAAATTTCTACATCGTATTATCTCCAATGATGTTGAAAGCCTCTCAACTGGCGAAGGCACTTACGCCATGCTCCTAACGCATCGTGGCAAAATTATCGCCGATTTGAGTATCGCTGTTCTTGAGGACGCAATCCGTATTGACGCCGCGCCTGAGACCACAGAAAGCCTTTTCAACGAGTTGGATAAGTACATCATCGCTGACGATGTTGAGCTTTCCGATGTAACCGCTGAGACTGGAGCGATTGCTGTCCACGGTCCAAAGTCGACGGATCTTGTTCAATCTGTGCTCGGCATAAATGAGCTTGCCGCACTGCCAAAGCGGTATAACTGCTCTCGTGAAGCTGATTCACTTTTTAAACACACAATTGTCTGTGTAAGAACAGATGACACCGGCGAGATGGGCTGGACGCTTTATACCGCTGCTGAGGAATTAGTTTCGCTTTGGGAGACATTAATGGCTGAAGGGGCACACTTTGACATTCAACCGATCGGTTGGGATGCCCTTGAGTCGCTCCGTATTGAAGCAGGCGTGCCGAGATACGGAGCAGAGTTGACAGATGCTGTTATCCCGCTTGAGGCTGAATTAGAAAACGCTATTGATTTTGAGAAGGGATGTTATATTGGACAAGAAATTGTCGCGCGTATGAAGTATCGAGGTCACCCAAATCGTCTTTTACGCGGTATTGAAGTTGATTCTGATTCAATGTCACAGGAATGCTGTATCCTTCGTGGAGGCGCGCCGGTTTTCAAAGGGGATAAAGAAGTGGGTTGGGTTACGAGTGCTACCTTTGCCCCGACTCTGGAGAAATCGGTTGCTCTCGGTTACGTTCGGAGGGAAGTTACTGAAGCAGGCAGCCGTGTCCAAATTGAGACCCCTGAAGGATCCGTTGATGGAACAATCGCGCTTCTGCCCTTTTCTCACGGCGAGGCAAACTGAAAGGTTTTTCGGAGAAAAACCGCACCGACAACTATTAAAACTAACAACGCTAAGGAGGTAAATTTAGACCGATGATATACAGCAAATTTTATTTTCGTATATTTCTTTTATTGTTCCTCCCAATACTCTTAGGTGGATGTGGTCTTGCCAAACTGGCAAGCATTCAAGGGGAAGGCGACCTCGCTGTGGTAGAAGCCACCCTTGAGGGGAACATCGGCACGCTTGAAAACCTATCTAAAATTGGGAGTAAGAATCTCATCGTTAAGACGGCTCGGGCATATTCATCCTATGCAGGCTTTATTGAGGATAAGATGGAGGAGGCTGAAATAGCAGGCGACTATGAGACTGCGGAAGAGATGCACGCACGTGCGATTGACTACTATAAACGTTCTGAAGGATACGCGATCAAGGCCCTGGCGAAGTCCGATAAAACCTTCAAAGAGGTAAGAACTGTCGATATTGCTGTGTTTGAAAAAGCACTTCAGAAGTTGAAACCGAAGGATGTTGAACCGCTGTTTTGGGCGGCTTATTCGATAGCACGCGGCATTAGTCTCCAGAAAGATGACCCGATGCAAGTGATTGACTTGGCGCGGGTGGAATTAATGATGGGGCGTGTGCTCGAATTGAACGAAACTTTCTACTTCGGTAGCGCACATCTGTTTTATGCCGTCTATTACGGCGACCGCGCGCCATCAATCGGTGGAGACCCAGACAAAGCAAAGGAACACATTGCGCATGTAGATCGAATCAATGATGGCAAGTTTTTGATGAGCAAACTCTATCTCGCACGTTACTATGCTTATCCGAAACAGGATGTGACGCTTTTCAAGCAGGCGTTACAAGAAATTCTTGACGCACCATCGGACATTTATCCTGAGGAGGAAGCCGCGACTTCGTTGGCGAAATCGCGTGCCAAACGCTTGCTCGACCAGGTTGATGACCTTTTTGATCCAGAAATGGAGGAAGGAGATACTCAGTAATGAAGAACGAAAAAACAGACTATGTAGGAGGGGTTTTTAACCCCGATTCCCTCTGTGTAGGAGGGGTTTTTAACCCCGATTCCCTTTTTAAATTAGCAGGCGTGTTTCTATTGATTTTAGGGATGTTCTGTCTACCCGTAGCGCATCTCAATGCTGAATCTATTAAGTTCGCAACGCTCGCACCAAAGGGTTCCACATGGATGAATAATTTTGAGGCGATGGGGAAAGAAATTCGCTCTAAAACAGATGGCGAAATTCGCCTTCGTATCTATCCGAATGGGGTTCAGGGAGATGAACTTGATGTTATCCGCAAGATGCGCGCAGGATTGATTCACGCAGGTGCCATGACCGCTACGGGGCTTGGCGAGATACAAGAAGAGGTCCTGATCTTTCAATTGCCTCGAATGTTCAGAACTTACGAAGAACTTGACTATGTCCGTGACTACCTCCGGACAGATCTTGACAAAGCATTTATGGATGCCGGGTATGTTCTACTCGGTATGGGAGACATCGGCTTTTATTATATATTCAGTAATGAACCTATCCGCACTATTGCCGACCTTCAGTCCCCAAACGTCAAGATGTGGGCTCGTACGAGCGACAAAATTGGGCTTACGTTTTACAAAAACGCCGAGATCGCGACTGTACCGAGAGAGGTTACACAGGTCCTACCTTCGCTCTATTCGGGGCAAATCAATACCCTAACTGCATCGCCTTATGTCACTGTTGCCCTGCAATGGCACGATAAATTCAAATATATGACGGATCTTCCTGTCAGTGTTGGTGTGGGTGCAACAGTCATGACAAAGGAAAAGTTTGAGCAGCTTTCCCCGGAGCAGCAGAAGGTTTTGCGTGAAATTGCGGACGCGCATCAGGACGATTTAATTCAAGATATTCGCAAGGATAATGAAAGGGCACTTGATGCCCTGCAAAAGAAAGCAGGCATTCAAGTCGTTGAATTCGAGGATGATTCTCGGGAAGCGTGGGATGCCATTGCCACAGAAACCCACAAAGCACTCGTCGGTGAGATTTACTCGCAAGCGTTTCTTGACAAGATTAACGCCCTTTTGCAAGAGTACCGAGAGAAAAATTAGGTGGCACTGACGCAATTCGTTAATAGCCTTTCGTTGATAGGCGCGCTTTCAAAGCGCGCCTATTAAATTTATATCAGAACTATAGTTATTACAGTGTCCTTTATGTTCCCTCGCTGGAAATGGGAGCCGTCCATTCCAAAATTCATTTGTTATTTTTTTTTGGGTGTGGTATCATTGCATCTTTGAGGAGGCTTCAAAACTCGTGGCATCTATTAATGACATCACAAACGAATTTATCCGAGAAGAGATCGAAGAGTTCCTTGAGGAACCCAATGAGATAGAACGTACCATTGAGATGTTTGCACAGGCGACCCCTGCTATGCAAACCATCGCTGCTGCACTTATTGACGGCGACCATCACACCGTTGATGAATTGACCGAAACTGCTCTCGAAGAAGGCACAGAAGCGTTAGAGATTATGGATGACGGACTCATCGCCGCGATGGGGATCGTTGGTATCAAGTTTCGCGAAAACTTCATTTTTGTGCCAGAAGTCTTAGCGTGTGCCAGGGCAATGAAAGCCGGAATGGCACATATTGAACCAATTCTTTCAGACGCAGGTATCGAGCCGATCGGCACAGTGATTATGGGTACCGTCAAGGGTGACCTACACGATATTGGCAAAAATTTGTGCATCATGATGTTGCGCGGGGCAGGTTTTGTGGTTCATGACTTAGGAGTTGATACTTCTGAGGATGAGTTTATTGGAGCCGTTGAGGAATATGAAGCACCGATCTTGGGGATGTCGGCACTCCTAACGACGACAATGCCGAACATGGGGAAAACAATTGATGCTTTTATTGACGAAGACTTGCGGGAAGAAGTCAAGATTATGGTAGGGGGTGCCCCGGTTACACAGACATTTGCCGATGATATGGGGGCTGATGGGTATGGCAAAGATGCCCTGGAATGCGTTGCACTCGCCAAGCAATTTCTTGAGGCAACGGACGAAGAGTGGTAACACTTCGCAAAACATGCCTGACCGAACCGTAAAGAAAATTAGAAAATAGAATCTCTTTCTCAGTCTAAGCCTACAGTCTGGAACGAAGTGGAAGACGGATTTAAGAAAAGGATACCAAATGCCAAGTCTCCTGTTGTTTAACCGCAAGGAAAATTAGAAAATTGAAAAAAATAGACAAAGTCGAATACGAGAAACGACTCAGTAAAATTACACAAATTTTTGAAAATTTGGTTGTACACGCCGATGAACAAGCGACGTATCGGTGTCCCTACAAAAATCGCTTTGACCACTGTACAGCGAAGTTCGGTTGCCGAAATCAGCGAAAGATTGATGAAGGGACCGGGCTTTTGTGCGTCGGAGACGATAAGTTGGATTATCGCAGCGCGTGGGAGACTGACGCTCCTGACCAAACGGAAGAATCGCATAGCACTGGCACGATTACATGCGACGAAAAAGTCTATCAACTCACCCCTGGAAAAACTATTTTTGACTACGCAGACGATTTAACCGTCCAAGTCCCGACCTCCTGTTTCCGAACCGGGCAGTGCCACGAATGTATCGTTGAGATTAAGCGTGGTATGGACAGTCTCCGACCTCCAAATGAAGCAGAAGCCTTCCTCGGGGATAACTACCGTCTCGCCTGCCAAGCGATTGTTCTTGACATTGACAAAGACATTGAGTTCGCACCCCTTCGACGCACACCCAGAATCTTGACGCATGCTATCACGACGACTGACGGTACATCGGAACTAAACCCACGAGTTACCCATCGCGATGGGGTTGTCTCTTACAATAATGAGCCTATTGACCGTTACCGCGGGCATCTTTATGGACTCGCCTTAGATATTGGGACAACGACAGTGGTAGCGAATCTGGTTGATTTAGAGAGCGGGAAGACGGTTTCTGTCAGTTCCTTTGAAAACCCGCAGCGTTTTGGTGGGAGCGACATCATGAACCGTATCTCCTACGATGGTGAATTTCAGGGAGAACTGCGCCGCTCGTTGATTGCCGCACTGAACAGCGAGATCATGGAGATGTGCGAACGTCACAACTTCGTCCGCCAAGAGATTTATGAAGTCGTTGTTGCTGGTAACACAACGATGCGTGATATTTTCTTCAAGCATGACGTTCAGAGCATCGGGCAAAAGCCGTATAAATCACTGATTGAACATGAGTATCGGGAGGGGACCCGGTCAACCACTTCTCTTATTGAAAAAGTGCGTCGTTTGGGGATCCGTGCGAATCCGAAGGCGATGGTCTACAGCTTGCCGTTGATTGCCAGCCACGTCGGTGCTGATGTTGCGGCAGATTTAGTCTCTATTGATATACCTTCGCAGGATGAGGTTATCATGTTGGTTGATGTCGGAACGAACACAGAGGTGGTCGTCGGAAATGCGAAACGGATGGTCGCTGCATCCTGTCCGGCTGGTCCCGCATTTGAAGGTAGCGGTATTGAATACGGAATGCCTGCTTACCCCGGTGCTATTGAGTCTGTGAAATGGAACGATGGTCAGATCAGTTATGAGACGATTGGTGGTGAGACTCCAGAGGGGGAGACACCACAGGGATTATGCGGTTCTGGGTTGATTTCGCTTCTCGCTGAACTACGTCGAAATAATCAGATGAGTCCGAAAGGCGTTTTTGCAGACAGAAAGCAACGCGTTATGTCTCTTTTGCCGGAACAGGGTATCACCTTCTCACGCGAGGACGCGAGCAATTTGGCGCAAGCAAAGGCGGCAAATTACTGTGGACAATATATTGTGCTGCGGCACTTCGGCTGCGTACCAGAGGACATTACGAAACTCTTTTTGGCTGGTGGTTTTGCCAATTATGTTAACCTACAGGATGCTATTGAAATCGGATTTCTCGCACCGGTTCCAGAAGCGAATATCGTCAAGATTGGCAACGCCGCTGTGGCAGGCGCGACATCTGTCCTGCTTTCTGAGAAAAAACGCGCGGATATTGAAGTGTTTGTCAACAATATTGAACATATCGAATTGGAGACGACCCCTGATTTCTTTGATATATTCGTGGAAGGCTGTCAATTTAACCCGATGCCCTTAACGTTATAGACTTCTTCGATTTTTACGGGCATTCGGGCGTAAAGCCCAATGCTTTAGCTTTGGGATATAGGTTTCCCGCTAAAGGCGTAATTCCTGTGAAATAAATTTGACAAATGCAGTCAATTTGTAGTATAATTATACTATCGCGTTGGGGACACAACCAAGCACGCTGCAAGGCGTGTCTGTCCCTAACCTATCTTGGTTGAAGGTAAAAGACGCGATACGCGATATACCATGAAAACCTACAAATATAAGATTGGTGCTCAATCTAATACAATCCGCATTGGCAACTTGCTTGACGATATGTGGCAAGTGCATGCCTATTTTCATAAGTGGCAAGACCAAAGATACAAAGCCGGCTTGCCGTATGCCAACTACGCTGCCATGTGTAAACATGCCAAAGATTTGAAACGAACGACACATCCACATTGGAAATCGTTGCCAAGCCAAGCGATCCAAGCAGAGTTGGAACGCATTGATAATGCGTATCAAAGGTTCTTTAATAAACTCGGAGGTAAACCGCATATCAAACCTCGCCATAAGTTTAAGTCTATCAGTCTTAAACAAACTGGGTTTAGACTCACTAACAACCGTATCACACTCACATTTCGTAAGTGGGATAAAGGTAAGTGGCGATTTGATAAAGTGCCTTATACGTTTCATAAACACCGCGAGTGGCATGGAACTATCAGTCGTATTACCATCAAACGTGATACTTGCGGAGACTATTGGCTTTGCATAACAACCCCCAACACGGATTTTAAACCACTGCCGACAACAGGTGAAAGCGTTGGGGCAGACTTCGGTATGAAAGATGCTTATTTGACACTTAGCACGGGTGAGAAAATCCAACACCCCCAACCTTTGAAACATTCCTTGAAGGAACTTCGTAAACTCAACAAATCGCTGAGTCGTAAAGTCAAAGGTTCTAACGGTTGGTGGCGGTGTGTAAGAACAATCGCGCGTCTGTATCGGAAAATCAGCAACCAACGTAAAGACTTTCACTGGCAACTGGCAAGCAAACTCTGTAAGAAGTTTGATACGATTGCGATTGAAACCTTGAACCTTGCGGGTATGAAACGCTTGTGGGGACGTAAGGTCTCCGATCTTGCGTTCTACCAGTTTGTTGAGATATTGAAGTATAAGTGTCGTAAACATAAGCGTCTTTTGAAACAAGTCGGTCAATGGACGGCGACAACAAAGCCTTGTAGCGATTGTGGGTTTCATAACGAAAATCTAACTTTGAACGATAGGCAGTGGACGTGTCGTGACTGCGGTTCACACCACGACCGAGACGTAAACGCTGCGATAAACATATTGCGGGCAGGGATAGCCGTTACCTAACGATGTGCCTGAGACTCAGCTATTTCAGAGTATCAGGGAAACGCCCGCAGGTGGAGCGTAAATAAGACGGTGGACTCTTTGAGAAAACCGCAGTCGCTATGAAGCCGAAGCCCACGCCTTTAGGCGTTGGGTGCTATCACAGGATTATAGGTTTTCAGGACAATCCTAAGCGCATAGCCCGTAATGAAATGGAGGGCGGATATACGGAGAGGAACGTGAGACCATTAGTACACCTCACCGAACCGCAAGGTAAAATTAAAAATTTTCAAGAACGCTTGAAGTCTGATGAACCGATTTTGTATGATGGTGGGTTTGGTTCTCAGTTATTTGCGCGTGATATAGAACTCACTAACAGTGCACTTGCCAACGACCTACATCCCACTGCCGTTATTGACATCCATGCGAATTATATCAGCGCAGGTGCTGAGGTAATTGGGACAAACACGTTCGTGGCATCTCCGCTTCACTTGGAGATGGCAGGTCAAGACCTATCCGATGCCAAACGACTCACACGACTCGCTGTTCAACACGCAAAAACGGCTGTCGCACAGAGTGGAAAAGAGGTCTACATTGCAGGCTCTGTAGGACCTTCTCCCGGCGCAATTGAAGCCGATAGCGGTGATACCACTTTCGGCATCCCAAATGCGGATGCGAGAGAGGCACATAAATTGGTTATCCATACCCTCGCAGAAGAAGGCGTAGATTTCCTTTGTCTTGAGACGATGTTTTCTGCGAAAGAGGCGGCACTCGCTGTAGATGTTGCGCGTGAGACACGTCTGCCTATTGCCGTGAACTTGACTTATAAATGGACAAAGGAGCGGCGGACCGACAATATTATCTATCGGACGGATTGGGGGAATTCCCCCGCAGATCTACTTGAGATCCTCACAAACGGCGAATTTTCGGGCGGAGATTCGCTGTTGGAGTCCGTTAGCATCATCGGCGTGAACTGCGGTGCCGAATCCAGACGTGATGAACATACTGGAATGCCTTATGCGATTGCTGGAACTCAGCAGTTGCACTCGGCACTCACTGAAACGGGAATTAATGGTAAGCGGATGATGGCGTATCCCAACGCTGGTATGCCGAAGCTTGATGAGAACCATAAAACCGTCTATACGCAGACTCCAACAGAGATGGCAAGTCATGTTCCCGCGCTCATTGAGACAGGTGCTTACTTAATAGGTGGCTGTTGTGGGACAACACCGGCACATATCAAAGCCTTCCGTGAAGCAATCGCGTCGTTTAGCGGTTAGCAATCAGCAGTCAGTAAATAGGTTTTCGTTAACCCCAAACCCATAAGCGTAAAGGAAAAATGGAAACTGTAATACTTACCTATAAAAGACCCCCCAACCGAGTCAATCATTTTCAACAGGAATTGCTTTATCTTGACGATGCGGTCATTGTTACGTCTCAACGCGTTAAACCCTCCTCACCCATAGTGCAGAACGGTGAGACGGTTTTGGCGGATAACTTTGCTGCGGTCTGGTTTGTGTTTACAGGGTTGTGGTATGATGTCGGCAAGGTTTATAATCTGGAGAACGAGTGGACCGGCTATTACTGTGATGTTCTGAAACCGGTCAAACGGAGTGTGGATGTAAACGGGAAACTGAATCGTTTTGAAATAACGGATCTGTTCTTAGACCTTTGGATAAACCCAGATGGCACCTATGAAATTCAGGATGAAGACGAGTTTGAAGAGGCAGTGCAGAAGGGTGCGATTGACGCTGAATTGGAAAGAAAAGCACTGGAAGTCTTAAAGTCATTAATCGCTGAAGTTGAGTCTGGAGGCGTGGAACGTCGCTTGCAGGAGGTAATGAGTAAAACGGGGTTTCCAGATTTACAGGGTTATATAGAAAAGTTACCTTAGGAACCGAAAACGGTAGAGAGATGACAGTGGAAACGATAACGCTAATCTATAAATGGCTCCCTGATCGAGTTCATCATTCTCAGCAGCAATTACTTTATATGGACGAGAATGTTATTGTTACGTTTCAACAGGTTAAGCCATCCTCATCCATAGTTCAAAAAGGTGAGATAGTTTTGGGAGATAATTTTACTGTCGTTTGGTTTGTGTTTGTAGATTTGTGGTATGGTGTCGCTAAAGTTTATAATCTAAATAATGAGTGGACTGGTTATTACTGCGATATTATGGAACCGGTTAAGCGAGGCATAGATGTAGCGGGAAAGCCCAATTATTTTGAAATAACGGATCTGTTCTTAGATCTTTGGATAAATCCAGATGGTACTTATGAGATTCAGGATGAGGACGAATTTGAAGTTGCGGTTCAAGAGGGTATAATTAACACTGAATTGGAAAAAGAAACTCGGGGTGCCCTGAAGTCATTAATCGCTGAGGTTGAATCTGGTCATTTGGAGAGTCGTTTACAAGAAGTAATGCGTAGAGCGGAGTTTCCAGATCTGCAGAATTATGTAGAGACCTTATCGTCTTGAACGCGAAAACGATAGCCTGCAACAACGGCGCAGGCGGATATACGGAGAGGCACGTAGTTCATTCAACTCGCCTCACCGAACCGCAAGGAAAATTAAAAATATGGCAACATTAGCAATAAACGGAGGCGAACCTGTCCGAACCGCTGGATTCCCAGAATGGCCCACGTTTGATCCGGCGGATCTGGAAGCATTTGAAACTATCTACAAAAGTGGACAATGGGGGGTCGGTGGGACAAAGGTTCCTGAATTTGCCCAGCAGTTCGCTAAATTCCAAGGAGCGAACTATGGCGTTTGCGTCAATAGCGGCACCTCGGCACTCTATGTTGCCCTGAAGGCATCAGGGGTTTGTCCAGGGGATGAAGTCATTACCACCCCCTATACCTTTCAGGCGACAATCGTTGCTATTCTAATGACGCATGCCGTGCCAGTCTTTGTGGATACTGCACCGGACAGTTTCCTGTTGGATGCTTCTAAGGTTGAAACCGCGATAACAAAAAAAACAAAGGCGATTTTACCGGTTCATATCGCTGGGTATCCAGCGGATATGGACACGCTGATCGACATCGCGAATCGGCATAACCTCAAAATTGTCGAGGATTGTGCGCAGGCACACGGTGCGGAATGGCGCGGACGAGGGGTCGGTAGTTGGGGGCATTTCGGATGCTTCAGTTTCCAATCATCCAAGAATCTTTGTGCTGGTGAAGGTGGCATCGTCCTCATAAATGATCGAGAACTCTACGAACGTGCTTACGCGCTCCATAACTGTGGTCGCACCTTACCAGATGCTGAGTTCGGAGACGCGGAACCCTTTGGGGGAAACTTCCGAATGACCGAATGGCAAGCTGGGTTACTCCTTTCCCGTCTGACTCGGCTCGAAGCTGAAACCAATTACCGGCATAAGAACATGCGGTGGTTAGATGGTTGGCTTGGTGAGATTCCGGGTATTAAAGTCACGCCACTTGACCCGCGCGCCACGCGTGGCGGATGTCACGGCTATAAGGCGATCTTTGATTCCGAGGAGTTTGAAGGCATATCACGTGAGACGTTTCTCCGTGCAATGCGCGCTGAAGGGATACCGATGGGTTATTGGTATACCACCCCTATGTATCGGGCAGACTTTCTCGCCTCTAATCTTTTCAGTCAGGATCTCAATTATGAGGGTGTGCAGTGCCCTGAAACTGAAAAGATATGTCAAACGGGTCTTTCTTTAAGTCAGAATGTATTGATGGCGAGTGAAGAGGACATAGAGGATATTATTAAAGCGACGATTAAAATTCGTCGGAACGTCGCTGAGTTAAAGTCAGAAACTTCATAGTGTGTAGCGAGCCTTGTTAAATTTTCCACTATCCTTTTGATCTGAGTTGGCTCTATATAGGCAACCTGATAGATAAGAGTCGTCAGTTATCAGTTGTCAGTTGTCGGGTAAAAGAGACTCTTGGTTAAACAAAGCATCTCTTTAACTGTTAACTGAAAACTATTTTGAATTTTTTACTATCCTTTTCAATCTTAAGGGACTCTATATAGGCAAATATAGGCAAATCCATAAGCGCAGGTCTCCTGTAGAGGAAACCTGCGGGACAATAGGAGAAAATCATGTCTAACGAACACGAAACCCAGAAGGAAATCCGTCGGCAAAAGGAAGTCCGTCAGATTCTGAGGCTATTGGAAATGACAGCACGCATCATAGAAACTTCAGCGATTACAGACCAATTTTCAGGAGGTGAGGAGCGATCCGCTCGGCAATTTAACAACGCACTTGAACTCCTGACCGATCTCGGTGCAGTGCCCGAGGGGCTGTTTGAACGTTTAGAGGATCATGATGCATCCTTTGGTGATATTTGCTTCGCCTGTCACCAAGTCGCTGCCTACGTTAAAGAAAGTTGTGCTGATGATTTTGTTGACTTCACGCAAATCAAGAAAACGATTGGCGATGAGTTGAAAGATGTCAGGGAAGTTGTACGGCAATCAGTGCCCTCTTTCCTCAAAGATGTATGGGGTGGACAAACACAGGAAGATAATACTGATGTTGCCGAGACCGTTGAGGTCACCTCAGACGAGGATGAGGACACGACATCTGTCGAACAGCGGATTGGCAAGCTTGAAGGGCAAATGGAGACTGTTGTGGAGATACTCCAAGAAATCCGGTCACAACAGATTGAACAGAACAAAGAACTGTAGAATAGGAGTCAGCCATCAGCGGTCAGCAGTCAGCAAGAGGGTTGCCTCGCAGTGAAAGTTTACCAGAAACCTCTTAACTGATAGTCGATTGCTGATTGCTGATAGCCAATTTGATGAAAGTATCTATTAAGTTAACCGTTTTTTTCTCAATACTGCTTCCATTTTGTGGTGTTGGCTGCCAATTTACGTCTCTAACAGCAGAGGAACCTATTTTGGAAAAGATTGAAAAAACATATAGCGTTGAGGCTGGTGGAAGTTTAACAGTTGTGTCGGAATTCGGTGCAATTGAAATCCAAACGGCTGAACAGAATGAAGTTAAGGTTGTTGTCGCGAAGGAATCAAAATTCAAATTGGTTAAGGTAGCTCGAGAAGTGCTTGCCGATTTTGAGGTGGCGTTTGAACACGACGGGCCCGATGTTCGTATTGAAGGCGTTTTCAAACACGGGCGGGAGCATTGGCGAAAAAAGTTGAATCAACTGAAAATTCGTTTTCTGGTAACAGTGCCTCGACAGTACAACGTTGATTTGGACACGTCAAGCGGTGGCATTTCGGTAGCCGACCTTGATGGTAAGGTTCGTGCAAAGACATCGGGCGGTAGTTTGCGTTTTGGTGACATTACAGGTCCGGTGTGGGGACGTACGTCCGGTGGAGGCATCGAGCTTACATCGTGTGGCAGTCCAGTAGATCTGAAAACATCAGGTGGTAGTATTGAAGTGGTTGATGTGGCAGGGGATGTTCAAGCGCAAACTTCTGGCGGCGGTATCCGCTTTGGTGCAATTCAGGGTTCTGTTTGGGGCAAAACATCTGGTGGCAACATCAGGGGCGCGAGTTGTAGTGGAGGGGCAGATGTTCAAACTTCAGGGGGAAGCATCAGACTGCAGAGTGCTGGTGGGAGTGTAAACGCGAAAACTTCAGGAGGCTCCATCCATGCCTCTGTGGTAACGCAACTCCAGAGTGAGTGTAGTTTGCGGACGTCAGGTGGTGGGATAACCCTCACGCTTATTCCAGATATTGCTGTTGATGTAGAAGCAGAAACCAGTGGTGGACGCGTCTCAACGGATTTTGTCGTGGAATCAGTTATTCAAGGGAAGGTTCCGAAAAATAAATTGAAAGGTAGCATAAATGGTGGCGGTCCCTTGCTAAAATTGCACACTTCTGGTGGGAACATCCGTTTGCAAAAGACAGCAGATTAAACATTACGGGTTACCAGTGTTTGAACGAATACATCCGTTGCCCGAGAAACAATCCCAAAATTGCCCAAAGACTCCCCATCACGAATTCGCCGAGCATTGTTCCGAGAAAGAGGGGCAGTGTTCGCCGATACGCGCCGATCCCACCGTGGCGAATCAGTATCGACTTTAGCACCCAAGCGATAAATACAGGAAACCAAAGCCTACCGAAGTTCCAATTGCCTGCGAGCGGATAGGCGAGCGGATGGAGTTGCCACCAGATAAACCGCAAGCGCATAAACAGCGTTGTTAGTGTGAGAGAGATACCGAAACCGAAAAATCCCATGCGTCCCCAGTCTGTGTCGTTCGGGAGAGTTAACCAGCGTTGTAGATCACTAAAAGCCTCCTGCCCGCGCCATGTTCCGAGATTACCATGTAGGTAACCAGCATGAAGGAACGCAACGAACCCAATAACCAGCCCAATAACCGTCGCACCCCACATCACCCAAAGAATCTGACGAACGTTGATTCCACCTCTGTCAGCGAGTTTAAATCCTTCCAATTGATTCGGCATCGGTTGCGAACGGTAATTACGGGTGAATCCGTAAAGGAAAGCGAAGCCTGTCAATGTTGGCGCACCAATCTTTCTGGAACCAACAAGCGAAGTAAGGAAGAGTCCAGGACCGGCACGATAGAAATCCATTGTTGGTGTTCCAAGTTCGGCACGCATCCGGGTGAACGCTAAAACGAGTATAAATTGTATGCTGAAGAACCCAAGTACGCCCCACCACGACATCCCTGCCTTCAGGCAAAATCCAAACACAACTGCGATACCAAGCAGGAACCCAACAAACGCACTGCGGTATCCCATCGGTTCGTTTGTTGTATCAAGGTTCGTTTTCAGCCCTAAGATATTGCGTGCAACCTGCCAGAGGTGCTTGTGTGTTATCCAAAGTGCGAAGAAACAAAGCCCAAAATACGCACCCGTTGACTGCATATCAATATGCGGGTAACCCGGTGTCTGGTTCATTCCTGTCATCGCCCCAAAAACGAGTTGTGCTTTCCAAAAGAGATAAAATAACCAGCAAGAGAGCGACAGGTCCAACGGCATTAAGAAACCGATACCGATCGCGTACGGGTTCAAGTGGATAGGGGTTGAACCGATAGCACTGAGTGGTTTTTCCGTGAATAGCAGCCCAATATCGTGACGGATGGGGATACTCGGCACATAAGGATAAAGAAAACTGATACCGTTGAGTAGGTCCAATCCACATCCGATGGCGAACCCTATCCAGAGGAGCCGGTTTCTGTAGAAACTCGCGCCTTTCGTCATTTCAAAAGGGAGTAGGATGATAGGGTAACTCAGTTTTTCGTGTTCGATCCACTGTTTGCGTAGGATAACGCTGAGCATCATCATGGAGAACGCGAGCGCAGAGAAGAAAAGTAGCCATGCCGACACCGGTGTGAACCATGCACGGATGTGTTCCATTTCAAACAGATTTGAGGTGCCTTCATAGTAGCCAGTTAAGGCACGCCGATCCGTTACGGCGATCCAGTCTGGAATGTATCGAAAGAATAGGGATTGCCATTCGTTCTCCGGTGTAGCGAACCACGTTGCGTGACCGAGTACGCACATTGTCGCCTGCAATAGATCATGTCCGCAGACGACGCATGCAAGCGTTACCATGAGGTACACCGTCAGCATTTCCGCTTGTGTGAGTTGCCATTTCGGAAGATAGCGCGTTAGAAATAGATTAAGAAGAGCGATGAGAAAGAGTGTAAAGACGGCGTTGAAGAAAATCGCCATCGTGGTAGGGTATTGTGTCGTCCATACTGTTTCCGTTTGAACAACGAGGTAGATATTGAGTGGAAGCGATAATAATCCTAACAGGATGGCTCGCCATGTGATATTTTCGGTTTTTTTAATTATACCTTGCGGTTCGGTCAGGTTGGTTTGATACATGAAGTGCCTCTCCGTATATCTATCCTCCATTACATTACGGACTACTCGCTTAGACTTTTCTTTAAAAACGACGCGAAAGATAAATTAAAAAGTTCGCTCCTGACCGTAGAAAATCCGTGGTCTTAAAGATGGAGCAAAAGGCGGATCGAGCGGGAAGGCGAATTCTACCCGAAGAATCCCTGTGCCGCTAAACTGGGAAAGACTACCACGCAATCCGAATCCAACGCTTCGCTTGGGACTTACTAAATTGAAGGTGTGTTTACCGTTCCAGATGTATCCAATATCTGCAAACACGACACCACTCAATATGACTCCAAGATGGACTCGCCTATCGCTGAACGGGCGCGCCACAGCTGTCGCGACCGCTGCAAGTGATTCGTCTACTTTGCGGAAAATCGTTCCACCGAATATGGTTCGACTTTCGAGGCTCAGCAACATCATCTTTTCTCCACTAAATTGCCTGTATGCGTAGCCGCGTAGCCCATCAAAGGATCCCAAGAGAACTTGGCTGTGTCCACTCCATCCAAACTGCATCTCTGTTTTAAACTGCACGACAAATGTCTGATGAAAATCGAAGAGACCGTTCTCTCTAAAACCGGTTTCAAGTGTATACATGTCACCTGTGTTGAATACATCTGTGTAAAACCAAGAGGTTTGTACTTGGAGGATGGAGCGTTCAATTCGACTCCTGAAGTTTGTGCTGAATGCGAATGTTGTGAGGTTAAAGAACTTATTGCTGTTCATCCATCCGGATCCCAAAGCCAATTCCGCGTAGGATTCTGAACGGTCTGAGGCATATAAGGGGGAAGCGTATCCAAGAGAGAGCGCGTATTGGGAGCCGATGAGGAAATTTTCCTCTTGCCCCATCCGTCGGAGAAATCGGGTTTTGTGATAGGCAATGCGTTGCCTACCTAAGGTGAAACCGATCCGTTTTATGTCTCGGTTCTCTAACATTGCATCGGATGTACTTAATTTTTCAAGTGGCACGTATTTCAAACGCCGTGAGGCTGCCCACAATCCTATATAATTTTGTTGGTATCTGTCCCCGAAATATCGTCGGACATTTGCATAGGTTCCCTGTAGATTTTGTTCAAATATATCGGTTTTCTTTGCGTTTTCGTACCAGAATATCGGATTAACCGATTCGGAAAAACGCACGCTTGCACTCCATCGACTTTTCAGTGTATATTGGGGACGTTCTAACAGCACGAGCAAGGAATCGCCTTCACGCTTCTGGATATATTCGCCATCAAAGTTCCAGTGTGAATTGAAGAGTCGCGGGTTATTGTACCGTCCTCTCACAAGGCTCCGCGTCTTTTCACCTACTTCGCTAATCCGTTCGTAGCGCCATAGGGTGCCTTGGCCCGATCCGAACATATTCGGATCTCGATACTGTAGCAGCCAATACCGCTTTTGGTTATTTAGGTTCAGATCTCCGCCAAGTGGGAAGGACAAGAGTTCCCGAATAGTCGCGTGAATCGTGACTGATTCCGACAGTTCATCCCATTGTGCGTCAACCTTTGCGGCACCAATATAAGTCTTGCGGCGAAGAATCTGTTCGCTTTCTTCTCTATCTGCTTCTGTGTAAATATCCCCTGGCATAAACAGAAGTTCTCGGCGGATAACGTCTTCTTTCGTCTGTATATTGCCAGTTACGATAATGTTGCCGACACGACCTTCGTCAACCTCAATACCGAGATAAACTCCATCTGCGAATTTCTTCACAGAGAGTTGCTCTTCATCGACACGCGCGAAACGGTACCCGTTCTCCCGGTAAAAGTCTGTAATCGCTTCAAGATCGGATTTCAGAACGGTTTCATCGAAAACACTCCACACATCTGTCCGCATCAGCGCACGGATTTGCTGTTCAGGGAATGATTCGTTTCCATCGATTACGAGGCTGCGTACAATGCTTGCTTTATCTCCTAAAACCGTTTTTTTGTTCTGTGTAGCGTCTACCGATTCTGATGAAATTTCAATTTGGATGCTGATACTCAGTAAGACGATTAAGCACAAAGTCCGAAACGGGCGCGGGACATACCAAAGATCTGCCATTATACTTCACCTGTGGTCAGCGTGCTTTCGCGGTTTGAGAGAAAACTTTCGAGAAGCATAAGACAGACAACTAAAACGAGCAATTCACCCCAAATTTCCCTGCCGTGTCGCTTAACGTTGTAAGCGTCAGCCGCTACTGGTGTTCCTTCGATTTCCGGATCTGCTGTTGTCTGCGCGCCAACTCTCGCTGCTGCTTGTGCCAAAGGAATCTCTGTCAAGTCAGCTTCAGTCGTATCAACGTTAACCGCAAAAAAGTCTCGTTGGATACTGTCTTGCGTTCGCACCTCGATCTGATAGATACCGGGACGTTCCGTGCCTTGAAATCGCAGGGTGCCGTCTTCGGCAATCGGAAGAATGGCAATCGGAAACTGTCGGGAATCATTGGTTTCCATCGGTAAAGAGGTTTCTGGTGAACTTACCTTCTCTTGCTGACGGCTGTCGGTTTCCATTAAACGAATAGATGCTTTCCCACCCGCACTCCGAGGATAATGTGCTGTATAGGTGTCACCGATATGTCCGCTCCGTGCTAAATGATTATTGCTGGCTATTGTCGTGTAAAGTACGCTCTGTTGGAGCATCGGAAGGAAATACGGATTAACGAGTAGATCGTTTGTATAAGTCGTCGTGCTTACATTAGACGTGGTCATTTGTTGAACAAATAGTCCACAGTTATAGAGCAGCACGGTGCTTGTTCCTTGACTTCGTTCAACGAGAAAAGGTGTATCGTCACCGAAGCGTGCGATAACGTTAGATTCCGACGAAGGTTGTAATGCTATACCGTTGTAAAACTGCGGAGCGTATTGCATAGAGAAGCCTTCGCTTGGAAATATATCAAAGATAGGATGTGTTTCCTCATACACCCGCACTTGCTGTGGTGGTGTCCATGTCAATGGACTACCAAGTCGGGCAGGCAGCCATACATTATCAGGCGCGTTGTAGCTTGTTGCGTTGCTACGGTCGCTTACGAAGGCAATGATACTTTTACCTTGGCGGATGAATTCTTGAAGTCTCGCATTGATCTGGCGTGACATCGTCAGCACATCCGCAAGTACAATAACATCATAGTCTTCCAACGGAAAGGTTACAAATTCATCAGGTGTGCATTGCGTTGGTAGAATCATTGTATTGGAATAGTTATCAGTTATCAGTTTTCGGCTATCAGTTAAAGAAGGATCTGATTTAACTGACTCACCTCTTAACCGACGACCGACAACCGACGACCGATAACCACTCTTATGTGGATTTAATGCCAATGTTAGATATTCTGTTTGTTCACCTACACAGAGCACACGTACTTCACCGACGGCATCCAAAGCGAAATAACGTTGGTTGTCGATATTAAGGCGATCGTCCGTTAGTGTGAGGTAACCGATATGCGTGCCGGGTGTAGAAAAGTTGTATGTTAGGGCGGTGTTCAGCGATTCGTTCGCTGCCGCAGAAAAATTCATGGTCTTTTGTTTTTCGCCTCCAATAAACAGTGTGAGTATATTTTGATTCAAAGGTGCTACTGAATGATTCACAGTTGTCACGTTCAATTGAAACGGTAAATCTACGCCTATTAGTTGATTGGATGGACGAATTTCTTTAATACTTATGTTATGTGCTTCACCCTCAGCAATCGGGATCAGAGAGATACGAGCACCAGAGCGATTTGGAAGTCTATTCCAGTTCGCCCACCCATTTTGGGCGAAATCTGAAATCAGATAGATTTCTTTGTTCAATTGTTTTGATTCAGCGAGAATTTCATGGGCGAGTTCAAGGCTGGGTTGAACATTCGTGGTGCGGTAGGAAGTTTCCGTATCGTTAATCGCTGCGGTAACGCTCTCAATGTCGGGTGTGAGTTGCCGAAAGACTGGGGTCGGAATGTCTGACATTAATATAAGGGCGGCACTATCGCCGTGCCGCAAGGTGTCAATAATGTCAGTTGCCAAAGCTTTCGCTTTATCGAGTCTGATGCCATTGACATCTTGATACGCCATACTGTAAGAGTTGTCTAAGACGATAATCACATCTGTCTTTGCCCGTACGGACGCGACTGGCAGTCCAAGTGTCAAAAAGGGACGTGCCAAGGCGAATGCAATGAGTGCTATAATTGCCATTCGTAGGAGCAAGATGAGGAGTTGCCGGAGTTGGAATCGACGTGCATTTTCGCGGTGTGCCGCCGTGATGAATATCAGACTGCTAAAATCAATTGTCACAACGCGACGACGGTTCCAGAGGTGAATGACTAAGGGGATGCCAGTGGCAAGAAGTCCAAAGAGAAAAAGTGGGTTGAGAAATGCCATTTAATAGATCGTAATTTCAAGTTGATTGAGAGTATGGAAAACATCTTCTGCGTATTCCATAAGATTGTCTGTCTCCAAGGTGCTTCCACCGAGTTGAATGTGGTTCGCATCAGCAATAATCTGGTCCAACGTTGGATCCATTTGTACCCATTTACCGACATAGACTTCGGGCCAGAAATGGTAATAGAAAGCATCCTTTGCGAATACGATACCAGAGCAGATTCGTGCTGGGATGCCAGCGGCACGCGCCAGAGCGATAAATAACACTGTGTGTTCCGTGCAATCTCCGGAGCGCGACTGTAGTGCTGTTAATGACGAAGCAAAGCCTCCACTCATCTTTTTGTCGCTAATGAAGGCATAAACCCACCGACATAATTTTTTCGCCGCGCGCCATGAATTGACTTCGTTTTCCAAGATCTCCACAGTCTTTGCCTGAATGTCTGGGTGATCGGTTTGAATATAGGCACTTGCGGCAAGGAATTCGCCTTCTTCATTCTGAATAGGCAGATGTGGGCAGTCTTCGGCGACAATTGATGGGACCTGAATAGAGAGTTTGCCAACGTGTACAGGGTTCGCCTCAAGTTTCTGTCGAGCGGTAGACATAACAACGTCGGTGATGTTCCCTGTTGAGAGTTTTACTTCTGCCTCGAGATGTTTTGCTTTTGGGATCGGGAGCTTGCCAGAGGGAAGGATACGAGTTTTTAAGACAACGTCAACTTCTTCGATACCGCCAAGAGCAGTTTCCTTGTCGGTTTTCGTCGTTACCATGGAAAGCCCCATCAATGGGACCTCTGTTCGATAGTTTATGCCGGCGGGGTCGATCCACAGTTTGGCGGTAATGCCATTCATCATGTCCATTGTCTGTTTCAGGACGTAGACCTGTTTTTCTTCCGACTGATAGGTGAAAGTCTCTTCTCCTAAAACCTCAATTTCCGTTTTTACAGGCTTCAAAAGATCGAAGATGAACATGTGAAAGGCTCGTTTATCGCCTGTTTTAAGCCCCTTCTGGGTTAACAGTGATGCTACGCCTGTATATTCAGAAACGGTATCTGCTGGCACGGGAATTTCTGACTCGGTGATTTCACCGTTGAGGGTTGTTTTGACGTGGGCAATTCCATCTACGATTCGTCCTTCGATCTGTTTTAAACCAGATTCATTAGAGGTTGAGAGGAAATGGAGCGGCATTAAGTCGGGACCTATGTATTCAACGCGAGTAATTTCAACCGTTATGTCAGTCCCAAGTGCCTTAAAGTTCATAACTATATCGGTTTTGCTCCGAGCGACCTGTTCTCCTTGATGTTCAGTTTTTTCAGTAGATGTGTACATATAGCCGATCTTAGTGTTCATCAAGGTAAGGTTATACCAATGCTCTTGCGGATGGTTTAGCATGTTCTCGAATGTGTGTTGTTCTTCGTTTGCAGCGTTTGCTGGTGTGGCTGCGTACAAGCCATGATTAAAAAATATCGCTGCCATGCATGCAAACACAAAGCGGCGTAGATGATAAAACTTCAAATTTTTAATTATTCCTTGCGGATTTTTAATTATTCCTTGCGGAGGAACGACGGGCGTTAGAATTTTGACGTGCGTTCCTTAAATCCGCCCTCCATTACATTACGGGCTATGCACTTAGGATTATCCTGTAAAAGCTTTTAATCAAGATACGTTAATTATACCTGATGGGTGTGCCTATGTCAAGTCTACGGCGAAAGCAGTCAGAGGTAATCAGTTATTAGAATTAAGATTCAGAGGGTTGGAGGACTTTCAGAATTAGGCACCGGGAGTTAGAGGGCGTTATAAGTAAGGAAGTTTCAAAGTGTGCTAAAGTGAAGAAGTTCCAACGAATTTAGCAACTTTAGGCATTTTAGGCATTTCGCGACTTTATCAGTCGCGGGTTGCCATAGCGACCGTATGCGTGTGGCGTTGTTTGACCTTCTGATAGTTTCCAAATATGTTCAGAAAGTTACGCTTGATGAACGCTCGAAGTCCTGAAATGGTAACAACATAAAGTCGTCCATTCGGTTTAAGATACCGCTTCGCGTCGGTCAGAAAAATCTGTAGGAGTTCCTTACCGACGTTGGCGGGTAGGTTAGAGGCAATTAGATCGAATTGAATATCGGGGAGATGGCTAAAACCGTTGCTCAGAAGGACATGACAATTCTGAAGTTGATTCTGTTTCACGTTTTTACGCGCGTAATCAACTGCTACGAAATCCTTATCCACCATATAGACGGTTGCCGTTTGTGCGCATTTGGCGAGAGTGATACCGACGGCACCATATCCGCAACCGAGGTCGAGACAGGTATTGCCTTCTTGGATGTCCAGATGCTCAATCAGCAGGTGTGTTCCCGCGTCAATCGCTTTTGGCGAGAAAAGTCCCCATGTTGCAGAAAAGACAAGGGGCATGCCGCGCAATTCCGCCCGGAAGTTGACTTCTCGTGGAAGGGAATCTACTGCCATTTTATCAGGACTCCAAGAGCATCACCGGGAGTATTCCAGAGAAGGTCGAACGCATCTTTCGCCTCAGTATAGTGGAAGCGATGGGTGATCATCTCGGATGCGCGAATTTCGTTGTTTTGTATTTTTTGCAAGGCGCGCGCTGCAATCTGAGAACGAGGTTCATCTGTCAGGATGCCTGCGACGAGGCGTTTGCTCATCATCTTTGAGGAATGTAAAGGTAAAGGTGCCTGTTGGTAGAGAGCGATGAGTTGGATAATACCGAACCGACGTGTCATATCTTGTGCTTGTTCGAAGGATTTGACTCCGGCATATCCACCGACACAATCGACCACGAGATCTGCCCCTTTGCCACCCGTGAGATCCAGGACTGCTTCCACCGGATCTACGTCCTCAGCATTTATGACGCTATTGGCACCGAGTTTTGCTGATAATTCACATCGTAGTGGCAACGCGTCCACGGTTATAATTCGTGCGGGATTGTAGCCCTGTAGCACCTGCATCATCAGGCTACCCACCAAGCCTTGTCCCAGAATGACGATGGTATCTCCAGCCTTTACACCGGACGAGTCGGACCAAGCGACAGCACTGGTCGCAAGTGGAAGAAAAGTTCCCTCTTCAAAATCGACCCCGTCGAGGAGCGGGACGATGCGTCCATCAGTTGCGTTCGGTTCAGCCACGACATATTCCGCGTGTGGTGCTACAACCATGACGCGTTCACCAACCTGATAGTCTTCTATCTCTGCACCGACTGCTTCCACAGTCCCTGTGAGAGAGTACCCCATGATTGAGGGTGAAACAGCCTCTTCTCGGATATAACGTCGAAACAGTTCGGAACCTCGGCTGATTAACGTCGTGTCCGTCTGTACTCGAACCTGTTGGGCATTGATTTCCGGCACTGGCACTTCTTCTAATTGGATGTTGCCGAAGCCTTCTGGTTTGGTTACTCGGATCATCTTTTAAGTTTCCTTGTGATTATAGTAAAGTTTAGAATTAAAGAAACACTTCAAGCCCTAAAACAGGCTGTAACACGAGCTTGGTTTGGTGTTTTCTTTGTAGCATAGGAGACCGTTAGCCTGTGGACAGAAGGATGAACTTAAAGTATACTTTAGAAGCATACGCATTACAACTGAAAAATGTCCCCTGCACGCTCGTAGTCCGTCGCCAGTAATGAAAGACAGACCGCGCGAAATCAAGTTCTTCTGTGTTAGGATTTATCCCTTGCATCGCAACCTGTCCCGAAACCCAGGACACCTCACACTGCGACTTTTTTTGACACAGGTGCCCATTTCTGCTATAATTGGCGTGACACCGCCCGCCTCTCGTCGCCACAAGCAGACGAGAGCGATCCGAGAACCCAACCGATAGGAGAGAAACAGATGTATCTACGTCCCTTTGGTTTAGGTGTCTGTCTCGTGCTGTGTCTCGGTTGGCTGTTTGGTATGTATCGGCTTCAAGCACGGACACGCCAAGCGAGGCATAAGGTGGACACAGACCTGCTCCGTGTTTCGCAGCCGCAGTTTCAACCGCAGACACAACTGCCTTTATACCCACAAACAGGACCGCTGTTTGCGGATGACATCAACAAAAACTTTTATCAGACCATTATCAAGAATAACCTATTCGCACCCCTCGGCACAAACTTACATCGCACGCCCGCGCCCGGCGCGAACTTGACACTCGTCGGGACGTTTCTTCGAGAAGATCCGACGCATTCAAAAGCATTGGTAAAGAACACTACCACGGGTCGCCAGCATCTGCTGTCAATAGGTGAGGGTATCGGGGAGTTTTACCTGTTGTCAGTGAAACCGAAACAGGTTGTGTTCTACCATAACGGAACCGAGGTGCCCTTACACCTGTCGCAAAACGTCCTTCTCAATGCAAAAAGGAGATAAACGATGTTGAGAAAGAGAGTTTGGATCCCGATTGTAATTTTATTGCTTGCCGTGATAGGGTGTGGTCTATTTTATCAACGACAGATCTCCAAGCAAGAACCTGTCAAAGTCTACAAAGCGGTTGAAGCTGAAAAATCCGAAACCCCGAAACCACCACCGCCGGGAGAGACCGCCGAGAGCGGACATTGGAAACCTGGCGATGTCTGGCACGCGCAACCGCATAAACCTGTCGCCGTCTCTGAAGCGGAAACAGAACTGACAACACCACTCACAGAACTAACGAAAGCGCAGAGCACCCCCGTCGGTGAGCGTCTCAAGGATTCGGATATCGAGACGTGTTATCACAGAACTAACGAAAGCGCAGAGCACCCCCGTCGGCGCACAGCAAGTCAACGCACAGTCTCCCGCACCGATGCAGGATTCCTCTCGCACTCGTCCCCCTCAAGAGGTGGCGGAGATTCAGAGACAGTGGAGAGTGTGGAGTAAGTGGGAGGATAAAGCCCATGAACTACGTGTAAATTTCTCGCAAGTTAGTAAGCTAAATACTAACCTGATGCCAAAGACAGCTGAGGAAGCGAAACGATACCAGACGGACAAGGAGTGGCAACGCAAAGTTCAAGAGGCGACTGATAAATATGACGAAGCTCTGAGAATGCTGAAAGAACACGAGGCAAACAGAGTGTTACCCCCCGCGCAGTAATTCAGGCGACTCATGTCAAAGGAGTGTGAAATATGTTCAGAAAGAAAATGATGAAAAAGAGGAGAAATATCTATAAGCCTATTTCCCTTGAGTCCCCGGAACACTACGAGCTAAAAGGGACTTTAACGGAGGTATTGCTTATTCTGATCGTCGGTATCATAGTGGTTCTGTATTTGGCGTATAAGTCTTATCATCCGCCGGATCCTGTTGAAGTTCAGCGAGAGCGTTCCACACTGCCCGCGGACCCCATCATTCACACCACTCACATGTTGCGATTTTCGCAACTCACCCTAACAGGAGTTCACAATGTTAAAGAAGATTTGGATCCCGATGCTGATTGTATTACTCACAGGCATTGTCGGGCTACTCTATAGCCAAAAGGGCACCGATCAAGCCCCTATAAAAGTCTTTAAACCTACCACAGTGGATCCCTCCACACAAACAAAGCCACCCCCTCCGGGGGAAACCGCTGAGAGCGGACATTGGAAACCTGGCGATGAATGGCATGCCGAACCGCATGACTCTCTCGCGCCTGTGGAAGTGTCCGAGGCGGACGCAGAATTAGTGACACCATCCGCAGAACGCACCGAAGTGCAGGGGACACCTGTCGGCGCACCGCCAGTAAATGTACAGACGGGTATACTGGAACAGGAGGCATATAAATCCACGCAGGAGGAACGTGATTTCCAACGTGCGTTGAAAGAGTGGGGCGACAGATTGAGCCAACTATCTGAAGAATCCTCGCGAGCGGGTCGTGCGCATACAGCCTTGTCGCCAGGGACAGAAGAGGAGTTGGAACGATATAAGGCGGACCCGGAATGGCAACGCAAACTTAACGAGGCACTTTCCGAAGCTGCCAAGGCATCGGCAATGGTAGACGCACACATGAAGGAAATGCCCGTTCGTCCTTAATTCAGGCGATACTCTTTAAAGGAGTTGATATATGAAACGCAAAACTACTTTTTGTTTTTTGTGCCTTGTGATGGTATTGCTGTCTGTCGGAGTGCTTGATATTTATGCAGATCCCTGATGAAGAATTAGAAAGTCTTTCAGGTTGGAACTATAACATCAACCCGTATACAACAGGTGCTTATAAATTAGGAGATCGCCGATGAAAAATAGAAGAAAGATGTATCACGATATTTATCCGCAATACTCACCAGGGCACATGCCTGTATTCAATACTGTGATTTATATTATAATGCTACTCTTAGGGGTTTTGTTTTTTGCGTTTCGGTACTCTGTTATGAGCCCGCAGGAGACCCAAGAATCCCTCAAGAAACCCGTTGAGGTTCAGCAAAAAGCGAGCCGAACCCCAGAGAGCAAGTGATCTGAGATCTCGCGCACCATTTTTTTCTCAACTAAAGGAGTATAGAACGATGTTCAGAAAACGTGTTTGGATCCCGATTGTAATTTTATTGCTTGCCGTGATAGGGTGTGGTCTATTTTATGGACGACAGGTCTCCAAGCAAGCCCCTGTGACAATTATCAAACCTGTAGATGTTTCCGAGACCCCCGCGACACCCAAACCGCCACCGCCGGGAGAAACCGCCGAGAGCGGACACTGGCACGGCGAGGAGTGGCATTCTCAACCCCATGACACCCACGCCCCTGTGGAAGTTTCCGAAGTGGACGCAGAATTGGCGACACCGCCCGCAGAACGCCCCGAAGTGCAGGGGACACCTGTCGGCGCACCGCCAATAAACGCACAGTCCCCCGTGTCAGTGCAAGAGTTATCCAAAGGCTCGCCAGAGGCTCGAGAAGCGATAAAAACATGGCGGGCGTGGTCGGAGAAAGCTGATGAAATCAGGAGCGAAATCTCGGCAGTGGCGAAAGAACATTCAGACGCGATGGCACTGACCGAAGCGGAGGCGGAACGATACGAGACGGACGAGAACGTCCAGCGAAAAGTCGCCCTCAGAATCAACGCGGTGACGGAGAAACTTAACGATGTCTACAGACGACAACGAGAACACGAGGAAAAAAGACCTCCTTTTCCTCGTGTTCAGTAATTCGGGCGAGACACTTCAAAGGAGTTAGAATCTATGAAAATCAAAACATTTTTCGGATGCTTGTGTCTTGCTTTGATGATGTTGCTGTTCTTCGGAGCGCTTTGGGGTCATGCCAACGACTGCACGTCCTACCTCCGTGATTATCAGAGTAAAGTAGATACGTATAATACAGCCCTTCAAACAATGCAAAGGTCGCAAATAGCTGTCCTAAAAAACACGCCGTATGCGTCCATTCCCCCTGAAATCCAGCATTTAGCGGAAGAATATGAAGCCGAGCCTGACAGTTTCATTGAGAAATTGAAGAAGGGTTTCGGACCCGCCGTGCCTGCTTGGGTGTCCGGATTCGATCAATCCATCACCCAACTGCAACGCAGACAAGCGTTAGAACAAGCTAACTCATCTGCGGTCGCCGCTTACAACTCTGCGGTGTCCGCACTCTATACCGCAGAGTTGGCTCTCGAATCGTGTCAAGGGATGACGGTCGAGACGATCTGGTGTGAACGTGGCGCGGACTGCAAGAACCCGCCGGGCGTGCGGGGTCACCCGAAGGCGCATTACGTTTCCGACTGCCCGGATAAGATTTCGGGATTATTCGGCATCAAAAAAGATTGTCCTGGGACGTGGTGGAGTTGTGATGGCACGAACACCTGTCCCCGAAGTTCGGATCATGCCCAGACGACGTGTCAAGAAAAGGCGTGGCATCGTGAGACGGTTCGCATCCGCGGTCAGGATCACATCCGCCTGTATGTCTCGACGTGTCCGCAAGGCGAATACTCTGGCGATACGTGTCCGAATTCAAGCAACCACGTGGGCGCGGGTGAAACGGTTGTCGAGAAGTATGTCGATACAAGTGGCAATCCGGTAGACCCCTCGACGTTGAAACATCCGTGTGGTGTTCATACGGTCACGGCGACGGGGGATCATACCTTACAAGCGAGTTGTTCAACAGATTCCGATTGTATCTCGACGGGTTTCTATCAGTGCTTACACACCGAACATGAATATCAGTTGATGGCGTGTGGGCATCCTATAGGTGCTTCGGGGTCTCATGTGATGGCAGATTATAGTTATTGTGGGCATAGCGACTATAACTGTTCGGAGAAACATGGTATTCGTCTGTGTCCAAAGAATGCGCGTGGCGAGCGTTGCACGGTGAGTTATGGGTTCTGGTTTGTTTGTCAAGAAGAGCATGCGCATCAGTATCCGAGCGATCCACCGCCGACGCAACAACCGACACAGCAACCGACACAGCAACCGACACAGCAACCGACACAACAACCCGATCCGCCGCCATCAACGGTTCGGTGTGCCAACACGTGGATCGGTTCGGGTGCGTGCCGTTATAATCGCGTCGTGTCAGGTTCAGACCCTTATGAACATCGAACAACGTGTGCGGCGGATCATACGTATTGGGGGTGTAATCGGACGGCAGTTTCTGCGCATGCGAGTCACGGAAACTCAGGCTCAGGATCAGGTTCAGGCTCCGGAAGTGGGTCAGGTTCAGGCTCCGGAAGTGGGTCAGGTTCAGGCTCCGGTAGCGGTTCTGGCTCTGGGAACTCCAATCCGCCGCCACCGCCAAAACCTGTGGTATCCTATCATGCCTGTGGTGTTCACACGACATCATCATCATCGGGAGATCATTCCCTTCAGGCGAGTTGCTCACGAGACCGCCGGTGTATCGCGACGAACTTCTACTACTGTCAACATCCCTCGCATACGTACCCTGCGCCGCCGCCGAAACCGAAGCCAAAGCCACCACCACCACCGCCCGTGGTCTGTCCTGCGAATGGTTGGACGAACTGCGGCGGAACGTCCTCACACGCGACGAACTGCGGTGCAGGGCATACATATTACACCTGTAATCCGGATGCCAAGAGTTATCATGCAAATCATAGATCCGGTGTAAACTGCCCGGCGCATCAATGGACGAACTGCGGTGGATCGAGGTCACACGCGAGGACGTGTGGCAGAGGTCATACGTATTACACGTGTAATCCGAAAGCAAGGCAGGCGCATGGGTGGCATTAGTTTTAGAGGCAGAAGGGGCACGACTCTCAACCGTCGCGCCCCTCGTTAACTGTCAATAACAGTTTCATTGACAGGCACATGGCGGTCTCTGCATGGTAAAAGTAACCCTCTCTGAAGCCGTCGGATTGACCGGCGTTTCAGAATCAACGATTCGGCGCGACATCAAGTCGGGCAAGGTTTCAGCGACGAAGGACGAGAAAGGTCACCGCTTGGCGTTACGGATCCGCGCCCCCGGTGGCGTTTTCTCTCGACGCTGTTCAGTGGCGGTGTGATGTTCTTGGGGGGACTGAGTTGGGAAGGTTTTGGTGCGTTTTTGGGCATCGTCCTGTCTGTCGAGATGTGGAAGTATCTCAGGACCGACACCGACACCGAACTTTCTTACTTTGCGGTATGGGTCTTGAGTTTTGTTCCGTGGCTTTACATCTGTTCACCGGCGTATCGTTCAGGAGTCGGGTGGTCAACGCACCTGTTTGCGAGTATGCTGCTGCCACCGGTCACGCTTTTGACGGTCGGCGGGGTGCGGCAGTGGCTTTTAGGAAAGAGAACGTCTGGGTCCCTACAGGCGTCAAGTCTCACTGTTATTGCTGTTGCTGACGCTTACCATCGCAGTCATCTATCTGCTGTCGATCCGCGAGACGTTTGCATGGACGACCGTCCCGTTTGGCAATACACCGCTGATGCAAAGCATTGGCGAGTTAGCGGCACCCCACTTTGGGTATTGGATCCACCGGTACGGGAGCGTTTTTTTCACGGGAAGTCTGGGGATGAGTCTGATGCCGGTGTTTCGGTGGGGGCGTTTGGGACATCCGATGTCAGTCGCCCTCGGCGTTTTTTGCGTGTGTGTTTTATCGTCATCAAATGGCTGCGGTGTGCGGTGAGGTGCTGGCAACAGGCGTGTTTGGCTGTGCAGTGGTGTCGATTTTGCTGACCTTCCTCCACCTTGCGTGGAAACTCTCGGCATCCGATGCGGTGGATGCCAGTCCCGAGCCTGTCGATCCCCCGGATAGCCCTTTCATCAGTAGCATGATAAACTTCTCCCGCCTCGGTGTGCTGACAGGCATTGCGATGCTGGTGTGGGGTGTGTTTTGGTTCACACTCGCCCGGGATGCCAAACGGTATGACTTCTTTATTGGCGTGCCGCTCGCCTACTTCACGGCAACGCTGATCCGAGACGTTGCGGGGCGTGTGTGCCATATCCTCCATGATTCAAAATGGACGACCCTGGCGTTGGATGATTGAAAACACGTTTTGGATCTACGTAATTATGAGTTTTACTATAAATGACGTGAGTTTAGACTTTAACGTGTCTTTCCCAAGAAGCGCGAAAAGCCAACAATCAAAAATTTTGTAAGCGTTTGGCTAAATCCTCGCGAGTGACAGGTTTGTCAAAAGACATCAGATAGATATGGAAAGTGTCACTCCTATCGGAAACATACGCGAGGTGCCGTCCATCAGGTGAAAAGGCAGGTTGAATCGACCTACCGATGTCGCTGGTGATTCGCCGTTCATTTTTACCATCTGCATCAATGAGATAAATCTCCCAGTCGCCTTCTCTTGCTGAGACATACGCGATCGTTTTTCCATCAGGCGACACCGTGGGATTGTAACAATCATAGCGATTTGGATTGAAATGTTTCTCGTTTTTCCCGTCAATGTCTACGGTATAAAGTTGGTTTACCTCATTTCGAGAGGAGACAAATATAATGCGCTTTCCATCTGGAAAGAATGCAGGACTTCCGTCATCGGTTTCGTTATAGGTGATACGCTTCGGTTCAACGTCTTCTGGTGTGACTTGTACGAGATCCAGTCCTGCCAAATTGAGGAGATATAATTCCAGATTCCCATCTACATTGGATTCATAAACAACCTGATTTCCAGCAGGTGATGTGCGAGGCACGCGGGCACCGAAACTCACTGGCAAAACGGATCGCGTTATTTTGCTATGAATATGTGTTACAGAGAATCCAGCGTAAATCGGAGTGGAGCCGCTGCTTTGGATGACAACTTTAACTTCGCGAGATGACTTCGGTTCGCTGCTATAAAACAGATAGTTTGGGGTTCTGAGGAATGCTGGTGAGCTATCGTTGAAATCTGTTGTGAAGGTTACACGCCGTTGGATACGCCCATTTAAGTCCATTAAATAGATTTCGCCGTTGTCGAGTCGAAATGATGCGAAGGCAATTTGTGTGCCGTCCGGTGAGAAGGTGGGCGAATAGTTATCTGAATCGCCAAGGGTCAACTGCTTTGTATGATAACTGTCTCCCACAAGTTCGATGATTTTGCGCAGGACCTGGGGATCCAGAGTGCTGCGTTGAATGAGTCGGAGCACGCGGAAGGCGGAGTTTCTGTCGCCGAATCTCAGATAGGTACGTGCCAATTCAATTCGTGCTGCAATCCGTTCCTCCGGTTGTGCAGCATAAAGTTGTGAAGCCTTTTGTAGTTCCATAACCGCGTCGCTGTAACGTCCCAACTCGTTGTAGGCTTTCCCTAATAATATCCGTGCCTTCGGATCCTCAGGTGCCGTTTCAATATAAGTCTCCAGTTCTTCCGCTGCTGCTTGTGGCGTTCCAGCGTTCAGAAGTTCTTCACTCTTTTTGAGAACTGTCGTATTATCTTGACACCCAACCACTAAGACAACGAGAAGGATGCTACATATTTTAATTATTCCTTGCGGTTCGGTCAGGTAAGTTGATAGTTTCACGTTCTTTTCCGTAGAATCGCCTGCGCCGTTGTTGCAGGCTTCGTTTTCGGCATCTCTCAAAATACAATCCTGTTTACTCTCTACCCATTCTCGATTTCGGACCAGAATTTATCTGGTTTACGGACTTAAGGTCGGTTTCTACGCCTGCCCCGCCATCCATCGCCAACTGCGTAGAGCCAACATAAAATACCTTGGACAAACGCACTGATTTTCAGTTTCCAGGAAGGTCGGTACATCAGTTTTTCGCCATCATCGAAGGTCCAGAGGTGAAGTGAATAAGGTTCCTGTGCCTCAGAGTTTTCGATTTCATCTGCTGAGGTGTTCTCCTGCATTGCAGGTTTGAACCGCATTAAATCATCCCATCCTGTTACTGGCAGTGAATTGAGGTAGAAAATACCAATAGCAGAAGCGAAAATGGTAAAAAGGAGAATCGCTTTTGGAAATTGCCCTAAATATAATTGACCGAGTCCTGGAATTATTGCGGACAGGATCATCGCACCGAAAGAATTGCTGGCGGCGACACGCGTATTTGCGGGTTCTACCATCGATTAAGACTCTCCTTGTGCCACAAGGTAGACTCCGATACAGATGATCAGAGCACCTATTATACGGATCTTAGGGACAGATTCCTTGAATAACATCCAGGAAAACAGGATTGACAGTACATATCCAGAACTTAGCATCGGATACGCAACACTCAGTTTAACACGCGACAGAATAATCAGCCAGACGAGCGTTGTGAAGCCATATATCGCAATCCCACTGAGGATATAAGGGTTCAGGAACGCCTGTACCAATTTGCCCGTAGCATCTCGTAGGCTATTGATACGACCGATTGTGTTCATGCCGTGTTTAAACAAAATCTGTCCTATTACCGTTAGTAAAACGTTGAAAAATAGCAGTAAAAAATCCTTCATAACTTTATTATACCACACCTCTACTCTTTTTATTACAATTTTTAAGGGATGAATTTCAGAGGCATTCAGTTTTCATAGGTTATAGAGATACGTTACTTTAATGACAATAACACGGCTTTCCAGTTGTAACTGGCGTCCAGAAACTGTCCCAACAGAAGCATCGCCCCAAGCCTCGTTATAGGCAACGAAAAGGTGACTCTTTGGGCTATATTCCCATCCAAATAGAAGACTTAGCAGATACGTCTGATGAATTTCCATAGAAAGTGGGCGTTCCCTACTCGTCTGTGCGAACATTCGGAGAAACGACTCTCGCGTGAACAAGTAGGTCGCACGCAATGAGCTAACGAAAAACCTACCATCAATTGCCCCCTCCAAATCAAAACTCTGCGCGTAGCCGCTGTCTAACTCTATAGACAAATTGCTCTGTGGACGGAGAGTGGTCTCAAGCGTAAGACTCCGCTGTTTGCCGGCTTGTTGTCGTCCAAAGTTAAAATAGTCCGCGAAATCCACGCCGATACCGATAGCAATCGGATGTGTGGAGTCGGTATCAATCTCGAAACCGTATCTGTCTGCCGTGAATACTTCAGTGAGTTCAACTTCCCGACTTCGGTCATAGTAGGCGGTAATATCGTCCAAGAGAATTTCTCTGAAATCCATCCCGACATTTCCACCGACACTCCATTTGAACAGGTCTTCATCGAAATCAGGCGAAAGGGACAACTCTGGGTTACGTTCTCGCCACTCCACAAAATACGCTGGTGTATAAAGGCTTTGAGAGAGACGAGCGGTTATACCAGAAAAAAATTGGTGTTTTCCCCAGTGTGGAGAATAGGAGGACCGCATAGAGACACGTTGCCAGCCACGGTTTCGTTCTTTTCGAAGAAATCCCGTCTGATTAATTTCAAAGTGCGGCGCGACCCTTTCAAATCCAATGTCGCTGCTCCAGAGATAGTTGCGCTGCGCGAAATCGACCGTATACGCAAAATTATTACTGTCTTCGCCCGGATGGAAACTACCAGCGTATTGTCCGGTGAGATGATAAGTTTTGCCCAAAGCAAGGTTCATATCAACGCCACCGACTCGGCTATGACTCCATCGTTCACTACCGGGCTGTTCCTTGTTCACGAATAGAATCCCAATATTTGAACGTTTGAGGATGTCACGTTTAACACGGATTGCAGAAAACCATGCCTCCTCTTTTTCGGATGGTGTACTATCAGAAAACCTGAATTCACCGGTTTGATTTCCCAAAATCCCGATAGAGTAATCGCCGACTTTTCCAGTAAGTTTACTACCCCAGAGGATATTACCGCGACTCCCAATACGGCGGCTGAACATCAGGTCATAAGGCGTTTCAAAAAAACTGTTTCCTTCAACAAAAAACGGACGTTTTTCAGGAAAACGCGTCGGAAATCGGGTCAGATTAATCTCCAGTTGATCTGCTTCAACTTGTGCGAAGTCGGGATTGACTGTGACATTCGCCTTTAGTGCACTCGTGAGGCTGTATTGCACATCCAAACCTGTTCCGAGTTGGCGTGTTAAATTGGTATCGGTGGCACTCATACCACCCCCTAAAAGATAGGGGGAGATTTCAAAGTTTTTTCCAGTCTTAATGCCTTGAATGCCTACGATGTGTCCTAAATCAGACATTCGCGTGACAACACCCGCTTGTGTCAATTGTTTCCATACCGTAACCTCGCTTTTCCTGCGGTTTACCCGCTCCACATCAAACCCCCAGATCTGCGTTGGCTTGTCGGTAAATCGAAAGTTTGCGAACGGGATTTTAAACTCGGCGTACCACCCCGATTCGTCAATACTGCTTTCAACCCACCAAATTCCCTTCCAGTTGCTGTCGCGTTGGGTGTCCTCATACCGATAATTATCACTCTGAACACCGGCTGGGTTAGTCGCAAATTTATAGCCTGTACGGTGGTCGTGATGTGGGTCAATGAAGAAAGAGATGACTTCCGAGTCATAGAGGTCGCCGCGCCGCGTCATCCGATTGATGATTTTATTCGGTTCGGCATCGTAACATCGGAATGCGACATAGATGTTATGCACATCGTAAGCGATGCGGAATTCTGTGTCATCAGTTGCCGGATTACCACGTGCCGGTTCAAGTTGAATAAAACCGCTACGGGGTTCTGCCTGCTGCCATACAGTATCGTCCAGTATCCCGTCAATTTGCGGTGGTTCGCCTACGATTCGGTGAGCTTCAACGACATGTTCACCCATACCTTCTGGATGTGCAAAAAGGAGTAGTGGATAGGCAATGAATAGCAATAGACCAGCGACGAGTTTTGGCATGCATTAATTATAGTTGAAACACCGTATGTTGTCAAATTTTGCCGTTCTCAGTGAAATATCCAATGCTCCCTCTTCGTCGTACAGTCTGCCGGATGGGACAATTGTCGCTTTTCCTTGAAAAAATCGTTAAATTCCTTTAAAATTCTTGAAATGCTGTTAGAGTAATTGTCCAACGATTCGTCTTCGTAGTTAAAGTGCGTAGCTCGTAACGAAATGGAGAGCGGATTCGAGCAAAGAACGTTAATGCGCAAACTCATGTCATTTAACCGCAAGGAATACTTAAAAAATGGTTGAACTTACACGAGAAGACATTGAATTTTTCAGAAATGAAGGGTACTTGGTGAAACGGAACGTCCTGAACCCGGAATTGATGGAGCGGGCACGGGCAAGGCTCTGGGAGGGTGCGCCCGAAGGACGCAGACGTGATGATCCTGACACTTGGATAGGACCCTTCACTCCTGAAGAGGAAAATATTGACAAAGACAACAATCGGCGAGGTTTCCGGTGGAACTTTCGTGAACCCGGTGGTGAAGATTGGATGGTTCAGCTTCTCGCTACCGATCCAAACGTCTGGCGGATGGCAGAGCAATTTTTGGGTGAGGGGAATTTGGTGCGACCTGACCGTGTGCGCGGTATCTACTGCACCCTACCTTACGGCGATGTTCCAAAGAAATCGATCGGATGTCATGTTGATGCGCATCCGTTTCATCTCGGTGCTGTCGGTTATATTGACGATGTGCCGCCGGAAGGTGGTGGATTTACTGTCTGGCCCCGGAGCCACAAAACCTTCTATTACGATTACCAATCCCAATACAAGAACGAGCCAACACCGCAATATGAAGCCGACCGCGAGCGTCTCAGTAGAGAACCGGGTGTTGAGTGCTACGGTAACGCAGGGGATGTTGTCTTCTGGCACCATCGCATCGGGCATGCTGCGGGACATAACTATTCGCGGCAGATCCGGCAAGCGGTGCTATACGACTTTCGAAAAACAGAATTAGAACAAACGCAGGAAGAACCGCCGAACGAGGATATGTGGCGGGATTGGCCCGGCATCAAGGCATTGGAGTCGGACTTTTAATTTTACCTTGCGGGTCGGTCAGATGGGTTGATAGTTTCACGTTCTTTTCCGTAGACCTACAGAAACACCGGATTTAGTCTGGGGTTAGGCTAAATCCGTTCCTTGTATTACATTGCAAACCCCTGCGCCGATGTTGCAGGCTACGTTTATTTTATCGTAAACCTAACTCTTTCAATGTGTTTGCCATCATGTCGTGAGCGATTTGCGCTTTCTCCATGCGCATGTGAGGGAACGTTTCCACCGAGATGTACTTATCGTAACCGACTTTCCCTAAACTCTCGGCAAAGGTTCGGAAATCCAACTCATCTCCCGCTTCACCTGGAATCAGAAAAGTGCTGTACGGATACATCCCTGTCACACCTTTTACATGGCAATGGGTAGTGAGCCGTCCCAGCTTTTCAGTAACTTCGGCGATGTCTTCACCGATATGATAAAAATTGGTAATGTCATTAAGGGACCTGAGTGCGTCAGAACCGACATGCTCAATCAGAAGCGTAACTTTTGAAGATGCATCGATTGTCGTTGCTTCGTGATTGTGGATGTTCATTGTGATGCCGAGTTCTTCAGCGCGTTGGCAGATCGGCTTCAGGGCATCAACGAGGAGTCGCCATGCGAACGCGTCGCCTTTCTCGCCGCCATATCCCGTTAGGAAATTAACGCCACCTGCCCCCAGTGCAACGGCTACGTCTTGAAGAAGTGCGTAATGGTCAACTGCTTCCTGCTGGTCTTCCGCTGCCAGTTGGTATAAACCTTTTCCTGTAAACGGATTAATGACGGACACCTTTAATCCGCTGTCGGTTACCATTGTCTTGACCTCTTTGAGCAAGCCATCGGTGACTTCGCCGGAAGGGATGTGTGCTTCTGGTCCGCACATCATTTCGATTGCGTCGTAGCCTGCATCGGCGAGAATTGTGATAACTTCTTGTAGGGGGATGTCTTTCATCCCACCTGCGTGATAAGAGATACCGATCACTGTTTCAACTCCTTCTATCTTTCACTCTTTTCAATCAGATTTGTTTGATCTCGATTTTTTTCCGAATCATCGTTCTCTTATGAAAAGCGAACCCTCATGCGTCGCGCATATCAGTTTTTCGCTGTCTGCTGAAAAAGTCAATTCCCGAATGGGACCTTCTTGAGTAGGAAACATGGACACAGGAGTACCACTGCTTGTATCCCATAACTGAATATAACTATCTCTTCCACCGCTTACGAGTAGTTCACCGTCAGTAGAAAATGCCAACGCACTGACGGAGTCGGTATGACCTCTTAATATCGTTAGTAAGTGCTTGTCATCTAAATTCCATAGCCGAACAAGTGTGTCCGAACCGCCACTCGCCAGTGTTTCACTTTCAGGCGAAAATGCCAAAGCCAAGACAAGTCCGTCATGTGCCGAAAAAGTAGACAGCAGTCCACCCGTTTCGACTTCCCACAAGCGAATCTTGCCGTCCGCACTTCCACTCGCGAGCGTTGTTCCATCTGGTGAAAATGCCAAGCTTCTAATTCGTCCTGGGGCTTCAGTGGAAGTAGCAAGCAACCGTTCTGTGCGCGGATCCCATCCGGGCAGCGGAACACCATCAGGTGAAGATGATGCTAACGCGTTCATCAGATTAGAATCTCCCGCTAATGTTAGCACTTCGCGAGCAGTGGCGGTGTCCCAGAGTCGGAGCGTATTGTCTTCACTCCCACTGGCAAGCAGAGAATTATCTGGGGCAAATGCCAATGCCCGCATGTGCTCCGTATAACCTGAGAGCATTGCGAATTGTGCTCCACTATCTGTATCGTATATCCAAATACGTCCATCACCACCGGCGGCGAGCCGTGTGCCATCTGGCGAAAAAGTGATAGCCATTACCTGTTTTCTGTCAAACCTTGATTTGAGCCCTTGAGGTAACTCAGATTGGATGCAGTTTTGGAACAGCTCTGTTTTTTCCATTTTTCTAATTATTAAGCTCCTATCCTGCGCTCCATTACATTACGAGCAGGTTTCCGTCGCGACTGAAATAAAGATTTGGACCGTATAACACCAAAAACCAAGCCCGTAACGAAGTGGAGGGCGACTCGAAAGCGGAAAAAGTGAAGTTTCAAACAACGGAACTTATCCGCGAGGTAAAATTAAAAATTCCAATCTAAAACGACACCTGTATATACATTCGGTTCGTTGAGGAGGCCATCGTAAGCCTGTTTAATCTGCTCTGGTTTGAGACGGTGAGAGATTAAAGGTTCAACGTGCAATTGCCCGCGTGCCATCCAGTCAAAGATCGTTTGTTGTTTGCCGAATTGAGAGGTTCGGTTACCGATGTCTGGGTACATTGGCACGCACCATTCAAGTGCTCCACGAATGGTGATCCATCGCAGATGTGTTTCAGAGAGCAGGTCAGTCAAGTCTCCGGGCACCGAGACGCGTGGTGTTCCGAGAATAATGAGTTGTCCGTGGTTGGCGGTAGCACGAAGTGCTTGCATAACAACGCCACTGTGCCCAACAGCATCGACCGTAATGCCCCCAATTTCATCACCCGTTATTTCTTCAATCTGTGTTTGTGCTTCTTCAGCAGTGCCCCCGACGGTGTACTTGATTCCACACCGCTGTGCGAGATCCCGTCTCTCTGCTACCGGATCCACACCAATCACGCGACATCCATGAATCTGAAACATCTGTGATGCCAAATTTCCAACAAGCCCTAATCCAAAGACAACGACCCACGGGTTCGTCCCAATTTCTCCAACAACAATCGCTGTCATTGCCACGCCTGCCATTCGTGAGGCGGCAACCACAGCTGGATCCACTGCTTCTCTCACAGGGGCGACCAGTCGATCTTGTGAATATCGGATCGTTGAAGCATGCCGTCCGTATGTGAAAACCCGATCGCCGGGTGCAGCGCGGGTAACGCCAGCGCCGACTTCACGCACAATGCCTACATTCGCGTAACCGGAACGCCACGGATATTCACACCATGCGCCCTTCTGGAATACTTTTGGTTCTCTCCCTGTGTAATTTGCGAGTTCTGTACCGCTACTAATGAAGGTGTATTCTGTGTCTATTAGCAATTCACCGGGAGCGAGCACTCGCGCGTCTATATCAGCAGTTTGCAGCTCAACTTGATTCTGACCTGTTACAACAACTTCTCTTATTTTCATGGTGAATTTTCTTCTCCTAATGCCTTTAGTTCTTCTGTTTTGATTTTACGGATTAAAGCCTGCATCCGTTTATATCGAACAAGTCCGACGAAGAAGGTCGCAATGCCGAGTAAAATAAAGATAATACCGATCACCTCAACGATATATGAACTGAAAATCTCTTTGAGATGCACAAAGGATAAGCCTGCGACGAACAACGTTAGTGCCGTGCGGATATAGGCGAGAAAGGTTCGCTCATTCGCGAGGATAGTCCGGTCTGCAGCGAGATGATCTCGCAAAATCAGTTGGTCTTCCAGTCCTTTGTAGGGTGTTGGTTTCTCTGGCATTTGTTGTTCCGTTCTTCCTTAAAAGAGATTCAAAATAATGATGCCGGCAAGCCATCCATAGAAAGTCCGAAGGCACCGTAACCTTTTTGCTGTACGCTGGTATTCCGCCGTGTAACACGCCGGATTTTGGAAATAGAGCGTCAATCGTTTGGGTGTGGACAAGTCAATTTTGGGTGTTAACGTGCTCATCACAACGGTACTTATACCGAGAAGCACAATATTGATTATAGGCAAGATGCTAAGAGCCGCGCCAAATACTGTCCAACGCCATTTTGAAACACTACGGGATGCGTCAGCCCGTGCCACACGGATCAGAGATGCGGATGGTATTCCTGTTTTTGGAGCCATGCGTGATGTCCGGATTGAAACGCGGGACTTCCTTGCTCCGCTCTTTTATATTTTAGAAACGCTTTCTGCGCGCAATACGCATTAATCCTCGTAACGTAGATTTTTCCCGTTGTCGGGACCGCCTTGATGCCAAACCCAGACGTTCCGGAAATATGCCTGTTTTTCTGGGGGCAACCCATCAATCACATGCTTTGGTGCTGATGGTTTGTGAAATTGACACCCGACGAAATTATAACAATTAAAGATGGCGATCCGCGGTCGATTTGGATTTTGCCACGCAACTCCAGAATGACAAAGGTTTTCCGTGAAGATAATGACGGAACCTGGGGGGCAACTGTACGTTTCAAAGAGTGGTGAATCTGTCTGCCGATGCACCTCAGGAATTTGGAAGTTGGCTTTGTGGCTTCCCGGCAGGAATAGCGTGCCACCTTCACCTGCTTTGACTTCGTTCAGTTCAAAAACAACTCGCGTCAGGGCGGAGTATATCTTCCCGTTTCGACACTGATAGTTGAAGTTGGGATTCACATTTCGCACACCACCATGAGGTGGAGGTCCGCCGGTTCCCGCAGTGCGATAGGTGAACCAACTGGATTCCATCCGAACTTCTCCTAAAATCTCGTGGAGAATATCAATTATGACCGGATGATCGATTAAAAATGATGCCGTGCCTCCTGGAAACTGTCGTTCATGGGGTGGCAAAGATTCGGGATTTGTTTGGATAGTCTCAATTTGTGCTTTCAGTGCCGCAATTTCTGAAGGCTTTAAAACTTCAGGAATTAACAGGTAGCCTTTGAGATCAAAGATAAATTTCTGTTCTTCCGTCATGGCAATTCTCCCTGACAAATAACGCTTCCGATCATCTTAAGCATTATAGCAAATTTTAGGTTTAATTCAAAGCGATATTTTATATTCGGCGACATCACTGGCATCACGCTGAAACATTTGTTGTTTCTTGAGTCTTATCGCTGGAGATCTCTGTGTAAAGGCGCGTATCGCCAAAATAAAATATACCTAATAAGGTAACGAACCTTTGTTTGACACCGATACATGCTGTATGCTATACTAAAAACATGCCGCGAGCAGTATTTTCGGTGCAGCGTGCCAACCGAAAACTTGGTATAGAAAAGTCGGTGCAGCGTGCCAACCGAAAACTTGGTATAGAAAAGTCGGTGCAGCGTGCCAACCGAAAACTTGGTATAGAAAAGTCGGTGCAGCGTGCCAACCGAGAATTACTGTGAAAAGCATCAACATACTGTTGAACTTTATTTACAAAAATGAAATGGAGTAACCAATTTAATGAATTTCAAACAAGCATTAGATAGCAAAATCGCAGATTATAACTTACTCAAGCACCCATTTTACCAAGCATGGAGTGCCGGTGAATTATCAGTTGAATCCCTACGTTCCTATGCCCGTGAGTATGGTGCTTTTATCTCTACAGTGCCAGAGGGTTGGGAAGCACTCAACGAGATCGAAACCGCAGAGGAAGAGACCGAACACATCGACTTGTGGGCTGACTTCGCTGCTGGGCTTGACACAACTGTTGATGAAGCACAAATCCCGCAGGTGAAGGCATTGATGCGGACCGCACACGAGCTCTTTTCGGAACGGACGACTGCACTCGGTGCACTCTATGCGTTTGAGGTACAGCAACCGGCAACTGCCCAATCGAAACTCACCGGTTTAAAGACGTTCTATCAACTCCCGAAATCCGTAGAACCTTATTTTGAAACGCATTCACACAACGAGCATGAAACGGAAAAACTACTTGAGCACATTGGCACGTTGCCATCGGATTCACACGCCACTGTCGTACAGGCATGCGAGACGATGAGCAGTGCCTTGTGGGATGCTCTCACGGGGATTCATGATGCGGAATGCGCGTGATACGGTGCAGGCGTATTTTGATGCTCTTGTTGTTGGTGATGCTGAAACCCTCATTGCAATGATGCTTCCTGTCTCACACTACGTCAAGATCGGCACCGATGCTGACGAGGTTGTTGAGGGAAGCGTAGAAATCGCGGCGTATTACCGAAACCACGTCGCGAGCACAGAGGATTTCAGCATTGAATTTATTAACCTTAACGTGCAGGAACGAGGGAATGTCGCTTGGTTCTACACGCGACAGGTCTGGCGGCTCAAATGGCAAGGCACGTCGGAGGAATTCATGATGCGGATGACGGGTGTCTTGGAAAAAATCGATGAGTTGTGGAGGTTTGCGCAGATCCACGCCTCGATTGGGCATCAATAACGGAGGACACATTGTGATAGCACTTTCTAAAGAAATTCAACAGGCAGTTCAGGAATCTGAGGATAACCTTGTCCGTTTGGTTGATCCAGAAACGAATGTAGAATATGTCGTGGTACCTGCTGAAACTTATGAACAGATGCGAAACGGGGTATACTACGACGACAGTCCGCTTACCGAAGAAGAGCGACGTGCACTCCTCATTCAAGCAGGACTTCGTGCGGGTTGGGATGATCCAGAAATGGACATTTACAACGATCTTGATCTGCGACGGAGAAACTTTTGAAAATCTCAACTATTTCCTTTGATGGCGATATGACCTTGTGGGATTTTCGGAAGGTTATGCATCATTCGCTCAAACATACATTGGTAGAGCTGCAAAGACAGGTTCCAACCCAGCGTGTTTTAGGACTTACAGTCGATGAAATGGTTGTAATTCGGAATCAGTTTGCTGGAGAAGTAAAGGGCAAAATTTGGAACCTTGAAGAAATCAGATTGCGCGCATTTGAGAAGACACTTGAATATGTCGGTTGTCCAGATAAAGAACTTGCTGTGCATCTGAATGCGATATATCGGAAGCATCGGTTTGAAGATGTAGAGTTATATCCAGATGTCATCTCGACTTTTGATGTTTTGTCACCACAATTCAAACTGGGATTGCTCTCAAATGGAAATACCTACCCGGAACACTGCGGACTTGAGGGGCATTTCGCCTTTGTTGTCTTTTCCCAAGATGTGCAGATTGAGAAACCGGATCGAAAAATTTTTGAAATTACTGCTCAGCGAGCAGGTTGTAAGCTCGCGGAGATGCTTCATGTAGGAGACTCACTTGAGAACGATGTTGCTGGTGCGCGGAACGCTGGCGCGTATTCTGTCTGGCTCAATCGTGAAGGTGAACCGAATCACACAGAAACCCAACCCGACTACGAGGTGGCTTCGTTGGCTGAAATTCCTGAAATTTTAGGGGTGGAGAGAACAGAATCATGATCACACTTTCTAAAGAACTTCGACATTGTCACACAGATCCGTCCCCGACTCGTCGTATTCCGGAAGAAGCATATTCGCCAGCAAAATTCCGAAAATCCACACACACGCTTGACGACCTATTAGCACAAGTCACAGAGGATAATCTGCCCGATGAGGGCAACATAGAGCCTTCAGCGAAAAAATGAGACGTAGGGAGAGTAATGACATACGTTTATTTCATTTACTGCGGAATCGTCCCCACTCCATAAATGATTGTTCTCTTCCCTTTCACATTAACACCCATAATCCGTTATCGACATCAAGGGTATGGGATATTCATTCGAGATAGAGTTTCTTATCTTTTTACTGATAACTAACCTACGAAGTATAGGTACACAGAAAAGGTTGTCGTTTATTCTCTCCGGCATAAACAATCCCTTGAATCGCCTGAATCCGTGATTCTATCAATTGATTTGTTTTCGCAAATCCCACAACGACTTATTGCGCAGCAAAATAACCGCTGCGTGGACCTTTATCGAAACTGTTGGTTCTGCGTGTATGCATTCGGGAGCGTCACAAACACGCCCCCCGTCTGCAAGGCGACCTGTTGTTGAAAGGCGTCGGCGGCACCGATGACACTAACGACGACAGGGAGTTCTTTGAGTAATCCGATGGTGCCTGCTATCGGGTGTTGCGGATCTCCAGGTTCATCTGTGATGAGAATGAAATGTGTTTTGACGTTTCTGCGGAGTTCGAGGCGTCTGATACCGTCAGCAACGGCTTGTAGAAGATGCTCATCATCTCGGCACGGCAGCTGGAAGATCTTATGTAGGTCGGCTTGTGTTTGGGGCGGTTTGAAAACATTTATCCGATTTGTGTTCCCGCTGCGGTAAAACCGAACGACCCCAAGTCTATAGTCAATCAGGGCGTTATCCCAGTTGCGGATCCACAGGTTTATCTGCTGGCTTAAGTCCAGGATTTTATCTTTCATACTCTGAGAACCATCGAGAAATAAGATAACATCCACCGGCTGATTCGTCGCATCGCTGAGGATAGCATTGCCGATTTGCTGAGCCGCTCCCCATCCGACTTGCTTCGGGGGATTTGCTTTTGGCTGTATGATTGGGTCTTGTGGAATCGCGTGCCAAGTGCCCCCGGTTTGTGTTGCCAATTCTCTATGCTCGGCTGTATTATTCCCCAGCACATTCACATACAGTTCATTTCTTCGACACACCGAGATGACGGCATTGACGGAAAGTCCGTGTAGGCTCGTGAAAGGTTCATCTGTAACGACGATGAGATGTTTGATCGTATTACTGCGGAACTGCAGTTGCTTGACCGTTTCATCGACGGCATCCAATGCGTTTTCATCACCTGTGGGGAGAATCGAATAGAGTTCCTGCTTATATTTTGATAAATTACGCGTCAGCTGGAAGACTTTAATGCTATTTTGAGGTGGGTTGGTTTTTTCCTTCATTTTGAAATGCGTCAGACCGAGTTGATAGTCGATTTCTGAGGCTTTGTAGGCATCAATCATCTGCCCGAGATGTTCGGCGACGGCGTTGATATTATCGCCCATACTCCCAGAGGCATCGACAACGAAGACAACATCGAGAGGCACCCCCCCACTCGAGGCAATAATATCCTCGGTCAGTTCACCGATGACGCTGCTAAAGGTGGATCCTTCGCCGCTATCTGCGGTGCCACCGCCAGTCCCCTGCCCTGTGAGTGTTTCTGCGATACCCGTGCCCGGCTTCTTCCCCGCACCTGTTTCCTCGGTCGGTTTGCTGATGCCCGCACTCGGTCTCTTACGGGGAGTTTTCACACCGCTGAGACGCCGCTGGGTATAACTCTCAACGTTGTCGGTTGCCACCGAACGCTTCGCAGACAACACCGCTTCGGGTGTCGTCGGTAAATCGGCATCCGTGGATAACAACGTCGGATCGGCATCTATAGGCTTCGGGGAAGCGGGTGGAATCTCAACGGCTTTCGGCACATTGACAGGGAGCTTCGCAATATCCAATGACGTGTCCGGCTCGATAACCTTTACCTGTTTCTTTAAAGGGAGCTTTTCGCGGATGGGGGTCGGTGTGGTTTCCTCAGTGACGATGGGCTCTTGGATAACCTGTTTTTTGACGATCGGCTGTCGCGGCAACTCTGAAAACAACTCGACCTGGATCTCATCTTCATCTTCTTGCATCTCATATCTTATAACGATGAAAGAAAGCACAACGATCAGGATGACATGCGCAATGACAGAAATCCGAAGAGCATACATCCGATGCTGTTGACGGAACGTCTTGCGGAGAACCCAGCCATTCATAGCACGGCTCCTTTTTCTACTTGATAGAGAGATAAACAGATGTTGTCGCTAATGCCGTTTGAGACCTATTTAACACTTGGATTTTCAGCGATACCCTTCGGCCCCGGACTTTTTTATCCGCAACGACCGGGATCCGCAGTGTTTCAAACCCCTGTGGGGCAATATTCAAGGGTCTCTCGGGTGCTTGAAAACGCAAGCCATCTATGGTTTGCGGCAGTAGCACGACTCTGAGATTCTTTGCCGCACCCCCCGAATTCGAAATTGTTACCTTTAACCGCACATGTTCACCGGCATCGATATACCCATTATTGTTTGCCGGATCTTCCAAAGTCGTGTCAATCCAAAGCGCGGGGGGGCGTTGCTGTGGCAAGATACCCCTCAACAAACCCAATTGGGACGCGATGAAAACACCGACGACCAAAACTGCCAACGGCAGCAAGACCTTTATCAATTTCTTCTGGATTCGCTGTTGCCTTTCTCTTTTCGCGAGAAAGGTTATCGCACTTTTCAGGTCGCGGGCAGGTTGGTATTGTGGCGTGATACGCAACACCTCATCCGCTTGACTTTTGGCATCAGTGAGGGCACCCGTTTCCATGTAGGTCTGTGCGAGATGGTAATGCGCAAGGGCATTCTCGGGCGATGCCTTTAGTACCTTTTTGAAGGCAGCCGCAGCTTGAGGATATTGCTTATTCCCCAGAAAAACACGTCCGCGTTCCATCTCTTTGTCAGTGTCAATCTCGGTATCATCTGCAGGCGGTTTGGGTTTTTTCTTTGCGTCGATGTCGCCAGCAGGTTGAACAGATACGTCCGCTGATGCCCGCACAAGCGGCTCAGCCGTAGGCGGATGTTCCTTCTCTTTTGCACCAATTTGCACAGCCGGGGCAACAGATAGACCCGCAGGTGGTGAAATACGAGGCTCAACGGTTTGTAAAAAGGAGAGCACCGGCAGGCAGTTTGCGTCTATCTTCAGGGCTTCTCTGGCAGCATTTCGGGCATCTTGTAACCGATGCTCACCGAAGTAGGCAAGCGCAAGCCCATGGTAGGCATCAATAAAAGTAGAATCCTCTCGCAGAACCGCCTGAAAATGCGTAATTGCTTCAGCATACGCTTCGGCATTCAGATAGGCAATGCCGAGTCTGTAGTGGCCATCTCGGATGTCGCTCATCGCATCTCCACTCCTAAGGATTCTCTGTCTCTGCTTTCCCCAAGCAAGCATCGTTTATTGTGGAAAGGTCCCAAATCCAAGACATTTGACCATCGGTTGTCTTCTCAAGACATCAAACAATCGCTTTTCGTAATATGTGAGTTCATACACAGGATCTTCGACCTCGTGTAGGTGTCTGAAAAAGTTTTGATCGACGTATGCCCAGACGACATCCGCGCGCGTGATCTCGCCTGCTGTGCCTTCGCGTTTTTTCTGGTGTGGCAGAAGTCCCGGTGAACCAAATTGAAACCCCGACCGACTTTTCGTTATATGAGATACATAGCCATTGAGATATATCAGGGTCATGTAATCCGCCCAAACCGAGCCACCCGAGATAAAATCCCTTGGCTCCCCCAATGTTTCAGCGGCATGCTCGTGTATCTGTTTGGCATTTTTGATGGGTTTATCTGTGAGATAGCCTGCGACACGGAGCCGGTCGTTTTCAAAACTATAAACTATCTTGATAGGGACATCTGCAATACGTTCATTGTAGATAAGTGTGTTCTCTTTTCGGGAGAATAAACGGGTGCCCTGTTTCTGTTCACTGATCTCTACCATTGCCTGTGAGTAGCCCCACCGGGTTTTGCGAAAATGGTAATCCCCCTCCTCCGACAGGGTGTGTCGTATTTTTTCTAAGTTCCCGATCTCGCCGAGGTTCGCACACCCGAAAGCGAGAAGAATTGCCCCCCATCCGATGATGTGTTTGAATCCCCGAATCCCGTTATATGCTTGCATTTATACACCTCCTCTCTATTTAGAAGCCCCGTCTCTTGCTAATTAGCACAAGGCGTAAACTTTCCTCTGTTATATCTGATCTCCGTTCTCCATTTTTGCCTGTCAGCAGGACAGAATTGGGGCTGCCCTTCCATAATGCTGGGTTCGGCACGGAGTTAATGAAAAGTCGCTATCGTATTCCTACGATAACATCGACATTATACAAATTTTGTAAATTCTTGTCAATTTCTTAAATAGGATTTACGCATTTCCGCCCTGCGCCCGCTATGGGGTGTGTAAATATTTTGGCAGACACAGCACTCCCCTGGAATGCTGTGTTTTTGGCGTCCTGATTTCTACAGACATATCACGAGACATATCACACCTCATGAGGTTTAACAAATAAATTGGGTAATTGTGGAGACCACGCAACGTGCGATGAATGCACGTCGCATTTGGTCGAGTACGCCGCAAATCGCACTACTACAAACCGATCTACTTGTTATCACACGTCATAGAATTACCCGATTAAATTCTTAATCTTCATCTGGCGTGAAGAAGGCTTTATCTCTAAAGACACCTCTTTGCTCCAGCGGAGCAATATGTCTATAGGAAAGACTTAGTGTCAAAAACTTTACACACCCTTTTGTCGTTTTGTCGTCTTCTCCTTGCATAAAATTATTTCTTTGTGCTATCATAGTAAACATGGAGAGCAGGAACGGCGTTATAACAAAACATACTCTGAACATTACAAAGTTGAGTGCATCTCGAATTGCGCTGGCGAAAAGAAATACACCAGATGCCCTTCAAAAACTCTGTCAAGAGTATTGGATGTGGCATTTCGACGAATCGCTGTCTGATGCCGCTCGATTGTTGCTGAGCACAGAACTTGGTTGGGAGACGATGCCCCAACTCACAACACCGCCAGTCGGTGAAGTTATCTCTCCGATCGGTCATGCGCTTGCACACGAGGATAAGGATGTCCGAGATGCCGCACTACGGGTATTGGATGCATCCGTTCATATTTCTACGGGAGTGGCTTATATCGGCGAAGAGTCCGCACCATTGGAAGTGGCGGGATTTAGGATCGGAGTCTATCCTGTAACCAATGCACAGTATCAGCGGTTTCTTCAGGATACAGGGCACACCCCGCCTCAGGATTGGACCGACGGAATCTATCCGGAAAATAGGGGTGATCATCCTGTTGTCTGGATCACGTGTGAAGATGCGGACGCGTATGCTCGTTATGTCGGCGGCAGGCTACCGACATTTCCAGAGTGGCAATACGCTGCCCGCGGTGCTGATGATAGACTTTTCCCATGGGGGTATGAAGTTGACAGACCGCGGTGCAACACCGCGGAACTCGGCGCAGGAACGACGACCCCTGTTGTTAGTTTCAGAGACGGTGTCAGTCCATTCGGCTGTTATGATATGGTTGGCAATGTCTGGGAATGGACGGATACACCTTATGACGATGAAGGCAATTTCCGTGTGGCGTGTGGGGGCGCGTGGTATTACAACCATGACTATAGTACCTGCACCAGTTACGATTTTTTTAGCAATGGATATGCAGAGTTTGTAATTGGGTTCCGTATTGCATGGTGATGTTACGCAGAGGACCAGAGTTTGTTTGATCGGGAAAGATTGATGAAAAATAATAAAACCAATGCAGAACATGCTTTAACACCTGAAAAATCCTCGGTGTCCTCAAGTGGGTTGCAAAAAGAACTCATCCAGCGGGGGCGCGTCGATATTCACGCACATCAGACCGCTGCTAAGCACTTGAAACAGGGAGCAGATGCATTAAACCTTCGGAACTACGCGAAAGCGATTGAAGAATTTCAGCAGGTAATTCAACATAACAGCGAATCGGCTGAAGCACACTTCCACCTCGGTTTGGCACATTTTATGCTGGGAGACTATGAAAAGGCGATAGATGCATATAAAATGGCAATAGCGTGCGAACCGAGCGAAGCGATGGCGTATCTTAATCTCGCAGCAACTTATCGCTTGCTCAAACGCTATGACGAGGCTGTTGACGTTTACACGCGTGCTATTTGTTTTATACCGAGTCACCCTGAGTTGCATTCTGAACTTGGGACGGTCTATACATTTCAGGGCAAACGGCGTGAAGCTATCAGTGCCTATAAAACGGCGATGCGCCTTAAACTTAAATTGAAACTTCAATCGGATTTTGACCAGGGCGCGTAAGCCCAACCGAAGTCCCGCCTGTTACAGTGGAAGGGGCGAGTTGGCTGAGTCTATGGAAAGATACGTCCTCACAAATTAAGCCTAAACGAACCGCAAGGAACAGTAAAAAATGTTTGTTTCAGATGAAGATTTGATGGTGAAATGTGGAAAAGGGGATATGAGTGCCTTCGAGTTGTTGGTACGGCGATATCAGAACCCTTTGATTAACTACATTCACCGCTCCATTGAGGATTATCAACGCGCGGAAGACCTTTCCCAAGAGACGTTCCTCCGGGTCTTCAAGAGTGCAAACCGTTACGAACCGACGGCATCGTTCAAAAGTTGGCTCTATACAATTGCCACTAATTTATGTCGAAATGAGATTCGGAATCGTACGCGTCGAAACACCTGTTTTTTGGAAGATCTGGTTGAAGAAGGCGAGGATGTTTACCATACCGACATCATGCGGGATACCCGCTATCAGCCAGATTTGCTCTTAGAAAAAAAAGAACAGAGACAGATTATCCGCAAAGCACTTGCACAGTTACCAGAAAATCAGCGCGTGGCGTTAACTCTTGTTACCTATCAGGACTTACGGTATGAAGACGTTGCGAAAATTCTTGGATGCTCTGTAGGGGCTGTGAAAGCGTTGATTCACCGTGCTCGTCAAAAAATGAGAAAACTGCTCGTCAAAGCGGGAGTACGGGAATAGCCGTCAGCGAGAGTGGCAATCAGCAGTCATTGGATAGAAGGAGGCGAGAAGGGAAGAATGGGTGCTCCCCAATTTTCCAACCTTAAGGTAAATTAGAAAATCGCAAGGAATAATTAAAAATGCGAAAATATAAACAGACCGAACTTCCAGATGTTTACGGTTCGACGTGTGAAACGTATCTTGTGAGTCCGGACGAGCTCTCAGCTTACGTTGACAAAGAATTGCCAGCCTGGAAACGCCATCTCATCCGACGACACCTCAAAAAGTGTGCTATTTGTGCCAACCAGGTCCAGCGGATGCAACAAACCGATGCTTTCCTACGCCGAGGCGGTGAGGTCAAAGTCTCCGATGACTTTTTAATCGGCGTAATGGCGCGCGTGTCAGAAGCAACGACATACCCGAGACAATCCAATTCGCTTTGGTACCATGTCACACGGCTCATTGGATTGTCGCTTGGATGGGCGCGACACGGTTCAATATTGGCTGACAAACTCCGCTACAATATTCGGACGCGCAGTCCAGTTTACATATTTGTACTGACCTTCGCTGTTTTTACGATGGTAGGAGCGACGCTTTACCAATCCTCAAACGATAGGTTTGGATCGTCAGCGCATGCCCTGAAGAAGTCACAGGAAATGGATGGTGAAAAATTAATTTCCTTTGAGGTTATCCAACACGAGCCGCCTAAACGCTTACTAACAACCTACCTTCAGCAGAAGTAAGTACAGATAGTTTGCTTCGCAGTGAGAATTATCGGTTACTACCGGCAACACGATCCCTTCTCGCCAGAACGTAGACCGTCGACAAAAGTAACTGAAAGCTGTTAACCGACGACCGATAACCAAAAAAAATGAAATCTGTAACTCGTAGAGCGTTGTTCATCTCGCTGATATTCCACCTCTTTTTTTTCATTACGACGTTTTTCGTCGTGGTGCGGAATCAGCCGATAGCGTCAGAGAAGGCGAGCATGATGGCGGAGCTCATTTCAGTCGAAAATACTTCTCGACCGAGAACTCCACTGAAAAAGGTTTCCCCGCGTTTTCTCGCTGCTGAGCGTGATTTCATAAAGCATCATGTCGGTACCGGGGAGTCACCGCCATCTCTCGCATCTCCCGTTACAGTGGACACTGAAACGCCGCACCCTGCCTTAGGTCGCAGTTTGCAAGATGAAGTTAAAGCAGAAGATCCATCGACATCTTTAGATTTGTCGAAAAAAAACTGGGGCGAAGTCAGTACGGCTACCCGTACACTTCAGGACGTTGAGGGAGATTTGTCGAAAACGGAATCCGCAAGTCCTGCCGGAGATACTACTTTCGGTGCGAAACGCCCTGGTCCCCCAAGAATTCAACGCGTTCCAGAGGTTTCGACGCTTAAAATAGTAAGGGAAGAGGAGGGATTGTCCCCAGCGCAGCTGGCAGAGGTTCAGGAGAAGCGGAAGGCATTGCCTCATGTTCCGTTTTCGACGCTTATGAAGACGCTCGCTCAAGAGATTGTCGAAACCAGTGACGGCGGTCCAATTGATGTGGTTTTCGTCATTGATGCCAGCGGGAGTATGCGTAATAATATCAAATCTGTTGTAGAACATTTGAGTGAGATGGTGAACGTATACAAAACCTCTAAAATAGATTATGCGCTGGGTGTAACAGAATTTTGGGCGAATAAGAACCGGAATAGAATCAGGGTTGTTCAGTTAACAAAAAGTTTCATTGATTACAAACGGACCCTCCAAACGATTGAGGTGCGTCAGGACGAAAACGCTTTGGATGCTGTTGTTCAGACTGTTAAAGAACTCCGATTCCGCCCTACATCCAAGAGACATTTCATCCTTGTTACCGATGAACCTTTCACAAGTCGAGAGGGATTAAGCGTAGAAGACACTATCGCTTACTGTCGGGAATTCGGTATCTATGTGAATGTACTTGGGCTTCCTCTGAATGAGCACCAGAGACTCGCTTCTGGAACCGGTGGCAAATGGCATATCATTCCGGAAGAACCACAAGTGCAGGTGGCACAACGCTCTAACGTCCCATGGCACCCACGAAGCAAAGCACTGTCGCTACGGAACGCACAGTGGGTGGATGTTGCAAAAATTGGTGGCAATCTGCTCCAATATGGTAGTAGCACGCCGGTTGATATTATCTTCTTTGTTGACAGTAGCGAGAGTATGGACCGTAAACTTCCACACTTTCTGAAACAACTTGACCTCCTCGTTCGCGATTTGGATAACGCGCTTATAGATTATCAGATGGGTGTGGTCCGTTTCCGATCGCGTGCGTCTCTGAACATTGTCAACGTTTTCAATCCGCCACAAACGCTCAAACAGATTCGGAAAATCGTTGAACTGCCATGCCAAGAAGATGAGATGTTATTGGATGCTGTAGCTGAAGGGCTGCGACGGATTAAATTCCGCCCAAATGTGCAACCGTATTTTATTTTGGTTACAGATGAACCTGCAGAGGGTGAATACTCGTCTCTCGCGATTATCCAAATGTTACAACAAAAACAGGTCCTTGTCAGTGTTGTTGGCACTTACGACGATTTCCAACAACAGGTGGCGATCAAAACCGGTGGGGTCTGGGTGCCGATTCCGGAGGGACACACGACAAACAATTCGTATTGGTAAGGAATCAAGATTGAAGATTGCAGTCCTCGTTTCAGGGAGTGGAACCAATCTGCAAACCCTGATTGAGCAGCTACATCAAGATGAAACAAGCGGTATAGACATCGCGACTGTCCTCAGTGATCGGCGCAAGGCTTATGCTCTTACACGAGCGAAGCTTGCTGATATACCGACACACGTTGTTAGAGTTCAGGATTATGAAAGTCGGCATGATTTTGACGCAGAAATTTCAAGGCTCGTCGAACACTATGCTGTTGAATTAATAGTCCTTGCCGGTTTTATGAAGTTGTTTCAACCGCCCTTTGTGCGAAAATACCGAAACCGGATTATCAATGTCCATCCAACGCTTTTACCAGCATTTCCAGGCGCACATCCCGTTGCCGATACATTGGCGTACGGTGTGAAGATTGCGGGTGTCACCGTTCATTTTGTTGATGAGGGTGTAGATTCGGGTCCCATCATAGCGCAGGCGGCTGTTCCTGTCTTGGATACGGATGACGAGGAGAGTTTACACAATCGGATTCAGATTGAGGAGCATAAACTCTATCCTGAAGTCATTAAATGGTTCGCGCAGGGCAGGTTGAAAATTGAAGGACGAAAAGTAATCATACAGCCGTCGGCAGTCAGTCGTCGGCAGTCAGCAAGAGAGTCTTGTTAAACGACAACCTCTTAACCGAAGGTTTCCGATGGTTCCGATAGCCGATAGCTGAAAGCCATTAAAAATGTTAGCAATTTCAACAATGTGGAACGCTTTGAAACAACAGGACGGTGCTGCTCTGTTCGATGAACTCAAAAACCTCGGCTTTGAGGCACTTGAACTCAGCAGACATCTTACACCTGATCAGGTAGAGCAGCTCAAGCCATATCTCCGAGAAAACCCACCCTGTTCGATTCACAACTTCTGCCCTATCCTCCCTGGAATCTCGCAAGCTGAGGCGGAGCAAGACAAGATTTTACTTTCCAGTCTCAATGCAGACGAACGACGGGAGGCTGTCCGCCGCACTGTCCAAACTATGGAACTCGCTGTTGAATTGCAGGTGCCAGTTGTAGTCCTCCACCTCGGCGAAGTTGACACCTATGATAGGTCCTATTTGATGAGAGACCTATACAATTATGGCGAGCGCGAGTTTGAAGCCTTCGATCGGAAAGTGACTGAAGCCACCGAATGGCGGAAACGTAAGGAGACGAAACACCGAGACGCGGTGTTACGGAGTCTTGATGAACTCAACGAGTACGCTCTGAAAATGGAACTCTGTATCGCTATTGAAAATCGTCCGCACTACTACCAAATTCCGAATTTTGACGAGGTTGGGCTGTTCTTTGAGGAGTTTTATGGCAGTCCGATGCGTTATTGGCACGATATAGGACATGCGGCACTACAGGAAAAGCTTGGGGTGTGCTGGGCAGATAGATGGGTTGAACAGTACGCGGAACATCTCGTCGGCGTAAACCTGCACGATCTTCAAGGGCTTAAGGCGTATCACCCACCCGGGACCGGAGACTTAGAGTGGGACGAACTCTTTGGGCAACTCCCGTCGGATGTCTTGAAGGTGTTGGAAATTCGTCCCTGCGAAGCGGAGCTGGTGGTAGAAGCACGAGAATTGTGCGAATCCTTATCACAATCGAGTAAGCAACCCGATGTTTAGAACGACTCCAGAAGCCACCTACTTTTTCACAGAGGTTGAACACGATATTCTGAAGTCGGTATGTGCGTATATGGTTGGAGTTACAGCGGATACCGCATTGGATACGTCCGTTATTGTGATTGACACTTTTGTCCAGCAAGTGCCCAAAGCTTTGCGAAGGCAGCTCCGTTTTGGACTCCATCTATTCCAATGGGGTCCGCCACTTTTCATCGGGAAGCTGTGCCGTTTTACCCAACTTGATCCGCGTGATGCGGTGAGATATATTGAAGGTTGGGCAAAAAGCCGTTTCAAAGTTCGGCGACGGCTTTTCCGGGGTTTACGAGACATCGCTTTTCTCGGTTTTTATAGCAATCAGCCATCGGAGACCATCAGCAGTCAGTAGAATGGTTTCCGTTAGCCATTAGCGGTCAGCAAGAGAATTCATCAAGGGCCCTCTTTTCTGAAAACCGAAAGCCGATGGCTGACAGCCACTCTTACTTCATTATCAACATTTTTCTGGTAGCCGTGAAATTGCCAGCGGTGAGTGTGTAAAAATAGATTCCGCTTGCGACCGACTCGCCCACTGCGTTTTTCCCGTCCCAATATGCCGCACGGCTCCGGTACTGATAGATACCCGCAGGTTGATATCCCAGCGCTAACGTCCTGACCAATACACCATTCGCCGCATAGATACGTAGCGTGACATCCGCGGGTTCCGCGAGTTGGTAAGGTATCCATGTCTCTGGATTGAAGGGATTTGGATAGTTGTGAAGTAAAGCCGTTTCCTCTGGGACGAACAGAGATAAAAGCTGCTCAAGGTTTGCGATCCCTTGTCGGAAGGTGACGGAACCGTCATCTTCAGTTTGAGCACGTGCTATCCACGCCTGAATTGTCGCTGGCTCCAATCCCAAGCTGTCTATAGCAATACTGGAAGGTGCTGCTGATGCACTTGATTCACCTAAGTGCTGTGCTACAGCGATCAAGTCTAAAACGTTAATAGTACCGTCTCCGTTAACATCGGCTTGACGGTTCGCAGATGCAGCGGTGCCTAAGTGTTGTGCAACCGCAATCAGATCCAGAACGTTTACTTGACCGTCCTGATTGACATCCCAAGCCGGAAATGCGCTGTCTTCGATCATGATGACAATTTCGGGCGCGTTTAAAGGGATCGCCTCGGTGCTGCTGTCTCCAGCATGGAGATTGCTGAGTATTACTCGTGTTTCTCCGACAGCCTTTGCTGTGAATGTGACCGATAGCAGTGTGCCTGTGCCGTTGACACCACCGCTGAGTCGCGCGGAACTGATGCTGGTGATTTTACCCGCTTTATTATCGGTTGTGCCTCTCAAAAAGAAGGTGCCTTCGCCTCCTTTTTTCAGAAAATCTCCCTCGTTTACCTCAACCGCTTCAAGCACCTCCGAGTCAAACGTAATATCGGTTTGCCATCCCGCTAAATCGACAATCTTTTCTGACTTGAGATGAAGGGTGAAAGCGTTCCCAAAAGGAACAGGTGTTGTATTCGTAGAAAGAGAAAACCCTTTATCACTCGGAGTGGAGGTGGAAGTCGGAGTGGGGGTGGACCGAGTTCCGACAGTAATAATTACATCAGGGGAAGTCGAAGAAACCGTCTGACCCGCACTGGAGCCTGCGTGAAACCCACGTAGGGACACCCGAGTTTCCCCCGCAGCTTTCGCTGTGAATCTGACGGATAACAACACCCCTTCACCGTCTACTCCGCCTTGGGAGATTCGCGTTGAACTGATACCAGTGACCTTACCCTTTTGATTATCGATCATGCCTTTCCGAAAGTGGGTGCGTCCGTCGCCCTGCTTCAGGAAGGTGCCTTCGGTCATACTGTCGACTTTAAGCACATCCGGGTCAAATACAAGATCGGCTTGCCATCCCGCTAAGTCAGTGATATTGTTTGTCTTCAACTGGAGGGTGAACGCCTTGTTAATCCCGATTTGTGTTGCTTGCGTAGACAAAGAGAATTCCTCAGCGGCGGCGAACACCGTATATTCGGCATCAGGTGCGAACCCAAACTGACCTGCTATATCCGCATGCCAATTATGAATAGAAACCAACAACACGTTTTTTCCCTGCTTTAAGGTAACTGGAAAAAAAAGTTCATAATCATCACTCCAATTGTGATAATCCTCGTTAACTAACTTTCCATTGAGCCAGATTTTCTGATTAGTATGGCTGCCAGCAAACATTTTCGTTTCCTGTTTCCGCGGTGAATCTAAAATGATGGAACCGTAGGCCACATTCTGTGCGTCCTCGGTTGGGGGGGTACCCAGCGATTTTAACGCTGTGCCAATATTATCCCATCCGGTAGGTGCTATTTTGCCAGAAATCCAGGACTTTTTACCAACGGACCCTCCTTCTACCGCTCCATTGGTAGCAATTTCGCGTTCTGTGATTTTCCCACCACTCGCTGATCTGAGCAAACCTCCGTTCTCGAAGGCATCAAATTGTGCTCCCGGAAACAACATCCACAACCACGGTCCCGTTATTTTCGCCCCCCCTTGTGGAAATCCGGGGTTGTCAGACAAAATAACAGATGTCTTCTGGAATAATTTTTCTAAGGGTGAAATATCGGTGATCACGTTATTCTGAAGAATTAGCTTTTCCAATTGCGTGAGTCCGGTAAGGGGTGATACATCTGAGATGAGATTCTCTCTCAGATTTAGATAGGTTAACCTTTTTAAATTCCGCAACGGAGACACATCCGATATGGAGTTATCGCGTAACGTTAATGAGGTCAGTTGTGTCAACTGTGCCAATCCGGATATATCCGAGACTCCGCAATGGTTGATTTCCAAACGTCTGAGTGTTTTCACGTCCCTCAGAGACGTGAGATTTGACAGGGATCTGTTGCCGCTCACTTCTAACCATCGGAGTCTCGGAACATTCGCTAACGGAGAGAAGTCTACTATCGCGGTATCCCAAAGGGCTACACCCTCCAAACTCGTCAGACCTGCCAGGGGGGATACATCGGAGACCGGATTTCCCTCAAGTGACATTCCGCTTAATTTTGTGAGTCCGCTCAGGGGAGATAAATCGGTTATGTTGTTCTCCTCAAGCCCCAGCCAGTCCACTTTAGTTAAATCCGCAAGCGGCGATACATCCGTGATTCTATTCCCGCGCAGCTTGATGTTATTCAGTTGCGTTAAGCCCGCCAGTGGCGATAAATCTGATATCGCATTATGACGAAACTCTATCCGCTCCAGTCGCGTCGCTGCCTCAAGTCCAATTAGATTACGAATGCCAGCCTCATCCGCTTCAAGACGCTCCAGTCTCGCCATATCCGCCGCCGTAATCAAGGTGCCAGCGGGTTTACCGAGTGTCGATTCAACCGCAGCGCGCAGGTTTACATCAGGGATGGAAATCAGATCGCTAGGTCTCAGGTCGTCTACCGGTGTTGGTGGTATTACGATGTCGTCCGGAGAGTTCAGCGCAGAAACCACTTCAGAAAAGTTAGACGTCCACGCATCTCGTTTGACGTTACCGTTCGCACTCTCCAGTGTTCGTAAGCCCAGACGTTGTAAACTCGGTTTTTCACGAATCTTTGCGATGAATGTTTCCGTTTCTAAACCAATGGCAGCGGCAGCATGTACCGCATCCACAGGATTTTCAAATGCCTTATAGAAACGATACACCGGCTCAATCCCACCAAAAACACCGCCCGTCGCTTCAAGGGCGCGTCGGTAAGTTTGTGTATCTTCGCTCAAGAGTTCGTCCATTTTTGCTTTTGCTACATACAAACGCAACGCCTGCACTTTCGCAGCACTCTCTGGGGCTCTCATAACAACCGCACGCACGTCATCCTCAAAGGTTTTCATCCCCTCTGTGTGGCAACCGATACAAGAAATACCGTTGCGAACAATGCCATCTCTCTCATCGGGGTTGGAAACAATCGTTGTCGGTGCTTCATCAATACGACTTCCCGATGCGTCAGAGATATAGTATGCCTGCAACCCGTTCGGGAGATTGAAGATAATCTCACCGCCATCGTGCCTGAACGTCAGTGGATGGTCAATGATGTTTTGCACACCCACATTCCCAGCAAAATCGTAACTTTTCCAATACGCCCCGTGTTGAAATCTGTGGCGTTCGACGATCCGATTGTTTTCTGACACACCTGAATCGTTGAGACCCGCACGCCAGACGCGAACCCCCGGCGCGCTTTGGAGATTTCTTTGGACATCTATCCCCAGGTCTCTCTCCAGTTCACGATCCGTCTCTGGAAGATCCAGAATATCATGGTAGAGCGGAGGCAGTGAGGCAGTTGCGAGGAACCAGTCCGCGTGAACAAACGGCACATCGCACTCCATCTCTTCGCGTAGGTCGGTCAATTTCTTAAGTAAACCGGCTTGCGTTTCCGAATCAAATTCAATACTATAGGGATATTCCTGTTCAATCTGTGTCCACGCATCGTTTCTGACGTCCCATTCGTAGCGGCGAAGATCAATATAGAAAATAGTTTTCCTTGCGTCAATGGGGACCGGTTTGACGATTTCGGAGCCCCAAGAGAGACTGTTCACCAGTTTTGAGAGCGCAAGCTGATACGCACGAAGCGTTTCTGGACTTTCACCGGCGTTATAGAGATGCGTCGTCGTAAAGTAGCGTGCCGAGGCACGATCAAACCTCGGCAGTGATTCGACATGCTTCTTAATAGTATCAAGCATTGCGTCCATCGGAATAAAATTAACATCATGTTCAACTTCCCAACTCGGCGCACCTGCTTGAATCCAATCACCGATGGTCTGAATCGCTGCACCAGAGAGCTGCGGTTGACCCAACGGCATCCGCTTTGCGAGATCTTCTTCAAAAAGTCGCCTATAGAGTTCGGATTCAATCGGTTTCTCACGAACGACTGCCCCACTATCTACCAACTGTGATACCGATTCAATGACGAGATTTTCGGTGAAGGCTCCGTGGGGTCCGTGGCAGTCAAAGCAACTTTGTTCAAGGATCAGATACGCCTCTTGCGCGAGGTCCTGCTGTGCCTCAGCGATTTGATGTCCGCAGCTAAACGTTAACACGAGGCTAATTATGATGAGATTCTTCATGTGTTTTTCTTCCTTTTCTTAGATGGCTTTGGGCTGCACTTCCTTACTTCCTTATCAACATCTTGCGTGTAGCGGTAAAATCGCCAGCGGTGAGCGTATAAAAATAGATGCCACTTGCGACCGACTCACCCACTTCGTTTTTCCCATCCCAATACGCCGCACGACTCCGGTACTGATAGATACCGGTAGGTTGATACCCCAGTGCTAATGTCCGGACTAAGACGCCACTCGCAGCATAGATACGTATCGTGACGTTCGCGGATTCTGTGAGGCGATAGGGTATCCAGGTCTCTGGATTGAACGGATTCGGATAGTTGTGGAGTAAAGCTGTCTCCTCTGGAATGAACAGAGCCAAAAGCTGCTCAAGGTTTGCGATGCCCCGTTGGAAGGTAAGCGATCCATCATCTGCGGCACGCAAAATGTTGAGGGAGCGTTCAATTATTTGATATGTAAACGTCTGCGGTTGTGAGCGGGTGTTCGCGCTTACAGGTGCAGCAGGTGCCGCTTTTTCGCCAAGATGTTCGGCAACGAGTGCGAGGTCTTTTCCATCTACAACGCCATCGCCATTGACATCGAGACGCGGGTTCTTCGGTGGTTTTTGTCCCAATGCTCCCGTTACCAACTGCACATCCGTTGCATTTGTGATGCCATCGGCGTTGACATCCCACGCCGGGACAGTGGGGGCACTTCTCTCTACAACGATCATTGTCTCGGGAGGTGTAGCTGAGATTGTTTTCCCAGCACTGGAACCGGCTCGGAAGTCCCGTAGCACGATGCGTCCCCGTCCGTTGGCGATGGCTGTGAATCTCACGGATAGGAGTATGCCTTCGCCTTTGGCACCACCTATGGAGGTTCGCGCAGCCTTGATACCGGTGATTTTACCTTTTGTGTTATTAATCGTGCCTTTTTGAAAGAAGGTGCGTCCGCCGCTCTGCTTCAGGAAACTCCCTTCGGTGACGCTATTTGCTTTGAGGAGTGCGGGGTCAAAGACAATATCAGATTGCCATCCCGCTAAATCGGTGATGTTTGCGGTGGTGAGACGGAGGGTGAAGGTATCGCCTTTCTCAATCTGTGTTGGATTTGTAGACAAAGAGAATCGCTCATTGTGGGATAACACTGTATATTCAGTCCCAGATGCGAACCCAAAAAAGCCACTCCACCCACCTCCCCTCTCGTAAACAGCAACTAACAAGGTGTTTATTCCTTTTTTAAGAGTGACAGAGAATTGGTCTTGGAAGTCACCAGCCCCTCGGTCCACAGGGTTGTTGTGAACCAATTCCCCATTGAGCCAGACTTTGACAGCATCATCACTTCCGACGAGCATCCTCGTTTTCTGCGCTCGCGGAGAACCCAAGGCGATAGAACCATAGGCAACATGATCATTTATGTCCCCTGCTCCTAAGCCTGCCTCGTTCGCCATATCATTCAGGTTATTCCCACCCGTAGGGGACAGTTTGTGTAGGGTCCATTGGGTATCGCCCACTGGATTTCCTTCAATTGCCCCGTTAGTTGCCACCTTTAACTCCGTTACATTGCCGTTACTCATCTGTGCCAGAAAATCTACGCCGGACCTAGCGGCTCCAGAACCACCTCTCCCTCCTGTCGGAGCAATCACCCATAACCAAGGTCCCTCTATTTTCGGCGCGCCTCTTATGAAAGAACCCGAATTGCCCTCCATTCGGATAATAGTCTTTTCGGGTAATCCGTCCAAAGGTGAAAAGTCAGATATCGCATTGTTCTGAAGGTTGAGGTGTTCCAAGTTGGTTAATCCCGCAAGCGGCGATACATCCGATATGACATTGCCGTTCAGTTCCAATCTTTTCAAACGCGTTAACTTTGCGAGAGGGGATACATCTGATATGACGTTACGTTCAAGATTCAACTCTGTCAAACTTACTAAGCCTTCCAACCCGGAGACATCTGATATACGGGTATCCCTGATGACCAACCTTCTCAGTGTTTTTAACCCCTTTAAAGACGGCAGTTCCGATATCGACGCGTTATCCCCAAATTCAAGCCATTGCAGTCTGGGTAACTTTGCTAAAGGAGCAAAGTTGGAGATGTCAGTGTGCAGAGCATCTATGCCTTCCAAACTCAGTAATCCTGCGAGAGGTGACACATTGGAGACAGGATTGCCCCCAATCCCGATCCCGTTTAACTTCACTAACCCCTTCAACGGCGAGACATCGGTGATTTGGTTCTCCTCAAGTCCCATCCACTCCACATTGATTAACTTCGCGAGCGGTGAGACATCGGTGATTTGGTTGCCTCGGAGTTTGATGTTATTCAGGCGCGTCAAGCCTGCTAACGGAGATAGATCGGATATCGCATTCCGCCGTAACTCTATCCGTTCCAGGCGCGTTGCGTGCTCAAGTCCTCGCAGATCGCTGATGCCCCGCTCATCCGCCTCAAGCCGCGTCAATTTCGCGATGTCCTCTGTCGTAAGCAAGGCAGGGGCTTTGCCCAACCTTTCCGCAATCGCTGCACGCAAGTTCTCGTCAGGAATCGGATGCCCAAAAACAGGGGTTGGTGTCGGTGTCGGCGTTTCGATTACCGGTGCCACGCACTCATCACCATATACACACACAACCAACTCCGAAAAGTTGGACTCCCAGACATCCCGCTTCACATTGCCACCACTCAGCAAACCCGCTAACCCTAAGTTCTGTAAACTTGGTTCCCGACGAATCTTTGCCAGGAACGTCTCTGTCTCCATGCCGATAGCAGCGGCAGCATGGGGTGCAGTGAGAGGACCTTGAAACGCCTCATGAAACAGATGCACCGGCTCAATGCCACCAGAAACACCACCCGTTTTTTCCAGTGCCGCCACGTAGTGCTGCTTATCCTGCGCCACAAGCGCATCCATCTCGGGTTGTTTTACATACAGCCGCAACGCATGGGCTTTATCGTAAGCCGGGCGCGCCGTCTTCTCAATCGTTGCACGCACACCGTCTTCAAACGTCTTCATCCCCTCCGTGTGACACCCGATACACGACAGACCATTGCGCACGGCAGGATCACTCGCCGCAGGGTTAGAGACGATCTCCGTCGGTGCAACGTCTATCCGATTCCCTTGACCATCCGAGATGTAATACGCCTGCAACCCGTTGGGCAAGTTGAAGATAACTTCACCCCCATCGTGTTGGAAAGACAACGGACGCGTGAAGATGTTCTGCACATCACTACTCCCCGCAAAGTCGTAGCTCTTCCAATACGCGCCATACGGCGACTTGTGCCGCTCCACGACGCGATTGTGCCGCGAAACACCGGAATCGTTGGTCCCTGCACGCCAGACGCTACGCCCCGGTGCCTGCTGTAAATTCCGATTAACATCTATCCTGAGTTCTTGCTCCAACTCGCGATCCGTCTCCGGGAGTCCGAGAATGTCGTGATACAACGGCGGCAGCGATGCCGTCGCCAGAAACCAATCCGCTTGCACAAACGGCACTTCGGATTGTGTCTCTCCCAGAAGTCCTATCAACTTTTCATGCAGACGTGGGTGTGTGACCGAGTCGAACGCAATCGTGTAGGGATAGGCTTCCTCAATCTGTGTCCACGCCCCTCGGCCATCCCAGTCATAGTCGCGGAGGTCAATATAGAAAATCGTCTGTTGGGCATCAATCGGTAGTGGTTTGACGATATCGAAATTCCAAGAGAGACTATTCACCAATTTAGAGAGGGCAACCTCGGCAGCCCGAAGCGTTTCGGGCCCTTCACCGGCGTTATAGAGATGCGTGGTCGTGAAATAACGGGCGTAAGGTCGGTTAAAAGCATCCAGGTCGCTCAGGTGGTTTTGAATAGCTGTCAGCATAGCATCGGTCGTGATGAAAGAGACATCGTGCTGGGCATCCCAACTCGGTGCGCCTGCGAGAATCCAGTTCCCGATGGTCAGGATCGCCTCTGGAGAAAGCTTCGGTTGATTCAGAGGCATCCGTTTTGCGTCATCTTTTTCAAGGAGCCGTGTATAGAGTTCAGAGTTAATAGGGAGTTGCCCAGGAACAACGGCACCTGACTGAATCAGTCCTGCTGCGGAGTCGATAACGAGTGCCTCTCTAAAAGGACCATGCTCACCGTGGCAGCCGAGACAGTTCTGTTGAAAAATCGCATACGCCTGCTGCGCGGTGTTCTGTTGTGCCTCCGCAGTGCTATATCCTAAGATGAGGACTGTTAAGATTAGTACATATCGGAAGTATTTGTGAACTTTTACCATCATATTCATCTCCTTCGCTGCCAATTTATTTCCTTATCAACATTTTGCGGGTAGCTGTGAAATCGCCTGCAGCGAGGGTGTAGAAATAGACACCGCTTGCCACAGGTTCACCGAGTTGATTCTTACCATCCCAATACGCCGCACGACTCTGTTCGTGATAAAGTCCCGCGGATTGATGTCCTAAATCTAACCTCCGAACCAAAGTTCCACTGACCGTGTAGATACGCAATGTGACTGCAGCGGGTTCGGCTAGTTCATAAGGTATCCACGTCTCCGGATTGAACGGATTTGGATAGTTCGCCAGTAATACAGTGCTTTCGGGAGTCAACACGGCTAAAAGGCGTTGGAGGTTTACTATGCCTTGCTGAAAAGCGGGCGAACCGTCGTTTTCAAGTTGTGCTTGTGCTATCCATGTCCGTATGATCGCGGGGTCTAATTTCAGATAATCCAGCGCGAGTGCAGACGGTGCAGCAGAGACCCCACTGAGTTCGCCGAGGTGTTGTGCGACGAGGACGAGGTCCGAGATATTCCGTTTTCCGTCTCGGTTTACGTCAGTTCGTGCATTGGTGGACCTGGCTTTTCCGAAGTCTTGTCCTACCATGATGAGGTCCAGGATGTCTGTCCTTCCATCTCTGTTGACATCCCATGCCGGAATTTTTACGGTAAATTTCTTCCCGATCGGGTTCACTGTATAGTCGGTGTCTTTCGCGAACCCGAAGAAACCGCTGAATCCGCCATGTCCGCGATTATCAACGGCGACTAATAACACGTTTGTGCCTTGCTTCAACGTGACAGGGAACGCATCTTGGTAATCACCGGCACCCCGAGTGGTAGGATTGTAGTGGACAACTTCACCGTTGAGCCAGACTTTGACACCATCATCGCTGCCAACAAGCATCGTCGTTTCCTGTTTTCGCGGGGAATTCAACGTGGCGGAACCGTAAACGACGTGGTCGTATACCTCCGAACCACTCCCCCAGCCGAGGGCATCTGTCATTTGGTTGATGTTATCCCCGCCGACAGGAGCAAGATTGTGAGCGGTCCACTTACTTTTTCCGACGGGTTTTCCATCAGATGCGCCGAAGGTGGCGACCTTCACCTCTGTCGCTGCCCCTTTGCTGGCTTTTTCCAGAAGGTCTGTTTTAGAAACGCCTGCCCCGGGCACGATTGCCCATAACCAGGGTCCCACTATCTTTGGACCGGCTTCCGGGAAGGCGGAGTTAACGAAATCCGAGTGTAAGATAGATGTTTTCGCGGAAAATCGATCCAGTTGAGACGCGTCGATGCCTGTGTTTTCGGCGAGGCCCATCCATGTTAGGTTCGATAAGGGAGCCAGCGGAGAGACATCTGTTATCGCGGCGTTTTGGCTCAAATCTATCCATTTTAAGTTGCTGAGTTCTGCGAGGGGAGACACGTCCGATATTGCATTGTCCCGGAGGTCTACCCATGTCAAATTGTTTAGCCCTTCAAGCGGGGATAGATCCGATATCTGATTGTGTTCAAAACTCAGGCGTGTCAAGTTTGTTAACCCCTTCAACGGCGACAAGTCGGAAACCTCGTTCCCTGGGAGGTAAAGTTCTTTTAAACCCTTGGCATCGGCTAAGGGTGACAGGTCGGATATCTCGCCACCGCAGACGTTTATCTCTCTGAGTTTCGGCAATTTCGCGATGCCGGCAAGGTTCACGACAGGCGTGCCCCACCCGTGAAAATTATGCAAGTTCGTTAATCCTGAAAGGGGTGCCAGGTCGGCCAGCGGATTATCGCTCATCCCTATCCATTCGAGTTTCACCAATCCTGCGAGGGGCGATAAATCCGAGATGGCGTTATGATGGAGCCCTATACCTCTCAAGTTGATTAATCCCGCAAGTGGTGAGAGATCGGTGATCACATTATGTGCAAGGTGCAGATGCTCAACGTTGATCAATCCTGCAAGCGGTGAGAGATCGGTGATCGCGTTCTCTTCCAACCCTATGTCACGCAGTTTTATCAACCCTGTGAGCGGCGATATGTCAGATATTATATTGTTGTTAAGCCCTAAGCCCTCCAGATTCACTGCGGCTTCAAGACCTGTCAAATTCTTAATGTCCATGCTTAGTGCGTTAAGTTCCCGCAATGTTGCTATCTCATCGGTTGTAATCCGTGCGTTTGGTGCTTTACCAAGTGCTTCTGCGATCGCAGCACGCAGGTTTGTGTCAGGAATGTTAACGGTTTGTGCTGATGTCGTCAGTGGTATTAAGAAAAGCACAGCGCAAAGTCCGAGTGTGCAAACGAAAATATGTTGTGTTTTGGCTAATTGCATGAAGTTTTATCTCCTTTTCTATCAATAGTGCCCTTCAAGGTCTTCGTTTCAAAACTAAAAGTAGATGGAATTTGCCAGCGTTATTTATAAAATAACCTAAGTTGCCAATTAAGTAAAGGTATTAATTAAACTTCATATAACCATATACGGAGGATATATTTATATATACTATAAATTGGAGGATATGTCCTTATATGGTAATTATATCATGATATGATACATGAGTCCAGATGGGTCTGTCAATTTCTTAGATAGCAACTTGGGTTAACTCATTATAATTTTCAGAGTAAACTTCCGATAACCCTTGGTAAAATTCGCCTAAAATCCAGTCGTAGCTTAGGTTCAAGGACATCTCTGAAAACCATTAGTTGCTCAGTTTACTCTGAATACTCTGAAATTAGTGCCATATATAATGGGAAAACCTACACCTTGAAACTATAGCGAATTATCAAAATATGTAGACATCTCACAAGGCACCAAATCACATTCTATTGGCAGCTGGCGGGTCTTGGAATATCGCCTATCCACAATGTCAAAGTAATTGATCGGGTTAAGGTCAACACTTCATTATTATTTTTATTTCCGTTTTGCGTAATTTTACTTGACAAAATTTTAATTTTTAAATAATAATTAAAAGTGTTTACACGTTTGTAGTTTGAGGGTGGATTCTCCGCCCTCAAGAACCTGAACCTCCAAATTTAAAAAGGAGAGAATATTTAGGAGGGATTAAAATGATTCGAGTTTTTGTTTCTACATTCTGTATTGTCCTGCTATTGGGTGTAATGCTTCTCGTCATGCCAGCGAACGCACAGCGAGATGAAGCGACAGTCGCTGCGAACTGGGACTTTAACGATGGGAGTGCCAAAGACACGTCAAAAAAAGGGTTAGACGGCAATTTTACTGGAAAACCGCAAGCCGTTGATGGCATCGCCGGAAAAGCGTTGAAGTTCAACGGCAAAAGCGATGGTATAAAACTCCCGGATTCTGCTGATATCAACACTGGAGGTCCGTATACGAACAGAACGGTTGCGGCGTTATTTAATTGCGACGATGTCGGTGTTAAAGACCGGAAGCAGGTGATCTACGAAGAAGGGGGTGCTACACGCGGTTTAGTAATTTACGTGCATGACGATAAAGTTTACGCCGCCGGCTGGAATCGCGCCGAATACAACTGGAACGGTGCCTGGCCCTCCGCGGATGTTAAGTCAAAGCGATGGTACCACGTCGGTTTGGTTATTCGCGATGCCAAGGATAAGGTCGAGAGCAAAAAGTTTGAGATGTGGCTCGATGGCAAGCGAATCGCCCAGGAAAAGGGCGGTCAACTCCACGCGCACGGTGATGATATTGGTATCGGTCATCTCAATCAGAACACCGTCTACCATGATGGTGGTGGCGGTGGAAGCGATCTTGATTGGTTTGGTGGTTTAATCGATGAGGTTCTTGTCTACGGTTCCGCTTTTGACGAGGGAGATTTTGCAGAACTCGCGGCACCTTTGAGCGTTGAACCACAAGGCAAATTCACAACAACTTGGGCAACTCTGAAAGCCCAACGGACTGAAAGGTAGTCTCAACCTCACAAATTAGGGTTCAACACTAACAATCTATAAAGGAGATTTGCCATGATGGTAAAACACCGTTTTATTTTTCTATTGAGTCTCTTACTCATGATTATTGCTGCGACCACTTACGCAGCAAAAGATGAAGCAACTAACGAAGGGGAATGGAGTCTTGAAGACCTTGATGCTGCCGATACCTCTGGAAAAGGGTTAGACGGAACAGCAGTGGGGGATCCCGAGGTCGTTGATGGTGTTGTCGGCTCAGCTTTACTTTTTGACGGCATAGACGATGGGGTTCATCTTCCTAATGACCTGGGTATTAATACGATAGTAGCACCCGATTTCTACTCGGATCGGACGATCGCCTGTTATTTCAACTGTACCGATGTGGATATTGCTGATCATAAGCAGACGATTTTTGAGGAAGGCGGTGCAACGCGAGGCTTTAATCTCTACGTTTTCGACGGTGAAGTCTATATAGGCGCGTGGAACAGAGCAGAATACAACTGGGACGGCGCGTGGCCCTCTGTCTCAGTAGAATCGGGCGTGTGGTATCACGTGGCTCTGGTTTTACGCGACACTAAAGACGAAGTCGAATCTGACAAATTCGAGATGTGGCTTAATGGTGAACTGGTTGCCAGCGAAGACGGCGGTGCGCTTTATGGGCATGGTGCTGCTATCGCTATCGGTAAGGTCAATGGTGACACCGTTTTTCACGATGAAGTAATTTCAGGGACTGATGTCCACTACTTTGGTGGTAGCGTAGATGAACTCATCGTCTACAACTCCGCTTTTGATAAAGCCGATTTGGCTGAGTATGCAGACGCAGTCGTAAGTGTTGAACCGCAGGACAAATTCACCACCACATGGGCGGCGGTCAAGGCACAACGCACACTGCAATAGTATTTATTTGAGGATGGTGCATAAGTCATTGCAGCTACAATGGTGGAACCATGAATGCCTCGGTTCACAGGAGTCACACGGTGGGATTTCTTTTGTAGCACAATCTGTTAGATTGTGTCTGGTGATTTCCCGCAAACTAACAGTTTGCGGTACAAAAACACAGCAAATAATGAACCACCCTCATTTATTTATATGTGTTTCTGTAGGGCGAGGTCCCCGTGCCTTAGCCCTACACTTCTTTTAAAGGGGACAGAATATGTTAGGAGCGATTATCGGGGATATTGTCGGGTCAATCTATGAACCCAAAGATCGTCGGATTAAAACCAAGGATTTTCCTTTTTTCGGTGAGGATTGTCGTTTCACAGATGATTCGGTTTGCACGACTGCTGTCGCTGATACTCTTTTACACGATCTTCCGCCAGCGGAGACGATGCGGAAGTGGGGGAAGCGGTATCCGAAGTGCGGTTTCAGCCAAATCTTTAAAAACTGGATCTATTCCGAGACGGATGCACCGAACTGCACTTTCCGTAACGGTGCGGCGATGCGCGTCTCACCAGCGGCGTTTCTGAACCGAGATGATTTGGATACGGCACTCGTCGCGGCTGACAAAGTGACCGTTATTAGTCACGACCATCCTGAAGGCATAAAAGGCGCGCGGGCAACAACCCACGCCATCTATCTCGCTTTTCGGGGTGAAAGTCCTACAAGTATCCGCGAGGTTATCACTGCCGAATACGGCTACGATCTGACACAAACAGTGGATGATATCCGTCCTGCTTACGCTTTCGATATGACATGCCAAGGCACAGTTCCACAGGCGGTTACGTGTGCTTTAGAATCAGAAAATTATGAAGATGCTGTGCGCAATGCCATTTCTCTTGGCGGCGATTCCGATACCCTCGGTTCAATTGCAGGTGGTATCGCAGAAGCACTACACGGTATCCCTGACGCAATTAAAGAAGAGGCAAAGGTGCGCTATCTCGCCAAAGCACCCGATATGCTTGAATTAATCTCGGAGATGTATTGAACATCGGATGAAAGGCAGAATTAAACGCGAAAACCAAGCCCGTAACGAAGTGGAGGGGTTTTTGCGAATCAACACAGAATGCGCGTGTGGCATTCTGTGGGGTGTTTCTTCAACTTTTAAGAAAAGAACTCTAAAGTCCCAATCCGCGTCGTTTAACCGCAAGGGAAAATTAAAAAATGAATGTCCCCGCGTTTAATGCCGCTTTAGAGCATGATAGATTTCACGACTGCCGTATTTTACAATGTGGTCAACGAACTACAATTATAACCTATCTTGCCCTCTGTTTTTTCCTTATTCCGTTTTCCGCGCTACCAGCAGAACCCCCTATCCATTTCACAGATGTTACCGACATAGCCGGTATCCGCTTTACGCATGCCAACGGTGCGACAGGTGATTTCCACTTACCTGAGACCCTCGGTGCTGGTGGTGCGTTCCTCGATTATGACAACGATGGGGACCTCGATCTTTACCTCGTCAATAGTGCTGCGCCAAGTATGCTCTTCCGAAATAAGGGTGATGGCACTTTCACGGATGTTACGGAGTCTGCTAATGTCGACAATCAAGGGAGTTATGGACACGGCATTGCGTGTGGAGATTACGACAATGACGGTTACGTGGACATATACGTAACCAATTTCGACGCGAACCGACTCTATCATAACGACGGTGACGGGACGTTCACCGATGTTACCACTCAAGCAGGTGTAGGTGATACCCGTTGGAGTAGTAGCGCGACCTTTTTCGATTACGACAGCGATGGCTACCTCGATCTCTACGTTGTTAACTACGTTAACTACCCGTTAGATGCTTCCGCTCCTATCTGTTTTGAAAGTCCTGCGTTCGGTGCCACCGAGAAGGTTCGTGGATATTGTCATCCGAAGCACTTTGAAGGCGCGCCGGATAGACTCTATCGAAACAACGGCGATGGTACTTTTACTGACGCGACAGATGCCGCCAACATTCGGGATCCGGGTGGCATGTTTCTTGGCAAAGGGTTGGGTGTTGTCGCCGCAGACTTTGATGCCGATGGCAATTCTGATATTTACGTTGCCAACGATGACACGCCGAATTATCTCTTCTATAACAAAGGCGATGGGACATTCGCTGAAATCGCTATCCTCACAGGTTGTGCCTACAGCGCGGATGGCATAGCGCAAGCCGGTATGGGGGTCGACGCGGGAGATTACAATAGCGATGGTTTTCTGGATCTCTTCGTCACCAATTTTTCCTACGAGACAAACACCCTTTATCGGAATAACGGAGACGGAACTTTCACCGATGTGAGTTATAAGGCGCGGCTCGGTGAAGAAAGTTATCTCTTGTTAGGATTTGGAGTCGGATTTTTCGATCCCGATAACGATGGCTACCTTGATATTTTTATCGCGAATGGTCATATCTTTCCAAATGTTGAACGAACCACAGATGTCCTCTCATATAAGCAACCGAATCAACTCTTCTGGAATCAAAGCGATAGCACGTTTATTGAGATGCGGTTTGAAGGTCAACATGCTGTGAGTCGTGGGACCCTTTTCGGCGATTATGACAACGATGGTAATACAGATCTTCTTGTCACGCAGTTGAATGACAAAGTGACACTCCTCCGAAATGAGAACCGCACTTCCAACAACTATCTGCGTCTCAAACTGATCGGCACCCGCAGCAATCGTGATGGCATCGGGGCACGCGTTACATTGACACTTGGTGCTGAATCCGAAACGCGTGAAGTACACCGAGGATACAGTTATCTCAGTAGTAATGATCCAAGGTTACTCTTCGGACTTGGTGAGCGCACCCGTGTGGATAAACTTCAGATCCGCTGGCAAAGTGGCGTTGTGCAGACATTGAAAAACCTCGCGGTGAATCAAGAACTTGTGATGACCGAACCTCCTCCAGAAAAATGAAAATCAAGTGTTAAATTGGCGTGTCGCAATCGATTTTCCCTGTCAGATTTGCGCATTGGATGCCAAAGTGGCACAGGATTGATACCCTATTCACAATTCTGTCAAGTCTCGGCGTAGAGATAGCAATGGCATAGATCTTGCTATATTACTAACAACAGTAGAACTTATGCAATTCCTCTTAAGGTCCCCCGATAAGCGGATTTAGCGGGTTAAATCAGTAAAATAACGACTTGCTTGACAAAATATATCGTTTAGGACTTACGCACTTCCCTGGTAAATGCGGCTTGAAACCGCATCCACCACAACAAAAGTGCGTAGCCCGTAATGTAATGGAGGGCGGTTCTACGGGATGAACGTCAAATAGCAAACTTACCTCATCGAACCGCAAGGAGTAATTAAAAAAATGAGATTTGATAGATTTACAATTAAAGCGCAAGAAGCACTCGAAACAGCACAAGGTTTAGCAACAAATACCCAAAGTCCCGAACTTGGCGTTGAACATCTGATGTTGGCTCTCATCAGGCAAACGGATGGAATTGTTACACCGATTCTTCAGAAGTTAGGTGTTGATACTGCTGGAATTACATCAGCGGTTGAAGCCGTTGTTCAAAAAGCACCGAAAGTACAAGGCACAGCGGCTGAAATGCGTATTGCCCCTGCTTTGCAATCCGTCTTGGATACTGGATTTAAAGTGGCGACGGCACTCAAGGACGAATACATCAGTACAGAACACCTCCTGATAGCGTGTGCCGAGACGAAACAGAGCGAAGTAGGCAAAATTCTTCGTGAAGCAGGTGTAACAAAGGACAAGATTCTCAAGGCACTCGTCGATATCCGGGGGACACAGCGAGTAACCGACCAGAACCCCGAGGACAAATATCAAGCACTCACCCGATTTGGTAGGGAACTCACGCAGGAGGCAATTTCAGGTAAGCTCGACCCAGTTATCGGGCGGGACGATGAAATCCGTCGTGTGATGCAGGTGCTTTCCCGAAGACGAAAAAATAACCCCGTCCTAATCGGTGAACCGGGTGTCGGGAAAACGGCGATTGTAGAGGGGTTAGCACAACGTATTACTGATGGTGATGTTCCAGAAAGTCTCCGCGATAAACGACTCATTGCCCTCGATTTAGGGGCACTCATTGCTGGTAGTAAGTATCGCGGTGAATTTGAGGATAGACTGAAAGCCGTCCTTGCCGATGTGGAACAAGCAGAAGGGCAAGTGGTGCTCTTTATCGATGAACTCCATACCATCGTCGGTGCAGGCGCAGCGGAAGGTGCTGTGGACGCTTCAAACATGCTCAAACCCGCACTGGCACGCGGTGAACTCCGGTGCATAGGCGCGACCACACTTGACGAGTACCGCAAACATATTGAGAAAGATGCCGCCTTGGAACGCCGATTCCAACCTGTGCAGGTTGAGGAGCCGTCAGTTGAGGACACGATTGCCATTCTTCGGGGTTTGAAGGAACGCTATGAGACACATCACGGCGTGCAAATTCAAGACAGTGCTATTGTCGCTGCAGCTACCCTCTCAAAGCGTTATATCTCCGAACGCTTCCTACCAGATAAAGCCGTGGATTTGGTGGATGAAGCCGCGTCGAGATTGCGCATTGAAATCGACAGCGTGCCAGAGGAGATTGACGAGGTGGAACGCCGGATTATCCAGCTCCAGATTGAGCAACAGGCACTGGAGAAAGAGGAAGACGGTGCTTCACAACAACGTCTTGAGAAACTAATAGCCGAGTTTGCCGAACTTAAAGAGAGGGCAAACGCACTTAAAGCCGCGTGGCAGAACGAAAAAGCGAATTTGACGCAGATTGGCGAGTTAATGGAACAGATTGAAGTACTCCGTATTGAGTCGGAGCAAGCCAAACGTGTGGGCAACCTCGCCAGAGCGTCAGAGATTGAGTACGGCGAGATACCGGAATTGGAATCACGCCTCAAGACTGTCCGGGAAGCTTTGGAAACGGACACACAAGGTACGCAGATGTTGAAGGAACGCGTGCGTGCAGAAGATATTGCTGAAATTGTAGCGAAGTGGACGGGTATCCCTGTTTCTCGACTCATGGAAGGCGAGACCCAGAAACTCCTCAGCATGGAGGAGCGTCTGCGCGAACAGGTGATCGGGCAAGATGAGGCGGTGAGTGCTGTCTCGAATGCGATTCGACGCGCTCGCGTCGGTCTCGGCGATCCTGATCGACCGCTCGGTTCTTTCCTTTTCATGGGACCGACCGGCGTCGGTAAAACGCATCTCGCCAAATCGCTCGCCGAATTCTTGTTCGACGATGCGAACGCCATGGCGCGTATTGATATGAGCGAGTACATGGAGAAACACACCGTCTCACGATTGATCGGCGCGCCACCGGGATACGTCGGCTACGATGAAGGCGGACAACTCACCGAAGCCGTCCGACGACATCCTTACTGCGTCATCCTGCTTGATGAGGTTGAGAAGGCGCATCCGGAGGTGTTCAATGTCTTGCTCCAGATGCTTGATGACGGCAGAATGACGGACGGCCAAGGACGCACCGTCGATTTCAAAAACACAGTTGTCATCATGACCTCCAATATCGGGAGCCAGTGGATTAGTGATGCACTTTTGGACGCAAAAGAGATTCGTCGGAAAGTGATGGAAGGGGTACAGACCCATTTTCCACCTGAATTCTTGAACCGTATTGACGATCTGATTATTTTTGATCGGCTCGGTGTCGAGGAATTAAAACGGATTGTCACGCTGGAACTCACGCAACTCAGCAATCGCTTCGCAGAGAAGGAGATGGCACTGACGCTTTCTGAATCTGCGAAAGGGGAATTAGTCGAACGCGGATTTGATGCGGTGTACGGTGCGCGACCGCTCCGGCGCACAATCCAGCGGGATATCCTCAATCCGTTGGCGATTCAGATGCTGGAAGGTACTTTTCACGATGGTGACGCAATCGCCGTTGATTTTGAAGATGGTGAGTTCGTCTTCCGTAGGGCGTGATTAAAATATTGTAAGGCGAGGCAGCCACGCCTCGCCTACTTTTTTGCCATGATTTCTGGAATGGATTTGTAACTCTACTTGACAATTCACTTTATTCAAGGTATAATTGAGAAAACATATCAAGAGAAAGCCGGAACTCAATCATATCCATGAATCGAATTGACAAAAAATTTCAAGAACTTCGAGATCAAGGTACTAAGGCATTTATGCCGTATCTCTGTGCCGGAGATCCAACACCTGAGCTTACCTCTAAAATTCTTCTTACACTTGAGGAAGCAGGCGCAGACCTCATTGAACTTGGCGTTCCCTTTTCTGATCCAATTGCAGACGGACCTACCATCCAACGTGCGAGCGAACGCGCACTCACGTATCACATCTCACTCCAGCAGATTCTGGAAATAGTGGCATCTCTCCGCTCACAGACAGAAATTCCTATCGCTCTGATGAGCTACTATAACCCGATCTTTCGGATGGGAGAGGATGCCTTTTGCAAGGCTGCACAAGACGCAGGCGTCGACGGTGTCATCGTCCCGGATTTGCCACCCGAACAATCACAATCGCTCCTTGAGATCGCACCGCGATACGACCTCGCCACGATCTTCCTTGCCGCACCGACAAGTCCACCGGAACGGATGCAATTAATCGCATCTGTCAGCACCGGTTTTATCTATTGTGTTTCAGTAACAGGTGTAACGGGTGCACGGGCGATGTTATCAGACGAAATCGCACCGATGATTGCAGAACTGCGAAAACACACTGACAAGCCGATTAGCGTCGGTTTTGGTGTGTCAACACCGGATCAGGCAACGCAGATCGCGGAGATCGCTGATGGTGTAATTGTGGGGAGTGCTATCGTCAATGTTGTTGAAGATAATATGGATGACGAGGCGAAATTGCTTACTGCGGTGAAACACTTCGCCTCAGATTTGGCGGCTGGTGTGAAACAGTAGAACTTGTTCCACGTTTATTTATCTTTCAATCCTTCAAGTTATAAAGAAATAGCGAGGCTGAAAACCGCACTTCGTACTTATTTCACATACCGCGCTTGATGTCAAACTCCGCTTCAAATGCCTCCCAAATGTCTTCCGAGATGTCAGTTGTCGCTGCTTCATATCCGTCTTCAACCTGTGCTTTATCCGCAGGACCGAACATCACAACACCTTCTATGGGGGCAGCCAGACAAAACTGCATCGCCAGATGACGGATGTTGACCTCGCGTTCCTGGCACCATTTCCACATCGCATACGCCTTGGGTTCAGCGTCAGGATTACGGCGGCGCTCGTCTTCGACTTTCGGTTCTGCTCCAGTCAGACTTCCCATACCTAATGGACTCGCGAGGATGATGCCGACATCGTGTTCGCGTGCCAGCGGTAAGGTTGTTTCAGACGCAGATTGAGATAACAACGTATAGTCTAAGAAGGTAAGGATAATGTCGATATGCCCCGTTTCGATAAGTTCTTTGTGAAATTCATGGGGGCGGACACCGGCACCGATATGTCGAATATAGCCTTCCGCTTTCATTTCTAACAGTGTATCCAAGGCGCGTCCGGGTGCCAGGACGCTATCCATATCAATTGGATCGTGGATGAGGACAGAATCAAGGACATCCGTGCGAAGGCTTTTGAGGCTGTTTGTGACACTCCAGCGTGTCCCATCTGCGGAAAAGTCTTTCCGTCGCTCCGGATGTGTGCCTACTTTTGCTTGCAGATAGACCTTTTCCCTCAATCCATCAGAGAGTGCTTCTCCCCAGAGGTGTTCGGCGTGCCCCGGATAGGTGTCGATATAGTTGATACCGAGTTCGATGCCGCGACGGATTGCACCAATAACTTCAACATCTGGTTTCTGCCACATCCACGCCGCACCGAGAGCCAGCGCGTTCGGACGCATTTCGGTACGTCCCATCCGTCGAGTTTCTAATTTTGTGGTTGTCATTTTTTAATTATTCCTTGCGGATAAGTGAAGCGGATTTGGACTTTGACGGTTTTCATGTTCGAGTCGCCTGCGCCGTTGTTGCAGGCTTGTCACTTTGTTTTATCAGGTATCAGTAGAACAGACGTACTTCCTCAATTATCCTGTGGGTTATGGCACAACGGAGCCGGAAGGATGAGGTAACCTCGCTCCTACTTTGCGAGTGCTTGTTTTAACTTGTGTGTAGATTCGGCGAGTGACTCTTGCAGATACGGGTACGGGAAACCACCCCACCGATCGGGCGGCGGTTCGTCCGCTTGCGCAATCTTCAGGTTCACAAAAGTAGGCCCGGTTTCATTCCATATCTTCGAGAGTGCTGCATCAAGTGTGTTTGAATCGTCAAACTCATAAACCCGTTCAAAACCGACCCCTCTCGCAATCGTGGTCCAACTGAAACCTACATTGCCAGCGGGTACCGGTTGATTGCCCGTGACTTCGTAGGTGCCGTTGTCACAAACGAAAAGCAGATAGTTAGGTGGTGGTGTGTTCAGGGCAGTAATCGTCGCCAATGTACCTAAGCACATCAGCATGCTCCCGTCACCGTTGAGCACGATTACCTTTTTATTCGGTTGGGCGAGCGCGATGCCGAGTGCGAAGTCGGCGGCGTGTCCCATCGCACTTCCGACGGAGGCGTAGTCCAAAGGATGTGTTGATATTTTGCCCCACGGCACGGTGGTTCCCATTGTCGTCACGACAACTTCGTCTGTGCGTTGGCTCGCGATAAGTTGTAGGCATTCTTCCTTGATGATCATCGTTTTCTCCAGTTCGTCTGAGACTATTTTTCTTCTTCTTCTTTCGGCAGGAACTTGATGTGTGGTGGGGTCTTCAACGCAGTCGACGTGATTTGGACGTGCTCAGCGAATTCCATCTCGGTTTCTATTCCATCAATGCCGCCTCCCCAGATAGCAAACGTCCGATAATTGAGCCTGCCTTCCGCATTTGGGATGAGGGTGACCGGCAAAAGAGGGCTTGCCGATGCATGGCGATCAGCCGTTATATTTGTATCCTGTACCTCGTGATCAGTGGCGGCAATGAGTGCAACGCCAAGTGTGTCTATGTCGCTCGGATCTGTCCCCCAGCTCCATACCCACCCCTGTTTTTTATCCTTTCCATAAGTGCCGTTCAGGTGGGGAATACCTGTAACAATGGCATAATCCATGGTAAGGTTTCCATCAATTTGGATATGGTGTTCGATCCACGGATTTTCTCCATAGATGAAGGTGGTTGATGTTAACCGGTGTGTCTCACCTTGAATGTCCCATGCTGGCACAATCCGTTGGACGATAGAGCGGATAGAACCGTCAGCGAGAATCCGGACGTAGTTCCCTTCAGTAGGCAATGGAATTAACTCCGCTTTTTCTTTATGCCAAAGTGCAATTCCGCCACAACCTATTAGATCCTCTGAACGATTTAGGGCAACCATTTCGGGTGTTTCAGGCTTGAGAAGCGCGTTCAGCGATAAACCGATCGATTTGACAATGTCCAACTGTCCCTCTGTCGAAGTTTCCTGTTCCGTACCGGATTGGTTACTGTGTGATTTTCGGATAAAGTAAATCTCTTGATTCTCGAGATCTCGGACGACCCACTGTTGCTCCGGTTTTTCTATCTCTATTTGGACCTGCTGGGAGAGGATAACGCCGTTGTTCTCAAAATGGTGTCTGAGTTCTGGTGAGAGCGGTCTTCCGTAGTCCAATTCGGGTTGAAACATTGTATCTACGCTGAACAATTCTGCCCGTTTTTTTCCATAAGCGATGAAGGCACCATTCGGCTTTAATATATACGCAATCAGATTTGATTCCATTGCCGCCACGGCGTTGAGTTCAGGAAAGATAGCGGCGCGTGTCTGTTTATGAATATCCAGCGTTAATGTCGCCTTGACGTTCGGATCGTAAAGAATCGAGATCTCTTTTGTCTCTTCCGGCTCTAAATCTAATAGGAAGCAGAGTTGATCGCGTTCACCGTCATAGTCTAAATCATCTGCTTGCGCTGGAATCATCACTTCTCGCGGGGCTTTCCCGGTAACAACGGAATAGGCTTTGAAGGTGAAATCAGGATTCACTTTTCGGAGTTGCGTTCCGGTCAACACGATCGGAACCTTTTTTCGTGGGAGAGGTAATGTGTTTTGGATGGAGAGACGGATTTTGCTGATTTTCTGCTGACCACCGGGCATGGTGCAGGCATTAAGTATCAACAAGGCAGTTAAAATAAGCGACAAGCAGAATGTTAAAATCGGACTTGCTGTATGCGTCTGAATGTCATTTCGTTGATGTATGACCAATTGTTTTTCCTTTGTTTGAGGTCGAAATTACAGGTCTGGTAGCACTTCAAGCAGACGTTCAATTTCAGATGGTGTGTTATAAAAATGCGGCGATACCCTGACACCACTTCCACGCTCCGCCGTGATTATATTTTCAGCGTGAAGTATCTCATAAGTTTCAGCAGGTGTGTGCTGATCGCTTTCAAAAATAACAATCCCCGCTCGATCTGCATCTGTTTTCGGTGTGATGACACGGTAGCCTTTGGCTTCCAATCCTCCTATTAAACGTTTCGTGAGTTCCAAAACGCTCGTTTCTATTGTACGGATACCGATGTCAAGGAGTAAGTTGATCGCTGCATTGAGTCCATAGAGTCCGACGCTGTTGTAGGAACCTTCCTCAAAACGGGTTGCGTCCGGCTTCTGGGTTAAATCGTAATTGAGAAAATCGCGCGGGTTTACGACACTCGACCAACCAACATTGGTATTGATGAGTTGCTCACGTTTTTCGTCGGCACAATAGAAAATTGCTGCACCCTCTGGTGCCAGCAACCATTTATGCCCATCGGCTGCGAGAATATCAACATTACAAGATTTTACATCGACCTTGATCGCACCGAGGCTCTGAATAGCGTCAACGATGAACCAAATGTTGTGTTCTCGACACAGATTTCCGAGTGCCTGAATGTCATTTCGGAAACCGGAGGCAAACTCTACATGGCTGATCGTCAAGGCGCGTGTACGTGCGTCAATTGCGGAGTCAATGTCTTCAATATGAATGCGTCCGTCTCGCTCCGGCACCATACGCGTTTGAACACCGTAACGTTCTTTCAAACACCACCACGGATAGATATTGGCAGGAAATTCAACCGCTGTTGTGACAACATTGTCTCCTTCTTGCCAATCGATACCATTGGCTGCGATGAGAATACCTTGTGTTGTATTTTTCATGAACGCGATTTCCGTGGTATCGGCGTTGATGAGTTGCGCTGCCCCTGCACGACATACCTCGGCTGTTTCCGCCCATTGCTCGGCATTCACGGCACCGTTCACAGTCGCATCTTCTATAAAGCCTGTCATTGCGTCCTGTACCCGAAGCGATAACGGGGCAACCCCCGCATGGTTCATATAGATGTAAGTTTCAGTTACCGGAAATTCACTCCGCCACTTTTTAATTTTACCTTGCGGAGAAACAACGCCCATTTCGACTTGTGGGTGCGTTGCTTATATCCGCCCTCCATTTCATTACGGGCTACCCATTTTGGGGGATTTTAAGAGAAACCCTTTTTTAGATAAAACCCCTTTATCTTTTTCCTCATAGGACTTACGCACTCCCTCTTAAAGTCCCCCTGATAAGGGGGATTTAGGGGGTTTAAAGGACGGAAATTACCGCTTTTTACGTCTAAATGTCCGATATTTGCTTAATTTACGTAAGTCCTGTCCTCACCAGAAACGTAACCTGCACATCGGAGCAGGCAGATCTACGCAAAAGCACGTCACAGATGAAACCCACCTTACCGAACCGCAAGGCAAAATTAAAGAATCGTGTAGTCTTTCACCCGTTTTGCGTTGGCATAAGTGATGAGTTCACCAAACAAACCGGAGCAGAATACGAAGATGCCACCCGTGATAAAAATGGCGCTCGGGTTCGATGATCCAACGTTCAAAATTTTCAGCAAAAGAGAGTTAATCGGCGCGATTGAGAGGATCCCACCGAGTCCGAACAAAGCCACACCGATGGGTCCGAAAAACCGAATAGGTCTCCGTTTACATTGAATGATAAAAAAACGTGCGAGCCTGTCTAACGTGGGCGACTCTTTTTTCGCGTGTCGAATTTTGTTTTCAGTTATCCACCCAAGTGTTAGTAGGGATATCGCTAAACCGAAGCAACTCAGTGCGGCAATGTTGGCATTTCCGAACAAAATACGTCCTAAAACAAAGAATGGGAGGCTTAGGAACGCAGCAACACGGAATGCTCTCTGTTTCGGCCTGAAAAGAATATCTGACAACCGCTGCAGCGGTGATGGTTTTTGTGGATTAGGACGCGAAGCAAAGACGGAGATGATAAACTTGAAGGCGATAATGTCGAGCATCACGCGCCATACTCTGCCAAGTCCGTACTTACTTTTTCCGAACTGTCGTGGGTGATGTGTGACAACAATTTCAGCGATATGCGCACCTACCATTGTGGACATCGCAGGGATAAATCGGTGCATCTCTCCATAGAGCGGAACCTGTTTGATAACCGAGGCTCGGTAAGCTTTGAGTGAGCATCCGTTGTCCCGGATAGGGACTCCTGTCACCTTGCCGATTATCCAATTGGCAACGATAGACGGGACACGCCGCGTCAAAAATTTATCCTGTCGTTCTTTCCGCCATCCGCACACCAAATCGTAGCCTTCGTCCAGTTTTTCAAGTAGTTTCGGAATATCGGCTGGATCGTTTTGCAAATCACCGTCCATACTGATAATCCGCTCCCCTTGCGCGAATTCAAATCCTGCTGCCATTGCTGCTGTCTGCCCCGCATTCTTTTGGAATCGGATAACTCTGAGTTGCGGTTTCTGTTTGCTCAGTTCCGAGAGCACTGCGAAGGTCTTATCGTGGCTTCCGTCATCTACGAACAACACCTCGTAAGCTACACCAATTGTCTCGCATACCGTTTGGATTTTTTCAAACAACAGGCAGACGTTTTCTTCTTCGTTGTAAACGGGGACCACGATGGATAGAATTGGTTTTTTAACTTTTCTTGCGGTTAAACGATGTGAGATTGGCATTTGACGTGCCTTTCTTAAATCTTGGAGAAACACCGGATTTAGTCTGCGGATAGACTAAATCCGTTCCTTGTATTACATTTCCATTCCTTGTATTACATTGCAAAAATCCTGTGCCGTTGTTGCAGGCTACGCGCTTTGGGCTAATGTTGCCTTGGATATCAATGCGGCACGTCCTGGTCACGATTGCGATGATACTAATTATAGCCATCGCCACAAACGCTCGAGCCCCACTGTTTGAGGGGAGATGCTACTTCGGTGATTACTGCCAATCCGAGGAATTCAGCAAGATCTGATGTGCTTTAGTGAGCGAGTCGAAGGTGCCTGCGTCAGTCCATTTTCCCTGTAAGAGACTGTATTCCAGTTCCGCGCGCTGAATATAGGCGTTGTTGACAGCAGTTATCTCGTATTCCCCGCGTGCTGAAGGTTCAGTTGTGCGGATGATGTCGAATACGGACGCGTCGTAGAAATAGGCACCGACCACCGCATAATCACTTTTCGGGTGCTTCGGTTTCTCTTCTATCGCAACGATATGCCTCCCGTTTAGCGTCGCTACACCGTAACGTTCTGGATCTGATACCTGTTTAAGTAGGACTCGAGCCCCTTGCTGTTGTGCCTGGAAGTCGTTAACGGCTTGCTGAATAGAAGTTTCAAAAATGTTGTCGCCTAACAAAACGACGATTCTGCCATCACTGGCGAATCCTTCTGCCAGTGCCAGCGCATGCGCGATGCCTTTGGCTTCCTCCTGCACCCGGTAGGTGAATTCACATCCAAAGTCTTTTCCACTGCCCAAGACGTTCGCGAAGTCTCCGATGTATTGAGGGTTTGTCACGATAAGAATATCGGTGATTCCTGCTGTCGTGAGCTGCTTGACGCTATGAAACACCATCGGCTCGTTACCTACAGGCAGAAGATGTTTACTGGTGACTTTTGTGAGTGGATGCAAACGGGTGCCGAGCCCACCTGCGAGGATTACGCCTTTTAATTTTTCCTTGCGGTTAAACATCATAGATTTGTGATTTGACGCGCCTTTCTTAAATCCGCCTGCGCCGCTGTTGCAGGCTACGCGCTTTGGACCAATTTTGCACTGGATACTATCACGCCGCTTGGTCACGAGAGCGATGATACTAATTATAGCCATCGCCACAAACGCCCAACCCCACTTCTGATTTCGTAGTGAGGACTAAGGACTCGGACATTTTTAATTCTCTGGACCCCGTCCAGGGAAGGTCAGTTCAGCAACACCGGACTTATCCAGATCGCCCAATCCGAGTTGAATCATCCGATCGTACTGTGCTTTCGTTGCTTGCGCGAGTGGGAGAGAAATACCAGCATCGTTTGCCAAGTCGAGTGCGATACCTGAATCTTTGGATGCATGGGCGGACGAGAAATAACATTCATGATCGCGTGCCTCCATGTCTTCTCCGTCGGTTTCCAAGACACGGGAGTTTGCACCTGTCTGTGCGAAAACCTCCTGCAACATTGCCAAATCTAATCCAAGTGCGGCACCCAAGCCGAGTCCTTCAGCGAGACCTGCTGTATTGATATTCATTACCATATTGACGAGTGCCTTCACTTGTGCTGCCTGGCCGGCTTCACCGATGTAACGCAGCGAAACACTCATTGAATCCAGAATAGCGCGTGCCTTATCGAATGTTTCTTTTTTACCGCCGCACATGAGGTAGAGTGTGCCTTCCCGTGCTTGTGTGATACTACTTGCCATACATCCTTCGAGGCTCTCTGCGCCATGCTTCGCCGCGAGTTGCTCGATATCCACGTGGACTTGCGGACTAAGCGTCGCACAATTAATAAAAACTTTGCCGGATGCGCCTTGAAGCAGGTTGTCCTCTGCATCGTCCGAGAAAATAGTCCGCATTGCTGCGTCGTCCGTAACCACGGTGATGATATAGTCTGCGAGTGCTGTAACCTTCGCGAGTTCTCCTGTTGCTGTTGCACCGATTTCTGATGCGAGTTCCTGTGCGCGTTCGTTTGCGACATCGTATACAGCGGTAACATCAAACCCTTCGTCGTTGAGATGCCGCGCGATGTTCGCTCCCATTCTACCTACTCCTACAACACCAATTTTATAATCAGAATTCGACATGTTTTCCTCCTTGCTACGTTGACTTTCACATGGAAAAATTTATATTGAACGAGTTATCCCGCAGCTGGGATGTTAACTATTTTGTACAAACGCAATTTTTACATATTTGCAGATGTTTGTCAAGTTTTTCCTGTTTGTGTTTGTCTCTTTCTGTAGGTATAATCTTCGGATTTCGATCTGTTGTGCATTCCCGATTTAGCACAATCTTGGCGAGACTCAAGTTGATTGGAATAAAAAAAATAAAAAAGGATTGACATTTTTTGCAAATTTAGTATAATGTTCAGAACAATGAACGGGAGCCGGTTGGTCAGATTTTTTGTTGAACATATACCGGCACATTTCTATTTTCCTAAGGAGGACTCACGATGAACCGTTTCACATACGGCTTCGGTCTCCGAATAGATCAAGCCTGTCTTCTCATCTTTGCCTTCGTTTTTCTTGCGGTGACGATTGTCGGGTGTGGTATTGACATTATTCCCCTCGGTGCCAAGCTCCAGAACGCCGACACTGCGTTTGACGAGGCAGAAACTATGGAAGTCCGCGATGATGACCCCGAAAAGATGGAGAAGAATCGCCAGAGGCAGCAGGAACTTTACGATAAAGCGATAGCACTCTATTCAGAGGTCATTGAACGCGATACGAAAGGGAAATGGGCACAGCGTGCACATTTCCAGATCGCTAAAGTCTATAAACGCCGCTACGATTGGGATAAAGCGAATGAGCATTACCAAACCATTGTCGCGTTAGATCCCACTGGATATTACGCAAACGAAGCGAAGAGTGGTACGGCGAATATTCGGAAGAACCGCGAGATTATTAAGGCGAAGCGGGCTGAATATCAGAACTATAAAGCTATTTACAATGATTCGCCGACGGATGAGACCTTTAACATCGCCGCAGAGGCACTCTACGAGGTCGCTCGTGCTTATGAAAGTTTGGAAAATTATACCGAAGCCATCCGCAATTACGAGCGAATGGTTGATGAATTTCCTGAGCATTCCAAGGCACCACAAGCACAATTTCAGGTCGGTAACGTCTATTTTTACACCCTTTTCGATTATCAAGAGGGTTGGCCCGCTTTTATTGCAGTCGCCGAGAAGTTTCCAGATTCTTACGAAGCTTCGCAGGCTGGAACGCTCCTGAAACAGACAAATGAAATCCTGACAGAGATTAAGTTTCTGATGGATGAAATTGATAAGTTCCGCAATAAGAAAGCAGTCGAATACCAAAAGACAGGCAGAAAAATCACCCCTGCTGATATGTGGGTGATGGGTATGGGCGATCAGGTCGTTCAAAATTTCCAACAGATTGCGGGTAACTGGGAGAAGCTTCGCAACTTCCCCCGTGCTATTAATGCTTACACGACGTTGGCGAGAGATCTGTCACATAAGAAATTCGCCGCCGCAGATGCCCTATATCGTACCGGCACCCTTTATCAACAAAACGGTGATTACGAACGTGCGATTGAGGCATATAACAATCTGTTTGAAAACGCACCGGAGTCTGTATGGCGAAATGAAGCTGTTTACCAACAGGCGGTCTGCTATCGTTCTATTCGTGAATTCGGATCTGCTTATGAAGGGTTCAAAGCCTATATGAGCATTACAAAGGGCGATACACCCTACCTTCGCGAAGCAGAACAGATTGTACGCCAGTATGAACTTGATCAGGACGATGACGGATACAAGTTCTACGAGGAACAAGAAGCCGGAACGTCCGACCAGGATGCTAACTCTCATCCCGGCATGGGCAGTTAATTCCAATTGTTAGGGAACCTTCTTCCTATATCCCGGTTTCCCTATGCCGCTTTGGTAGAAGTGTGATCGGTCGTATGGTGTAGGGCGAGGCTCCGTGCTTTTTCATCGTTCATAAATGCATGAAGATGGATGGCATGGAGACTTGCCCCTACATACACTACCCGACATCACGCGTTAGCGGATATTTGAAACCTGTCCCGCAGGTAGGGAATTGCTATATTTACTGCAATGTTTGAAATTAGGACGTCCTCTGACTGTTGTGCTGGACCAGTGATTCGCTGTGTCCTTTTTTCATTTTTATCGCTATGTCCCAGTAGAGGATAAAACTATGCAGGACGCTTTGGAAAACACGGGTAACACGACTTCCGTGCCGCAGCAGTCTGGATTTATCTCAACGATATTCCGAGAGTATCGGAATCATTTTGGTCTGTTCTGGCGTGTGATGTTCCCGCTTGTCGTTGCCAGTCTTTTGTTTACCGTTGCTCTACTTCTGTTTTTCAAATTTAGATCATCGGAGTCGCAATGGATCTTTAGTACGTCAGATGGAAGTTCTCGAACGATAGAATCGACTTTCGACCTATCAAGTGGGACCTCTCAACCTTCTACGCGATCAGTAGGCGTATATTGGAAAATAAGTTTTACCCCCTTAACTTTATATCCCACACTCGGTTTTCTATGGTTAGCAATGTGTCCGCTTGCTTTCGTCATAGTACAATACCGCGATGGCGTAAATGTTACTTCCCGTGCCAGCTGGCAACGGACGCTCCGTAGGACTGTCCCCATTCTGGGAGTATGGATTGTGTTCTGGTTGCTTGGTTTAGGTATTTTTGGCGCGGGTTTGCTTCTTATAACTGCGTTGCCTGGATTCCCTCCATTGCTTATGCCTTTGCTCTTTATGATTCCCGTAGCCTATTTTGTAGTGAAATGGAGTCTTTATCATCAATGTATCATTATTGAGAATCTATCGGCAATCGCAGCACTTCGCCGCAGCGGTAAACTGGTTCGAGGGACTTGGGGACGGTTACTCGTTATCTATCTACTTTTTGCTTGGGCTTCGGCGGTAATTACCACAGCACTCCTGAGTTTAACAGTCCTGCTGCTTTCCTTTGCAATACCAGAATTTGAGATGGTTCGCGAGGCACTACTATCAGCACAGTTCTTTACCCTTCTGTGGGGCTCCTTTCCAGAGATAATCTTGGACAATACCCCCAGTTTTTGGGTATTGGCAGTGTTAGGTATCACAACCACGCTGATACATGCGATAATCGCACCTATCTGGGCGCTCCTGACAACACATCTCTACATGGAACAGGCAGGAACCGTCCTTAAAGAAACAGTTGAACTCGAGAACGTTCCTCAGGTGGTAAGTGGCTGAAGACTTTTTGGCGGATAAGTTCCGGTGTATAACGGCGGGAGAAGTGGGTTAGGACGATATGTTCGCTCTCAATATCTGCTAAAATTGAGGGTAACATCTCAAGATGTAGATGCATTGTTCGCTTCGCACGTACTCGATGCTCCGGTAGGATGAATGTGCATTCGCAAATCAGGACTTTACATTGCTTGAGTAACGGGTGCGCATCAAGGGGAATACTTCGCGTATCTCCTAAGTAGGCGATTAAGGGCAATTGCACCTCTGTCGTTATCTCGACCCCTGAATGTTTCAGTGCCGCGATGTCACGCCCTGACAAATGCTGAAACTCTGGTTTTAGTTTTTTGCGCACTTCACAAATCAAATAAGAGACAGATGGGACACTGTGGTCGCTTGGCAAAATGTGAGCGACTAAATTTTGTCGAAACGGAATCGCATCACCCACCCGAACCGGCGTGATTTGATACGCCCAACTCCTGCCGGTATCCAACACGGAGATCCTATCAAGAATGTGCATCAGTTGCTTAGATCCGCTCCAGGGGACGTAGATGTTCCCCGGCGGTATGCCAGCCAGCCATCGTTGACTGATATAGATAGGCAACCCGAAGTAGTGATCGAGGTGGAAATGGGAAATGAAGACATTGCCGATGCCGATAAAATTCATCGGACATCTACCTAAATCGAAAACGAGATCCAGCTCTTTTACGCGAACATAAGTCGCAACGGCGGAACTGGATTTTCCCTCAAGTGTTAAATTACCACAATTCAATAATGCCATATTGGATAGTTATCAGTTATCAGTTGTCAGAGTTAAGGGTTATCGGTAAGTCTGCGCAGCAGACGAACTGATAACCATTCGCGAAAGGACCACAAATGCGTATCGGAATTATTGGCGGCAGCGGTTTTTATCAGATGGAAGGCTTAACAGACATCGAAGAAATCACGGTCGAAACCCCGTTCGGCAAGCCGAGCGATGCTCTTATTCTGGGTAACCTTGATGGGAAGCCCGTTGTTTTCCTACCACGGCACGGCGTTGGTCACCGGATCCTTCCGTCTGAAATTAATGTCCACGCTAATATTTATGCCTTAAAATCGTTAGGTGTAGAATGGCTCATTGCTGTCAGTGCTGTCGGGAGCCTCAAACAAGAAATCGAACCCCGCCATTTTGTTGTACCAGATCAACTCTATGACCATACTAAGCACCGGGAGTCCACCTTTTTCGGTGAAGGCATTGCCGCACACATTAGCCTTGCACATCCCTTCTGCTCGATCCTGAGTGACTTTTTATACACGGCGGCGACCGAAGTCGGCACAACCGCTCATAACGGCGGCACCTACATCTGTATGGAGGGACCGGCGTTTTCAACACAAGCGGAATCGAACGTATATAGGACCCTCGGATTCGACATTATCGGGATGACAGCGGCACAGGAAGCCAAATTAGCACGCGAGGCAGAAATCAGTTATGCTGTTCTCGCATGTTCTACCGATTATGATTGCTGGCACCCCGAACACGATCACGTTACCACTGAGATGATTCTTGACAATGTCCATGCCAATGTGGAGGCTTCTAAAAAGATCGTGAGAAGTGCTGTCGCCAAAATCCCAGAGGACCAACGAAGCTGCGCCTGTTCAACCGCCCTTCAGTACGCACTCGCTACTCAGCCTGACAAGATACCGACAGCGAAGCGGCACGAGTTAAAACTCCTGTTGGACAAGTACTTGACGTAACGTCTCAAAAATTCTATCTGCCTCCGCTTCTGTTAGAATCAGCGGTGGTGCGATGTAAATGATATTTTCCGGTTCGTCGACGGCATGTCCGATTTTCCCGACGATGATCCCCCCTTTGTCAAAGTCCCGTAATTGCCCAACAATTCGGTTAGTTGTTGCTGTTTCCAGATGCGTGCCATCGGGTTGAACGAATTCCACGGCTATCATCAACCCTTTGCCACGGACATCACCGACAATGGGTAGGTTACGCAATGTTTCTAATTTCGAGAGCAGATGCGCACCTACCTTTTCCGAGTTTTTCCAGAGGCGTTCTTTTTGTAGGATTTCGAGGTTCGCAATACCAGCGGCACATGCCACTGGATGTCCGCCGTAGGTGCAGACTTGGGCGAATTCTTTGTTTTCATCGGATTCGCCAAGGAATGCGTTAAAGACGGCTGTTGAGGCGACGCAGGCACCGAGAGGTAGATAACCACTCGTCAGACCTTTTGCGAGTGTAATAATGTCAGGCTGTACGTCCCAATGCTCACATGCAAACATCTTTCCGGTGCGTCCAAATCCGGTGATCACCTCATCGAAAATGAGGAGCAAGCCGTAATCGTCACAGATTTGCCTCAATTTCGGGAGATATTCATCTGGCGGGACAATCACACCCCCACCCCCGATGATGGGCTCAGCGATGACCCCGATCACGGTTTCGGGTCCCTCCCACTGAATTATCCGTTCAATTTCGTCAGCGCACGCGATACTGCAAGAAGAAACGTCTAAGCCGAGTGGACATCGGTAGCAGTAGGGTGGATGCGCATGCAGAAAACCTGGAACGAGTGGCTCAAAAGCCTTCCGTCTGCGTGCCTGTCCTGTTGCTGACAATGCGCCGTACGTAAACCCGTGATAACCACGATACCGACCAATGATCTTGTAGCGATTCTCACCCGGATAGGTTTGTCTACCGTACTGGCGTGCCATCTTGATGGCGGTTTCATTTGCTTCCGAACCGCTATTGCAAAAATAGACATGGTTCAAATCACCCGGAAGACATGCGGTGAGCCGCTCGGCTAATATCGTTGCGGGAACGTTAATCTGCGAGTGTGGATAGTAAGGTAACTTCTGTATCTGTTCATAGACGGCATCTGCAATCTCCTGTCTACCATAACCGACATTGACGTTCCAGAGTGCCGAGTATGCATCTAAGTACTCATGCCCTTCTGCATCTACAAGTGTTGTCCCGTGCGCCGATTCAAAAACGGCTAACGTTGTTTCTTCAAGGCGTTGATGCTGAAACAGAGGGTGCCACACATGCGCCTTATCAGTTTCTCTATAATCTATCGTCATATTTTTAATTTTACCTTGCGGTTCGTTGAGGTGAATCTGGGATTTGACGCTTCATTCCGTAAATCCGCCCTCCGCTACGCTTACGGGCTATGCACTTTGGTTTAGGTTTTGCCGATCCTTAATTATACTGGACAGACGCATTTCCATGGTAGCGTGCGGTTATGCACCGACCTACCACCGAATAATGGGCGGAATTCTGTGACTGTGCGTAAGTCCTGTTATACCTTGCGGTTCGTTGAAGTGCGTTGGAGGGCTGAAAGTTCATAGCCACCTACATAGATGTCGGGGCAGAAATACCCAGCAACGTCAAGCCATTTCTCAACACTCTTTGCACACTCTGTATCAGAATGAGCCGTGCGTGCGTCTTTTCCATGTCTGCCGAATCAAGGACCCGGTGTTGGTTGTAGTAGGGATGAAAAATCCCTGCGAGTTCGTGTAGGTAATGTACAATGCGATGCGCTTCCCGTGCTTCAGCACTCAGAAGCACGGCTGATGGGAATTCGGCTAATTTTCGGATTAATTCATGTTCCATCAGCTCTGTGAGTCGTTCAAGAGAGACGGTTTCAATAGATTTAGGGGTAATTCCTTGCTCATCTCCCTGATCGAAGATGCTACAGCACCGTGCGTGGGCATACTGGATGTAGAAGACGGGATTCTCACTGGCATGCGTGATTGCCAACTCCATATTGAAATCGAGATGCGTATTGTTGGCACGCATGAGAAAGAAATAGCGAGCAACATCCACCGCAAACTGTTCGCCGACAGTCTCTGCGAGTTCGTCAATAAGGGAATCGAGGGTGCGAAACTGTCCACGGCGTTTCGACATGTCTTCCCGCTTACCTTCTGCATCGACGAGGTTCACCTGTTGAATGATAGAGATTTCGAGCCAGTCGTCAGGTAAACCGAGTGCTTTTACAAAGTTTTTGAGACGACTGATATGCCCTTGGTGATCCGGTCCCAGCAGATCAATAACTGTAGTGAAGCCTCTATCGAATTTATCGCGATGATAAGCGGCATCAGGCACAAAATAGGTATATTCTCCGTTACTCCGTATGACCACACAGTCCTTATCATCGCCAAAATCTGTCATCCGAAACCATGTCGCACCTTCCGCTTCGTAAAGATATGACTTATCACGGAACAGTTCAATAATTTCCTCCGGTTTGCCACTCTCTCGGATCGCTTTTTCACTCGACCAAACATCGAACTCAACGCCAAAACGTTCTAAAGATCTTTTTTGTTGCGCCAAGATGTGAGCAATGCCTTTGTCCCGGAAAGCCGCCACCCGTTCTTTCGTCTCAAGTTGCAGATAGACATCACCATCGGTATCAGCGATAGTTTTGCCGAATTCCCGGAGGTATTCGCCTTGATACCCGCCCTCTGGAATTTCCAATCCCTCTTCACCGAGTGCTTGTCGGTACCGGACATCTATCGACTCACCGAGGCGGTCGACCTGTCCACCGGCATCGTTGACGTAGTACTCCCGCATGGCTTTGTAGCCTATAGCATTTAGAAGATTGACGAGGGTGTCCCCGACTGCAGCGGCGCGTCCACTGACGATGTTAAGGGGTCCTGTAGGATTGGCACTGACGAACTCAATTTGGAGTTGCTTCCCTTCTCCTCTGTTGCAGGTTCCGTATGCTTCCTGCATCGTAGCGATCGTCTGGAGTGTGTCGTAGAGATAGTTATCGGCGAGATGAATATTGATGAAGCCAGCACCGGCAATGTCAATTTGGCGGATGGTTGGATGGGCATCGAGATCGATGTGTGTGACAATTATCTCAGCGATTTTGCGGGGTGCCATTCGTGCCTGTTTTGCGAGTCCGAGGGCAATGGGTGTAGCAAAATCCCCGTGTTCAGGCGTTTTGGTCGGTGAGAACGGGATCTTTGGCATTTCGGATATAGTGAGTTCCCCAGCGGCAACGGCTGCTTGGATCGCACTTTCTATAATATCGTAGATTTCTGCTTTAATTGTGTCCATAGGCGCAAATGTGGGATGTTTATTTACCAGTTTTCTATAGCGTTCGCATTTTCAACACGGGAAATTATATCATAATAGGAAGTGTATGTCAAGGAAGTCATTCACGCGTTTGGCAGTTTATAGACCCCCCACTTGACCTTTATAATCTCACCTGCCTTTACAAGGCGCGCGAGTTCTGTATTTATGGACTTTGGATGTCCTTCAATCGCCGCCGCGAATTCCCGTGTTTTTTTCTCCCCATCGGCGAGAAGTGCGAGAATCTGCTCGCGGAAAGTGACACGGGTTTTCGACCCTCTCATCCTTTGCAACACTCGGTTCGCTTGCCTTTGGGAGCAGCCCAGAACCCGCCTCACGTCTTTGCTGCTGGATTTAGCCGTCAGATTGTCGCGTTCGGTCTCAAATTGTTGACGTATCGCTATCACCTCAGCGAGTTGGTCCAACCCACCGGCGATGTCGAAGTCTTCCCAGTCAAACAGGAGCGTTTCCGGTCTGTCGGTGATATCGGGAATTCGCACGCCCGTAATCAACATAACTTTCTTGTGTGCCAAACGGTTCAGTTGCGCCAACTCTATAATCTCTCTGAATATACGACAGACTGCTATTTCATAAACGGTCTGGACGCGTTCGTCTTTGTAACGGTAGGGTTCGGGTTCCATTTCATAAGAGAGGGGTTCCTCGTCGTTTCCAAACAACATCTGAGATCGCCTTAAAATGGCGTGTCCTTCCATGACGGGTATACCAACAATCCAGATGACCTGTGCTTCCTGAAAAGCGGTTTCCAAGCCTTCCAGCCTTCGGAAATCCGTCAAGAAACAGACGTTCTCATTTTTCGCTATAGTTTTCAGTTGTTTAATTGCATAAACATGGGTGATAATCCCATGTTTAATATTTGGATCCCTTTCGATTTCCGCTTGAATTCTCCAAAAAATATCCCGTCCCGTTTCAGACACTCCGAGAACATCCCAAGTGTTGTTGATGTCTAAAATCGTTTGCAGTGGGTAGATATCGGTGCGAATCTGAAAGACACGGTTTCCGGGAACCCATGCCCTCGGTTGCATCTGCAGGAGCTCGGTTTCCTCATCCAAGAACGACCGACGTAAATATTCACCGTAGGGGGCAGGAACATTGACCAACAGGTATTTGATGCTTGGATGCACCACGGGCGGCACATAGAACAGTAGTGCTTCGTCCTCCCATTGCATTGGGGCATCAGCGTCCCTCGTGTAACGGGCAAAGAAACGCTTGAGTTGATGCCAAAACGTCCAGTTTGGATCCTCACAAACCGTTGGGAACGCCTCAATGTCTTCAGGCGTTGCCGCATCCAGAATACCCAACCCGATAGCGTCCGATATGGGCATCAGGATTTTCATGTCTTTGTTCGGTCCAACAGCCTCGATCCGAAAAAAAGGCAGCCCTTCTGCCGCAAGTCTATCCGCAGCCGCAGCGTCCAAAGGAATATAAGCAGAGATGCCTCGCGCAAACTCAATTGTATGGCGTGCTAATTCCGCGCCGGTTTCTGTATCCATTACCCCGCGTTTGACCACCTTGCCCTGGACACCGACGTGGCACATCTGTTGGATGATTTCTGCTTCCAGCCATTCAAACGTCTGGACCACGGTTCGGAGCCGTTTGATAGCGTCGCCATGGTATTTGTCCATGATTCCTACGGCATTCAGTAGGGCTATTGCCAAGTTTCCCAAGGCATCACCGTGCCAATTGACACGCCACTCTTCCAATATGGTTTTAGAGAGTTGGCATTTAAGAAACGGTTGGTCCTCCCTGTGGATATTGATGATACAAAGCGGCTGTGTTCCATCGCGTGTCTCGAGAAGTTGTTCGACGACTTTCACGGACTTTGGGTCCAAAAACAGTTGAAAATCCGCTAATATTTGTGCGTGGGGAGTTTGTAATATAGAGAATTGCGATAGATAGCCCCGCTCTTGACATACTGTATAGACGGGGCACTGTGGACAGATAATTTCACTCGGATTCCCACCCTTTTCCTTTAGTGCTTCACACCGCTGTGGATCCTCACAGACGTTTCCACGGTGAAAAGGAGTTGCCATGCGCACGTCAACGGGGATATCTTTCACTTGATCCCAGAGATACATCCGATTCCGCCACTGTGACACCGATCCGACATCTCGGTTTTGAAGAAATTGCGATGCTGCTGCCGCAAGATCGACACTCGGGACCTTTAGACAGAGTGCCTGACTTTTACGCAGAACGGATGCTCCTTCAGGGTCTTTCTCTGGGTCTGTCTCGGCAGTATATCCAAGGACACGCACATTCCTATCGAAAGCACGCTGCACCTGAAGACCCATTTCTTCTCGCGTTTCGAACATCTTTTTTGTAGGTTTCGACGTGTGTAAGACCGGAGACGGACGTTTGAGTGCCAACGGACTGAGTGTCCCTTCCCGTATGGCAGGCACCTTATCGTCTATAGGGGGTCCTGTCTTGGGAATCGGCGGCAGGATGCCGGTATCCTGCCAAACATCTGTGATAAGCGTTGCCTCTATAGGCAATCCCGTATCAGACGTAGATGCACACACCCACACGCCATTTTCATTCTCCCATAATGATACCTCTGTGTTGCCAATTTCATCACCGTAGTGCCGCCAATAGTGAGATCCATTTTCTTCTCTGACATAAGAAAACCCACGCTTGAAAAACGCCTCTTCGGCGAGATCAAGTGGACCCGATCCGAGAGAGTATGGCGCGTCGGGGATGCGCGCCGTGTGTTGTAAATTTTGGAAAACCGGTTTGTGAAGTTTCGCGCGAAGGGCATCGATAGGTGGAAAGAGAACCTCTTTAGAAATCACAGGCGGATCTGAGAGATTTCCAAGCAGGATTTCATGACGCGCATCCGAGCAATTGTGTCCGTTCTCGCCCAAAATTTCGAGATATGCATCGTATTCGTCGGGATTCTCCGCTGACAGCATCCCTTTATAGACATAGAACCGTGCCTGTTTGGTATTCGGGTGCAGGTACCCCGGTATCCTGCAAGAAAAGCGCAATCCCCCCGACTTTGACAGCGTCAACAGTGGGTTCGCAACGGCACTAACAAGTGCCTGAACGCACGCAAGAACGGCATCAGGTGCGGCACAGACGGCTTCATATTTAAAGTCGATGTCATGCCAGAGCGCGCCATCGCGTGCCGAGGGTGTCCCCGTATACACGTGAATCCCCCACGACTTGCGCCAGTGGATGATCCCCCAGTCTGCTGCCTTTTGACGTTTCAAGAACCGCTCACCGCCAAAACCGCGCGGGGGGCGGTCGGTTCCAGGCGCACGTCCTATCGGCATAAAGGAAATGTCTGCCGCTTCCAAGTCTTGCAGCATCACAGGGTATCTGTGTGCACAATGGACTGTGAAGTGGTACGGAAACCCTTCGTAAGGCAGCGGGGTTACGATCGTCTTCCGTTGCTTAAAGGGCTTCTCATGCCGTTGGTGGCAGCGTGCAACAATATTTCGCAAGACATCGGTTGTCATCGATCTACTTCCGTATTCGGTTTTCAGGAGGCGTGGAAACGCAGGAGGAGTTGAAAATCTTTTTCAAACTCACGTTGCTATATCCTATCAAACATCTCAGTTTCAGTCAAAGATTTATAGTAAAGTCCGAAAATATCTGCACACCCCCGGTAGGGTCTTTCACCTAACCGCACCGAGTTTGGTGTAAAAGTAATTACAGAATCCACTATAAAAGTCAACAAAAAACGCAACCTACTCAGGGCTATTCAGTTTTCCGTTTTTTTAGCCGTTTGGATCCGCCGACCCGGTAGGTGCGGTTTTGCGGCGTACTCGCCCCGGTGAATGCCACACGGAGAACCTTCATACCCGGGGAAGTGCATAAGCACTTCATACCGTTGATTCTGATTAATGACCCTACAACCTACTATTTTCGATCTCGCAAAAGAACGTGGTATGCCGTTTCTACTTGCATTTTAAGAGTTGCGATTTTATACTGAGGGAAAATCGGACAGAAGGAAGTGGAACAATGCGAGTACTCATCATGTCGGATATGGAGGGTGTCAGCGGCATCGTCGTCTGGGATCAGGTTAACGGCGGTGCGGCGATGTTCGAGGAAGGACGACACCTCTATACGGAGGAGATCAACGCCGCCGTACGCGGTGCGAAAGCCGCAGGAGCAACGGAGATTGTCGTTGTAGATTGCCACGGTGCGGGACAAGGTTGGACTTTTAATTCGCTCATCCCAGATAAAATTCATCCAGATTGTGAATGGGTAGCACATCACGGATGGGGACGCTACGAAGATATGTGGAAGGAGGGTTGCGATGCGTGCTTGCTCGTCGGTATGCATGCCCGAAGTGGCACGCCTGATGGTGTGTTATGCCATACGATCTCCAGTGTGCAGTATCGGAATCTCTGGTTCAACGACGACCTTGTTGGCGAGACCGGAGTGAACGCCGCGCTTAATGGTGCCTATGGTGTGCCAGTTGCCTTGGTTACAGGCGACGTAGCAGTCTGCCGAGAAGCGAAAGAACTCCTCGGCGATGACCTGCTTACAGTCGCTGTTAAACGCGGACTCAGCCGATATAGTGCGCGACAACTCCCTCCCGTGCGTGCCCGCCAATTGATTGAGGACGCAGCAAGAGATGCACTCACAGATTTAACCCGGGTGAAACCCTACGTCCCTGATGCACCAACGACAATCAAAATTGAACTCTCGAGCGTTGATAAGCTCGCGGAGTTCAAGGGACGAGCAGGTGTTGAAATAACGGGTCCCGTCACCGTTGAAAGCCGAGCGAAAGATTGGCTGACAGCGTGGAATCAGTTCTGGCACTACGTATAGTTACTCGTCAAGAACATCGAGCGGATCGCCAGAGGCATCTGCGCGTTCTAAGATTTCGACCTCGTAGCCGTCTGGATCGGTGACGAATGCCATTTTCATTCCACCCGATGTGAATTGATCGCGCCATTCATCGGGCCAAATTTCCAATCCAGCTTTCTCTAAACCGTCGCAAAATTCAACAATATCTGGAACACCAATAGCAAAGTGCATCAGATCCTCTTGAACCTGAAGCTCAAAATCCGGTGAATAGGTTAACTCTAACGTGTGTGCATTGCCCGGGAGTTCAAGATGCACGATCTGGTTGCCTGCTGGAGATTTATCGCTCCGACTCAGGACTTTGAAGCCCATGTGGTCACAATACCAATTGATGGAACCGTCAAGGTCGCTGACGCGAACCCGTGTATGTAAAAAAACTGCCATACGAGTCTCCTTTTTGAGAATTATGGAAATATAATAGCATACGTCACAAATTTTGGCAAGAAATTGGGAACGTTTTCGGGCGGGTTTTTGGTTGAAAATTATAATTGCATCATCTACAATGATGATGCAATTATAGTAGAGAAATCTCATTATATGAACGTATATCAGCATCTTGTTAATGCTTACCCATAGGACACTTAAGATGACCCGAAAAACCGATAGACCGAACGTCCTCTTTATTATGTCGGACCAGCACCGATACGATTATCTGGAGACTGACGAGAATGCGCCTACCGCACTCAATACCCCAAACTTACGACGCTTGGCGGAAGCGGGTGTGAGTTTCCCAAACTGTACAGTGAATGCCCCTGTTTGTGCACCGTCCCGTATTGCCCTCGCATCGGGATTGCAACCTTCACGAGTGGGCGCAGTAGATAACGGAAGTTTCCTGCCTGCTACCGTGCCGACTTACTATCAGCAACTCCGCGATCATGGCTATCGCGTTGGGTGCGTCGGTAAACTGGATCTTGCCAAGCCCGATGGCTACAACGGACGCTACGGTGATCGTCCACGCACCTATAGTTGGGGGTTCACACATCCTGAAGAGTGTGAAGGCAAAATGCATGCTGGAAGTTCACAAACGCCTATCGGTCCTTATACGCACTACCTCCAAGAGCAAGGTATGCTCAAGGCATTCCATGAAGATTATCAGAAACGCAGTGGGAGTGGCTGGATAAAAAACGGTTCTCACGATTCTGTTCTCTCGACTGAGGATTTCGCCGATACCTATATCGGCAGACGCGCAACCGAATTTATTGAAACGATCCCTGATGATTTCCCATGGCACATGTTCGTGAGTTTCGTCGGACCGCACGATCCCTTCGATCCGCCAACGGAGTACGGGGATAAGTATCGGAATGCAGAGATGCCTCCCGCTATCGTTGACGATATGGAAGGAAAACCTGAATGGGTGAAACGACGCGTCGTTGATGTTAGTTCTGAGGAGGTTACCCTAACGCGACAACAGTACTGCGCCGCGACGGAACTGATTGATGACCAAATCGGAGAAATGCTTCGCGCACTTGAGGAGCGCGGAATGCTCGACAATACCTATATCATTTATTCAAGTGATCACGGAGAGATGCTCGGTGACCACGGGCTTTATACGAAGAGCGTCGCGTATGAAGCGTCGCTCAGGGTGCCACTGCTCGTCGCCGGACCCGGCATTGCAGGAAACCAGACTTCTGAGAGTTTAGTCGAGTTGATTGATTTGAATCCGACGATATGTGAGTTAGCGGGTGTGCCTGTACTGCCGCGTATTGACGCGAGATCTATCGCACCTGTCCTTCGTGGTGAATCCCAAACACACCGCACCGAAACCGTGAGTGCCCTCCGAAACTTCCGGTGTATTCGGACAGCAACGCATAAACTCATCGAAAACTACAGCGATGTGACGGAGTTATACGATTTAGAGAACGATCCGTCAGAACTGCACAACATTGCCGAATCGGAACGCGAGATCGCTCGGAGACTCAGTGGTCGTTTGGGGTGGCGGTTCCGGGCGGAGTTAGGCACAGATTGAATAAATTCGGATGGATACAAACCTGACTTATGACGCAAAGCGTGCGTACCATCATATCACGCATCTCTCCTTTCCAAGACTGGTGGGCAGTTCTGGTGAGGCAAAAGCGCAAGACTACATCGTTCAGCAATTCACAGTATTAGGACTTGATGTCTCGCGGGAATCTTTTTCTTTTTCGAAGTTTCCCGCGGAGGTATTACCTCGTCTCCTCTGTGGTATTTTCGTTCCTGTAGTGCTTTCCGTGCCGTGGCTCGGTGGCCGGTTTCCGATACCTGTATGTCTTGCCTGCTTACTCAGTCTTACCGTAGCATTGCTTTGTACCCAGTGGCAGAAACGGTTTGAAGGGGTGTATGATGTCGGTAGAAAGTATCATTCGGAGAACATTGTTGCGACAAACGGTAGGAAACCGAATGATAAAATCCCGGCGTTGCTATTCGTCGCACATTACGATTCCAAATCACAGGTATTGCCAATTGCCGTCCGGGCTGTGGCTTACGGTATAGCGATTGTCGGACTTATTGTCCTGACAACTGTAATGGTGATAGAGGTCGCTACCGTCGCTTGGTTCCCCGATTACATTACCCTTGTCTGGCTACCCGATTTCATTGTGTGGGGTGCCGCTGGAATTACCACACTTTGTTTGCTACTTTTGCAAATCAATTTCACGCAGAACCACTCTCCCGGAGGTTTTGATAATGCATCTGGCGTTGGTGTTATGCTTGAAGTGGCGCGTGTCGTGATGGCGTGTGATGAGGAAAAATCTATTACATTCCTCGCTGCTGGTGCTGAAGAGTACGGTATGTGCGGCGCATTACGCTATATCCAAAAACATGCTGATGAATATGACCAATCAAATACCTATGTAATCAATTTAGACGGACTCGGCGTTGGTAACGGCGTTAACGTCGTTACATGCTATGGAATCCCGGCGGTTCGGACTACAGATATGTTAGCTGAGATGTTCCAAACCTCGGGCAAAGCACTCGGTATACAGGTTTTAGAGCGGTATTTACCGATTGGTGTCGGATTAGACAGCATTCCGATTGCAAGTCATGGATTTGAAACGGTTACATTGACAGCGGGAAATGTGGGACGTGTCGCGCTAAAAGTCCATTCAAAGCGGGATAGATGTGATTTGCTTGACGTGAAAAGTCTACAACAGGTAGGTGAGTTAATTGTCGATGTCGTTGAACGTGCATAAAAATCCACTTATAGTTACGGGTGTTATCCTCGCCGGTGGTAAGAGTCGCCGGATGGGAGAGAATAAGGCGATGATGCGGCTCGGCGACAATTCACTCATCGGGCATGTTATCCGCTGTATGCGCCTTGTTACGGACGAACTCCTGCTTGTCACCAACAGCCCTACTGAATACGCACACCTCGGTGTGTCTATGCACGGCGATCTTCTTCCAGGCACTGGTGCGTTGGGAGGCATCTATACTGGTTTGACGCACGCTTCGCACGATACTGTCCTCTGTGTCGCCTGCGATAGTCCGTTTTTAGAGCCGAAACTACTCACCTATCTCGTTTCCGTTTTGGGTAAATACGACGCAGTGATGCCTGAGACTTATAGTAGTAGGCAGACTCCGTTCTGCCGTAACAAGGACATCGGGGTTACAAACCCCTCCTACGGTGCCGACACACAGATAACCCTTCAAACGTTGTGCGCTGCTTATTCTAAACGCTGTTTGCCTATCATAGAGTTGATGTTACGGGAATCCGAGTTGCGTGTCCATGCCCTACAGGAACGCGCACGCATCAAAAACGTTTCGCCTGAAGTCTGGAGAGAGTTTGATCCGGAGGGCATGTCTTTTTTTAATATCAACACACCCGAAGACTTCGAGAGAGCGAACGCCTATATGAGATCCCAAACTGCGTATTAGCCCACTTCCGCATTACCTATAGTCATACTATTCGTTATCGCCAGAGCGGAATCTCGAACCTCTTTTTATCAACTTGCATCCTCTTACGAAGCTTGGAAAATAAAAACTTGCAGAATTGCGAAACTTTTTTATTTCAAGTAGCATCTTAAATGTTGATATGAATTGATGAACATACTCCTTTCATTTCAGAGGTATCCGATGAAAAACAACGATGCTCAACTCATCCAACGCGTCCTTTCAGGTGATGATACTGCGTTCTCCGTGCTTGTGAAAAAATATCAGAAATCTGTTCACGCACTCGCGTGGCGGAAGATCGGGGATTTCCATATCGCCGAGGATATTACACAGAATACGTTCTGGCAGGCGTATCAAAAACTCTCAGCACTGAAAAAACCGCAGCGTTTCGCGAGTTGGCTCTATGTGATAGCGGCGAACTACTGCAAAATGTGGCTGCGTAAGAAACGTTTATCAACAGAGTCGTTAGAAAACACAAGCAGCGCGCAATTAGAAAAAGTGACGTATTCTGGATATGTTATTGCGGAAAACGAGCGGACAACAGCAGAAGCACAGCGCGAGGTCGTCAAAAAGTTGCTTGCGAAGTTACCAGAGAGCGACCGCACGGTCGTCACGCTTTACTACCTTGGGGGAATGAATTATGAGGAGATAAGTGAGTTTTTAGGTGTATCGGTCGGTGCGATTAAGAGTCGGCTCCATCGAGCGAGGCAGCGGTTAAAGAAGGAGGCACCGATGATAAGAGAGGTGTTAGACAACTTCCAAATTACGCCGAATCTCACAGAGAATATCATGCGCGAAATCTCGCGTCTGAAACCGATTGTACCGTCTGGTGGTAAACCGTTGGTCCCGTGGACAATAGGCGTTTTCACATTAGCAGTTGTCCTTTTGATGTTAGGTGCTGGCAGTCAATACCTATCGCGGTTCCAGAAACCTTACAGTTTCGATGCATCATCTGAAATGACAGTTGATCTCATTGAAGCACCTATCGTGCTAAACCTTGAATCCAAACCTGATGTTCGGACGCAGATCGGGAACGTCAATGCCTCAAACAAGAGCAATGCCATTCATCGACAGCCTAATGAGGTTTCAGCATTGGTTGTAGAGGCAGAATCAGCGGAAACGGATAAAGACGCTTCTCAATCGGAACTGCCTAAAATGGCAAAAGCACGTTTCGGAAAGGGCGGCATCAATGCGATTCAGTTTTCGCCGGATGGAATACAACTCGCTATCGGAACAGATATCGGTGTGTGGCTGTACGATATAGAAACCGGTAAAGAGAGGTTTCTATTTGCGGGAATGTGCCAATCCCTTGCATTTTCACCGGATGGTCGCTTCCTTGCGAATGGCGGGGGCAAGTTTCGCGGACAGGAACTCCAGTTGTGGGAGATGGCTGCGGATCGTAAAGTCCCGCTCATTGGTGGCCCCTTTGCCGGATCCGCATTGCAGTTTTCTGAAGATAGCAAAACACTTGTCAGTTTAGGTAACGGGGGCGACACAATCAGTTGGTTAGATGTTGAAACTGGACGCGGATATGTGAAGGAGACCGAAGCACAATTTAGTTTAGGGACCCCTTATCCTAAGGTCTTCGCGCTCACAGAAGATAAAATTGCGATTGGATGGGCTGATGGGAAAATACAGTTGTGGGACCCAAAAACTGGTAAAGCGTTATCGACGCTCGTCGAGGGACATGCAAGTGCAGCGGATATATGGGTACCCCAAGTCTTAGCATTGGCGTTTTCACCCGATGGGACTCGCCTCGCCAGTGGAAGCAAGGATACAACCGTCCGATTATGGGATATCAATAACCACGAATCGATGCCCCTTCAAAAACATACCGGATGGACAAATGTGTTAGCGTTTTCACCGAATGGTAAAATACTTGCCAGTGGAAGTGTTGATAAAACAGTACAGTTGTGGGATACTATCACGGGCGAACCTCTCGCGACACTCACCGGGCATGCCAACGGTATTACTGCGTTAGCGTTTTCCGCTGACGGCACCACGCTTGCAAGTGCCAGTGCCGACGGTGCCATCCGATTCTGGCAGACGGGAACTGGTGCATCGCTGCCCCCCCATATCACAGGACATACGGAGTCGGTAAGAGCAGCGACTTTCTTTGACGAGAGCACCACGCTTGTCAGTGTAGCCTTTAATGGTGAAATTACATTTTGGCATCCGAAAACACCACAAAAATCCATCGTTCATACGGCAGGACATCAAGATTGGTTAGCAACTTTAGCATTTTCGCCTGACGGAACGAAACTCGCCAGTGTTCGTGCCTGGGGCAGCGTAATCTTCAGTCCAGGTTTCAACCACGCGCTTTGGAGTTCGGGTTCTTCGATTCGCGTGACTGACGTCAGCACGGGGATCGAATTGGCGACCCTTACAGATATTAAAACCCCCTCACGTCTGACTTTTTCGCCTGATGGGAAAACAGTAGCCTTCGATTCTGAAGGGAAAAAAATTCATTTGTGGAATACAGAAACTGGTGATGAATTGAATATCCTTCTCGTTGATCGAGAAGCCGATATTCACAATATGCCACACGTTACCGCTTTGGAGTTTTCACCAGATGGAGCGATGCTTGCCAATGGGACTAATCAAGGAGGCATCCAGACGTGGAACGTCGCAACCGGAAAAGCATTAGCAGTCTTTGCCAAGCCAACAGCCCAAGAGAACCATGAGCATATTTTAGCACTGCGCTTTTCATCTGATGGCACCTTGTTTGCTGCCAGTTCATATAAATTCATCCGTATATGGGATGTAAATACGGGTAATACACTTCTATCAGTCAATCCAGATGAGGGTAACGGAGGCAATACATGGACGTACAGAATCCATCCCGAATTGTTGGTATTTTCACCAGATGGTGCAATTCTTGTTAGCGGGCTTGTCGGCGGGGCAATTCAGTTGTGGGAAGTTACAACAGGAAATAGGATCACTGTTCTTGATGGGCATACGCAAAAGGTAGAGACGTTGGCATTTTCATCTGATAATAAGACGCTCATTAGCACCGGGGCAGATGGTACAATTCTCTTGTGGGATTGGAATGAAGTCCTCACAGGTGCATCCAAAAGCGAGTAATGGTAAAACAGATCAACCTAACTTACAAGACTCAAAATCTTTTATCAAGCCCATGTTATATAAGGTAATGGAGAACGAGATGCCTATAGAGGTATGATTAATGCTAACAACACTCGTCCGCCGAGAACTTCTCGATAATCTGATGACGTTCCGGTTTGCGGCAGCCGTCTTCATTATATTGCTGCTTGTTGTGGCTAATACGGTAGTGCTTATTGAAGACCACAAGCAACGCTTGGCAAGCCATAACGCGGCTGTCAAAATGCATCAGCGGCAGCTTGAGGAGAAAACAACGTATTCCGCAGGGACAGAGAAATTATTTGTTGACCGGACTCCGAACCCGTTAAGCATTTTCAATGTCGGATTCGATAAACAACTCGGAAACGAGGGACGGATATCACATACGTATGTTCCATCGCTGTGGGATGCCGGGATGCATGGGTCGGATAACCCGTTTATGGATATGTTCGCCTCCATCGATATTGTTTTTATCTTTGAGGTGATCCTGAGCTTATTGGCACTAATTTTCGCCTACGATACCCTCGCGGGAGAACATGAGCGTGGCACCTTACGGCTGGTCTTAACGTCGCATGTCCGTCGCGGGCATATCCTGCTTGCGAAATACATCAGTGCGATGCTCTGCTTACTCGTGCCGTTGCTAATGAGCCTGCTCCTTTCAGTCATCTTGCTGACAACGGCTCCTTTCATTTTTTTGAATACCGATGATTTTTTACGGATCGGTGGGATTATTTTTACAACCGTTGTGTATCTTTCCGTATTCTATCTCCTCGGCATGCTGATCTCGGCGGTGACTCGTCGAACAAGTACCGCATTGATGCTCTCCATGTTCGTGTGGGGTTTTTTAGTCCTTGTCTATCCGAATATGATTCTTGCTGTGGTCCCGCAACCGGAAGCACCCCAGACCCGCGCGGCATCCGCTTTCAATCAAATCGAACAGATATGGGAGGAATTCGATAGAGATCGGAAACACTTCCTCGCCACTGATGCTCTGCCAGGGGAAGATTGGCATTTTAAGATTACAGGCAGTGGGTGGTACGGCGCATATCTTAGGGGTAACATTGACCGCCTATCGTACACCTACGAAAGCAAGATGGAAGTTGATACGCTCAACGAGAAAGCTGAATCAAGGATTCCGCACGCTCAGAATTATTTCGGTTTCCTCGGGGCACAGGTTACTGGAACAGCCGACCGAACGTGGTCCATCCGAAAACCCGCACTGGAAGACATCTTCATTCAACCCGCACATGTGGAGCGACGCTGGTTGAAACTCTCACCCGTGGGGCTGTATGATGCTGCAACACAAGCGTGGGCTGGCACCGATCTGCTCGGTGTCAGAGATTTTTTCGACGCTGCGAGACGCTACAGACAGCACGTGATTGAGTATTTCTATGATGAAGAAATTTTCAAATCTCGACAGTGGTTTTCTTCGGACAAAGGTGCTGCTGATTGGAGTAATCTACCACAGTTCTCTTTCCAAAGGGTTGATGTGAATACGAATGCTAAGCGGGCTTTGCCGGATGTATGTCTTTTGTTCATGATTAATGTTGCGCTTTTCATTATGATATTTCTAATTTTCGTCCAAAGTGAAGTGTAGGATGGCAGTCAGCGGTCAGCAGTCAGCAATCAGTTAAAGAGGTTTTTGGGATGGAAAACATTCCAATATACCACAAACGAGTAACCGAAAACCAATGTGGCATATCACAAAGCGCGAACTCTATGATAATCTCAATAACCTCCGATTTGCCCTGGCAACGGTGTTACTGCTCGGCTTGATGCTGACCAACGCGATTGTGCATCTCCGGGAACACCCAAAACGCGTCCAGAACTATCACAATGCTGATACCAGACATCAGAACCGCTTAGCAAATAATGCCGAGGACAGTTTGTATAAACTCGCGGAGCGGGGACCTGGATGGCTTTACAAAAAGCCATCTAACCTTCGCTTCTGTGCAGAGGGCGGTGAGACCTTTTTGCCAGGTAATGTGGAGGGGGGTTACAGTCGTTGGGGGAAGGGAGGTGAACCGCGCTTAGAAAGTTTTTGGATTCTGGCATATCATTCGGCTACCCCCGATCTGCGTAACGTTCGTCCAAATGTCACCAAAGTGGATTGGGGTTTTATCATCGGTTACGTCTTAAGTCTCATCGCACTCCTATTTACCTTCGATTCGATTTCCCACGAGCGCGAGCAAGGCACATTGCGATTGATGCTCGCAAATTCGATCCCGCGGCACACCGTCCTGATTGGTAAGTTTTTAGGGGCATTAATCAGTATAAACATTCCGTTCACACTTGCCGTCTTGGTGAATCTCTTAATGATTTCCACGTCGAGCGATGTGCACCTCGGTGCGGAGGCTTGGGGACGCCTATGTCTCATTTTCTTTATTACGCTTCTATACATAAGTCTGTTTCTCGCATTGGGACTGCTCGTATCGGCACGTGTGCAGCGGAGCGCGGTGAGCCTCGTGATACTCCTCTTGGCTTGGGTCACCCTTGTCGTTTTCATGCCCAGTACGCTCGTTTCGATTGCGGGACGTTCTACACCGCCAAAGTCTGCTATCGGATTCTCTGAACGTAGTGCCCAGTTTGAGGAGGAACTTGGGAACGAATACTATGCACTTCGGTATGACCCAGATAAGAATTTGACACGAATCCAAATATTACAAGTGGCAGGCGAGTACGTCACTAAAGATGCTGCACAGCAGGAACGCCTGCACGAAGAACGTTTAAAACAGCGGATTTCCCAGGTCCGTCGAGCGCGTGCTACCACTCAAATTTCACCTGTTACCATTTTCCAGCAGCTCCTTGAATCCTTTGCTGGAACGGGGTTTGAGCGGCATTTGCAATTTTTAGAGAACGTTAAATCTTACGCCCAACACTATCGGGTTTTCATCGCTGACACCGATCAAGCCGATCCGGAGAGCCTCCATATCTCTGGTGTTCGTGAAGGGATGTCACAGAAGCCTGTCCCGTTAGAGGCAATTCCAAAATTTGAAGACACCTTGAGTTTCAGTAAGGACTTCAACACAGCGGCAGTCGATCTTTTGTTACTAACGCTCTTCGTCATAGTCCTTCTATCCGGAGCATATCTCGCCTTTGTCCGCGTTGAGGTTTAGAGCAGGTAAATCCTTCTTATCTAAACACCAAGACTGACGCAAAACCTGCTTTCAATATCAACACACCTGAAGACTTTGAGAGCGCGGATTCCTATACGAGATCCCAAGCCACGTGTTAAGTCTGTCTATACGCTCTCTGAGTTGTGCACGCCTACGCTTAGATTTCGATGCCCTTGTATTCTCAGAGACCTAAATTTTCATTTTAAACCTTTTTACCGAAAATCACCCTCCTTATAACTGCCCTAAACTTTGGACAATCTTTAATTTTACACTCTCCAAACATATCGCCCTTGCAGGAAAACCAAATTTGGGTGAGAAAATTACGAATATGCAACCTTCTGCCCTATAATATGTGTCACGGGTCATAAGCCAATATTGTTGATCGGGGGAGACACATGAAAAACGACGATGTAAAATGGATTGAGCGTATCTTAGCAGGCGACGAAGATGCCTTCACGGCTCTCGTGAAAAAATACGAAAAGCAGATACACGCCTTCGTCCGGCGAAGGGTAAAAGATTACCACATCGCCGAAGAGATTACGCAGGACACTTTTCTTAGGGCTTACGAAAAACTCGGCACCCTGAGAGATCCAGACCGATTTTCGGGATGGCTTTATATGATTGCGACTCGATGTTCTCTTACATGGCTCGGAGAAAAAAGAATCCCGATGCGATCCTTAGAGGCGATGAGTGAAGCAGAAGTGGAAGCACTGTTTTACGCCCAATATATGACAGAACAGAGCGAAAAGTTGACGACAGAAAAACAACGCGAAGTCGTTGCGTATCTCCTTCAAAAATTACCGGCACGTGAGCGGACAGCGGTGGTACTTCACTACCTGAGTGAGATGACGTGTGAAGAAATTGGTGACTTTCTGGAGGTATCACCGAACACCGTTAAGAGCCAACTCCATCGCGCTCGGAAGCGACTGAAGCAGGAGGCGTCTGTGGTTCACGAAATTCTGGGAGGTATCCAGCATTCGGACGATCTCATGGAGGATATTATGAATTGGATTCAGACGAATGAACCGGGCACACGATATGCAGTCAACACTCTATCTGTAACTTCGGATAAGACCCTCTACGCCGTCATAGGGGATGAAAGTATCTACAGATTGCCAATAGATGAAACCGCTTGGCAACTTGTCAACGTCGATTTTCTACGCCAAAACACGCACGGTAATGGTCCTGTAGCTGGGCATGACGGCACACTCTATATCATTTCATCATACGAATTGTTCGCATCAACTGATAGTGGTGAAACATGGAACTTGATTGGTCCTTGTCCAAAAGGACACGTAAGGGAATTACTCATCACGGAAGATACCTTTTATCTCTGCCTTAGCGACGGTATTTTTCGCTCTGATGATGCCGGCAATTCATGGACAGACATAAGCGATGGTTTGGACAGACGTTTAACGGAAAACTCCGGAATTGATTCGTTACGGATGAATCACGGCAGACTGTTTGCAGGCACATGGCGTGGGATCTACAGGTTTAACGCGGGAACTTGGGAACACTTGCCATTGCCGGTAGATAACATTGTGCGTGTCAACGCTTTGGTTGGGTCTAAAGACCAACTCTACGCTGCGGTCTCTGTGAACATTTTGGCAGGTGATGGAACACCGGAAGAGAATTTTAAGCAATTATGGGAAAGTGAAAAGCGTTCGTGGTGGATATTCCGATCAACTGATGGCGGCGATTCATGGGTGAACATAACGCCTCTGGATACTTCGCTCTCAATAGGGGTCCTACCCGAAATAACGCTGCTTACTGCGGGAGAAACGCTTCTATTAATAGGGCGGGATAATGGTGTCGTAGCGCGATCAACGAATAGCGGAGACACTTGGACCTCCATAGAATCTTCCGGGATTACGCCTATGCAGTTTAGTGTGGACAGTACCGTGGCTTTGGACGAAAACATATTCTATATTGGTGGAATCACTGGCGTTCATCGCTCAACTAACGGTGGTAAAACATGGCATCGATTTAACACAAGGTTTGAAAGCCGTGTGGACGGTTTGATTAGTTTCATGGTGAATCCCGCACCAAACATGCCGACTGCCCTTTATGCAAGGGTGGGTCCAAATCTTGTCAAGTCGACTGATGGAGGGAGCTCATGGGATGCTGTCAACGTAGCGTTAGAAATTAATCAACTCTTGTCCAAGGAAACACCACGTATCGTTCAGGTGGTAGAAACCGATGGTATGCTCTATGCAAAAGGGTTACGGGATAATTCCATCGTTATTCTTCAGTTATCTGCTGACGGCAATGTGTTAAACCTCATTCCAGAAATCCCGTCCTCTCTTGATTCAAGAAAATTAATGTGCCATGTATTAGGCGGCAGAAGTTTTAATTTTAAGGACGAACGGCAAATGGAACAGGGATTCATGATTACCTTTTCTTCTACAATTGATCCTCTATCAAGCAAATTGATACAAGAGAATCCGGATTTTGGGGCAGAGAGTTTCTTGAAACAGTTGATACGAGTCCAAGCGGACTCCCCATTTGCATACGAACTGATGTGGGAAGGTTTATGGGGCAGCTTCGCTGTCAGCGGTGAAACCTTCTACATGGAATACAACTATAAACTCTTCCGATGGAACCCAAGTGAGACTAAATGGTTCTACACAGGCGTGGAAGAGACTATCGAACTCTCGCGTGCCAATGTACGAAGCGGCTTTAAAATCGCTGTATCAGGGAAAACCGTCTACGTCGGTAAGCGGGATGGGCATCTCTTACAATCGCTTGACGGTGGAGACACTTGGAATGATGTCACACCAAATCTGCCTTTCTCTATCGAGCATTTCAAAGAGATAGTCTTTGCAGGTTCAACGGTCTACATCGCGACTGACAAAGGGGTTTTTTATTCAAAAGATGGCGTTGTCTGGAATGTCCTTGTCGATGAGGCGGGAGAACTTGTTATCATCAAGTCGTTATCTACAAGAGGGAATTCCGTTTATGGGGCTAATGATGAAGGTATCTATTCTCTAAAAAGTGATACAAGCATTTTGGAACAAGTTGCACCAGAAATTTCAGGGGTCGTGACTTCTCTCGTTGTTGATGCGGATACGTTTTATGTCGGCACAGAACGACAAGGTGTGTTGTGTTTTGAACGGACCAGAAGATAGGCATATCCTTAAAACATAACTGATCCAAAAAACTTAAAACTATGGTGGATTTTAGAATTACTTGGACACTCTACATCGGCGAGGTTAGGAAACCTCGCCTACCGGGGGATGAAAGTGTCTATATATTTTTAGCATTCACTATAAATGACCCTAACGAGAGGAAAATAGAATGAAAAAACTACTTGATTACGCCATGCTATTTAGTGCATTGATGCTTATCGCAGCAGACTACGCTGCGGCAGACATCGCTGATGGCCTCGTGGTTCACTTTACGTTCGATTCCGTCAAGGGCAAGCGAATTCTTGATGAATCCGGCAACGGTCTGGATGCCGAAATCGTCAAAAACACTAAATTTGTCAAGGGCAAATATGGGAAAGCAATTCGTATCACTGGTGAAACTGAAGATTGCGTGAATATCCCATCCTCGGATGCCTTAGAAATCAGTGATGAAATTACGATGATGGCATGGGTGTATCACGAAGATTGGACAGGGAGTTCCTCCCAATGGTTTGATAAGGGGTGCTATTCTAAGCAGAATGAATCTTACGGTATGGTAGTCTGGGGTAAAAAGGATTTTCCGGAACTCGGAGCCTTTGAGACAGACTCAGTGATCTCTATGCTTGTTGGGGCGGCAGATTTGCAGCGAACCATTACGACTCTGAACGAAATGAAGAATAGGACATGGCATCATGTTATCGGAACCTATGGTGATAAAGCTCTGAAAATCTATCTTAATGGAGAAATGATTGCTAATTTACCTTCACAGGTTGATGACTTCTCCGGCACCAACGAGGAGGATTTGCGGATTGGCTGTGCGAAAAATAAACCGCAGTACGCATTTGAAGGCGGTTCCATCGATGAAGTCGCGATATGGAGTCGTGCGCTCAGTGAAGATGAAGTCAGAATCGCGATGCGGGGTCCTTTGCTCTCGGTCTCGTCGAAGGGTAAGGTCACTACGACGTGGGGCGATATTAAGCGGAAGGCGTTTTAGGTGTCTGAATCGCGGATGACACGGATTTTGCAGATTTCGTGGATTATAGGGAGTCTTAGCCGCCAGCAGTGGTTTTTGAACGTTCGGTATAAACCTATGACAACATTGTGATTGATTCTCCAGCGGGAGTTCGTCTCAAATGTCCTGACCTCTCGGTTCATGATCGGTTTCATCGTCTGATTTTTCCAGATTATGCAAGTTTTGCCTCCAAAATTGTGTCTTTAAATAATTGAAGCGTATCATACCCCGATTTGGAAACGGAGACACCTTTATGTTAATGTCTTTAATTCAGAAAGAGATGATGCACCATATCTTGAGCGTCCGGTTTGTCGCGCTCCTTTTGATGTGTGTATTGCTCATACCTCTCACGCTTTTTATTAATTATCGACACTATCGCCAGAATCATGTAGATTATCAGGAGGCAGTTAAACGCTCGAGGGCTGAAGCGAAAGAGGCACCGCCAAATGCACAGGATCCAGATAAGGAGGTTTCTAAACTTTATCTTAACCCAACGCCGTTGAGTGTCTTCGCGAACGGGTTAGAGGAAGCACTCCCTACCTATCTTGGAATGACGCGTAACGGCGTCCGACGGGGTTCAACAACACTGGCGGAGGCACCGCTTTCTTATGCTTTAGGACATCTTGACTTTCTGTTTGTCGTCAGCACTGTTTTCAGTCTGCTCGCCCTCCTGTTTACGTTCGATGCCGTTGCCGGGGAAAGGGAAGCAGGCACACTGCGAATCACTTTAGCAAATGCATTACCGCGCGATCTCTTTCTATGGAGCAAATTAATCGGTGGATACATCGTTTTCGTCATCCCGTTCTTAGTCTCATTCCTATTCGGTTTACTCGTGCTTGTTTGGCAAGGGTTCCCCTTGGGTGAGTCCGACGTTTTTTCACGGGTACTCGGCTTAACAGGAGCCTCGCTGCTCTATATTGCGGTGTTTTTTTCGATAGGGACGGTGATCTCCACCTATCTGGACGATTCCAAAACAGCTCTCATCGTCGCTTTTACCGTCTGGGTACTTGCTGTGTTGATCGCACCACGCGCTGGTTTTGTTACCGCTAAGCTTCTCACACCTACTCGAACAGTGCAGAGCGTCTATATGGAAAAGACAGCGGTTCGCAACAATCTCAATGCAGAGAAGGATGAGAAGATTACAAAGAAATTCATGGAAGCCACAGGAGGCCGCTTTGAGATAAGACCGGATGGCAAGGATAATTTGCAAGAACTCCGCGAACCTATTGAGAGGGAATATCGACTGAAATTCGAGGATCAAGCCAACAAAATTGATAGAGCATATCAACGTGAGAAGGCGAGACAAGAGTCCATGGGCGAGACACTTTCTCGAATCACACCGACATCTTCTTTAACTTTTCTCGTCATGAACTTAACACAGACAGGAAAACTCAAAAGGGATACCTATTTTCAAACCGGCGAATCCTACTATGCACAACTCAATACGGATTACTTCACTCATGTTTCAGACGATTTCTTTGCACAAGTGGCACAAATGGCAGCTCGTATGAATACATCTCAGTCAAGTGACGAAAAAATAGCACCTCCGCCAAATGTGGTCGTAACTCCCTTAGGGGAAACATTGCGGCAGTCTGCTGTGGATGTTTTGCTGCTCTGCTTCTTTGCGGTAGCGTTAACAACCGTGGCGTTTCTCAAATTCTTTAGGTCGGATATTTGAACCGAAAACGTTAATTATGGAGAATTCTGATAAAAAAAGACGATGTTCAACTCATACGCATCACCTTGTCAGGCGACGACGCGGCGTTCAGCACCTTGGTTCAAAAATACCGAAAGAGTGTCCACGCCCTTGCATGGAGGAAGATTGGCGATTTTCACTATGCTGAAGAAATCACACAAGATACCTTCCTTCAGGCATACAAAAAACTCTCAACACTCAAGGAATTGAGGCAGGTACGGCTTGCCCGCGAACTCACCCTAATCTCCCCAATAGTGTGCTTCCAATATGCGATGGAAGGGCTCTCAAACACAGGAATCGTCAGTTATATGGATTTCGTCAAACAGGTTCGCCGTTATAGGCAAACGTTCATAGATTTCATTAAAACGGAGGATAAGAGTGATCCGGACAGTCTCCATATCTATCCTGTGCGGGAAGGATTGTCTCAAAAACCTGTGGACCCAGATATTATGCCAAGGTTTGAAGAGCAGGTCTCGCATCAAAGCGTCCTTTTTCCAGTTATTCTATTGATTCTTTTTAATGCCCTATTCTTTACTGCAGCACAACTGTCCTGTCTCAAATGTGATCTCAAGTGAGAACTTTACTACAAACTATTGCCTAAGCTCTTAGCTTGGTTAAATAACCAAACTAAGAACTTGGGCAACTGATTCCGTTTGAATGTTGAACTTTAACTTATCGAAAAAACGCTCACCCCACCCGACTCGTCACCAACAGCAATGTACTGGTCATTCGGTGCCCAAACGAGGCTTGTGACCCCCACTGTCAGAGCGGCTTCATGAACCGCCCGAGAACCGAGGTTGCCTCGCAATTGCCAGACGTAGACCAGACCGTCGGCACCGCCTGAGGCCAGCAGTTTTCCGCGATGTTGAAAACGCACAACGTTGAGAAAATCCTGATGGTCGGAAAGCGTAATGGGTTCGGTACCGGCCGGTCCGCGACCGGAACAATCCCACACCGTAACTTCTTGACCGCCTCCGGTAGCCAAGTATCGACTCGTGACATCCCACGAGAGTTCTCGCACTTTCGTCGGATAGCCAGTCATTTGCAAGTCCTTCCCGGTAGACATAATCCAGAAATGTACGGTCGAATCTTGATCTCCGGTGGCGATGTGTTTGCCGTCAGGGCTCCATGCAATCACCAGTGATGAACCTCTCCATTCCAATCGGCGGACGGCTTCTGACTGTTGCGGGTCCCACAGCGTGACACCGCCGTAGGCAATCGAGGCAAGTTGCCTTACATGTGGTTTCCATTGAATACCAGAAATCGTGCTCTGATGGTCAGAATATTCGCGAACAAGATCGCCGACAGCGTTCCAGAGTTTCAGCTTACGACCAGCGGCAGAGGCGAGTATCGGTTTATTGCCGCCACTCCAAGCCAGGTGCTCAACCCATGCTGCGCCGCCGTCAAGCGAATGGGTTGCTTCGCCACTTTTCATATCCCACAACCGAATTTTCCCATCTTGTCCTGCGCTTGCAAGCACCTTGCTGTTTGGATGCCAAGCGATTGACATTGTGCCGAATTCATGCCCTTCAAAGGCATGGATAACCACTCGACGACGACCTTCAAAAATTGTCACCGGACCGAGAACTGACGCGGCAGCGATGTATTTCCCATCAGGGGACCACGCCAGATCAATGACGTGGTCGTTGATGGTTGCGGTCCAATTTTCGCGCAGTTGAGAGGGCTGGACAAAGCGGCTGCTCAAGTTGTTCAAGCGAGACATGCTTCAAATCCTTCCGTCAATTCGGTCCGGTCGAGGTTGCGCCCGATGAAGATGAGGCTATTGTAGCGTGGTTCACCATCCCACGGGCGGTCGGGGCGACCGTCGAAGAGCATGTGAACACCTTGGAAGACCAATCGGTTTGGCTGCCCCTTGATGCTCAAAATACCTTTCATGCGGAAGATGTCGATACCTTTCGTCCGAAGCAGATCGCTAATCCAATCGTTCAGTCGGTCGGGGTCGAGGTCGCCGGGGGTTGTGATGCCGACCGATGTGACTTCGTCATCATGTTCGTGGTCTGGCTTAAATTCGCGTTCAACAACTGGCTTGACAAGGGCACCACCGCCAAAAAGTTGTGCTTGAAATTCGTCGGGGTGATGCTCGGTAAACAGCGCGTAAGCACCGGAGCGGCCGATCTGTACGTCAAAGCGTAATTCGTCCGCTGTGAGATTCAACGCAATGAGTTGTCCACCTGGTTGAAGGGTGCCACCCGCCGAAAGTTCATGCTCATCATCGGAGAAAACCATGACGACTGGCTCAACAGCGGTCTTCAAAGCTTCATCGGTTGACTCATTTACGGGCACCAACGCGACTTTCATCGTCGGGTCAGGACCTTCTTGAAGAACCAGTTCATGCGTGCCTGTGGAAAGGTTATAAACACCAGCCCATTCAAAGGGATACTCCGGTTCCATAAACTGGGGATCAACCTCCATCGCCCGGTCCAGATCGAATCCGCCGACATTGAGAATCTTGTCCATTTCAACCACGGTGTTTTTCGTTCGATAAATCTTCGCTGCCCCGTTCATGCTGCGAATTCTGGCTTCCAGTTGATTTAACTCTTCCTCGGTTACAAGGTCAATCTTGTTCAACAAAATGACATCGGCAAAGGCAATCTGTTCACGCGCCTCGTCGCTGTCATCAATGTGCTGCCAGATGTGTTTGGCATCCACCACTGTCGTGACGGAATCCAGTTGCAGTTTCTCCTGCATTTCGGTGTCCATGAAGAACGTCTGAGCAACTGGCCCGGGGTCCGCAAGCCCTGTGGTTTCGACCATGATGTAGTCGAACTTATCGCGACGCTTCATCAGATTCCCCAAAATACGGATGAGATCACCGCGCACCGTGCAGCAGATGCAACCATTGTTCATCTCGAAAATCTCTTCTTCGGCACCGATGACCAAATCATTATCGACACCGATCTCGCCAAACTCGTTTTCGATGACGGCGATACGTTTGCCATGGTTTTCGGTGAGAATGCGGTTGAGAAGCGTGGTTTTACCAGACCCCAAAAAGCCCGTTAACACGGTGACGGGTACTTGATTGTTTAGCATAGCTGTGTTCATCTTTCTCTCCTTGTTGAATTTAGTCAGTGGTCAAGCTAACAATGTCCGTCTGCTTCACCTCTGCCAGTGGTTTGTGAATCTTGTATTGCCGGGGCTTTCCCGGTGTCTCCATGATTGCAATGACCGTTTCAATAGGCGGGCAGCCTTCTTCGGTGCACTGCAACTGAGTAATCATCACGGAGATGTCATCTGATAGGTCAAAGGCTTGAGAGACCCACGATTTGACTTGGATGAGTTGCTGTGGCTCGCTCTGCTTTTGCGAATTGAAAAATTTCAACACTATTGTATGGTCTCCTTTAGGCAGCACGTGCCGTGCCTTGATAGAAACCCGCTGGCTGGAATCCAACGGTTTATAACTCCGATTCTCCAATCAAAGCATGGACAATCGTATCAATATTATGTCGGATCATCCCGATGTAGGTACCTTCAGGGTTCCCTCGTTTCCCATAGCATCTGTGAAGAGCACACCACCAATCTTCAGATCAAATCCTTTTGACTTCACAGCGGCTTTCACCGCCTCGAGACTCCGTGAAGAGACGGATGACTCTACAAAAATAGCAGAGATACCCCGCTCCGCAATAAACGTTGCCAATTCCTGTACATCAGCGATACCGACTTCTGTCGCGGTGCTAATACCTTGTAATCCGCGTACCTCAAACCCGTACGCCTTTCCGAGGTAGTTAAAACAGTCGTGCGCCGTCACAAGGACGCGTTGCTGAGATGGCACGCATTCTACTTGCGACTTTACGTATTCATCGAGTTCCATGAGTTTCGTGAGGTAGCGTTCGGCGTTGCTTCGGTACAGGACAGCATTATCGGCATCAAATTCACTCAGGACATCGCGAACCTTTCCCACCGCTTGCATCCAAAGCTTCACATCAAACCATAAGTGCGGATCGTAGAGTCCCTCGTATTCTCGAGGTTTTAGCAGTAGACTCCGATCTACAGCGTCTGTTACGGCGACCGTCAGCGTGTCCACCGACATCTTCGCAAGGATGTCCGTCATTTTTGCTTCAAGGTGCAGCCCATTATAGAAGATGATGTGTGCTGAACCGAGCTTTTGAACATCTTTAGGCGTCGGATTGTAAAAGTGTGGGTCTATGCCAGGTTCCACTATCCCGGTCACCTCAACGCGCGGACCGCCGACATTTTTAACAATATCAGTAATCATACCGATCGTGGTAACAACGCGAAGCTTATCGCCTGTGGCAGCACTCGGTTGTCCCTTCGGATCACAGCCAGACCATATTAGTATACCTATGAAACACACTGAAATGTATACTCTCTGCATAATTTTATACACCTTCCGGCTCGCAGGCTGGACAGGTCTTACATAGGTGCCGATTTACGAGGTGTGCGGAGGCGAGTAAAATCCCACCGATACTGTAGAAGACCGCTTCAAAAGTGCCTTCAACCGCTGTTCGAGCGGTGGCGATGAATACCACTGCTACTATCAATATCAACAACGCTCGCCATCTCCGGTGGTGTCGAACACCCCACGCTAAACTCCCGATTGCCAGTGCAATTGCGCCACTGATAAGGACTAATTCAGCACGCTCAGTGGCAAAGAAACCCAACCCAATCAAAGGCAAAACTGCCACTAAAAGCGGCATCGCGAGGCAATGGACTGTGCATGCGACAGAGAGACACGCGCCAGTCGTATCCACCAATTCTTGGTTAAAATGTCTTTTCAATTTTATCTCCTTAGAAAATCGAGGACGGTGCGGGATGATAGAAATTATCGTCCCCGTCCTACAGTTTCAAAAATTAAGCTTATACAGAAACTTCGCGTTCCGTCCGGGTTCCGGCATTACCGCTTTGATACGGGACAGATGTTCGCGGTATGCGGTATCAAGGAGGTTTTCGAGCTCGAAAACAACCATGTTCTCAAGTTGCCACCACGAAAAATTGAGATAACCGCCGATATCATAGACGAGATAACCGTCTGTGGGTTCCTCAAATTCGCCGAGTCGGGTCTGGCTGCCTGAAAAACGGGATGTGACATGCAAATGCAACGGGGTAGGTGTGTAACTGATGACGAATTTACCGTTGAGGGGTGGGATACGTTCCAGCGGTCGTCCATCAGTTTGAATCGTTCCGTTGACGTAACTCATATTCAGCTGAAGATGGACCCGTGAGAAGACCTCACGCCCTATCTGGATTTCAGCCCCATCCATCACAACATCGTGTCCCATGTATTGATAAATCCACAACCATCCCGCGGCTCCGCTGCCCCACTCCTTTTCGCCGCTGTTCGTCGGAATGAGGTAGTTCTGTATCTGATTCCTGAAAAGCGTGAGATTGAGTCTGAACGTGTCTTCTGCGTATTTGACGAAAAGTTCAGTGCCATATCCGTTTTCAGGTTCCAGTTCTGCATTGCCAACCTCATAGGAATAGACAGCAAGGTGGGGTCCATCGCTGAAAAGTTCCTCGATCCCCGGTGCGCGAAATGTTTTCATCAGGGTCGCCCCGGTGCTTAACCTATCTGTCCAATGATAAATTCCGGACGTAGCCCCGGAAAAACCGTTGAAATCGCGGCGTTGGACGGTTCCGGCTCGGATAACTGTACCAGATCGAAACGGTTCGGAACGCCTAATGTCGTAGCGGAGAGCACCTTGTAAGGTGAGTTTGTCGAAGTTACGCTGGTTCAGATAAAATCCCGCCAACGCGAACTCACGGGTGTGTGGTGTCCAATAAAACCCGCCTGTGGCATGGTCTCGGTATTCCCCCCAAACGCCTGCGATGGCATTGTCTAACACGTGCGCCATCGCTGAGACGTTATAGGTTAACAGACCGAATTCGACACCAAGCAGCCCATTTGACTCCAACTCTTGATGCTGATAACGCGTATAGGCAGTCTGGAGCTTTACCTTTTCAAGCAGTGTTGTATTGAAGCGGTACTCCATCTGCCCTTCATACCGTTGCTTGTCGAGTGCGATGTTAACCCCAGTGATATGTCCTTCTGGAGAACCAGGAACGCCGTAATCTGAACGATACCTGCTTCCAGATGCACCGATGAACCCCCACGGCTTAATCAGCGAGGTGCCGCCTGAAAAACTGACGTTTGAAAGGGAAGTGTTTTTGAGGACACCCACCGGCGTTTGTATGTCAGATGCAAGGCGCCGATTCCACTCTATATTTCCCGCAAAATCACCTATTGGGAACGTAAAACCTGTTGTTCCGGTCAAACCTGAGTTTACAGATTCCCCTTGGAACGTTAGGTGCATATCAAGCCGTCTCGGTAATACTTGCGGTATATTATTGTTTTTGACGTTAATAACACCGCCCAACGTACTTGAGCCGTAAATGAGCGATGCAGGACCCCGCGTAATTTCAACACCTTCAGCGGTCGTCGGATCAATCGATACGGCATGGTCGGCACTGGAAGCGGATTTATCGCCTGTCCGCTCGCCGTTTTCAAGAATGAGGAGCCTGTCACCGCCCAATCCACGAATAACAGGACGGGCGATCGCCCGTCCCATGGTTCGTTGTGAAATGCCGGTCTCATTTGCCAATGTGTTCGCTAAGGTCATACCTAACCGTCTTTGGAGTTCCTGCTCATCCAATGCTAAGTCGGTTGTTTCCTCAAACTGTGAAAGGGAGCGATTTGAACCGTAGACGCTAATGGTTTTCAGTTGAAACGGCAACGCCTCCAGTTCAACCTTGAGATAAGGCGTGGAGGCACTGACATCAACTACCTGTTCAAACCGCTGATAACCGACTTTCAGGAACTGAAGCGTCTGCTGTCCTTCCGGTACCGCATCAAACTTAAACCGACCGTTTGCATCGGTCCGAACGCTTTCCTCAAGTCCCTTAATATGGGCTGTAACCCCGCCGAGTCGGGCATGACTCCGTTTTTCGGTAACTTCGCCTTCCACGGATCGCGTTGGGGTCTGAGCACTTTGTACCTCTCCATAACAGTAGGAGAGACTCACTGCTCCAAACACTAATACGCATAGATAGGTGCACTTCAAAAGCACACCTATCCGATAAGACCTCGGCAAACCACCATAAATGTCTAACATCGACCTTTCCCTTTATTGAACGGTCACCGGTATCAGAAGTGCCGCCGTGAAATCGGGATGATCCCCGTGAAGCAGTTGGAGTTTGATTTTCGTTGTTCCAGCTTTCAGACCAACGAGTCCAAACCCTAATTCTTCTTCGGCATGTTCTTCGTCTCCCTGTTCATCTTCAGCGTGCTCGTCTTCTTCCTCTTCCAGATGGATATCAATAATGGAGGAATCGTAATCCGACAAGCCTAAGCTGAAGGCTTCCTCTTCATCATGACCATGTTCGTCTTCCTCTTCCTCACCGACATGGAATTCGGCACCGGTGGCATCAAGAAATACGACATGGACCTCAATCTCTGCACCAACGCCAACCGTGAGACCGCCGCTATCGGTGCCTTGAAACTGACGATAGACCTCTGCCCCATCGACTTCTAAAGCAAAGCCGTCGGCATCGGCATGAAGCTGCGCCTCTTCTTCTTCATGATCGTGATCATCAACAATCGGGTTGTCATCTTCACCACACCCGCCCATAAAAGGAAGGGTAGCAACAAAAACAAGTAACATTAATCGAGAAATAACGACCGAAAAGTCGTATCCAAAAACATACGTAAACATTGTATTCTCCAATTTATTTGTAGGATAGCACACGGCAGAAAAAGCCGCGCGCGGACTCTTTAAAGCCCGTATTACTTTGTAAAGTAAATTGCTCTTAACAGATGGCATGCACGCGAACGGTGTAAAACACGCGTTAGCATGCCATGGTAGCTCATGTATTTTTAGACAATAGGGATCCCATAGGTTCCCGAAAGAGATACCGTTCATACAGAGCCATTTTTGCAAAGCAGGAGCGTGCAAAGGGAAGACGAGTGTAGGTCCTCCCACACCCTTTGGACAAGATAGGAATATAAAATAGAAACAGATTTTGCATTTAAGCAAAATCTGGAAGTTCATTGGAGAATACAGGTGGGGCACGAGTCCGCGTGTTCGCGGTGAATCTTAAAGGAAGAAAAACGGCTTCATAAAGCGGAAGGGTCGTACTCGGAAGGAACGGAGAGGTGAGTGCAAAGGGCTCAATTTCCCCTCCGATGTGTTGGCTGTTATAGAAACAGGCTGTACAGGTTTCCGCAGAATGGGAGTGTTCGGTATGATCGTGCGTGAGTGGGATGACACCGAGCAGCGTGACATAACAACATAAACTTATTAAAACGCAGGTTTTCAAACTACGCCCAAATATTAGCGTGTTCGGGAAAGTCATGCCGTTTCTCATAGCCTGTGCCCGTGTTATTATTGAAGGTAAAAATTGCCAATAAACTTACGATAAATTATATCATGTGATTGTGCCAATGTCAAATAAACTTCTAAAAGAAAGATGCACTTGCACTTATCGGCGTGATGCTTTATGATATTGGATATGAGATTATGCAAAGGAGACAAAATTAAATGCTAAGTGTTGAAGAAGCCCGCCAACAGATGCTAAATACCATTCCGGTTTTACCGACGGAAAAGCGGGAAATTCTAAGTTCCGCGGGCTACGTTCTCGCAGAGGCACTACATGCCGAAGAAAACATTCCTCCGTTCGACAATTCAGCAATGGATGGGTATGCGGTTCGCGCAGCGGATGTTCAGAACGCTTCTGAAACTGAACCTGCGGTTCTCACAATCATTGAGACAATTGCCGCTGGATACGCGCCAACAAAACAGGTTGAAACCGGGCAAGCGTCCCGTATCATGACCGGTGCTATGATGCCTGAGGGTGCCGATGCCGTTGTGATGCAAGAAGTTACCCAGCGAGAGGGGGATACAGTCAAGATTTTTGAGGGTATTGACAAAACTGGAAACGTCCGTTTCACGGGTGAGAGTGTTGCGGAGGGACAGCAGGTCATGGGAAAAGGGAAATACCTACGTCCGCCGGAAGTTTCAATGCTCGCCTCTCTTAATCGCCCAGAGGCTACAGTCTATCGTAAGCCCACTGTTGCGATTGTTTCAACAGGTGATGAACTCCTGCTACTCGGCGAACCACTTGAACCGGGAAAAATTCGAGAAAGTAACCGTTACGGTCTCTATGCACAGGTCGAGGAAGCGGGAGGCATACCGATTGATATGGGTATTGCTCCTGACGATGAAGCAGAAATAGAGCGCATCTTTCGGGCGGCACTCGCGAAGGCTGATGCCCTCATTACAAGTGGCGGTGTTTCGGTAGGGGAGCACGACTTTGTGAAAAGTGTATTGGAGAGATTAGGTGAAGTTAACTTTTGGCGCGTCGCGATGAAACCCGGAAAACCGCAGGCTTACGGTATTTCGGACGGGAAACCTATTTTTGGATTGCCCGGCAATCCAGTCTCTTCACTCGTCGTATTTGAACTTTTCGTGCGACCTGCGCTCCTCAAAATGGCGGGACATACTGAACTATTGCGTCCGACCTTCAAAGCCACTTTGGCAGAACCTGTTACCAATAGAGATGGACGCGTTAATTATATGCGCGCAATTCTTAAAGAATCTAACGGACTTTACACCGCCGAAACAACCGGACCACAAGGTTCAGGTATTCTGCATTCGCTTGTCTTGGCAAACGGTTTAATCACAATTCCAGCCGGTGTGACGTTAGGTGCAGGCGAAACAGTAGATGCCCAGTTTCTGTTCTAAACGTAGTATCTTAAGGAGTGTCCCATGGAGGAAGCAGCGTTTCAACCCATCGTGGAACTCGCACGTTACGACAATGTCTACTTGAAACTGTCGGATGTCGCCGGACGTTCTCACCAAGCGTTTCCTTACGCAGATGTGCATCCGTTTAGTCAATGTACCCAAGCCTAAAGACTGGGACCTGTAGCAAAAAGCAATAACTGTTTTGCGTTTTGTAGGTTTCCCGTGTCTCGTGCTTCGTTCTTGTTTCTCGCTTCAGTGAGGTCGGTAACCCAACGCTCTCCACGACGGGCGCAGGTTTCCGCCCTTAAAAGTATGTTTACTGCAGCGTTATGGTCTCGGTCTAACGAAGTGCCACAAAACTGGCAGTTAAAGGTTCGTATCGCAAGAGAGAGTTTCTTTTGCGACTTCTGACCACAAGCAGAGCAGGTTTGCGAGGTATTCTTGGGGTCAACTTTGTGGAAATGGAAACCGTCTCTTTCGGCTATGTTCCCACACCACTGAAAGAAGGTGCTCCAAGACGCATCGGAAATGCTCTTGCTGAGGTGTTTGTTCTGAACCATGTTAGATACGCTTAACACCTCTGCGACTAAAACGTTGTTTTCGTAATGGTGATAGAGTTTATAGACGAGTTTGCCGATAAAGTCTTTGCGTTTGTTGGCAGTTCGCTCATGGTGTAAAGCGAGTTTCTGTTGTTGTTTTTTTCTACGGTGGCTACCTTTTTTCTTACGAGAAAGGTCTTTCGAGTGTTTTCGGAGCAAACCTTCTGCTTGACGATACCAGCGCGGGTTGTCCTCTTTTTCGCCTTCAGAGGTCGTCAGGTAGTGTGTCGTGCCAACGTCAACAGCGATTGCGTCAGTCGGTTCAACTTTCGGTGTATCAGGCAATTCACACGTAATGTGTGCATACCAGCCACTTGCTTTCTTGACGAGTGTGACTTCTTTCGGGTCGCCTTGAAGGGGACGGTGCATGCCTATCTTGACTTCGCCTAACTTCGGCACTTTCAAGCGATTGTGTCTAAAATCGGTTTCTATGATTGGGTTCTCACGAACGCGTATCGTCTGTTTTTCAGTGTCTTTCGTCTTTTTACCAACGACTTTGGTATATTTGCGCAGACTCCACGTCAGAGAACGCACACGCTTTTTATAGCGAGGATACCCTTTTTTCGCAGCGTTTTCTTTACAACGTTTACGGAAGGCAGTAAACGCTTTATCGTTTCTACGGAGCGCATGGTTTTGAAAATCTTGGGGAACTTCACGGAAATCGTCATACGTCTCACGGGCCGTCTTGAGAAGCGACTGCTGGTCAGAAAGCGACACAAAAGCACCTTCCGTCTCATACGCAACCAGTCTATCGTGGCGAGCCGAGTTCTGAAGGTCGCAAAGGTGTGCCAACCACTTTTCTAATATTCTTTCTTCTTCCTGTGTCGGATACACAGGATACTTAAAGGTTAATCTCATGGTGTATCGTGTATCGTGCTTTTATCCGCTTTCCAGTGGGAGGCAGACACGTTACCAAGCGGTAACGCTGGAAATGTCTGCCAACACGATACATCTATTAAACCATAATTTGCTAAAAATGTCAAGTGTTTTTTCAAAAAAAACGCTATGGACTCACATACGAGAGCGGTTTTTCCTTCCAAAGCTAAAGCATTGGGATTCCAAAACCGACTATTCCCTTGAGAAATTGCTATCGGTTTTCGGTGCAGAGCGGACGGTGTGGGGGACAGGCTATCCCGGTCATCACAGACAAAAACACAACTGGCCCTCTTTAGCACTGGAACTCCAACTCATTCGGGAAGGGCTTCCATTCTTGACAGATGATGATCGGGAACGAATCTTGGGTGGGACTGCCGCTCAAATCTGGAATTTAGCAACGTAGGACCCCGTTGTGTAGGAGCCATTTCCTACTGAGATCACACTGCTATGACAACAATCGCAACATGTTGGGGAGAGATGGCTTACCATGACTCAGGAGGATCGGGACATCCACTGATCTTCTTACACGGCACTGGGTGTGACGCATCGGACTGGACACCAGTGATTGAAAGATTACCATGTGAGCAGCGTTGCATTGCTCTCGATTTTCGTGGGCATGGACGGAGTACTGTTCCTACAAGACCGTTCACGTTAGGTAGCCTTGCTGATGATGTGTTGTACCTTGCAGACCATTTAGGAATTCAAAACGTAGAGATCGTTGGGCATAGCCTTGGTGGCATGGTAGGAATGGAGGTTGCTCGACGTTCGTCGTGTATTGTTGGACTTGTGCTGCTGGAAGGATGGACGAGTCTTTCATCTGCGGGGAGTGCTTTCGATGCCGGGCGGTTTTACGGTTCACTTTCCCAAACTGCTGTTACACAGATTCAGCAGAAAGCAAAAGAAACGCGAAACCGCTTTAACTCCGAAGTCTGGCACGATTTCTGGGGGGCTGTCGAAAATTTCAATGCCTACGCCTACCTGGAGCAGGCACGCATCCCTATCTGTGAAGTTTTTGGGAGTCTGGGACGGAATGATTTAACTGAGCAGAGGTTGTGCATTCCGTCCAATCCGAATATTCAGTGGGTATGGATACCCAGTGCCGGGCATTATCTACCGCATGAATGCCCGGTTGAAGTCGCTAAAGTGATAAACACGCGCCGCGCGTTGTAAACACTAAGCTTGAGGAATTTCGACCGGCAGATCCAGCCGGTCACCCCACTCTTTCCACGAGCCTATGTAGTTGCTCACTTTTGGATAACCCAAGAGCCGCAACGCCAAATAGGCTTGGGAAGAGCGGTAGCCGCCCTGTCAGTAGCACATAACCTGCTTGTCTGGTGTAATACCGACGGCTTCATACATCTCCCGGAGTTCGTCAGCAGGTTTGAACGCACCCGCTTCGTCAAGATTATTGAGCCATTCAATGTGAGTAGAACCAGGGATAGCACCTGCACGCTCAGCGCGAGCAACTCTACCATGGTGTTCGTCGTCAGTGCGCGTATCGAGAGGGATAAAGTCGCTTCGATTTAACAGTACCCGAATTACATCGGCATCCATGTGTATATCGTGTTGCGCATTTATGGGAAAAGGCGGAACTTCCGGTGGTTCAGCACCTGCTGTACTTATAGGTCCATCTGCCGATAGCCACGCCTTGAAACCACCATCTAATAGACGGGTTTCAGGATGCCCTAAGTACTCACAAAACCAAAACCCGCGCGAGGCGCGCGTTCCCGATATGTCCTCATACCATACAATTGGTTTACTTGGATCAAGACCGCGTTGCTGAAAGAGGTATGCTATCATCCACATAAAGGCATCGAACGTTTCTTTCCGAGTGTCAATAAGGCTTAACCCGAACAAATCTAAGTGAAGCGCACCGGGGATGTGTCCTCGAATATATTCATAAGTTGGTCGTGTATCGACGATGCAAAACGTTTGATCGTCGAGTGTGCCTTTCAACTCCTCAGCAGAGATAACCAGTTGTGGATTTTCGTAACCTTTGTAGGTTTCCATCATTAGCCAACTCCTTTTGAATTTTTTGTAGGATACATTGCTGTGCTGTGTCCTACGCTATTTTTGGTTTCTTTTTAACAATTTTTATTGCCTTCCATCTACCCGTACTGTACCAAAGCCACATCGCGATCCCTTGCACAACGTTTGAGAGTGCAATCCCTAACCAAACGCCATTCAGGCCGATGAAGTGCGAAAGTAGAATCACGAGTCCCAGACCGATGACGACCTGTGCTGCAAGTGTAATCACCATTGGAGAGAAGGTGTCTCCGGCACCGTTGAGAGCTCTTCCTAAGATGAGCGAGAAGGCGATGAATCCGAATGTCGGAGACAGAAACTGTAGATAGACGGTACCGATCTTGATAACATCCGTTTCCGGTGTGAAAATCCGTATGAATGTCTGTGGTAAAAGGAAAAAAACTGCGCCGATGACTGCCATGATCGCAGCCCCTAAAAGGTTCGCCACTCGTGTTGATTTTTCAGCGCGTTCTATCTGATTCGCTCCTAAATTCTGTCCGACTAACGGAACAACTGCGTTTGCAATACCAAAACCGGGATTCATTACCATAATCCGTAGCCGCATACAAATTGTATATGCCGCAACGACGGTTTTACCGTAAGGTCCGATGACCCACAGGAAACCGAGTCGCGAAATATGCCGCCAAAATCCTTGCATAGAACTGTAAACACCGAGCCTTAAAATGTCAAGCATTTCCACGAGGTCTATCTGATACCGGACGCGCCGCAATGAAACGGGGGCGCGTCCACTCCAACAGAGATAAAGTAGAATAATTACACTTGCCCCGCGCCCGATAAGCGTCGCATACGCTGAGCCTGCAACTCCTAATTTTGGGAATCCCCATAAACCGAAGATTAATAAAGGATCAAGTGTGATGTTAATCAGCGTTGCGAAAATCAGTACCACCATTGGGGTGATTGTGTCGCCCCCTGCGCGAAAGACAGAACCGAGCGTCATTGACACGAACATTGTACTAATACCGGCGAGAATGATATGCATGTAAGTCGTGCCGAGCCTTAGCACCTCGGGATCTACCATTCTGACAGCGAGTAAACCTTGTTCGGCTAAAGGGTAACCGACGAGGGTTACACCGATGGAGAAAAAAACAGACAACAGGATTGACTGCATGGCGATGTGCTCAGCTTGTGCAAGATTCCTTGCTCCGAGGTATTGTGCCACCATAATCCCCGCTCCTGTTGAAATACCAAGCGAGAAAACCCCGATGAGTCGGATTAAATTCCCGCTCACTCCGACAGCCGCTATCGCGCCAGCACCGAGTCTTCCAACAAAGATCATATCGACGATGTTGAATGCCTCTTGAAGGATGTAGCTGAGTATTATCGGTCCAGACAACCGTAGCAGATGTCTTAGGAGACTTCCTCGGGTCAAATCGCCCCGTGTTTTTTTCATGTCTTTGATGTTTTGGCTTTTTGTTCGTGGTGTTCCTGTCCTTTCTGCCGTAAATCTCCTTACCGAATTGAAGTTTGATGGACTCTTTTGGTGTGATACTACTAAGGTTCACTATAGCAGAATTCCGTTTGACTGTCAAAATAAAAAAAGTGTTTTTGGGTTGAGTGAAGTGAAACCCGACATCCGTCCGATCCGCATGTATGGGTGAAGGAAGACCTATTTGTTTCTTCGCTGGTGAGGTGCCAACCTCGCCACTTGGTACTATATTGGTAATTGTGGGCTTTACTATAAATGCCCTGAGATACTTTGGAGAGGATATATCTCTGGATCTCGACTTTTGATTCAATGCAGATAGACCTTTTGATGGAGTCGAAAACTGGGTGTTTCTGGTTTGCAGTTGTTTTCCTTTGACAGAATTACGGAAACCTGTTATAATGTCTTATATTTTTCACAGGAGGCAAAAACATGAAAAACGCAATATCAACTTGCAAGTTCTCATTCTTTGGGATTGTGTGCTTCTCGGTAGCATTGTCGATGTTATTCACACCGTTCGTCTCGGCAGCTCTCACAGATGGGCTTGTCCTACATCATTCTTACGATGAGGGAGAAGGTACACTCGCTGGAGACGCGAGCGGTAACGGACACGATGGTGAAATTTCCAATCCAGATTGGGTAGAGGGATACAGTGGAAAGGCTCTTCAGTTTGGTGGCGACGGCAGCGATGTGTTCGTCACCGTTGAAAGCACGGATGTCTTGAACGTGAACGAATGTACATTTGCGGCATGGATTAACGCTGATCATTGGAACGGCACGCGCCAGATTGTTGGTAAATCCGTTCACGGTGGTTGTGCGGGTAGAACACAATACGGTCTATTTAGCGAAGGTGGAGTTTTCAAACTCCGTTTTGAAACCGAAAGTGGTAGAGCCGACATTGTAACCGATCTTCCGCCAACAGGCGAGTGGATTCACGTTGCCTTTACCAACGATGGGGAAACCGCAACAATCTATCTCAATGCTGAAGCAGTTGAGGAAGGTGAAGTGCCAGGAACGCTGAGTGCCAACGACGATCCGTGGCGAATCGGGCAGGATTGTGAACGCCTCAACTATGTCTTTGCAGGCATAATAGATGAGGTCTCTCTCTGGAACCGTGCTTTGAGTGCTGCCGAAATTTTAGGCGCACAAGACTTAGGTGTATCTGTTGATCCTCGCGCGAAATTAGCCACCACTTGGGGCGGCATCAAAACTGCTCATTAAAAACATCGTAGGCGCGCCTCCCACGCGCGTCTACCTCTTTCTCTTTCCCGCCTGAGATCACACTTGCTCACGAAAAGACATAATAGACAGCGGAGAAAAAATGTTTTGGGAACAGATAAAAAGACACTGCGATGCTGGGTCTGCACACCAATTTCTTCTCCACTTTAATGTCCAGGACCTGTTATATGATGAGGTCTACGGCTACTTGCCCACCTATGAATATCTCATGGAGCAACTCAATCTGATGGGTTGTGAACTCGTCCTCGGATATAATACATCACAAGGCATTCATTTACCCAATATTGGGCGGTGGGGAGCGACCCAGAAAATGCTCGGCGTTGTTCCAAAGTACGAGAAAACCGGTGCTTTTCATTTCCAGAGTATAGCGACATGGCTTCAGACGCTTCGGCGTTTTCAGGAAGCAGAAGATGCCAATCTGGTTGAGCATGAGGTAGATCCGCTGGTTGCACGCCGAAGAATTAATGCCGCTTTGGCGTTCGATAAGCCTCATGAAGACCCGTTCATGCACATAGATCCGGCACCCTCAGAGGAGTTGCGAGAGAGGTTGAGTCATCTTTTATGGCAAGACAAAGCGAGGGTTGGATTGGTTATCAATTTTTTGGAGCAACTTGCCCCAAACGATTCTTCGTTGAGTAGTGCCTCTAACGATGATTTACAACGCTTTTTCAACCAGATGCAGAATTGGGCATCCGATTTGGAAATCCGAAAGCGCAAACACATCATTCTGCTCCTTACCCATAACACATTTGATATCCATCCGAATCTTACTGTAAATCCAGAGATTCCGCTGATAGAAATTCCGTTTCCAAACCACGATCAACGTCTCCATTTCATTGAATATCTCCATGCCATTTCAGACCCGCCATCGCAAATGCGGGCAAGCCTTGGAAACGAGCATGACAGAGAGTCCCTCGCCCGCGAGACAGTAGGACTTAACCTCTTCGGCATACACGATGTTGTGAAACAGGCAGAGTCAGCACAACAGAAGATGGGCGGTGAACCGCTTGTGAGATACCGGCGTGATAGCATTAAGACTTTCAGCCACGGAGTCCTTGAACTGGTGGAAACTGAAAGAGGTCCTTCTGACGAGGGTTGGTACGTAATGAGGGCAATTTGGGATATAGCGAACGGTATGAGACATCGGGACTTGCGGCGCGTGCCACGAGGCATCCTTTTACTCGGTCCGCCAGGGACTAGCAAGGCTTACGCTGCAAAGGTACTCGCTGGTGAGACGAACATGACCCTCGTCCAACTCCGCTATGCTAATCAGGTCGGTGAGATAACAATAAACATCAATGAGAATGGAAACACCTATGAACGGAATCTTAATGCTGCTATCAATTTCATCCGAGGTATTTCGCCGACGGTTGTCTTTATGGATGAGATTGAACAAGTGCCACCGCATACCCCAATGAATCCCGAAGAACAGCAGCTGTTTCCGCAGAGCCTCATAAACGCTATTAGCGATCCATCTTTGCACGGGAGAGTGATATGGGTCGGCACGTCATGCCGTCCCGACTTGATGCCGCAGATCTTTCGACGATATGGTATCTTCGATACCAAATTAATCATGCTACCCCCAACTGCTGAAGGTAGGATGGAAATTTTAAAGATATTTTGTCAAGGACAAGCCACCGATCAACTTAACTTCCGGGCACTTGTCGGAGATTCAGAAACAGATGGATTGACGTGGCGGGACCTGTTCTTGATTGTCCAACGCGCGAGTAACATCGCAAAACTCGATGGTCGCGACACCTTCACTGAAGCCGAACTCCGTCAGGCGTTGGATGACTTCATACCGGACTACTCTCCGGAAATGCAGCTTTTCATGGGATTGTTAGCGTTACGAGAGGCGAATTCTCGGATCATGATCCCAGACGGACTATTACCACCATACCAAGAATTTGTAGATGGCAATCGGATCGATAAGACCGAAATTAATAGACGCTTGATGGAATTGAGCAGTCAGCTCGGCTTGAATGTTTGATGTCTAACAACCATCCATATCCGACCTCTTGCTGACAGCTGATAGTTGACCGCTATCTCTATTTTTTCTTGACAGATATTTTCCTGTTTGTTATAATACCTTATCTTTACTTACTTACAGGAGGAATTCTGACAATGAAACTGGCTATTTGTTTATCTATCACACTACTTTTGATGGTAGCCCCCTTCGCTATGTCTATCGGTCCAGCGGAGTTCCTGGACGGCTTGGTGGTGTACCACGCTTATGATGAGGGCAAGGGTGACGAAGCGGAAGATCTTAGCGGAAACGAACATCACGGTGTAATTGACAACCCTGCGTGGGTTGATGGCAAATTCGGACAGGCGTTGGAATTTGGTGGTGAAGGCAGCGACGTATTTGTCACTGTTGAAAGCACAGCCAAACTGAATGTGGATGAAATGACGTTTATGGCGTGGGTTAACGCCGAGCATTGGAACGGTACACGCCAGATTGTCGGTAAGTCGGTTCATGGTGGTTGCGGCGGTAGGGTTCAATACGGATTGTTTAGCGAAGGTGGCACCTTCAAACTCCGCTTTGAAACCGAAGCAGGTCGCAACGATATTTCGACCGGTCTACCTGACACCGAGAAATTTATCCATATTGCTTTCACCAACGACACCAAGAAAGGCAAAATCTACATTGATGGCAAGGAAGAAGCTGAAGGGGATGTTCCCGGTAAGCTTGGCGCCAACGACGATCCGTGGCGGATTGGACAGGATTGTGATCGCCTTAACTATGTCTTCGCTGGGATTATTGACGAGGTCCGTCTCTGGAATCGCGCACTGAGCGAGGACGAGATCAATACGTTCATGGAACAAGGCGTGGATGCGCTTGCCGTTGAAGCAGCAGGGAAACTCTCTACAACCTGGAGCCGCCTCAAAGCAGGACGTTAACACTAAAATTCGTAACTTATTTTTCATTGGGCGAGGTTTCCTGGGAATAACACCCAAGCAAAACACCTCGCCTATTTCCATTTTTTTTCTGTAGGGGATTTTTAACCCCGCCGTGTCAATAAAAAATGTCTGAAACTTCAAAAACAATTCCATGCAGAAATTGCAATGCGCAGATCGGGACAGCGACGTTCACTAACAATCTCAAAGTCTGTCCACACTGCGATTACCATCATTATATGAGTGCTCATGAGCGACTCAACCTCATCATAGATGTGGATAGTTTTGAGGAATACGATGCCAATCTTTACTCTATTGATTCGCTGGAATTCCCAGAATATCCGCAGAAACTGGAAAGAGATGTCGCAAAAACTGGGCTCAGATCGGAGATGCTCTCCGGCATAGCCAATGTCGGTGGTTATCCGACTGCTGTTGCGATTGGCGATGTCGGATTTATAGGCGGCACGTGTGGTTCTGTCATCGGCGAAAAGGTTACTCGATGTATTGAGCGCGCACTTGAAAACAAGTTACCGTTGGTGATTGTTTCCGTGAGTGGTGGGATGCGGATGCAAGAAGGCACGCTTGCATTAATGCAGATGGCGAAAACCGCTGCTGCTTGTGCTGAGTATGCTAAATCTGGCGTTTTTTATATCTCCGTTGTCACCGATCCAACGTTTGGCGGTGCGACTGCCAGTTATACATCTCTCGGCGATGTGATTGTTGCTGAGCCGGGTGCTCGGATCGGCTTCGCGGGTCCATTAGCGGTTGCCAGCCTCCGCGAGGAACTCCCTGAAAACTTCCAAAAAGCAGAGTCGTTGCTGGAACATGGGTTCATCGACTCGATCGTTCACCGTGCGAATATGCGTCAGATGCTTATAGATTTGATTGCCTTCGCCTCCTAATGGGTGGAACTGTCTTCTCTCTTCCCATCCGAAAAATAAAATTTGTGCCTTATACCATAAACGGACGTATGAACGGGACATGAAACCGTTAATAACTATGGACGTTAATAGAGATGTGTAACTATGGCTAATTGCGTGGTGTAAAAAATCCGTTCCACTGTATTCACCTTACACATTTCGCTTTTGACGAGAGTTGCTAATACTGTTCTGAAAATTGAGTCTATCATATCAGTGTACTTAGCAATCTGAATATACATAAAATAGGAATTAAACATGCCAAAGTCACTCGTCGTTGTTGAATCGCCGGCGAAAGCGAAGACTATCAAAAAGATCTTAGGTAGGGATTACATTGTCGAATCCTCTGTTGGGCATATCCGCGACCTCCCACCGAAGGAACTTGGTGTCGATATTGAGAATGCTTTTGCTCCCAAATATGTCTTGATTCGGGGGAAAGGGAAGGTCGTGAAGTCCCTCCAAAGCGAAGCGCGTAAGGTCGATAATATCTATCTTGCAGCAGATCCAGATCGCGAAGGTGAAGCCATCTGTTGGCATCTTTTTGAGGAACTGAAAAAGACAAAGAAACCCATCTACCGGATAATCTACAACGAAGTTACCAAAAACGCAATTTTAGAAGCAATCCAAAAACCGGGCGATATTGATATGGCGCTCGTTGATGCGCAACAGGCGCGTCGCGTCTTGGATAGGCTCGTTGGATACCAAATTAGCCCTATTTTGTGGCGTAGTGTCAAACCCGGTCTCAGTGCCGGGAGAGTTCAATCCGTCGCAGTACGACTAATTTGTGAACGTGAAGCAGAAATCGAGGCGTTTAAACCAGAAGAATACTGGACGCTCACAGCAACATTGACCCCGACTGAGGTTCAGCATCTCTTCCCTGCAAAGTTACACAAAATTGGAAAAAAGAAGGGCGAAATTAATAACTACGGGTTTCGTATAGACGAAGCGCGCGCCAATGAACTCGCTGCAGACGCAAAGACACAGGCATATCTTGTTGAAAAGGTCCAAAAGCGGGAGCGGAAACAGAGACCTGTACCACCGTTTATCACGAGTACCTTACAACAGGAAGCGTCTCGGAAACTCCGCTTTGTTGCCAAAAAGACGATGTTTATTGCCCAGGAACTCTACGAGGGATTGGAGATTGGCAGCGAGGGTTCAATTGGACTTATTACCTACATGCGTACCGATTCGACGCGTGTTGCCCAAGAGGCACTCCAGGCAGCGCGAGCGTACATCAAAACAACATTTGGTGAAGAATATTTACCCAATCGAGTTGTTAGTTACCGGAGTAAAAAGGGCGCGCAAGACGCACACGAGGCAATTCGTCCCACCCTACCATTGCGAACGCCGGCAGACTTGAAGCCATATTTGAGTAATGATCAGTTTCGACTCTATGAACTTATTTGGATGCGGTTTATAGCGAGTCAGATGCCCCCAGCTATTTTTGATGGCACAACAATTGACATCCAAGCGGGTACTTATCTCTTCCGCTCTACCGGTTCAGTTATGAAGTTTCAAGGGTTCAGGCGCATCTATATGGAGGGTAAAGATGATCCTGCTACCGATGGTCGTGAATCAGACGAAGAAGATGTCAACTTACCCGACGTTAAAGAAGGGGACACACTCAATCTACGCAAATTAGAACCGAAACAGCATTTTACGCAACCACCGCCTCGTTACAATGAAGCCACGCTGGTCAAAATGCTGGAAGCCAAAGAGATTGGACGTCCCAGTACCTACGCCTCTATTTTGTCAACCATTCAGGACAGAGGGTATGTAACCAAAGAGCGTGGCAGGCTTTTGCCTACAGATGTAGGGAGGCTCGTTAATGAACTCCTGAAACATGGATTTCCCAACATCGTTGACGTTGAATTCACAGCAAGAATGGAGGATCAGCTGGATGTCATTGCTGATGGCAAAATTAGGTGGGTAGAGACGTTAGGACAGTTTTATCCCGCATTTCAAACTGCCCTTAAAGAAGCCCCCGATAGGATGTATGAAGCTCGAAAGGCGATGGAAGAGCAATCCGACGAAAAATGTGAAAAATGTGGGGACAATATGATCATCAAGTGGGGCAGATATGGACGGTTTCTGGGTTGTGCTAATTACCCAGAATGTCAGAATATCAAGCGTTTAACATCCTCAGATGACGCTCCCGTTGCGGAACCGGAGCCGACCGATACTGTGTGTGACAAGTGTGGGGAACCGATGGTTATCAGAGTAAGCCGCGCCGGTGCAAAATTTCTATCGTGTAGTGGATACCCAAAATGCAAAAATGCGAAGCCGATTCCAATGGGGATTGACTGTCCGGAACCCGATTGTGACGGCTACCTTGGTGAACGTCGTAGCCGACGTGGAAAGGTGTTTTATGGCTGCAGCAACTATCCGAAGTGTGAATTCTCGACGTGGGATAAACCTGTGCCAGAACCTTGTCCAAAATGCAACGCGCCGTTTCTCCTTGAGAAGACGGAAAAGGCGAAAGGTAGTGAAGTCGTAACCACGCGTCGCGTCTGCCGCACATCAGAGTGTGACTATACAAAAACGGAGGAATAGTTGTCAGTTATCAGTTGTCGGTTATCGGTTAAGAGGGGGTTTGTTAAACCAGAGTCCTTTTTAACTGAAGACTGAAGACTGAAAACTATAAAAAATGATACAGTTGCACCAGGTCAGTTTCAGTTATGGCGAACTTAGCGTGCTTGAGAAGGTGAGTTTACGCGTGGAGCGCGGCGAATTTGTGTTTCTCGTCGGTCCAAGTGGTTCTGGCAAGACAACGCTATTGCGTCTGTTATATGCTGATTTAGACCCAATAGGTGGTGACCTGAGTGTAGTTGGACAACAACTTGCGAAGTTGGACAAAGTCAGTCTACCCTATTTTCGACAGAAGATAGGGCTCGTCTTTCAAGACTTCAAGTTCATAGAAGACAAGACGGTTCGAGAAAATTTGGCACTGCCCCAGCGGCTGGTAGGGACCCCAACGCAGTTGATTAAGGAAAATGTCGATAAGCTTCTGAATCAGATGGGGCTATATCACCATCACAATGCGTTCCCATCAGAAATATCTGGCAACGAGCGACGCCGCCTTGCTATAGCGAGATCGATTATCAACAATCCTTTGTTGCTGCTTGCGGATGCTCCCACAGAAGGTTTAGATTTGCGCCTTTCGCTTGAGGTGATGGCACTTCTTGATGCGCTTAACTTTCAGGGGATGACTATTTTCGTCTCCACGAGTGATCGAACACTTGCTGAGAAATGTAATAAGCGGATTATTGAACTACGGGATGGTGGCATCCATTGAGTGCCTGTGCCGCCGCGCCTCTAAATTGTTAGACAAGGTTTCTGCGCCGTACTACGGTTCGTTTCCATTTTCGCGAGTGTAAAAAATACACGAAAAATGCGTTATCACCTTAAGAATGCCATATCCCATATAACCCGTGCCGGCAGTGCAAGTGTGATGAGTTTTTTTGCCATCGGTTTCATCACTGTCTTACTTGCTACTTTACTGTTGAACCATTCGTTTATACTACAGCAGTCTGAATTTAAAAGCCACGCCCCTACCCTTATCGCGTTTCTAAAAGATACTGTTGATGAGTCTGCTGGTCGTACCTTGGTGAGCCAGATAGAGAAAAATGGGCAAGTGCTGGCTGTCAATTATGCTTCAAAGACAGAAAGCCTCGCCCGCGGTGAAACCCAGTTTCAGGATTTGGGTATCCTCATTAAGGAAGCATTCGCAGAGACCAGAGGCGTAAATCCATTTCCAGCATCCCTCAAAATTTATGTGGACGAGGACTTGATAACGCGTAAAACTTTAGAGCAGATTGTATTGGGCATTAAAGCTCACAGCGAAATTGAGGATGTGCTCTTGACGGGGCAGGGTCAGTTGAAGGATCGTTTACGTGATTCAGAGCGCACGACTTTCATCGCCATCGGAATAACAGTTGTCGTTATCTGGTTCATCATCGGTTCTGTTATCAACAAAACAGCGATTGCCCGTGCAGAGGAGATCGTCCTCATGAAACTCCTCGGCATGTCCCGCCATTATCTCCTGACCCCTTTTATTGTTCATGGGCTTTTCCTTGGTGGTCTTGGCGCATTGTGTGGACTTGGTTGCTTTTACGGAATGTTTTATATATTCAAATCTCAATTAGGACCGGTCGATTTCCTTACTATTTATCAGTCTATTCTGATTGTTGTTGGTGAAATGGTAGTTGGGTTCCTTGCCGGTTTTGTCGCGCAACGGAAGTTTGCGTAGCAGTCCATACCTACTACGCAAGCGCAACTAACGGGCGCGCTGGATATACGGAACGGAACATTTTTGGCTTTTATGCTCTGATCGAACCGCAAGGAAAATTAAAAATATGACAAATCGTGACATCAGTGCTATATTCCAAGCCATTGGGTCTCTCCTACAAATTCGTGATGAAGATGCTTTTCGCTCTCGGATTTATGAACGAGCTGCGGATATAATTGAAGAATTCCCCGATGAATTGGTTTCCAAAGATTCCCAACAAAACACACCGGGTTATAATAGGGAAGCAGTAGAGAGACTCCGAGCCACACCGGGTATTGGGAAAGCCATTGAAGACAAGACTGTTGAAATGTTGGAAACCGGACGCTGCAAATTCTATGATGAACTTGCCGCAGAAATGGGAACAGAGATCCTTGAATTGCTCAATCTCCGAGGGGTCGGTATAAAAACCGTTGGAAGATTCTATCGCGAACTCGGGATCAGAAATCTTGAGGATCTCCGAGTCTTGATTGAAAGCGGACAGCTGAGGAGAATGAAGGGCATCGGACGGAAAACGCTCCGGATGATAACGGAGAGTTTGGCGTTTCAGGAAGAACAAAGGAATAAACGTCCGCTATGGCGAATTTTACCCACTGCCCAAGACATTTCCAATCATCTGACGCTATTGATAAATGATGGCTGGATAAAACGCTACCAATGGACAGGTGATTTACGGCGGCATGAAGAGGTATGTCAAAGTGTAGAATTGATTGTTGAATGTGAAGACGAAGGCACGTTTCGGCTTGAAAGCGGTGTCGTGCCCGCGCTGCTACAGGCATTTCTTGAGCCACTAAACGCTATTATAACGCCGCAGAACCCGATTGTTTTCAAAACGGACAGCCAAATTCAGTACCTATATGACCGAGACAGCCGGTCTCTTATTGAAGACAGTCAGTGCGAACCGACAGGTGATGTGCGCGACACGCTACCTGTGATTCAATTCTATATTGACCGCGATTTTCCGGTATCTGTCTATCTGTGTACTGCTGCTACCTACGAAGCGATCCTTTTCTTAACAACCGCGACAGACACGCACATTGACGCGCTTTCTGATAACAATTTTCTGAACCCGACTGGCTTTTGGCACGAAACGCGTGATATGACGGAAGCGGAAATATATGAAAAACTCGGTCTCTCGTATATTCCGGCGGAACTTCGACAGGACGGTGCTTCGGTCATAGCCGCTAAAGAGGGTGCTCTGCCAACTCTCGTTGAGTTCAGCGATTTGCGTGGCGACTTACACGCACATACCAATTCGAGTGATGGACGACATACGCTCCAGGATATGGTGGCGGCGGCGAAAGCAGAGGGGCTTGAGTACTTCGCTATCACCGACCATTCTGTCTCCTCTACCGTTGCAAACGGCTTGGATCGAGAGAGGCTTCTGGAACAGGTAGTGCGGGTTCGAGAATTGGATGCAGAGGTTGAGGGTATCACAATCCTCGCAGGTTCTGAGGTAGATATTCGACGGTACGGTGAGTTGGATTATCCTGATGAAGTTTTAGCACAGCTTGATATTGTCGTTGCGAGCGTTCACAGCCATTTCACACTCTCCGAAGCAGAGATGACACAGCGCATCGTCCGTGCGATCGAAAATCCGTTCGTCAACATCATCGGTCATCCCACAGGGAGATTGCTCGGACGTAGACCAATGTATCCGCTGAATATTGAGGAGATTATTGAAGCTGCTGCAGAGAATCAAACGGTTTTGGAAATTAACGGCTCGCTGAGCCGATTGGACCTTGATCCTGAATTTGTGCGTATGGCAAAAAAAGCGGGTGTGCTATTGGCAGTCAACACCGATGCACATGACATCGGGCTACTCGCGCGCCGCCAATCAGGGTTGAATGTCGCCCGTCGTGGGTGGTTGACAAAAAACGAAGTCATCAACACATATACCTTAGAAGAGTTACACGAGAAATGTAATATCGGCTAAGAATAGTTATCAGCAAAGAAGCAGTCGGAAACCGTCAGCGGAAGACACAAGTGTAACCGAGCGATTTTCGTTACCATACGCTTCTTTACTGACGGCTGATGGCTATTCCGCAAGTTGGGTCAAATGCCAATTTGGATCCTCTAACGCCTCGTAGACGACCCCACCCTCCACGTTGTTAGGCATCGGAAGTCCCAATAGGTAGCAGAGCGTCGGTGCGACATCGACGACGCGAACTTGTCGTTGCAACGCAACCCCTTGTCGAACCCCAGCACCCGATAGAATGAATGTAGAGTGCTGCCCACCGATGCCGAAACTCACAGAGGGTAACTGTTTGCCGTGCGCGCCGTCGAACTCCGGTCGCAGTGCATAGACGACATCGCCGACCAAATCTCCGTGTAAATTAAACATCTCTGCGTCCGCCCGTGTCACGGCTAAGGTAAAGGGGTGTCGTCCGGTTTTTTCGTCCTTATAGGTATGCAATGCTGCGATGAGTTCACGCTGCGTTGCTTCATAGTCCTCAGGTGCCACGATGCCATTCGGTTCACGTCCGGCTAAGTTAATGAAGATATGCACTAATCCGACATTGATTGCCCGTGTTTTCGTCCAGTCTATTGCCCCGTTTCCGTCTTTAACGATGAATCCTGTCTCTTCGAGCACCGCTTCGATGTCTACGGCACGGAATTGATTTGGGGTGCCGCCATGGTCGGAACAGACGAGAATTACGGTATCTTCATCCGCTTGTTCCATCAGTTGTCCAATCATCCGATCCACAGATTCATACGTTCGCCGTAACCCCTCGCGACATCGGTGAATTGTCTCAGGTGCTGCGCCACTGATTTCATCTGCTTGGCTGAGGAAGAAATGACTGGCGTAGTCCGGGGCATGGCTTTCCACCATTAGGATGTCCCAATCGTTGTTTGTTGCGAGGTGAGTTGCGACATCTGCGAGACGTTGATGATGGTAGTCTAACACCTCGAAATAGGTATCATCGTCCATTTGTCCAAGCGCATCGCGAGCCGGATTTTGAAGGAATGAACCGATTTCAGTGTCAATCGTGGTAGCGATTGCCTCTGGCATCGTGTATCCTTTTCTCGGCCAAATCTGTGGGACGAAGAGTTCAAAAGCGTCCGCTGTTGGGGTGAGCGTCACGAGTTTCATTCGGACGTAACCTTCCACTTCAGCCGCTTCGATTTCAAAAGTATCCAGCCACCACTCGCTCCATTCACCGGGACCCAGATCTGCAACGGTGTCGTTTCCAGAGCGGCTTCGACAGATCCGTACTCGGTCATAGCCGTTATCACCGGAGGCGTAAATCAATCCATAAAACGGTTTTGGGATACGTGTTTCATCAGAGGCTTCCTCTTTAGAATAGACTGAAGGCATTACGTCTTCTCTGCCACGCGCCAAAGGTTGAATGGTGAGTTCGACCTCTCGCACCGGTTCTGTGGAATCAGGCAGGGCATCCCATGCTTCGTTGTCAACCGGTTCAATGGTGACCGGATCGATGTGTTGAACCCCCTGTAATGCACTCGGATCGAGGGTCTCGGGATCCCGCTGTCCGCCGATAGGGCGCGCTGCCCATCTTCCTGCGACAAAGAGATGATACCCAGCGACTTGATGATGGTTCGAGACCCCCGGTCCAGTTCCTTCGATCTGAATGCCAGTCTTGACGGTGGGGGGCCAAGACATTTCCCATTTCACCAAAATCGGTTTTCCACCTACCCGTTCTACGAGGTTCCAGAGGTATTCGGATTGACATAAGCCTGTGTTAATACCCCACACTGTTTTATCGAGGCGTTCTCCGACAGCACGGATGTTAAAATCCATCACCTTATGTGTGCCGGGCCATGAGCCGGTAGAGAGTGCTGTCCATCCTGGCGGTGTCAATGTCGGGAATACCCCGATCATTGGTCGGTAAACACCTGTTTGGGCTAACTTCGCCATATTCGGGGTGTGTCCCCAATCAATCATGTTTTTGACCAGTTCCATGCTCGCGCCGTCCATCCCGATAATGATTGCGCGTTTTGCAGGAGCACTTTGCGTGCGCTTTGCCATAAGATTTCTCCTTGTTTGTTAAGGGACACGTTGAATATAGATGTCGTAGTCTTGTCCACGCGCATCGCTCCAGACGACGATTGCCATGCCGCTGTCTGTAGATACAGCTTGCGGTGTGATTTGCTCTTTCGGTGCGTGACAAACAGGGATACCGTTGATTTCCCAAAGTGGTTTTCCATCGGCATCAAGCCGTTGCGCGTAGATTGCATCCTCAGTCGAATCCCCGAAGTCTTCGCGATAATCCAGCCAATAGATGATGGATTCCCCTGCCTCACCAGTAGACACGATTTGCGGGAGACGTTGAACTCCCGCGCCAGTGCAGACAGGCATACCGCCCTTTTGGAACTGGGCATTTTCGTCGTTCCACAGCATTTCACCGTTTCTGTTGATACGTTGGGCATAGATGTCAGCAAAGATATCCCGTTCGTCCCACCATGCGGCGATGAAACCACCATCCCCATCAGGAATACAGTAGGGTTGCTGTTGGTTGACACGCAGTTCACAGATTGGGATGCCGTCCTTTTCCCATAGCGCGTTTCCTTCAGCAGTTATGCGTTGGGCGTATAGCTGCGCGCTCGTATAAAAATTCGGGTCATTACGATAGTCCGACCAGACGAAGAACACACCGCCATTTTCATCGCTGACGGCAAATGGAGCACCTTGGTTACCGGTTGCTGTACAGACAGAAACTGGACCATTTTCTGCGTCATCAGCCGAATTCCATATAGGATTGCCGTCTGCTGACAAGCGTTGCGCGAAAATGTTCCAATCCGGAGTGCTGATGTCCCACCATGCAAAAATAGCACCGCCTTGCCCATCGGCTATTAGAACCGGGTCATACTGATCCCCTTCACCGCTGTAGACTGGAACACCGTTCGCTTCCCATAACGGTTTTCCAGTGCTGTCAATTCTTTGGGCATAAATATCTTGATTTCCGTTCCGCCAATCCTCCCACGCAACGATTACACCACCTTTACCGTCAGCGATAGCGTTCAAATCGTCTTGCAACGTTGGATGTGTACAGACCGGTATACCTTCGGGGTCCCACACTTTGTTTCCGTTTGCGTCGATGCGTTGTGTGTAACTATCCTGATTACCGTGACGAGTGTCCCCCCAAACGAGGATAGCACCGCCCTCGTTATCGTTGATAATTAGGGGCCAGCTTTGCGAGGAGGGTAGGTCGCAGATTGGAATACCATTTGCTTCCCAATAAATGTCGCCTGTTGCACTGATTCGCTGTGCAAAAATATCACGATTCGCGTGCCGAGCGTCACTCCACGCTACAATAGCCCCACCTTGCCCGTCGGTGATGAGGGCAGGGAAGTGTTGTTCATTCTGCGCTGTGCATAACGGGAGATTTTCTGTTGATGAAGGGGACCATTCCGCACCTGTTACATCTATCAAAACAGGCACCGAGAGAATAACAAGCGCGAGGCACGTTCCGAGCCGCAGAAAAGGGAGAGGATTCAAAAGCGTACCGACAGCATCACAGATAGACTGAAGAAGATATTTCATTTTGACTGTTCTCACTGTGAAGCATGACAACTATTTTAGATGAGCAGTTCGTCTCCGATTGGAAAGAACTGGTCGGCGATTTGTTGTAGATCCATGGAGGTATTATGTTCAAAAGCGACAACCTCCACACGTTTATCTTGCTGTTTGATGAGTTCAGCAAGCGGGCAAAAGTCGCCATCGCCGCTTGCCAGAATAACGACATCCAGTGAGCCGAGCATAGAAACGACATCCACTGCAATGCCTACATCCCAGTCACCCTTTGCAGACCCATCGCCGCGTAAACGCAAGTCTTTACTTTTAATGGTATAACCGTTGTGTTCAAGGAGGGACAGGAAACTCGATTGATTGATTTCAGGTATCTGGACGACATAGGCATAGGCTACCATGAGATACCGTGGTCCAACTATCAAATCGAGGAGTTTGATATAGTCGACTCTGCGTCCGAAACGGTCTTTGGCGGCGTAAAACATATTTTGAACATCAACGAATACACCGACACGGGGTTGCTCCGTTGTTAAGTTATAGGGACCCTGACCTGCGGCGATTTCCTGCGTATCGAGATAAGCGAGAGTTTGACGAATCTGATTCAACGCGCCTCGTGCAGCCTGATGGCAATTTTCCAGAATATCGAAGTGGCTGTCAAGAGTCGTTTGAAAGTCTTCGAGTCCTTGATGCCCTTTGTAGACTGCCTCCTCAACCAACTTGAGATCGGTAGTGAAGGTTTCCTTGGCTGCCTTAATTTGCTCAAATTCTCTCAGTTGTTCTGCTATCCGTTCTTTTTCAGCGAGGAGGTGTTCATGTTCGGCGGCAAGTTGTTGCAGTTCGGTGGTGTTTTCAATGTGTTGTGCTATCTGTTCACGAAGTATGTGATTTTCCTGTTCAAGAGTCTGTAATCGTTTTTCGTTTCCATGATTTTCCTCCGCTTTCGTTTTTAATCCCTTGTTTTCCTCTAATAGAAAAGCGCGTTGTTGATCTAATCGGGTGTGTTTTTGCTCAAGTGAGGTATAGTCTGATTTAGAGTCTGCCAGTTGTTGTTCAAGGTGCTCAATTTCTTGGACGGGTGCGTCTGACTGTTGCGGATCGCTTTCTGCGTCGTAAGCGTATTGAGAGTTAAGACTTTCCAATGGGTTGGTCCTATGGGAGTTGCTGCCCCCATTTGTATATGTCACTTCTATAGATTCGTATGTTGTGTTAAGGAGTTTGTAGCCATGTTCAACAACTGCGGTCCGTTGGTCGGTGAGCAGTGCCCAGACGACTTCGCCAAAATCGCCGCCTTCTATGAGAACATCGGACGTTTTGAAAAACGTTTCGATTTCGGAAATTTCCATGTACCCGACTCGGGAGATCGCAGCATGTGCCTTTTCAGTAAGAAATTGGCTGACTAACGTGTTGACTTCGGAAGTCACATGGTCACGATCATCGTGATTGTGTGCTTCCGGCGAAGTTTCCGGATTTTTTAGTTTAGGTTTTGTTGTGCCAACGACATCCAAAAATACATCGGCTAAATTTACGAGTAATTCTCGCCTTGATAAGGCGTACAGCCGGTCCACATCGAGTACGATGCCAGTAGAGGCACTCAATTGAAAGACTTCTCTTTCATCTAAGAGTAGGTCGAGAAACCACGTAAGTTGGTCCCGCTGTATATGAAATCTTAAATTTGGGTTTGACATTCTTATGCTCCGATTCTTAATTTTACCTTGCGATTCGGTGAGGTGAGTTAGGTATTTAACGCGCCTTACCGTAGAACCGTCCTCCACTTCGTTACGGACTACGCGCTTTGTATTACATCAAGAACCTGCGCGTAATGGAATGGAGCACAGTCCAAGTGGTCATGAATAAAAAGTTAAATTTTGATTATTTTTTCTTGTCCTTTCTTTACACTGCGCGTTGCGTTGCGTGTGTCAACAACCAGTTGGGCGTGCTCGACGAGCCAGTCGTAGTCTATAGCACCGTGGTCAGTTAGGATGACAACACAGTCAACATTTTTTACCAGATCTACTGTTAGAGGTTCTGAGTGATAGGTTTCTCTGTCATCAAGAGACAGGTTCATTATATAGGGGTCATGATATAGGAATTCTGCTTTTTTGTCAAGAATTAAACGAATTACTTCGAGTGCAGGCGATTCGCGAATGTCTCCGATGTCCTTTTTATAAGCGACCCCTAAGATTAATAATTTCGCTCCATTCAGTGGTTTACGTTGCAGGTTAAGGGCGTGGATGATTTTGTCTAACACGTATTTCGGCATTTCACTGTTAATTTCGGTCGCGAGTTCAATAAATCGAGCATGGTACTGATACATCTGTGCCTTCCAAGAGAGATAATGTGGATCAATTGGAATACAGTGTCCACCGAGTCCAGGACCTGGATAGAATGGCATAAATCCGAACGGTTTTGTAGCAGCCGCGTCAATGATTTCCCACACGTCCAGGTCCATCCGGTCACAGATGAGCGCGACCTCATTAATTAGGCCGATATTGACACTCCGAAACGTGTTTTCTAAGAGTTTCACCATTTCTGCTGTTCGGGGTGAAGATACTATGTGTGTTTTATTGATGAATTGTGCGTAGAAGGTTTTGGCGATGTGGGTGCATTGCGGTGTGACTCCGCCGATAATTTTTGGGGTATTTTTCATGAAGTAAGTGCTATTTCCCGGCTCAATCCGTTCCGGTGAGTAGGCGAGATAGAAATCGCACCCTACTTGTGTAGTGTTGGGTTGAGTGTTGAGTTCTGATAGCACGACTTCTTCGGTTGTACCGGGATAGGTGGTACTTTCGAGGATAATCAGTTGTTCGGGGTGGAGGTATTGCGCAACTTGCTGAACTGCAGCGATGATAAACTGCATATCGGGGGTTCGGTTTTCACCTAAAGGTGTCGGCACACAGATATTCACTGTGTCCAATTCCCGAAGCGCAGTAAAGTCTGTTGTGACCTGAATCTGCCCGGACGTAATAAGGGGAGCGAGCACTGCGTTGGTTACATCAGGAACGTCCGAGATGCCCTGTTTCAATCGTTCTATTTTTTCTGAACAGATATCGATGCCTGTAACTCGAAACCCCGCACTCGCAATCGCAACCGCAAGCGGCAGTCCGACATATCCAAGCCCAATAACACCCGCGCGAGCTGTCCGGGTTTCTATTTTTTCAAGAATCATTCTTTTAATTTTACCTTGCAGTTCGGTCAGGTGGGTTCGGACTTTGAAGCCCTTCCCGTAGATCTGAAGAAAGGGAAGTTTGAAGAAATTGGGGAAACACCCTATCAAAAACCCCTATCAAAAACTCCAAGCAAAACCCCTCCACTTCGTTATGGGCTACGCGCTTTGGACTAACTTTTAATTAGAACCCCATGCGTTAAGACGCTCTATGCGTTTCAAATACCCGCCTGCGCCTGCTTCGCAGTGAGAATGCAGGCTACCGTTTAATTTTCCTGAGCCAGCGCGTTGCTGTGTAAAGGTTTGTGAAGATTTTTTTGGGGCGGTAGTCGTTTTCATCCGCACGCCGACAAGGTTTCGTATTAATGTAGTGGGAATAACTCTCCTGTCCAAGTCCTGTTAAGACAAGAAACGTTGTGACTCCTGCGCGTTGTCCTGCCTCAATATCTGTAGGCACGTCGCCAATCAAATGGGCGTTTGACAGTTCAATGTTGTGTTCACGTGCCGCACGTATTAACATGCCCGGCTTCGGCTTTCGACACTCGCACCCTGCATCGGGATGATGTGGACAGTAATAAACAGCGTCAATTTTTCCACCTGTCTTGTTAATTTCGGCGACCATTCGTGCGTGGATATCCGCCAGATCCTCCTCTGAATAAAGACCTCTCCCAATTCCCGATTGATTGGTTACTACAACAATTCGATAACCACTTTCTGTTAATTCTCGGATTGCTTTCCGGGAATTCGGAATGAAGGTGAATTCTGCCCACTTTCGGACGTAGCCTTTATTGGGTGGATTCCGGTTGATAACACCATCTCGATCCAGAAAGATCGTCTTCATTTTTTTAATTTACCTTTTCGATGGCGTGCAGCAACTCCTTTGATGTGACGGTCGCGCACCCCATCTTACCGACGGCAATCCCGCCTGCGAGGTTAGACAGCATAGCAGCACTACGAAATTCAGCGTCCGCTGCGAGCGCGAGCGTAAAAGCGGCGACGACCGTGTCCCCTGCGCCTGTGACATCTGTCACGATGTCTGAATGCGGTGGGAGGTGTTCTACTTTTACGGTACTGTCCGGACTGCGTTGAAACAGAGACATCCCCTTGGCGTCGCGGGTAATTAGCAGCGCCTTGAGGGATAATCGGTTCAGAATTTTCTCACCGACAGCGACCAGATCGGACACATCCATGATTTCTTCATGGACAGCGGCACTTGCCTCCTTGTGGTTCGGCGTAACGGTGGTTACACCTTCATAGTGCCAGAAGTTGTTTCGCTTCGGATCGACGATAATTGGGATACCGTAAGGCTTGGCGTGTTTCATAACACTCTTGATGAGTTGAGCAGTAGCCACCCCTTTATCGTAATCAGCGAAGATAATTGCGTCGCTTGTTGGCAATTGAGAAACAACCGTGTCGAGTAGATGTTCCCGTATCTGGGGAGCGATCTCCTGTTTGGATTCCCTGTCGATGCGGAGCAAATGATGCCCCGAATCCCGTTCCCGATTTGCCAAAGTCGTGGCACCACGGGCAATGACACGTGTTTTTGTGCTTGTTGGTCGCTGAGGGTCGGTATGGACCCCGGTAGTAACGAGATTCATTTCGGTTAGCATCTGGACTAACTTTTCGCCTTCCCTGTCCTGACCGATGACACCGACCAAGATTGCGTTGCCGCCTAAGCTGGCAACGTTTTGGGCGACGTTCGCCGCACCACCACATCCGGTCTTCTCTGTCGTCGTCTCAAACACTGGAACAGGGGCTTCAGGCGAAATTCGCTTCACATCCCCCCAGATATATGTGTCCACGATGACATCGCCGATAATCACTACCCGCTTGCCTTGAAGTTGTTCAAAAACGGCTTTTAAGTTCACAACATTATAGTAGCATAAATCTGCAGGTTAAAGCAACAAACATTCTCGATAGAGGCCAAGCATTCAGTTGTCAGACCTCAGCAATCAGCAGTTATTAATCAGTTAGATCGCGAGCGTGGAGACACGACTCAAACATAAGAAAAAATGTTGCGAGTTTCAGAGTATTCAGAGTAAATTCTAAAAAAGGGTAGGTTAGAAAAAAGTTGTGAATATAGATGGGGACTGGATTTTGAACGGTTTTGATAGGGGTTTCTGAAAAATTTACTCTGAAATTTCAGAGTGGACGGAAGGTGTTGAGGTTATGCTGTCTTAATCGCGGATTACGCAGATTTTCATTATTTTCCGTCAGCAATTATCGTGAGAATCAGGCTTTTTTCGATCTTCAAGGATTTGCGGGATAAGAGGAAGGTTTTGATGGTTTTCCTGTGCTGCCGATAGACGCAATTCACGGAGGTTTCACGGAGAATTTTTTAAATCAAGCGGTACGCGGGTTCATGAAGCGCGACATATCCTTTCTCCGTGAAAATACGAAACGATAAATTATATTTAACGAAATATCTCACTCAAACCTCGCGTCTGTCTTCCTTGGTGGATACGATTTCTTGGGGAACTTTTCTATTCTCACTGCGAAGCAATATCACCGCTATGGAGTGGGGAAAGCACCTGAAGAACCTTCAGGACTTACGCAATTTTGACGATAGCACGTCCTATTTGATGGTGATCCGCTAAACGCCTCACACGTGCAACGACACAACCTAACAGGTTATGCTACAAAAGAGCAGCATGCGCAAGTCCCAACCTTATTATAGTAAAGCCCACAATTAATTGGACATCACGGATAGGCGAGGTTGGGAAACCTCGCCAGCGGGGACAGAACGTTTTGGTATTTAGAATCCACCGATTTGATATACATAACACGGAGGACAAGCAGCAACATTTTTTGAAGGAAACCTAATCGGCTTGCAACTAAAGTGGAAAATGAAGTCATGATAAGCTACTGGGAATATAACCAAATTATCCAAACTTCAGTGTAAATTAGGAGAATACTTAATTATTATGTTCAAGGCTTTTGCAAAAGTCACCGGCGTACTCATCTTACTCATAGGTTTTATGGGGTGTGGGGACGCTGATAAGGTGGGTCAGGTTCCGCCTGAAGAACTTCTTCAAATTAATAAGGTCTTAGACCGATGGCGGCAAGGTTACGAAACGGAAGATGTTAACTCATATATCGGCACTTTCTGGGAAGACGGTTTCCTTTATGTTTCTGATTGGGGAACCGACGGAGACAAAACGGATGATCTGGAATTTGATGACATCCGACAGGAACGGGATGCTGCCACTCGTGTTTTTGAGAAGTTTCAGGATATTGAGATAGAACTCTCTGTGCCACCAGAGATTACTATGAATGAGGATGGCAATCAGGCGGAAGTACGGAATCACTATAGAATCCAACTCTTCATATCCGATGGACATTCACTTGAAGGTGGATTTAGTGGTGTGTACGCTGAAGGGGACAATCTCTTTATTTTTGAAAAGAGAAACAGTGAGTGGCGTATAACTGAATGGCATGACGAATCCTTTAACGAGGAAGAAATTCGCATTGCCAATAACCTCTGATTTCGCTTGTATTTTGAGCGAATGTCTGTTAAAATATTCAATGATATAGAAATTGTAAAGTCCATGATTACTTAGACATCACGGATAGGCGAGGGGAAACGCCTAAGCAAAAACACCTCGCCAGCGGTGGAGTAGGATTGGTGCTTCCTGAAATGTTTACATATTTTCGGACTTTACTATAATACCGAGCAGCAGCCTGCATTCTCACTGCAAAGCAGGCACAGGCGACTCTACGGAGAGGCACGTCAAGTCTGGGGCAAACCTCACCGAACCGCAAGGAAAAATTAAAAAATCTGAAAAAGGATTGACAGTAAATTTTCATGAACACATCTGCTTTACGAAATCAGTTTTTTGGTGGAGTATGCGCCAAATGTATTAGCAACCCGAAACTTTCTCTTAAAAGATTTATACTACTTTTGCTGAGTGTGTTACAACTGAGTCTTTCCGTACTCATTTCCGCTGCGGATTCCCCCACCGAAAATCCTACTATTGGAAACCCAGAGGTTACACCGAAAGATCCAAAACCCACGGAATTATCTACCTATAAACTGCAAGTTGGTGACAGTTTTGTTGTCACCGTGGACGGCTATCCTGAATATAGCAAAGAGCGAGTCCCTGTGCCGGTTCAACAAGATGGCTATGTCTCCTATCCGCTTATTGGGCTCATCAAGGCAGCGGATCTCACAGTTTCTGAACTGGAAGTGCAGATGCAGTCCGCTTTTTCCAAGCATCTCCCGACAGCGCGCGTGTTTGTAACGCTCATGCGACCGAAACGGACGATTCTTGTGTTCGGTGCAGTCGAAATTCGCGCACGTGGGAATCTCCATGTCTTTGAAGTCGGACAAGTGTATCTCCTTCAAGCACTCGCCTCCGCTGGAATCAACTACGAAGCTGCGGATCTTACGGACATATCTATCTGGCGGGATGGAAAACTGAATAAAAAGATTGATTACCTTCAGCTCCTCAGTGCTGGGGGGCCCGATATTCCATTGAAGGATCATGATACAATCTTCGTTCCGTCTGTTTTTCAGCAACGACCTGTACGTGTTATAGGGGCGGTGGTTGCCCCCGGTGTTTATCCGATAACAGCCCCGCAGGTGTCGGCAAGTCAGGTGTTGAAAATTGCAGGCGGGTCGAGAACTGATTTCGCCAACTTACACAAATCAGAAATCATCACCAGTAAAGAGCGTATTTTAGTCGATCTCGCTGCAGAAAATGTTGAAGCAACAATGGGACCGGGAGATACGCTATATGTCCCGTTGGCGGAAGCGAAAATAAGCGTTACGGGGGCTGTTGAGAAACCAGGGCAATATGTGATTACTGAACCGGTGCTGATCGGTCAAGCCATTGCGATGGCAGGTGGATTCAATGAGGAGAGAGCGAATCCAAAAAAATGCTTACTCACGCGGGCAGATGGAACAGAGGAAGAACTGGACTTCGATCAGATACACTCGGATGTTTACTTGAACCCGAAGGATCAGCTCAGAGTCCGTGAAAGAACACGTTTAGATTGGCGAGTCATTACCTTCGCAACGTCTTTTGTGAATTTGCTTGTCACAGTCCTGCTTAGATACAATTAAGATAGCGGTCAGCGATCAGCCGTCAGCCGTCAGAAAGAGGTTTTGGATTTACAAACATCCTCTTCACTGATAGTTCTCACTGCGAAGCAGGTTTCCGACGGCTGACAGCCATTAAAGAGGTTAGAGATGCCAGAGTCAACCGATCGGCACTTTGAAGAAATCAGAGAAATTCGTTTATCAGACTATTTTTGGATCCTTTTTCGGAATAAATGGGGTGTCCTTCTCATTTTTTTCCTTTCCGTTTTCGTGGCGTTTCTCATAACCGACCTTACGCAGCCGGTTTATCAATCTGAAACAACCCTCCGCGTCTTAGACGGTCAACCAACTTCTTCGCTACTTTCGCAGTTGCCTATATCGGGGTTAGTGGGCGGTCCATCTTTGGGGGCTTATGCCGCACAGATACAATCGCGAGACCTCGTGATTGCACCGGCTATCCGTCAACTCAGAGAGGAGGGACTCCTCGACCCATTGCCTGTTCATCGTGGATGGGTTGTCGTATGGCTTGCAGATTTGTTGAATATTACGCTTGCTCAAAACGCTACGGAACAGGGTGAACTCACACTCACTGAGTGGGAAGACTTCTTCGTCAAAACACTCATTGACGAGGAACTAAAGGTTGAAGAAACACCCGACGGAAGCGTAATTGCTGTTACTGTGACACAGCGGACCCCCGAACGGTCACAGAATATAGCCAATAGGATTGCCACTGTGTTTCAGACGGCTGTCGAAGCGGAAGCCGCTGAAAGAATGCAGTGGTGGGAAAAGCCGCTACCCCAAACGATGTTGAATCAGACAAGGGATGGCCTCACAAAGGCTGAAGAGGCGTTCTTTAAATTTCAGCAAGAGTATCCAGAAATTACTTTGAATGCAGAGGGCGGAACGCAGGCACAAATCATTCTGGCACTTCAAGTGAAAGAAAATGAAATAATAGATCTCTTGGTGAGTGCTGAATTTAGACTGGGTACCTATCAAGCGGAGTTGGGGAACGTGTCACAGGATGTCGTTTCAGAAACAATCGCACGGAACCCTTCGCATTCCAAGCTGCAAGATAGTTTACACCAGTATGAAATCGACCGGGCAGAAGTCCTTGGCAAGTATGATGAAACGCATCCTGAAGTGACGGCGATTGATCAAAAAATTAGAGAGACAAGAACACGACTTGCTCAGGAAAAAGAAGATATAAAAAGTACAACATCTTCTTACAATCCACTCCATCAGGTGCTTACAGAAAAAGTGAATGAGGCGGAGGCAGCCATTATTAGCCTGAATAGACAGAAGGCTGAGGTTGCCACACAAATTGCTGCGCACCTTGAGAAACTTGGTAGTTGGTCCCCGACGCAATTGCGGTTTTATCGACTCAAGCGGGATGTTGAAATTTATAATACACAAGTGCTGGCTTTAGAAGCGAAAATGCGAGAGGCGGAAATTTTCGCGCAGGCGCGTACAGAGAGTATTAAAGTTTTAGATATGGCGCGGGCACCCGAAGAACCGTTGAAACCTCGTCTAAAACTGAATCTCGCTTTGGGGGCAATGGCAGGTATGCTGTTGGGCTTTACATTTGCTGTAGCGAAAAATTACTTCGACGATACATATCTCCGTTTAGAAGATGCGGTGCGTCAATTGGACGCGCTGCCTGAATCGCCAAGTTTTCTTGGCGTACTTCCGTCTATCAAAAAGCGCAATGCGTACCGACTTCCTCTAATTGTTCACGATGCCCCGCAATCAAGATCGGCTGAGGCGTTTCGTGTCCTACAAGCGAAGTTGCCGTTTCTGAATCCAGGGGCACCGGTGAGAACAATTCTGGTTACAAGCGCGACTCGGGGAGAAGGGAAAAGCACGATCTCTTCAAATCTTGCTGTTGCACTTGCGCAAAGGGGGAGTAAAGTATTGTTAATTGATGCGGATATGCGCCGTCCCACTCAACACAACACTTTTCCGGGAGAGCAACTTCCTCAGGTGGAAGATGCAGTGGATACACCTGATGCTGATTTCCCTATCGCGCGCGTTAGTGCACGTAAACCTGGATTAAGTGAAGCCCTTATCCATTTAAACTCAGAAAATGGGGACGCTGTCCTCCACGCAACAGTCAAGCAAACTGACATTCCTAATTTGCATCTTGTCCCGAGTGGCACAGTGCCACCAAATCCAATTGAGTTGCTCAACTCTGAAATGATGACGGATTGGTTGGAACTCGCAAAATCGGAGTACGATGTGATTGTAATTGACTCACCGCCTGTCCGTGCCGTTGCGGATCCGATGATTTTGGCAAACATTGTTGATGCCATTGTCTATGTGTTTGACATCACGAAGACGCGACGATTTGACATCCTTACTGGTGTCCGACATTTGACAGAAGCCTTTCCGATGAAGGGCATCGGAGTGCTTTGTAACATGATCAATCCGAAGCACGCTAAGTCCTATGGTTATTACAGTCGCCACGGCAGTTACCATGGACTTGTAGACGAAGATGAGAAAACCGAAGCATAAGGGTGTGTAAGGTGAGAGTTCGCGACACCGTTGCCAACAGCCTACGATTTCATCCTTCCTAAACTCGCAGGTGGGCGTGATGTCCCTACCAACCCTGCAAGAACGACCATTGTTAGGATATACGGCAAACTGTTTAACAATTGGACCGGAATGTTCCATCGGTTCGCGAGTTCTAAAGCGGTGGCGAATCCAAACAGGAAGCATGCTGCGATGCCGCTCAATGGATGCCAATTCCCGAAGATGACCGCCGCGAGTGCGAGATAGCCACGTCCTGCTGTCATCCCTTTTGTGAAATAATGAACTTCAGATGCTAAAAAACAGCCGCCGATTCCTGCCAAAATGCCGCTTAGCATAACTCCGATGTATTGCCATTTTGCCCGACTTAGGCTGAGTGCCGCGAGAGCTTCTGTTGATTCACCGGCTGCTCGCAATCGCAAACCCCACGGGGTTTTAAACAGGAGTACGTGACTTGCCACCATCAACACCGGCAACAAGTAGACGACGAAACTATACGAACCGATAAATGGTACCTTCCAGTGCGGAAGACCCCCTACCTGTTCAGTCGTCGGTAAAAGGTATTCTGTAATTCCTAATGCTAAGATGTTGATACCGATGCCTGTAACAATTTGTTCCGCGTGAAAAGTAACCGTTGCAACAGCGTGTAGTAGTGCCAATGTTAACGCAAAGCCTGTCCCTACGAGCAATCCGATCCACACCGACCCCGATGCCTGTGCTCCGATAACATAACCGAAAGCCCCGATGAGCATCATACCCTCAAGAGCAAGGTTGATGACCCCGGCGCGCTCAGAATAGATCCCACCGAGTGCGGCGAATCCAAGCGGTGTCGCCATTCGCAAAGTACTTGGAATGAGTTCAAAAATCATGTTTTTAATTTACCTTGCGGAGAAATAATGTGCGTTAAGACTTTTATGGGGTTCCTTAAATCTGAAGAAGCATCCAAACAATACGCAGAAATACCCTATCAAAAACACCCTTCCAAATGTAAAGCATTCTGCGCAGGTTTCCTGTAAAGAAACCTGTGGGACAATGCGAAGCGGGCACAAGCGGATATGAGAGAAAAATGTCAACAAATTAATCGCCTCGTTTAACGCCTCGCGAATGATCAAAAAATTTTTGTGAAATGCTTTCTATGCTAACTAACCAGATAATTAACATACCTTGCCCAGCCAGAAATAGACCGCGCGGGACTCCCAGCAGAATGTCAATATCTAAGGCAACCTTGTTCAGCGATCCGAACAGGATAGCCGCAGCCAAAATGCCGAAAGGATTGTTTCTGCCCAAAAGTGCAACTGCGATCCCTGTGAATCCCCACCCTGATGAGAAATTATCCAAAAACCGATGGCGGTAGCCCATGACCTCAGCCACACCCGCTAACCCCGCAACCGCACCGCTCAACGCCATCACCCATATCGTCACAGTGCCGGGATTTATCCCACCGTAAGCCGCAGCATCTCGCGCATTCCCTACCAAGCGAAGTTCGTAACCCCAACGGGTGTATGTTAAGAAGATATAACAACATACAGCACACGCGCAAGCGAGCAAGCAGCTCACGTTTAGCGGATTGCTCCGTGGGAGAACAGGGAGGAAAGATGCCAACCGTGGGAGTTGTGCGGCTTCATGAATCTGCTGTGTTTGTGGAATCATCTGACCCGGCTCTTGGTAGACGGATGTAACAAGGTAGTTCATGAGAGCGAATGCAATGAAGTTCATCATAATGGTATTGATAACTTCATGCGCGCCGTATCTTGCCTTTAAGAGACCCGGAATCGCGCCCCACCCGGCACCGGCGATCATTGCACCACCTATACAGAAAGGGATCAGCAGAAAAGTAGGGAGGTTTAGGTGTATGCCTATCCATGCGGCAGCGAACGCTGCGATATAGAGTTGCCCTTCACAACCGATATTAAACAGCCCGCTTTTGTAGCCGATAGCGACAGCGAGCCCTGTAAATATAAGTGGTGTTGCGTTAAACAAGACATAGCCAAAATCGTCAAAACTTGCGAACCCACTCACAAGGATAATGCTATAGAACTCCAGTGGATCCTGCCCACGTACCTGAAGCACAAGTCCACATAAAAGAAAAAATCCAGCAAGCGCGAGGACGGACGGTATTAAATTGACGAACAAATGTTTGGCTTGGGATGTTCTGTTCCGCAACAGTGAAGCGAACACTTTTTGGATATTCAAGGTTTCTAACTATGGGATTTTGGTCCCTATAGACCTTGCTCTCCACTGGAGAGCTTCAAAGGAATTCCTTTTAACCACCTCAGCGGGGTGCAATGTTTGTAGAGGAACTGTAATTTGACAAAAAGCCTCAAAACGTGTTATTATACGTGATATTAGGTTACCAGCAATATACCCGTTAGCATAACATAGATGTTGGATAAAAACAACCGCAAGCCTATAGAGGCCGGGGACGATGGTTAAGAAAAAGGCAGAACTGATTCCCTATGGAGAAAAACAGAGCGAAGTTATCTTGTCTTGAAAATGAATCTACCCAAACTGATCTTCCTGCTGTTTTGGGAGGAACGCCGGTCTTTGAAAAAACGCCTGATGCGTCCTATCCGAAGTTGGAGCAGTGGAGTCAGATAACAGAAGAAGAGGCGCAGATCGTCTACGAGATGACGCTTCGGAATGAACTCTCCGGTGTATCTGCGACTGTTCAAGAATTTGAGCGAACTTGGCGTGAACGCCATCAGACCCGATTTGCTTTGAGTCTTACTAACGGCACAGCGGCACTACACAGCGCAATGTTTGGACTCGGTGTCGGTCCGGGAGATGAGGTTATCTGTCCGACCTACACGTGGATGGGATCAATTACACCAGCGTTGACGCTGATGGCAAAGCCTGTTTTCTGTGAAGTGGATCCGAGGACATTGTTAATTGATGTTGCTGATGTTCGACGGCGTATTACGTCCAGGACCAAGGCGATTGTGGCGGTGCATCTGTGGGGCAATGTATGTGACATGGATGCGCTCATGGCACTCAGTGCAGAGACAGGCGTGCCGGTCATAGAGGACTGTTCTCATGCACATGGTGCCTCCTACAAAGGTGTTCCGTGTGGTAGCATTGGGAAAGTCGGGGCATGGAGTTTGCAGGGTAGCAAACCCATTAGCGGCGGTGAAGGTGGAATGCTTGCTACCAACGATGTAGCAGCTTTTGAGAGGGCTTGTCTGCTCGGGCAAGTCAATCGTCCGGCTGGCATTGTAGGGGAAACAGCGGAGGGACTGCGCTATACGCATCTCCCACCGATGGGGCTTGGCGTTAAATTTCGGGTGCATCCGCTCGCTATTGGTATCGCTTCGGTGCAGCTGAAGAAACTTGATAAACTCAATGCAAACCGCCGTGCCTATATCCAGGCAATCTCTGGCGGCTTACGAGAGATTGCGGGTGTTTCTCCTATTGAAACATATCCAGGTGCTGAGTCAGCGGGATTCTTTGGGTTTCCTATCCACTATCACGAGGAAGAGATGCATGGGCTGCCGGCTCCGATATTCGCCGAGGCACTCAGAAAAGAGGGGGTTTTGGCAAATAATAACCCTTATCCGCTTGTCGTTGGCGATGGTGTGCCTGTATTTTCAGGGACTATGCCGACAAATAGCAATCCGTATCCGCTGCTACATACCTTACCGCTCTTCACACACGGACTTGATATGTACATGGACGGTCGCGGTGTCCTCTGCACCAATGATATGGGTGGCACGTTTGAAACCTATGCGCCAGGAGATTTGCCTGTAACTGAAAAGGCTTGTTCGCAGCTTATATTTTTACCGTTGTTGACAGAACCGGTAGCAGGTGCCGTGTCGGGAATTTTGGATGCTATCCGCAAGGTTTCTTCACACAGCCACCTGATGAATGGTTAAACATCAAAATGCCAACGGAATTTTCAGTTCACACTCGCGCCCGGAATATAGAAATCTTCAAAACTGAACCATTGGATGTTTTAGTTATCGGTGGTGGTATCGTCGGTGCGGGTTTAATCCGGGACCTTGCACTCAATGGTGGCATAAAAGCAGGCTTGATTGAACAAGGCGATTTCGCAAACGGAACGAGTAGCGCAACATCTCAGCTCGTCCATGGCGGATTTCGCTATCTACTTAAGCGCGACGTTGAACTCGTCAAAAATTCCCGTCGGGAACGTGAAATCCTCCGCCGGATCGCGCCGAATCTCGTCAAACCGATTCCGTTAGCACTTCTTTGCTATAAAGGCGATCCGTATCCGTTGACAGGGATGCAACTCGCCGCGCATTACTACAATTGTCTCTCTAAAACGGATGAAAAGGAGAAGTCAGTAGCGATTCGCGATGCCCGAAAGATTCGGCATCTTGTCGGACCTATCGCTACAAATGCGCTAAAGGGGTGTGTCCTTTTATGGGATAGTACGGTTGACGATGCCCGGTTGACGCTCTCAACACTCAAGGATGCCCATCGCCACGGGGCTATTGTGGCGAATTATGTCCGTTTTCTTGATTTTGTCAGACAGTCCGAGACTGCCAATGCTGAGAACCGGATGTACAGGATAGCCGCTGAAGATGTTGTTTCTGGAGAACGTTTTGAGATTTCGGCACGGAAAATTGTATCGGCGACGGGACCTTGGAGCGACCATGTGTGGCGTAAAGATCCGAGTTACGACGGGACCCCGCGCTTGTTGACAGAAAACGCGAAAGGTGTCCATCTCCTTTTACCGCGCTGTGGAAAAGAGGACGACGTTGGGGCTTACGGTCTGATAACCTTTACGCAGCTGGATAAGCAACGTAGGCGGAATCCGAGAGTTATTTTTATTTTACCCGGTGCCCATAGTACCTCCATTGTTGGCACGACTGAAACGACACCAGAGGAGGAATTGGCATCAGTGCGACCATCGGCAAATGAGGTGGCGTATTTGCTTTCGGAAGCACAGCGGATTTTTCCGGAAAAGAGGCTCAATAACGATACTATCATTGCTGCCTATGCCGGTACCCGACCTCTCATCGCGGCGAACCGTTCCGCGCATAGATTCGCAAAAACAGGTTTTGTTTCGAGGGATCATTTAATTACAGAGAGTCCAAGCGGGATAATGTATCTCTATGGTGGAAAACTCACCACACACCGTCAGATGGCGGAAGAGACGGTGAACCATCTTGCCGAATTTCTAAACGTCCCACGTGCCTGTAAAACCGCCGATCACCCGTTGCTGAATGCGGTTGGGGAGGCATCGGGTGCTGAGGCAGAGCGTCTCGTTAAACGATATGGCGAAGGGTATAGCACGATTCAAAAGTTTATCGCTGAGGATGGAACGCTTGCGGAGCCAGTAACGTTGTCTCTTCCCTTCACGAAAGCTGAACTTCTCTATGCCTGTTGGGGTGAGATGGCGATCACGCTTGAAGATATCCTCTGGCGGCGGACACGGATCGGTTGGACGCCGGGGCAAGGTGTTGATATAGCACCCAAAATAGCGCAATTCTTGGGTGAGAAAAACAATTGGAATGATACCAGAATCGCAGCAGAGGTCGAGACATATCGGGAACGTATCCGTTGGTTAAATTTTAATGTGTAGAATGACCGTATATATTCTTATTTCCATGAAGAAGTCAGAACTGTGATTTCCCTGATTATCTGATTTGCTCTGATTACTGGAGATTTCATCATCAGCGTAAATCACATAAATCACAATAGCACAAGCCTATAGAGACTTGCGGGACAATGGTCAAAAATGGAAGTTTATCGTTGGGAAGACAGGAAGTTTGGAAAATTAGAACCTTTGCGCTTTGGCGAGGAACGCGACTTCGAGGATCTACTCGAAAAAGATGCAACGCTGGTTCTTGGTGAGCCGCTATGCGTTATCAGTAGGCAACCGCCCCTGAGTACATCGAAACAGAAAATTGACCTACTCGCGCTCGACAGACAGGGCAATTGCGTGATTATTGAACTCAAACGTGGAAAGCCCTCTCGGACGGCAATTACACAGATTTTAGAGTATGCCGCTGGGGTTTCTCAACTTTCTTTTATAGAATTGGAACAACTTGCTTACCGTTGGTGCCAACAACAGGGTAAAGAGTTTTCGTCCCTTACTGCCCTACATAGTGAATTCTTTGAATATGAACCCGGCGATATTCGGAAATCGGCGTTCAACCAACGACAGCGGTTGGTGCTTATTTCCGAGGGAGTAGACGCGCGTGTTTTAGAAGTCGCAGAATATCTACGGGCTCTGGGGCTTGATCTCACCTATATCTCTTATTTTTCCTATCATGCCCCTGATGAAATTTTAGTCGCAACCGAAACCGTTCTGGGTGGGAAGCTCGTCAAAGAGGAAGAGCGAAGTTATGGGCACACCACACAGCGGTTTATGACACTCGCGTTGTTCATTGAGATGCTACAGGAGAACGAGGAACTCTCGCAAATTGCCCATGAATTTTTGGAATACATCGAGGGGTGCGGTGCAACACTTCGACCTCGCATCGCGAAACTCAGGATGACTTTTGGGGGACATTGGTGGCTTGATACGTATCCCTCAAGAAGGGCGACCCACTTTCGAGTTGATGTTCATGGGGACTTCACACCGCTCCATATTGTTGAGTGCAGAGCCAATTTGCCCAATGTAACAGTCAAAAATTTTGGTATCTCTTTTAACATCGCTTCCAAAACCCATCTTGACTATGCGATTGAGATCTTTGAACGCGTCCGTAACTCCATTCTATCTTCCTAAATAGCAATCGGCAGTCGGGGCGGTTTTTTCTTGCGAAAAAACCTTTCGGCAGTCGGTAAGATGGCAAAGAAGCGGTCAGCCGTCAGCAAAAAAAAAGAAATCTCTTTGTCTTGCCGAAAGCCGATGGAAACCGACAGCCGAAAGCCAATAAAAAATGCGTTTTGCCCGTCCTGAATTTCTCCACTTATTATGGATAGTGCCGCCCGTGACCCTGTTGCTTCTCTTTGGATTACAACAGAAACGCAAAGCACTCCTACGATTCTACCGCAATGCAGACCCGTCGCACCTACGGCGACACAAGGTTCAAGCGGGATTATTGCTGCTGAGTTATTTTCTCCTAACGCTTGCAATCGCGCGTCCGCAGTGGGGTGCCAAGCCTGAACCTGTTGCAGAGCGGTTAGATGTCATGCTTGCATTGGATATTTCGACCAGTATGCTTGCGGAGGATGAAGAATCCTTTCGACGACTGACGCATGCGAAAGAGGTTATATTTTCACTATTAGATGCGCTTGAAGGCGACCGAGTCGGATTGCTCTACTTTGCTGAGGCGAGTTTCGTGGTATGTCCTTTGACGAGTGATACTGCCACCCTCAGAGAATTTTTGGAAGCGATAACTGCCGAAACACTTACCCACAGCGGGACACGTATCCGGAATGCTATTGAGACAGCGACTGTTCGACTCAGTTCAAATCAGAACGATACGGCAGCAATAGGTGCCGATTTCGAGGGACAGAAGGTTCTGATTCTTTTTACAGATGGGGAGGACCACGGTGAAGAGGCGATTGAGGCGGCAAAAACGGCGACTCAGAAGGGCGTTCATATCTATTGTGTCGGTATTGGCAACACTGTCCAATCTGTGCCTATTCCGCTTCCGCGGGACACTGCTACGGAAACTGCACCTTACAAGCGCGATGCCGATGGACAACTCGTGTTAACAGCGTTGGACGAAACGCAACTACGGGAAATAGCCGAAGCAGGTAACGGCAGTTACTATCATGCAAATACCGGAATTGTCCAGCTGGCAGCGGACTTAGCGCGACTCGAAAAGCAGAAGTTCAGGATCCGTTCAGATGGTGAATATGAGGAACGATTTCAGTTATTTCTGGTTGGGGCGTTAATTCTGCTTATCTGTGAGTTACTTCACTTTACGATATGGTCTCGCAAGGTGCGTCCTTAAAAAACTGCCCGTATGCCAAGTTATGCGGGTTCTCATGATCCAAGATTATGCCTTTCTGAGCACCAATCCACCTGGACGGAAACGCATTAAGAGGATAAGGATAATTCCAAAAATAAGATAGCGTGCGCCCCCAAATTGGTACGGGATAATGACGCCCGGTCTCAGAATTTCACCTAACGATCCGAGAATCGCTGCACCCATCATTGCTCCCCTTATACTTCCCATACCTCCAAGGACTACCATACAGAGAATGAGGATTGATTCCCAGAATTCAAAGAAGGGGGCACTAATGTTAACCTGGAATTGTGCTACGAAGCCGCCACCTAACCCGCCGATTGCCGCGCTCACTGCAAACGCCAGTGCTTTATAACGACTGACATTAATTCCCATGCTTTCTGCTGCTTGTTCGTCTTCGCGAATTGCGACCCATGCTCTACCCACACGAGAGTGCTGTAGTCGATAGGTGACAAAAATAACCAAGGTTAGCAGAATAAGAATATGATAGTAGTTGTGCCAATTTTGGTTGAATACAATTCCAAAAAGGGCAGGCGGTGGAATATCACGAACAAATCCATTCGGACCGCCAATCAACCACTGTTCATTTTTCACGATACGAAAAAGCAGTTCGGCGAATCCAAAGGTGACAATTGCGAAATAGTCACCCGTGAGTCGTAAAGTGGGTGCGCCACGCAACAGTCCCCACAACGCGCCATTAATTATAGCGAGGGGTAACGCAATCCAATAAGTCACCCCAAGTCTTGCCATCAATAACCCTGCCGTGTAGCCACCGATAAGGTAAAAACCGACATAGCCTAAATCAAGGAGCCCTGTGAATCCACATACAATGTTCAGTCCGATAGCGAGAAGCATATAGAGATATGCGCGGACAATAATCCGAAGCATGTAATCACCACTTGGGAGATTCAGGTAAATATCGTACTGCGACAAGTAAAGGGATATCGCATCTAAGCCGTACATCAACAGGGGTAGAAAGCAGACAAATAAGCCAAAGATAATATTTTTCGGTGTTAATTTATTTTTCATACTAAGCTCGGTGTCCCGTTGATTTTCCGAACAGTCCGGATGGACGAATAACAATGACTGCGATCATGATAATATAGGCAATCGCTAACCGGTACCCTGAAGATATATATCCGGCACCAATCACTTCGGCGATTCCGATTATAATGCCGCCAAGCATTGCGCCTGTAATGTTACCTATGCCGCCGAGAACAGCCGCGGCAAAAGCTGCTACGCCTTTATAGTAGCCCATTGTTGGCGTAACCACTTCGCGCAAACCTACCATTACACCCGCAACTGCTCCTAAAGCTGAACCGATAATAAACGTTATAGCAATTACTTGGTTTGTCCTGATACCCATCAGATTTGCAGCAACCTGATTTTGCGCGCAAGCCCGCATTGCTTTCCCGATTTTGGTCAGGTAAATTAACCTGTTGAGGGCAATCATTAGAACGAGTGCCAGTGCAATAATAAACACGTCCCGATAAGGTAAGGTTGCGCCACCGGGGAGTGAGATCGCATTTTGACTGAGAAAGATAGCCGGGAGAGCTTCGGTAGGAAATTGAAGGGGCCGGGCTGACCAAATCATTCGTGCCAGGTTTTGCAACGCAAGTGACATACCTATTGCTGTAATCAACGCCGACAAACGCGGGGCATTCCGAAGGGGCCGGTACGCTACCAAGTCCATCAGCATCCCTAATATTCCGCATAGAATCATACTCAATGGCAAGGCTATCCAAAACGGTATACCGAAGACTGTTATAAGCATGAGTGCGATATAAGCACCAAACATGAAGATTTCGCCATGTGCGAAGTTAATCAGCTGGATAATACCGTAAACCATGGTATAACCGACAGCGATAAGCGCGTAAATGCCACCGAGCACCAATCCGTTAATAATTTGTTCCAAAAATTGCGCCATAATTCCCTTCTTTGGGTATTGATGCTAAAGAGGGACACTGGTGCCCCATCCCTACATTGCTGTAAGGGGAAACCCGTTTTACAATCAATCTAATTCAACTCAGCTTCGGACTACAGAACTCCGATACAAAAATCGCTGCACCGAGTCCAAACGGAACCGCAATACACATGGCTAAGGTAGTAACACTGAAAGTGCCGACAATCAGGGCAAATGCACCATATCTTTTGTTGTTCAATTTTTCAGTTATTGAATTAATATTTGCCAACTGCCCATTCTGGCGGATCAACCCTGTCTGGATGGTTTATTACAAATTCACGATATTTTTTCACCCTTAACATAAACAATTCAAATTCAGAGTCGGACATATTATGCTCTGATAAAAACTGTGCTGCCCAAGAAATCTCACTTGAAGGGGCTAAAATAACACCTTCAACATTTAAGGTTGCCCAGAAAAATCTTTTCTCATCCTTAGTTAGGGTAGGTTCTACGACGGAATCAATCGTAGAATCAATTTCTAACGGCACGAAGCCGGGTTTCTCGACAATCTTTTGTAATTCAAGTAGTTGTCGATCCGCTGCAACAAATTGTCCATCTTTCACAATTTTCACGTAAGCCGGTTTATTAACTGTATCACCATTTCTATCAAAATAGGTTAACCCTGTAACGCCTTTGTAGCCTTCCTCAGGCGTATCCAAGGATGCTAAATGGTCACGGATAGCTTTTCGATTCTCTGCAACGGATGCTTCTGAGTTATAGGTTTTTGCAAGAGCGTCCGCAATCATTCCAACAGCATCATACGTCAATGCAGCCCACGTATCGGGTGCCACTCCGTGAAGTGCTTCAAAATTAGTTGCCATCTGTAGTGCGTCTTCTCCAGCTGCCCCAAACGTAAAAGGTGTCGTCAGATAAGATCCTTCTGCGGAGGACCCCGCAATTACGAGAAAATCTGGTGAGTCCACACCATCGGCACCGAAAAACTGTGCCGTAATTCCAGTCTCACGTGCTTGTTTGATAATCAAACCTGCTTCACTATAGAGTCCAGAGACGAAAATAGCATCTGGATTTTTTGCCTTAATACTTGTAAGTTGTGCTTTAAAATCGGTATTATCCCGATCGTAGGCTTCTGAGGCGACGAGGTTAAGTCCAATCTTTTCGGCTTCCTCAACGAATGCGTTTCTTAAACCACGCCCATAATCGTCGTTATCAAAAAAGACAGCGACAGATTCGACATCTGTCAGGATCTCGTCAATATATCGGGCGATGAATTTCCCTTGGAAATCGTCTCGATACAAGTTACGGAATGTCCAGTCGCTTCCCTCGCAAACGCTCACGTTTGTGGAGCCAGGCGACAACTCAACGATACCAGCCCGTTGGTAAATTGGCTTACCCGCCAACGAGCAGGAACTGTTAAAGTGCCCAACAACTGCAAGGATTTGCAAGTTACTGGAAATGCGTTCTGCTACGAGGCTTGCTTCTGCATCTTTTCCTGCATCATCCTCAAAAAGCAGCGTCAACTTCATACCGTTGATTCCACCGGCATCATTGATTTCTTTCTCTTTAAGTTCGGCACCGCGTTTAATCATTTCCCCAAATGCTGCTGCGTTCCCCGTAAAGGGTGCGGCTACAGCAACTTTGAGTTCTTTCTGGGTTTCCTGTTTGTCTTTACTTGCAGGCTGACATCCCCAAGTGGATATAAGCCCGACTATTAATAATGTAATAAGCCAATTTCTCATTTTATGATGTACTCCCTTCATTATGTTGCAAGCCCTGTGCGTTGTTAACCTGAATTAGACCGTTGAAGTTACGTTATTTTATGGCAAAACCTGCCTAAAGTCAATTTTAAATTCCAAATTATCCTCTTTACCGTTTGGATGGACTATCCGAACTTGAGGGACAATAATTCGAATATCTGTGGCAGTCCTCTCAAGTCGGTCGAAAATTAAGAAACCGCTCCGTTTCGCGCCAGAGAACAGCTTTGCGCCTTCAAAGATGTGGTCCTTTATCACGATTCGTCCCAACTCAAGTGCTTCGGTGTCTATGTAAGACTGATAGTGTCCGTAATATGGATAGTAACCGTGAGCAGTAGGAATGTAGGGGTAAGCTCCCACTCCTGTGCTATTATTCGGAAGATTTACGTTGTCATAGAGTGAGTCGAAGTAATCATTAGATAGATTGGCGTATTGCCCGCCACTTCCATCAATAAGGATGGCTGTATCGTCAACCAGAACGCGTCGGTTGTCTCGGTTATGGACTGTAATGTCGAAAACTGTGTAGATGGGTTCAACAGCACCATTTTTCTCAACCCAGAGATAGGGGTTCACTCTCGGATCTTCAGTGAGTGTGAACAGTTCTACTTCATCAAAGGGTTTAATAGTAACGGCAATTCCATTTTTTTCGACAGTTGCTGCTCCCGTCTCTGGGTCGATCTGTGCGTTAAAACGTCCCACAATGGGTTCCATATAGACATCAACTGAGGGCTGCGGTGGGACAGCACACCCTGCCGATAACACCCCTATTAAGAAAAGCATACCGATTCTGCCTATAATCTGATACCGGAAGTGGATACGGTCTTTCGTACGGCTCATCAGTCTCACCCTCCTTTGTTATTATATTTTACGTTGCTTACGTTTTATTGTCAAAGGTTTAAATTTTTTAATTATACCTTGCGGGTAAGTTTCGGTTTTTTGGAGCTTGAGGTATTTCGCTTTCGAGTTGTCCAACAGGTTGTTTTGGACTCAGGTTGCCTTAGACATCTGATTGCTGATGGCTCTTCTAAAATTCCCATTGTAGCAGTGTGACGCGCTGATGCCAGACGAGCATTCCCATTGCTGTGCCAATTGCTGCCCCGGCTATCACATCTGACGTGTAATGTCGTCCGAGATAGATACGCGAAAAACCGACAAGCCCTGCCCCGACGTAGAGCGGAATTCGCCACTTCGGATACCGATATCCTAAAATCGTTGCTGAACTGAATGCCAAGGATGTATGACCTGACGGAAAAGCTGGATTCCCCAAACTCTCATCAAGGGGGCGTTTCCGACCAATCAATTCCTTCATACCAAACGTTACCAACCCAGTTCCGAGGAATGCGGAAGACAAAAGCCTTCCAGTTTCCTGATGTGCCTCATCACCGTAAGCCATAAGGAGAACAGAAATCCCCATAACTGCTCGATAATGCCCCAATTCTGTTATCCCTTCCATGAGTGTCCACATCGGTTCCCGGTATGGCGGCGCATCGTAGATACGATCAAAGAGGGTCTGATCCCATCTCGATAGAAAGTTCTCGGCATTTGCTTCTGATCCTGCTATAATAGTACAGAAAACCAGTGTGCATAGAAGCCATGATTTAAGAGATTTCACTAAGGCGTAACTGGTACACCGATGCTGTGTCATGAACTTGATCCCTTCTATTGTGTTATGTCCGTATAGTTTTAAGTAGCACGCACGTTCGCGTTACAACACCGAAATGGAGAGAATAAAATGCGAATACGCCATACTGTGGTTGAATACGATCTTGAAGAGGCGGCAGCGATGCTCGGAATCTCACCTGCAGACCTCAAACAGGCGGTCAGTACTGGACATCTCCAATATTACTACCGACTCGGTGAAGGTAATTATCGGTTTCATGAGGCGAGTCTCCGTGCCAATAAAGACTTGCTTTCGCAGGAGGACTACCTAACTGAAGTGCTAAGTATGTGTTCATCTTCAGAGACTACCACGGAGCCTGACGCATCGGAAGAGGATCCACCGTCCACGCCATGCGATCCATAACTCGTTCCTGCATCTCTAATTTAATAGGTGTACAATCGGAAGAATCCCAAAGATTGTCTGTTTCTTTTGGATCTGAATTGAGATCGTAGAGTTCTCCACCTCTTGTTCCGTGAGCAACAACTATCTTATGGTGCCTGCTCCGAACCATAGTCGCGTGCGCTGTAGGTTCCCTGTGCCAACCCATCGCGTTGTAATACTCACAATAGACATCATCTCGGTGCGTATCCAGATCTTTTTCCCCTGTGAGCAGAGGCAGTAGGCTTTGTCCTTGCATGCCAATGGATTGCTCTATATTGCTTGCCTGAAGTAGGGTCGGTGCGAGGTCCACCAATTCAACGAGTGCGTCTGAACGCTCGCCGTTGTTCAGCATTCCCGGTCCAGAGATAATCAAAGGAACGCGAATGGCGGGTTCGTAGAAATAAGGTCCCTTAAGGTAAATGCCGTGGTCTCCAAGCATCTCCCCGTGGTCGGATGTGAAAATAATGATAGTGTTCTCACGCTGTCCAGTTTCTTCCAACAAATTTAGTAAGCGTCCAACTTGTGTGTCAATGACATCAATCATTGCCCAATAAGCGGCGCGTATCCACCTGTGATCTGCCTCGCTCATATCCTTGTAGGGGTATCCAGACCTATTGCCGTAGGCACCCGTGTGATCGATCCGCTGCCAGATCGGTTTATCTTCGAGTTCGCCTTTGACATAGTTAGGTGGTGGTATATTGTCGAGTAGATTACGATAGCGTTCTAACGCCGCTACGGGTGGGTCAAATGCGTGATGTGGGTCGAACATATTCACCGAGAAAAGCCAGGGTTGTTTGAATCGTTCCGCGCTTCTGATAAATGACATCGCACGTTCGATGCACCACGTCGTTTGGCTATGCTCTTCCGACGGGATCACCTGAACATGTTTCGATTCTTGGAAGGGCTTACAGTCTCGGCGGAGTCCTTTATCTTGTAGCCACTGTGTGTAGTCGTGAGTGAACCAAGCATCGCTTGGGTCGTGTGACCAGAAGAACTGGTCATAACCGTCATCGATTCGTTGCTCTGTTCCGTCACAAACACTCGGATTGCAGGGTGCGAGATGTAGTTTACCTGCTAAACCGCAGACATATCCGGCATCATGGAGCAACTTCGTCACGAGTACTTCATCTGGTGGGATTGCCTGCCCATTTTGTCTACACCGTGTGGTACGTGGATAGCGTCCGGTGAGAAAACTTGCTCGGCTCGGTGTACAGACGGGACTTTGCGAGTAAGCGTGTTCAAAAAGCACACCGCCTTGCGCCAATCTATCCAAATTCGGTGTTTGGACAAACGGATTACCGTAGCAACCTAATGAATCGAATCGTTGTTGATCGCTACAAATCCAGAGTATGTTCGGTCGATTTTCCATGCATCCTTTGCCAGAGTCATTCAGTTTTCGGAAACCAGCATCGGGGTTACAAACCCCTCCCACAAAAATGATTTGTGACAATTGAATGGCTCTGCATCCTTTGCTCTTGAGACTTGCGCAAATTGGGTAGACGCGCTGAGGAAGCGCGCCTACGGAAAAATGATTTGAAACCTTATGAGCTTCGTTAGTTTGCTTTAAGCCTGCTCCAGGTAGTTGCGAGTTTACCGCGTGCTTCTACTGCTGTGAGCGACGCTCCAAGACCGTCGTTCATAATATCATTGACCTCTTCCTCTGTCAAACCGCGTTTCCAGAGGTTAAAGTCATCCATGAGTCCGGTGAAAGGGCGGTTGTCGTCAATGTTACGGCCGACACGCGCCCCCTGCCCCCAGTCTCCTGCGATAGGTGTGCCGACGCGCGCAGCTTCTTCACCAACATTTTCACCGTTGATGTAAAGCACAGCTAATCCTTCTGCCCGGCTGAATGTTCCTGCATAATGTATCCATTCATTGGCTTTGTTTTCGCCACCCCGGATGTCGAATATCGTTGTGCCGCCCGGACTCCGATTGAGCCAACGATAGTTTCCATCACCGCGTGCTTCTGGGTGTACCAGCCATGTATTATCACCTGCGCGAGCGTTGAAAATTGCCATATCTGTGACGGACTCAACGTTGATCCAGGCGACGATACTCATGCCTTCGGTAGGGATGTCCTCAGCCTCAACAGTGGATCCATCTAAATCCAGAAAACCGCCGGATGCGAATTTGCCGGCTTTCCCGAACTTTCCGTCATCGGATTGTGTGACATCCCCATCGATCTTGCCGTCGTAACCATTTCTGGATTTTTCAACGACGGTATCTCCGTCGAAGTCTTCATAGTCGAAGTACAGCACCAAATCCGGGTCTAAAACATCGGCTGAAAAAACTTCTACCGTAGGCACACAGAGAGTGCCTATCAGAAGTAGACACATAAGATAAGGGGTTAGTGTAAAGTTTCGTTTCATCCTTTGAAATCCTCCTTTAGATGAACCATCTTTCTACTGTTGTATAGCATGTAGCCATTTTCACGGGTTTCGTCTTACTTTGATGCCTTAAGTTTTCCCCAAGCGGTCGCCAATTTACCATGTGCTTCCACAGCAAGAAATGCGTCGACACCATCGTTCATAATGCCATTGACTTCCTCCTCTGTCAACCCACGTTTCCAGATGTTGAGGTCATCCATCAATCCGGTGAAAGGACGTTTGCTATCGATATTAAAACCGACACGTGCGCCCTGGTCCCAGTCTCCTGCGATAGGCGTGCCAGCGCGCGCTTTTTCTTCACCGACATTTTTTCCATTGATGTAAAGTACAGCTAACCCGTCAGCGCGGCTGAAGGTACCAGCGTAATGCTGCCATTGATTTGCCTTGTTATCTCCAGCGCGAATGTCAAAGATAGTCGTTCCGCCCGGACTCCGATTGAGCCAACGATAATTTCCCTCGCCGCGTGCCTCGGGGTGTACAAGCCATGTATTATCACCGGCACGGGCATTGAAAATCGCCATATCCGATATGGCTTCAACGTTAATCCAGGCGACGATACTCATACCTTCGGTAGGGATGTCTTCAGGCTTAACGTTGGGTCCATCTAAATCCAGAAAACTACCGGCTGCGAACTTGCCGGCTTTGCCGAATTTTCCATCATTGGATTGTGTGACCTTTCCATTAATATCGCCGTTGTAACCGCGTCCAGATTTTTCAACGACGGTGTTACCGTCGAAATCCTCGTAATCGAAGTACAGCACCAAATCCGGGTCTAAAACATCAGCTGAAAAAACTTCTGCCGTAGGTACACAGAGAGTGCCTATCAGAAGTAGGCACACAAGATAAGGCGTTAACTTATAAGTCAGTGTTGTAAATATTAGGTTCCGTTTCATTTTTTTCAGATTCTCCTTTGGATAAATCATTTCTTCACTGTTTTACAAAAGCGATTCGCGTATGTTAAAGTTTACCATTTTTCCATTCGGGTCTGCAACCGAAAACCAAAAAAATCTTGATATTAACTTCGCTATGCGTTAAACTGATTTAGGGAGTGAGTAGAAAAAAGTGTCAAAAATAGGACGTTATGAGGGGGCGTAAGGTTGCAAAGTGTAGGAATTATTCCAGCACGCTATGCCTCAAGCCGTTTTGAAGGCAAGCCGTTGGCGAATTTGCTCGGAAAGCCGATGGTGCAGCATGTATATGAAAGTGCCTGCTGCGCGAAAACATTGGATAAAGTTATTGTTGCTACGGATGACCAACGGATCTATGATGCCGTAAGACGCTTCGGCGGAAATGTACAGATGACCGGTCCATGCGCAACAGGTACTGAGCGAGTATCAGTCGTCGCAGAGCGTTTGACCTGCGATATTGTTGCTAACATTCAAGGGGACGAACCGTTGCTTGAGCCTGCACAGATAGACATGATGCTGCAGCCTTTTATTGACAGACCGGCGGTGCAAGTTTGCACGTTAAAACAGAGGGTTGAAACTGCGGTAGATTATCGAGATGTTAACGTTGTTAAAGTCGTTACAGATCTTCAAGGCGATGCGTTGTACTTTTCACGTGCGCCTATGCCCGGGAAGGTCGGTGAGGCAGAGTTACACAAGTTCCCTGTGTATCGGCATGTCGGTTTGTACGCTTACCGTCGAGAGCAACTTCTTGCGTTCACGAGGTGGAACAGTACACCTTACGAACTCGCAGAGGGGTTAGAACAATTGCGTTTTTTAGAGCATGGAGTCCCTATTCATGTCGTTGAAACGGATACGCCCCTTATTGGTGTTGATGTTCCTGCCGACTTGGAGCGGGTGAGACAGATTTTGCAGGCTTCATAAGGAATTTTTCATGACAAAATATATATTCGTAACGGGTGGGGTTATCTCAGGCATTGGCAAAGGAATCACGACGGCATCCCTTGGGAGATTGCTTATCAATCGCGGGTTTAAGGTGATTGTTGTCAAAATTGATCCGTATCTCAATGTGGATGCAGGTGTGATGAATCCATTCCAACATGGCGAGGTTTTCGTCACCCATGATGGCGCAGAAACTGATCTGGATATAGGGAACTATGAACGGTTTTTCGGCATCGATCTGAACAAGTATTCTAACTTCACTACGGGTTCGATCTATAGTGAAGTAATTGCGAAGGAACGACGTGGGGACTACCTCGGTCAAACCGTGCAGCTGATCCCACATATTACTGATGAAATCAAAGGGCGTATTTATCAAATTGGGAAGGATAACGAAGCCGAAATCGTTATTACGGAGATAGGTGGAACGATTGGGGACTTTGAGATGCCACCATTCGTTGAAGCCATCCGTCAGATGGCAGTTGAGGTCGGGCGCGAGAATACAATGTTCCTCCATGTTTCTCTCATTTATACCTTACCTAATGGCGAAAGCAAGAGCAAACCGACACAGCATAGCATTCGTAAACTCCAAGAGTTGGGGGTCCAACCAGATCTGTTGTTGTGTCGTACGAGCCAGTCGCTGGATGAGGCATTTCGCCAAAAAATCGCGCTCCTCTGTGGTATTAGTGAACACTATATTTTTGAAGGGTTGGACACAAAATGTGTAGATGAAATCCCGCTCAATTTTGAGAGACAGGGCATGGGGCATCTCGTTTTAAAGAGACTCGGACTTGAAGCACGCCCACCGATGGATGCTGAATGGAGCGCGATGGTTGAAAAACTCAAAAATCCGAAGCAGAAAGCTCGAGTCGCTATTGTTGGAAAATACACAACTGGCAGTGATGCGTATATTAGTGTACAGGAAGCACTCAAGCATGGCGGGATTGCTAACGAAGCCGCTGTTGAAATTGAGTGGATAGAAGCGGAATCGCTCACAAAACATCCAGACCTTGATAGCGTTTTTCAGAACGCCGACGGAATACTGGTTCCAGGCGGGTTCGGTTATCGTGGGATTGAAGGAATGTTGGTTGCCGCAGGATATGCCCGTGAAAATAAGATACCGTATTTGGGATTATGTCTCGGAATGCAGTGTCTGGTGATTGAGTTTGCTCGACACGTTGCGGAACTAAAAAATGCAAACAGCACGGAAGTAGATGAAGAAACGCCTTATCCTGTTATAGATTTAATGCATGATCAGCGCGCCGTGGCTGATCTCGGTGCAACAATGCGACTTGGACATTATCCGTGCGTCCTTAAAGAAGATACCAAAAGTTATGCCGCTTATCAACAACCTATTATCGTAGAACGACACCGTCATCGTTATGAATTGAATAACCAATATCGCTCGCAATTAGAATCATCGGGTCTCTGTTTTAGTGGATTATCGCCGGATGAAAGCCTCGTCGAAATTGCGGAGGTGGCCGAGCATCCGTGGATGGTAGGTTCACAATTTCACCCCGAATTTCAATCAAAACCGCTTTCACCACATCCGCTGTTCCGAGATTTTATCGCGGCGGTCCTCTCCCACCGATGCCAAGTTAATCACCCGGAAGAGGAAAAGACATCATGAAGAATGCTGCTACAGTACGCTCCCGCGCCTGGTACGGGGACGAAGAACTGACGTTGAATTTTCCCTCAGGTTGGGAGGTAGAGGTATTGGGTCCGAAAGATGCTCCAGTGCTTTCAGATGCCCAAATTGAACGTGCATTTGCTGAACCGATTGGCACACCCCGCATCTCGGAGTTGGCAAAAGGCAAAAAGAGTGCCGCTATTATTGTGGACGATCTAAGTCGTCCGACGCCTGCTGCGACAGTTATTCCGTTTATCCTGCGCGAGTTAGCCGAGGCAGGTGTCCCGAAATCTGAGATTCGGTTTGTCGTTGGCATCGGTGCCCACCGACCTCTTACCGATGAAGATATTGTGAAAAAGGTCGGCGCAGACATCGCTGCTGCGTACGAGGTAACCAATCATAACTTTATGAGTGGGGACCTACGTGCGTTTGGCAACCTTGAGAACGGCACGCCGGTGTATCTCAACGGTGTCGTCGCGGACGCGGATTTTAAAATTTGTCTCGGTGGTATCTATCCCCACAGTTCCGTTGGTTTTAGTGGCGGAGCGAAACTTATTGTGCCTGGTATCGCTGGTTTTACCACAATGTTCTATTTCCATACTTTTCCACCGGGGCGCGGACCCGCTGTGATTGAGGGACAGAGTAGTGAACCTGACCGTCGCGACACTGCCGAACTGGCAGCAGGTGTTCTCGGTCTTGATATGATTGCCAACGTTGTGCTGAATAGCCGCCGTGAAATCTGTGGTCTGTTTGTCGGTGATTTTATTAAGGCGCATCGTAAAGGCGCGCATTTCGCGATGGATACTTATGGGACAGTGATACCCGAAACAACTCGAAAAGACACAGATTTGGTGATCATTAACTGCTACCCGCTGGATGCTGATGCGATTCAACTTGATAAGGCATTGGCGGCTTTAAGCTATTTTGAAGGTGCTTACACGATAGCACTCTACCCGGCAAGCGATAGCAGCTGCTACCACGGGTTGTTTGACCGCATCGACTACGCACGCTATCTTCGGCAACGAGCCGAACAGACTCCACCGGAAGCCCCTACGCAGCAGATCGGACGGCGTGGACAACTCCATGTTTGGTCTGAGCATTTTTTGGCGGACGACTTCTATAAAGAGTATCCGGCATCACTTCTTTTCCGAAATCTTGAGGGTCTAATTGAATCATTCACAGAGAAACTTCCGGGACACGCCAGAGTCGCTATTTTACCTGTAGGAGGAATACAGGTATTAACATAAATTCTCCTCGGTAAAGCACTTAGGCTTGTAATCTGATCGGCTATGAGGGGTTGTAGCATTAAACACCGTTGCGAGAGCACCAATGTTCCTGCAACTCGACAGGACACATCTTCTCTTTTACGCATTCTGTGATCCACAAATGGAGGGCAATTATGAACAACACTGCTACAGTGCACTCCCGTGCTTGGTACGGAGACGAGGAACTGACGTTGAATTTTCCGACCGGCTGGGAGGTAGAGGTATTGGGTCCGAAAGATGCTCCTGCGCTTTCTGATGCCCAAATTGAACGTGCATTTGCCGAACCCATCGGTACACCCCGAATTTCGGAGCTGGCGAAAGGCAAGAAGAGTGCCGCTATTGTCGTGGATGACTTGAGCCGTCCGACGCCTGCGGCGACAGTTATTCCATATCTCCTACATGAGTTAGCGTCAGCGGGTGTCCCGAAATCCGAGATCCGATTTGTTGTTGGTGGTGGTTCACACCGTCCGCTCACCGATGAAGAGGTCGCGAAAAAGATCGGTGCGGATATTGCGTCTGAATATGAAGCGACAAGCCACGACTTTATGAGTGGTGATCTGCGTGCCTTGGGAAACCTTGATAACGGTATGCCGATCTATCTCAACGGTGTCGTTGCAAATGCGGATTTCAAGATTTGTTTGGGTGGCATCTACCCACACGGTTCCGTCGGTTTCGGCGGCGGTGCGAAATTAGTTGTACCGGGGATTGCCGGTTACGCGACGATGTTCTATTTCCACACCTTTTCGCCGGGACGTGGACACGCTGTGATTGAAAGAAAAGGGAGCGAACCCGATCATCGCGATTTCTCCGAAGCCGTAGCAGGTGTACTCGGTCTTGACGTTATCGCTAACGTCGTGCTCAATAGCCGTCGCGAGATCTGTGGTCTGTTTGTCGGTGATTTTGTGCAGGCGCATCGCAAGGGAGCGTACTTCGCTTTGGACACTTACGGCACGGTGATACCGGAGGCAAACCGAAAAGAGACGGATCTGGTTGTGCTTAACTGTTACCCGCTTGATAGTGACCCGATTCAAACGGGCAAGGCGTTGTGGGCACTATCGCATTTTGAGAAGGCACACGGGATGGCACTCAACCCGGCAAGTGACGGCATCTGCTACCATGGTTTGTTTGAACAGATCGACTATGCCCGCTTCGTACAGCAGAGAGAGGAACGGACACAGTCTGAACTGCCTACGCCACAACTCGGAACTCAAGACCAGCTGCACGTCTGGTCGGAACACTTCTTGGTAGACGATTTTTACAAGAAGCATCCGGGCGCGCTCCTTTTTCGAGATCTGGAGCAGTTGATTGCTTTGTTTGCAGAAAGACTTCCCGCACAAGCGAAGGTCGCTGTCCTGCCAGCGGCTGGAATCCAAGTACTCGCAAATGAATCATAAATTAGAAACTTTCTTCCAGAACATTAATACCACCTTAGGTAAGATCGAAACCGGTTTGTTGTGTCTTATTATCGCAATGATGTTGGGACTTGCGGTTCTCAAAATCGTCATGCGTTATGTGTTCAGCGCGAGTCTATTGTGGAGCGATATAATGCTTCAGCACCTAACCCTTTGGCTGTGCTTGTTGGGGGCAGCACTGGCTACTTGCGAAAGAAGACACATCAGCATTGATGTCCTCAGTCGGATATTATCGAAAAGAATCACGCGCTGGAGCAATTTTATTATCGATTGCCTCGCTTTAATTGTCGTTGGGATTCTGGCATATTACGGCTTTGTCTTTCTACATGATGAACAGTTGAGCGATGCTGTATTAATTGGAAGTGTTCCGCTGTGGTGGGCGAAGTCTATTATTCCCTACGGTTTTGTCCTCATCGGCATCCATCTATTCCTCCAAATTGGTATCCATTTAATGGGTGGTGAACAGACACCAAACACTGTCGAAGGAGAATCGGATTAATGGGTTTAATAATCGGCATTGGATTGGTAGGATTCGCGCTTTTCGGCGGTGCACTTTTCGTCTTACTTGGTGGCGCTTCGATTATCGGATACGCTACAGCGGGCGAACCGATTTCAACAATTCTGATTGATTTCAATCGGCTCACACGGAACTCAACGATTCTGATTATCCCTCTCTTTACTTTTGCGGGGTATATCATTGCTGAAGGGAAGGCACCGCAACGGTTGGTTGCGTTTGCGCGAGCGAGCGTTGGTTGGCTACCGGGTGGTATTGCTGTCGTTGTGCTTTTTACTTGTGCGTTCTTTACAACTTTCACAGGGGCATCCGGTATAACGATTATCGCCCTCGGTGGATTGCTCTATCCGATTCTGCGGCAGACGTATAATGAAAAGTTTTCGCTCGGCTTGGTGACGGCTTCTGGGAGTATAGGGTTACTGTTTCCTCCGAGTGTCCCACTTATCCTTTACGCGATTATCGCTCAAGTCCGTATTGATAGGATGTTCCTTGCAGGTATTTTTCCCGGGATTCTGATTCTGGCTATACTAAGCTTCTATAGTTGCGGGTGGAGTCTCTTTAAACGGACTGAGACAACTCCTTTTGATTGGAGAGTTTTCCTGCGAACGCTGTGGGAAGCGAAGTGGGAGATGCTGTTGCCGTTTATTGTGTTAGGAGGCATCTTATCCGGTATTGTTACGTTGGATGAAGCGGCGGCATTAACAGCCATCTATGCCTGTATCGTGGAGTTTGGCATCCATCGTTCCATTTCGTTGAGGATATTACCGCGCATTGTCAAAGAAAGCACGTTGCTTGTCGGCGCAATCCTCATCATCCTCGGTATCGCTTTAGGATTGACAAACTACCTCATCACACTTGACGTGCCTACGATTGTCCTTGATTGGATTCAGTCAACAACCGAAAGCCGCATCATCACACTTATTGGGCTTAATATTTTCCTACTGATTGTTGGGTGTCTGATGGACATCTTTTCGGCGGTGATTATCGTTGTGCCGTTGCTGCTTCCTATCGCTGAACAATTTGGTATTGACAAGGCGCATCTCGGTATTATTGTCTTAACGAACCTTGAAATTGGCTATTTGACACCACCTGTGGGAATGAATCTGTTCATCTCAAGCATGAAGTTTGATCGGTCTGTCCTGCTGCTTTACAGTTCTGTGCTATTGTTCATCGCATTGCTGCTGGTAGCACTTGTATTGGTGACGTATGTTCCAGAGCTGAGTCTGTGGTTACCGAAGGCTCTTGGAAAAACACCGCAACCCCTTTTCTGAACTTATCCTTTATCTGTCAAGATTTCAATGCCGTCCAACCGAGTCTTGTATGCGAGTTAAAATAAATAAGCCTGGCGATAGAATCACCAGACTTATTTGATATATATGCTTTGATGCCACAGGTATGAACACGAATATTCAAGCGTAAGGCTGATTCGGATGCCCTATTATTGCGTCGCTTTCAGTTCACCCCATGTAACAGCGAGTTTTCCCGCCGCTTCGACATCCAAACTGACATCCATCATTTCTTGAATCTCATTTTCGTCGAGGGCACGTTGCCAAAATGAGATTTCGTCGATGATTCCCTCTGCCCCGTTCGTGATTGCGACATATTGGATTGTTTCCCAACCGAATCGCGGTTTTTCGTGAAGGGCAGGGAAGCCACCGGTAATTTTACGGCTGGTTGCTGCCTCTTTCCCGTCGATGTAGATGAACGGGGGCTCACCTGCGAAGTCCCAGGTGACGGCGCAATGGAACCATTCATCTTTTTTGATGACACCTGCGGGGTCGAATTCAATATCTTGCCAGTCGGCATCATCTGCGGCTTCGAAGTAGAAGCCGAAATCTTCGGGATTGATATCGGCGTGATTGGCACCCTTAGAGACAAAGAAGTAGATAGGTCCGAAACTTGCATCAAAAATGCGATAATCCTCGCCGTCTTTACCGTCCCAATCCGGCTTGAACCAGAACAGCAGACTTCCTGCCTCTGTGATAATGTTGGGCACTTCCATGAAAGATTCTGCACCTCTGAGTGAAATTCCAGCAGCATATTTGCCCTCGCCTGCGACCCACTTTGCTGCACCGCTGAACGTTCCATCGTTTCCGTTTCCAGTGCCGTCAACTGCTGTGTTTCCCCTGCCTTCGCCAATCCACAGAAGTATATCCTTATCGTTTGGGATTCCTGCGAATGCAGAAGTGATGACAAATATACTAACGTGAGTTTGATAAATAATTGAAAGTTTTTGTATAAAGAGAACCCCTTTGGTATAATGGAGTTATCACATCTCTATAACCAAAAGGAGTTCTCCGATGAATATCATAACACTTTTCTGC
>Ga0209543_1000036_pt1 | contig 204366 bp, 178 predicted proteins | sample MesohylFT_FD_187296 | JGI IMG/M metagenome (GOLD analysis project Ga0209543, IMG submission 187296) | Host-associated microbial community of the marine sponge Aplysina aerophoba from Gulf of Piran - sponge mesohyl, lysed by freeze-thaw... | ecosystem: Host-associated > Porifera > Sponge >... | reverse complement strand
CCGTGATGTCGAGACGTCGATAGAGATAATGAAACGTTGATGCTGCGGGGGTTTGTTTCATAGTGAACCCGAGAGTTTTTCGCAGGTTTGGGTGGAGGCGTGCCCATTTGGCAATCTGTGTATAGCTGCGTTGTCCACACAGGAGTCCGACAACTGTCAGGGCGAGCATCGAAACTAACGGGTGGCGGCGTCCTTTTTTCTTGCGTGGGTCTGGCACTTCTGCTAACATATCAAGTAAGTGGCAAGACGATTTGCTTGTCATGATTCACCTCAAAAACGTGGTACTTTTTAGGGTGAAGTATAGCAGAAGTCGCGTGAAAAGTCATGCGACTTCTGCTTTTCTAAAAGTATTAACACCTGTGAAAAATATCACACCAAAAACCTACAATTGAATGACCCTGACTATGAATCAGAGATTCAGTTTTCACTGGAACAATTGCCAACTTCTGCCGGGGAGGTCGGCACGAAACACTTCCACATTTCCCCTGTCCGCCATCGTGACGTAACAGGTGCGCCCGTCTGGACCACCGAAAGCGATATTGGAGCAAAGCTTACCCGTTAACGGTACTTCCAACAACACTTCACCTGCAGGTGAGAGTTTCGCGACAGTGCCTTTGCCGTGCCGAGTAACGTAGAGATTGCCTTCAATATCGCACCGCATTCCATCCATACCGAAATCCGGGAACTGAATCAGGAGGCGTTTATTGCTAATCTCCCCTTCAGGGGATAAGTCGTAAGCCCAGACGTTCCGTTGTGCAGATTCGTTGACATAAAGCGCCTTCTCATCGGGACTCACTTCAATACCGTTTGTTGTGCCCATATCCGCTTCCAGTAGTGTTACCTCTCCGTCTGTATTCACTCTCCAGATTTGCCCGGTTGACGCGTTCCAATTCGGGTCACTCGCATAGAGAATATCGTTCGCGCCAATGGCGATATCGTTGGGTTGATTCATTGTCGGTTCGTGTGCATGGATAGTGATGTTCCGCGTGTCCATATCCACTGTGAGGATATTGTGGTTCGTGTAGTCAGCGATGAACATAAAACCTTCGCTGTTGAAACGGATACCGTTGCCAATGCTACCGGTCGGAAGTTCAATAAAAACGCTCGAATCACCGTCGGGGGTTACCTTGCCGATGGTGTGCTGTCGTTCATAGTTAACAGCGTATAGATTTCCCGCTGCATCACAGGCGGGTCCCTCGATTCCTGATGTAAATCCGTTAACGGATGTAAATTCTTGACTGACAAAAAGTTCTTCGTTCATTGACTTTGTGATTCCTCGAATTCAGTTTGCAGTGCAAAGCACGAACACACCGGTATAGGCATGTGCAAAGTTGCGTCCACCGATCGGTGCGAACTCCGAATTTCCGAAAAATCCAATAACGGGGAGTCCCGGAAACTTTTCTTGGATAACACCGATGTCATGATTCGCCGCGCCGTATAGCCCCTTACCACGACCTAAGCAGTTGAAATAGAGCCCGAATGCTGGTGGATGTTGCCGTGTTTTCTCGGCTAATTGTGTGATAATCGCTTGTATTTCGTCTGCGGCGGCGTTCGGATTTCGCAGATGGAACTGCACCAATTGTCCTTCCGTTACTTCCTCAGATACAGCCAGTGCCGCATGCTCCTCATTAATACCGACAAGATTACGAATCAGAAAATCACCGCGGATCGGATTTTTGTTTTCAGGATCCATCGCGATTCCAACAAAAACAGTGCCGCCTGACCGACGAATATCGTCTTGGGTTAGCAGTTGTAACGCCCCTTTAAAGTTTTCCAATGCGGGTTCACCATCCAATTCAAAAATAACGCGCCCCTCCGCTCTTGTGACCTCGCGCGGTTTACCGATGGGTTGACATCCTTGGGCAACGCCGATCTCTGTGTCGAAATCACCCGTTAAGAGGATACCCGTGAGTCCTCCTTCTGTTGCCTCTCCGCCTCTCCAATGATACATCTGCGCCCCTGTTGCATCACCAGAAACAGCGGCACCCACGACAGGCAGTGCGCTCCCATCCTCACCAATATGCGTCACAAGTTCTGCTGGGTTCACGGCTCGAACATCCGGGAAGATTACGAGAAGGGAACCATCACCGAGTGCAGACTGAATGTCTTTTTGTAGCTGATTGCCTACTTCAGATGCCGTGCCTTGCGCGCTCAATGATACTGCCGAAAGTTGCTCGCTACGGATAACCATTACGGCAAGAGCCGGTTCTTCTTCAAACTCTCCCGCTGAAGTCAGGACACTCATCCCACTACATCCGATGAGTTCATCACAATTGGAGTTAGAGTGAACCGCTTGGTACAAGTCCTCATATTCCGTTTGATAGTTGATGGTTGCAAATACGATGGCAAAATCGGCTTTGGCGATACCTGCGTTCCCCATTGCCATCAGTGTTGCGCGTTCCGCGGCTTCCACAGTTGAAAGGCTTTGCGAATGTCCCACACCTACATGAATCATCTGCTCACCTACCTTTTTGCGATAATAATACAGTATCTACGAGAAAAGGTCAACAATTAGCTGAAAAAGGCAGGCAACAAGGCAACAGATTTTTCGTTGACAATCCATGCGGGACGTGTTATTATATTTTTAATTTGACGGAGGACATTTTGAAAAAAATGGGCGCGTTCTGGCGAGCCGTAAGAGACTTTTGGAGAACAGGGAAAGCGGGGGTTGCCCTGTTTCTGGTTTCTCTCTTTGTTACCATCTATGGTTACATTGCTTTAGACTATGAACTAACGAGCGGTTGGCAGGGACACGAATCTGTTCAAAATGTGCTGAAAGATATTTCGGACTTTATTCCCGTTGGTGCAGTATTCGTTGGAATGATAGTGGGAGGCATAGATTTACTCATGTTATTGTCAGATTGGTATTTAGCGAGAAAAGAAAAGCAGATTCAGGCCGCCAAAGCCGAGGGCAAAGCCGAGGGCAAAGCCGAGGGCAAAGCCGAGGGCAAAGCCGAGGTGTATCAAGAGATCGCGGCATGGCATGCTCGTCGAACGGCAACGGAGGCGCGGGGCGAGACATTCACTGAACCGCCTCCTGGTGTGCCACAAAACGGGACTGAATAGGGCTTCTAACGTCAGAGAGTCACCAATTTCTACACGGGCGGCTCTCTTTTGCTTTAGAAGTGTCGGGACTCGGTGCCTTCCCTCAAGAGAACCGAATAATTCTGCGATAATACATTGCATCAAAAAAGCGTATAATGGAGGAAAAGGGATTTGTCAGCAGAACTCCTTAATGGTAGCCAACTTGCGAAGCGCGTCCGGAGCCAGATCCGACGAAAAATAAAAAATCTCACGTTTACTCCAGGTCTCGCTGTTGTCCAAGTAGGCGATGATCCTGCCTCAACACTCTATATCAAGCACAAGCAACGTGATTGTGAAAAGGTGCATTTCCATTCCGAAGTCCATCGCTTATCAGCAGATATTAACCAAGACACCCTGATTGAACACGTTGAAAACCTAAATGATCGAACGGACATTCATGGAATACTGGTGCAAATGCCACTCCCAGAGGGCATAGATAAAGAGGCAGTCATCGATAAGATTAACCCACATAAAGATGCAGATGGATTGACACCAGTCAATTTAGGGAATCTCCTCATCAACCGCGAGGGTGTGACACCTTGTACGCCGACAGGGATTATCCGCCTGATTGAACTGACAGGTGCACAGATTGAGGGCAAACATGCCGTCTGTATCGGTAGAAGTCCGCTGGTTGGTAAATCGGTTGGGATGATGCTGCTGAACCGAAATGCTACCGTTACTTACTGCCATTCCCGAACGGTAGATTTGGCAGCGGAGGTTCAGAAAGCAGACATTCTCGTCGCTGCTGTCGGTAGACCGGAGTTTGTAACTGCGGACATGGTGAAACCCGGTGCTATAGTCATCGATGTTGGAATTAACCATATCAATGGACGTGCCGTCGGGGATGTTAAATTTGAAGAAGTTAAAGAGGTAGCAGGATTTATTACCCCTGTCCCGGGCGGTGTTGGTCCTATGACACGCGCAATGTTATTAGAAAATACTTTGAAATTAGCGATTGGAGGCTAAAATATGGCGTTTCCAGGATTTGAATTGAAAGATAAGGTAATGTTAATCACGGGTTCCGGCAAAGGCATCGGCAGGGGTATCGCGCTCGCCGCTGCACAGATGGGTGCGAAAATCATCTTGAACAGCCGTACTCCGTCCGATCTTGAGGAGGTTGCCAGCGAGATCCGTGAGAACGGAGGTGAAGCGGAGTCGGTCGTGTTTGATGTCAGCGATATGGCACAGATTGCGACAGGCGCACAAGCGGCACTCGATGTTTGGGGTAGAGTCGATATTCTCGTCAATAACGCAGGTACGAACCGTCCGAAACCAGCACTTGAGTTAACCGAGGAGGATTGGGATGCGATCTATGATCTCAATCTTAAAGGACTGTTCTTCCTAACGCAGACGCTTGTGAAACCGATGATAGAGCGGGAGAATGGGAAGATTATCAATATTTCTTCGACAATGGGTTTGGTAGGCGGTCCGTTGCGAACTGCCTATTCAGGGAGTAAAGGTGGCGTTGTGCTGCTAACGAAAGGACTCGCCGTTGAATGGGCACCTCATAACGTCACAGTGAACGCTGTCGCACCGGCGTTTACGCGGACACCACTCGCGGATGTCCTTTTGCAACGTAAGGAATTTTACGAAGACGTTGTTCGCCGTATCCCGATGGGACGTGTCGGTGAAGTGGACGAGGTTGTCGGCGCGGTGCTGTTCTTAGCATCAGATGCGGCAAACTGGGTGACTGGGCAAACAATCGCCGTTGATGGTGGCTGGGTCGCTTGGTAGTTTTCACAGTTCTCAAAATTGCAGGCGCGGTTCAAGCCGCGCCTATTTTTTGTCTACTGTCTCCGAAGACGTTTCAGTGTACTCGGTGGACTTGAAGGGATAAGGATCGCTCCAGAATTTGAGACCGAGGATCATATTACCCTTAAAGTCAAGTATAAGTAGGCAACCTTGACTCCTATCACTTAGAGGATTTCCGGGATATTTTTAGGTTTTAGCACGTAGGTCCCTTACAACCAATGCGGAAATGCTACGTGCTGGTGCTCATCAACTTTGACACACAACCGGTTTTCGTTCCACATAACACCGCACAACATCAATAATGAGTGCAATATCGTTCCGCGCAGATCCCAATGCAGTATAACAGGGTTCACCTTCTATGATACACGCATGGAAATGACGCAGTTCCCGTACAAACGCGCTCTCCCATTCGACAACCGGTGTCTTGCTATAGGTTGTGCCGTCGGGATCTATCCCGTGTATCGTTACCTCCGACAAGATACCGCGTGAAAAACCGGTCGGATAAGATACGATCACGCGTTTGGTGTCGCCGTAGATTTCCAGCGTCTCTTTAAAGTCCCAAAGATCTGGGAGATCCACCCATGTCGCGACACAGCGCGCGCCATTCGGATAGCCAAACACGATCGTCACACCGCGTCCATCAGACCAGACTTCCGCGCTAACTACCTCACTCGGCGAACCGAGCATCACCCGCAAACTGTAAATATCGTGAATCATGCTACCGGCAAGCAAGTAGAACACTCGTGCTGCTTTGCTTTGGATACCGCTTTCGAGTCCGGTTTGCGATAACAGGTCACCAATAGCTTCTGCCTGTGCTTTTTCACGTGCGACCCCAGCAGGTTTAAAGGCATCCGCCGGAACATCGTCGAACCGTTCGACATCAAATTGGCTCAGATGTAAACTATTATTCGGGTGGAGATGGTTGATCTGCACAAATCGGTAACTTTCCATTGCGTCTACTTCGAGCTTGGCGAGTTGGAAAGCCGGATCATGTACCTTCATATATCCAGCTTGTGCGACGGTGTCTGCGTCACGTTGTGCGGCGAGCATGGCATCCATTTCTTGAAGTGAAAAACAGACAGGTTTTTCTATAAAAACATGCTTCCCTGCCTTAAACGCCGCGAGTGCGACTTCCGTCTTAGGATCGCCGTGGCAAAGCAGAACAGCATCCACATCTGTGCTTAGCAACTCATTGTAATCTGTCACGAATTTCGGAACATGAAACCGCTTTGAGACGGCTTGTGCAGCACTACGCGAAAGATCACAAACAATAGACACCTCAAATTCTCGATGAAGTGCGGTAAGATTGGGGAGGTGATGTACTTGTGCGATTGCACCACATCCGATAACACCTATCCGTATACGACTCATATCTTTTAGCCTCCAGTAGATACGCTTTCTATATACGCTTATCGTATCACATACACGAAATAGGTGCAATGTGTAGTTATCAGTTGTCAGTAATCAGCGGTCAGCAGTTGGGATTCAGAAATTTTTCCTACGGAAAGATTCAGGTAGAGGGCGGTTGACAATAAACACGAAATATCTCATAATAGACGCAACCAAATCACCGATAAGATGGAGGCATAAATATGGACATGGCAACAATTCCTTGGCAAATGGTACTTCTGTGTGGGTTGTCTGTATGCGTTGGATGGGGGATACGTGGCAACTTCGGACATGAATACGGTGCGGCACTCGCTGGCGCGCTCGGAGCGATGGCAATTGCCTTACTCTCTGGAAGAGAGGATTGGTGGCGGCATGTTCACTACTTCGCGTTGTTCGGTGCCATCGGTTGGTCCTTCGGTGGCAGCATGTCATATATGATGGTCGTTGGATATAGCCATTCATCGCACTCACGGACAGTGTTTTACGGGTTTGCGAATCTGTTCGCTATCGGTTTCCTGTGGGCGGCACTCGGTGGTGCTGGAACCGCGCTGCCTGCATTCCTGACGCATAGCCAATTGTCTTTGCTCTTTACGCCGATCGCGGCAGTCTTTATCGGTTGGTCGCTTCAGGCAGTGATTATCGATCGGGTGCTCGCGCCAAAACGGATGCAACGGCACGAAAGTCCACTCTATTGGTATGACACAGATTGGGTGTCTGCACTGGTCGCAATCGTCGCGGCACTGATTGTCGCACTCTTCCGCGGTGGTTTGGACATGGGCACGAACCTCGTCTTATACCTGGGTATCAGTTGGTTCGTCGGATTTTTGTTCCTGGTAAACGTCTGTCGTCTCCGTATGACACCGCCGCGTGGGGACAACTGGGCAGGTTGTGTCGGTATGGTTATCGGGATCCTGGGATACTGTTCGCGTTATGAACTCAGCGGTGTTGCTTTCGCTACGCTGATGACAGGTTTCGGAGGCGGTATCGCGTTTTCATTTGGACAATTGCTGAAGCTCATCTTCATCTGGATCGGTAACCGAACGAATTGTCACACGAATTGGCACAGTGTTATGGAGCAGACACAAGGCTTTCTATTCGGACTTGGGATTGCAATACCGTTTGGTCTCCTTCTCAACCGAGCACCGCTGTTAGAAACTGACTCGAATCTCCCGCAGTGGATGGAAATATTCGCTGTGTTCTGTGTGCTCATCGCGTTGACGTATATCAATTACCGGAAAACGGCAGGGACATGGGTTGATTTGGTCGAAGGCTTACCGGAACGGTTTTTCGGTTTGCCCGTTGTCGGTTGGTTTCGGCATTCGAGAGGATGGATAGGTTGGTTTGAACTCTTCTATATCGGTCTCGGTATCGCCTGCGTATGGCTTCTGTCGGTACACTTCCGCGAACCGCTTGCCTTTATCCCGACAAGTTGGTTAGGGAAGGGGCAATTGCTCTACTTCGTATTTCTATGGTGGATCGTTATCTTCAACTTCGAGCGCGCCTTAGTCGGTTTCAGTCCACACCGACTCGTAACGGAAGGCGTGATTACACTCAACGCGATTATCTGCACCGTCCTGATGGCACTGGGTCCACTATCTGTCCCGAAACAGACAGGAAGTCTCTTTTCGTTCACTGAATGGGTTGGACAGACATTCATCTGGGGTATCGTCGTGCTGGTAGGATCGACGGTTGTTTTCTGGGGACTGAAGCATGTGCTTTACGGAAAGGCACACGCTCCGGGTGCGTCGCTCCACATCCGTTTCGGACCAGATTCCAATGCCCCGAGGGAGAAGCCAAAGGCGGGAAAACAGCATCCGTAGTGAATTTGCTGTCAGCATTCAGAAGGCAAGGTTAGGGGAAAAAGAAACGCCCTATCAAAAACCCCAAGCAAAAACACCTCGCCAGTGAAATTTTAGCCGTGTTTATGCCGTTGACGATACACCTGTCCGCCCTTGATAACGACGACCGGTTCCAATATCTGTTTGCCGACTCTAACCTGATCGTGGGCATCTACGAGCTGGAATTCACCCTCGCGACGTTCAAAAATCACCGCATCTCCCCACGCATCGACAGCCAACGTACCAACCTGTCCCGGCATCAGGATAGTTTCTGCGGGAATACTTGTGACTTTCGCCAAAGCATCATCAAGCGACATACCAAGATACAGGAATTTGTTGACGACATTCACGAGATCGTAGACGGGACCGTGAACATTATAGATGTGCAGGTCGGACGAGATTGTCGTCGGTTCAACACCTTGTGCCATCGCATTCTGAACGACATCCCAACTGAAAGAGCCTGCGCCGTGTCCAACGTCGAAGATAACGCCGCGTTCAATCGCGGCATGGACGGAGTCCCGAATCCTGCCGTTTTCGTCCAAGATGCCGCACGCCATATCGTGGAAGCAATGCGTTAGAATGTCACGCTCACCCATCAGTGCCAATATATCGTCTATAGACTCACACCAAGCGTCTTGCGGATGAACCATCAGGGGTAACCCTGCGGCATCGGCGGCTTCGCGCGCCCTGTGTAACGGCTGCATTTTCGCTCTCGCACCAACAATAGTCTCCCGCGTCAAGCGTACTTTGACACCTAAAATGATGTCGCGGTGTTGCTCAATCATTCGGCATGCTTTTCCGACATCTGCATAGTCAGGGTTTTCCAATTCCCCGATTTCTTGCGTAAGCATGCCTTGTGAAGATATGTTCAACTGCGCGAGGATGCGTGTATCGCTTACGTCAATAACGTATTTACGGAAACCGGGGAACGTGTCCGCTCCCGCTGAACCCGCATCAACGACTGTTGTTGCGCCGCGTGCTAAGCACGTAGGATCCGGTTCAATTCCGAAATGGCTTACGCCGTAGAAGACATGTACGTGTAAGTCGATTAAACCAGGTGTGACGAAACACCCTTCAGCATCCAATACTTCCCGTGCTTCAGAAGTCGGTATATCGTCGCTGATCGCAGAGACGCGTCCATTCGCAAATGCGATGTCTTTGCGCGCGTGGATGCCCTGTGCAGGATCAACAACAGTTCCGCTTTTAATGATGAGATCATAGTTCATAAGCTTAAAATGTGCTTTCACGGTTTGTAATCGGACACCATCGTGCCATCAGTAAGTAGTCAAACAATGCTGACTCTGCTTCTGGGGTGTCGATTCGTTTTAAAGCTAAGACAGCGTTGTCTCGGACGTACCGATTTTCATCACTGAATGCCTTTGCTAATACTGGAACAGCGTCGCTTGATGCGGGTCCAATCTGTGCCAATGCTAATGCGGCTTCAAACCGCGCTTGATCGTCCTCATCACTTGCGACCATATCTGTCAGGACAGGCACAGCAGGAGCGGCAACGGGTCCCAATCCACCGAAGGCTTCGGCGAGATAACGACGCACCTCAACACATTCGTCTTTCGTGCGTTCCATCAATGCCGGGATAGCGGATTCCGTAGGATTCCCGATTTGTGCCAAAGCATAAGCGGCTTCAATGCGAACGGCATCTTCGGTATGTTGCAACGCTTCGCTCAACGCAGGAACAGCGGATTCACCGACCGCCGCTAATGCATACGCCGCCATTCGCCGCATAATTGGGTCTTCCACACCGAGCGTTTCAATCAGTTCGGGAACAGCCGGTACACCAATTGATCCAAGGGCATACGCGGCGTTCAAGCGGACAGGTTCATAAACATCACACAAGGCTTGGATGAGGAGTGGAATCGCCTCTGCTGCAGATTCACCTAACCTCCCTAAGTCGTCAGCGGCACGGGATCGGACAGCGGTGTTGTCATCACCCAATTTGGCAATGTGCAGTGCCAAGTTTCCATTGGAAATCGACTGTGCTGAATGTCCGTTAGACTCACCCGCCATCCAATTCCAGACATGTCGCCATGTCCCTTGATGCGTCAGGGTTGCTGAATCAACATCTTTTAGTTTCCAGTGCGGATCCGTTACATTCCACTCCGGTTTCTGCGGCGCGTCCATCCGAACGAACTGAAACTTCATCATGTAGCGTGTTTTATCTGTCAGGTTTGCCATGGCGCGATGCCATAGGTCGAAGTGGATAATCGTTAGGGTGCCTGCTTCTCCACTGAGTGCCAATTCACCATCGTTATCCTTAGTGATACGCGTATCGTAGTACTGCGTTCTGGGTAAGACAGCCGAGGGCCCGATTTCGAGGGGTGAGTCCTGCGGATAGTAGAACGCCATCGCCCAGCGCGGACAGTGGTGCCGGACTTTATGATAGCCCCAGTAACTATCCTTATGAAATCCCTGCCCATCGCTATGAGGACGATTCTGATGGGGATGCCGATGGGAATGCATGGCATAATTCTCGCCTAAAATACTCGTAAACGCGCCACGGACAGCGGGTTCTTCAAAAACGGCTTGCAATTCAGGGACGCGTGGCAAAATATTGTTCCCCAAATTTCCCTCTTTCGCCGTGAGTTCCTGCGTTTTTCGGTAGATGGTTTCATGGAAACTGCGCGGCAGATCGGCTTTTATCGTGAGATGTCCATTCACAATAAATTCCCGCATCTGCGCGTCAGTCAGTTTATGGCTTTCCTTTAGCTGTGAATGCGTTCGCATGGTCAAGTCTCCCTTTGCTGGAAATAGAGCAGCCTCTATTTTAGGGGTATTTAACTATCAGTCAGTTGTCAGGAACCAGAGATCCCTCCTACCAGAGATCAAACATTCCTAACCTATTTTACTTGACACGAATTAATTTGTCATCTATTTTATTTTCGGTATCCGTCGTCAGCTATCAGTTACAAGTTGTTTTTGACGGTGTCAGAATCCTCTCTAACCGACGAATGACAACCTTACCTTTAGGAGTCAGAATTCGGAGATCCTTCATACCGGAGAGCTGAACGTCTCCATTCAAGATGCTGAATATGTCGGATAGTTGGCAGAATGGAAATGGAAGATAGGAAACTCACTTCTTAAGAACCATTGATCCCAATCGAAACTCTCAAGTAGCCCCTTCCGTAACACTCGCGGATCTTCCATACCTTTGAGCCCCTGAAAGTTTCAATTCCCTTCAAACGGGAAAGCGCATTCAAAACAGTAATCAGCTATCAGCCGTTAGCAACCAGAAACTCTCTTACTGATAGCCGACGGCTGACGGTTTCCGACTGCCATTCCTCATTCCCTTCAAACGGGAAAGTGTATCCAAAAAATGGTGATAGGTATATCTGTATTGAGAAAAAGACGCAGTTTCAATTCCCTTCAAACGGGAAAGTGTATCCAAAGAGGAAACAGGTAAGACTGAAGACGAAATGCTAACAGAGTTTCAATTCCCTTCAAACGGGAAAGTGTATCCAAAGAGGAAACTTTGAAATTTACATAGCCAGTAAAAATATAGGTTTCAATTCCCTTCAAACGGGAAAGTGTATCCAAAGGACGTAGACGAAGAAGGCGGTTATTACGACGACGACGAGTTTCAATTCCCTTCAAACGGGAAAGTGTATCCAAAGCCCCTACGTTTCTTGCGAGTTTCATAGAGCGAGCCGTTGAGTTTCAATTCCCTTCAAACGGGAAAGCGTATCCAAAGGATATGACCAAAGCTTGAGAAGTAGTTTAACTTATCATGCGTGTTTCAATTCCCTTCAAACGGGAAAGTGTATCCAAAGTCAGATAATGCTTGACGAGATAAACCATTTCTATAGAAACGTTTCAATTCCCTTCAAACGGGAAAGTGTATCCAAAGTTTATCAAACCGTTCATCGCCCACGTAGCGAAGACTTTGTTTCAATTCCCTTCAAACGGGAAAGTGTATCCAAAGTGAAAACCGGCCAGAACCCGACGGACACCGCGTTTAGTTTCAATTCCCTTCAAACGGGAAAGTGTATCCAAAGCACTCAACCAGGCGATCGATCAAGCACCCCCATAAAGTTTCAATTCCCTTCAAACGGGAAAGTGTATCCAAAGGGCTGGAACGGTCCCGACAGAGTGGCACCCGACATCGCGTTTCAATTCCCTTCAAACGGGAAAGCGTATCCAAAGAAAAATGAGAATGTTGTGTGTTTTACTGATAACTGTTTCAATTCCCTTCAAACGGGAAAGCGTATCCAAAGTCTTTTTATCTGATCAATCTTAGTATAAGTCCCCAGTTTTTGTTTCAATTCCCTTCAAACGGGAAAGCGTATCCAAAGTAGATTAGTAAATACGAGGTTAGCAAATACCTAAAAAAGTTTCAATTCCCTTCAAACGGGAAAGCGTATCCAAAGATGGTAATGGACTATGATGTGCCATCAGAAGAAGAAACGTTTCAATTCCCTTCAAACGGGAAAGCGTATCCAAAGTTCTCACGAGTGATGCATACAAGCAATGCGTGTTTAAGTTTCAATTCCCTTCAAACGGGAAAGTGTATCCAAAGTGCTACTGATAACGCTTTCAACGACAACTATTTCGAGTTTCAATTCCCTTCAAACGGGAAAGTGTATCCAAAGGCATCACCCTCGCCCTCTGCCCACGAGTTGAGGAGGATAGTGTTTCAATTCCCTTCAAACGGGAAAGTGTATCCAAAGACACACCGACCTCCTTGAATTTGGTGACAGTCCCAACACGTTTCAATTCCCTTCAAACGGGAAAGTGTATCCAAAGTAAAAATGGAAGTAACACCACGAAACGAAAGGGCTGTGAAGTTTCAATTCCCTTCAAACGGGAAAGTGTATCCAAAGTTATCTCTCTCATTCAGAGAAAAGATGATGTATTCGGGTTTCAATTCCCTTCAAACGGGAAAGTGTATCCAAAGTTTTTCCCTATTTTGTTGGACGTCACATTTCACAAGTTTCAATTCCCTTCAAACGGGAAAGTGTATCCAAAGCCGAAGACGACCGCAGTAAAGTGGCACGTCAGGTAGCGTTTCAATTCCCTTCAAACGGGAAAGTGTATCCAAAGAAATAAGGACAAAAAGTCCTTTGAAAAGAACTGGAAGTTTCAATTCCCTTCAAACGGGAAAGTGTATCCAAAGGTCGTGTGCATGATGATACGATCCGTACCCAGATACAGTTTCAATTCCCTTCAAACGGGAAAGTGTATCCAAAGAGGTATCTTTAACCTTGTTGCCTTCTGGACGGTGGTTTCAATTCCCTTCAAACGGGAAAGTGTATCCAAAGAAAAACATCGGCGATCATCACTTCGAGTGCTATATCAGGTTTCAATTCCCTTCAAACGGGAAAGTTCATGGAAAGTCTCTCATAAGGGGGGACACAATGGATAGAAACGAACGATTACGTTTCAATTCCCTTCAAACGGGAAAGTTCATGGAAAGGTATTGGTACCCCGATTTTCCTTATGCGCATTGGCGCGTTTCAATTCCCTTCAAACGGGAAAGTTCATGGAAAGCAATCTACAAAGGCGATGCTAAAACATCCGTAACTTAGTTTCAATTCCCTTCAAACGGGAAAGTTCATGGAAAGTTCGGCGTTGAAGTTTGCCGGGGTTGTCGCGATTATGTTTCAATTCCCTTCAAACGGGAAAGTTCATGGAAAGCGAAAGCGTCAAGGTTCTTACAGGAGCGCAACGAGGAGTTTCAATTCCCTTCAAACGGGAAAGTTCATGGAAAGCGAAAGCGTCAAGGTTCTTACAGGAGCGCAACGAGGAGTTTCAATTCCCTTCAAACGGGAAAGTTCATGGAAAGGGTATAAGAGATACCGCAATGGTAAACCCCGTGCCTCCCGAAGTTTCAATTCCCTTCAAACCGGAAAGTTCATGGAAAGTCCAATAGACGCGACATCGAGTGGCTTGCGGCGTTAGAGAACAGGTTTCAATTCCCTGCAAACGGGAAAGTTCATGGAAAGGTTTGAATACAATTACGACAGAGTTCAAATCCTCGGTTTCAATTCCCTTCAAACGGGAAAGTTCATGGAAAGGAACACGGATCTTCACCGGTGGAGATTATGATTTTTTGTTTCAATTCCCTGCAAACGGGAAAGTTCATGGAAAGGGTGGTGGGCATTACCGAGCAACAAACTGCTAAATGTTTCAATTCCCTTCAAACGGGAAAGTTCATGGAAAGACCGCTATCGCCGTCGGAAAAGCGATCGGGCAGCTACGTTTCAATTCCCTTCAAACGGGAAAGTTCATGGAAAGACCGCTATCGCCGTCGGAAAAGCGATCGGGCAGCTACGTTTCAATTCCCTTCAAACGGGAAAGTTCATGGAAAGTCAAAGATAGCAATCTCCAGTCTGTTTCGGCCTTCTGGGAGTTTCAATTCCCTTCAAACGGGAAAGTTCATGGAAAGTTACCAAGCGAAACTCTTAGTGAAATCACTGAAAAAGGTTTCAATTCCCTTCAAACGGGAAAGTTCATGGAAAGTTGCGGTTGCTGAAACCTTGATGATTTTCTGATGTGGTTTCAATTCCCTTCAAACGGGAAAGTTCATGGAAAGTAAGCATGTCGCTTTTAGCATTGAATACGGATGTTATAGTTTCAATTCCCTTCAAACGGGAAAGTGTATCCAAAGAAATCTAATGGTTTAGCACCTGCGTTTAGACCATCTAAAGTTTCAATTCCCTTCAAACGGGAAAGTGTATCCAAAGTGTACTTCGGCAACACTTTCACATGACTCTACTGTTTCAGTTTCAATTCCCTTCAAACGGGAAAGTGTATCCAAAGTTCACATTCCAACGCAGCGGGTGGTTCACATAATGGAGTTTCAATTCCCTTCAAACGGGAAAGTGTATCCAAAGTTCAATAGCGACCGCAGTTACTGGTTTCGTTGGAGTGTTTCAATTCCCTTCAAACGGGAAAGTGTATCCAAAGGTGATCCCGAAACCCGCCATCTTCCCAACGGTAACGCGTTTCAATTCCCTTCAAACGGGAAAGTTCATGGAAAGACAAATGCGGTTGCGATCGTTGGGAAACAAGACGATTTTGGTTTCAATTCCCTTCAAACGGGAAAGTTCATGGAAAGTTGACGAGATGCTTGCGGACTACGCCATCAAAACCGTGTTTCAATTCCCTTCAAACGGGAAAGTTCATGGAAAGTCGGGATGGTATGCCTTATCGGTTGCACGCTCTCATAGTTTCAATTCCCTTCAAACGGGAAAGTTCATGGAAAGCGCTACGCGGACTTTACACAGATGCCGTCCTTCTGATGTTTCAATTCCCTTCAAACGGGAAAGTTCATGGAAAGTATCCAGCAGAGAGCGTGCATATTATCGTGAATCTGAAGTTTCAATTCCCTTCAAACGGGAAAGTTCATGGAAAGAATAAAATCGTGCCCTCAGCACTCTCAGACATCTATGTTTCAATTCCCTTCAAACGGGAAAGTTCATGGAAAGGAAGGCAACGCCAAAGGAACGGGCATATAAGCGTCTGTTTCAATTCCCTTCAAACGGGAAAGTTCATGGAAAGATTATAGAGGCGTTGCACTATGAGAGGACTACACCGTTTCAATTCCCTTCAAACGGGAAAGTTCATGGAAAGGAATAAATTTGATGCTACACAATTCAAACTTATGAGTTAGTTTCAATTCCCTTCAAACGGGAAAGTTCATGGAAAGTCTGAAGAAGTTTTTGCATAACCCTTACTCGTTTGAACAGTTTCAATTCCCTTCAAACGGGAAAGTTCATGGAAAGTTTTCAAAGATTGGAAGTACTGGTACGCCGCAGATTATCAGTTTCAATTCCCTTCAAACGGGAAAGTTCATGGAAAGGAGGCTTCCGAGGCGCCCACCTTCACACCCGATATAGTTTCAATTCCCTTCAAACGGGAAAGTTCATGGAAAGAATGTTATCAGCGTCAATGCGAAATATGGCATACCCGACAGTTTCAATTCCCTTCAAACGGGAAAGTTCATGGAAAGCGAGTCAAATCGAACCGAGATTCCCAACGCGAAGCAGGTGTTTCAATTCCCTTCAAACGGGAAAGTTCATGGAAAGTGTTTTGAAAGTATTGAAGATACAATAAAATCGACTAAAGTTTCAATTCCCTTCAAACGGGAAAGTTCATGGAAAGAATACGATTCGGTTCACCAAAGAAGCCGACCTGATCCAATAGTTTCAATTCCCTTCAAACGGGAAAGTTCATGGAAAGTGATTATGGCTGGGTGTCTCGTGAGAAAAGTGTGTATAGTTTCAATTCCCTTCAAACGGGAAAGTTCATGGAAAGACTCCAACAAGTTGCGGATGCTGTCTATGCTGGCATCGAAAGTTTCAATTCCCTTCAAACGGGAAAGTTCATGGAAAGAACCCCACCCATGCGATATCCGGCAGCGAAAGATCCTGTTTCAATTCCCTTCAAACGGGAAAGTTCATGGAAAGTAGACGAAATCTATGAGAGAAACGACCCGGATAACTACATTTCAATTCCCTTCAAACGGGAAAGTTCATGGAAAGGTGAGGCACACCGCGGCATTTCACCGACTTACTTCAATTTCAATTCCCTTCAAACGGGAAAGTTCATGGAAAGTGCAGTCCCGTCCGCCGATCCCGCATCCGCCAATACGCATTTCAATTCCCTTCAAACGGGAAAGTTCATGGAAAGGATAGGAGATTTTATCATGGCACGGAAATATACGGACACTATTTCAATTCCCTTCAAACGGGAAAGTTCATGGAAAGTCTATCCGCCGCTATGTGCAAAACGCCATGACGCAAATTTCAATTCCCTTCAAACGGGAAAGTTCATGGAAAGGTCAATCTATGAGGTTCAATCATGACAAATGAATTAGATTTCAATTCCCTTCAAACGGGAAAGTTCATGGAAAGGCAGGTATCGAGAAGAACAGTGACGGTTACATTTGTGTATTTCAATTCCCTTCAAACGGGAAAGTTCATGGAAAGGGGAGATTTATGACGAGTTACCCAGTCACCTTAAAGACTACTTCAATTTCAATTCCCTTCAAACGGGAAAGTTCATGGAAAGGTAAAAGCATTGAGACAGATACGAAACGACTTGATTCATTTCAATTCCCTTCAAACGGGAAAGTTCATGGAAAGGTTTACAGAAAGTTTTACATTACGCTCGCGATACTTCTATTTCAATTCCCTTCAAACGGGAAAGTTCATGGAAAGGTTGGTGCTTTAAGAACCCCGAATACGCAAAGCAACCTTATTTCAATTCCCTTCAAACGGGAAAGTTCATGGAAAGGTCACCCGATACCGACAAGAGCGTAGTATTATCCAATTATCATTTCAATTCCCTTCAAACGGGAAAGTTCATGGAAAGGTAACAATAGGCGGACGACACTACTTTAACGGAAAATAATTTCAATTCCCTTCAAACGGGAAAGTTCATGGAAAGTCCCGGAACAGACCTTGACGATATTTTGATTGCTGAATTTCAATTCCCTTCAAACGGGAAAGTTCATGGAAAGGGGCATGTATTTTCGAGCCAGTCACCACAAGACTCCGCACACCTCAAAACTGTCCGCGATCCCCACAGGGCTTTTTTCACATATACACTCACCCCGAAACTCCTACAAACCCTTATGGACACTGACTCGCGAGCGATTCTGAGACCGGAATGGCGTAGAACCCTGTCCACGTCTATACTTTTCGGCAATTTTCGCTAAGACACCAATATGTCTCTCAATCGCACATGGTATACTTATGATACCACAAACGCGGCGGTGTGTCAAATCTTTTTCCTTGGTTGCTTGGCAATACATCCTGATGCCATTTGGCATCCATACTTCTACTTCCCTATCAGCTCAAAGCCCGCACACCCACGCAGTGCGGGCTTGTCTTTTAGGAGGGGCGAGGGCTTTTTTCCTGTCCTTCCTGCTCGTGTCCGATGCGATATTGACCAAACCCAAACGCCGTGTGATGCCCGATGTGCAAATGCTCACCGAGATAGATAAACGGTAGGAACGGGGTCAAGTCGCCTTCAAACCGAATCTTTCCGAGGAACCCGCCCATGGGGACGGAGGCTTCTTTGCGGTGAGAGTAGCGGTCCCGTCGAAACCACTGTAGGTGGGATATATGTGTGATGGAGCGGGCTGCTTCAATCAAGGCGTGTGCATCCACGTCCAGGTCTTCTCCGCAATGACAGAGACTCAGGAACCGGATCCGCCGCAAGAGGTTGCGGATGAGGGTTTCAAAGGTCAAATGGCTTGTCCAACGTCCGTTGACCTTGATACTGGTGGGTGTGAGAAACGCCAATTCAATCTTGTCTGTGAGGTGGGGTGCAGCGTCTATCACATCGCTGGGGCGTAGCACGATGCCTTCCTCTGAGAGCATTTCGGTTTCTGCCGTGTAAATTGTCTGGCTGGGTTCGCGGGCATCGGTGGGGAGGCTCTCGACCGTCGTGAGTTCGCACCGTCCGCGTTCGTTTCGGAGACCGATCCGCTGTTCTGCCATCCGATAGAAGGCAAACACTATCCACGGCAATACCTCGATTGCCTCGCCGATGAGGACCAAGTTGCAGGTGAAGGTGTCGCCAGGGACGTAGTTGCGGGTGTCGGTATGCGGCGGCTCCAGCACGAACGGGTGCGGTGCGAACGTCTGTCCTCGGAGAACCGGGCTGTCCTGTGGGACTGGTGTTTCAAAGCATTTGGAGTAGACGCATCTGTCTGGGAATTCGCAATGCTTTTCGCACTGTCCGTCCTGCCCGATGCACGCGACATGCCGGAGGATGTATCCGAACCTCCCGCGGAAGACGTTGCCTTTGTATGCGGGCATCTTCAGCGGTTCCTGGACGGTGTAGGTGAGGCGGTATCTGGCGAAGCGGAAGTTTTGGAGCATGGTGGTGTAAGGTTTATCGGTGTTGAAAACCACTTCTACAAGGTTTGCTGGGTTTTGCTGATGCTCTACCCTATGTGATCTTATTTTGTTTGCCTGACAAATTTTTCAAAATCGCTAAAAAGCTCTTCAATTTCCCTAATGGCGTCAGTAGCACTTTTGGGATTGTACCGCATGCCGCAATGTGCCAAATCGTTTCGGAGGCCAACACACCGATCCCAAAGTTTAATAGCCTCCTGATCTGCTGGACTCAGTGCTTTAGCAAGACCTGCTGCTAATGGAGAACCTTTCTCCCTTGCGCGTTCGTTAAGATTCTGTTCAACCCGATTCCTATTGTCCATATTTAACCAATTTTCAGTATCTTCAAGGCATTTCCATGAAATCAACCATTCTCGCATTAAAGTAATCGCCTGAAGATAATGTTGATTTTCAACGTACCATTTGATTTGCAGATATTGTGCCCTAAGACTGGATTCCGGATTTTCAGATGAATTATACACTGCCATTCGCTGATAACTTTGCTTCAACTGGTCTATTAACATTTGAAAAGGGGGAGCTTCGGGTGAATCAAAGTTTAAACCATTGAAATTAAATGCTGCGTTTTGCGCTTCAAAGGTTCTATTTGTGAGGAGAGCATTAGACAGATTAGCAAGTGCTGCTGCGATATCCTTTTGAACATTTAGGTTTGCAATAGAGCGAGCATCTCCCGAGTTTTGGAATACATTGACAGCATTCATCCAATCAAGGAGTTTCACGAAAGGCGTTAAGTCAAAAATTGGTGTTTTATCTGTCTCCATATCTCGCGCTTCAAATGCTCCATAGATAATATGCTTAAGTTCTACATTTTTGACTTGGCGCAAGTAGGCAGCCACGATGAAAATAAGCAATGGAATGGATCGGAACGCGTGCGTAATATCAAGGATAATTTCATCATTCTCCGCAATAACATCTACATCTACACACTGTGTAAAAATATCCCAGAGTTCAGCGGTTGAGTTTCCATTCGGAATGTTCACGGTAGTGAATTTATCACCAAGCGTTTTACGAATCTTTTCCAAATCCTCTTTCTTATCTGTTCTTACTTTCGGAGTTGTAAACGCGATAATCTTTTCTGGTTCATAGAGTTGGGCAAGAGCAATCGGAAACAAATCTGTTTTACATATCTTATTTTTATCATCATGCTTGCTATAGGTTGTCTCTTGATATTCCCCGGTACCCAGAAAAGTAAAAGCTTTTAGCATTGTTTTTCTCCTTCATCTAAAGGGTGCCAATCACACCGAAAAAATTCAAAATCATCAGTTGAGAATTGAACTGTTTCCTTATCAGCAGGATCCACTATTCGTTGACGCAACTTCACAATTAACATGGTGTCCCCAGGGGTCAACGTTGCCTGCTCACGCGATACCTCAACCACAATGCTGGTTATCTGCTCAATCAGTCGTGCCGTTTCAGGATAACCGATATAACTTTTGAAATTGCTTGTTGCGGCGGCATCCTGTAGTTCTTTTTTGAATGTTGTTTCAGAAATACGTTGTAAAGTATACATCCCTTCTATGGGCATGACTGCGGAATTAAGTAAAAGAATCATGAGTCCTTAACCGGTGATATTTGACCCAACTGATCGGTGCGCTTGGGTTTTGTCCTTGATATAAAATGCGGTGTGCTTTCCACACTCGGAACGGCTTCATCCAACTTAACGCGTTCATGTGCAAGGACTGTATCCACCATCATTGCTACCAATTTATTTCCGTAATCCATCGGATACCCCCGACTTGCGTATGCCATTTAAGGAGCGACCTTTGTTATTTGGCCGTTTTGATTCACATTCAAAACTTTCAATCTTACCTGCTCTCCAACCTTACCGCGGTAATAAGGGTACCCAAACACAATTTCTTCCTTTTCATCAGTTTGCAACTTCACCGTAACATCGATCGCTCCCTTTTTTACAACCGTCGCGTTAACCCTGTCACCAACTTTGAATTTCGGCTTCTCTGGTTCTTTTGGAGGTTGTGGTGTTTGGGTAGGGCTCTGTTTCGGTGTCTGTCTCGGTTCTTGGGGATAGCGTTGTTCCTCAGCGGCACGTTCGGGCTCAACACGGTAGTAACGCATCAACCGCAGACTCCAACCGAGAATCGTCAGGATTTCACCTGTATCATTGACATCATGGAGGTGGGTTTCACACGCTTCTTGAATGTTGCGATAAAACCGCTGCGTCTGACGGCTCCGAATGAGTGCGTTTCGCGTATTTGCCAACCGCTGAACAAGGGACATGAGCCGATTTTTCGCATCGCTTTCAGCTTTGTAGCGTCTCATGAAAGCGACGACTTTCCCCAGTTCATTGGGATCGGTGCCCCAGTCAACCAGATTAAAGGCGATGTCATGAGCGATTGACCATTGCTTTTTATCCATCGGAGACCTCCATCAGTATAGCCCAGAAGGGCAGTTGCGGTCATTGGGATAGCGAAGAATTTGCGCCAGTTCTGTCAACAAATCCTGCTTGATGAGCGAACCTGTTGCCTGATGGGTACATTCGAGCTGCCATGCTTCCAATGGCTCATCCGTCATGGCGGATTGCGATTGGACGTTCCAATCCAAGTATCGTTCACGGGTCTGCTCTTGAACTTGAATGTGCTGAATCTGGATGTCGATCGAACCGAAACAGGCAGGCTTGACACCCCCGATTTTGAGTTTAAATGGGTGTTCGTGATGATGCCCCAGTGCTGTGAAGAATAAGCCCCATTCCGCGAGTGTCAGATTATCGACCTGTGCGATGAACCGGAATTTCGAGCCGACTTCACACGCTTCGACGGGGGTATCCCCGGAAGCGACTTGCCCGTGCATATAGAACTTGCGTCCCGGAATACCTTGCATTCTGCGTTGATACCGTCCAGGGGCGAAGAGTTCCGGCACAGACATGGTGACGATTTGCCCATCAGTTTTCGGAGCATCCTGTATCGCAATGTTAGCTTGAAAGCCCATTGCCCCGAACATCCTACACGCAACACACAGCCGTTCTTTCCGGCGACACTCCGCAAAGTCTCTCGGCACGTCTCGGCGAATACGACGAGAGACCTTGCAGACGCAACTCTCTGAAATCGCCTCAGCGACACTTCGAATCGCGCCTTTAAGTGAACTACCCGGAATCACGACATTGTCCTTCCTTCGCACCGCCGTTTTGATGAGTTCTACATCCCGACCGAGGTCTATAACGCCGCTACCGATATGGATGGGTGAGAGGGCTTGAATCGTTGCGTGAATCTGTCCTGTAAAGTGTTCGGTGTGGTAGCGTTGATGTCCGGTTGGCGATTCCCTTTTGACGCGTCTGGGAAGCGGAACGAAGCCGAATGGTTTTGGAGCGGGTTGTTGGTGCTGTCTTCCGCCTCGCCCGCGGTGTTGATATTGTCCCATGTTGACATCCCTTCCTATTTATTCACAAATTCTGTGTATCGTGTGAACCTGATCGTCTGCGAGTGCCTGTCCTTGTACTGGATCACTCGGACTTGTGGAGACTCACACCATTGCATCGGATAGTCAAGTTTTCGAGGGATTCGTGTGTCTCGCCAGGGTTGGGTATCCCCGCCACCGAGGAGAAAAACGTCCTGCGGTGGGCTGGTTTGCCATTCACTGAATGCCGTAAAACCCTTTGGCGGATCCCCTTCAGACAACCAGAGCAATGAATAGCCGTCGGCTGTTTGCTTCCAGCGGATCTCTCCCTTTTTTCCAAAGACCCGCCCTTGCGTATACGCTTGGATTTTTGCTATATCTGGCGTTCCTTTTTTCCAATTCGTCATCTTATCGGCGCGTTGGAGCAGCGCGTAGACGGGATCCCCGAACTCAAGCGTTGTCAACTGCTCTCTGAGTGCTGATGCGTCAGGAACGCAATGCCTGGCAACAATCGCTTTTCCCATCTGCCTATGCTCCTTGGATGCTTTGACACCACGAACTTACGCAGCCACTCCAGAGACGGGTGATGTCTGCCTCTGTCTGGAAATTCAGGGTCGCCCCTAAACCGAGTGCGTCCGCTTGTATAGGAATTTCAGTTTCAACGGCATCTGATTCAGGGAATCCGTAAGCCTGCTGATCACTTTCCGTTACAAGTTCCCCAGCACCGACAACGAGTTGCGTGTCCGTAAATTCTTTAGACGGTCGCCCTAAGATTTTCAATTGACTCCCTTCAACGATCCCTGTTGGGTAGTGAATCGCGACGCACTTGAATTTCATGTTCACCTGTCCCAAACCCCGGGATTTTGCGAAACCGATACTCACACGCTGTTCGTCGAAATCACGGATCGCAAGAGCGATGAGTGCGAGTTGAGCGGTCGTGAAGTTCTTCACGGTAATTGTCGTCGTAAACTCGCCTGCTGTGATGACTTCAAAGTTAAAGGGACCGACAGCAACCGAACCGTAGACGCGGTCAATCGCGACACCATTGCGTTCCTCTCTTTTGACTTTCTCTGAATCAACCGGATAGGCATCGGTAATGCGGAGATGTGATCCAATTTCATGACTGCCGAATATCTGGCAGATTGTGCATGAGGCTTTGTATATCGCAGCGGTATTTCCCTGATGTCGGTCTCCTAAGTCCTGACACGGCGAGTTTCTCTCTAATGGATCGCACGCCCAAACATTCCCCTCCCTCGGTCGTTCACCGCCCAATGTCCGCACAATCCGCTCGCAGTGTGCCCGAATCGCGCCTTTGAGTGAGGAACCCGGAAGATAAGGGCTTCGTCCATCTGCGTGATAGGTTTCAACGAACTCCATATCTGGCTTGGTTGGGTCTGCGCCCTGATCGCTCGCTTTGATGAGCAGGGGTCCGACAGGGGAGATCGCTAATTCAATAATGGCTTGGTTGACAATCCGTTTGTGCATCAAGTTGCCTCCAACTTCTGTTTTACTTTGGCGTGGAACGCTTCTATCCACGGTTGCCAGTCCGCATTTTCGCCTTCATCATCCTCGGTTAAATGCTTTATGATACGTGTGCTGTCAATATAGGATGCCGAGTCGAGGGATAACTCGATGACCCCAAGTCCGCGGCTACTCCCGCCTCCGATAGTCAATTCGCCGTTCTCAAAAGCAGAGAGACCGAGGTAAAGCATGCCGAGTTGCCAATTCTCTCCGTTGTCAACGATCGCATGAAAATCAAATACGACCCCCGCTGGAACGACTTCAAAATCGTAGAGTTTCCCTTCGGAAGCCGTTTCCGTGTCCCGGTCAATCGCGACACCGTCTCTTTGGAGATACTGATTGAACCAGAGTTCGGGTTGCACATGCAAGTCGCGGATTTGTAGTTTAGAGGCGAACCATAAGGACCCGAAGAGTTGGCAGACCCAGCAGGTCTTATCCAGGATTTTGCTACTGAACTGTTGATCGGTCCAGCCTTGTTTTTGGCGTTCCTCTCGAAGATTTTCCATCTCTTTCCGTGTGATGCACTGTTCGTTTTCATGGGTTGGGTTGCAAACGACACATTTGTCATCTGTAAGGCTGCGGAGGATACTTTCAATGTAGGACCGAAGCACGCCTTTGAAACTTGAACCCGGGATGTAAGGAAAGTTCGCAGCATCTCGCACGACAGGAAGGTCGGCACTCACAGGTGAAGTCGACCGACCGGCACCAATACGAATCGCAGTCAACGTTTCGACCTTGCCTTTCAAGTTGAGGCGGGATTGGAATTTATCGAACATTATGTGCCTTCCTTCTCGTTTGCCAGAAAAACTTGGTAACGGACAAGATTGCCGAGGTAGAGTTGCATGAGTCGCTGGTGGACTCGCCGAAGCCATGAGTCATCTAATTCGGTTTTCAGACGTTTATTCATCTTTCCAACAACAGTTTTTGATACGTCGCGGAGTGCATCAATTTCTTCAACCAAGGCGACAGCGAAGTTCTTCCCATCGAACGTATCGCTCCATATCCGATTTGCACCACTCCGACCGAGTTGGTAACGGATAAAATTCTTAGTTACCTCAATTCCACTTGCCGGATCGGTTGCTACGTCTAAGACGTTCCGAAACGGCGAACGTTCGTTTCGAAGGTCGTAATTTTTCGCCATCTTTTGCATTTCTGGAATAAGTTTCTCCATTTGCAAACCGATCTCTCGCTCCATCAACAAAACCTTCTGTTGTTCAGAGACTTGTCCTGCTTGGTTCATTATCAACCTCCCTCTGTTTTTGATTTTACTTTTTCTCGTGTCCGTAGATGGAACGGGTCGCAGATCAGAATCTGCCCGAATCCCTCTTCCCGACGGCTTCCAACCCCGATTTTCTCAAGTGTCTTCAGGGCAGGGATCCATGTGTCAATATCTGTAACGTGAAATACAAAGACACTGCCGATACGCGTGAGGAGGTTTGTCTCTTTCGGCAATCCCCATGCTGCATTCCAACCGCTGACGTAATCGTAACTCGCGAAACTGCGGATAGGTGCCACTTCAGCCGTGCAGCCCGTCATCTCCTGAAGCATCTCTACGGTGAGGGTCATACTACTTTGCCAATTCTCTTGGAGAATTGCGTCCGATTGGAGTGCAATACTGAAGTAAGCACCCTCAAATGCCTCTATGTTGACACAGGGTAGACGGGAATAGGTCTCCCATATCCTTTGCAGGGCGGCATTGAAATCGGAAATACGTTGTTCCAGTGGATCTGCGTCGTCGCGTCTTTTTACCTTTACGCAAACCCGTCCAAGTCCGCGCGAGGTTCCGCCACCGAGCCGTTGAACCTGTTTCTGCAAGGTATCTGCCACCTTGCTTACGAGTGCTGAGGGAATCCGCGCGGAGCCGTATAAACGCATCTTCTCACCGTCTACCGATAACGGATCGATAGCGTTCAGGTTATACAGCAGTTCATCCGCAGCGACTTTGCGGTGTCGATTGATGGCGACGCGTGTGAGCAATCGTGTATTGAGATCCGTTTTCTCGTAACTTGCATCGGATTGTGTGTAAAATCCGCTCTGTGCCGCAACGCGTCCGTTATCATCGCAGTGTGGGCAGCTAGGATTATAGAGTATGTTTGCTTCTTCCGAGACAAGCCGTTCAAGGAGTGTGTCAAAGATGTCGTGTTTGTCTTTGTCGTCCGCCGTAGGGAAACCGGCGAAATCCTTGCATCCAATAGCTGTTGCTGGCAGGACACTTGTCCCCGAGTAACAGTTGCGGAAAATTCCGGCACCCCTGCCGAGGAACACCCTTCTGAAATCGTCATCTGGGTCGCCATCCTCTGAATCTGCCAGCCATCTGTTCGCTACGGCACCGCGAAGTAATCCGCCTGGGATGTGCTGAACAGATTGAATTGTCTGTCCGGTCGGTTTACGTCCACCTGGAACAATCGGGGACTTTAACGTGACTTCAATCGCTAACTCGGTGAAATCATCCGCGTCTGATGCTATGGGTGTGATGTTTTGAACGACGGGTGAGAGGTCGGTCTGTTCAATTGTTAGCCAACCGAGACCGCGAGATTTTCCCGTACCTATCGCGTAAATATACTTGAGTCCCGCGCGCAGCAGTCGAATCTGAGCGTCTGTGATTTTCCGATCAATCGTAACGTCTCCAGAAAATACGATGTCAGCGTTTGATAGGCTTGTTTCCGTGAAATAGAGACGATGATCTTCTGCGACGTGTCGCCGCCGGTTAATTGTTACGTTGCTTCGGGTTGCTGTCGATTCTGCTACCAACGCCATGTCTGTTATCAGATCGTTGATAAAGATTCTTGAAGTTGTTTTTGGAGAACCGAAAATCTGGCAGATAATGCAATATCTATCCTGATTGGGTGCATCACCTACTTCTTGGGGGGGCGGACACATATCCTCGGCACGCGGACTTTCACAAACGAAGTGGTCTTCACTTTTCGCAATCACCTCGCACGCGTGTCGCCAGATACCTTTGAACGTTGAAGCGGGGATATAAAGTTTCCCATCACTGGTTTTCACCGTCGCTCGATCAGCACCGGTTTCGCTGGCACCGCTATCGCCTATACAGAGCGCGGTATCAATCTTTGCTGTAATTCGCCACTGTTTATCAGCTGATGGATTTGTCACGACTGTCTTCCTCAACAGGTTTAGGGATAAAATCGTAAGCCTCGATTATATCAAAAAGTAATGTTTCATATTCTGCTTTACCCGTTCGGTGTTCCCGCAGTATTGCGTACCAAGGCCCCTGACCATCTATGATGTCAGGATCTCCTTGCCAGTTGCGTTCAAGTTCTTGTTGAAGTGGTTTTCCGTGCTCATCTTTAAGACGACTTCGGAAGTAGAAATAGTCAAGCATCGATGTCTGCTTTCCAAGCGGAAGCAACTTCCGAAGTTGGTAGAGCTGCGAACGTGGGAAGTTGCCTGTTTTGAATGCTTGGACGGTCTGGATGAACCCTGAGAGTTCATGTAAGGTGAAGGGGCGCATCGTTAGCACATTCACTTTATCCGTTTTGTAAACCTTTTTCCGAAAGTCGCTAAGCCCGCTCGTAACCATCGACAGCGACTTCAGTACCAGAAAATCAACCGTTCCGCCAAGGTAACCGACACCTTCTTTCTTCAAGGTCTTTGCCTTGCTCTTTGCCGACCTGAGAAGGCTATCGGCAAGGTGCTCCAAAAATCCGATCGGAGTATGTTCACCCGCAATGACGAAGCCGAGGGAAAGGCTAAATGCGGGTTGCATGTCCTGTTGATCCCCCCACTCACACGGTGTGTATCGTTGCGATTTATGCAATTTATCTTTTTCTGTCTCCGCGAATTCTGCGTGGCTCTTAAATTCTGTATCAAAATTTTTGCCGATGGCGTGAACCACTTCAAACGCCTTGCTCCCCGGGACGATTAGCAGCAAGTCGTCCCCACCGATGCTAACGATTTCAAATGGAAGGATACCTGAGTCAGTCGGCTTGAGATGCTTGGCAAGGGCATCAAATGCTGCTTGTTGAAGTGCGATGAAGACACGCTCCGAAAACTGCCGATACTGTGCGGGCGTTTCAACGTTTTCCAAGTATCCACCCATGTTATTGCCGTCCGCATAGATAAAGGTAATGAAGCCCGGGGGATCACTCGCATCAGCGATTGTTTTGAGCTGCTGGGGACCCCGGACTTCTTCAGGTGTTTGGCTTGCCGTAAAATATTTTGACGCTTTCTTGGTCTTCTGTAAGTATTCCTTGAATAGCGAACCCCAATCTTCGAGATACCATCCGCCCTTTTCCCTGCGGGTTGCGGGTTCCCAGTCAGAAAGCGCATTCAAATAGTGTTCAATCCCCCTTTGATCTGCCGGTGTGTCGCTCTCTTTCTTGGTGAGTCGCCCAATGATATGCTTTCGGGTGCATGCCTCACACAGCACCCGTGGTGAATGGATGATTGCAGGTCGCCGATCGCAACTCTCACAGCGTTGCTGATAGGGACCGATTTCGACGTGTGTCGGAAGGTCCCGTTGCGTCGTTCGATCCGGTGTTGGGTTCCCTTCACGGCGGTGAAGTTGCGCTTGTGCTAATTTCGTTGTTAACTCGCCAAAACACTTCCTTTTCAGGAAATCTTTATCATCTGTGCCACCATAGTAGTTTTTCATGAGTTCTGCGGTTTCTGCGTCATTCCATGCCTCACGGAAGTCTTCAATCCAAAAGTCGGTGGGATTCAGACCATACTGGAACTCCAACAGATCGAACGTATCTCCAACCGCGACGCTATTGGCAACAAGCGTTTCTTTCGTGTAGATTCGCTCGATTTCGTCTGCGATTTCGTGAACTACAGAGGTGGGCGTGAATGCCAACGTATTGCCACCTGCTGCGTAGATGATACATTCCGGTGCGGATAGCGTATGTCCCGTCCGCTCACAGAAGTCCTTACGAACGCGTTCTGATCGCTTTGGGTCGTGGGTTTCACGTCCAAAGAGTGCCGGAACATCTTCCAGATTGATGCGATCCAGTAAGGCACTTGCACCGCGAATCTCTGGGAGCCGCGCCGATTCAAGGAAATAGCCTTTTATCTTCGTCGCGCCCCCTAATACAAGCCCAATCTGTTCTTTTTCGTCTGGATCAACTGGGTTAAGGGGATGTGCGCTGAACGGATCTGTTGCCTTGATGGAAACCCGGTCAGAAGCCACCGTTTTTGCCAAGTGCACGATACGTTCAAGGTTATTTCCGTCTGCTTTGGACGCTATCGGTGAATGTCCAGCCCATAGGATATCGTAGACCTCATTGAGTTCATCGTCTCTCCAAGTTGCTGTCAAGGCGGAGAGACGGAGAAGGTCCAATGTTTCGTCATCAGGACGGGGAGCCTCATCGTAAGCGAGACAGTATGCGATTGCTGAAGCGGTTAGGGCGTGATCGGCAACTGTGGCACCTTTAAGCGAACGACAGGGTAGCCATCGGAACAGAAGTTTTCCGTCTTTTCCTTGCCACAGTGTCTGAAGGGGTGGGAGCAACACGTCAAGGATACAGGAAACACGAGACTTTATGGTTTGGTCCGTCTGGTCGCGAATATGCTTGACAGTTTGCTGAATCGTATCCTTCCAATCTTTCTCAGTAATGCCAAATTCGTCTTTAAGTATCGGGTCTTCCCAACAATAATGCGGGTTCTCCATCGATGCACGTGTTTTCCAGTCTCGCGTCATAAACTCGTCCTATCTTCACTCAAATTATGAGACACTTGGGGTTCGCCCATTAGGGTTTTTATATCAGAGGGTTTTTCCTAAAATGATGATACGACCATGGGTCCTCTAACCGTTAGGGTATCATCCTCAATTGTTTGATAAAAGTCTAACATAAGTCGGAAAAACCTGTCAAGAAAAATCAGATTGATTTTTCGTGACAGACCCAAACAGATAAGGTATCCTTAGCGAAAATCCATCATCACTTCACAAGAGGACTCTTATGAACTGTCGAAAATGTCAATCTACAGACTTCGTGAAAAACGGACACATCAACAAAAAACAACGCTATAAATGCAAAAAATGCGACTATCAATGGACAGAAAACCACAAACATCGGGGCAGACCCCTGGCGGAACGCGCATTCGCTGTCTTTCTCTACTGTCATGGGCTCTCTATGAATGCTATTTCAAAAGCGGATTGTCAGAAAGCAGCAAAAACATCCCCCGACAAGGCGATACAAACTCACAGTTTATGCTACACGGAAATCTTCCGTTGTCATAATTGCACGTCAAAAGCTTACACCTCAGTTATTCATACATTTGAAGGGGTTTCCTGCACAACGGCGATGACATAGCAATGAATCGTCACACCCTCGACGATCGAGGTTTCAATACGAGGTTCCGGTCCCTGCCTATGATCGAACACGACGTAGAACCCCTCGGTCACACCCTCTAACTTAAGATACCTCGCGAGCTGCCGCTTCCCTGACTGATAATAGTGCGTGCCTCGCCAAATCTTTGTCTCAACGATGTATTTTCGCTGATTATGCGTCACAATGATATCCATCCGCCCGCGCCCGGTTTGAACTTCAATGTGCATCATACCACCGATCCGTCTGACAAACGCGTCAAGATATGCCATCAAAAGATACTGTCCGACCGATTCCTGCGGTGTATCCGGCATTTGTAGTATTCTGAAACCCGCACGGACAATGAAGTCTCGGAAGTTATTTAGCAGCGACACCATATTAATGCGTCCTGTAGACATGAGATAGTCATCAAAGCCATTGTCTGTGTTGTCTGGTAGGTATCTATCTTCTAAGCCGTTCACCGTCGGCTTAAACGTGCGTAGGATACGATATAGATAGATCGGGTTGAGAATTTCACACATACCATCGATCCCCTCTTGAATGACTCCGTAAGTTGCTAATTCACTGATGATGTCGTCATCCAAATTAAAGTCTACACCTTCATCGCGCGTCATGATGTGCATCAGGACGCTTTCAAAACGGGGATCCCTACGGATATTGGTCGTGAGATGATCAATATTCGTGTTCCGCTCGCGTAGGAGTCGTGTGTGTGCGGTTGTAAAGTGTGCTATCGTAATCGGTTCGTTCTTTGGAATGTCCAACGTTTCTGTGAGAATCTGCGCTAACCGATTCACCAGCACGGGTTGCCCTGCCGTCTGCTTATGAATGGATTCTATGACCTCTGGCATGAAGACTTGCCCAACTTCTTCCGTGTATTGTCTGAGGAGTTCACGTACCTGTTCAAGGGTAAAGTTGGGTAAGCGGAATTCGTCTTGGATATTGAAAGGTGAAACCGATCGGTCATAGTCGAGCTGGGTAATACTCTTGACACCTACGATGCCAACACTGTGCGGACACCGAGGTTCGTCGGAGAGATAGATAAGGCGGAGCGCATACAAGAAATCGCTTAAGGCACTTTGAGGTATACCATCAAACTCGTCTATCATCAGAACAATCCGCTGATTTTGCAGGATCCTCTGAAGATCTCTGAAAAAGTCTATCATCGAAATATGGGTCGTGAGCGGGGTGGCATCTAAAAATTGAGACAGAGCAGGCATACGCCGCTGTTTCTGAAAAACGCTTTCGATTTGGGACCGGATCCCTTTTGATAAGTACGTGTAAAACTCAGGGGCTGATAAATTGCGACACACCTGAAAATCAAGGCGGATTGGGAAGTAGTCAGCCTCAGATGTGGGAGAAGCAGCGTTCTGTCGGGCGGTTTCGTGGCGTGCAGGTTCAACTTGTGATCCCGTTCCTGGTCCTTCGCTGAGTACGTCAATGACGCACCGGAAGAACGTTGTTTTGCCCGTTTGTCGCGGTGCGAAAAGCACAATATACTTACCCGCTCTGACACGGTTGATGAAGTCGGCAATCTCGTTTGTGCGGGGGACAAAATAGTGTTGTGCGGGGTCGACGCGCCCTTCAGTACCAAATCTTCTCATTTGCTTCAGAATTCCTTATCTTTCCACCGAACTCATGTTATTGTTAAGTATATCCACATTTGCACAAATGTCAATCTTTAAATAATAGCAGTTTCTGCACACCTTTCGCCCCCCTGGGGCTTAAGGGACTGGTAGGCGTGAGGCTTTTATCCTGCCAATCTTCAAATCCCGAAAATCCCGATTCAGACAGACAATCAACAAAAACTTTACACCTCCCAATACTGTTATTTTCCTTGACACGAATTTATTTGTCGGCTATTTTATTGCTTAGTTTTCAGTCATCAGTTTCCAGGAGTCAGTAACAGAACGGATAAATAAACGAGATCGCAAAACTGGACGACGGAGGCAATACATAGATGGGAATTTTATCGAAGGATCAACGTAAACAGTGGAAGACAGAGGGGTACCTCGTTTTGAAAGAAGTGCTCTCACCTGAAGAAGTCCAAGCATTGTTAACGACAGTAGATGAAATGGATGCGGAGTTTCGGAAAGGTGAAAATGTCACTGCCGATTCTCTTTTCGACAAGCGGAATGTGATGGAAGACAACGACATTTTTGTGGATCTGATGGATCATCCAGTAACGTTTCCGATTGTGCGTGAACTGATAGGCGATTACATCCAACTGAGTATGTCGGAGGTTATTGTTCATCCACCGAACCCGAAGGATCAAGGGTATCTGCATACGGACGGCGGACAGGCGATGCGAACGATTCGGGTCAGCAGATCGAGTTCACCCCTACAAGTCAAAATCCATTATTTTTTGACAGATCTTGAGAGTCCAGATAGTGGAAACTTTACTGTTGTGCCGGGAAGCCATAATCGGACTTTTCCAGAAACCGGGGTCAAGGACGGTCCCTATATCCCCGAAGCCGTCCAGTTGTGTGTGAAAGCAGGTGATGCCGCCGTTTTTCCGCACGCTCTATGGCACGGTGTTGTTGCCAACCGATCAGAACAAGCCCGGAAAACGCTTATCTACTGTTACAGCCATCACTGTTTCCGTCCATTTGACTACGAAAAGGCAACGCCTGAACTGATGGAGCGTTGTACGCCGCGTCAACGCCGGTTAATCGGAGACATCGGGAATTGGAGACCGGGATCGTATTTCTATTCGCCAGGCGATCAGGAAAAATTAATCGACGGATTAGAAGAGGATAGTTAGTTGATTTCGATGACAACGTACTGTTGTTCGACGGAGACTGGAAATGTATCCGCCACATAGGGACCCTTTTCGCGTTCAGAACTTGATGCTTCGATGTTTTCACCGCTCTCGACGTGGACTTCGTATTTTCTGACGCGTCGTTGTGCGGGACTCCACCAAGATTGTCCCGTTTTGATGTCGAATTCCCAACTGTGCCATGGGCATCGGAGAATTTCACCTTGGCGGGTGTAGTTATAGTTGCCCGGCGCGGGGGACTCTAAAAATCCAGTGACCAGTCCACTGCACAGGGGTCCACCTTGGTGCGGGCAGCTATTGCGGATAGCGAAGTACTCACCATCAATATTAAAAACACCGATGGAGCGCCCGCCGATTTCGACGATTTTGCGTTCACCGGGCGGAATTTCGTCTGGGGTTGCTACTACGTATTTAGGCATTTAGGTATTAGTTATCAGTAATATACTACGGGCGATAAATCGTCCTACTCCAAACATTTAGGGATTTATGTTCGGCGAGGTTCGGAAACCTCGCCTACCAATACTAATATAACGCGGGTTCGATAAGAAAAAGACAAACCTGTTACGGCACACGGAGTGTGCCTACTACTTTTAACGGAACCCTCACTATAGTTTATCAAAAGCGTAAAGTTCGCGAGCGTTCTCCGCTAAGATCTTACGTCGCAGTTCCGGTTTCAGGAAGCTCGGCAAAGCACGGGCGGGAGAATCAAAATCCCAATGCGGATAATCTGTGGCGAACATGAGTTTGTCGTCCATGTCCATCTGTTCAAGCATCTGCTCGAAATACTCGCGTTTCGGTGGTTCTTCCATGGGTTGTGTGCTGAGCCAGAAATGATCTCGGATGTATTCCGAGGGTTTCCGTTTAAGGTTAGGCACCTCGGCACGTAGTTTCTCCCATGTTGCATCAAGCCGCCAAATAAGCGGAGGCAGCCATGCGAATCCACCTTCAATGAGGACGATTTTGAGGGTCGGGAAACGGTCAAATACGCCCTCAATGACGTAACTGATGACTTGGGTATGGAAGGCTTGCGGCATACCGCCATGGTCTTCGATGTAATAGGAGGGCCACCCGGCACCTGATATAGGACCCTGATTGCCTCCAAAGTGGATACCGATCGGTAGATCATACTCAGCGGCGGCTTCATACATTTTCCAGTATTTTCGGTTTCCGAGCGGGTCTCTCGTCCGTGCGAGCAGCAAGATCTGAACAAACGCTGGATTTGGACCGCAGCGATGGATCTCCTCAGCGGCGAGGTCTGCGTTCTCATAAGGAACGACGATAGATGCCCGGAGACGCGGATCCGGTTCAACCCAGTCGGCGACCTGCCAATCGTTGACTGCGCGTGCAAGGGCATCTCCAAATTCAATATTTAACTGCTCACCGACAGGCATGAGTGGGTTAAGCACGCCGTACTCAATGTTGAATGCGTCCAGAAGTTGCTCCTGCATGAACGCTAAATCTGCACCCGGTGAGACTCCTGAGGGGGGCCAAGCGTCCCGGCGCGCGGCATTGAGGAGCGCGCGCGGATAATAACCGCCGATGCGGCCCTTGAGACCGAAAGTCTTGTAGTGCTCCTGCCACCGCTCGGATAGATAGGGGGACAACCCTCCTGGTGGGATAGAGTTATGGATGTCGCAATCAATAACGGACTTCGCAATATGGGCTTGCGAACTGCGCCCTAAATTAGAATGTTTCGGCGTTGTATTTTCCATTGCGTTTATCTCCAAAAGACTTAAAAAGTGAAAATGGACTGACTACAGTTGATAGAAGGCACGTGCGTTCTCGTGTAGAATTTTACGAGCGAGTGCACCCGGCAGTTCCGCCGGAAAAGCATTGTTGGGTGTATTGAACTGCCAGTGCGGATAATCTGTTGAAAACATTAACATCTCATCGGACTCCAATTGTCCGATAATCTGAAGGAGTTGATTCGGGGTCGGTGGTGAATCAATAGGTTGTAAAGTAAATCGAATGTGCTTACGCATGTATTCAGAAGGTGGACGTTTCACCCATGGTGTATTGTTTCGGAGGCCCCGCCACTCTTTATCAATCCGCCACATAACAGCCGGAAGCCACGTAAAACCACTTTCAATGAGTACGACACGCAGTTCAGGGAACTGGTCAAAAACGCCTTCCGCAACGAGACTAATCACTTGTGCTTGGAAGACCTGTGTCATCCCACTATATTCTTCTAAAAATGTTGAGGGCCAGCCGGTGGCAGAGGGCTGATTACCCGGGGCACCGCCGTAATGGATGCCGATCGCAAGATTCTTTCGGACTGCGGCTTCATAGATCGGATGGAAAATGCGGTTACCGTAAGGGATACGTGAACGAACAGGGAGAATCGCTTGAACAAAACCTGGATGATCGCCAACTCTCTCAATTTCCTTCACAGCGAAGTCTGGAATTTCGCTCGGAATCACAAGTGAAGCACGGAGTCGAGGTTCAGGATCAAGCCAATGTTCTATCTGCCAATCGTTTACCGCCTGTGCGATAGCTGCAGCGAGGTCTGGATGGTGAATGCTTTGCACGCGATAGGCACAATTGAGAATACCGTATTCGAGATTCCAAGCATCAAGCAAGTGTTCGCGGACATGTTCGACATCCATATCCCACGGAGACGGCGCATCGGGATGCGTCGTTAGCGGTGCCTGACGCGGATAATCATTTGCATCAGGACCTCTAAAGCCGGAGGTGCTACAATAATCGACCCAGAAATCAGACATATAAGGGAAAAGCGTCTGTAAGGTCGGGACTTCGTTATGGATGTCGCAGTCAATAGCCTTGACCCCTGCTTGGACGAAATTTGGGGTATCCTTACTGTCCATCTACCTCTCCTCGGTTTGACAAACAATGGGGCGTACTGGATTTGAACCAGTGACTTCTACCGTGTGAAGGTAGCGCTCGTACCCCTGAGCTAACGCCCCACGTAGGGATATGGGCCCACTAGGACTCGAACCTAGGACCAGTCGGTTATGAGCCGACGGCTCTGACCACTGAGCTATGGGCCCCCTTTAGAGCAGTTTTAGTAGTAAAAATTATATCATATTACGCATTAAAAATCAAATTTTATTAATAGCAGTCGGAAACCGTCAGCAATCAGCAGTCCATCATCAAGAATTGGGATTCTGTACCGAGAGCAAAGATAATCGCTAATTAACAGAGCGAGGGGCATAAGTCATTGCCACTGCAACGGTGGAACCCATGAATGCCGCGGTACACAGAAAGCGTAGGGTGGAATTTCTTTTGTAGCACAAACTGTATGAGGTTTCATAAAATATTTCGGTAATTGTTTGTATCCCCCGTGGGGATCGCGAGCATGGGAAACACCCAAGCAAAAACACTCGCTCCTACAGCAAGAAGTGCCTGGGGGATTACCGAGTTAAATTCTGAATCTTCATTTAGATTGTGTCTGGTGATTTCCCGCAAACCAACAGTCTGTGGTACAAACACACAACAAACGACGAACCTATCTCAATTAACGAAATCGCGGAGCTTTCGGCTTCGTCTTGGATGTCTTAACTTCCGAAGTGCCTTTGCCTCAATTTGCCGGATTCGCTCGCGTGTTACTTCAAAGATATTGCCGACCTCTTCAAGTGTTCTTGGATACCCATCCTCAATCCCAAAACGGAGAGAAATCACTCTTCTTTCGCGTTCATTTAACTCGGAAAGAACATCTTGAATCTGCTCTTTGAGTATATTTAATTCGGCTTCTTGCACCGGGGAGGGAGAGTCAACATCCATAATGAAAGCACCGAGAGGATTCTCATCCTCTTCACCGATCGGGGTGTCTAAAGAGGCTGTTTCAGGAGCAACAGCCAACGCTTCGGTGACCTTATTGGTGGAAATCCTGAGATCTGTGGCGATTTGATCAGCCGATGGCTCGGTGCCTAATTCCTGTAAGAGTGAACGTTGCACACGCTTGATTTTGTTAATACGCTCGTGCATGTGGACGGGAATTCGGATAGTGCGTCCTTGGTCAGCAATAGCACGTGTGATCCCTTGTCGAATCCACCATGTGGCATAGGTGCTAAATTTATATCCGCGCTGATAATCAAATTTGTCCACTGCCCGCATTAACCCGATATTACCCTCTTGGATTAAGTCGAGGAATTCGAGTCCCGATGCGCGGTGTCTATGTTTCTTTGCGATGCTGACGACCAGTCGTAGGTTCGCTTCAACAATTGCCATCTTTGCGCCCTGCGCGGCGGATTCACCTTTATCAATCTGCTGTGTAAGGGTCTTAAGCCGTTCGCGTGGAACACCAATTTCGGTCATGTGCTGTCGAATACTGCGTTGTAAACGGACAATGTTTACATAGGCGACTTTTGTAGCGTCGGTTTCAAACTGACGATCTGTTCCATTGCTCCCGTTGAGCCATTCATCGGGGATATTATGTGTCTGCTGAAGGTCCTGAATTTCACTTTCCCAAGTGCTAATCTGATACTCGGCTTGTTTGACTTGGTCAGAAATTTTGCTAATCTCCTCTCGGTCAATCTTAAGTTCTTCGAGCGTCTTAATAAGATTCGTACCGGTTTTCGATTTCGCCTTGGTTTTCCCTCCGTTTTCAGCCGCCCGAGGCGGGGTAGCGGTGAGACGTTCCACTTCCAAGTTTTCAAGTACACCCAACGCTTTCTTGACCTGTTCGCGTAATTTGCGTTCCTTATGCTGGGTGGAGGTACTGGAAACAGGCATATCAATAATATCAGAGGCACGCTTTTTAGCCGTGACGATTTTATAGAGAAGCTTCCGAACTTCAGTAATAGCAAGTGCTGTACCGAAGGTCGCCTCGTGCGCCGTCTGGTGTCCCGCTTCAATCTGCTTAGCGAGTTCAACCTCTTGCTTCTTATCAAGCAGTTGAAATTTCCCCATCTCGCGCATATACACCTTCACAGAATCGTCGGTGTAACTTGTGCCAGCTGCGACTATTTCAGCCATTTCATCTTCGTATCCGAGTTCATCGTTGCCATCAGTATCCAGATAATCAAAAGTGGGATGATCCTTGAAATCCATCATCAACTCCCTCCTTCATTTGGGTTTTCACCACGAGTGTCCACAGTATCGCGATTGCGTAAGGCGCGTCTTTGGTTCGAGAGTTTCACTAACGCCTCAAGGGTTTCCATTTCATCTGCCCCCTCAGCAAGTGCGTGTGAGCGAACACGCTGTTCAAGATCTTGCGAGAGGAAATGCTGTAGTTTTTTTACACACCCCTCCACCCGTGCCTGTAGTAGATTCGGTGGAGGTATTCTCTGTAGAATTACACCTGAAATAAACGCGCTTAGTTTTTCGTCAGGGCATTCATTAATCAAGGCTTGGATATCTACATTCTCGTCGCCTGTACAAGCTTCCCACAGTAACTGTGCGATTCTAACAAATCGAGGTTCCGTGAAACTTTCATAATGGAACCGAGATTTGACATAGGAAATTAACGTCGGACTTTGGATGAGTGCTTCAATCAATTGACGTTCAATTTGTGCCCGGGGTGTCAGTTTTTGGTTATTTGTCTTGGTTCGGCGCTTCTGATTGGAAATAGGGGTCTCCTTGAACCCAGCATCCCGCAATTCCTGCCAAAGCACTGACGCTTCCACATGGAGTTCCCTAGCAGCGTATTTGACGTATTCGTTCCGCTCTACCCGATTCTTGAGGTTCAGAAGCGTTTCGACAACCTCTTTAACGACCTGTGTTTTCACATCAATCCGATGAATGTCATGCCGTTGGATGGCGGCTTGAATTTGAAATTCGATGAGATTTATCGCTTTGTCTGTGAGTTCCGTGAACGCGGTAACTCCATGTTCTCGCGTAAATGAATCAGGATCTTCCCCTTCGGGCAACAGAGCAATGCGTACCTGCAACCCCTCTGAGAGCAGTCGGTGCAATCCACGGTGTGCGGCTTGAAAACCGGAGGTATCTCCGTCGTAGACAATGATAACTTCGGGAGCAAACCGCTTCAATAAACTTGCATGGTTTTCGCTCAAGGAGGTCCCGGAGGATGCCACCACATTCTCAATACCAGACTGAGCAAGCATCAAAACGTCCATATAGCCCTCTACAAGTAGCACGTGTTGCTTTTTGTAGATAGATTGGCGTGCTTTGTCAAGGTTGTAGAGGATATTACTCTTATCATATAGAACTGTCGCGGGAGAATTCAAATACTTCGGTTGATGCTCTTCAGAGAGCGAGCGTCCACCAAAGCCGACGGGAACACCGCGTTCATTGTAGATCGGAAAAAGCACCCTGTTCCAAAACCGATCCTGCGGACCTCGATCTTCATCCTTAATTAGCCCGGCATCAATGAGCTGCTGAATCGTAAAGCCTTTATCTGTCGCCGCTTTAATAAGATCGCGTCGCCCAGGTTTTGCGTAACCCAACTGGAAGGAACGGAGCGTTTTTAGTTGGACCCCACGGTGCTTGAGATACTGCATCGCTGACGCACCCGCCCTATCAATCAGAAGTTGGTTGTGGTAATATTCCACCGCAAACCGATTGAGATCCTCTAAGGATGTAACCCTTTTTCGGTTAGCACTCGCGCGCCCATCCGGATTCGGAAGGTCAATATTCAGCCGATTCGCTAACCACTCCAGTGTCTCCCAGAAGTCTTTACCCTCATACTTTTGGACAAAAGTGAAGACATTCCCACCGGTTTGACATCCAAAACAGTAGAACATCTGTTTTGGAGGTGAGACTGTGAAAGAGGGGGTCTTCTCATCGTGAAAGGGGCAGAGTCCCTTGTAATCTCGACCAGCAGGACGCAGGACGACACCACACTCGGAGATGACTTCAACAATATCGCTTCGGCTCCGAATGTCATCAATTGTTTCACGTGGCACATGGGATCTTGTCTGGGAGCTATTCACGGTGAATCTGCCTTTACGTATTAGGGAATATCAAATTACCGAAATATTTATTGAAACTTCATTGAGTTTGCGTCCCTACATACACAATCTAAACAATTGTGCTACAAAGACGGCAACTCGCGTTAATATATTACTCTTTAAATGTGACGACGGTTACGCCCTCACCGCCTTGGCTGAGTGGGGCAAACTGGTATTTGGTTACATGCGGATGCCCACGCAACTCGTCATGAACGGCTTTTCGCAATGCACCGGTCCCTTTGCCGTGAAGAATACGGACTGTCGGGATACCGGCGAGGTACGCATCATCAAGATACTTATCGGTCAAATCTAACGCCTCTTTTACAAGCAACCCTCGGATATTAATCTCACTACTGATTGTATTGGATTTACTATATTGAATATCAAGTACAGATGTTGACAGGTGTGATGTTTCTTGTTTTGGGTGCACGGAATCGATTTCGTGGTAGGCGGCTTGCATTCGCATATTCCCGACCAGAATCTGAAGCGGCGTTTTACCGCGCGGTTTAATAGCGGTGACTTCTCCGAATCGACCCAGTTTCTTGACTCTGACCTTATCACCGACATTAACTTTGAGCTTCGGTTGGTTAGACTGTTTTTTCGGGAGTTCTTTCTTCAGCGATTTTTTGGCAACCTCTATCTCTGAAAAAGCGTTTCGGATACTATCTTTAGAGGCTTGTTGTTTGCGAATATCAGCGACGAGTTTCTCTATGGTTTTGCGTGCGTTGGCAACGATGTCGCGTGCCTCACTCTCAGCCTGCTGTTTTAAGGTATTCCGTCGCGTTTCAAGGGTTTGAAGGAGTTGTGTATGTTTCTCGGATGCGACCTCAGCATCTCGCATTTTATCGTGCAGGAGTGCGCGTTCCGTTTCCAACGCATCTTGTGTCTGCTGCAAACGCACGAGAAGGTCTTCGACAGCCACGTTATTATTGCCCAAATGCGTTTGTGCTTCATCAAGAATTCCAGAGGGGATTCCGAGTTGTGAAGCAATTTTTATGGCATTGCTACTTCCGGGTATACCTACCTGTAGTCGGTAGGTCGGACGCAGGGTCGTCCAGTCAAACTCCATTGAGGCATTTTCCATACTTTCCTGTGTATGGGCATACGCCTTGAGTGCTCCATAGTGCGTCGTGACAATAGTATTCACCTGTCTCTCTCCGAGCCAATCAAGGAGTGCCATACCGAGGGCAGTTCCTTCACTCGGATCCGTTCCAGCACCGATCTCGTCAAGCAACACAAGCGAATATTCGGCGTGCTCGATTTTCCGAAGCATCTCCGCAATTTTAGTGATATGTGAAGAGAAGGTACTCAGACTCTGTTCTATGCCTTGGTCATCACCAATGTCGGCGAAGATATGGTCGAAGATAGCGACTCGACTCCCGTGTTCCGCTGGAATATGCAAACCGGATTGCGCCATGAGCACCAAAAGCCCAACCGTTTTGAGAACAATGGTTTTGCCACCCGTATTCGGACCGGTGATGATCAGTGTATTGAACTTTTTGCCGATATGAACGTTTGTCGGTACAACACGCGCCGGTAGATCTGCACTTCTTTCAGAATCCGGATCGGACGGACGCTCGTTCTGGAGATGGAACTCCAACAATGGGTGTCGCGCCTCAATCAATTTGACAACGCCACGGGTATTTAGTTTCGGTTCAACAGCGTTTAATGCGAGGCTAAAACGTGCCTTCGCGTTCAAGAAATCGAACTCCGCTAACAGGTCGAGAGACAGTTCCAATTCGTGTAGGTTGTCGCGCACGCGATCGGTGAGTTCGAGGAGGATACGTCGAATTTCGCGTTGCTCGGCTTCAGCGGCTTCATGGAGTGCGTTGTTCATCTGAACAATGTCCAAAGGCTCAACAAAATAGGTTGCCCCACTTGTGGATTGCCCCTGAACCACGCCTCGAAAAGATGATCGTGCTTCTTGCTTTATTGGGATGACATACCGATTGTTTCGAGAGGTGATAACCGGCTCTTGGATTGCTTTCTGATGCTCTGGTGAACGCAGAGTCGCTTCCAGTTTTTGGTGTATATTTTCACGAAGGCGATACAATTTGCGACGGATGGTCCGTAACTCAGGACTTGCGCGATCCAGCAACATTCCATCAGCATCGAGGCAATAGCCAATCGCTTCAACTAACTCTGGAAACACCGGCAGCGCATCAACGATAGCAAAGAGGTTGGGAAACTCCTCTCGGTCGCGTTTTTTAAAGGCACGATGGATGTCTTCGGGAATTTGTGCAACCTTTCGGACATCCAGCAATTCCTCATTATCTAAAAGTGCCCCTACCTTCGCAGCATGGTTTAGCGATTTTCGGATATCCTTTAAACCATTGAGCGGGATTCCACCGTAGAGTTCATGAAAGAATTTCGCCTCACTGCACAATGTGAGCAAGTAGCGAACTTTATCGACATCACAAGATGGCGTGAGCGTGTCAACACGCGCCGTCCCGAGTTGAGAAGCGGTGTACTTTTTCAATAGCACACGGATTTTGTCGTATTCTAACGCCTTTTCAACACTGGCTAACACTTTTTAATTATTCCTTGCGGTTCGGGCAGGTGGGTCTGACAGATAAAGTGCCTCTCCGTAGACCCGCCTGCGCCTGCTTCGCAGTGAGAATGCAGGCTACATGTCTGGTAGAAAGTTGTAAAGTGTTCCAAAATCTGTAAAGTCGCACGCCCGTCTCTGTAAACTTGTCAACTTTAGCACACTTACGAACTTTAGAACTTTTGTCGCTGTTTGATGAAAACCTCTTTACCGACTGCTTAATAATCCTTACGTTTAAGATTGCTCCAAGTTGTGACCAACTTCTCCTGGGGTTCAACAGCCAACACAGCACCCTCTCTCGACCATGCAATGACGAAGATACTCCCATCAACTTCCACTATTGCCTCGGTCTCATCAGTCGCGAAGTCATACAGATAGATAGATCCCCACCGAGAATAGACTATATAGTCCCCTTCAGGCGACCAGTTGCCCCAATAGCCAGTAGCTTTGTCAACATCAAATAAGGGTTCGATTGTTTTGGTCTCAATGTCGATTGTGCAGAACGTATCAAACTCTCTATTCCATCTGAGGAAGAGGATGCGTTGTCCGTCGGGCGCCCACACAGGATAAAAATCTTTATGGAGTTCGGTTAAGATTTCTATCTCTTTGGTTTCAATGTCTAAGAGGTAGAGATGTTCCAACCAGCCGGGCCTGGAGAGCGAAAAGGCGAGCCGCTTGCTATTCGGGGACCAGGACATTCCCCAAAATGAGTAGGGCCATCCTTGGTGTGGCACTGCCGTCATGACTTCCATCTCTCCCGTCTCAATATCCAGCACCCAAATCTGGTTTTCTTGGGGTAATTGGTTTATTGTATAGCCGTTGAAAGCGAGTTTTTTTCCATTCGGAGAAACGGAAAGAAACCGATACGTGCCAGCAGATGGTGTAATTAGTTTCTTATTCTTCGGATTTTCGGGATTAATGGAATAAACATTAGAGTGCCCAGCATCCCGTTGGATGAAATAGAGTACTTCCCCGTTAGGTCCCCATGACGGGTACATCCCTTTGTGGTTCAAAGCAACGGCTTTTAAATCTTTAGTGTCGCTAATTTCGGTGATGTAGAGATTCCAATCAAAGCGGCCCAGATTTTCATCGAATCCGTTGACTGCATAGGCGAAGTACCCAGTTGGAGCCGCTTCACCTAACGATGCAAATGGGAGCAGGGTTAAAAAAAATACACTTAAAAGAGCAAACCCAATCATCTTAGAAGTGCAAAAAAGAGAACGCGTATATTTATAATACATCATTGCTGCTCCTTATAAATTATTATAAAAAAGAAAATTACTGGGCAGATTCAAGACGTTTATAGTGGAGCAGTGCGTTCTCATAAAGGCGGCGACTTAACCCCAATTTTTCAAGTTCAATGACTACATCGTAACTGTATAGCACTGAACTTTCTCTGCCTTCGTCGTCAGCGCGACGGGCGTTTTGAACGTTATTTATGATTGTCATCGCCTCTTTTTCAAAACTCCCGATCTGTTTTCGGAGTTCAGTGGATAACCCACCCTGAATGTCTTTGTTGACTTTATAGGCGCGAATCGCATCAGTATACGCGACATAAGCGTCATAGTAACGCTTTTCGTTTTCCAGTTCTACTGCGTTTGAAAGATTCAACGGTTCACCGATAGCAGCAATAACTACCTTAGCATCTTCAATGACTTCAAGACTTTTTTGTGCAATACCTGCTTCAAGTGTCGTTCGGAACTCATCCACGATCTCTTTATATGCGGCACGCGCTGCATCGGCATCACCTGACTTTTCATAAACAATTGCCTGATTAAATTTGGCTTCAGCAAGCACGAACATCCGAATCTCTGACGAGAGTCCTGGTGTGGGCGGGAATGCTTTTGCCTGATAGGCAGCGATGGCTTTTTCGTAGTTGCCTTCCTGTTCGTAGGTGTTGCCTATTGCCTTCTGCGCGTACAGGCTGTACATCTGGTTTTCGGGTTGATGATTTTCAATGACCTGTTGGAATTGCGAGCGTGCTTCTGCGTAGTTGCCCTGATAATAAAGTGAACTTGCATATTGATACCGTGCCTTGTCAGCAAAAGCGGTATTCGGATACTTCCCAAAGAGCTGTTGAAGCTGCGTCTGTGCGGTTGTGAGAGATTCTTCACTTTCCGCTAATTTATCTGCGTCGAAAAGGCTCTCTTCGGCAGTTCGATAGACTTCAGTGGCTTCCCGCAGTGCTATCGTTGCTTCGGCGCGGCGACTCTCCTGATTCTGATAATATGCCGCATAGCCTGCGACAGCAACAAGGACTATTCCCACTACAATGGCGATGGTTCTCAGATTCTCTTTAAGGAACTGGTAGGTTTTCAGCACCCCTTCAATGAACTTATCTTCTTGGATTTCTTCTTTTGTCAATCGTTGGTCTCGTGCCATGGATTTCCTCAGTTTTAGGCGATTTAAAGTAGATATTCAAGCGGGTGACGGGAATTGAACCCGCGACCCTCAGCTTGGGAAGCTGACGCTCTACCGCTGAGCTACACCCGCATTAATGGTATTATACCATATCCTTTTGGCGTTGTCAATGTTGTGAAAATTAAAACGAAAAGCGGGCGTTGGCACGGTAGAGAATCGGGGTTTGCAAGTTTCGCCAGATGCCCGCTTTTCCGTATAGTCGAGGTACGCCGACCGTGCGTACGGTCCCGGTTACGCCGGAATACCTATTGTAATTTGTCCAACTCACCCAGAACTTGCTCAGCTGACAGCGTATTGTCCGGCGGTGCCGCTTCAACGTGTTTGAAGGCAACATTTCCAGATGCATCAATGATGAAGACACCACGCGTGGTAATACCGACATCTTCGATTGCCATACCGAACTCTTTAGAAATGGCAAGGTTCATATCTGCGAGAAGCGGAAAATCGACACCACCCAGCACCTCACTCCATGCCTTATGGGCAAACGTTGAATCGCGATTGATTGCGATGACTTCAGCATTTTTCGCTTGGATGGCTGACAAACTTTCGTTGAAATCCGGTACCTGTTCAGCACAGACCGGGGAAAAAGCGAGTGGATAAAAAAGAACCACTAAATTTTTGCCTGCGTAGTCGCTCAATGAAACTTCAACATCTTCTTGGTTAACTGCACCTGTAAGTGTAAAATTCGGTGCAGCACTTCCTACATCTGCCATGAAATTCCTCCTGTGTGCGCCTGAAAAACGCGTTAAGATAATGAGAGTTTTCTTTAAAAAATGTTACACCAGTGTAACATTAGGGATACACTGGTTATCAACACAAAACCTAATAACTGTAAGGGGTTGTAGACGTTTTTTATGTGGCTTTCGACGGTAAAAAAAATAAAATAGCAAAAGTGTAACACTCTGCTAACGGTTAAATCTTATGTTGTACTCAGGTTAGGGACGTTCATTTGCTTACTGAAACGCGTAAGTTTATTTTCTTTTCAAGGCTGCCCATGACACAGCGAGCTTCCCTCTGGGTTTAATTGCCGTAAGAGAGGCAACCGTGGAGCCCTCTACACTGACATCATCGAAACTGGCTTGTGTATCCCACGTCCAGACACCAACTTTCCCAACAGGATACATGTCATCAAAAAAGACACCTTGTTCTATATCGTTAATAGCAACTGCGATGCGACTGCCTTCAACGACGACGCGGAGTGTGAACCACGCATTACGCGTAATCGTAAGCCCGATAGGTTCGATATCGTGTTCAATTTCATCGCGTCCTTCAAATCCGTCTTTAAAGGCGGTGCTACGCTTGTGCCGCCACAACTCAGATTTGTTCTCTTTCGGGCAGATAAGGTACACATAGTACTCAAATTCATTTTGCGCCCGGAAGACAATACCCCCCCAGTGTCCGTCATCAACACGGACCTTTGCTTCCAGCGTGTGGTCTGCCCATTCTGCTCCATCAACGAATGCCTTCTGTGCTTTACCCCAGCGCATTGTTTGTTTATAGATGCCTTCTTGGACTTCCCAACTGCCGTTCGCCGGTGCCCAATCGTGGGCATCATCATCAAATGTCCAAACGTGCTCTTCGGCAGTTGCAAGCGGAACGGTATAGATACTGATGCACATCAGAAGGAGTGCGAGTCGGCTTTTCATAACGTTCACCACGGTCAGAAACTACCCGTTAACCTAATCTGTAATAGGGCGAATCCACTTGGGTTTCGCCCTACAATTAATAAGAAGGATCTATTTCCGTTTCAGCTTTGCCCACTGTGTCGCGAGCTTCCCTTGGGGTACAACATCGAGCGTCCCGATTTCCATTTCTTTAACTTCATCTGCTGTCAACGCGACGGCGTAAATTCGGGATTCTTCAATGTGTGCGTTCAGGTCTCCGGGACCGTCCAGTCCATTCGTATGCCGTTTTCCCCAAATGATTTCGGCATCACCTGTGGGCCAGGTTTTGATCTCGCCTTTTTCATAACTACCGAGACTCTCACCGTTGCGGTATCCCGTAATCTTGTAAGTTCCACCCTTATCTTCATAAGTGAAGGCTAAATAGACCATTTCGCCTTCTTTCTTTTCATTGTGCGCTTTTGGGAAGTCCTCAGTGCGATGGAACCAACTACTTCCAGACATCCATTGACTCGGTTGACGTTCGGCGTAGACAATCGCGTTAAATTGGTCCTCTGTTGCTTTATCTAACGTGAGTGCTGAGCCTGCCGTTGCGGCGAGACTATCCAGAGCAACCCATGTCATCAAGGTTTTCTCTTCGATGTCGGGTCCACTGTATTCGAGTGCGTGTGCCCATCTCCCAGTTTCAACAATTAACTGACCGTCTTTGAGTTCGGCACCTTGGAGTTCTATATCGTCCCAATTGCCAATTTCGTCTTTTTCGCTATCAAATAGCCACCACCCAAGCAGATTATCCGCTTGAGCATCCTGTGCGAAAACTGCCGGTGTAGATAGGCTTAACACCAGTAGGACAGCACAGATATAATAGACTTTTCCTCTCATTGTTAATTACTCCTCTTTGAGTTCAAATTGAGGTTTCGAGCGGGAAGATTCTCCTGAGGACAAGAAACAGATTATGCTCCTACCCGCAGTAGACAAAGTACAAATTATTATAACATATACTCAAGACAAAAGTCAAATGATTTTTGGTTGTAAGAATAGTCATCGGTTCTCCGTCAGCGGTCAGCAAGAGAAACCGTGAATCAATTGATGATAGCCACTTCGGTTTGTAGTAGGGAAACCATTCATTATCTGTTGTTGGCTTATGAACGTGCGATAAATCGCCCTACTACGAACAGGTCCCTGTTTGTAGTAGGGCAATTCACTGCCCGTTGTTGGGTAATTTCACCACTTGCAAATTATACCCGCATGTATTACGATATAATCATCTAAGTGCCATTGCCTGAATCAGGATCAGCTGGATTGAGAAACAGATGGATTGATGGGAACCCCGCTTGCTGGGGATGAATGCCACAGGTGCGTGTCTCGATTCCTGAAGGCAAGAACAGTCGCGAACGAGAGGTCGTTCTTACGACGAGATGATATGCAATCTAAACCACAATTGAAAGTTAAGTAGCTCATAAGGTATAATAATAATCCAAGTTGTTATTTACAAAATTTAAAAACAGATGAACAGGAATATAAAATGAAACGATTGATGCCGTTACTACTCATCATCGGTATTGGATTTATCGGTGCGGTTTTCTGTCAGAAACTTTCCGCCCAAGAAAACGCCGCTACCCGCAGGATGACAGCCACCCTATCAGGCAGCGTTCTCTGGGAGGGACACGACCTCTCCCACACGAGCATATCGGTCTACCGAGACGAGGCACTCAAAGAGTTATATACCAGCGGGATTCCACAACTCGGCGATGGACAATTCACGATCCGCGTTGAACCGGGTCGTTACTATATCGTTGCTTACGTTGATGTGGATAAATCGGGAAACTTCGATGCAGGCGACGGGTTGGGTATCCTCGGTATCACCGATTGGAACGACCAAGGACAAGGGTATCAGTTAATTGAAGTAGATAACGGACAGAAGGTTCGGGGATTAGATATTCCGATAACAGCACGTGCGGCACATATTAAAGGGAACCTCAAAATCGTTCCAGCCCCTCAATATGAACCGAGTCAACTTCAGCGATTCCAGACGGCTTTGCGCACTGCGACATCCGGCTGTCGTGGCACGCTGAGCCTTGGTAAAATCCCTGAAAATCCTCAAGCTTCCTTTGGAAACCGAAAAGCATTGATTCTCGCGTATACGGATCTCTCTTGGAAATATCGCGCCGGTATCGCTCCAGTGACGGATACAGGTGAATGGTCACTGAACCTGTTACCGGGGAAGTACTACCTGATGGCAATTGTCGACAACAACAACACAAACAAATTGGATACGGGTGATGACTTCGGATTCTACGGTGTGGAAGATATGCGGACGCGCGGCGAATTCCCCGAACCTGTGCTAATCTCGCTTAACAAGTTCACCACAGATATTGAGATAGCGATTACCGCGACCTATCAGACCCGCAAAAAAACATCGACTGAAAATACGAGTATACTAACAGGGCACGTATCGCTTCCTGAAGACGCAACGGCACGTGTTGAAGTATATGCCGAATCGGCTTTAGTCACGCCGATTGCCAGTGGAGAAACAGCGGCTGGCGGTATATTCCGCATCGCGCTTCCATCGGGAGAATACTACGTTATTGTTAATTCCGATGCCGATAAAGACGGTAGATACAGCGATGGCGACGGCTTGGGCGGTTACGGGACACTGGACATCACGACACAACCGCCGGCTCCGATTGTTCTGATGGAGGGTGAGAACCGAGACATCGAACTTGTGATAAGTGCGCGTTATGACGCGAATGGACTTCTTCATGCCGCCCCTCCCGGCATCGAAACACATATCGAACAGGGCAGGATCGCAGGACGTATAATATGGGATGGACACTCCGTTCAACAAGGAATTTTGACCCTCTCTTATAGCCCTGATTTCAGTGCACCGATCGCCATGCCTATTTCTCTGGCGGGAGACAATAATTATCAGGTGAGCGTCCTACCGGGGATCTACTACGTCATGGCAGTGATGGATGCAAATAATGACGGAACAACGGGAATCACCGATGGGGTCGGTATATATGGCACGCGTCGCCCGGCGCGCGGCGAACCCACTGCGGTCAACGTGTTTCCCGAACACACAACCGCACATATTGACATCAATATCCTCGCCAGTTACATCGACGAAAAGGGGAACATGGCGGAAATAGAGGACGGTGGACGTTGGGAAATTAAAAAACAGTATGGTGAACCTGAAGATATTTTTAGACTCACCCGCAATGGACGCATGAACGAGGAGTGGAAATATTGGACAAAGGGCATCGGTTTTCTCTGGAGAGCCAACGGAGCAGGTTGGGAATTGGGGAATGAAGAGCGTTTTACCCCGAAAGCAGACATCACTTCAGATGGGGTGTCTACAACAAAACAATTACCAGCGCATATCTACTTTGCTTACGACGATATAATTTGGGGACTTGCCCCGGATGGCAGCAATGCTCCATTGGGTGCTGGACACAACCCAACCGTCGCAAACGATGGCACACTCCTCTTTCAGGATAGGGAAGGAAACGTTATCGTCCGAAGTCGTGAGAAACTCAACGGTGCTTTGCTACTTGACAGCCGACAGATGGCGAGAGATGTGGCAATATCGCCAGACGCGAATTATGTTGCCTATGCACGCCCGGAGTATGGGAATCGGAGTCGCGTTATCATCTGGCATATCCCGACCGAATCCGAGTTTATTGTGCCATCAACGGCACTACAGAGTTTCACACCCGCATGGAACAGCGACGGCACTGTGCTTGCTTACGTCACTGCCGGAACAGTCGAAAATCCTGACGACGCGGGACAAAACCGAAACATTTACGCTTTTGACCAAGTGACAACAAGTGTGGAACCGGTCGTGGTGTCCCCTGCTGATGATACGGAACCGACATGGTCACCCGCGAATCCGAATCAGTTAGCGTTCACGCGAACTGAAGGCACTTATCAACAGATTTGGCTCACCACCTACTCAGATGCCGGTGTGCCGACAGAACGGCAGTTAACGCAAAAAGGTGGATCGCATCCGGTATGGATACCGCCGGACGGACGCTGGATCCTCTACGAAAATAATGGACAACTCTGGCAAATTGATACGGAAAACCCAGACACGACCGAGGCACCGCTGATGTCCAATGGGAAGATCGTGTTTGGAAGCGAACCCGCAGCCTTGGGACGTGCTTCTAATGCGCCACCCCCCGGAAAGTAATGACTAAAAAATTGAATCGTTTAAAAATCTTAGTTTTTATATTAATATTGTCCGTTATGACAGTAAACCCGGCTGTGGCGGAATGGCTGCTGATACCGATGGAGATCGGGGCACAAACCAATCACCTCAAGGCTTACGGTTTGACCTACTGGGCATTAGAGGTGCCGCGTGAGTACCGATGCTACTGGTGGCTCAACTATCGCGGCGGTGCGTTCGTCCTGCCCGATTCGCAAGACGTGCGAATGCGTGCAGCATTGATGGGTGTTCGCTTCGAACCGATAAACCATGCTGACTATCTCAGTATAAAGGAATCTGTCCTCGAAGGTAGCAACATGGACGAGATCCTATTGGAAAAAGCCCCGAAAATCGCTGTGTATGCGCCATCAGAGGCATCACCTTACCGAGATCCTTGGGACGACGCAGTTAAAATCGCTTTGGATTACGCACAGATCCCCTACGACGAAATCTGGGACAAAGAGGTACAAAGTGGTGTGTTAGAGACAGAGAATTACGACTGGCTACACCTCCACCACGAGGACTTTACAGGTCAGCACGGCAAGTTCCACGCCGCATTTTCCACGCAGGTCTGGTATCAGCAACGGATGCTGATGTTTGAAACAGCCGCCACAGAAGCAGGATTCCGGCGGGTAGCGCAGCATAAAGGACAGACGGCACAGATGATCGCTGATTATATCATCAACGGTGGGTTTGTCTTCGCCATGTGTTCTGCCCCAGAAACGCTCGACATTGCTTTGGCGGCACGCGGGGGCGCAATCGATATCGTTGCCCCTGAATTGGACGGAACACCGATTGATTCGGATGCCCAGACGCGACTCGACTTTCAGCGCACTTTGGCATTTGAAAGTTTTAACCTCTACACGAACCCATTCCGATACGAATTTTCAGACATTGACAATCCGAATCCTGATCGGGATGCACAGAGCGGGGTTGAGGATTTCAAACTCTTTGAATTCGCCGCAAAGCACGATCCGATTCCGACGATGCTCACGCAGAATCATGTAAGCGTTGTGCCGGGGTATCTCGGACAGACGACATCGTTTAATATGGACAAGATTCGTGGCTCTGTCACCATCTTAGGGCAGGTAGAAGGTAGCAACTACGCAAAATACCTCCACGGCAAATTAGGGAAGGGCACCTTTACGTTCCTCGGTGGACACGATCCGGAGGATTACCGCCATCTTGTCGGTGAGGGAAAAATACCGACGAATCTTGATTTACACAAACATTCACCCGGCTACAGATTGATACTGAACAATATCCTATTTCCGGCTGCGCGTAAGAAACCACAGAAGACCTAACTTTCAACATGCCGTGAGAAGAAAACATAAGGAGTCTAAAATGAAATTAATTGGTTTTGTTCTTGTGTGTGGACTCGGTCTGCTCGTTTTTGAGCCTATTATACCGGTTTCGGCACTGGTGCCTGCTACAGATAAAATTGTGTTTGTATCGAACCGAGACGGCAATTCTGAAATTTACATTATGAATTCTGATGGCAGTGGGCAGATGAATTTAACACGTCATCGCGGGAACGATTACTCCCCAGTCTGGGCACCGACAGGCAAACAGATTCTGTTTGCCTCCGATCGCGCCGGGAAGATTTCAGATCTCTACGTGATGGATTCAGATGGTCGGAGGGTTCGACGCGTTTTTGTGAAAAAAGTGGAGCGGCGGCATCCGACATGGTCGCCCGATGGCGAACAGATCGCCTACTATCGGGGCGATAGAGGTGTGGTGGCTATCTACACTGCCTCAATTGATGGCGGGACAGAAAAAAAGATAGCAATCGGTATGCATCCTGCCTGGGCACCGGATAGTTCTGAAATCGCTTTCATCTCTGCCGAGGTGCTCATACCTATCAATGACGGATTTGGGGGCATACAAATCGCCAGACCGAGAATTGAGATTGTTAACGTGCGAACCAAGGCAGAAGAACAAATCTCGCCAGACGGATTTCCTTTGATGTTTCACCCGACATGGACACCTGATGGTACCAAATTCGTCTTTTCCGGTATGAGCGTGGACGATCTTGTACTCGGGCATACAATGAGACTCTATATTGTAAATCGCAAGGGGAACGGGAAACCGAGTAAGATTAAAGTGGAGGGTACGGGATCGTATCCGGCTTTGGCACCCCAGGGCGATGTGCTCGTCTACCACAAGGAAACCGCCCGTAAAGGAAGACAACTCTTCAAAGTTGCCTTAGCCGGGGGGATATCCGAACAACTCACGGATAAAGGTGAAAATTATGGTGCGGATTGGTTCGATCCAGCGTTTGCACTGCCGGTCTCACCCCAACCACATCTGTTGACAACGGTCTGGGGACGTGTGAAAGTCCGAGATTAGGGGTATTTTCGATGAAAGCAGTCCTCGCAACGTGCAACCTAAATCAGTGGAGTCTCGATTTTGAAGGGAACACTGCGCGCATCATTGAATCCATAGAGATTGCAAAAGAACGCGGTGCTCGGTATCGGTTGGGACCGGAATTGGAGATTACGGGGTACTCCTGCGAAGACCATTTTCTGGAATTGGATACACTCCTGCACAGTTGGGAATCATTGGCATGCATCCTCCAAGACGGACGGACAGACGGCATCCTGTGTGACATCGGGATGCCTGTCATGCATAAAAACGTTCGGTATAACTGTCGGGTTTTCGTATTAGACGGCAAGCTCCTGTTGATTCGTCCCAAGCTGGTCATGGCGAGCGACGGTAATTATCGGGAACATCGCTGGTTTACAGCATGGGAACACGGTTGGCGCACCGAACCGTATACACTCCCTCGCGAGATTGCCGAAATGACTGGACAGCGGACAGTGCCTATCGGCATCGCGGCGATTGCCACCGCGGATACGCTCTTGGCATCGGAGACCTGTGAGGAACTCTTTGTGCCGATGAGTCCACATATTCACTTCGGCAATGCTGGTGTTGAAATCATAGCGAACGGGTCAGGTTCTCATCACGAGTTACGGAAATTAGACACGCGCATTGCACTCATAAGGAACGCAAGTGCCAAAAACGGGGGCGTCTATCTATATGCCAACCAACAGGGATGTGATGGCGGTAGACTCTATTTCGATGGCTGTGCGCTGATCGCCCAAAACGGCGATATTTTAGCGCAAGGTTCCCAATTCTCGCTCAAAGATGTGGAGGTCGTCACCGCGACGGTGAACCTTCACGACGTGCGTGCATACCGTGGTGCGAAGGCGAGTCGGGCTGTACAGGCAAGCAAAATGGAGCCGTTGCCCCAGATAGATATTGACTTTGATGTGGGAATGGAAGGGTGGAAGGGTGGAAGGAGAGGGAGCCAATCTTCCAATCTTCCAAACTTCCAATCTTCGCTTCCAATCGAGCCGTTCACGCACGAACCGGAGGAAGAGATCGCTTTGGGTCCGGCGTGTTGGCTCTGGGATTATCTACGCAGATCTGGGGCGGCGGGGTATTTTATTCCGCTTTCTGGTGGTGCTGACAGTGGTGCCGTTGCAACGCTTGTCGGTTCAATGTGCCAATTGGTGGCAAAGGCGATACGCGACAAAAACCCTTCGGTGATTCGCGATGTAGCGCGGTGGCTGGACGACGGTGAAACTCCTGACGTTTTCACGGATCCGCGTGTACTCGCCAATCGCTTACTGTATACGTGCTACATCGGCACAGAGAATAGTTCTCGCGACACCCAAAAACGAGCGAAACAACTCGCCGAGCAGATCGGAGCCGACCATCTCAACATTAACATGGATGGACTGGTCAATGCGTTGCAAACGCTCTTTACGCGCATTACGCAGAAAACCCCTCGATTTAAGGTTGAAGGGGGTAGTTATAGAGAAAATCAAGCACTTCAGAACATACAGGCGAGGTTGCGAATGGTGCTGAGTTATCTGTTTGCGCAGATGATGCCGTGGGTGCGGAACCGTGAAGGCACGCTCCTCGTATTGGGCACGGGTAATGTTGACGAGGCGTTACGCGGTTATCTCACAAAATACGATTGTAGTAGCGGAGACATCAACCCGATCGGTGGGATTAGTAAACACGACTTACGTCGGTTCCTGAATTGGGCGAAACACAACCTCGGTTATACGACTCTCTCGGAAATTGTTGACGCACCACCGACAGCAGAACTGGAACCGATAACGGAAACTTACACGCAAACCGATGAAGACGATATGGGGATGACCTACGCCGAATTGAGTCGTTTTGGGCAACTCCGAAAGATGGAGCAGTGCGGTCCTGTCAGCATGTTTGAAAAATTGGCACAGGAGTGGAACCATTTACCACCGCATGAGGTCGCCGAGAAGGTCAAACGGTTCTTTAGGTACTACGCCATCAACCGACACAAAATGACGACGTTAACGCCCTCCTACCATGCTGAATCTTATTCGCCTGACGACAATCGCTTCGACCTACGGCAGTTCCTCTACAATGTCCGATGGACATGGCAGTTCCGACGCATCGATGCCTATGCTAAGAAATTGGAGGCGGAGTAATGTGGCGATCGGAAACCAAAGGCAGAAAGGCAGGAAAGCGGGAAGAAGAGGGATGGAAGGCGGGAAGGTTGGAGGACCGTCCTTCCAGTCTTCCGTCCTTCCAATCTCCCACGCTCAGTCTTCCAATCTTCTACGTTTTTACACTTCTCCTTGCCTCTGTGCTCCTTCTCAGCACGGCGTTTAGTGCCCCTGATGTTCCGTTGAATTTCGATGGTTGGGTCACTGAGGCACTCGCGAAGTTGGAAACCGATGGCATCACAGGCGGATTCCATCGACACACAGCACCGCTTTCAAGAGCAGATGTGGCAGCCGCGATACGGCAGGCTGAATCGCGCATTCGCAGCGGTGTTGCCGTGCCATCAGCGATAGATAGGAAACTCTTAGAAAAATTGAAACGGGAATTCGCAAAAGAACTCATGATCCACGATGGCGGGAGGATGCGATTCCTGCCACAACTTCGGACGACTGAAGAAAAAGTGGCTCCGGCGTTTGAATGGGGATTTCACTATACACTCGGGCAACTCGAACAGCGAAACGTACCGCGGCTCACGCTGTATTCTGAATTTGAGGCGCATAACTTTGAAAGCGCACCACTCGATGGGAAGACAGCAGGACAACGTCTTGAACGCTGGCGTGCGGACTATACTGGCGACTTTAAGAGAGGTTACTTGCAAGTCAATAGCGCACATCTCGATCTCCTTGTCGGCAGAGATTGGCTCTTCTGGGGTGCGAGTCCATACAAAACGGTTGGCATCTCTGATAACTCGCCGCCGTTTGACCAAATCCGACTCACTGTAGGGACTGGGTTACCAAGCCGCTACGGAAAACGACTCAAAGCGACGGCTTTTACGGCGCAACTCGATTCAACGTGGTACGATGACGGTGAAAAACGCTATCTCGCGAAACGTTATATCAGCGGACATCGACTCGACTACCAATTCAACGATCGCGTGGAAATCGGTGTCGCGGAATGGGTGCTTTACGGTGGAGATGCACAGACACTTGAATGGAAATACGCAAACCCGATCACTTTCTATTACGCGCTACAATACAACGCCAAAGCCGACGATAACGTCATGTTCGCCTTTGATGCAGCGATTCGTCCTATTGATGGCGTACGGTTGTATGGTGAATGGGTCATCGATGATATTCAATATGTCCCCAGTGCGAACGACCCACACGCAGTCGCGTGGCTCTTAGGAGCGACATGGTATCCGCAACACCTTGGTCGTCATCTCGGAATTCATAGCGAATACGCACGCGTTAACCGATGGGCTTATACGCATCTCGTGCCTGATAATCAGTTCACTCACTTCGGATACACGATCGGACATCCAATCAGTACCGATTCAGATACGGTTCGATTTTCAGCCACCTATCAATTTACTGTCTCGACAGTAGCAGAAATGCGCGCAGCACTCACCCGACAGGGTGAAGGCTCACTCGCGGATCGGTTTTACGGGGAAGACTACAAAGCACTCCCGTTTCCGACGGGGGTCATTGCCCAGACAACAGAAATCGGCGGACAGTTTCTCTATCGTCCATTAAATGGATGGAACGCCTCGTTCTTATACGTATGGCACTACACGCAAAATGCTGAACATCGCAAGGGGAAAACAAGTCAAGCACACCGACTCGCGATTCAGATGGGGTATCTGTTTTAAGGTGTGCTCCTTGTCCGAATCAGGAATTGTTAGGGTAATTTCAAAATATTTTTTCCTACAAAGAACACAGAAATGCGACGTAAACGAACACTCATTCTTATTCTCGCGACACTTGCTTTAATTCTCGTGTTAAGTTTGGTCACCAACGGCACGTTTGACTTGCGGTTGCTTGTCCTGACCCCGAAGATTCTCAAGTATAGAGGAGTCATTCAGCAACACGCCGAGAAAGAAGCGTTGGACGCTCAGCTGATATGCGCCTTGATTGTGCAGGAATCTGGGTTCGATGAAAAGGCAAAAAGTGCTGTGGGGGCACTGGGGTTGACACAATTGATGCCAACTACAGCAAAGGAACTCGGTGTGCAAGATCCTTTTGATGCGAATCAGAGCATTGCCGGTGCGGTGCGTCATTTACGCACGTTGTACAAAGCTTTCCCAGAAAGCCCACAAGAACATCGGCATCGGTTAGTGTTAGCGAGTTACAACAGTGGTCTCGGACGGGTTCGCGATGCACAAGCACTCGTTCGTTACCATGACGCGGGTGATCCACTTCTCTGGGAACCCGTGAGCATTGCACTCACCCAGTTGGCGAAACAACACGCCTCGATGCATCACGGGGTTTGGGAAGGCAACAAACCGCCCCACGGCTATTTTGAAGGTGCAAGCGAGACGTTGGCGCACGTAGAGCGAGTGATGCGCTACTACGCACGCATCCGTTTCTATGAGGAGTTACTGTTTTTCCTCTGATGGGTTACGTCCGATGGAAGATTTCATCTAACTGCTCGGAACGGTAAGCAAAGATTTTTTCTAAGTCCGGTCGGACAAAAAATTTCTCAACGACCCTACCACCCCAAACAGCGTATTCGACCGAATCGTTCACAACAACACCCTCCGCTGTCTCATCAAAGCTATGCGTATGTCGCCAGAGTCGATATGGACCGCGCCGTTGTTCATCTTCAAAGGAATAGGGCGGGTCCCACTCCGTAATCTCGGTCTGCCAGCGGATCGGGATGCCATGCAGTTTCAACTGATAATCGATAAGTGTTCCGGCAAACATATCAATCGGTGCAGGAGTTAGGATTTCTAAATTTAGCGACGGCGGTGTAATCAGAGCGAGGTTATGAGCATTAGAGAAAAATTCAAAAACTTCTGTCAGTGGTTGTTCCAGTGTTCGTTGTGATTTAAAAAGGAACGTCTTCATTGATCAGATTCCTGTTCCAATTGTGCAAGGCGTTTGTCGAGTTCTTGCTGCTTTCGTTCCAAGTGTAGGACATATAGAATAAAGACTAACCAGATGACCAAATATGCGGAAACGAGATATTTGAGACGTGTGCTTTGCGCCTTTTCCAGCTTTTCAACAGACAGTTGCACTGCTTGTGCTAAGAGGTCTTCATCCACAGGAGCTTCAGATTCCGAACTTGCCTCTGTAACAGCCTTCGCAACTTCATCTTCGGTCAAGGTGACCGGGACTTGGGTTGCAAAGATGAATAACCCCAAAACCACCAAAAAACTCACAAAAACCGCTATTTTCATTAAGATACCTCCGATAAGTATTTCTGTCGGATGATTTCATAACGCGCTTCCGCCTTCTTCATCCGATACCGCACGATGAGCAGTAGAACGAACAGCATAATGAGTGCAAGCAGCGCCACCATCCATGTCTGCCGCATCGTCGTTTCGAGGTTCCATTTGGTACCACGGTCTGGATGCAAACCTCCGTGCCAAATATCCACGGCATAATAGACGATCGGTACATCAAGATAGGCGATAATACCGAGAACAGCGGAATAAAGTCTACGTTTGTCGCCTTCCAGCGCGGAACGAAGAATAAAATAACCGACATACATGAGCCAGAGGACGAGTGTACTCGTGAGGCGCGCTTCCCAATTCCACCATGTATTCCACGCGTATCGCGCCCAGATTGGACCCGACAGCAGTGCGATCGTGCAAAAAACGAGACCCAGCTCGGCGGCAGCGACTGCGAGGAGATCGTCCTTGGGTTTACGTTGGATGAGGTACTTGATACTAAATACGCAGTTAACACCGAAGGCTACAAAAACAGTGAGCGCAGCAGAGACGTGATAGTAGAAAATTTTCTGGACTTCGAGCATTGTGCCTTCAACGCGCGCGTATCCGAAAACGAGATAGAGTGAGATAAAGACGAGGATTGCAGTGATAATACCTATAATTTTCATTTTTTAGACTCTTGGGCTCTGCTCCAATATCAAATCCACGGGACCGCCCGCAAGGAACAATTGGCAATCGGTTTCCGTCAGCAGTCAGGGGTGTTTGTCTTGCAAAAGTTGCCTCTTAAGATAGCCTCAAAATCCGTAGCTCGTAATGAAATGGAGAGCGGATATAAGCAACACGCGTCAAAGTTCAAACGCACGTTGTTCCTCCGCAAGGTAAAATTAAAAATCCCACAATGAACTCCCCGTTAGAATTTCGGGTCCGTCCGAGAGGATCACCACCGTATGCTCAAAGAGTGCCGATAAGGTGCCATCAAGCGTCGCAACGCTCCAACCGTCTTCCAGTATTTGGACATCGGGAAGCCCAACGTTCACCATCGTTTCAATCGCGAGGACCATACCCGGTCTCAGACGTAAACCGCGTCCAGCAACCCCCAAGCAGGGAACTTCTGGTGCTTCATGGAGATTTCGACCAATACCGTGTCCGGCAAAATTCTGGAGGACCGAGAACCCCGCGGACTCCGCACCGTCTTGTAGTTTAGAGGAGATGTCGCCGATACGGTTTCCTGGTTTCGCTTCGGCAATCGCATCGTAGAGAGAACTTCGTGTCACTTTAAGCAAACGTGCGGCTGACAGTGAGATGTCTCCAACGGGGAAGGTGTAAGCGTTATCGCCGTGGTAGCCGTCAATGCTGACCGCTGTATCGATCCCGATGATGTCACCCTCTTGCAGCACTTCACTTTTATCTGGAATCCCGTGGATGACGATATCGTTAATGGAGGTACATATTGTGGCGGGATAAGGCTCGTGTTCCGGGAGTTGGTAGCCTAAGAAGGAAGATGTGGCGTTGACTTCGGCAATTGTATCACGCGAGATGCGTTCTAAGTCGTCAGTCGATACCCCGGGAGCAATTGCCTCTCCGATTCGCTTTAGCACCGTCGCCGCCGCCTTGCCACTTCGCTTCATCTTCTCAATCTCAAGTTTGTTCTTGATTCTAACTTTGTCCATCAGATTCTCTGCCCAATTAAGGTGTGTGCTGTTGTGCTGTGAACACGAACGTTGACAATGTCGCCGATGTGGCTGTCCGCTTTCGGGAACACAGTCGTCTTGAAACCGTCCGTTTTTCCGTGGTATCTATCTGCATCGCGACGGGATTCGCCTTCTATGAGCACTGCAACCGTCTCACCAATCGCCGCATTGTTGATGTCAGCGGAAATGTTTTCCTGGAGTTCAATGATCTGTTTGAGGCGTTCTCCCTTTACTCTTTCAGGAACATCATCAGGTAAGGCTTTGTGTGCGAGCGTTCCGTCACGTTCGGAATACTTGAACATGAATGCTGAGTCGTATCGGATATCCGCCATCATCTGATACGTTTCCATAAATTCGGCATCGGTTTCACCACAGAAGCCGACGATAATATCGGTTGTTAGGGAAATATCAGGGACGCGTTCGCGGAGTTTTGAGACGAGTGTGCGATACTCTTCCGCTGTATAGGTGCGGCGCATCCGCTCAAGCACTTCGGTTGAACCGGACTGTAGGGGGAGGTGTAGATGTTTACAGACGGTCGGTGAATTCGCCATTGCATCAATCATGCTGTCCGTCGCGTCTGCGGGATGTGGAGAGGTAAATCGCACGCGTTCCAAACCGTTCACTTCGCCGACAGCGTAGAGCAAATCTCCAAAATCGGCACGGTCATCGTGATAGGAGTTAACCGTCTGTCCAAGAAGCACTACCTCTTTGAACCCCTGATCAACGAGTTTTTCGACATCTTCAACGAGAAGTTTTAGGGGAAGACTGCGTTCTCTACCGCGGACGAAAGGGACGATGCAGAAGGTGCACATCTTATCACACCCTCGCTGAATGGTGAGCCACGCCCGAATCCCCTCTTTCCGGATCGGAGCAATGTCGGCGTAATCCTCGTTTTTGTCCAGCCGTAACCCAACAAACGGGTCGCGATCCGTCAGGGACACATGCGATTCAACCCCACGCGCCAAAGAATCCAACGCGACGGGCAGATCTCGATAGGCATCCGGTCCCATGACGAGATCGACATAGGGTGCGGCATCTAAGAGTCGGTCGCGGAGGTGTTGCGCCATACAACCACAGACCCCGATAATGAGTTCCGGGTGGCGACGCTTCCGGTGATTCAGATGCTTCAACCGATTAATGACTTTCGTTTCGGCGTTTTCCCGAATTGCGCAGGTATTGACGAGGACGACATCCGCATCGTCAAGGTGTGGGACAGTCTGGTGTCCACTCCGCATCAAAATGCCTGCCATCAGTTCGCTGTCGCTGACGTTCATCTGGCACCCGTAGGTTTCGATGTAGACACGACGGGCGTATGCCGGTGTTACACGAGAAGGTATACCGTCTTGCGGGACTTGTGGTGGCGGATGCGGTGCGTCTGCCCCCGCATTTTTATTATAGAGTGGGAAAAGCGTCTCGTTTTTCATTCTTTTAACTATGGAACCTTAAACCATCTCACCCAATGTAGTCCTGATGATATTCCCAGACATCAATCGTAAAGAGATCACCAACGTATGCGAGCACACGGTATTTTAACGTGCGCGTCACGCCGATGTTCACTTTGAAAGGAAAAGCCTGTGCGAAGAGGTATCCTAACGATGCATCCTCCGCGAGAAACGTTGTTTCACCGTTTGTTGGATGTGGAAAGATAGCAATTCCGACAGAATCCTGTTCAGCAGTCGTGATGCCAGAGAGCGTTCCCCACACCGACCGAGTCCCATTCACTGCCAATTCGCCGATCCCTCCGTTTGCATTCGCGGCTTTGCGGTACTCCATCTCAACTGTTCGGCATCCAAGTCCAATATTACCTGCAAATTCAAGCGAAGTCGTAGGTGCGTACAACGAGATAGTGATGTCCAGCACTTGAACTTCGGTTTGAGGCGGATGCACATCCATCGTACAAGTTTCTATGAGAAGCGGTTCCAAGGCATCCCACGTCGTGACAACCGTAAATTCTCTCGATATTTCCCCAGTTGACGGCATCCTTTTACGGGTCAGCATGTCCTGATCCAACGGCTCACCATTGACGGTTCCCAGTGTGAAACAGACCCCCGGTGGACGCTGCCCTTGGGTGTACGCTCCCTCGGTTACTATCTGTCCGCTCGGTGTATAGAGCGGATGAAAATAGGGCGGACTTTCCGGATCACCATAACAGTAAGTGAGTATCGGTGCGCTGTCCTTTGTAATGGATAATTCGTTTTTGTGAATTTCGTGTATCATAAATCCTTTTCTGGAAATCATACTCTTTTATGGAAATTATACCACGCATCTACAGAGAATGCAAATGTGATTTGGTTTATAGGTGTCGGTTGTCAGCAATCAGCAGTCAGATGTCGGGAATCGGAGTTCCCTCCTACAAAGATGGAGTTGGTTTGTTATTTGGCGTTAAAATGGGGTATAATTTGTATTGAAAATTGACCCAAAAGGAGATTTTTTACGTATGGCACCCATTATCGGAATCATATTTAGCGAAAATATTGAAGACGATCCTTCTAATAACTACATTAACGCCATTAAAGAGTTCGGTGGTATACCTCGCACGCTGTACCCCGGCATATCTGAAGACGCTTACGCTGATATTGATGCTCTTTTGCTAACAGGGGGCGACACAGGGGGTAGCGATATTCATCCAGACAATTTTGATGCCGAGTGGCACCCAACACTAAAATATGTCAATGAAGATCGAGATGCCTTTGAAATATCGCTCTGTCAACAAGCAATAGCCGCGGATATGCCTGTTTTTGGTATCTGCCGCGGTATTCAGATTATGAGTATCGCAATGGGTGGCAGCCTCTACCAAGATATACCCTCGGAATTCCCAAAAGAGGCTTCATGTCAATCACAGGTAAACGATGTGGATTCTCGGCACACAATTGAGATTGTTGCGGGCAGTCGGCTCAACCAAATCACAGGGAAACGCACAGACGAAGTCAATTCCGCGCACCATCAAGCAGTGAGAGACAAGGGTGAAGGGTTCGAGGTAACAGCACGGACAACGGAAGGGATTATCGAAGCGCTGGAAAATAAATCACAGCGGTTTGTGCTGGGTGTGCAATACCATCCGGAGCGGATGGTTGAAACCGCCGATTTTCAGGAGCACCGGCGTAAACTCTTTGAGGCGTTTATTGAGGCGGCTTCCGAATAGCTAAAAATTGGCGACTAAGGAGACGCGGTGCGTTAATCCGAGAACACCGAACGGCACGAGGGCATAGTCGATTTGGAAACGGAGGAGTGTCAACCCAAAACCACCTGTGAGTCCCGAAATCGCGCCTAAATCGTTACCGCCAATCTTGTATTTATAGCCGGTGCGGAGGTGTAAGACATTGCCTATCGTGTAGCCTGCCCCGACCCCGATGGCGATATCATTGTCGGAAGGACGAATGATGTCCGTCGTTAGGATGAATGCATCATTCCAGAGTCTGTAAGCCCCGCCGAGTCTGAAGGTAAAGGGTAGCCCGAATGCTTCCTCTATGAACTTCACTCGCGGTCCGACGTGCTGCGCGTTGAACCCCAACGAGAGCGGTGTCTCAGGAAAAGTGTACAACCCACCGAGGTCGAAGGCGATGCCGGTTCCGCTTTCGTCAGCGATCTGCTCGCGCAGGAATTTCGCGTTCGCACCGAAAGCGAGTGAACTGCCGAAGCCGCGGGCATACGAGAGAATCAGTGCCAGATCATAAGGTCGGAAAATCGTCGTTTCATTGCCATCCCGATCACGTCCCTGCAATTCCCCGAAAGACAAGAAACTCGAACTTACGCCGAGCGTGCCGACACCCTTAAGTGGAAGCGCGAACCCGACGAATTCGTGGTTAATCCCAGCGAACCATTCGTTATGCATGAGTGCGAGTTGTGGTTGTTGGAGTCTTGCGAGACCTGCGGGGTTCCAGTACGATGCGTAAAGGTCATCGGTCGCCGCGACTTGGGATTCGCCCATGCTCATCGCCTCTGCCCCGACACCGATTTTAAGGAAAGTCATGGCGCGGGTACCGGCGTTTTCATGGATGTCCGTATTATCCGCTGTAGCGGTCATGCATGCAAGGCTGAGAACTATGATGAAGATGTATGTAAAGCATCGGTTCATAAATTGTTTCCGTTTAATTTTTTTTATGTTTCCGTCCTCTGATCAGAGACACCTGAGGGAATTTCTTGTACCACAGGAATGATATAACTCCGAATTGATATACCATCCAATGTCTCCATCTCGATCCGAGGCTCCGGGGCTTGTCGGTGATCAAACACGACATAGTATCCTTCTGTTGCACCTTCCAACTTAAGATACGCTGCGAGCTGCTTTTTACCTGCTTGATAACGACGATCGCCTCTCCAAATTTTTGTTTCAACGATGTATTTTCGATGATTATGTGTGAGAATGAGGTCCATTCTGCCACGGCCCGTTTGCACTTCAATGTGCATCATACCTCCAACCAACCTAACAAACTCATCGAGATAGGCAAGCAGAAGGTGCCGTCCTACCGACTCTTGTGGTGTATCTGGTACTTGCAGAATTCTAAACCCCGCCCGCGCGATGAAATCCCGGAAATTGTCGAGTAAAGATGCCATTTCAATCTGCCCAGTATGTGTGAGATATTCATGCCTTTCATCGTCAGTATCTTCGGGAAAATATTCCTGCTCCAGTCCATTCACGGTTGGCTTGAACACCCTCATAATGCGATAGAGATAAATGGGGTTGAGAATTTCACACATCCCATCAGTCCCTTCTTTGATGACTCCGTAAGTAGCGAGTTCGCTGATGATGTCATCATCCAGATTGAAGTCCACACCTTCATCCCGCGCCATAATTCGCATCAAAACACTTTCAAAACGCGGATCTTTGCGAATATTGGTTGTTAAATGCTCAATGTTGGTATTCCGTCCTCTGAGGAGTTGGGTATGTGCAGTCGTAAAGTGCCCCAGCGTAATCGTTTCGTTTTTTGGGATGTCTAATTCCTCCGTGAGAATTTGTGCAAATCGATTGACGAGTACGGGTTGTCCGGCGGTCTGCCTATGAATGGACGCAATAACCTCTGGCGCGAAAACCTGTCCGACCTCGTTCGTATATTGTTCAAGTAGTTCTTGCACCTGTTCAAGCGTAAAGTTCGGCAAACGGAATTCATCTTGGATATTGAATGGAGAGACAGAGCGATCATAATTGAGTTGGTTAATGCTTTTGACCCCGACAATACCAACACTGTGGGGGCATCTTGGCTTACCGGAGATATAGATATGACGGAGGGCATACAAAAAGTCACTCACAACAGTTTGTGGGATTCCATCGAACTCGTCAATGATGATAACAACTCGCTGATTTTGAAGGAAGTTTGAGAGTTGTTGGAAAAACGTCATCATAGAGAAGCTATCAGTTATACCCGTTTTCTCCAAAAATTGCGTGAGTGCTTCTGAAGGAATCTGTCCACGTTTCTGAAAAACTTTTTCTATTTCCCTACGTATCAGGTAAGAGAGCCGCTCGTAAAAAGTAGCAGGCGCGATGTTGCGAACGACCTGAAAGTCCAACTGAATCGGGAAATAGGTCGAATCTTGTGTTACAAGTGTTTCAAGTCCCCAGTAAAAAAAGGTTGTCTTGCCGGTTTGGCGCGGCGCGAAGAGGACGATGTACTTGCCATCTTTGACACGATTGATGAAATCCGCAGTTTCTGCAGCGCGCGGCACAATATAATGTTCTGCAGGATTTACAGGCCCCTGTGTTCCGAAACGTCTCATGTTCTTTTTCCCATTGATAAGGTTCAAATTAGAGTATATCACATCGTCCGGTGGAAGTCAAGAATCGGTTGTCTGAATCATAGGATCGTTCAGTTTTTTGTAGGAAGGATCTCCGAATCCCGACTTCCCTCTGTAAGTACGAGTGTTTTCGCTTAGAGTTTTTGATGGGGTTTTGCATGGGGTTTTTGATAGGGGTTTTTGATAGGGCGTTTCCCCAATTTCCCTTTCCTCAATTTCCCCCACCTACAAGGACGGCAACCCTTCAACAATGTCCACCGTCTCTAAACTGACGGTGATGACCTGACCGATCAACTTGACGATGTACTGCGGATCGTCGGCACGGTTCGGGTCGTTGACGATACCACTCCGCTTGTCTGTTTTTACACGATACTGATCCACAATCCACTCCAATGCGGAACGGGTGCCGAGTCGGTAATTATGCGCCTTCGGTGGAATCCCCGATAGCGTAAGGAAATCGTTGTAGGTAAGCGAGGTTTTGTCTTTGGAGAATTTCATCTTCTCCACGCGCCAATCGAGGTGTGCGTCCGGGTTTTGGACGAACTTCAACTTATCGTATTCGGGTTGGGATTCGTAGTTGACGTGGATTTCTGCGAGTCGCTTACCAGCCTCCGCAAATCCCCAGAAGTCTTTCGCAAACGGGATATGCGGCAAATCGCGTTTGAGGTTCGCCTCGTATTTCTCGCGATAGTTGGGATGATGGAGGAGTCCGTAGTTGTAGTGGAAGATGTCCCACTTGGTGATAGTGTCGTCTCGGTAGTGATTTCGGAACGCTGTCAACGCCCAATCGGTGATGTTTTCGCGGCGGTTCGCTCCGTCCTCGTCGTAGATGTAGAAGGGGAAGCATTGGGTCTTTTCGAGTATATCAAGGGACGGAATCAGTTTTGCAGTCAAAGCCTGAAAAGGTTTATTACTTCCAATACCACTAACGCAAATTACTCGGTTTTCCTTTTCGGTTTCTGGCGCGGGGAAGGTAGCAGGGAAATATGCAACTTCATTGTTCATAATAGTATCAAAAAATAAGTGCGATTTTGTGAAAGGACGATAAAGGGAATTCCTAACTTTGTGTTCAGTATACTCTGCGATCCTATTTTTTTTGAGTTCCCGCTTCAAGTTGCGACTCCATTTGATTTTCGTGTCATCAGACTCTACAAAATCATCAAGTTCAGTCTCGCGATCTGTCCTTTGTGCCCACCGAGCAACTTCCGCGTTGTAAGTTCCAATCATTCTGTTCACGTTTTCAGCCAGGACCTGTTGATTGAAATTGTAAACCCACGCGTCTCGGTTCGTGTTGACACCGATACCATAGGTTTTGAAAATTACCCCTTCAACTAACCATTTTGCTGCCCTCGCTTGTTTAGTTCCCACCGGAATGAATTCATCAAATTCAGCGTGGAGTCCTTCGGTAAGCCACGTATTCCGCTTATCAGGGGTTATCTGCTGCCATTCAATATTTTGGCAATGTTGCTTTGAAATGAGATAATTATACTTGTCTTCTTTACGCCAAAATTCGTCAAGATGAGTATAGAAGATGTTAGCAGTCTTTGGAACTGATTTCGCTGGAGATTTCTTGATGAAAAAGTTGATACTCACCCCAACCTGAATTCCGAACACATTGTGTGTGGTCCCCGAGAGTTTTGGATTCTGACGGACATTCCCACCCAGATCCAGAATGTAAATCGCGTCAAAGTCCTCTGCAATACGTTTTCGCATTCCATCAAAGGCGATACCATCAAGAAAACCGTTATTTGTCACAAAAGCAACAACGCCTTCCTCGCCAATCCTGTCCGATGCCCATCGGATCGCTTTGACATAAGGATCGTAGAGTTTATTTTTGTTAGTTGCCTTAGAATCCTGTACGTATGTGTCCGCAACCCGTTTGTCCATCGTCTCATACTCTCGATTCTGATTATTGTCATTAGCATTGACCTGTCCGACATTATAAGGTGGATTGCCGATAACCACAAACATCTCGGATTCCTTCTGCCTCTCAACGCGTGCGGTGTTGTCGGGCGTGAACAGTTGCAGCTGCTCTCTGTCCTCCGCCAATTCAAACGTATCCACGAGGCATAACCCTTCGTAGGGGATATAGCGGTTCGTCGCCGTGTAGAACTCGTGTTCTATGTTGAGATTGGCGATGTAGTACGGTAGGAGCATCACCTCGTTGCACTGGAGTTCCGGCGGGTCGGCGGTGTATTTTCGCTCCAGCGAGATAGGGTCAAGTTCCTGCATGATGCGGACGATGAAGTTGCCGGTCCCAACGAACGGGTCGATGATGTTCACACCGCTGTCCGAAAGGGAACGGTTGAACTCGGTCATGAGGATATGCTCGACGCTTTTCACCATGAAATCGACAATCGGTTGCGGTGTATAGACGATGCCGTGCGTGTCTGCGACCTTGACGGAGAAACCTTGAAAAAACTGCTCGTAGACGGTGTTGAGGAATCCCTGTTTTTGTGAGAAATCGGTAATCGTGCTGGCTGTTCTCTCGATTGCGGTGTAGAAGGGTTCCAACAGCCTCAGAAATTCCGAGCGATTCAGTGTCCGTTCAGTTAGCACATCAATGACGGTTTCAATTTCACGGGCGATAATATTGCGTCGCGTAAAGTCAGGATTATCGAAGACGGTGCGGAAGATACGCTCAGTCAACAGGTGCTGGATGAGCATCTCCTCCACCGCAGCGACGGAGAGATTCGGATTAATCGAGGCTTGACACTGTTTGTGGAAACGGGTAAAGGCATCTTGAAAGTGCAGGTTGTTCTGGCGTTCCGTTTCGATGAGTGTCGCCAACTCTTCACCGAGTTGAGGCACCGTGTCTCGGAATTCGGCGACGGCGGTGTGCCATTCGGAGATGTTCTCTTCCTGATAGGCGAAAAAGCCCTGAAGCACGCGGACGAGGTTTTTCGGGTCGGTGATGTCCAAATCCAATTGCAACTCCCCGTGCTGGTAAAGGAGCGCGTGCGTCGGGGATTGGATAACGATGTTTTTTGATGGGTAGCCTGCCGCAAATTTCTTGGACGCTTCGACGTGGAGGTCGTCTTGTGTATCCTTTGCTTCCCAGTAGCCGTAGGGGATTTTGAAGGTATCAACGACTTCGCCATCAGGACGGATTTTCCTATTTGAACCTCTCTTATCAGTAGGGAGCGCATGCGTCTTTTCACAGAGGAGTGTGAGCTTGGATTGGTGGCAGTAGTGTTGGAGCAATCCTTGAAATGCGGCACGGACGGTGCCTTCGTTCTGTTCGCCGAGTCGCTCGTATTCTTTGAGTTCGGCGTAGTAGGTTTTGATGGGTTTGTGAGTGGGTTTGATGTTGAGATTTGACATGGTTTCTAAGCATCTATCTCATAATTGGGACGCCTCTATTCGACACCGTACCCTGCATCATTGATGCCCACCCTTCCGGAAATAGGCTTTAAAGCCGACGAGTTCAAAGAAAAGCGGAGATGTCATTCCTTCAGCGCGTCGATGTTCTACGATCTCTAAAATGGAGTCGCCGAACCAAATCTTGCCGCTTTTTGGATCGATGCCAGCTGTTTGTCCAATTCGATCGGAGATATCATGTTGCTCTTGGTATTCTGCCCAAATTTGCTTGGTTTTTCGCGAATCAGCTTCTGTCCAATTTGGATGTTCCATCATTGATTCCTCCGTTTTTTCGCAGCCCGGGTTTGAAAGTGGACTTCTTATGCGAGAAATTACTTGAACTTCTCCTAACGAAAGGATACCATGAAAATTCGCCCTATGTCAAATTTATTTCTATAGGACTTACGTATTGCCTCTTAAAGTCTCCCTGATAAGGGGGATTTAGGGGGTTAAATACGGCAAAATAACGCCTTTTCAGCGAAATATACCATTTCTCTGTTTAATTTGCGTAAGTCCTGATTCATTTATCTCTCCAATGTATTTCGTATCCAACGTTTATTTCCTGTAAAAGCCGTCCCACGACTCGCTCTGACTCACTTTCTTTCTTACCAGAATAAGAATCTCCCTCTTTGTAACGCGCCAAAGTATCCAATAAGGCTTCCATCTCAAAGTTAAGTTTTGAGAAACTCAATTTTTTCAGAAGAAAGAGTGGTAATTTTTCGGATAATATTTCTGATGTTCCACCTTCAAAAAAGACATTGGCGATTCCCAATCGGAAATATTCATCTTTGCCGATCTCACTCGGAATCCTCTTTTTTACTCCACTCCCGAATACCCTCTGTTTGCTCGCCTTCATCTTTATGAAAAACCTGTTAGCGCAAGTAGGGCTTTTAACCCATTCTCCCCTTTCCTATGGAGGAAATCCGCAATGCGTTCGACAGACAGCTTTTCCCTCTCAATACGATTCTTGAGATGTCGTAGATTTTCCTTACTTTTTCGTTGATATTCAGACGGAATATGTATCTTCGATCAGTTCAATAACAACTAACAGAAGAAACGGCTTGTAAGATGCCCGGCGTTCATATCTGCCTAAACTTTTAATCTTTTCGAGATGGTCTTGTAGGATGGCAACCACCATTCTTTTCTCGCCTGCGTCATTTGATACTATTTCCGTATCAGCATCTTGCGAGTATCAGTAAAATCTTTTGAAGAAAAGGTGTAAAAATAAACACCACTTGCGACCGGTTCACCAAATTTATTTCTCCCGTCCCAATACGCAGCTCTATCACGAGATTCGTAAATACCAGCTGACTGATAGCCTAAATTTAGATTTCGAACCATCTTACCATCGACAGAATATATAGAGATACTCACATCAGAACTTTTTGCCAATTGATAAGGTATCCATGTCTCTGGATTAAAAGGATTCGGATAGTTTGGCAGCAGATGTGTAAATTCAGGTAAATCAACAACTAATTCAGGCGCTGCAGGTGCATCGCTTATTTCAAATCTAACAATCTCTGTAAAGTCATATTTTGAGAAATTTTCTGCCCTATCCCATAAAGTCATCTCGGCAAGTCCCCAGATCCCCGGAACACTACCCACCGGAAGTATAATTCTCTGATTATACTCTTTGTAAATTTTGGGGTTACCACTCGGATACATGCGACTTCTTTCACTATGATAATGCCAGAAATGATGCATGGAACCATGAGGGTCTCGCAAATACATTCCACTTATCCTATAACCGCTTATATTGTCTTTAACAAGGAAAGATATATCTACGGTTGTCTCACCATTGGGAGCTTCAGGAACCGTGGGTGATGCAGAGATAGTTATTCTATTTACATCAAGCACTGGAGGCTGTAAATCAGGATTTGTGGTTTTGATAACTATTGATTTAGGAATCTCGTCTAAATGATGATATTGATTACCAGGGCGAGTGTCTGGCTCGTTAGTAAATGTAATATTGATACTATTATGTGCTATATCCTTCATGCCTATGTTATTCATTTCGTATCTACCACTTGGCATATAGTCGGGTATAATAAAATCAACGCTTACCTTTCCAGTATCAGGATTATATCCGCCATAATTAAAAACTCCATTTCGGGAGTACGTTTCTACATATTCATCATTCATGGCACTATTGACATGTTCTATACCGGATTTTTCTATAATATCCCAAGTTGCTGTGATAATTTGGTAATCTTCGCCTTCATCAGTAAGCCCTTCTGACAATGACAACTTCATAGAGTTTTTAACATATTGCGGGGCATCTAAATCCTCAAGCGGATTGTTAATATAGCACTGCCAACCAAATGTTCGCTTATTTTGATGTCTTACTTGGTTGTTACTATCTTCAAGTGAAATATTTTCTGGCGACCAATAACCGCTTTTTGCGTATTTAGACACTGTGCGCTCGCCTCGAAAAACATGGCTTTCGTTAACACGATTACCAAATTCATCTATTGCGCCAAGTCGCATATCAAAATAGACACCAGATGTCATATCTACTGGATAAATCCTAACATAGAGACTTCTAGCCGTATCAAATTGACTTTCTCCATGGATCTCTATATCAACTGTTAATAATTTATCTTCTTCTGGTTCACCGTCTACCCTTATATCAACTTTTACAATCTGACCAGGATAGATATAATCTGGATAGAGATTATACACCTCAAAGGTTAAATCTTCTCTTATTTTAGAGATATAACGTGTGCCGTGCATAACCCTATTTTGGATAAACTCGTATTTGGCAGGTGAACGAGAACGCAGTTTATCCGGTCTAACAATATAGTGACTGATACTTTCAGCCATATCCTCGTCTGGGTTTTTACCGTGAGCATACGCAGATACAAATTCTAATTGTTTGGTGGTAAACCAGTCATTGCCATCTTTTTCCCATCCGCCCAATTCAATCCAATCTTGTTTTAGTTGTTCGTCGAAAAGATAATGCCACAGGAAATGTGCTTTCTCATGCAGAATTAATCTGTGAATAGCGTCTGAACTACCCCCTTTAAATCCGCTTTCCATAAACTCTATATATCCCTCTGTTGGCCAAGCCACAGCACCTGCCTGCGGGTACAACGGATGTGGAAGACCATCTAATCTTCTGACAATATATTTTAATCCGGGTGTTTTCAGCATACCTGTGGGATATTCCTCAAGCATTGAGATGAGTTCTATCAACTCATCATTCTTAAAGGGCATAAACCTACCTGAGTGCTCGGCAGTTGTGTTTTCCGTAAGTTCTTCATAACTTGGCGGATTTACACTTACTGCATATCTTTCCGCAAGGATATGATCCACTGCTCGTTTATTGTTGCCATTATCAGTGATATAACGCACAACAGCATTATGTAGCCTTCTGGAAAAGAATCTACCTCTTATGCCTGCTATTTCTGCCAATCTTTTGTCAGCATAGTCAAACGCATGAGAAGATATAGAAACCAAACTAAACTTTTCCAGATTAGCGAACACTATATCATCAGGTAAATGATTACCCATTAATCTCCAATAACTCAAGTCGTTTTCTCGATGAAACCAATATTGCGGTACTGATTCAAAAGCTAAAAGTAACAACTGGGCAAGATCAGAATTCCACTGATCTGATAAATATACACCATATTGCTGTCTTAATTGTAAGGACGCTGTGCTATAACTTACTTTAACAGGTTCATCAACAAGGATTACTTCTACCGGTTGCACCACAGATACTGATTCAGAGCCAGAAGGGGTCTCATCTATTTCCCAATGGTAAGTAAAAGGTTCAGCATGTGAAGAATATACAGAGCTGATGAGCAGAAACATAACTGTTATTCTAATAGCTGCTGTTAGAGCAAATTTTCTAAAAAACATTTGATTCTCCTTTTTATACCGGACCTTTTTTCCTTTCTTTTCGCTAATCCGCGTCATCTGTATCACCCGTGTCAATCCGCGATTTGCGGCGTACTCGCCCCGGTGAATGCCACACGGAGAACCTTCATACCCGGGGAAGTGCATAAGCACTTCATACCGTTGATTCTGATTCATGAGACGTGCATTCAGACAATTAACAGAACACCCGCCCAACTCCAGACCAAAGCGTATTAACTTTTTTATAGTAAAATCCACAATTAAGTGTGCACATTGCGATCAGTACGGTTAGGAAACCGCACCTACCGGTTCGGGATTCCGGGCGAGGTTACTGCCAACGGCACGTCCATCAGGACAACTTAATTCGCTGCATTCAGTATCAGCGTTATACCACTAATGAGGATGTAACCCAACGTGCTGACGAGACTCCAATTCACCTGAAACTTCTCTTGCACCTCTAAAACATCGCCCGGATAGAGTAAAACTTGTTGCGTCGTGTCATCAACAGAGACTGACGTGAAAGGCACCTTTAGAGTCATGCCATCCCGACGGTGGATGAGAACCTCTTCACGGTCCGCTGATGCTTCAAATCCGCCGCTGAGCGCGACGGCTTGCGAAAGATTCAGCGGTCCACGAACCCGTTGTGCACCCGGCGTGCGAACGTAACCTGTTACGTAGATTGGCTCAACTTTGAAGACATTGGGAACGAACAGAACATCGCCATTCGATAGAGATGCCGAAGCGTCACCATTCTGGGTCGATTTCCAAAACTGCTCGGAGCGATTGTATTCGGACAGATTCCCGTTCTTTTCGACTTTCACTATTGCGCTCAGGTCTGCTTCTGGGGTGGGACCGCCTGCGCGTGCGAGTGCTTCCTCAATACTAATCTGCCCCCGAATAAAAAAACTGCCGGGTGTCTGTACCTGTCCTTGCACCTCGACGGTGCTGAGAGGCATGACGAACACGAGATCGTTGACATTGACGCGGATATCACGGTAAGGGTGGGTCGGTGAGAGGTCGTAGCTTTCTACTTTTTGTGGCACATCGGTACGGATTAATTGTACGACTTGGTGATCGGCGTTCTCCGCCATGCCACCTGCAAGCGCGATGGCACGGTATAAACCGATGTCGGTTTCTGGGGAAATCGGATAACGTCCCGGAAGTTTGACTGCACCGCCGACGAAAACGCCGTTCTCTTGTAGCACCGGTGATACCATAACGACAGGATTTCTGACAAGACTCTCTGAGACGAGGAACTCGCGGATCTGCTGGTTGACCGCCTCGACTGTCTGTCCAGCGACATCAAGGTCGCCTCCGAAGTAACTAATTCTGCCGTCTTCACGTACCTGTGCGGAGTGCGTATATTCAGGTTGTCCGATCACCGAAATCAGAAGAGTATCGCCTTTTTTGATACGGTAGACATCGCTGAAAAGTGTGGTCGTTGCGATGAGAAACAGTAAAATCGTGTGCGCTTGCAGGCATCGGAACGTCCGACGGGATACATGCAAGCGTCGGAAAAAGTAGATCATAACATTTTTCTGAGAAGTGCCTTTGCTATACAGATGAAGAAAGGGAAACACCCTATCAAAAACCCCAAGCAAAACCCGCGATCGGGGTTATATACGAAATTTTTCTGTTACGGCATACGGAGTATGCCTACTACTTTTAATGTTAATCTGAGGCTTCACTATTAACATCGAAGGAGAGTTGCTCCTCTGTTGTACTAAACCGTCTGGAAATGCCAAACCTTCGGTGAGGTCGACTCCGCCAATGCTCTTTGACATAACTACCATTGCGCCGACGATGCCCTCTTACATGCACTTTATCAGCCATGCGAGTGTGGGATTTGTGGGATTTTCCTTCTTTAAAGAGGTAGAGTTGATCGGCTTTCATGGCAACTTGTTCGCGGATTTTAACGGTCCTGTAGTGAATCAAAATAGACTTTAAGACACTCTCGTGCCTGTGGGAGTAAATTAGCTGGCACGAGAATATCGCCCCATTCGGATTGCCAGATATTGCCTTTCACACCACCATAATTAGGGGCTTCATGGCAGCGCAGGCGAACAGGGATGCCATCCTCCTCCAAGACCCCTTGGAGGATATTTCCCGCTAATTCATTGGGTACAGATTCAAGCGTGTGCCAGTCCCCATATTCCGTAACCTCGGTCCGTATTGGTTGAGGCACGAGCATTACTTGACAATCCGAACACATTGAGACTTCTATCTTATATTCAGCATTGCATTGTGGACAGAATGGCATCGTTTTTCCTCCCAGTGGATGGGACAAGGCTGAAACCTGACCCGTAGAAGCGTATAGAGGTTCGTAAGCGCGGTGCCTTGCCACGGTGCTGTTATTTGCAGAGGGTTAGGAACGGGGATACGCTATTACATTTATGGTAACATACCTATGAAAATTTGTCAAGTGTTTGAAAAAATAGGGGCATTTAGCTTTCCTGTAGGAGGGTCTCCGAATCCCAATATCTCGCTGTAAGAGCGACCATCCGGTCGCGATTTATCCCACAGAATAGATTTAACCCCAGAGCGGTAGAAACCGCTCCTACCGCGTTAATCACTTTGAAATTGCCAGAGGCGGAGTGCCGTTTTTCCCAACACCCACTCCCGGTCTTCAGGTGTGAAGAAATTCATCTCATCACGGACGACCGACAAGGTCTCTGAATAACTGGCTCGACTGAGGCAGACAGGCCAATCGGTTCCCCACATCAGCCGTGAACCCCCGAATGCCTGATATACCTTCTTAACCTGTTCAAAGGTATCAGACCACGGGTACCCCGTTTGCGATATCGACCATGTATGGCTAATTTTGACGTAGACGCGAGGAAACTGTGCGAGGTTCAGTAATAATTTGAGTTTTTCAGGTGCGTCAGGCGAGCAACTTGCCATGTGATCTATAACAACATCAAGGTCCGGGTGCTGTTCCAAAAGTGGCACGAGATCCACCAATCGCTCGGCTCCTGTGAGCATCAGCATCGGGACACCGAGGGTTTCCGCACGACTGAAGATAGGCGGCATCAAGGGGCCGGCAAACCAGTCGCCTGCCTCACCAACGGATGGACTCAGCCGCACACCGTGGAAACCGTCCTCCTCCGTCCAACGGCTGAGGTGATCGGGTGCGTCTGGATCTTCGGGGTCGATTCGACAGACACCCATGAATTTATCAGGATACCTTTTCATTGCGTCAGCAGCATAACTATTATCCCAGCGGTAGTGGATGACTTGAACGAGAACGGTTTTCTCTACACCGTTTGCCGCCATCAAATCCAGCAGCATCTCTGCTGTCGCATCTTCTTCAGGCGGACTCGTTGTCTCTGGTGCCCATGGGAACTTGGGATCGTTTTTCCAAACGTGAACATGTGGATCGATAATTCTCATATTATTGCTCCTTCGGTTTCATTAAGAATCCGGACGCGCCTAAGGGTAGACAGTAAAGTAAAATCAGAATGTGCAAACTAAATCCGGTAACAGTGGCAGTCTCTATAGATGTGCCGAAATGGTTTAGCAACCAGACGAAGGGGAATTCCGTTGTTCCAAAGTTACCGACCGTTTGAATTGGCAACAGGTTAAAGACGTTGGTAAATGCAAGTGCGAACAACACCTCCGTCATCGGAATGTCAACCCCCATCTCGGAGACGAGGTAGCACTGAAATCCGAAACGGATAACGAGACACAAGACGGAATATATCCAGACCTCTAAGAACCGACGATTCGATCGGAACGTCGTCAGTTCCCGAAGCACTGCCAAGACTTTATCAACCGTCCACGAAACGGGTTGTTTTTCGAGCGCCAATAGAGGACCGGCACACCGTTCTGCGAATCTCATACTGGCTTTCGGGGCAACATAGATGAAAATGATCACAGCGACCAAACCGCCGCCCATTAGGAGCGGTATGAAATAGAGGGCTGTGCCAGAGAATGTGCCCTGTAGCGCAGTACGCAGTGACCACGCTGTGGCGACCACCAACCCCATGAGTAGCACCAAATCAATCAGGCTTGCGACCAGCAGCGAAGCGACTCCCTGCGTTGCGTCTACCTTCTGACGACGTTGCATCAGATAGACATAAGAGACATCGCCTGTCCGCATCGGGAGGATATTGCCCCAAAAGGTGTGCATCGCCAAGATCGGGAAGACCTGATGGACACCACTCTCAAGGTTGAGGAGTGCTCGGAAGCGGAGGGCTTTCGCGAAGACTAATAAGCAATAGCATCCGAACCCGATGACGAGTGCCTTTATTGACAATCGGCTCAGGGTTTTTGGTATCTGTTGAATGTCGATCTCTTTTAAAAGGAAGTATGCGATGACGACTGCTAAGACCGTCGGTAAGCCGATTTTAGTAACCCGTTGAATTTGCTTTTTGTCCAAAGGCACGCTCGCTGTGTGAATATTATGGGTGTTTTTATTTAAGGGATTCGTATTATGGTATATGTCTGGGATTTAATTGTCAAGTAGAAATGGCGATCAGCAATCAGCCATCAAGAGTCAACTGTAGGGGCAGGTCTTGTGCCTGCCCGTGTAGGAATCGCATTTACAGGAAAAAAGATTTGCTTTTTAGATGGATGTATCTTACAATACAAACTATCTTAATCTTCACAGAAAAGCGGTACGTATTTCACCTCATGGAAAACCCTCAAAACCCTTCCAAAGCGTCTTCTCAGAAACAGTTTTATTTTCTGACGTTATCCCACACTGTCCTTGACTCCTACGCCACCCTCTTATCGCATCTGCAACCGCTCCTACTGACAAAGTTAGCCACCTCAGTCGCAACACGGAACAGTTTAGCAGGCAATTTTATCTCGATTTATAGCATCTTCAGTTCACTCGGACAGATACTCTTCGGATGGTTATCAGATCGGGTCCGGTCGGTGCATTTCCTGACGTTCGGTGTCGGCCTCACTGCGATCGGTTTAAGCCTCCTATGGGTCGCACCTTCGCCGCGTGTCGTCTATCTGTTATTAGCCATAGGCGGACTCGGTGTTGCCTCTTTCCATCCACAAGCGACCACCTATGCCGGCGCGCTTGCCGCAGAAGGTAGAGGTATGGGAACCTCCATTTTTCTTACTGGTGGTAACATTGGACGGGCACTCGGTCCGTTAGTGCTGATGTACATTCCGTACAATTTCGGCTTGCAATACTTGGTTTGGGAGATGATACCAGGGGTGCTTTTAGCACTATTCGTGCCGAAAATGCTGAAATTCGAGAAGTCTTTGGATCTCACCGCTACTCCACATGGCAGGTTAGACGAGGCACCGAGACCGCAAGACCCCTTTTGGACTGTTGCCCGTCCACACCTTCTACCGCTCAGTGTACTATTTATTATTGCGGCATTCCGAACCGTTACGGCAGTCGGGCTGGAAAACTTTCTATCCATCTATCTGGATGACCAAAATTATTCAGACCAGGGGCGTTCACTTGTGATTGCACTTTTCATCTTCGCCGGTTCCATGGGGATCATGTCGAGTGGTTGGCTTATCACCCGGGTAAACACCTACGTTCTCTTGTTGGTGTCGCTCCTCGGATCACCACCGCTTCTCTATGCCTCACTACACTCTGACGGTCCGAGTTTCCTTGTGCTCCTCTTTTTAGGGAACGTCGTGCTCTCAAGTTCAATTACCGTTAACATCATCTTAGCACAGATGATCCTGCGCGGGCATGAGAACATTGCGTCGAGTTTTATGATGGGGGCAGCATGGGGTGTCGGAGGAATACTGAATAAATTCGTCGGTGTTATGGGAGATCAATACGGTTTGCCTATCATGCTCGATGGGTTAGTGATGATTCCGGTAGTCTTGGCACCGCTCCTGATCTTGCTGCGCGATCAACCGAACTTGTCGAGACCGAACATTTAAAACTGCCACAACAAACTCAGAAAGTGCGTGCTGATCAGATCGCCGAGGAGGAGCGCGTAATCGAGTCGAAATTGGCGGACCCGGATGCCGACACCACTTGTAATGCGATCGTCTCGGTAACCGACACGGAGTGCCAACGGTTCGCTGATACGATACTCTATGCCGATATGCGATTGTCCGCCGTAACGCTGCTGCCACTGATAGGAAAGAATCATCTCTCGGTCGAAAAGATGATTGTTCGTATACGCCACGCCGATATTCCAATTCGCCGGAATCGATTCTTTAGGGGCAGACACGGTATTCCACGTTAAAGTCGTTTTTGAGATGTCCTGAAGATTGACACCAAAAGCGAGACTGCCGAAGTCCTCCAAAGCGAAAAGGGCATTGAAATCGGGCAAACGGACGAGAAATCCCGCATCAAACCCGTATCCCCAACTCCCATAATTATAAGTATCAAGATCTCCGCCGTTCAGACGCTGCGTAATCAGCTTAGTATTTATACCACACATAAACTCCGGGGGCAGTGAATCTTTTCCAAAATTATCCCACCACGACTGACTCACGACCCAACGCGTGGCAAGTGTCAAAATATAGGCGTTTTCGCTGTCGTTGAGGTAACCTGCTGGAATGAAATCGGATTCTCTCGGACGGTTTTTCGCGAGATTTCGCCGTGCCTCTGGCGTAATATTGGGATCGAACGCTGGAACGAGTGGATAGATTGGGATATCATCTACCCCCGCGCGAAACCATGACAGTCCGAGGTTGAGTTTCGAGAGGACTCGTGTTGTGCCACTGATATAGTTGAACGCGCCTAATCCGGAACGGCGTGCGGCGTGCATCAGACAGAATTGATAATTATCAGGGATACCGGCGATGCCTGCCGGGTTCCAATAGGTAGCGGTTGCATCGTCAGCGATGCTCACGTAGGCACCGCCTAATCCGAGTGCTCTGCCGCCAACACCGTTCGTCAAAAAATCACCGGCGTAGTTTTCAGCAGAGGCAGGCAACACAGCGATTCCTATCCATCCGATTAATACCCCTACAAAACAGAGAATATCTGTCCGATTAGGCTTTTGTTGTCGCAATTTAATCAATGGCTTCTTTTTCCCTTAGAGCTATTATGCCTCGTGAACGGTAATGTAATGTGAACGGCATACGGAGTATGCCTACTACTTTTAAGTGCCACGTCATGGACGCATCGAAACCCCGCATCGCTACTCAATGGGATCTACGGGACGTTTATCACCGCTCACCCTGTTCAAATCGAACGCATTCCAATAGTACTGATATTCCATGGAAGTCCAGTCCTTGTAAATTTCGTCCCATGCCAACCGATTGAAATGCGGTAAAAGCGAGCCATCCGTGACGGGCTTGGTGCCTCCCTGATAGCGATAATCCACAGAGAGACGGATCCGATCCGAGGTCTGATTTGGCATTCCTTTGTGAACGGCGTGACTGTGAAAGAAGAGTGCATCGCCAATCTCGTAATCACCAGCGACCCAGTAGAGTCCATCTGCTTCTAACGGTGCTGTATCAATACCGAGTCCGCCTGCGCCGAATGCCGGCTTGACGGGATAAATACCCCTTCGATGCGAACCAGAGAGTACTGACAACCCGCCCAACTCCTCTGGACAGGGTCCAAGCGGTATCCATCCGGTATAGGTTTCCTCTGTCCCTCGGATGTGGATGAAATCCTGATGTGCAGGCGTTGTGTATTTTGTGTTCTCTGGGAACATAATTCTTCCAATATTCCGCGGATGCACGAGCGTCTTTTCACCGAAGAGTTTATCGCACACGCCCAAGATCGCCGGATGGTGCGCGAACGCGTGGAAGGATTCCAAGCATTGGAACTCATCCAAGACGGGCCAATAGCCGTCATCGCCTTCCATGAAGGGACCGCCGATGCGGATACCGTCCATCAGTGCCTCACCCCCCTGTGCCCATCCGTGTCGATGGCAGATCTCCAAGAAATCTCGACGCAGTTCGTAAATAGAATCGGCATCAATTAAACCACGAAAAAAGAGATAACCGTCCTGCTGTGCGCGCTCCCGGAGTTTTTCAGGTTGATCTAAGAGTTCATTTGAAACAAAAAAGGGTTCGATTCTTGCCATAACTCGCTCCTTGCTTGTGAACGTCGCAGTGTTCTGATGTCGGAAAATGTTAATGATATTATACCAACAAAAGACGCAGGTGTCAACTGTGTTGTTAGTTATCTGTTATCCGTTGCCGATGCTCAAGAGAACTTGCGATTGCCTGTTCTCACACTTTTCGTTGCAAATCGTGTCGGTTTTCTTCAAGGAAATATATATGGAGAAGTCGGGATTCGGAAATCCTTCTCACAAAGAATCCCCGTTGGAATATATCACCTCGTAATTTTGGAAGTGTGCTACAATTTGGAGGAATATAAGGGAACACGAGATTGAAATCTTGATTCGCGACAGTCTCAATTTGGGGGAAATTCATGCTTAGCATCAAACATCTCGAAGCGATTCCGTTGAACGTTCCGTTCTATCACGAACGGGTCAGCCGACACATGCATCGTGCCTTGACACACGGAGAACGGGTTCACGTTTATCGGGTCGAACTCAGTAACGGCGTTGTCGGATATGGCGAAAATTTAGCAGATGAATCGTCAAACATTGAACACTTGGTTGGACAGAATGCGTTTGCATGTATGCACGATGACAGCATCGGGTTCGGCATCCAGATGTCGCTTTTCGATGCAGTCGGTAAATCCGTAGATGTGCCCGTTCACCAACTCATCGGACCTAAGGTTCGTGAGAGGTGTCCTATTTCGTGGTGGGACATCGATATGCCACCCGAAGACTGGGTTGCGGAAGTCCAAGAATCGGTCAAACGGGGTTACACGTCTGCGAAACTGAAAGCGCGTCCGTGGCGGGACATCTTCGCGCAAGTGAATGCCGTCGGCGATGCCGTACCAGCAGATTACCGGCTCGATATTGATTTCAACGGGTTCCTGCGGACAGCGGATAACGCAATCCCCGTGTTGCAACAATTAGATGAACATCCGAACGTCGCTATTTACGAGAGTCCTTACTATCTCGGCACGGACGTAGAGGGTGCGGCGCGATTACAAGCGGCTGTTCAAAAACGGATCGTCGAGCATTTCAACGAATCGTGTTTGCATGCCCGCTGTTGCGGTGGGTTCGTTGTCGGCGGTGGTGTGAACTCGCTCCTACGGACGAACGCGCTCTGTGCTTCGTTTGGGCAACCTTACTGGCTCCAGATGGTCGGCACGGGTATCACAACCGCATACTCGGTACATCTCGGTGCTGTGTTATCGCAAGCGGAATTACCAGCGATTACGTGTCACGAGTTGTGGGAATCGGATCTGCTTGAGACGCGGCTCGCTGTTGTCAATGGCACAATTGAAGTTTCGGATGCACCGGGCTTGGGAATCACGGTAGATGAGAATGCCCTGTCAACGTATCGCGTCGATGCGTCCACGCCGACACCGCAGCAACTATTCCGAGAGAGTGAATATACCTGTAGGGTGCATATTCCAGATGGCAGCGGCGGAGAAACGGTTCACGATTTCAGTGGCGAGGACGTCTATTATCCAGCGTTCAGTGAAGGAGAGTATCCGGGGTTCGTGCCGGGGGTTTGGATGGAAGTGGTTTGAGGCTTTGCCGAATATGATGCTGATAGATCGGATTGGCGATTTCACACATTCTATTAGCACCTTTTACAATAGCTCCATAAGTTACGAGTTCATTCATGATTTCATTGTCTATATTGAAGGGTAAGCCTATCTTATAAGACATGATTTGAATTAGCAGGCTCTCAAAGCGGGGATCTCTGCGGATATTGGTTAGTAGATGGCTAATGTTGGTGTTCCGTTCCTCAAGGAGTCGCGTGTGTGCTTTAGAAAAGTCAGCCATCATAATCGGCTCACTTTTAGGAATATTCAGTTCCTCGGTAAGGATTTGCGCGCACCGATTGACGAGAAAGGGTTGTCCAGCCGTGTGTTTGTGAATAGAGAAGATAACGTCAGGCGTGAAGGCTTGCCCCACCTCGTGGGTATATTGCTCGAGTAGTTCCTGGACTTGCATATGTGTGAAGTTGGGCAAGTGAAACTCGTCTTGGATATTGAAAGGTGAGATTGACCGATCATAGTTGAGCTGCGTGATGTTTTTGACCCCAACAATACCGACACTGTAGGGACATCGGACACCTGAGGTGTCAAGATAAATGTAGCGAAGCGAATGTAGAAAACCACGAACGGCTTCTGGCGGGATGGCATCGAACTCATCAATGATAAGGACAACTTTTTCGGAATTATCATGACTGGATAGAAAACCGGTAAGTTGTTGGAAAAAATTTCTCATTGAAACATGGTCTGTTACCTCAATGTTTGCCAAAAATCGTTTCAAATCTTCAGAAGGGATACTGCCTCGTCTTTGGAAAACGGACGCAATTGCTCTGCAAACATCTATATGAAGATAACTGTAAAAAGCAGCGGGGGTTAAATCAACATACACTTCAAAATTCAGCTGAATTGGAAAATACGCTTCAGTTATGAGGGTATCTATAGCAGCGCGAAAGAGGGTCGTTTTGCCGGTCTGGCGAGGCGCGAAGAGGACGATGTATTTGCCTTTTTTCACTCTGTCAACAAAATCCGAAAGTTCCTCGGAGCGGCTCACAACGTAGTTTATTTCAGGATTTACGGGTCCTTGGGTACCGAACGTTCTCATTTTCGTCTCTCTTGTTGCTAATGTGCTTAGGGATTTTCAGTGCTTTCAGCAAAATAATCGGAATCTACACGCTTGATTTTGTAAGTGTCCACGATGGAAACACCAACGTTGTGGTTGATCATATACCGAGCGAGTTCGCTGCCATTGATAAGGATAATCCTTTTAGAACTTCTTTCCGCAAACTCTTTAGCCGCTGGGTTAAAATCTGAGGTGGTAATGAAGATGCCCTCTTGTACCCCTTCCCCGTCTAATGCTCCCACAAAATCTCGAATTGGCGGTGCTCCCACTTTTCCTTTCCATCTTTTCGCTTGAACATAAACCACTTTAAGACCAAGTGGATCTGCTTTAATGATACCGTCAATTCCGCCATCACCACTGCGTCCTACAGCTTGGGCATCTTCGCGCGAACCGCCATATCCCATCGCAACGAGCAAATCAATAACCAATTTCTCAAAAAAAGTAGGAGTGTTCTCGCTAATCTTCTGTAGTAATTCTACCGCTAATTCTTTTCTGATTTGCTGGTAATTTTCTTTAATCAATTCTTCTGGAACAGGACCGAGATCAGAATTTAAATCGGGTTTAAGAGATGTTAAATGTATATTCTTAGCGAGCACGTAAGGTTTACCTCTTCCTCCTGGCTGTTCTAATTTTCCCTCTTTAGAAAGTTCTCGAAGAGCAGGGAAAACCAAAGCCTCGGTCCAAACAGTCTCCGTAGAGTTCGTTTCTACTTGCGACTTATACTTGGCATTTGTCTGTTCATCAGAGAGTTGAAACTTTTTTGCTAATATTTCTGCTACTTCTCTATACCTAAAACCCTCAGGTGGAAAATCAATCTGAGGAACAGCTCTTTTTATCTCATCGTATGCTGGCAGTTGTATCTCATATACCTGCTTTGTAACTGGGTCACAAACTTTTCTCACCACAGTTTCCATAAAAATCTCCCTTAGATTCAGAAGTGTGCTAAAAGTATAACACATTCAAGGCATTTGTCAAGGAATACGTCCGGATTCGGATATCCCTCCTACAGGGGATATACGGGAAGCTGGGAAACCCTACTGGGACTGATACATTTCCTGCACTACGTCAAGCATGTCGGGGGCATCAATGAGGTAGATACTTTCAGCGCGTTCTATGAGTTCATCGGGAATTCCGTGTAGTGCCTCGGCAATAGGACCAGCGATAGCAGCAAGCGTGTCGGAATCGCCACCGAGGGAGATGGCGTTACGCACCGCGTCCTCATAACTCTCGGACGCCAGCGCACAGATTATCGCCTGTGGAACGGAACCTTGACAGGTCACATCGAAAAAATAGGAGGGACGGATTTCGTCTACCGTTTGGCTCAAGTCGTAGCCGTATTCGGAAGCGATCACGTGTCGGATGTTATCAGGACCCTGTCCCTGAAATGCGAGATAGATGGCGTGTGTCGTTGCGCGTGCGCCTTTCATGCCTTCTGGGTGGTTATGCGTCATCTCGGTTACTGTGTCGGAGGCAGAGAGCGCGGCACCGAGGTCCGTGCGATTCAGGAATGCAACTGGCGAGACACGCATCGCCGCACCGTTTCCGTAACTGGTATAGGGCTCTGGTGGATCGTCGTAGATCCACATGCCGAAGTTCCCGCCGTAACCGCGATGAGGGTGCCGACGACACCACGCCTGCATCGTCTCCGCGGGAGGTAGGTCGTGTAACAAAATATCAGCGACAGCGACAGTGCAGACCGAATCATCTGTGAAACGGCAGGTACCCGCGAAGAAAGGGAAATTCTTGGTTTTGATCGGAGTCGCTTCGTAGATTGAACCGGCGATGTCGCCTATGATTGCCCCTAACATGTTTTCTCCTTTAACCTTAACAACACATTCATTGCCATTGTAGCACACTTCAACGAACCTACCAAATTTACTTTTATGTATGCAGAATCGGACTATTTACAACCTATCCTACCGCGGATACCAAGGCTGGAGACTCATGAAAATATAGCAGACTTTCTTGAGGTTGTGGTATACTACCTTTTAAGTATAGATGAAAGAGAACGCTCAACATCGCTGGTTGACTAACACAGGAAAAATGAAGAGGAGAAATAGAATGAAAGCAATTTTGACTTTGGGAATCGTGTTGGGACTGCTGATGACCTTTGGGAGTGTAGAAGTAACGGCGCAAAGAGAGATTGAAGGTTTCGAGGCAGAACAAGAGGCAAAAAACATCGAAATTTGCACGCAAAATTTAATTGCGATAGGGAAGTCAATTCAAATCTATGAAAAAGAGACAGGTGATTATCCGAAGTGGCTCTCAGATCTCCACCATCCCAAATACTTACCAGATCCAGACATCCTGATATGTCCTTCAGATAAAATGAATGGGAAGGCTGTTATGTCTCGGAATGTAGATCCGAATATGCCTGTGAGTTACGGCTACCAGTTTCATCCTGAATACCGCGGCGACCGAATCACGGACAGACGACTTATCTATGGAGATGTTGTGCCGCTTGTGCGTTGTCGGCACCATCCAAATCAGGATTTCGACTGCTTAAACCTGAATTTCTCTTATAAGGTCACCAAATCCAACAGTTTCTGGGAACTTCAACCCGAACAATTGTATGAAACCGAAGAAAAAGCCATTGTTGCCTTGGAAGCAGGACTTCAGAAGCAACCAGACAACCCCAGTTTGTCGTGTTATGTCTATCCTGCACTTGCCCGTCTCTATATCAAAACCGGTAGAGAGGGAGAGGTAGATAGCCTGATTAACCAATTCAAATCGGTCATGAATCCTGGCTACGATCACGATTTTTTTGCCCTCGCTGACATGCTTGAAATGAGGAATCGGAATGAAGAGGTACTTCAACTTTTTAAAGAGCGTGAGGAGAAGAATCCGAAAAATCGCAGTGTTCTCGGGAAACTCGCTGAAATCTTTCAGAAATTAGGCAATACTGACAAGGCAAAGGAATACCAACAAAAGGCGAAACCAGTGATAGCAATGGTCGGGAAACCTGTGCCTGACTTCACCGCGACAGACCTCGACGGGAACCCGATTTCACTGCAAGACTATCGTGGAAAGGTCGTTTTGCTCGACTTCTGGGCAGTGTGGTGTGGTCCCTGTATTGCGGAGATGCCGACCGTCAAGCGGGTTTACAATAAATATAAGGACGAAGGATTTGATATTATCGGGATTAGCCTTGACACTGATGAAAAGAGATTACGGAATTACCTGAAAGAGAACAATATCGCTTGGCGACAGGTTTTCAGCGGGAAAGGATGGCAGAGTCCTGTTTCACGACAGTATGGCATTCGCGGAATACCCGCACCCTGGCTCATTGATAAAGACGGCATATTGATCTCTAAGCAAGCGAGAGGCAGAAAATTAGGAAAACTGGTAGCTGAGGCGTTGAAGGATTAAAATGCGACCGACTTTTCTGATTCTGTGTGCTTTTTTTATTCTCTTCGGATGCGGTTCAGATGAAACACCTGCGCCAGTGAAAGAGATGCCGAACTACTTCCCCGATGCCATTGGAAGTCGATGGATTTACAGAAATTCTGATGGGTCCCAATGGACGCGAGAAGTTGGTGGTGAGGCGAATATTGAGGGAAAAGATTATCGGATCTTCAGGGACACACCACCACTTGCGGAAGGCGAACTTGATTTTCTGAATTCTACATACTATCGGGTTACACCCAACTCGGTTATTTACACCGTCAGTGAAAAGGTAACCGACTATGTTAAAACCGAACTACCGAAAGCCGCGCAGGACGAATTTGCGGGTTTAGAATTGACCGTCGTAGTAGAGCCATTCACGCCCCCCGAACTCATTTTTTTTCAGATACCATTGGTACCCAATTTCCAGTGGAACGCACTTAACATAAAGGTTAACGGAAACATTATTCTGCAAAACCTTGTGCTGCTCCAAATACCGTTTGAGGCACATATAAGTGTTAAAGCGGAAGTTGTTGCCGAAGTGCCATTGGAAACGCCTGCTGGAAACTTTGAAAAGACATATCAGATAGAATACCAGACCGAGATCACGCACACTCTTTTTTCGGAAGATGAAACGATTCAAGGGAAGCAGACGCTATGGTTCGCACCGCATGTCGGAATTGTTAAATCCGAAGACGAACACAGTGTAACGGAACTGATTGAGTATTCCTTTTTTTAATTATATCTTGCGGAGACATGGCGGGGTTTGTGCTTTGATGGTTTTCCCCAATTTCCCCGCTCCTACAAAAACCGGTTGGGAATTAAGCAGAGACTCGCAAGGACACGGACGCAGCGGCTCAAAGGTCATAAATTAAAAAATGAAAGTTGTTATTTTAAGCGACAGGAAACCGGGGCATTACAAGCAATCCTTGGGTATTGTCGAGAAAATGCCTGAATGCCAAACGGCATGGCTTGAGATACAATTTCGGCGTAAATGGTGGGACAACCTTCTGCGTGTTTTTATGTGTGTTTTTGGAGGCATGCCGCTCTCCATGTCCCTTATGCACGGACTCCTGCGGTGGAGCCTTATCCCTGAATCTTACAACGCGCTGGCACAACTCCAAATCGCTGATATTATCCTCTCAACAGGCTCATCTGTGGCGGCGGTTAACCTGCTTCTCGGCAGAATTCTCGGTGCTAAGACGGTTACGTGTCGCAGACCCTCACCGGTAGGCACCCGATATTTCGATCTCGCAATCCTTCCAATGATCTCTTGGCACAACGCATCGCGCAAAGACAATATTTGCAGAACAATCGGCGTACCAAATCCTATTTCACCAGACATACTGGATGTCAAACGGAAACAATTGAAGGATGGACTGAACCTATCGGACTGTCCGCGCATTGGCATCCTGCTCGGAGGGACAGATCGGCATGAGACTATCACGATAGCGGATGCCGAACGGCTCAGTAAGATTTGCAAAGCAACCACAGAGAAGATGAAAGCGCAGATACTGGTGACGACCTCCCGCCGAACACCACCGGATGTGACGGAACATTTGGTATCAACAGTCAAATACACCGACTGGTGCCCATTTTTTATTACCCCCGATACGCCTTCAGAACTTGAAGATCCCTACCAAGCCATTTTCGCCTTAAGCGATCTGCTCATCGTCACCGCGGACAGTTTTTCAATGGTATGTGAGGCGGTGAGCAGTGGACGCAGCGTTGTCGTTCTAACACTGTCACAAGAAAGTGCGAAACTACCGAAGCGATATGAAGTCTATCGGTATATGGAAGAACATTCCATTGTGAATCGGTGCAGACTCGACGGCTTAGAAACGCAGATCGCCGATGCTCTCACTTCCGATATGGCAAATAAGCCACTCCAAGATACAGAGACAGCGGTCGCGGCAATCCGTCAATTACGGATTGCCTCACAGAAATAACACCTTACGGATTGTTAAATTGATCCCCTACGGTGCGGCATCTTCCGTCATCGGTGTAGCGTCTTCGGATACCGGTTCATAGTATCCAGAACCGAAAAGGTAACCATCGTGTCGGATTGCCCAGGTGCGTTTCAACTATACTATTTTTTTCTTGCAATTTTTTCGCGAATAGTGTATATTCTGTAGAAATCGACAAGCACTATAGGAAAGGAGAGAAAACCGTGAGATATATTGCGCGAATTTTTATATTTTTTTTCATCCTTGGCATTATCTGTGTCGGGTATTACTTGAAGTTGGATTCGAAGCCAAGAATAGCGCAATACACTATGCATCAGACTGTTGAGACACTCACGGAAGTGGACCGAGTCACGCCAGAAATAGACAAGTGGATTGTGATAGGTGAAAACGCCCTGCCCCAAGTGCCGGGAAGAATCTACGTCCAAAAAACGGAATCAACCGCGAATATCTGGCACACGACACGTTCTGTAGCGGATTCGGAGACTGGAGAGATTCTCTCGCCTGAGGGATCGGAACTTTCCGAGAGACAAAGATTAAACCTTTTGAATACTGGGGTGGTCCCAAAGGGCTGGAAAGTTGTGTATGTAGACGAAAATGGAAACCCCATCCGCTAAAACAGATTAAATTTGGGACCGGTCGCCTGCAACAGCGGCGCAGGGTTTTTGTTTGGGTGTTTCTTCAGTTTTAAAAAATGCATGTAAGAGTTCTAACACACGTTATTTGACCGCAAGGAAAATTAGAAAACATGTCCAACCCATTAGCGATTTCAGGCGGCACACCCGTGCGAAATACAGAAAGCGATCCGTGGTCCGCATGGCCACTTACCACGACTGAGGAGTGGGAGTCAAAGGTTGAACCGCTGCTCCGTGAAGTGTACCTGAGTGCGAATGAAGGCTCCGGTGGCTCGATGATTGAGCGTCTTAATGAACAATATGCCCAGTATTCGGGAACAAACTACGCGCTCTTTATGCCACATGGAACCGACTCAATCAGTGCTGCGTTAGCAGGTGCGCTGGATCTCGATGGATTTAGCGACGGCGGCGAGATTATTGTACCGAACTACACGTTTGTAGCGACGGCAAGCGCAGTGTTGGAACGCCGGTGCACCGTGGTGTTTGTAGACATTTCACCAGAGACGTTCACGATCGATCCGAAAGCCGTGGAAGCGGCTATTGGTCCAGAAACGCGTGCAATTCTGCCAGTCCACCTCGGTGGTCATCCAGCAGACATGGGGGCATTACAAGAAATTGCCCAACGCCATAACCTCGCGATTATTGAGGACTCCGCACAGGCTCACGGCGCAGAGTATCAGACAAAAAAGGTTGGATCTCTTAGCAGTGTCGGGGCGTTTAGTTTCCAAGCCTCGAAAAATCTGACTTCCGGCGAAGGCGGTATGGTTACGACAAATGACAAAGACATTCATGATCGGGTTTGTGCCTTCATGAATGTCGGACGCGCACCCGGTGGGGCGCGATGGGAATATCCGCGACTCGGATGGAACTACCGTCCCTCAGAGTACCTCGCCGCAATATTACTCATCCGATTGGAACTGTTAGAGGCACAAACCGATCTCCGCAATCGAAACGCAGCCTATCTCTCCAACGCTTTGAAAGCGATTGAGGGTATCACACCACCGAAACTTGCCCCCTGGGTCACCAAACACGGGTATCATCTCTACTGCTTGAAATATGACCCTCAAGGATTTGGCGGTAAATCGCGACAGGAATTCGTGGATGCCCTGTCTGCCGAAGGCATCCCGTGTTCTATCGGTTACCGTTCTCTACTTTCGCAAGAACCCGGAATGGCACACGTCGCGAAGAAATACCCGCATCTCATCCGATCACTACCGTGTCCAAACGCAGCATCAGTCTGTGAGCAGAGTGTCTGGCTATTCCAGAATCTCTTCCTCAGTTCAGCAACGGACATGGATCAGATCGTGGAAGCTATCGCCAAAATTCATCAGGCATGGCGTTAATCATTTCCGTGTGGTTGTGCCCGGCAGCCATGAGACTCACCTAAGGAAAAATTAAAATCCTTTGATGCAATCGCAAATCAGCAAACCGCTCCTTGTTTACGATAACACCTGCGAATTTTGCCGATATTGGGTTGCGCAGTGGCAGCATGTTACCGGTGACCGCGTTGACTACGCCCCGTCCCAAGAGGTAGCAACACAATTCCCAGAGATACCCCTTTCAGCGTATGAGAACTCAGTCCAATTAATTCTTGAAAATGGAACGGTTTTGAGCGGGGCAGAGGCTGTCCTGCGCGCCTTGAACAACAATGCGTTTCTCTGGTGCTATTACCGTTTACCCGGTTTCGCGGGCGTGTCCGAAAGGGTTTACCGTTTCATTGCACAGCATCGTCCGTTTTTCTCCGTGGGGACGCGATGGTTGTGGGGGACACATACGGAGAGAGCAACCTCCTACTTTTCAAGATGGCTATTTCTACGAGGACTCGGTTGTATCTATCTCATCGCTTTTTTGTCCTTGTGGGTGCAAATTCAAGGGCTCGTTGGGAGCAACGGAATATTACCAGCAGAACAGTATTTGGAGGCTGTCCGCCAGCAAATCGGAACAGAAGGCTATTACCTTGTGCCGACATTGGTCTGGCTGAACGCATCGGATACCTGTCTCCACTTCTTGTGCGCAGGTGGTGTGCTTCTGTCTTTCGTCTTAATCGCAGGTTTTGTTCCCTCATTCGCCTTAGTCGGTTTGTGGACGTTTTATCTGTCGCTTGTGACAGTCGGACAAGTTTTTCTGAGTTTCCAGTGGGATGTCCTGCTCTTAGAGGCAGGATTTTTGGCACTCTTCTTCGCACCGTGGCAACTCCGTGAAACATTCACACGTGCGTCCCAACCCTCTACAGCGTTTTTATGGCTTTTACGTTGGCTCCTGTTCCGCCTGATGTTTGCCTCTGGGTTTGTCAAACTCGCCAGTGACGAGATATGGCGAAACCTCACCGCTCTCAACTTCCATTATGAAACACAACCGCTGCCGACATCGTTAGGATGGTATGTGCATCAGTTGCCGGAATGGTTCCAGAAAGCCTCCGTCATCGGTATGTTCGCGGCTGAATTGGTCGTCCCGTTCCTAATTTTCGCACCGCGACGTCTACGAACTGTCGGATGTATCGGGTTAGTCGGTCTGCAAGTACTAATCATCTTAACAGGAAACTACTGCTTTTTCAACCTGCTGACAATTGCACTATGCCTGCTTTTGATTGACGATGTAACATGGAAAGGATTGCTCCCAAAACGATTGATGCCACCTATCCACTTCGTCGAACAGCCCCTTCACCGATATAGACGCATCGGGATCGCGGTCGTGGCAACGCTTCTCTTCCTGCTGAGTGGCATCCGTTTCGGTGGACAACTCTTCAGAGAGACACGGTTTCCAGATGTCGCCTGGATCGCACCGTTTCGGAGTGTGAATACCTATGGACTCTTCGCAGATATGACGGAATCGCGTCCGGAAATTATCGTTGAAGGTAGCAATGATCGGATATCATGGGAAACTTACCAATTTCGATGGAAACCGGGCGACCTGACAGTTGCCCCAAAATGGGTTGCCCCGCATCAACCGCGCCTCGATTGGCAGATGTGGTTCGCTGCCCTACAAGGCAGTTATCAAAGAACACCGTGGTTTCTCAACTTTATGGGAGCATTACTACAAGGCAAACCTGAGGTGCTGCGGTTGCTGACAGATAATCCGTTCCCAGACGCACCGCCACGGTATGTCCGCGCAACCCTATACGAGTATCGCTTTACGGATCTCGCAACAAAACGTTCGGAAGGCACATGGTGGCACCGCCAATGGAAAAGTATTTATTGTCCTGCAATTTCACTTCGATAAATAGCAGATGGCAGTCAGCCGTCAGAAGAATAGCGGTCAGCAATCAGTAAAGAGGGTTTCGCCTCACAAAGAGTGTTCTTAAGATAACCTCAAAACCCGTAGTCCTTAAGCGTAGCGGAGGGTGTTTTTGCTTGGGGTTTTTGATAGGGTGTTTCCTCAAATTTCCCTTTCTTCAGGTATGAGAAACACACGTCATAGTTGAAACGCACGTCGTTCCTCCGCAAGGAATAATAGGACTTACGCACGTTGCTCTTTTGTAGCATAGGCTGTTAGCCTGTGCCAAGAAACCATCTGGGTCTTTTATAGGATCTCTTTCTCATTGCGCGGGCAATGATCATAATTGCGTAAGTCCTGAATAATTAAAAAAGGAATAATTAAAATATGCCGAGTCAATTTTTAACCGTCGCTCTGGAAGCGGCGAAAAACGCTGAAGACATCATCACTGCTTACTACACAGGCGATACCATGAAGGTAGAACTGAAAGACGATGAAACGCCGGTCACCCTCGCCGATAGAGGCGCGGAAAAAGCCATCCGCGAAACCATCAAACAGGCGTTCCCCGACCATGGGTTCTTAGGCGAGGAATACGGCATCGAAAAAGGAGATTCCCCTTATGTTTGGATCATTGATCCGATTGATGCCACAAAAAATTATATCCGTAAAATTCCGATCTTCGGCACACAGATTGCCTTGATGAAAGACGATGAACTTATCCTGGGCGTTTCCAATGCACCACTTTTGAACGAACTTCTCTATGCCGAAGCAGGGAAGGGTGCGTTCTGGAACGGCGAACCGATAACCGTTTCCAGTGTAACACAACCCGAAGACGCAATGGTATGCCACGGCGGTCTGAAGTGGTTTGTAGAAAATGGCACTTTTCCGGGTATCTACAATCTCATCAATGACGTGGCACGCACCCGGGGATTTGGCGATTTCTACATGTACCATCTCGTGGCTTCTGGAAGAGCGGACGCTGTTGTTGAAGCCGCGATTAGTGTTTGGGACATCGCAGCCATTACTGTTATTGTACGGGAAGCCGGTGGAAAGGTAACGGATATACACGGACAACCCATTACGAAAGAGACTAATTCACTGGTAGCAACGAACGGAATCTTGCATGATGTCGTGTTGCGCTACTTCAATAGTCCTTGACTGATTTGCTTGAATTGTTTCGTGGATATGTGCTATACTATATTCATAACAGATAAAGAAAGAGAGCGAACAATACAAAATGCACCTTGACTTTCAAAACGTGCTGGATCTGTCTTATGTGGTCGATGAAAATAGTCCATGCGAACTGCCGATTGATCCTGCTAAAATTTATGACCAAGCAACCTTGGAAAAAGATGGCTACTTTGAAAGCCGTATTGATACGTCCGGACATTACTCTACGCACATGGATGCTCCCTGTTTAATGTACCCCGGTGGAGCAACTATCGCCGAAATCCCAAAAGAGAAACTGACTGGGCATGCCGTGTTGATGGACTTCTCCGCGATCAAAAAGCCGAACGACGCTGTGACCGCAGAGGATATCAAGGCGTGGATAGCCGAAAATGGCGAGATTTCAGAAGGCAGTATCGTCTTTATGCGGACAGGAATGGATAGATTCGTCTATCAGGACAACTTCAACCGCGAGTGGATCGGCTTTAGTGAAGATGCCGCTGAACTACTCGTGAAAATAGGCATAAAGGTTATTGGCACGGATGCATGTAGCATCGACTCAGTGGCAGGACATCCACCGTTGCACGATGGTTTACCGCCTGCACATCTCGTTTTTCTCGGAGCCGGTATCCCACATGTTGAAGATCTGTGCAATTTAAGCCAATTGCCGACGCATTTCTATGTGGTCATTGCCCCGCTAAAGTTGGCACACAGTTCTGGAGCACCGACGCGAGTCTTTGCTTTTGTATAGGAACCTTAGAGATATCCATCTCTCCTTCCAACACGATTGCAGCACGGTATCCCCGTCCGACAGCAAAAAAAATGATACCCAACACTCCTGAACCGATCTTGAATCTGTTACATGAAATTGGTGAGGTAGGTGGAAAGGGAACTTACCTTGTCGGTGGATTTGTCCGGGATCTCCTGCTCAAGCGACCGAGCCTCGATATCGACATCGTTGTAGAAGGAGATGCAGTCCAGATTGCAAATGCGGTGTGTGAACGCTGGAACGGGACGCTGGATGCACACCCGCAATTTGGCACTGCAACCGTCACACCCGCCGATGTGAACCTTCCCAAAGTGGATTTCGTCACCGCCCGTCGTGAAACTTATCGAGGTGCCGGGACGTTACCTACAGTAGCACGTGGGACAATCACGGATGATCTGCGAAGACGGGACTTCTCGATTAACACCTTGGCAATGTGCTTAGATACAAGTGCTTTTGGTGAGATCGTTGATAAAACCGGTGGCTTGGATGATCTCAAGAGCGGGACTATTCGGGTACTGCATAAACACAGTTTCACAGACGATCCGACGCGCATTTTCCGCGCTTGTCGGTATGCCGGACGCTACGGGTTTTGTATTCCTGAAACCGATACAGTTCTGATGCGGGAAGCACTCCCGATATTAGCACAACTCAGCGGTGAACGGATACGGAATGAGATTGATAGAATACTTATTGAGAAGAACGCACCGGAGATCGTAGCACACCTTACACGACTCGACGTATGGAACACTCTCTTTCAAGGGTGGAATATATCAACAACGTTTGCATGCGATTTTATGAATGTAGAACAGGCAATAACCTGGACATCAACGCATCTTACAAACGAAAAATTTCAGCCTGAACTGGTGCGCTGGATGGCATTCTTTGGAACTGATCTGCCGATATATCAAATCGAGGCACTCAGTTTCAGATTAGTATTGGAACATCAACTACAACGACTGATAAGCCGTGCACAAGCATCGCAACAGCAGGTTTCGCTCGAACAGGTCACACAGGATACCTTTGCGAAACTCGGTATCTCATTATCGGATGATGCCTCCATTGCCCAACAGAGCGGGAAATGGTGGACTGTTGACCCAAAAAACATGGCAACCTACGTCTGTGGAGATGGAAACCTTTATCGGATAGAAACACCGCTCACCACTTACAAACACTTGCAACAAACACTTGCAACATTGCAGGAAACAGCGAAACCGAGCGAGATTTATCAACTGCTAAAACCCTATCCGATTGAGGCATTAGCACTTGGCTACGTAGACACGATACAACCGAAGTGGAAACGGGAAAAAATAAAAAACTACCTTTTTGTTCAGCGGAAGATAAAACCTCTTATCACAGGAAAAGACTTGATAGCGTTCGGAGAAAAACCGAGTCAGACTTTCGAAACCCAACTGTGGAAGCTGTTTGCCGCACAATTAGACGGAGAAATTAACAAAAAAGAGGAGGCATATACCCGATTGCGGAGCTTTGTATAGCAAGATTTGGCTTGCAAGCGGTACCAAATAAACGATGCCTAATTTCGATCCTTATGAAGCGATTCTTGTGGTTACACAGTTCATCATTCTGTTAACCTTTCATGAATGGGGACACGCCAAATCAGCGAACATGTTAGGGGATCCAACAGCTCGCGATATGGGACGGATGTCATTGAATCCGGGTGTACACATTGACATTATCGGCACACTGATACTCCCACTGCTCGGCACACTTTTCGGAGGCGGTTTCTTCGGCTGGGCAAAACCTGTGCCGGTGAACCCGTTCAACCTGAAAAATCCGAGAAAGGACCTAATGCTTATCGCTGCTGCCGGTCCGATCATGAATATTGTTCTCACTTTTGTGATTTTGGGGGTCATTAAGCTATTACTCGAATTTACCGCTTTCGATCCGGCTGGATCCCCACTTCATGCTGAGATTAACAGGCAATTAATTCGGACGGCACTGATTAGTGTGTTTCTCGCGGCGTTCAACATGCTCCCACTTTTTCCGTTAGACGGTTTCAGTGTTGTGAGAGGCTTACTTCCAGCAAGAACCGCGCACCAATTCGAGAAATTGAGCCCGTATGGGATGCCGATTCTGATGTGCCTTATTTTTCTACCGGGTCTCTTCGGTATACCGAACTATGTGTTCGGATTCTTGAGCAATATTAGTTTTGAAACCTTAAATCTGATTGCGAAAATCGTAGGTATACGATAAAGAAAAATTAGAAGATGGCAATTAGTAGTCGGTTAAGAGGTGTTCGTTAGCCCAAACGCGTAGCCTGCAACATCGGCGCAGGGTTTTTGCTTGGGCGTTTCCCCTAGATATGAGTAACGCACGCAAAGTTCAAACGCACGGTGTTCCTCCGCAAGGAAAAATTAAAAAATGCTAACTGAAACAACTCCAACTCTTACCTCTACAGACTCAATCTACTCCGTGAAGTTAGAGGGTTTCGAGGGACCGCTCGATCTGCTCCTCCATCTGATTCAGAAAGAGGAGATGGATATTTACGATATCCAGATTGCGCATATCACTGATCGGTACCTGGAATATGTGAATCTAATGGAGCAGTTAGATTTAGATGTGGCATCCGAATTTTTGGTGATGGCAGCAACACTTCTCCACATCAAATCGCAAAGTATCCTCCCACAACTCAGACCAGATGCTGAATACACGATAGGCGATCAAGAACAACTCGTCAGACAACTCTTGGAGTACAAACAGTTCAAAGAGGCAGCCCAAGTTTTGGATGGTTATGCTGAACGCCAGACATTAATCTATAACAGAAGCCCCAAGACACACGAGGATTTAGATGGAGCACGTGAATTTGAAATCAGGGCGACGCTGTTCGATCTCCTTACCGCTTTTAAAGGTGTAAATGACCGAATTGCGGAGATAGACATTGAAGAGGTATACGAAACGGTTGCCGAGGAAACAATAACCGTCGAAGACAAAATCACTTTTATTGACCAGCAGTTAGAGAGTTCAGACCAATTGCTATTCGACGATCTGTTCCCATTATCTTCAACCAAGGCAGATCGAATTGTAACATTCCTCGCTATTTTAGAACTCATTCGGATAGGAAAAATCGTTACCGTTCAAACCGGCCATTTTGAGAGTATCTATATCGTTAAACAGGAATACGAGGGGTCTGATCGAGAGATACTGCCACCTCCAACCGTTGAAAACACTCGTTCAGAAGAACGAAATAATTAGGAACTTTGTTTATGGATTCTGAATATGTCACCGCTGTCAATCCGATAGAGGAACCCGACCCGATATCAGTGCAAAAACCTAAATTAATTTTGGAAGCGATTCTGTTCGCCGCGAGCGAACCAATTTCGGTGGAACAGTTTCAAGCAGTGCTGCCGGAGTTAGACAAACGCACCATCCGGACGGAACTCGACGAACTGCGCCAAGACTATCAAGAACTGAGACGCAGTTTTCGCCTTGTTGAAATAGCGAATGGTTACCAAATTTGCACGCGTCCACAATATTCAGAGTGGATTCAGCAGTTTTATACTCGACAGGTCCGGGTTAAGCTATCCCCATCAGCACTTGAGACACTCGCAATTGTTGCTTACAAGCAACCGATAACGCGGAGCGATGTCGCTGGACTTCGCGGTGTGAACAGTGACAGTGTCCTCAACTCACTGGTAGAGAAAGGGTTGGTCCGCATTGCTGGCAGAAAAGATGGACGCTCGCTGCTTTTCTCAACCACAGACGACTTCCTCCAACAATTCGGCTTGAAAGATGCATCTGAATTGCCTTCACTTGAAGAAATCGACGAACTTCTTAACACATCAAACGGAAACGAGCCTGCCCAAAATCCCCTTCCAGTCCCTATGGAGGAAAACGCAGAGCAATGAACTACGACGCACGCTTCCGATGCAGCGAAGGATGCGATGAATCCTATCCACTTACAGAAGTCATCTATCGGTGCAAAAATTGCGATGGATTGTTAGAGGTCCAGCACGATATGGACATCTTAAAACAGCGCAGCGCATCTGACTGGAAATCCCTCTTTGAACATCGATACATGAGCACGCAATATCCGTATGGTAGCGGTGTCTGGGGGAAAAAGGAACTCGTTTGCCCGATCATTGACGATAATAACATTATCTCTATGTGTGAAGGCGGCACCAATCTGTTCTGGGCAGAACGTTTTGGCAATCAACTCGGCTTGGACGACCTCTGGATCAAGCAGTGCGGTAACAGCCACACAGGTTCTTTTAAAGACCTTGGGATGACTGTTCTGGTCTCAATGGTCAAACAGATTATGGCTGAGTCCGGAGACCTTCGCGCTGTTATGTGTGCCTCGACTGGCGACACCTCTGCCGCTTTGGCAGCGTACGCATCGGCAGCGGGCATCCCCGCGGTTATCCTGTTACCGAAAGCAAAAGTTACGCGTGAACAACTTATTCAACCTATCGCTAATGGTGCGTTGACGCTTTCGCTTGAAACAGACTTTGATGGGTGTATGGAAATCGTCCAAAAACTCTCTGCACGGAAAGATTTCTATCTCGCCAATTCCATTAATTCCCTCCGAATCGAAGGGCAGAAAACAATTAGTATTGAGATCGTGCAGCAGTTCAATTGGGAAGTGCCGGATTGGATAATTATTCCGGGCGGTAACCTCGGCAATGTTTCAGCACTCGGGCTCGGATTTTTAATGATGTTGGAACTCGGTATCATTGATAAACTGCCGCGCATCGCCTGTGCACAAGCTGAACGCGCAAATCCGCTTTACCGAAGCTACCAAACAGGATTCACAGAGTTTCGTGCCATCACAGCGCAACCCACACAAGCCACAGCGATTCAGATCGGTAATCCGGTTTCAATCCAACGTGCTATCCGCACCTTGCGACGGTTCGATGGCATTGTTGACCAAGCGACGGAAGCAGAACTGGCAGACGCTGCAGCGAGAGCAGACAGAACTGGATTGTTCAATTGCCCGCATACAGGCGTGGCGTTGGCTGTGCTGATAAAAATGGTGGAGCGAAAACAGGTTCGTCCAGACGATAGGGTCATCGTTATCTCTACAGCAAATGGACTCAAATTCCCTGATTTCAAGGTGGCGTATCACGATATTACACCTGGGAAACCACCGCCTCGCTATCTCAATGAACCATTTGAATTGGAAGCAGACTATGAAAAGGTCCTGACACAGATTGCCACGCACCTTGACGCATAACACACCACTTATTTGACGCTATCCGTTGACAGTTTCAGCGAGGCCCGAACGGCTTGCCGCACCGCATCGCAGATACGCATGGCGTGTTCCGTGTCTTCAGCAGTCGCTGAATCACCTGGATAGCGGGAGTTCACCGCGTACTCGGTAATTCTCTTAAAATCAGGCTGCCACTGCGACCAATCAGGCAGCGTCGGCACAATCAACACCAGCAATTCTTCAAGGTCATGCGTCCTTGGAACGGGAACGTCTGTCTCCTGAAGCCATGCCTTGAGATATTTTTCAATACACTGTTGGGCATGGAAACAGATAGAATTGTGAAATGGACGGGATGCCTGTCGCGCCAACGCTGCCATATCATAATCTTCTTCAGCCTTCTCTATCCACTCCAGCGTCAACAGATTCATGCGGTCCTGCTCCTTCTTGACAGTGTTTGACGTGCCTCGCCGGTTTCCTATAGTGTAATCCGCATCGGATCCGTAGAGAAAATCGCCTTTTTCAGTGATCTCTCGAAGGAACCAATCGTTATACGAGACGCGAGACGCGATTTCTTCCGGCGAACGCACCAAAAGATCCAAACTGAAGCGATGCGGAATATGTTGCCGAATTTCCACAGCCTTGTTGCGAAATTCCGATTTCGGAATATCCATGACAACAAGTAGATCCACATCCGAGTCTTCGGTAGGCGTGCCGTAGGCATAGGAACCGAAGAGAATCACTTGTAGCGGTGTGAATTCGCGCACGATGTCGTCGCAGGTCGCTTGAATATCTTCCCGGGTAACCATGCATGCGTTCTCCTTTATCAAACCCATATTAGCATCTCCGTAGGTTCGGTTGAACGGGGATCGCCACAACCTAATACATGAAAAAATGATCTTTTGCCTATACCCGTTCTATGCCAGAGATACCGAGTGAAACCCAACGCTTTTCTTCTGAGGTTTCAAGAATCTCGCCTGATGAAGTTGGGTTCACTCGGCTCTTGAGTATATAGGAGGCTCCATTGGGTTTGCTGTGTATTTGAACCTCTCACATTAGACCTCACAGATGCGTTCAACCCAACCTACGGAAAATCCCTAAATTAACACTTATGGATATCTTCCATGAAACAACGCATTGGAGATACAACCACCAACGCTTACGCTGAGTATGAAGAGTCCGCGATTGCATGTCGCGAAGGTGCCGGCGAAACCCTCTGAAACTTTTCGGATTTCGGTGTTGTCAAGCGGTCTTGTGCCTTTCGTAAGTTGTCGTCCTTGTTTGTATCGTTTACGGGGAATATCGTCTGAATCAGGATTTTATCAAAAGGCACAGCTCAATGTCTGCGTCCCATCCGCCCAAGTGATTGTCAATGCAAGTGGCCCCGGTGTGAAAGGACCCGTAATCGTCGCTGATTTACCTGCGACTGTGACAATACCGGCACTTACCGTGACATCACGAGGGGGGTTGTCAAAGGTAACCGTAATACTTCCATTCGCGGCGACATCGCAAAGATTATGCGGGGTTGCGCTTACGAAGTTCGCTGGCAGAAATTCTGGCATCTCACTCTCATCAACACCACAGCCACAGATGCAGAGTATCACCAACAAAAAAAACTTAACTTTCATAATGATTCGTTTCATTTGTGTTTCGCTTCCTTGTTTGTACAGACGGATAGAAAATACTTCAACACTTTTTCATCGGGGCATTCTTCGATTCATTATCGATTTTTTGTTAATCCTTTACATAACCAATCTAACAAGAACCGAAAGGTTAAGTATGCTATCCAGAGCAGACCGTACATGAACCATACGGCTACACCTCTTTGCAAACTGTTAATAATGACTGAGAGTGGATCTGCCTCAAATCTGTAAGTACCAATTTGTTGCAGGAAATACACGATTGGTACGCTAATAGAGATAAGCGTAGTAAATCTAAACAGGAAGTTTCGCCAGTTTAGGCTGTAAATTCCAGCCCAATCCAATTTTTCTCTACCCATTTGCTTTTTTTAGTACCTTTAGGATTAGTTGTCCTGAGCACCCGCATCGATCCAGTCAATGAAAAGTTGTATCTGCTCTTTGGACAAAGGATCTCGAAAACGGGGCATCCTCGGTCCTAATACCTCGTTAATATCAGTAATTCGCCAAACGATAGGACTGTCCTCGCTCCAACCAGGGGTCAACGACTGCACCTTTCATGATGCCCGCGGAACTGGTGAGATCAAGTCTGCCTTCAGGGAGTCTGCCTCCGAGTCGTCGACGGTGGCATTCTTGACACCTGTCCTTGAGAATCGGCAGAATATCGTTCTTGAAAGATACCTCACGGATGATAGGAATGACACCTGTTGTGTCTATAATACCTGTTGTGCCGATAACACTTGTTGTGTCTATAACGCCTTCATCATGAGTGACCTTTACAGATACTTTGAACGTTGTTTGTGTCGGTTCACGGGTTACTTCGCCTTCGGGTGTAATCATTACGGATCGAATCATATTTGCTTCTTCACACCCAAAGAATAGGAGAATCCAAAGAAAAAATATGAGTTTCATACTTTTCGTGGGGGGGTGTGCATCTCAAGATTCCTATCTGTTGACCGATGACGGATAACCGATAAGTCGGAGCAGCCAGTTAGGAGATTTCCGATCGTTCTTATTGTTAGATACATTATGATCTCTTTCTCTTTCCCTTAACCTCTTTGAGAATTTCCTTTGCGGCAGCCAACATTTTCTCAGCCTCTTTATATTCAAGATACTCTTTACACTCGTGCTGAGTCCACGGATATCCTGATCCTTCAAAAAACACCTTACATCCGTAGTCACAAGTAAAATAGAAAACGTCTTCCCCACAATATTGACAACGTCAGGGACCTCGAGTCTTTGTGTTGCACCAAGACCCATGTGTTGCGCCTCTGTAATAAATAGACATTTATTCTCATTCAACTTAACCTTTTCGGTTCTGTAAGGTTCATCGGAAGTCGCAATTTAAAAAAGCAACATTTGGTCAGGAGACGGAGGAGGTGCTAAATGAAACAAGGCATAAACTCTATTTTCATTAGGCAATGCTTCACAGAAACAAGACTCCTGCCAATTCGGGAAAGGGATATAACTTTCGGCTTCAAGCATTTCAGCTTCCAAAAACGCCTGATTGATCAGGTGGTCATCCGGAATCACCGTATCCTTTACCAACCAACGGTCAGAAGCAGCAGGTGAAGAGGCCGAATAGATTACGTGTAATTTTGGCGTATCATGGCATCGACTTTCGGTAGTAAAAAATGATGCCCGTGATGGTGCAGTGTCATTAGATATCAATCCATTTTCGCAAACAACTGCAATACATTTATTCGGGGCAACTTGTGCAAGCTGGATTGTCGCGGCAATCGTTGAACTTTTAAAGTAATCGGCTGCAAATAGAATCAGTTGGACATTAAACCCTCTTTCCTCATAGAGTCTTACAAATTCTTTGCTCGGCATCAAAAACTCAGCGGCACCAATGTTGCAAAGGTATTCTATTTGTGGATGATGTCTGTCTCCTTGACCATAAATACATTCGTCAAGCTCAGAAATTAAATCCTCGTTTTCCTCCAATAAACAATGTGTAATTTCATGAAACTGGGTAAACCGCTTACGTTCCGCATTCCGTATCCGTGAATCAATAAAAATAGTCTTTTCAAGGGACATACCTTCGCCTCCGATCGGCAAAGCACCTTCCACCACACTTAATTCCAGACCGGCACATATTTCATCAAAAGTCGGTATCGTTGCTGAAGCATATTCGTTGACAACATTCCGAACTACCTCAATAACACGTCTTTTCATCCTATCCATTATCTGTGCTTCTCCTTAGGAGAAAGAATACGCCTGAGGTAAAGATACAACTCAAGCCATTCCGTCGGGGAGGTAGGTCGTCTGCCGCGGAAGTTAACTTTCAGCAATGAGTCTTTCCAGTCATCACTGATTCCATAGGGAGTCTCGTACTGCTCCAAAAATTCTTGAAATCCCTCCGGATAATTAGTATTTGACGATTCCCCAAGCCTCTCGACACCGCTAATAAGATCTTTAACTGAGATGTTATATGCTTGAGCAACCTTCTCAAGTGTATCAATGGATGGATTGACAACCTCGCGCTCCATGTCCGAAAGATAAGGCACAGATAGACCCGAACGTTGACTGAGTTTCTTTAACGTCAACTGATTTTCCTTACGAATGAGGCGAAGACGTTGACCTAATTGCATGACAAATTTCCCCCTCTATGGTGTTCATTTACACATTGTATTTAATATACCACAACACAATTTTTTAAGCAAAGGAGAAAAAAAACAGAGATTTTTACCAAATTTTATGAAATTAATTTGCATCCTACCAATTATTTCGGTATAATTGTAATTGTAATTGTAAAAAATAGCCTATCCTTTAAAAAACAGGAGGTTACCAGTGAATGAAACGAATCTTGACAATTGATGGTGGTGGAATCAAGGGAGTGTTCCCGGCTGCTCTTCTCGCTACTGTAGAAGATGCAATTGGAGACAATATAGCGAATTATTTTGACCTAATCGTTGGGACCTCAACCGGCGGAATTATTGCGCTGGGCCTGGGGCTCGGACTCTCAGCGAAAGAAGTCTTAGCGTTTTACGAAAAATATGGACCTACTATTTTCAAGAGCAACCGCGGATTACGATGGCTTAGATGGCTTGTCACTTCAAAGTATAGTAGGGCTCCCCTTGAAAATGCCCTCAGAAGCTGCTTTGGTGAAAAGAGATTGGGCGATAGCAAAAAGCGACTTGTTATTCCATCACTAAATCTTGGAAACGGTGAGGTTCACATTTACAAAACCGCCCATCATCTTCGGCTGGAGACAGATTACAAAGAAAGCGCTGTTGATGTAGCAATGGCAACCGCTTCAGCTCCGACGTACTTTCCTACACACAGATCCATCGCCGGCATACCTTTGATAGATGGAGGTTTATGGGCAAACAATCCAGTAGGGATGGCCGTTGTTGAGGCGATTACACTGCTTGATTGGCCAAGGGATTCATTAAAAGTCTTGAGCGTGGGTTGTACAACCGAGCCCTTAAATGTCAATTTAGGCAGGAGAATCCTACTCAGTAGGCCATATTGGGCATTCAAACTACTTGACGTGTTTATGCACGTTCAATCCCATGCCTCTCTTGGCACAGCACTGCTCCTTGCGGGTCATAATAATGTTATCCGAATTGACCAAAACGTACCACGCAGGCGGTTCAGTTTGGATGGAATCGAGAAAATTGATTCCTTGAAAGGTGCCGGTGCTGCTAAAGCTCGACACGCGTTACCAAAACTTCGCGAGGTTTTCCTCTGTGATCACGCAGAACAATTTGTGCCTTTCCACACATTGTAGAAATGACGGTTTGTTCTGCAAATTTTCCAAAATCGGACAGTATATAGAATTTTACATTTTTGATTTAAAGGAGATTAATCGATGAAGCACATACCTTATTTCCAGCAGTTCCTTTCAAACGAAGTCGATTTGAATAAAACGCGGCTTGACAGGTTGATCAACAGTTCTTCAGCTGTAGACACGTTCCTCAGTTCAAACTTGGATGCCTACGAAAAAACTGAACGTCAAGGCTCCTACGGTTTGAAAACGATCATTAAACCGGTCGGTACGCTCGAGTACGACGCTGACCAACTTTTGTACATGACACACGATGAAGCCAAAGAACCGAAGGATTACATCAATGACGTTTACAATTGCTTGAGAGAAAACGACAACTATAAGGATAAGGTTCAGAGAAAAACCCGGTGTGTTAATATCGACTATGCAGGCGAATTTCACTTGGATATTGTGCCGTGCATCACGCAACAGGACTCGTTTACACAGAAGAAAGAGTACTTCATCTGCAATAACAAAGAGAACGAATTTGAAACTACCGATGGCACAGGCTATAGAGATTGGTTCAACGAGAAAACGGGAATTACCCACGGCAATCTAAAGCGGGTTACGCGGTTGTTAAAATTTCTCCGGGATCATAAACGGAACTTTTCTGTAAAATCAATCCTCCTGACTACCCTCATCGGTAATAGCGTTGACACCAGCGACGAAGGGAGTGACGATTTTAAGAACATTCCGACTGCTTTAAAGACGGTTTCAAATCGGATAAATAGTTTCTTGCAAGCTAATGTCCTGATGCCCGAAATTTGCAATCCTGTTTTGGATGGAGAGTCTTTTACAAGACACTGGGACCAGGATAAATATAACCACTTCCGGGAAATGTTTGACCTTTACAACAGTAAGATAAACGAAGCGTTTGAAGAAACCGCCCATGATGCAAGCGTCAGGAAGTGGCGAAAACTGTTTGGCGACAATTTCGGAGAACTTAGCGGTGGCACCCAAAACAACGGGAACGCGCCAGCAGCAGTTACCTCAGCGTCAGTAGAAGTCACCCCCATAAAGCCCTACGCGAGGTAATTTCTATCATGAAGATAACCGATAGTAACATTAGATGGTTAAGTTCGGATTTCCCGAACTTATACTACGAGGCAGACTCCCATAAAATTTTAGGCGAACTGGACTTTTGTGCGGTGTATGATCAGGAATCCGGAAAGGTGACGATCGCCGATCTTGTCGAAAAAACTGACTTCTTGATTCAAGACGTTTTTGACGTTGAGATTCGCCTAGATGATATAGATGGCAACGGATGGCCAAAAGTATTTGAGGTTGGCGGAAAATACCTTAGGATCGCGAAAAAGTGTGAGGTTCCAATCATCGACCTGCACATTTATCCCAACAATCGCGCGTGTTGCTTAGGACTCAAATACAGAGATAACAAACAACTTTGTATCAAGGAGTTCCTTCATGAATTGGTAATTCCATTTTTCTACCGCCTTTCCTATACAGATAAATTCGGTATTGACAGGGCTCGGAAGGACCTTTGGGGTGAATACTCGCACGGTGACAAAGGACACATAGAGCATTTTTTGGAAATTATGGATATAACGCGACACAACCCGGGAAGAAATGCTTTGTGTCCGTGCGGAAGCGGCAAGAAGTACAAAAGATGTCATCTTGGTCAGGTGAAATCCCTACAAAATTCCTTAAGAAGAGATTAACGTCTCCGTCACCTGTAAGAATCTCATGCGACCAGTCGTATTGAAAACCAGGGTGGCTATTGGCAGTATGCTTTTACCCCACTCTTCGCCCAAACCTTTGCGAAAATATTTACTCACCCTAGCGAAGATATTGATTTTGTTACATCTCTTACTAAAAATGGACAATGGAACACAACTAAAGTACCGTAGCTGCTCATTATTGTGATTAGGAAGGGCAGGTACATTTTATCCTTAGGAGGTAAGAATCTATGGTTCCCACAACAAATATTCTCCAGCGAACATTCAGAATCAGAAGTGGCGATTCAACAGCAACATGCTTTACAGTTGATGTCGACAACCGCCAGTACATTATCACCGCCAAACATCTCCTTAAAGAAGTCATTGGGCAGAGCATCGTGCAAATCATGTACGATAAACAATGGACAAATCTTCCAGTAAAATTAGTCGGACACTGTGAAGCGGATGTTGACATTTCCGTACTAGCTGCTGATCGCCCGATTTCGCCTACCCATCCCTTGGACACAACCCAAGCAGGATTAGTACTTGCACAAGATGTATATTTTCTTGGCTTTCCTTATGGGCTAGCTAGTGAAGTGCTATCATCACTAAACAACGACTTCCCTTTACCATTCGTGAAAAAAGCGATCGTATCTCAGTTCGACAAAGGCTACATAATGTTGGACGGTCATAACAATCCTGGATTTTCTGGGGGACCAGTCGTTTTCCATCCGAGGCTTAACAGTAATGACCTATCAGTTGCGGGAGTCGTGTCCGGGTATCGTTTCGAGAAAGAACCTGTGTATCAAGATCAGGAGCAAACACAGGTCGGCTATTATAAATACAACACAGGTATCATAGTTGCCTACGATATCAAGCATGCCATAGATTTAATTTCTCAGAACCCTATTGGCGCGAAGTTGACAAGTTGACTGCAGGATAAAGAAATTTTACAGGTCTGATTTACTTCTTCCGCAAATGCGCCTATTGCGGTTCTTATGCCAACCCAGAACGGCTTTTCCGCCATGTTTCCAACGGTTCCGGGTGCCGCAGCATCTCCACCACCGTGCCGATCTTCGTCGGTGCGAACGGAACCGTCTCGTCCCGTCAAATGGATTTATAAATTTTTTCGACTTCACTCGGAGAAGTCAGAAACCATTCTTTTCTGAGTGATTCGCCTCTATGTTTCCCACGCTTCTTCAGCTCATTGTGTATGATGTCCTCAATCTTCTTGGGTTCATCAGTTTTAATATGGAGACCTAACTTGAATTTTTCTGTATCTGTGGCTTGCTGTCTAAGTCTTTCCTGTAGTGGACGTTCAGTTTTGCCGATTTTGCATTCCCAAACACTTTCACCTTTGGATTTCGCGCTATCTCGATCCCACTGATAATAGTAAAGGTAAACTGACTTTCTACCGGAGCCGATAGTCTTTTCAGGCTCAAAAAGTGCCGAATTGCCTTTCAGGCTTCCTAAATCTACACCACGCTGCTCAGCGATAGAATTGATGAGTTCAGTGGCAGCGTCCTCACTGAGTCGCATGCGCTTACCGAACCGTCGGGGCATGTTTTGTCCATAGTCCCTAAGCCACCACTTGAACTTATCAGAGGTGTCATAACTTTTAAGCATTAGAGCCTCAATAGACTGTTTATAGATATCGGTGCTGGTGACCGTTTTGATATCAGTAGCCTTCAACCCCGTTCTAAATTTCAGTTCTTCATCTGAGGGATTTTGACCGAAAGGCCAACCCACGCACAGAAATGCGAGTCCTCGAGCAGAAGCCTGGCTGTCGGTATCCATCTCAACTTGTAGATGTCCGTGCCGCCAAGCAGTTAATCCTACTACTTGCTCTATCGGCATATCTGGTGCTTTGGACAAAGATTCAAGTTCTTTAACAATTTTTTTAGCCGATTCTGGTAGATGCCGGCGTGAGTACGAAAGACGCGGGTCAGCAAGATAAGAAACCTCTTGTTTACCTATCTTTCCTGTTTTATGCTTAACACACACTTCAATCCGTTTAGCAGCATTGCTTACAGACACCGACTGTATTGTCGATACATCGGCAGTGTTGTTTCTTCGGAAGACAACTTTCACTTTTCCTCCTTAAACGCATACAGTTCCTGTAGAATCTCAAGCATATCCGGCGCATGGGTGAAGTAGCAGGTGACCGCGTGTTCCTTGAGTTCATCCGGAATCCCGATACCCCTTGGGACATTGTATTACAAATCCCCTTTTTCGTCAAACTTTTTAATGCGAGCAAACCCAGTCGTTACAAAGGTTCTCGGCGTAAATTGGGCGAGGTTGGGAAACCTCGCCAACGGAGCCGGAGCATTTTGATGTTTGTTAAAATGTCTGCCTACTTTTTCAATTCACCATAAATGATCCTGAGCAGACAACGATAAGAATTTGCAACAAATATACCAAATATGGTATAATTTAAACGTTGGCTCATAAGCATGTCAAAATTATAAGCAATAGGAGTAAATGAATGTCAGAACAGTATCAGCCTAAGCCTGAGCATAAGTTTACCTTTGGATTATGGACGGTCGGTAATCCCGGACGCGATCCATTTGGTGATGTTGTCAGGCCCCCCTTGAAACCCACATATACAGTCCAAAAATTAAGCGAACTCGGCGCGTACGGCGTTAACTTACACGATAACGACTTGGTCCCCTTTGATGCTTCAGCCGTTGAACGCGATAAAATCGTTAGCGAATTCAAGAAGGCACTCTCAGATCATGGTATGAAGGTGCCAATGGCAACAACAAATCTTTTCTACCATCCAATCTTCAAAGATGGCGCGTTTACCGCTAACGATCCGAAAGTGCGAGCATTTGCAATCCAGAAAACTTTGAATGCTATTGATCTCGGTGTTGAACTCGGCGCGACCATTTATGTATTCTGGGGCGGTCGTGAAGGGTCAGAAGTAGATGCCTCTAAAAACGGACCTGATACCGTCAGGTGGAACCGCGAGGCAATGAATTACTTCACGCACTATGTTAAAGACCAAGGTTACGATCTCCGTTTCGCGCTTGAAGCAAAGCCGAATGAACCACGCGGCGACATCTATCTGCCCACAACAGGACACATGCTCCACTTTATTGAGACACTTGACCACCCAGAAATGGTCGGTGTTAACCCCGAATTTGCCCATGAAACGATGGCAGGTTTGAATTTTATCCACGGTGTCGCACAGGCACACGAAGCAGGGAAACTTTTTCACATTGACCTCAACGACCAGAAGATGAGTCGTTTCGACCAAGACTTGCGCTTCGGTTCCGAAAATATCAAAAGCGCATTCTTCCTCGTCAAATTCCTTGAAGATGTCAACTGGGACGGATCTCGGCACTTTGATGCACACGCCTACAGGACTGAAGACGAACAAGGGGTCTGGGATTTTGCTGCAGGGTGCATGCGGAGTTATCTGATTCTAAAAGAGAAAGCACGCCGTTTCAATGAAGATGCGGAAATTCAAGGGATTCTCGCGGAAATTCAAGCACGCGATCCTGAGCTTGAATCACTCATGGCAAATTACAATGCCGAGAGCGTCGGAAAACTGAGAAAGATAGATTTTGAACCCGACACCCTTGCCCAAAAAGGACTCGGATACGAGAAATTGGATCAGCTCACGTTTGAGGTTTTAATGGGCATTAGATAAGCCAAACTTTCACCTGCAGGTCTACGGGGAGGCGCGTGAAATACCCGAACTCACCTCGAAAATGGCTTTCGGCTATCGGCAATTAGCAAAGACGCAAGCGTTACACAATGCCTCTTTTCTTGCTGACGGAAACTGCGGAAACTTCTTTACTGACTGCTGAGAGGATTTTCGCAGAAAATCCGACCTGACGGCTGACTGCAATAAAAAGGTAAAATTAAAAAATGAACACACTTATTATTGCGGTTTTGAGCTTTATCGGCTTCATCGTTGCCTACCATACGTATGGTAAATGGTTAGGGAGAAAGATTTTCGGATTAGATTCCGAAGCCACGGTACCGAGTCAAGAACTTCGGGATGATGTCGATTACGTTCCAACGAAAAAAGAAATTATCTTTGGTCACCATTTCACGAGTATCGCTGGTACAGGTCCTATCGTTGGACCTGCTATTGCTGTCTTTTGGGGATGGCTGCCGGCACTACTTTGGGTCGTCCTCGGATCGATTTTCATCGGGGCTGTCCATGACTTTGGCGCGCTTGTTGTATCCCTTCGCAATCGTGGGCAAAGCGTCGGCGAAGTTGCAGGTCGAATGATTGGTCACCGCGCTAAATTTCTCTTCCTTTTCGTCCTCTTCATAGGGCTGACGATTGTCCTCGCCATCTTCGGTCTGGTCATTGCCCTGATCTTCTCTTACTATCCTGAATCTGTCCTATCTGTTTGGGTAGAAATCCCACTTGCAATCGCCATCGGTATCTGGATCTATCGTAAGGGTGGCAATATTCTCATCCCTTCCATTGTCGCGCTCGGTATCATGTACATTGGGATGGCACTCGGTGCCTACGTCTTACCGATTGATCTCTCGCAGTGGTTCGGCATCCCTTTGCTCGGACAAACTTACCTGAACGTCGTGGTGATTTGGACGTTGGTGCTTTTTGTCTACTGTTTTATTGCCTCAGTGCTACCGGTCTGGACGCTTCTACAACCGCGTGATTTCATTAACAGCCACGAATTGGTATTGGCACTGCTCTTATTAGTGCTTGGACTTGCCGTTGCGGGTCTGACAGGCAGAGCGGACCTGACAGCCTCCGCGCCTGCTATTGCCTCAGACATCCCACCCGATGCCCCACCGATCTGGCCCTTTCTATTCATTACGATTGCGTGCGGTGCGGTCAGCGGCTTCCACTGTATGGTCAGCTCTGGAACTTCCAGTAAACAGGTCGCGTCCGAAGGCGACGCGCAATACGTAGGATACGGCGCAATGCTACTTGAGGGTGGACTTGCCGTTATTGTTATTCTTGCCTGCTGTGCTGGCATCGGTATGGGGATTTTCAACCGGACAGGTACCGGTGCAAGCTACACATTCCAACCGATTGTCAAAGCAGATAGTGCAACCCCGGTTACGAATCACGATGCCTGGAAAGCACGTTATGCTATCAAGACGGAAACAAATCCTGATGGGACTACCACAGTCGTCAGCGGTTGGGCAAGCCACGGACTCAAGGCGAAGGTGAGTGCGTTTGTCGATGGCGGTGGGAATTTCCTCGCCTCCCTCGGTATTCCGCTCAAAATGGGCATTGCAATTATGGCGGTACTCGTTGCGAGTTTCGCCGCCACAACCTTAGATACTGCGACTCGACTCCAACGCTATGTTATTCACGAACTGGCGCAAACGGTTAACTTCAAGCCGTTGACGAACCGTTATATAGCGACTGCCTTTGCATTAGTGCTCGCCGCGGCTGTTGCTCTGTTCCAAGGACCAAGTGGCCCCGGTAGTGGCGGTTTGACGCTCTGGCCCCTCTTCGGTGCAACGAATCAACTCTTAGCGGGATTAGCCTTCATGGTCATCGTTTTCTACCTCCTACGCCGCAACAAACCGATTTGGTTTGCCCTCCTTCCAATGATCGTCATGCTTATCATGCCTGCCTGGGCAATGCTACACCAGATGTTCAATCCTGAGACAGGCTGGCTTTTCACTGGCAAGTATTTACTCCTCGGATTCGGCATTGTCGTTGAAGCTTTACAGATTTGGATGATCGTCGAAGGCATCCTCGCGTGGCGATATGCCCGCGGGAACTACCCAGAACTCCCACCGTTGGAAAGTTTTGCCACCGATTGAAAAGCATAATATAATCCAATTAGCAGGCTTAAACCATGCGCGGGCCCTGTTGTACCCTATACCGCAAGGTGGGCAATACGGTGGTGCTCCCGCACATGTCCAGACCATCACGCTTAATGAGTTACAGCAATTTTGGAAGGACTACTATAAACCCAACAACGCGTTCCTGATTATCGCAGGTAAATTCGACCCTGCCGAAGCGCGGAAATCCATCCACAGATTGTAGCGTATACTGCGCAAAAATTAAGATGAGACATTGTTTGCAGTGTTCTTGGAGGGAAAAGAGATGGCCAAAAGTCCAGAAAAGCAGTCAGAAACTGAAGATCTTCACAACCTTCCTTTCGACGCGAAAATCTTCCGAGATACGTTTAACGGATATGTTCGGAAATACCATACCATCTTTGCTGTTTTGGTCCTCCTAATGTGCGCGCCTTTCGTAGCGTACATGATTGCATGGTATTTAGGGATGGCCAAAGTTGACATCACAGGCTTTTTAGATCTCTGGCACACCGGTAGGGATCTGCTGCTGGATTTGGGGTTTCCTCATATAAGTTACGGCATATTTTCATCAGGAATCATTTCAGTTGGCAACTTTTCTATCGGAATTATCTCAGTAGGCATCAACTTTTCGTTTGGCGTGATTTCCATCGGCGGTCTTGGCTCTTGTGGTGTGATCTCTATAGGTGGTATGTCTTCTGTTGGTGTTATTACAATCGGATATTCGCACGTCTATGGTATCATCGCTATTGCTACAGGTAAGAAAAATATATCTGAAATATACCATGGTGGACAGGCTTTTGGGCTTATTGCATTCGGGCGGCAGGCGCGTGGGGTCTATGCACTATCGTATGCGGAGGAAGGTGAGGGTACTTACCAATTTTCACCGAAACGCCAGGACCCTGAGGCTGTGGTACTCTTTACACGGTTGTTCCGAAAGTTCAAAAGGGCATTCGTTTTACCTTTTTAAAATTGATTCCTTTTCCCAATCCCAAACTTGACACAAGGACGCGAATCAGGTATAATACCAATTGGACCTGACTCATATTATTTTTCCAGAAGGAGACAAAATACCTAGGATCCGTAAAAATCAACATCCAAAAACGAAATGATTATCTGAAGAATGTTAACCAATCGAATTTCCGAAAATCCTTTACTTCTACGGGAAGGCTAGAAAACACTAATATCCTTCCAAGCAGAAATTAAAAAAATTACAGACCAGTTGAAAAAGGGGAATATGAATCCCGGGATAGGAAATAAACCGATTGGTAGAGGAATTACCGAATCACGCAGTTATGGTGGTGCGCGAGTCTACTGGAGAATCAGAGGCGATCAGCCAGAAATTTTAGGGATTTCTGGTAAAGACAACCAGCAGAAGGTAATTAATGAGATTTTACAACATTTTGGAGGTAAATAGAAATGGATAAACCCTACACAACTGTTCAGCGCGATGACTACCAATTGACGATCTATCGCGGAATTGCGTCTCTGGATCCGAACAACGATAATGTCGACGTTCAAGTCACCTTTCCGAACGGTGAGAGTTTCTCTGCGGTCTTTTTTACCCTCCAAAATATTGACACTTTGATGAAACGCTGCAAAAAGACAGGAGAATGTGCCAACGGCTTATATTTCTGGGCATCTGATATGATGATTGTCCAAGAACTTACTGAAGAAACTATCTGTAAAGCAATTGACACTTTATTAGCAGAGGAAGAGTTTGAATCTGTTTTCTCAAAAAATGAGGAATCTACAATTATTTCACCTAAAGACGGAGATCAACTCTTCAAACAATTCAATGAATCTCTATAAGTCCTATAGGCGTCCGTTCTCATTCTTGCCCTCGGCAACACCAATGCTAGGGACAACATATCCCTGTTAGGCGAGTGCAGGCACAACCGTCCTGACGCACACGGGAAACTTCTCCACAAACGCCTGCTCGCTCTTTCCCAAACCGTATTCCGCAAATAAGTATACATTTCAAGAACAGCAAACCAGAAGACCCCCGGTACTTCCGCTGGCGAGGTTTGTAACCTCGCCGCCTCTATAGTGGGCACTTAATTATTGGATTTACCATAAATGGCTCTGGGTACCGGGAACATTAATCTTGACAATATTCTGTTTATTGTTGTTAAAAACCTTTATCCAAGAATCGTTTTTACCGCTTCAAAAAAAGTTTACCGAACCTTCCTCATACGCTATCGTATGATTGATCCACCATCTTTACCGCCAACAGTTAAAAAACCTCCTGTCTCATCAGTAGCTAAGACAGCTGCACCTTTCATATCTTTACCCAAAACAGATAGTACACCTCCGGTGTCAGAAATACTTAAGGCAGCCGTGCCTTTTCCACCTTCACCGAAAATCTTTACCTGTCCTCCGGTGTCCGTAACTGCTAAAATTGCACCTTTGTTATCTTTTCCCGAAACGACTACGGTTCCTCCAGTTTTTTCAATGCTTAAGCCTGCCTTATTTTCGTTGTCTTTACCCAGAACAGAAACAAGACCTCCAGCATCATTAATACGCAAGCCAACTGCACCTTTTCCTCCTTCACCCCAAACAGACACGGCTCCTCCAGTCCCACCGTCAATATGTAAATCAGCTACGCTTCCACTCTTTCCAAAAACAGATACGCGTCCGCCAGCATCATCAACACGTAAGCCAACCAACCCTCTATCTTTACCGGTAACAGCTATTCTACCACCATTTGAATCCTGGGCGAGACTAAGGACAGTATTTCCCTCGGTATCATAAACCTCAAGAATACCCATCTCACCCAATGGAAAAGCCTGTTTCCCCAAGACCGCGACCGTCTTGCCTTGAGCATCCACAACTCGCAGTTTCCGAACCACGATCTCATCAATTACAGACGATTTTGTCTGAGGTTGTGTTTGAACACCACCGTTTAAAGGTCCAAGTTTCCATCCTTCTTCTAACAGTCCTTCTTCTGACAAACGTTTGTCAAGTAAATTCTCAAATTCAGATCGAGACATTGGCTTTGAATCTGCTGTGACTGATACGTTGCTGGTAACTCCAAACATATAACCAATAAGTGCAATTAGTGCGCCAAGACACATATATATGACTTTTTCCAATCTTGATTTCATAAATATAATCCCCCGAAGTTACTCTGGAAAAAAATAGTTGTGGACATAAAACAAAAGTCTTTAAACTCGCAAGATATATTCACTACAAATGTGACTGAAAAACAAGTAAATTGATACCCAAATTAAGGGTAGACAACCCATTAGAGATTCTTGATGTATTGACACTTATTCCATATCTTCGTCAGCTCTTGCCAACAAGAGGATGTTTGATGCGGTCAGGTGGAGAGCATAAGCAGCAATATAATCAGGACAGGGAACTTTTTCTCGACCTTGTCCGTGTCCTGCGATGCGATTACGAAGGGTGGTAAGACCTGACTCCAAGGCACCTCTAAATCCAGAAAAGTGTGATTCCATGAAAGGAGGAATCAACTTCTTATCTAACACAATTTGAATCAACTTCTTAGCGGCTTTCTTATCATCGTAGGGCCACCCTCTCTTTTGACAAATTGTTTTGAGACAACTCTCAAATGCCTTGAGGCAGTTGTTTATGCAGTCTTTATAGTTTCCCTTTCGATAATGCTCATGTGCCTTCAGGAATTCTTCATTTGTCCTCTTGTATATTGGGTTGGAAAGGAAATCCAACGCGGGCTTTACCACTTCAGAATAGATGAATTGAGAATCAACTCTTATTATTTGACCAGACTCGTATTGATAGCCTACGTTATGTTGAAGGAACCGCCGGTTTAGCTGATCAATTGCTTCGTATGGGGAAATACCATTAGGTGGAATATCATGATGCTTGCTCCCAAATATCTCATCAACTTCGTGAAACTTATCACGAAACACTTGATCTATATACCGAAATGAAACCTCAATTACATCAATTACTTTATCTGTGTCCTTTGGCTCAAAGAAAAACTTGCGTACTACCCGATAGGAATTGTCAACTTCACTATAGGAATCGTCACCTTCATCAAGATCAAAGACACCATATTCCTCATATAGCATATTTTCAAGCGATCCAAATGCTTCCATGGCAAGTTGACTTCCATCAAGCTGCCCAAAAGAATTATAATAGACTTCTCCCCAGACCTTCCGCCATATAAAGAAAATCTGAACTCGTAACTCACGCGGAATAGTTTCATATTGGTAGACATCAGAAACTTCCTCGCGGAGTCGCTTCTGCCGTCTTGAGAACAACTCGTATTCCATACTGTTTTATTCTTTCTGATAACAAAATTTGCTATCAGTTACTAAAGTTTGGACAATTTTTAGTTTGCTCCAGAGGCGCAGTCCCTTCTTTCGGGATACATAACCCTCCACTGACGTGCAAGGTTTTTCAGTACTCCTTCGGGGTCTGAAACTTACAGAAAAATAAAACTTCTTTTACGCCGATCAAAGCAAATTTTCTAACTCGGTGGGAAATCCGTAATTTCTCGCAACTCAGATACGCCTACCAAGATCGGCATACCCCGTAGCACACCGCGATTTGGTGTACATACAAAATAGGTGTCTGAATCAAGTATCGCAATCACAAGTTCCCCGTTACGTGGATCTGGTTTCCCAACCTCCACATAATAGTCTTTGCCATGCTTATGATAAGTGATACTAAAGATACGCCGATTTGAAATATCCCATCCTAAGTTTTCTTCCGCAAACTTCTTGACAGATTCCCAGACTTCCTCCGCCTGAGCATCATCCTTAGCTTTAGGAATAAAAAATTTCACTTCTGCAGTCTTCTTGATTACCGCCATCCTGATTCCTCTGGAGAAATAAATTGATGTATATCTATCAGGCAACTTCTTACCTGAATTGATTTAACTTGTTAGAAGAGAAAGGAAAATTTGATGATTCTGAAGCAGTGAACTTGTTAATAAGTTAAGCAGCTACATCTTCGGTTAGCAAACGATTTAACAATTCTTCCGAATCAAACAGAGGATCATTTAACCGAATAGGGTCGGTTTTCATCTCCTTTGCTTCAAGGGTAAGGTTCTTTAACAATTCTGAGGTAATAATGGTATTGTCCAAATCAAACAGATAATGATTTAATTCTACAAGATCCGCGTTCATTTCCGCAAAAAACGGTGTTTTGTTTGAGGCTACTGCATTCACTATATCCTCAATTTCCAATGCTAATAGTCTTTTTAGTGCGTGTTCGGTGACCTCCTCAAGAATGCCTTCTTCTGCAAGAAAATCCTCAAAATTTTCACCTTCATACTTATTCATACAACAATCCTCCACTTTGCCATAATTTTCTTCGATTCCGTGCCAAATTCAAATCCCTCTGCGGAGTGTTCCGAGATTTTTTGATGAAGCCATGCAGAAGGATTATCTTGCTACCTCTAACAGAAAAAAGAATTCTAGCAATACGCCGTCCGCTGAGACGGCTGCGAATTTCCCATAAATCCGTTTCCATTTTCCTAACAAGAGGCATCCCCAAAGGCCAACGAAATTGCACCAGTCTTATATCTTCACCAATCACCTTTCTTGCCGTCTTATCAAGTTCTCTGAGCCATTGCTGGACAGGTAAGCGCCCGGCATCAGTCCGAAAAAAACTAACACTAAGGACAGGGGTTCTGCTCATACAAATGAACCAAGATTTGAAATGATCTATCTCGTAAACATGCCTATGTAAGCAAACCTTCAACCGCCTCAAAGAAATCGGCGTTTGATGCACTGAATCCGTATTGCTGTTCCACCTCCCGAATGGCGATCTCCGTCGTGAACAGATTATCGTAGGTATCAGGAAACTCCACACCAGTTGTTGCATCGCGGAGTAGCACGATATTATAGCCATATCGTGCCATAGAACGGATACCGTAATCCCTGCCCAATACGCACCAATTCGTTGCGAAACCCGCAAAGAGCAGATGTAAGATACCCCGCTCCTCCATGAGTTCATGCAGCTGCTGTCCAGTCGCGATAACAAACTCTTCCGGTTTCACATCAATCGCTGGGGAGACAGCAAGCTGCGATGCGAGTTTGTTCCAATGGATATCGATACTGGGGGGCTGACTACGGGGACCCCGATAAATGGTGTAGTCCCCCTCCCGACTTCGGAAATTGGAGGGGGGCCACGCAGGTGGCACAGACGGTTCAGGCGGTTTGTGCCGTTCGAGTTGCGGATATTGTTCCGCTACCGACGGAGACGGGGCATGAACGATTGTCAAACCTGCTTCTCGCGCAGCATCTATCACAGGCACGACACACTCGGTCGTTACCTGTGCTGCACGTTCTATCCAACTTTCGATGAAATGCACATTCCACAAATCGACGAGTACCAAAGCGGTCTCTTCAACAGGCAACGGCATGTCAAACTCACGGCGGATGAAAGCGGTTTCACGGCACGGTTCATCTGCCGGGGTGCTATCTTGAAAATAGCGGACGCGTAAATTTAGCGTTTTCACTTTGGCTCCTGAAACAGCGAATCGTCGAGGTCTGCGTTCAACATAACGCTGCTTAAACGAGTTTCGGTGAAGAGTTCACCCTCTACATTCTGCTGAATATGATGTGGCACTTTGACACCTTCTACATGGCGATAATCGCCCAAGAGCGTCTCTTTATTGACGACAACGCCCTGTTCCGTCTCACGGAACCCCATTTTCACGATATAATGTGTCTCTTCACTGATGAAAACTCTGAGGACTTCACCTGAAGGCTGCGGAACAAGCACAATCGCAGCGGATTTTCCCATTACCTCTTCTGTACCAGCGTACTGGATCAGATTATCATTCTGTGTGAGATGCACGAGCAGCCATATTGGTTCCCTGAGCATTCCATCCTTCAAAGAGGCAATCATTTCAGGGGGCAAGGGTTGCGGTCCCATAGGGGTCAGGGCAAATCCAGAAGTACCATCAAAGGCATAACTCATTTCGCCCTGAGGCATCTTGATATCTTGCCGAACTTTGTCCGGATAGACTTGATATCCCTTTACATCCAAGTTCATCTGTCCCATTGGCGAATTAGCTGTAGCGCGTCCCTCTACAACAATATTTTTGACCGCTTTCAATTTCTCAAGCCCACCGTGTGCATTGACAGCAGCGGCGACGATCTCTTTGGCTTTCGCCGTGTCTCCCTCACTCGCTTCAGGCATCGGTTCAGCAGGTGGCGGTGCAGGTTGCTCTATCTTAATCTCGTTAACCTCACCGAACTCATCAAGCGATCGGTCAAAATTGGCTTTATTGCCGACAGTGACAATCGTGAGTGCGTCCGGATGGAGATACTTTTGTGCGACCGCCTGCACATCTTCCGCTGTGACTTTGGCGATGTTATCAGTAAAGGTCTCAAGAAAGTCCGGCGCAAAACCGCGATACGCGAGCATCATCTGTTGGAAGGCGATCTGTGAACTGCTCTCAAATCCAAAGACAAACGAATTGATGAGCGAATCTTTGGTGCGTTGCAACTCTGCGTCCGGTACAGGTGTGTCTCGAAGACCTTTGACGACATCAATAATAAGCGAGATCGCCTCTGCCGTCTTATCCGTACGGGTCTGCGAATAAGCGAACCATTCCCCTGGATTGGTGTAGTACGTTGTCGGCATTATGCTACCCACCATATAGGCGAGACCGGCCTTCTCACGCACTTCCCTCATGAGTCGAGATGTGAAACCGCCTTCACCGAGAATATCGTTCATGACACGGAGCGCGAAATAGTCTGGGAAATCGGGTGTGCGTTTGATGCCGAAATGCCCGATTAACATCACCGACTGTGGTAGATCTTTGAAAATATAATTAACGGACGGCTTCGGGGTGGGATCCACGCTTGGAACATCAGGGAATGTAATATCTGCGGTTTCCCAGCCTTCAAACACCTTTTCCAATTGTGCGATCAAAGTCTCGGTATCAAAATCGCCAGTAATCGCGAGCATCATGTTGTCAGGATGGTAATATTTCGCATGAAACGCTTTGAGATCATCAGCAGTGATACTCTCTATGCCTTCTATTTCGGTGTACCATCCGAAAGGATGGTCGGTCCCGTAGAGTTTCGCGGAGAAATTACGCCACGCCAGTTGGATAGGGTTATCGTTGCGTCGGCGGATACGCTCAACCGACTGCTGTTTACGGAGTTCCAATTTATCCTCGCGAAACGCTGGGTTTCTGAGCACATCCGCAAAAATTTCCAATCCCTTCTCGATGTCTTCTGCGAGCGTTGAAAGGTTAACCGTCCCGTATTCACGCGACATACCGACTTCAACGGAAGCCGCCATAGATTCCAGTTCCTCGTTCAGCGCATCTGGTTCACGCGACACCGTCCCGCCGGTCCGCATAACAGTTGCAAATATTGATGATAAACCGACCTTATCCGCCGGGTCGTAGATGTCCCCGGTTTTAATCAACCCGTTGATGTTGAAAAGCGGCAACTCATGGTCCTCAATGAGGTAGAGCGTCATCCCGTTTGAGAGCATCCGTTTCTCTGGAACGGGAGGATTAAACTCAATCGGTTCAAAGGTAAGTTCTTCGTGTGGTTTGGCAAATGTAGATGGAATCCCGCACACGATGAGACAGGCGACCAGTGTCGCGATGATAAGCCCGGTAAACTTTGGTTTCTTCATTATTCACTGCCCTCCGTCCCTTCACCGGCGGGTGCTACTGCCTCTTTCTTAATGAGTGTACCGACGGTGCGGTTGCTTTTTGTGAAATAGGTTTTTGCGACTCTCATGATGTCCTCTGGCGTAACTTTATATATGTTTTCACGCCATTGCAGTATATAACGCCAATCGCCAGCAATCCCTTCAAAGAAGGTAAGTTGTCGTGCCATTCCAGCGTTCGAGCTGAGTCCTCGGATGAAACTGGCATCCACCTGTTTGAGAATACGCTTGAATTCTTTTTCCGCAACAGGTTCGGTCTTGAGCCTTTCGAGTTCGGCATAGATCGCTTCTTCAAGGTCGGCGGTTGTGTGCGGAGACCGCGGTGAGCCATCTAAAACAAAAAGATTGTTGTAGCGTGCTCCGGGGTATCCGTTCAATGAATCAGTAGAGATGGCGATCCCCTTCTCAACGATGTTTTTGTAAAAGCGAGAGGTGCGTCCGTCAGAAAGGATTGCACTGATAAAATCCAATACATAATCGTCAAAGTGTGGGAGTGTCGGTTTATGGTATCCAATCATAAGTTGCGGCTCAGCATCAAACTCGACTTCGACACGACGCTCACCTTCCTGTGGAAGTTCTTCAGTTGTGACTTCAGGCGGAAGCGGCTGTGAAGGTATATCACCGAAATGTTTTTCAATAAGCGCAATGGTTTTGTCTATCTCGATATTCCCGACAATAACCATAACAGAATTATTTGGGGCGTAGTGGACGCGGAAGAATTCTTCTGCCTTGCGCCGATTTAGCATGGCGATATCTGAGGGCCAGCCAATAATCGGTATGCCGTAAGGATGCGCAGTGAAAGCAGCAGCCATAAACTGTTCATAGAGTTTACCGCCAGGACGGGTGTCAACACGCATCCGACGCTCCTCTTTGACAGCCTCACGTTCGACATAAAATTCGCGTAGAACGGCATTTTTCAGCCGATCCGACTCAAGCATTGCCCACAACTCTAACTTATTAGACGGCAATTCGACCGTGTAAATGGTATAGTCAACAGAGGTACCAGCGTTGAATCCGGTACTGCCGTGTTGCGTATAAATTTCGGTATATTCGCCGGTAACGATCCACTCCTTGGCGAGTTCCTGTTGCGCTTTGAGTGCCGCTTCTAATTCGGATATTTTCTCCGCATCCGCTCTTGTTCCTTTTGCGCGCTCCATGTCAAGTGCGTCACCTATCCGATCAATCTCGGCGAGCACAACCTTCTCTTTTTCATAGTCTTTTGTGCCGATTGTTTTGGTGCCTTTGAACAACATGTGTTCGAGCATGTGCGCGATACCGCGTGTATCATCTGATTCATCAACTGAACCGGCTTTAAAGAGGATGTAGGGGGCAATAGTAGGGGAAGTATCGCGTTTAATCATCAACAATTTCAGACCGTTAGGAAAGACATGCTCCACCACACGATCTGAGAGATCTTGTGCTGACGCTATCCCTTGCAAAGCAAGGAGGCATAGGATCAGCAAATAACGTATGTGTTTCATTCTTTATTCTTCGGCACCTCTATTCTGTAGAGTACCCGATATTGGGCAATGCCGCTTCCTTTCTGTTTAGAACCCTCAGTCAGAAGCCGAGGTCGTTGACATTCTCACATAAGTATGAGTTTTTAATCTAAGCCAATAGGAAAGCAGAAGGAGCCTCAATTACATAGAAAATCGAGACTCCCCCAAGTCTTATCCTTTATCAACATCACCGAGTAACCCGACAAGGGCAAATCTGATGTGAGACGAGAGTGCTGAGTTCTCTGCGCGAAGGTCTGCACCGTCTGCGTCCGGGTACATAACATGTGCCGCGACAGCGCGCTTAACCCAACGCTCTGCCCTGTCATCGTAAGGAATGTATTTTTCTTTCGGTGCCGTGCATGCCGGACACTCATCTGGTGGATTATCCGCTTCCTTCCACAAATAGCCACAAGCTACACAAACAAACATTGCAAAGTCCTTTCTCTACTCCTCAAGAAAATTAATATTTTATTAACAAAATACCAAAATCATTAATCTTCAAGGGATCGAAGTTACAGGTTTTAGAATTACAATCAACTATTGAATTTTAGCAGATTACATTTTGAGATACAAGTTTTAAATTCCGAGGTCTTACGCAAAGCAGTCGGTGTGCTATCAAACCGACTGCTCCGCTGATTGCGCTTTCAATTCAGCAATCTGGTCGCGTAAGGCGGCGGCTTCCTCATAATCAAGATCCAACGCCGCTTTTCGCATTTGTCGCGTTAAGTCCGTAATCATCGCCTCAATATCTTGCGGTTCAACGGTTTCCGAAACGATAACAGGCCTGTCAGATTTTTTAGTCTTATACGCATCAGTTGATTCAGCAATAAGATCCTGAATTGCCTTTTCAATCGTTGCAGGCGTAATATCGTTATCAGTATTATATTGAAGTTGAATCTCACGTCGGCGCCGTGTCTCCTTGATTGCCTCTCCCATGGCATCCGTGACATCATCTCCATACAAGATCACTTCTCCATCAACATTTCGGGCAGCACGTCCAGAGGTTTGAACGAGAGATCTCACAGAACGGAGGAAACCGGGGCGGTCCGCGTCAAGGATTGCGACCAGAGAAACTTCAGGGAGATCAAGTCCTTCGCGAAGTAGGTTGATACCGACAAGCACATCGAAAACGCCTTCGCGAAGTTCACGTAAAATGCGGGCGCGGTCAAACACATCAATCTCAGAATGCATATAGTCAGCACGGATACCCGCCTCCGTCAAATACTCGGTTAAGTCTTCCGCCATCCGTTTGGTAAGCGTCGTGACAAGGACGCGTTGTTTGCTCCTGACGCGCTCTTGGATCTTGCCGATGAGATGGTCTATTTGTCCCCTCACTGGATGTATCGTAATTTCGGGGTCGATGAGTCCGGTAGGACGGATAATCTGCTCGACAATTTGCGCGCTGTTATCCATTTCATAGGCACCAGGGGTCGCGGAGACAAAAATAACTTGATTCACGCGTGCTTCAACCTCGTCGAATCGAAGCGGACGATTGTCGAGTGCGGAAGGCAAACGGAATCCGTAGCCGACAAGTGTCTCCTTTCGTGACCGGTCACCGCGATACATACCGCGCAGTTGTGGAATCGTTACGTGTGACTCATCAATAAAGAGAAGAAAATCATCGGAGAAGTAGTGCATCAGGCAATACGGAGGATCCCCCGGTTGCAATCCTGAGAGATGCCGTGAGTAGTTTTCAATACCGGAGCAGTAGCCCACCTCCCGCAACATCTCTAAATCAAAGCGGGTTCGTTGCTCGATGCGTTGCGCTTCAAGCAATTTATTCTCTTTCTCAAAAGTCAGAATCCGGTCTTGGAGTTCAAGTTCAATATTAATTAACGCCTGATCGAAGATTTCACCATCCGTCATGAAATGTTTGGCAGGATAAACTTCAAGGAAATCCCGTTGTGCCAACACCTCTCCGGTTGTTGTATCAATCTCGTTAATTCGATCAATCTCATCGCCAAAAAGCTCAATACGATAGGCATTCTCACTATACGCAGGAAAGACTTCAACAACATCTCCGCGAGCGCGGAACACACCTTGCCAGAACTCAACATCGTTGCGGACATACTGAATATCGACGAAGGCTCGTAGGAGCGCGTCGCGCCGAACGACATCTCCGACTGCTACCTGAACCCTCTGATTTTCAAATTCATCTGGAGAACCGAGACCGTACAGGCAGGAAACACTCGCAACAACAATAACATCGCGACGCGATATTAAGGACGCTGTTGAGGCAAGACGCATCCGTGTAATCTCTTCGTTAATGCGGACATCCTTTTCAATAAAGGTATCCGTAGATGGGATGTAGGCTTCAGGTTGATAGTACTCGTAATCGCTGACGAAATAGTGGACGGCGTTATTTGGGAAAAAAGTCCGGAATTCGTTGTAAAGTTGTGCAGCGAGTGTCTTATTGGGTGAAATGACGAGCGTGGGCAATTGGACGTTCTGAATCACATTTGCCATCGTATAAGTTTTCCCTGAACCCGTCACGCCGAGAAGGGTCTGTTGTTTGTCTCCGCGTCGGAGTCCTTCCGTGAGCTTGTCAATGGCTTGCGGCTGATCGCCTTGGGGTGAAAAATCTGAGATTAGTTCAAACTGCGGGGTATCCAGTTCGGGAATGTCACTTTCTGGATCATCAATCTTGGTCAGCAATTCCCAATTCTCTCTCATCTTGGCTTCTGGCTCCTTTTGATCGCTTTCCAATACAGGGTTATCGGCAGTGGTCTACATCAAGACTACAAGAAAATTTTGTGGTTTGTATTGGGTTTTGGGATTTATATAGTATACCATACTACATCCAAAATGTGTAGAGAGATTTGTGGCGAGGTAGGACTGAATGCCTTTGGTGCTAACTAATGGAGCGTGCAAAGCCGGGCAGGTTCCTGTCCTTCGATGAAGGGTTCTCTGCTAATGTTCTCCTCTGGACATCTACCCGCCTTTCTGAGGAACCCGCTCTTTTTATCAATCTCTCGAAAAACAATACCTTTCGGAACAGGGAACGGTTTTTCTGGACCGCGAGCGGCATCAATCATAAATTGTGCCCAGATTGGAAGTGCCGCCTTGGCACCTTCCTGATTGTAGTTACGACGAGTTGACCGATTCTTATCGAACCCGACCCAAACACCGACAACGAGATCTGCGGTATAACCGACAAACCAAGCGTCTACGTTTTCATTGGTAGTCCCTGTTTTACCCGCTGCCGGTCGAGTGAGGCCCATCCGCCCTGCGCGCCTTCCGGTTCCATCTTGAATCACACTCTCCAAAAACGAGGTAATCTGATAAGCGACTTTTTCATCTAAGACACGGGTCCGCTGATCCTGACGGTTATCAGAGGTATAAATAGTTCTACCCGCCGTGTCCAGCACGTACTGAATATGCACCGGTTTCGTCTGGACACCACCGTTTGCGAAGATACCATACGCCGAAGCGAGTTCAAGGACTGTTACACCAGACGAGCCTAAAGAGAGAGCCGGTACTGGATCCAACGGGCTTTTTATGCCCATTCTTTTGCTCAAATCCACAACACGATTGAGTCCTTCCCATTTACCGTTTTCAGCTATCGGTGTTTCCAACATGGCTTTAGCTGTAGGGACGTTAATTGAGCTCCTGAGCACATCGCGCACGGTAACTTTGCCCTTAAAAAATTTACTATAATTACGAGGATACCACATCGGCTGTCCGGGGAAAGGAAGTATTCCCCATGACTCATCAACAATAATCGTTGTGGGTGTCACAATTGTAGGCTCTTCTAACAATGCCGCAAAAACAATCGGTTTAAATGCAGAACCGGGTTGTCGTCTGGCGGTGCCAATAGCTCGATTATAAAAATTAATCTCATTCCTTGTAATGTTGTAATCCCTACCGCCGACCATCGCTTTAATGTGTCCCGTCTTCGGTTCATAAGCAATAAGTGCCGCCTGCAAGTAATCATTAATCGGATCGATACCGTATGGATTCCGCTTATTGGTATCGTAATCGGGTAGACGCCGACCTCCGTATGTTTTATCCATCACGCGGAGGTGCTTTGCGACCTCTCTTTCCGCAACGGCTTGCATGGACATATCTATCGTGGTGTAAACTTTCAATCCGCCACTATACAAATTATCTTTGAGTTCAGGCAGCCGAACGAGTTCTTTACGGACATAGTCAAGAAAATGTCCAGCCTCTTTCAGTGCTGTCCTTGTCCCTTTTCTGGGCAGGTTTTGCGGCAGGAGTGGAGCATCTCGGCTTGTACGCCATTCAGATACACTCGTGATATAAGCCTGCTCAAACATCTGATCAAGTACGATATTCCGGCGATTCACGGCATTTTCTGGGTTGGAAAAGGGTGAAAAAGCGTGAGGTCCTTTCGGAAGTGCCGCGAGCAATGCACACTCGTGATAGTCAAGTTCCGAGACCTCTTTCCCGAAATATCCGAGTGCCGCTTGCTGGACGCCGTGATACGTTTTTGCCTCATACCTCGACCTACCTAAATCGACGTAGTTCAGATAGCGTTCAAAAATCTCATCTTTAGAGAAAGCCTTCTCAATTTTCACAGCGAGAAGTATCTCTCGCGCCTTCCGAATCACGCTTCTGTCCGATCGCTGATCGAAAAGATAAATATTTCGTGCCAATTGCTGGGTCAGTGTGCTGGTACCAGACAAGCGAGTGCCGTGCAACAGGTTGTTTTTGAATGCCCCGGCGAGACGTATCAGATCAATGCCCCAATGCTCAAAGAATCGCCGATCCTCAATAGCAGTGAACGCGCCTGTGAGCTTGTCAGGCATTTGCAGTAGCGGAATCAGACGACGTGTGGAGCCTTCATCATCAGCAAACTCGCCGATTTTCTCCGGTTCAAGGTAGAAATTCTGGCGTACAGAATTATCCGCATTCCGTATGGCGGCAATTTTCCCGTCCGCAACTGAAATCCGAACGTTTCCTGCCTTCACATCAAGATTCGGATATTCAAAATCCCGCAGATGGATGCGAACGGTTCCGTCCTTTTCCACTGCGTACTCTCCCGGAGCACTCAATCTCGGAATGAGTTCCGCAACCTTCTTGTATTCCAAACGTTTCAATTTATCGAGCAAAAACGCGATTTTATCAGTTTCCTGTACTTCGCAGACTGTGGAGTAAACCTCCAGATGCTGTCGCCATGTCTGAATATCGGCATCGTATTCAAGTCGATATAGGTCGATGTCGCGAACATCCTCCCAACACGCCAGCAACATACCACCGGCAAACCCAATGCCAGCAAAAATCGCCAGAAATACACATATACCTACAACCCAAAATAGCGTTAGCACTGCCTGAAAAAGATGATATAAGAATCGAAGCATTTGTCTTTTCGCCCCCTGAGTGACACTCAACGAAGAGATTAAGGGTTACGGTTGGAATTCATGGCGTTCTATCTACATTCGTTTTCCGAACCCGCTTAATCGTACATCCGACAGCTCTTGTCTTTTTGGATGATTTTGGAATATCTTTCCCGGCAATTACTAAATCCAAAGCGTCTTGAAGATAGTGTTTCGTGGGTTCCTTCGGACTGTTATCAAACGCGCCTGCGTAGCGCAGAACACGTTTCGTGTCGAGAAGAAAGACTTCTGGCGTTCTTCTCGCTCCGAAATAATCAGCAATTTTGTTCTCCGGGTCTTTCAGCACAGGAAATTCAAAACCGTACTTCTCACTGTATTCCTTAATCTCTTCGACCTTCTCCTGTTTATTTGAATTTATTCCGATAAATTGCACGCGCTTTTCATCATAAGTCTTGACTAAGGCAACGATTCGCTCAGCATAGTCTGTCGCTATTGGGCATTGCGTAGCAAGGAACAGCACAACCGTAGCAGGTTTCTCTTCACTGAGTTTATACAGCGCATGAGCAGTGCCATCAGCATCTTTGAGTTTAAAATCCTTGACAACGGTATCAAGTTTAACCTTCTCTGTTTTCTCTTTCGCAAACCCTATGCCTACAACTCCGATAACCGAAACAATTATCAAAACGGCAAGGCTGTGCTTAGCAAAAAAGCGGGCAAAACAATTTAGATTTTGCATTTTCCAAATTTTTCCTTTAATTCTACAATTAAGACGTTAACAACTCTATTCGGTTTCAATTCTCTAATGACCCGTCAATTTCAATACGGGAAATAAAAGATTAATTTTTTTCTTGCATTTTTAAACTGAATATAGGATAATATATAAATATAAACTAATGCTTACTTAGGAGATAGACTCATGGCAAAGACCTTGACGGGTAGACAACGCGAGATCTTTACCTATATTCAGGCACGTATCAAGGAAGGCTACCCTCCGACGATCCGAGAGATAGGTAGCCAATTTGGCTTTTCTGAAAAGGCGGCACATGACCATCTCAATGCGCTTGAGAAGAAAAAGTATATTAGCCGGGAAGATGGTAAACCGCGCGCAATTTCCATTTTAAAAGAGGCAGACCCAAAACTTGCAACCAGTAAATGGCTGGAAGGACAGAACGCTAACCTGGCCTTGGCAGAAGTGCAACGAGATATTATAGAAATCCCGATCTTTGGGCGCGTAGCAGCGGGTGAACCTCTCCTCGCATCGCAGAATATTGAAGGGACACTTCCAATGCCAACGCGCATGCTTAACGATTACGAGTGCTTTGCCCTTCGCATTATCGGATCGAGCATGATCGGCGTTGGAATTCTGGACGGTGACTTTGTCATTGTTAGAAGACAAGCAAGTGCCGACCCAGGTGACATTGTGGTCGCGCTGGTTGAAGACGAAGCAACAGTGAAACGCTTCTTTATTGATGGCGACCAAGTCCGGTTGCAACCGGAAAATCCAGCGATTGAACCGAACCTCTTCGATGTCAAGGATGTGATGATACTCGGTAAAGTCATCGGCCTTCATCGAGAAATATAGCAACGTCCCGCATTCCGAAGATGCAATCTAATGGGCGGAACGAGTGTCTGCCCATTAACTCCTGCAAATTTTATTTTCCCTCCAGAAAACCGGTCAATTCGTGCAGGTGAGAGAGCTGAACATCTACCATAGAAGGATCTGGACACGGTTTCATCTGATCCCCAACAAGCCACGCAGTCCGCATGCCGGCATTCTTACCGCCAACCATATCTGCAGAATAACTATCCCCCACGTAGATCGCTTGACTCGGCATAACTCCCAATTCCGACAAAGCCGTCTCAAATATGCGAGCGTCCGGCTTCGCTATGCCCAAAACTGTTGAATCTATAATCACTTCAAGTAAGGGTGAGAGTCCATATTCATCGCACCACCCGCGGGTGTTCCCAAAGTTATTACTAATCACAGCGAGTTGGTAGGTATCGTGCAGTGTTTCGAGCCATCGCCGATTTTCTGCAAGACTTTTAGCGGCACCCTCGCAGAACCATTCGACGTACTCGTCTTTCATTTTCTCGCTCAACCCAAGTCGTTTATAAATTCCGACTGCAATCGCCTCGGTAGTTTCCCGCAAAGTACAGCGCGCCGCATATTCAGACGCGACCGCACCGATGGGTAACATCGAACCGTCTTGGTAAGACCACTCAACAGAGGAATCACCGAGGGCAAATTCTGTTATTGTCGCCTTATCTGCTACGTCGAATGCTTCACGTGTAATTTCTGGATGTCGCTCTTGGATAAAATGATACGCCCGCTCCAACCAATGGATGCCATTTCCATCTAAAGTTCCGCCGAAATCGAATACCAATGCGCGGATGTCCTTCATTCAGTCTTCCTTTTTTGTTAGTTTAATGTTTAAATGACACAATCCTTCTCATATAGTCTTGTCTCAACCGCTTTTACGACTTCACCTGTTCCAATTTCCTGCATGCAGAGGTATAGCGCGTCGTGTCGATGACACATCCGCTTGTAACACGGACGACACGAGACCGGTTTCTCGATGACCGTATGCCCAATACCATAAGGACGATGTCGCATCGGATCTGTCGGACCGAAAAGGGCAATCGTTGGTGTACCAACCGCCGCGGCGATGTGCATAGGACCACTATCACAGGTTAAACACACTTCACACCTTTCTAACAACGCACCAAGCTGCAGAATCGATGTTTTTCCGACGAGATTAATTATCGAGGGCGCAGCAGGCAATGCCTCTGTAAGTGTCTGTTCAGGGGGTGAACCCGTTAGGACGACCTTCGCTTCTCGGTTAAGGCGTGTAATTTGTTGGATAACCTCGGTGAAATTTATAACATCCCACCGTTTTGTCGTCCACGTTGTTCCTAAGTTAACAGCAATAAGCCGATCGTCGCGTGAAACACCTTCAGCACGCAAGAGATTTTCGATGAAATGCCGATCCGCATCTGTATGCCAAAACTCCAAACCATCCGCCGCGGTATCAATATCCAGCAACTGCAGCACCCGTAGATACCGATGCACCTCATGGACGTTTGTATCATCCCCGCAAGATTTGGTTAGCAGCATACCACGTCCACCGACGTTCGTACCCATGCGAGTGGGAACACGCGCGAGGAACGGCAGTAAAGCGTTTCGAAATGAGGTAGGATGCAACACGACAGCAAGGTCAAAAGATTTATCTCGTATTTGACGTACCAACTTCGTGAGCGATCGGCAGCGTCCTTCTGCTTTTCCATCAACGAGGCAGGCATCAACATAAGGGTGCGATTCCATTAAATCTGCGACGCGAGGACGCAATAGAAGCTCAAGACGGGATTCAGGGAACGCCTGCTTTAGGGCACGCAGCACTGGGGTTAGCAGCACCATATCACCGATCCAGCCACCTGTCTGGCACACCAGAATGTTTTGCATTATAGTACCCGTGAAGACACCGAGACATCCTGTCTTAGAAAAAGAACGGGTTCGACCAAGCCTTCTTCCCTGTCTCGTCTGTTACCTCAACCCGAACGTATTTCGCGCCGTTCGGAATGCTATATGTCGCCTCGGTCAAAAGTTCTCCCTCTGGGGGCAGAATTCGCCGCCCGCGACTGCACTCGGCTTTAAAAACAATTGATTGCGCCTCTGAACATTTAACCGTGAGTTCGCCCCCCTCTAACGCCATATCTTCAATTTCGGGTCCGAGTGTCGAATAAAACGCGCCTGTCCGGAGGGCTTCCATGATACTCTCAATCGTCAAATCCTGTGCCTTCACCATAATCCATCCGTGGAAGCAGTCGTGTTCGGTGCCGTGTGCGTCATCCGAGGCGATTCCGAGAACCGGTCCCCCTCTATCCAGCAGATCATCCCATGCCTGCTCGGAAAAGCCTTTGCCGATGCCCATACAGGTATCGTTGTAGACTTCAATCGCGAAATAACTCCGCAATGGTAGATAATCTGTAATCGTATGCCCAGACCAATAAGGATGACATAAAACGGCTTCACCTCCCTGCGCTTTAATTTCCTCAAGCACTGCATTCGGGTGCATCTTTGCACAATTCAGTGTCTCATGAATATTAATAGCGACAAAATGATACGTCGCACCACCATACGGATTCGATGGATGCACTTCGCTTCCTGATATTGCCAAGAAGTCTGATGTACTGTAAGCACTGACATCGTTAACCTTACGGTGATCTGTTAGCACAAGGAAATCGTATCCTGCCTCACGATATGCGCCGAACCGCTCCGACATCGGAAGCTGACCATCAGATTCCGTGCTGTGGCTATGCGTATTTCCTCGGTACCATTGTCCTGGCTGCTGGAAAGGGTTAGCGTTGTACATGATAACTCCTTATTCGGTGATGATGTGTTCAAGTTTTTAGGGATGATGCATATCTATTTAGGGATGATGCATATCTATAGGATAGACTTCAGACATCCATATCTATTTTAGCATATCTATAACCGAATTGTCAATTTTTTCGTCGTCAATTATCAATGGTTCGCAGGTGAGGTTTTAGGAAGATTGAGGGTTTAGATGGTATGTAGGTTTTAATTGTCAGAATCAGGATTAGGTGTTTGAATGTGTGGTGCGCAGCATACTCTACATCTTCTCCCGCTGCGGTTAAATACATGAAGGAAACAATACTATTTCCTATAGGTAGCTACTTGGGTTCCGTTAGAAAAAGAACGGAGATGTGTTCATATCTTTATGGGATGACTTCAATCATCTTGATCTGACGTTTGAGCGGTTTCTGTCAATGCTGCACTGAGGTCGTCTTTGAATTGGTTCTCGTGTCTCTCGTGATAGAATGTCGGGACACCGATAACGCAGTATTTGCTGTTCTCTGTTAGAATTTTGCTGCGATATTCGGCACGAATTTCCTGTAGGAATTCCGCTTTCCACTGGTCATGTACTGCGAGATGTTCACCTTTGGGTTCGATGAAGAGTTGATAACTTAGGGATTCTCCATTTTTCTCTCGCAAGAACAGCACAAAGTCAGGTTGAAAGGGACTGCCATCGGAGAAGTTGTAAATAGAGAAATGCCCTTCATTGCGAAGCAGATAAATGTCCTCGTAAATTTGTTCTGATTCCTGAATCCATCTGTCCAACATCTGCACGAACGCCTTTTCTTCACTCGTGCCGTAGAGGGTGTCATACGCGAACCAGTCGCTGACTTTGACCAGATACGCCGTGTCGCTGTCATCGGCACGCGGTGTGTCTACACTGAATTTTAAGGTTTTGTCGGTGAACACAGCGCGGATGTGATGCTCATAAAAATGTTTTGTGCCTTCGTATTCGGTAATCTCTTTGCGAATTTCGGATTCGATTTGACGCAGCAACCCTTCACATGCGGACAATTTTACGGCGCGATTCTCTTCCAAATCAACGAGATTTCCGTTGAAGGTAATTGCCAGACCTCCCAGATAGTTTTTGGAGGTGATAAATTCTCGGATGGATGTCAAGTGTGGAAAATACTGGCGAAGCGAGGCGAGCGTGAAAAATGGATTGCGTGCAATGGCAACTTTAACGATATTCTGTTCAATATCACCTACATAGACATCTCGGCTGCTTTGGTCGACTTGTTGCACCTGTGTTTCACTGTTTTCCATGACAGTCGTCACGCCGCTGGTCCCTGTATAAATGGTATGTTCGTAGTTTTTCTGCCGAACACTGAGTTTCGCCAAATCCGTAAAAGAGTGGACGTGTTGATAATCTTTCGGCACCTGTTGGTTGAGCCAGACAACCCCGTGCTTATAGAGATCCGTGTCCTTGAACTCAGTTTTCAACTTGAGATCGCGAGTCTCAATGCGTTCGTCCATCATTCCCTCATCAATGAGGGCTGTGCGGATTTCAGAAATGTAGCGCGAATCGTGGATGCTATGGTAGTGGAGTTCTTCCAGCACGCGCAATTCGTGATCGAGGTCATCGTCGAATTTACGGCGGAACCGGTCTGTCTGCTCAGGCAGAACAAAGGGGAAATAGCGTGCGCCGCGCCCGATGAGTTGTGCCTCGGATATCGTTGTTTTTCCGATTTTGCTCTTTCCTGAATCGCGCGCTTCATAGCAACGAACGATATCGAAAAGGTTCAGTACATCCCAGCCTTCGTTGAGTTTCTGCACGGCGAAGATTGCACGGATCGGATTTCTCTGATCTTCAAGGGTGTTAAGTCGGAGTTGATACGTTTCTTTCTCACTGTCGTTATTCACCGAGAGGCAGTGCGCCTCACGGAACGCCGATTTTAGACGTTGGACCAACGCCTCGGTAGTGATGCCTTTTTTATCAAAGAAACGGAATGCCCGTTGAAGGATTTCAAGTCCCGATTCCCGAAATGCCTCAATCTGGTCGGTGGCGAGTTCATCAATGAGTTTGTGAAAGTTTGCCTTGTTCTCTTGCGATTGCGCGATTGTCCGCTGTGCCTTGAACAGGATGACAGGCTTTAGGTTGATACCGTTGTCCGCTGCGACCTGTTCTTTGTACTGATTGAGAAGGAGTGCCTGCAGGATGCGGGACTGTGGCTCTAAATCGGAATGTACGAGGACGACATCTTTTGAGAACCTGTCGTTCCGAAAGTTCACGAGATCGTAACGGTAGATGACCTTGTTCCGATACTTGTCTACGATTGCAGGTGTTTCATAATCGTGTGTAGCGGTGAATTCCAACAGTAGGTTATCTGGGTTGGCGTTAAAGATGTTCTCAACCGTATTCTCCCAACTCGGTTTCTGGTCTTCCAAATTCAGTTCTAATTGTTGGGATCTGGTCTGGACGTTTATATGGTGCGCTTCATCTGCCAAGAGAACGATTTCCTTTCTCTTAAAATCTTCAAAGGATAGGGCATTCTCCTTTTCCGCTGTCAGATCCGAATGGAGTTTCTGGATCGTTGTGAAACAGATGTTGATGGATTTCTCGTTGGTTCCCTCGAAATTTTCTACTTCTGTGATGTCAATATTTTCGCCTTCAATATGGATGTTCTCGCTGAAGAGGCATTTCGCTGAGAGCGGGTTGAGGAAGTTGTCCTTTGTTTTTTCGATGATGTTGGTAGAATTGACGAAAAAGAGGAAGTTGCGGTAACCCTTCTCATAGAGGTAGAGGATCAAGCCCGCCATGATGAGGGTTTTACCGCTACCGGTCGCCATATTGAACAGCAGATGTACAGGTTTTTCTTTATTCGGGAGGTCGTTATTGAAATAGTGAATAAAACTCGCGAATGCGTCTTCTTGATAGGGACGGAGTTCAAACGTGGGATTCAAATTTTGCGCAATATTCTCCGGCATTTCGGGTTTCGGAATCCCGAAGTTAAATGCGATTTCGAGTTGTTCATGCAGGAATTGCTCAAGCATCGGACGGTTCCCAATTACCCTTGATCGGTAAACGAGGGCATCCCAGGTGTGTGTCGGTTTTTCGCCAAATCTTCATATACAATACGGGCGATTTCAGGTCCAATTTTTTGGAGTTCTTCTTCCAATCCCGCCTCTTGGATAGGGACAGTGGCGACGAAGGCACCTTTGTGTAGATCAATGGGGAAGCCTTCCACTTGTTCAACACCGTCGCGGGCATACCGAACCCGTGCTCCAGAGAGGGGACCATACTCCCTATGATAATAGAGTTCCACTCGCAGAAGCTCAATGGAATCAGGTCCTGGTACCCGTCCTGCCAGGTCAAGCGTCTTAATCCTAAGGGGTATCTTATTAAGGTCGTCAACAATGGATTGCATAAGTGTATCTCCTCTTTACTCTGAAAGTAATAGTTCTGGATAAACCTCAAAACGATTCTTTACACAAGTTGCGGGGATATTTCCGTGTGCAAGTATTTCGGCATCCCGTAATGCACGGACAAGTGTCTCTAATTCAATCGTTAGGTTCGGCGAGCGAGGGGTGCCTTCGCTCACAGGCGGCTGCATCGCGTATTGTATTAGAAAATTCCCCATACGTCCCGGATCAACAACACCTAATAAGAAATCAGGCAACCCATCGTGCTGGTAGGGTGGTCCTGGGTTCGTCGGAGACGGTAAAATTTGTGAGACTTCCTTGACTGGATCTAAGAGGTGTAATCCGGGTGGCAGGGGTTCCTGAATCTCAATTTCATGAACGTAGGCAGGATCCTCTGCAGTAGGGACCCTCCCGCTGCTTACCATTGCATAATGCCAAGCCACCGCGTAGGAACGTGTAAAAGAAACAAAAGGGCTATTCACAGTGCTCCTGGCAATATGAAGCATCTGTCGAGTCGTCGTGAGTGTCATTTCGGAATCCCGGGCAACAAAGCCTTGTTCTATCGGATCGTTGCGATACCAATAAGTGTTAATGCCTGCCCCACGATAGAATATCGCCATAAGCCCCTTTTTTATCCTTTTTCAAATGTAGCTACGCATTAAGTTTACCTTTTGTTAGGCGCAAAAGTCAAGCGAAAACTCAATAGGATCATTCAGTTCTTCTGTAGGAGGGAACTCCGATTCCCGATTCTCTTCTGTAGGAGCGACCTCGAATCAACACGGAGTGCGCGTGTGGCACTCCGTGGGTCTTGATTTATCCCACAGAACCAACAGAAAGTCAAAAACTGAATAGTCCTAAAAACTCAACCGAGTATCAAGTTATTCCAATCGGGGAATTTTCCATCTTCCAGAATCTTTATTATTGAGTCCAGACATAAATTCTGGGCTTTTTCAATGAATCTTGACATAGTGATAGACTCCCCATCAATCGTAACACTATCCCCAAGCCTCCCTTCATGAACAGCATCACAACGACAGTCATATATTACTTTGAACTTTTCCTTTAGTTTCTCTCGATTTTCTTTATTCTTTCCCAAATACCCAGAAGCATTTTTCTTGAGGTTATGAACTATCTTTCTACTTTTGCCTGGCACTTTGGCTGGCACATAGAGAGATTCCAAGGCTATTCCCAAGTCAATTATTTTATCAACAGGATTATCCTCTGCTTTTGACTTTATCCATCTATCAATTGGTATCTGTAGTTTTTCCCGAGTCTCTGAATCCAAGTTGGTTAAGATTTCATAACGACGTTTAATTTCGGGTATCTGAGTTTCCGAGATTCTGTTGAAACTGACAGGTTCGTTTGGTAGAACACACCTAGCAGTAGGTATTATACCCTGACCTACTACACTGAACAGTTCATCAGGATCTATGTACCCCCAGTCGAGAATGGTCACACAGTCGAAATTACAGGTTAAAGATATAACTTGGCAAAATTGATCTACATCAAACTCTGGAAACTCAGTACTTTTTATGCTAATTTGAAATGGATAAGCATCTTCCTTAGCACTATAAGACTTGGATCCATCGCTGTGAACAGTAGGCGCACCAAACTCGGGCTTGATGAATAGAGGGGACACCTCGCAATCAATTACTATAATTGCCTTCCCCATAAAGATGCCTGGATTCGACTGAAAGTGCAAACTGCTAAATCCATGATCAAATAAGTAAGGGGGCAACTTTTGAGGGTCGTAAGGAAGGTAGATAAGCCGGACTCCTTCACAGATTTGTATCTCTGTTAGCTTGTGGCTGTCTTCAGGATGAGTCCCTAGTCCTTGAAGAAGTATGATTCGTCGAAACGATCCTTTGGTTTCCCCAATGGATTTTTCAAAAGCTACTATCGCTCTTTGTTCTCCACCGGCAATAGCAATTTGCAAAAGTTTTCTTAATAACATCTCAACAGGCTGTCCGGCATCACTGCCTCCATTACCTATGCCATAACTGGCAGGTTGTATCCAGTTACCATGTTCTTCGTTTATGAAGCCTTTGAATTCCGCTATTATGAATTCGAGAAGTTTAGACTTTATAGCTTCATTATGAATTTTGGGATGATAATATGACCTCGTAAGACTAGTCAAGTCAGGTCGATATTGTTTACGAAGAGACATGAGGTGCTTTTTATATGTATCAACTGATATAGGTTCATATCCTTCAGGAGCCTCAATTACTACAGTCCTCATTGCTTCTTCAAGCAACTGCCTTAATTCCTCTTTTCTTTCCTCAGTCATTTCGCTTCCTTCCAATACAGAATGAATTATTGTTGAAAAATGAAAATATGCGAAAAGTTACTTGACATAATACGTACTATGTAGTATTATATAATTGCCAGTGGACAAAATTCGGGTTCACCCGTGTGATTGGAAGGCTACGGTCCAGCACAATCCTATATCCCTGGCTTTCTTATTTTCCGCTCTGATACCAGCGGCGTAGGTATTTATTCTCCATAAAACGCCCTATTCAATATTTTATCTTCCTCGCTAACCTCAAAATCCGCATCCTCTATTTCGGAGAGGTTAACGTAGAGCTGATTCTTATCCAGCAGTTCAGCGAGTAGATGTTTCTGTTTTTCTACATCGTCGATGGTGATGAAATCGTTGATTGCGTCTTCAGGCATTTCCGGGTTGACGTACCAGTTCAGGAACGCATTTTCAGCGATGTCTCGCCAGAGTGCCACGAGTGCTTCGGATGAGTGGGCAGATTGAATTTTGTCCATATAGACTTGGTTGTAGTGCATCAATTCGCAATAGACAAAATCGCCACCGCCTTGCCAATTGACGGACTCAGAAATACCACCTTGTTCACCGGCAATCACTTTTTTTAGACGTTCAACGGGGAGAGTTTCGGCATAATCCATCTGCTCGATACCGATGTATTGCCGCCCCATTTTATGAGCAACAGCGGCGGTTGTGCCTGAACCCAAATGGAAGTCCAAAACAATATCACCTTCTTTTGTTGTATATTCAATAACGCGCTGCATCAGGAGTTCATTCTTCGGATACGCGAACGCCTTTCTCCCAAAAATCTCCACAATTTCATCTGTCCCTTTTCTGTTGACCATACTTTTCAGCAGTTCGTCCATCACCTGATTCAAAAAATCCGAGGACACATACGCCGTCTTTCCTATATCTTCCGACTTAAAGACCCGCATAGCAGGACGTTTTATGTTGAGAAAATCATAATCGCCCGGGAAAACTATTTTCTGTCTTCTGAGGTATTCATCAACAGTATCAACAGTAATAGACCAAGTTCGATTGGGATTGACAGGAAATTCTTCTCCGTTTCTTGGGTTTACTAATGTAAAATTAGATTTCGGTCTTTCTTGGATTGTCGTTTGTTTTGTTAGGTCGCTCAATCTCCACTCATCATCAGGAAAATCAGGAGTCTTGTGATACCTTCGTGAAACGTCTCGCTGGAAAAGGTCATCTTTTTTCGACGCACCTTTTGTGTACATCAGCATCCAGTCAAAATCTTGGGACAGTTTGTAGGGGACATCACTTTTACCACTTCGGGTCTTCCTTGGAACAGTCGCGATAAAGTTATCTCTGTCGAATATATCATCAGCAACGATTTTCAAATAGTGCATTTCCTGATCGTCGATGTGAATCAGGATAACTCCATCATCCTTTAAAAGATCCCGCGCCACTTCCAACCGGTTTCGCATGAACGTCAGCCAACCGGAATGGTTGAAGTTATCGTTGTAACCGAAACTGTCGGTTCCTGTATTATACGGTGGGTCGATGTAAATGAGTTTGACCTGTCCGCGGAACTGCTGTTTGAGGGTGTGGAGTGCAATGAGGTTGTTGCCTTTGATAATGAGGTTTTCGCGAACGATATCGTTCTCGTCCCGTTGGATGTCTATTACGTTCTGCTCACCTTCAGCGGTGTGACGTTTCCAATTGGTGAGGACCTTCGGATCGAACATCCGGTTGATTTCGTCTTGTGCAAGCGTTTCGTTGAAGAAGATCTCTTTACGCTTCTCCTCCTCCTTCGTCTGTCCGCCCTCTAAGACACAATCCTTGTAGGGCCAAACGAGTGAGACTTCGCCGCGTTCACGGAGGAATTTGCCACCGATGTTCAAGCCGATTTTGTTGCGGAATTGGGTGTAGGAGTTGGCGAGGAAGTTTTTGTCGGTGATATAGTTGATGAAGGTATTATGGTTGAAAACCCAATGCCCGTCAATTTCGTCAAAGAAGGTCACCTTTATCTCATCGTCGATCAGTAACAATTTGATGAGATTGTGGTTGAGTTGCCATGCATGATCTCTGACAGCAGCAGGGATAAGTTCGCCTGCATCGTCAAGAAAGTCGGGATCGGTTTTGAGGAGCGCGGTCAGTTTTTCGTTGAAGTTCTGTTTTGGCATAGGAGGCAGTAACCTTACATTTGATTTAGCGTAACAGTTAGGATAACAGCGGCTTAGGGACAGAGTTTTCCACCAATATAACTTATTTTTAGTTTACCATATACCAAGCGAAAAGTCAAGTGAATATTGTCTCTTGGAAACGTATTTCCCTGAGCATATACATGTTGAAGAAACGCCCAAGCAAAACCCCGCTGAGGCTAAAGAAAGTAAAAGGAGCAATTTTCTACACACATACCTCGCCAGAGGAGAATACGATGAACGGATCCAATTTTAATTTGATATTTTGTTTGATTTAATTTATCATTTTGTTGTTTCACGGAGAGAAGGTATTTTACGTTCCACGACCCCGCGTGACACCTGACCTCAGAAAATTCTCCGTGAAGCCTCCGTGAAAAGTAGTGTTCCTTCTCAACATTTATAGGAAAATTTGCAATACCAGTTCAACACGGAGAAAGTTTTTTGACCGATAGCAACCCGTGTGAAATTTTCATAGCAACTTTCATAGCAACTTTCATAGCACCCTTTGATAAAAACCGCCTAAAACCCAATACACGTCAGGGTTTCTCACCTTTCACAGCACTTACCAATTGTCGGCTTTGCTATGAAAACTGTGAAAATATTGTCAGATTTGCGAATCTGTAAACATTCAGATGACGTTTCAATAAATATCTCGGTAATTCTAAAAAGATGCCTTTCAACCAAGGAATCTATAATCCGCGTCATCTGTGTAATCCGTATAATCCGCGATTCAGACAGCATGATCCTAACACCCGTCATCCGCTCCGAAATTTCAGAGTAAGCATTCCAGAAACTACCTATCAAAACCGTTCAAACCCCAGTCATAGACTATGTTTACAGACGTTTTTGAAACCTATCATTTTTCAGACTTTACTCTGAATACTCTGAAACTTGTCACATTTCCTGGGCATGATGTCTGAATCACATCCGAGACTCGCGACCTGACTGCTACAAAAAATAAAGATTGACAATATCACGCGGTTATGATATAATTTTGCAAGTGCAAGAAACAAAAACTTATACTTGGAAGAAGAATACGAAATCTGGATCTTTATATTCCTTTTTCACAGGAGAAAAATTTTTATGAAATCCTATAGTCAAATCGTTGAGGAAGCCAAAACAGAAATCCCGGAGGTAACTGTCGCTGAGGTGAAAAGCGAACAGGACAACAAAGAAAACGATTTCGTGCTACTTGATGTGCGTGACGAAGATGAATATCGCGCCGGTTATATCCCGAACGCGGTGCACGTCACACGGGGGATGCTGGAATTTTCGATTGAGAACTACATCCCGGATCGAAACCAAAAGGTTGTCGTCTACTGTGCGGCAGGACTTCGATCCCTCCTCGCTGCGAAATCCCTACGCGAAATGGGTTACACCGATACTGTCTCTCTTGCGGGCGGATATCGCGATTGGGCGACAGCGGGTTATCCGACTGCACAAGATAAACCGATGACGCATGAGCAACTCGATCGTTACAGTCGCCACTTTATGCTCACCGAAGTTGGAGAACAGGGACAAGCGAAACTCCTCGATGCTAAAGTCTTAATGGTCGGTGCCGGCGGCTTAGGCTCACCCGCGGGCGTGTATCTCGGTGCCGCGGGTATTGGACATCTCGGTATTATCGACTCCGATGTTGTCGAACTCAGCAATCTCCAGCGTCAGATACTCCACCGTACAGAATCGGTCGGCACACCGAAGGTTCAATCCGCGACAACAACAATTAAGTCCTTGAATCCAGACATCGACATTACACCGTATAACCTCCGCCTAACTGCCGATAACGTTGAAGAAATCTTCTCGGAATACGACCTGATTGTCGACGGCTGCGATAACTTCGCAACACGTTATCTCGTCAACGATGCCGCTGTGTTGATGAACAAGCCGATTGTTCACGGCAGTATTTTCCAATTTGAGGGACAGGTATCGCTCTTTAAACCGCACGAGGGACCTTGTTACCGATGCATGTACCCGATACCGCCGCCTCCGGGCATGGTGCCCAGCTGAAGTGAGGCAGGTGTCCTGGGCGTGCTCCCAGGCGTAATTGGTGTCATGATGGCAACTGAAGCGATTAAATACATTATTGGTATCGGCGAACCCCTCATCGGTAGGCTCATCCTATACGACGCACTCGGCATGACCTATCGTGAACTGAAAATCAACCGAGATGAGAACTGCCCACTTTGCGGGGATAATCCCGCCATTACGCAATTGATTGATGATTATGATGCCGCGGCGGAAAATCCGGATACCTTTGCCCCGGCTGCTGATTAACCCTTAGCACTCGATCCTGCAATCGAGGCGACTTCGAGGAGGAATGTATATGCTACCTTGTCCTGATTGTAATAATCCGTTGACGCTGTTTCCGATTGAAAAAAACGATGTGGATCTCGTCAGTTGTGATAGCTGTTACGGTGCATGGCTTGTGCATCCAGGCGACGATCTTGAACGTGTAGATAACGTCGCTTTTGATGACCTCGTTGAAGCGTACGGCACTGAGTACCCCATCGATGTTGATCCAAGTACAGTTGAGCTCCCTGAAGAAGTCGAAGACGCATTGATGTAGTGCAAGTAATACACGCTGTTTGTTGTTCGGAGATCGTTCTCACGACGTGGTCGGGATTCGGAAATCCCTTCTACAGGGAGAACTAAATTTTGTAAATACGCAAAAAAAGTAGCATATTTTTTTCAAATGTGCTATTATAACTTTAATCCAATTTTCTAAGGAGTCGTTTCTAAATAGGGAAACCTTTTCTGTGCTTTCTTTGGTATTTCTATCTTACGGCATTCGTAGGCGTTTTGAGAGGTTCAAGTCCTCTCGGTTTCCGTATTCAGTCGTGTTGTGTAAAAACCAAGCACACCTGACAAAAACCACGTCAGTTCGGCGACTGGAAGGGTTCATATACGAGTGAGACGAACCCTGAAAGTGTGAGGACACTCGGTAGTAATAAAGCGTCAGTCTTTCGAGGCTGACTTTGTGGGTTCCACCATACCACGCGTTTCTTTGTGGTATGCAGTTCGTGTGTGATTTCTGGCTATCGTGGTCAGGCAACACGGATTACACACAGGATGAGAACACGACGGTGTTCGTAAAAGGGGGTAGGATCCCTCTAAAAATCTATTGCTTTCCATAGATATACATGGAAAAATATAGTTTTTTAGGAACAGGTTTGTTGATGCGAACTATCATTTTGTTGGCGATGCTAAGTCTCATTGTTTCACCCGCATTCGCACAGAAATATATCAGTTGGGAAGCGGAGGACTTTAGCGATTCAAAAGGCGCGACATTTGAAGTCTTTAATGTTCCGACCGATCATCCCGGTACTCCTGACGCAGCACCTCCAGTAGAAGATTACAGCGTCACAGAAGCATCCGGTGGTGCTTACATCGGTTCACACAATGGTACTGCAAACGATGGCGGTGACTGGGTCAAATATGAATTTACGGTCGATGCTGACAATTGGCACTTCTGGGGACGCGTGATCGCTCCCTCAGTCAGCGACAACTCCGTCTTTTGGGCATTCGATACCGCTGATGGTGATATTGAATCAGCCAATAATGCCACCATGAACATCTGGGATTTCTTTGAAGTAGAGTCTCTCCGAGTTAATTACACAACCGATTGGGTCTGGTTCCGGTTGAATACGCGCGACGGTCCGTTCGAGGGAACCGAACTTGTTCAGCACGGCGACGATCCGGTGCCCGTGGAGTTGGCTGCCGGCGATCATACATTGCATATCGCTCATCGCGAATCCGGTACATACATCGATAAAATTTTCGCGACAACAGATGCCGAATTCGATGCGAATGAAACCGATCCACAGACCGCTGTTGAAGCACAAAACAAACTCACTACAACTTGGGGTGCGCTCAAAGGCGGATTCTAAGGAGAATAAACACCTAAAAGCACCCACTCGCTGGGTGCTTTTATTTTTAAGATCGCTACCAATAACGCGGGATATACGGAAAATTGAAAAACGACTGCTATTTCTCGCTCGATTCTAAGACAGAAATCTTTCTACTCACTTCCCTGATACTTGTCTGGTGTACCGTGAGTCCGTCTACTGCTGAAACAACACTCCGCTTCACCGATCAGACGCAGCAAGCCGGCATCCATTTCAAACACACCAACGGTGCATCTGAAGAGAAATACCTACCCGAAACGATGGGATCCGGCGGACTCTTTTTTGACTACAATAATGACGGTCATCTTGACATCTATCTCGTCAATAGCGGCACTCTCAGCAACACCTCCCAACCCCACAGAGATCCTGAGCACATAAACGTCCTCTACCGCAATAAAGGTGATGGAACATTTGTCGATGCCACAGTAGAAGCAGGACTTCAACAAAATCACGGTTACGGCATGGGATGTCTCGCGGCAGACTACGACAATGACGGTGATGCCGACCTTTACCTCACCAACTTCGGTAAAAACCAACTCTATCGTAATAACGGCAACGGCACCTTCACAGACGTTACGTCAAACGCCGGTGTCGGAGACGGTAACTGGAGTGTTAGCGCGTCCTTCGGCGACTTTAACCTCGACGGACACCTTGACCTCTACGTAACGAACTATTTGGATTATCAATTAGAAATCGCGCATGCCTGCTTTCTACAAGGCGTTCATATTTATTGCGGTCCGCATGAATACCCCGGTGCGCGTGATACACTTTATCAAAACAACGGTGATGGCACCTTCACAGACGTTACAACGCGTGCGAGGGTTCACAACACCGGTAAAGGGTTAGGTGTGCTCTTTACAGACTATAACAACGACAGTTATCCTGATATTTTCGTCGCTAACGACGCTGTTCCCGATTTCCTCTACCAGAATAACAAAGATGGAACATTCACAGACATCGCTATCACCGCGGGGGTTGCCTATAATTCAGAAGGGCGTGCAACAGCGAGTATGGGTATCGCTTCGGGTGATTACGATAACGACGGCGTTCCAGATCTCTTCGTTACGAACTTCTCTCTGGAAATCAACAGCCTTTTCCACAACGATAATGACGGCTTTTACACGATGACTACCTTTGAAGCAGGACTTGCTGATCCGAGTTTCTCAAAACTCGGCTTCGGTACACAGTTCCTCGATGCAGATAACAACGGCACACTCGAACTTTTCGTCGCAAATGGGCATGTCTGGGATAACGTATCAGACATTACACCATCGCTCTCCTACAGGCAACAATGCCAGATTTTTGGGAACACAGGAACAGGAAAATTCAAAAATCTATCTGAGACAGCAGGTCGGTTTTTCAAACGTTCTGTTGTCGCCCGCGGTGTCGCTGTTGGTGATTATAACAACGATGGCGCGACGGATATTCTCGTTACCCGTTGTGGTGAATCGCCTATTCTGCTGCGAAACGATTCCCAAGTCCATAACTATGTGAAAATTCGGCTCGTCGGCACCGAAAGCAACCGCGATGGGATCGGTGCGAAAGTGTGGGTACATACAGATGAAATGATACAGTTCAGGGAGGTAACGTGTGGTGGGAGTTACGCCTCTGATAGCGAGCGAATCCTCATTTTCGGCATCGGCGCTCAAAAGGTAATTCAATCCATCAGAGTAAAATGGCAAAACGGGTACACACAAACGCTTGATTTCTCAGATACCAAGAGCCCTGTAAATCAAACTGTCTATATTACTGAGAATCGGAGTTTCTCCCTACAGCAGAACTGAATGCCTCTGTGAATTAAGTTGACATTATCGATTTCTGCGCGTATAATAGTAAATTGATTGTATCTGACGACAGAGGCAAATGTGGAACGCCTCAATTTTATGAATTCTAATATGTGAGGATAATCGATTGGCTCAACAGAAAGCAACCAATATTACGTGGCACGATGCGATTGTCACGGCAGAAGACAGAGAAAAATTGCTGAATCAGAAAGGGTGTGTGATTTGGTTCACAGGTCTCTCCGGTTCAGGCAAGTCGACGTTAGCAAATGCAGTTGAACAGGTCCTACATCAACAACAGCACCATACATACGTCTTGGACGGCGATAATGTTCGGCATGGACTGAACAAGAACCTGGGTTTTTCGCCTGAGGACCGCGAGGAAAACATCCGGCGCATCGGTGAAGTGGCGAAACTTTTTGCAGACGCAGGAACCATCGTTATGACAGCCTTTATCTCACCCTACCGCGCCGATAGGGATCAGGCAAGAGAGTTGATTGCTGAAGGTAGATTCGTTGAAGTTTTTGTCGACTGTCCGCTTGAAGTCTGCGAAGAACGCGATACAAAAGGCTTATACAAAAAAGCACGCGCCGGAGAGATTAAGGAGTTTACCGGCATCAGTGCACCTTACGAGGCACCTGCCGATCCAGAGGTCACAGTGAACACAGCGGAACTCTCCCTTGAAGAATCCGCCCACGCCGTTGTCTCGTCTCTTGTGAAAGCAGGCTTAGTTCCAGGCGGGAATTAGGCGAGAAACAGAAATATTCGCGTAACACGAAAATGCCACGCACAGAGGGAAACCTGAAAATGGAATCAGTTATCGGGAGCTTCAATGAGAACGGGTTCGCCATCCTGCGCGGCGTTTTGGAGCCGATAACGCTTGAGGCTGTCAAACACGAATGCGAAGTGTTAGTCGCTGAATTGGCATCGCGTCGGTATGCGGACGGAAAACTGACAGACACCTACCCCGATGCCTCTTTTGACACCCGCTTGATCCGGCTCTACGAAAACTATCCGGACGAAAATCCGACCATTTTTCGGTCAGAACTCCATCGTGAAGGTTTTTTTGACGTGTTCGCACACCGTACCCTCCTTGAACTCGCGGGTATCATCCTCGGTCCAGAGATCCGATTGTACCCGAACTATTCGGTTCGTCCGAAACTACCGGAGAACAAACGAACTGAGGTATTATGGCATCAAGATGCCGGTTATACTTCAAAAGAAGCGGATGTCTTACGGATGATGAATGTCTGGACGCCTTTAGTACCGGTCAACGTTGAAAACGGGTGTATGGAATTCATTCCGCGGAGCCATCAGTGGGGTGTGGTTCCACACGAAAAGGACGAGTACTATCTGCGCATCCACGATGACTATATCAAACCTGTTGAAGCGGATGCTGTCCGTATTGAGATTCTGCCGGGGGATGTCGTCATTTTCAGTAATCTTCTGTTCCATCGCGGGTTACCGAACCGTGCTTCACACATCCGATGGAGTTTAGATTTCCGTTATCAAGATGCCAGACAACCGACGCTTCGGACGACCCAAGGGCATCTCCTCCATTCACTGAGGACACCAGACGCGGTCGTTAAGGACGCAAAAGCCTGGGCACAACTCGAATTTTCCTAACCGCAAGGTAAAATTAAATATCTTTGAACCATGAACCCACGTACGTAGTCCGTAACGAAGTGGAGGACGGGTCCACGGAGAGGCATGTTACATATCTAACCCTACTGACCGAACCGCAAGGTAAAATTAAAAAATGAAACTCATTCAATTTCATCTACCCAATTTAGGCAAGCGGGTTGGGATTGTCACCCGCGATGACGAAATCATTGACGTAACGAGCGAGGAATCACCGGGTGTATTAGAGGTGCTGGAATTCGCTGACACGGAACAGGTAAGCGTCGGTGTAATACTTGCCGACATTCAAGAAAAAGTGGCGACCCCCGCACCGATGAAATTCCATTCACTTCCAGAGACAGGAAACGAACCCACCGAATCCGAAGGTCTCACGCTCAAGAAATTAGATGTCCCCCCTGACGAAAATGTCCCACATCTCTTATCCCCGATTGATTCCCCTGAAGTTTGGGGATGCGGAGTGACCTACAAACGAAGTGCGGACATGCGTGATGACGATAGTGAACAGGACATCTATAGTCGTGTCTATTTCGCCGACCGTCCAGAGATATTCTTCAAAGCAACACCTGCGCGATGCGTTGGACCCAACGGCTTTATTGGCATTCGGAGCGATTCTGTCTTGACAGCGACTGAACCAGAACTCGCTTATGTGCTTGGCAGCAACGGCGAAATCATCGGATATACGCTTTGTAACGATGTATCCGCATGGGACATTGAACGCGATAATCCGCTCTATCTCCCACAATCCAAAGTGTTCTATGGATGTTGTGCACTCGGACCGATGTTTGTTACACCCTCTGAAGTGGATGATCCTTACAACTTGGATATGCAGTGTAACGTTCTTCGTGATGGAAACACTATCTACACAGGTGATGTCAACACATCTCAAATCAATTGGAAGTTTGAAGAACTCACCGAATTCCTGATGCGAGATAATCCGATCCCGTTTGGAACCGTTGTTTCAACAGGCACGGGTATCATCGTTCCGAACGATTTGCCGCTTGCTCCAGGTGATACCGTCCAGATAGAGATTGATGGGTTCGGCATGCTGTCAAACCCCGTTAAGCAACTCTAAGAGTCCGCATGATGTCTGGGGTAATAGTCTGCAGCGTCAAAATTAAAAAAAGAAAGCAGCCTGCAACAACGGCGCAGGGTTTTTGCTTGGGCGTTTCTTCAGATATACGGAAAGACGCTTTATGCATCAAATCCACCTGACCGAACCGCAAGGAATAATTAAAAAATGAACACCGGAACTGAACCTTTCATCGGCATGCACAAAACGGAATTAGACACGCCAGCACTGCTGATTGATCTGGATAAGATGGAAGCCAACATACAGACAATGGCGGACTACTTCAGCACAGTAAACACGATGCTGAGACCTCACATGAAGACGCATAAAACGCCTATCATCGCGCACAAACAGATTGCCGCGGGTGCCACCGGCGTTACCTGCGCGAAACTCGGCGAAGCAGAAGCGGTGATTCACGCTGGTGTACGCGATGTCCTGATCGCCAACCAAATTGTTGGTTCACATAAAATTGCTCGTCTCATCAACCTCGCCAAGCATTCGGAGATTATGGTTGCAGTCGACAATCCTCAGAATGTGAAAGCCATCTCCGAGGCGGCTGCTGCTAAAGGTGTAACCATCAGAATGTTAGTGGAAGTGAACGTCGGCATGAACCGGTGTGGTGTTGCATCAGGCAAACCGGCATTAGAACTGGCAAATCAGATTCGCCAAAGCCCAAACCTGAAGTTTGAGGGATTAATGGGTTATGAAGGGCATACCGTCGCGAAGCCGGACCTAAAGGAACGGGAGGCAAACGTGCGGGAAGCCATGCAGCACTTGATTGACGCGAAACACTACCTCGAAAAGCATGGCGTTGAGGTTTCCATCATGAGTGGTGGTGGCACCGGGACCTTTAACATCACGGGGAGTATCCCAGAAATGACTGAAGTCCAAGCGGGATCCTACGTCTTCTTGGACTCCACCTACCGAAATGTAGAAGGCATTGGAGAGCAATTCGACTGTTCGTTGTCTGTATTGGCAACAGTTGTGAGTCGTCCTGACCCAAATCGAATCATAGTGGATACCGGTTTAAAAGTGCTTGCAAAAGAGTTCGGAATTCCGCAACCGATTGGTATAACAGGTATAGAGATGACAGGACTCTCTGAAGAACACGGCACATTAAAAACTGTTGGGCAGGGGTCCGATACCACTGTTTCCCTCACACCGGGAGATAAACTTGAAATTTTACCATCACACTGTTGTACAACGGTGAATCTCCATGACAGATATTACGGCATCCGTAACGAGATTGTCGAATCTGTGTGGAACATCGCAGCGAGAGGAAAATCCCAGTAATGATTACGACAACCACAAACACCATTGAAGGCAGACAGATACGACAATATTTCGGACTTGTTACGGGTGAGGCTATCATGGGTGCGAACGTTTTTAGCGACTTTCTGGCGAGTATCACAGACTTTGTCGGCGGACGTTCAGGCACTTATGAGAGCAAATTCGCGGAAGCGCGTGAAACAGCACTCCAAGAGTTGGAAGAAGAGGCACAACGCAAAGGTGCAAATGCTGTTGTCGGTATTGACATCGACTATCAAGTCCTCGGTGCCAGTAACGGCATGCTGATGGTGACAGCAACCGGAACTGCTGTGAAGATTGAATGAGCTTTCGTGGGAGGCGATTGCCTTTCTGATATACTTACACCACAGGCATATCAGAAAAACATAGGAGAGAAATTCGATGAAAACACAAACTTCGATTTCTAAGTTAAACACTATTCAGAAATCCAGTTATTTGTTCAGTTTGCTCGTTGCGAGTATCCTCATGCTGACGCAAGCACCTGCGGAAGGATACATTGCGAAGCGATATACCGTCAGACAAATCATTTCGGAAAGCACCAATGTTGTATTCGGGACCGTCTCTGAGGTTAACGTCAAGCGAAAAACTGCGAAGGTTAAGGTCGAAGAAAATCTTAAAGGCACCAGCGAATTTCAGGAAATTCGGATTCGGTTCGATGTCTACAAGGGAGAGGCAGACCACAGGGAAGAAATTATCCAGTTCCTGAAAGAAGGCGAACCTATTATCGTCTTCTACCTGAAAAAGGGCGGACGCATTGATAGTCTCGCACATACAAGAGGAAGATGGTTCCAAACCCAAGTCACGGCGAAAAACAGAGAACGCACAGAGTGGGGCTGGTGGCTCTTTACACATTTTGAGAAATACCTCAACAGAGATAAGGTCTCAAAACGAGAGTCAACACCCGATTTTCAAGAAGAATTGCGTAATTTACTCAGCGGAGACGCGCTCGAACTCCTACTATTCAAATCGGATAGATATGATTCAGAACCTCGTGCCATTGCCGAACTCGATACTGTGGCAGACTTCGGTTTTGTTTATCATGCGACAACCGACCGTAATTTACCGACACTCCGCGAAGCAGATATTCTATGGCTCGGTTTCCGCTCACTTTCCGAAGGAAGATACCGGCTTAACAAGGAACAAGAAAGACGGATTAAAGAATTCGTAAAGAACGGTGGTATCGTCATCGCCTCTGGACAGGATAGCGACAAGGAACGTCCCTGCGGTAGCGGTTGGCTACCCGAACCACTTACGGGTGTGGAAAGCCCAACCCGGAATGATTTCCAAACCACCTCCCACGCAGGTGAACTCTTTAAGGCACCCAACCGTATCCGTTCAGGGCAGCTTTCACTCGATGATTCGTGGAAGGGATGGAATGAGAAATTTGAGATCCTCGCAACAACTAATGATGGCAAAGAGATCGTCGTCGCTAAGTTGAAACACGGCAAAGGGATGTACCTGGTCACTAACCTCCATAATCAGAGTAAATCTCAAGTCTCTAAGAACCGTCGGATGCTTGAGAATTTGGTGCATTTCGCCGTCCGATTTTTGGAGGAATCCAAGTAGCAGAGGAAAATCAAATGAGAAAAGCAAAATTGAAACAAAGAGAATGGCTATCGGTTATTTTCTTTCTTTTTTTCGCCACCGAAATCCCTGCGCACGCAGTTATTCCACAACTGCTGGGACCGCTCACGGCGTTGCTGAGTATTGTCCCACAGATTCTTGCTTTTGTTGGTGTCGCACTGATAACAGCACTCGTGTTTGCGCGGGACACGACCAAAATGTTTTTCTATAAGTTTCGCGATTTTGCGATTGCGCATAAGGTCACCACTTCTGTTCTGAGTGTGATTCTCCTCGTCGGATTTGGATGGGGCACCTATGAACTTATTCGGATGACCACAAATCCACTTACAACATCCCCTGAAGCAAACGTTCACAGAACGGGAACAGAGCACACACACACAAACAGAACATGGTCAAGCTTCCGAGGCGGAAAAAGTCGAACGGGTCATGTAGATACACTCTCAGGACCAATAAGCGGAACACCGGCATGGATTTTTAAAGATGAAGAGACAATGGCGGTTGACTTCTCTTCGTCTCCTGCGGTTGTTGGGAATCGGCTCTATATCGGTTCTGCACACGGTTCGATCTTTTCTTTAGGCGGTGCGACTTACTGTATTGATACGGAATCGCAAAAGGTTCTCTGGCGACATGCTTCTCCGACCCCGATCTTTTCATCACCTGCAGTTGCTGGGGGTAGGGTTTACATCGGTGAAGGTTATCACCACGATAGGGATTGCCACCTCCGGTGCCTTGACGCACACACCGGTGAACCCATCTGGTCATTCGAGACAGCGAGCCATGTTGAATCAACTCCTTTTATCAGTCAGGGAAAACTCTATTTTACAGCAGGTGCTGATGGAATCTACTGTATTGATGCGTTAGAGGGACAGCAAATTTGGCACTATCCGGCGGTTCACGCCGATATGTCGCCTGTAGTTCATAATAACAAGGTTTATTTCGGCACAGGTTATGGGGATTATAAGATTTATGCTGTCGATGCCCAAACAGGTGCTGAGGTATGGTCGAAACAGATGCCGTATCCGGTGTGGGGAAGTCCGAGTGCAGAAGAAAATATTGTCTTTTTTGGGCTGGGTAGAGGTAATTTTTCAGAGAGTGCTCCGATACCGGCTGGTAAAGTTATCGCGCTTGACGCGGAAACTGGCGACATCGTATGGGAACACGAAGCGGAAGATGCCGTCCTAACGGCAATTGCCGTCCAGAACGGTTACGTCACTTTCGGTTCGCGCGATGGGTATGTCTATTCCCTCCAGTCAACAGATGGAAAACTCAACTGGAAAGCCGACCTTGGCGGACCAGTTGTTTCCTCACCCGCCGTCACGATGGATACCGTCTATGCGGCAACAAAAAACGGGTACATCTACGCACTCTCTTCTGGCAATGGAGAAGTGCAGTGGGAATTTGATACGAGAATTATTACCCGGAACATAGAACTCTATTCATCACCCGCGATTGCCAACGGATTGCTATACATCGGCTCAAGCGACAGGTATATTTTCTGCTTGGGTGGCGATGACGTTGGTAAAATTATTGGTAATAGATGATCGAGGAGAAAAAAGGCAGACCGTAAAAAAATGAGAAAAGCCGCCACCTTGGCGGCTTTTTCTATGAACTTGATAGACTTAATGATCGTGATGGTTCGATTTGTTGTAGTGTAACCGAAGCAGATCTACGCCAAAATCGTCTGCGATGTGCCGCCATACGGAATGGATATGGTTCGCATTGTTCTGCGTGTTATCATACTCTACAAAGAAAAAGGGACCGTGTAGCCTATAGTAGTGTGGCGTTTTCGGAGTTTCTCCGCCCGCCCAGGCGAAGTGGATATCGTTGACGCTCCCTTCGCGTAGTTTTCGGAGCTCGATTTGGGCGACCTCGTCAGGCAGACGATCAATGTATTCATGGACGAGGTTCATCAGGAGTTCGCGCTGGGATGTTTCCATAGATTCTGCGGCTAACCCTTCAACAGCCTCAAACTCAACTTTAGGCACGTCACGGGTCAAAATATCGGAGGGTGCATCCGCATTGATGATTGTCTGCTGCTTTTGCGTATCATTTAGACTTGTAAGAAGCTGGCGCGCCATATCTTCCTCGGCGGAAAGGACTCTTAATCCCTTTTTCTCACCTTGCGGCACCTCTGCTGGATTCGATCCGAAGAAAGACGGGTTCGGCGAAATGAGTTCGCGATTGACAACGGTAAAATTGAGCGAGACATGGTGTCCCTCCGCACGCCATCCCCATGCACCATTGCCGGTCGGATCGCCGAAAACGGTGAAAAAATAGAGTCCAGGGTCGCGCACTAATCGGGCTTCCCCTGCAGATTTTTCAATTTCACCAAGCGTTGTTTCCAAATTTATAATTGCGCGGGCTTTCTGATAACCCTTTACACTCAAGCCGCTTTCCATGAGACCGAATGCCGCTTCCTGCTGCTTTGTACTCAGCTCATTGAGAGACACGCCTTCCCGCTCCCACATTTCAATTGGAATGTAGTGCCACCGGAAGCGTTCATTTTCATCAAATGAAAGTGCTGCCTTTTGACGTAACGCGGGCGTTAATGTATCTAAAAAGTTCCCCGCCGCTCGCGCCATCTGTTCCGCTGTCGCCGACGCGGGAATAAACAAAGGCTCTCGCTCGGGATGGGTATGTGTGTGTACCATTTTTTAATTTTTCCTTGCGGTTCGGTCAGATGAGTTCAGGATTTGACCTGCCTTCTCGTAGACCCAGCGCGCCCGTTGGTTTCGATTACGCGCTTTCGCCAAAGATTGTAGCAGTCAACAACGTCAACTGTAGATAGTATCGCAAAATCTACAAAAAGAGTCAATACCTTTTTCTCTATAAAACTGAATGGCTCTGTAGCAGAATGGAAGATTCTTGACAATCAATCATAAATTTTGTAAACTTATTTAAACCGCTTCCGTTTAAGAAGTCAGAGAGAATAGAGATGTAGGTTTGGGCGCATTTTAGCCCCAGCGGGTTCTCACTGTGAAGCAATGTTTATAGCGGGAATTATGGACAAATTGATTGACGATGAAATGTTAGTTGCTCAGTTTCAATCCGGTCGCCAAAACGCTTTTGATGAGTTGATGAAACGCTACAAAGCCAAGATTTTCTCGTACCTTCTGCGTTCAGTCAGAAATTATGAGGATGCTGAGGATATCACCATCGAAGTTTTTTTTAAGGCGTACCGCGCCCTTGATAACTGGCAACCGAAAGCCAAATTTTCAACATGGCTCTACAAAATAGCGTCCAATCTCGCCATTGACTATCACCGTACAAAAGGACGGCATCCTGTCTATGCCTTGGAGGACCTGGAAATCCCTGAAGCGAATCTCGTTGCCACTGATCTTCACAGCGATCCCGTCCACCAAGTAGAAGAGCAGGAACGCGGACGTATCATCCGTGAGGCGGTCGATCAACTCTCCCCGAAACAGAAAGCAGTCTTTATGTTAAGTCGATATGAAGGTTTACAACTTAAAGAGGTCGCTGAAACATTAGATATGGCGGAAGGGACCGTGAAGATTCACCTTCACCGTGCGGTAAAACGCCTACAAACGTTGCTGCGCCCCCTCTGGGAAAACAATGAAATCTAAAGAAAGGAGAAGAATTTATCATGCCTAAATGTATCAAATCCGAAGGGCAAGCGATTGATTATGCTTCCAAACTTCTGTCGCCAGAAGAAGAGGACCCCTTCAAAGAACACCTTAAGAACTGCCCAGACTGTACCGAAGCAGTTCAATCTTTTAGGACTGTCCTACAGTTGACAGACAAGGCACAAGCAGAATTGCGCGTGCCCGAACTCGCTTTACAAGACATTGAAATGAATGTGTACAAACGCCTCGCTGCAGCACACGAGCAAACGTTGCTTTCGCGAGTCCGTGCGTACCTTGTTAACTTCGGATCTCTCTTCCGATGGCAAAGAACCGCTGCCGCGAGTACTATTGCTGTTGCTTTAATTACGATCGCCCTCCTATGGGGAGAACTATTTTCACCAGAACCCGAGATGCTGTTGCCTGACACGCAATCCGCTGTCGCCCGGATTGAACAATATCGCCAGCAACACATCCAGCGAAATTTGGAGGAGGCATTCATCACACACCATCTCCGAAATGATGCCTGGGAAACAGAAAGCCGTCTCCATCGAATGAAGGAGCACGCACATGGTACGAATTGGACAAAGGTGGCGGACGACCATCTTCAGAACCTTCACTCTGGGCATTAAACACGCCACAGCGAAATACCGAGAGCATTTTTAAATGATTAACACTTGGACACCGCTCCTTTTTAACGATTCGCAAAGCGTTAAATCCAGCGATTGGATCCATACCCGGAGGCCAATGCGTAAAAAACGTGGAAGCCGCCTTCTTGCTTCAGCGGAGCAACATGTTTATAGAGGACTTATACTTCTCTCACACGTGCTGCTGATTTTTCTCCTCTGCCCGCTTACTTATGCTCACTTTGAAGAGGTGCACCTCTTAATTCAGGCAGGACGCTACACGGAAGCCAATAATAAACTGGAGACACTTGCGGAATCTGCCAAAGACATTGCGGTGAAGAGTTGGTGCTACTACCAGATTGGCGAGACCCACTATAACTATACGCACCAGTACACCAGAGCGATCGAGGCTTACGATAAAATTCTGAAACTTGAGAAAAACGGACTTGCTGCCGAGGAGCTTTTCCTCGCCATTATCAAAAAAGGTGATGTCCATAGCCGTATGGGCAATTACCACGATGCTATCCAAACTTACGACAGATTGATTAAACTCGCTCCCGCCTCACATTTCGTGCATAAAACTGGTTTGCAGAAGATACGGGATATTAACAGCGCACTCTCTGACCTAAGGGAGCAGCAACGTATTGCAATCCAGTACAAAGGGACACCGCTTGCCGCCATCGCTCAATTTCAGATCGCTGAACTCTATAGGAATCATTCCCAACTCAACCAGCCTAAAAAGGCTATTGAGAAGTATACGTCACTTCTGGAGGCACACCCTGATGCGATTATGGCACCAGAAGCGAGATGGCGCATCGCACATATATGGCATACCGTTCTAAACCAATCGGCTTTAGCAATGGCAACGTACAGAAAAGTCATTGAAGATTATCCTGCCAGCAATTTCGCTGCGGAGGCACTCTTTCAAATGGCGAATATCCATCGCACAACCGAGAAATATTCATTAGCAATCCCCATCTTTGAGAAACTGAAACAGAGATACCCGAACTTCTGGAATATGCATGCCGTTCTCTATTGGACAGGCGTTTGCTATGAACAAATCTTGAACTATCCGAAAGCAATAGAGTCTTTTGAAACGTTTCTTCATGTCTATCTACCTCAACTCGATCCGGGGTATTTAGGACAAATCTCAATGCATGACAAAAGTGTACCTGAGGTGAAGGTAGAAATGAGTAGGAAAATTAAGGAACTCGCAGAACAGATGTCGGAAGTGGAATTAGAACGGTTGAACAAAGCACGCGCAGATCGAGACTTTTCTGAAGCCTTAAGTATTGCTCGACATCTCATTGCCACAGCACCGCATACCCCCCAAGCAGAGCAGGCAGCGGAACAACTTTCGACACTTCAGCAACTCACAGCTGTCGAAAACCTGCGTGAGAGACTCCAAGACCAAAACGTGCTCCCTATAGAGGCAGCACGTGCGCGATTGCAAATCGGAACCCTCTACGAGCGGAAGCCGTTACAGGACCATACAAAGGCAATTGAAGCATATCAAGAGGTATGGAAACACCACGCTAATTTGACGTATTCCGCCGAAGCACTCTACCGCATCGGACTCATCCACGCTGAACAACTTTCCACGCCTAACGAAGCAATTCAAGCATACAAAAAGGTTATTGAAACGCATCCAAACACTTTACAAGCGATGATGGCAAATTTTCAGTTGGGCGAACTCTACAGAAAACTTCACCGTTACAACGAGGCACTGCAAGCCTACGAAACGACGATCGGATACCCAGAACGGGATCGCTATCTCGCAGGCGGATATAAAGACAGTTTCGCCGATAGGGCACAGTTTCGGATCGGACGTGTCCATTACGATGACAGACGTTACAATGAGGCTCGTTTCGCTTTTGAGGAATTCATTCAAAATCGGACGCAGTCGCCACGTCTCGCTGCTGCTTACGTCTATCTCGCCGCTATCTGTGAAAATCAGAACGAAAACGCCCAAGCAGATTATTATTATAAAAGGGCGGAAAGTCTACTCCCCGACAATCCTATTCAAATGACGATGCTCATCGAAGAAGCGAGTGCGCTCGGAAATTTACAATCTACTGATTCGGATGCAGTGATGCGGTTTATCAAAGAAAATCGAAAACGGCTTGGAACAGAAGAAGCAGAGTCCAATCAATAGCGATCTGAAGATGCTCCTACCCACCGAATCTATAAATTCCTTAATGTCGGATGTAACGCTACGAGATAAGGTTCGGCTTCTGTCAAACTTTTATGCGAATCCGGCAATCTTTTGAGTTCTCCAGCCGTCTGTGTTTGGATGTCATGCAGATTCGGAAAATCATACACTAACTCTCCGTCTTGGATAATCGGAATTAGCAAGGGCTGTCCCTCAGAGATTGATTCATCCCAGAGTGCAACACAATCTCTGACATAATTCCGCTCGGCATCAGCGACACGATAAACTTGCTTTTTGCCCGGTATCGTGGCTTTAGAGGGTTCATCCAGCGACTGTTTCCCAACAGGACTGCCATCGCTCTCGACTAACTTGTAAACGCCACCGAGGGCAGAAGTACCACCCTCACCAGTGATCGAATCGAAGTTCGCACCCGTAGCGAGCCGTGTGCCTACGCCGAAACTATCAATCGGTGCTCCGTTTTTGAGCAGTGTGTCTATCTGGAATTCATCAAGCTCATGACTTGCGATAATTTGGACATAATCGAGTTTTTCAGCGTCGAGGATACGACGGACCTCTTTACTGAGCGTTAAAAGGTCGCCACTGTCCAATCGGACGGCGCGTAATCTCGCACCGCGTGCCTCCATCTCCTTTGCGACAACACAAGCGTTTCCTGCACCTTGAAGTGTATCATACGTATCAATGAGAAGGGTCGTATTGTTCGGAAAGGTTGTCGCGTAATCGCGGAAGGCTTCTAACTCGGTAGGACGTTCAGAGATGAACTTATGCGCCATCGTGCCAACGTAAGGAATATCGAAATAGTGTCCAGCAAGTACTAAAGATGTCCCTCTCGCTCCACCGATGAAGGAGGCGCGAGCGGCGAGGATTCCGGCATCTCTACCGTGTGCTCGCCGCGCACCGAAATCGAATACGGGTCTGCCTTGTGCGGCTTCTACAATTCGTGAGGCTTTCGTGGCAATCAGCGTCTGAAAGTTCATGACGCAAAGTAGATAGGTCTCAAAAAGTTGTACATCTCTGGAACGACCTGTGACATTGATAATCGGCTCATTGGGAAAAACAAGCGTGCCTTCGGGAACAGCGAACACGGAACCCTCAAAGCGGAAATCTTTGAGGGTAGCAAGATAGTCAGGACTCAGGTCCCCCCGTTGTGCCAGCCAGTCAAGGGCAGTATCAGTGAAGCGCAAGTTTAAGATATAGTGGATAACTTGTTCCAAACCAGCCGCTATGAGATACTGTCCTTGTGGGACTTCACGGACATAGTAGTTCGCTGTGATAATAGCGTCGCTCTGGGCATTGTAATCCGCTTGTCCCATCGTAAATTGATAATAGTCAACAAAAAGTGACATCTCATCTTCTATGAGCAAGGCGGATCTCGGTGGAGAAGACTGGAAGACTGGAAGACTGGAAGATGGGGGGGCATCTATTCTTCCATCCTTCCCCTCTTCCAATTTTGCTCCTTCCTTCCGTCCAATGGATTTCATAGGTCATCTCCCTCGGTGACAACGAGTCTCTGGTTGACAGACAGGTTCCGATGCGTATCAATTTGACCGGAGGACCAGACAATTTCAAGGGTATCCACCTTCGTATGCGTCCCAAGACCGATTTCAAGTGCGAGACTATTGGTTGAGCCAAATCCACATCCACCACTGACTTCTCGGTAAATTATATCATCACCCATACGAAGGGTGACTTTAGCACCAATCCCATCCCGATTACTTTTGGTCCCGACGAGTTTTAACGTGAGCCAATTGTTTCCAGTGCCATTGTTGCGATAAAAAAGATTGTGCCACTGGTCGCCAATAAACGCCCCACCCACGGGGACATAGACATCAATATCGCCATCATCATCAACATCACCGAAAGTTACGCCGTGTCCTTTTCCGATGTTTCCCAAACCCAGAGTAGCCGTCGCATCGGTAAAAGTGCCATCACCGTTGTTACGGAAGAGCGCATCCCGTTCGAGTCGTCCCATCTGTGGCGCGCCCGTGGCAAGATATATATCAAGATACCCATCACTATTGATGTCCCCGAAGTTTGCGCCCATCGCGCCATAAGCGTGATAGAGTCCAGATTCACGGGTGACATCTGTAAAAGTGCCATCACCGTTGTTACGGTAAAGCACTTGACGATCAGCGTCGTGTGGGGCAGTCCCTGTGATTTGACCCGCGATGAAGACTTGAAAAGAACCTGAATTTGAGATGAAAATGTCCAGATCCGCATCGTTGTCCACATCTAAAAAGAAAGTAACAAAGGCATCCGTAACAGGGAGATTCATACCTGTCGTCGGGGTGACATCTGTAAAAGTGCCGTCACCGTTATTGCGGTAAAGCACATTGGATTGTCCGTAGTTGACGACATGCAGGTCGATATGTCCATCCTTATCGTAATCCCCCCAGGCCGTTCCAAGAGAGTTGCCCGTATCTGCGACCCCTGCGGCTTCTGCTGTATTCGTGAACGTTCCATCGCCATTGTTACGATATAAGACATTCGCCGCACCATCACCGATGACACCGTCCGCAATATAGAGATCGAGGTAGCCATCGTTGTCATAATCCGCCCAAGCCGCACAAAAACTACTTTGTGGATCCGCAACACCCGCAGTGTGTGTGACATCAGTGAACGTGCCATCGCCGTTGTTGTGATAGAGTGTGTTCTCTGCCGCACCCGACCAACCACCACGCGTGATGTAGAGATCCGAATAGCCATCGTTATCATAATCGGCGAAAAGTGAACCCCAACCGCCTCTCGGATCAGCAATGCCTGCTTCATCTGCAGTGTTCGTGAACGTGCCATCGCCGTTATTGCGAAAGAGCGCGTGTGGTTGATACGTGCCGACAGCAACGATGTCTAAATCTCCATCGTTATCATAGTCCCCCCAGGCACTACCGCGCCCACCATCGACTTTGTCCATCTTTAGACCGGGGGCAATGTCAGTGAATTGGCTTTTGGATGGAAGATTGGAAGATTGGAAGACTGGACTTCCACCTTTCCCTTCTGCTTCCACCCTTCCCTCCTGCTTCCATTCCCTTTGGATTTTAAATTCCTCTGGCAATTCCTCTGGATAACCACCGAGTTGACTATACGCTGTCCACAAGTTCCATAAGGTTTCGGGATCACGCGGTTTGAGACGGAGCGATTCCTTGAAATTCTCAACGGCTTTTTCAGGCGCGCCGTGCCGGAGATGATAAACGCCGAGGTAGTAGTACGCACCCGAATGCCGACGATAATTTTGGATAATATTTTCAAACCGTTCAGCGGCTTTGTCGGCTTCACCGAGTCGGAATTCGGCTAAACCGAGTTGGAGCATCGCCTCCAGATTGTTCGGTTCGAGTTCCAGTACCTTTTCAAACTGTCTTTTAGATGCAGAAAGATCCGGGACAAGCATCTGTTGTGGCGCGCCTAAGAAGTAACCGAGTCTGATACGTGCCTCGGTATCGTCAGGGTTCACCTCCAAGGCATTGGTGAGCGCAGTCGTAGAATCAGAGAAGCGCTGTTGATAACTGAAAACCTGTGCTAACGTTAGGTAAGCCTTTGAAAGTTGCTCCTTGTGGGAGGGGTTTCTAACCCCGATATCCTTAAGCCTCCCTATCAGCGTCTGTAGCGTCTCTTCGGCAAGTACCCATTTCTGCTGTCTAACATAAGTCCGTGCGAGCAACATGTGTGCATCGTGGGCATTGGCATTAATCTGCAGGCACGCCTGAAACGCTTTTTCCGCTTCAGCGAAGTCATTCATGTCCAGCGCGTCTATGCCTTTCTGATAGTGTGCCATGACTTGCGGATTCACACCACGCTGCGGTGCATCCGTATTGCATCCGATACTGATGAGGAAGATAAGGAAAATAGAAAAGGTCGATCGCATATCTGTTTTCTGCTCTGAATCAGGATTTGGGGGTTAGAAACCCCTCTCACAGGTGTTACAGAGGATAACAGATTTACTGGGGAAAGTCAAGCGGAGGTAGCGGTCAGTCAGAGTGATTTAGTTTTCCGTGTTTTCGCCCAATTTTGAACCCCCCAGGCCCGGTAGGTACAGTTTCCAACCGCACTATAACTGTCAATTTTAGAAAAAATAACCATCGCAGACCCAGATCCGGTAGGTTCGGTTTCCCAACCGAACCGGGTTCTACGCGAAAACCTTGAAAACTCCAAAACCCTCTTGAATCCCGTAGGGATGGTATCTGTATAGAAAAACGCAACTTCACAGACCCAAGCCCCGTAGGGGTTTTTGCTTGGGTGTTTCTGCAGCATTTGTAGAGAGGTTGTTGCAAAATACCTCAAAAACTTCCTAAATTGACACCTATGGTACAGTTTCCAACCGCACCATAACTGTCAATTTAAAAAACAACCGCTTAAGCCCCAGGTCCGGTAGGTGCAGTTCCCAACTGCGCCGGGTTTTAGCCATAATCCTTGAATACCTCAGAACCCTCTTTAGTCCCGTAGGGACGTAATGTTTATAGAAATGCGTCGACTCCGTCTCCTAAGCCCTGTAAGGGCGGTATGTTTATGTCTGTGTCTGAAGCAGGATTTCCAAGATTCAAGGATTTTCAGGAGTGTTCAATCCTTATATCTATCGTTGTTAGGACGCTATCAAATATCCCTAAATTGACACCCATGGTGCCGTTGAAAACCGCACAAGACTTGAAAAAGAGGGTTCAAAAATTCAGACAATCTAATAATTTATTTAAAACCAAACGCTATAAGCCATTTTGGGATTGGTTAAATCTGGTATAACAGATTGTATTATGTCGTTTTAGGCTTCATAATCACTGATTACAGAGTTCTATTCTAATTATGGACTCTCGTATCAAAACCCTAACAATCTCTCCGAAAGTTTCCTTTATATTTTCTTTTTCAAAGTCGATGTATATAATGTCGCCCATGTTACTAAACTTTTTACAACCCTTTTCCAGTAAAATAATCGCTCGTTCAAAGCCAAATTTCTCTTGACACTTCCCTATTTCATGAATTACATTCGGACGTGCCTGTAATGAACCATCGGCTTGTGCGTCCTCGCCCGTCATAACAAGAAATGCCATACACGATTTGTCTAACATTTCTTCGAGACGATTGTTGATAGATTTGCCTGCTGCTGAAACACGATCAAATTCTTCATATTCAAGACCTAATATTTCCACTAAAAAATCCTTAAATTCTCGCCATAAATGTGAACGACCATGCGCAATAAACATTTTCATATTTTCGTTATTCGCAGTGTTATGATCCAAAGTCTGTTGTGTGTTCTTTGGTAATTCTTCGTATAAATCATCTAATAATTGTTCATAAATGCTTTCCAAATCATGAATCCAATTAGCTATATCTTCCTTATGCGCTCTTACCCAATGAATTACCATAGTAACTCGATGGTAAAATGACCGGTTTGCCCTTTCTCCATGCGTAAGTGGCAACGGGGATTTGTCAAATAAAGTGTGAAACAGCGTTTTGTTGTAACGAACCCATTTTTCTGTCACACGCTCAAAGTTGGTAAATTCTTCTATTGGAGGTGTTTCAGTCTTAAGCAGCTCTTTGCCTATATCAATACGGCTGCGTATCTTTTCGGAGGCTTCTGCCCTACTCACACGTAACTTGGAAGGTGTGTTATCTGCCATAATATCTCCTTATAGCACGTTTTATCATGTTGTCCATTACTCGTCAAACTGGTCATAATCGTCACTTGGAAAATACTTTTGAAATTCCGATTTTATCCGATAGGCGGTATCACAGTATCCTTCCAAACCCGCCTCTGAAGCAGGCACTACGTCTGCGTAATCTTCTATCGCCTTCGTAGTTTTAGGTTCAACTCCTATCTTGCCACAGGCAAACAGAATTCCGAGGTTGTCAAGCAGTGAGGCAATTAACAGGTCTGTCCCTAACTGCTTGCGATACCCTCATACTTATCAGAATTTATTTGGTAATAAAAGTTCGCCTCGTGCCAAACAGTATAAGGTAGGATTTTCTCTGGTTTTTCGCGCTATTTTGAAGGTCTAATCTGTACCGGATTTTCCCATTCGGGAGTTAATCTGCTGACGGAAGAAATTCGGCAGAAATCACTATTCTTCCGCTTTGTCGATTTGTATATGCTCAAGCAGTTTTATCGCAATGTCTTTTCTTTCTCTTTCGTCATAAAACTGAACCATGACTGGGTTATCCTCTAACTTAAAAGTTAACCACATCATTGAACCGCATTTTTCTATAGTATCACTTATTGCAATATCTCTACCTTCATGCAAATCAAGAATTCCCGGTTCGTGTGAGTGAAACAATTTGTAAATCCAATACTGAGGCGATTTAGCATATGTTTCAAATATTATCTGGCATTGTTTGTTTTGTGATAGCAAAATCCTATGAATTGGATTCCACCTATCGAAATCAAAATAGTTATACACAGAATCATCACTAAGCCAGAATAGTTGAGGCGATTCCTTTTCTACTTTTTGTACTGTTTTTTTACTCCTTAATCCAAGAAATTTTATTTCTGAACCGTTTGGAAATCTTATTCCTTCTGGACGAGAAGGTTTGCCTATAAGAGATATAGTAGGCATCGAATTACTAAGTTTGTATCCGAGGATAACTTTTTCCAGATCGTCTATGATTGTTTTTAAAAGTGTAGAATATTCTTTCATTGCAACAAACACTAAAAATCTTGGTGTGCTAAGACACAAATTAAAAACATGTAACCAGATAGAAAATGTTGTTCCCGATCCTATTGTTTTAACAATACAGAGATTCTCCACTTTTTCATCCCAAGATGAAAAAAGTGATAAATTGTTATCAGAATGTGGTATAAGTAATTCATCAGATTGGAATATCTCATTCAAACTCATAGAATCCGTAATAGTATCTATCCACTGTGCCTGGATAAGGGAATCAATCTTGTTAGCAATATCCGACATGCTACAATTTTCTACTGAACCACCCTCTTTGGATTCGGGCATGAATAACATAGAGTATGGGGTATTCATGTCAGGTGTTGCCTGACCCTGCCTTGCTAAGTCGCGGATATTATTCAATTCCATCTGCGTATGGGACACAAATTCTGATAAGAATGTGTGTGCCTGTTCTGCATATATCGGACATTTCACAGATTCAGCCATTTCTGTGGCAATACGGACTCCTTCATTGTCATATATCCTGCTCGTAACAACGGCATCTACCCATTGATCAATCGGCATAATGTTACATACAATTTGAGCATTTAAGGCATCTTCCGCAGTGTTAATATCATCTCGTTTTGCCACACGCAACGTCATGCTTGAGCCGTCGTTAGACTTATGCATTCTAAAGAATACAGTTGCCATGCCCTCTGACAAAAAATGTTTAATGTTTACGCTTGTAAGTTGGGACACCTCCCGTGTGATCTCTATGAACTTGTCTAAACTTAGTGGGCTACGTCCATCGTAATTTTCATCATGTACAATGCACATTGCGTATATGTCAGATTTCATATCGCTTATTGTTTTTTCTATGTAGTCTGATGCTTCTTTTTTTGCGTCATCAGGTGTGTGTTTTTCTGTTATGTGGAAGATTAGGTCAGTATTTAAAGGGTTAATGATAGTAGGGTTTTTTTGTCGCCATATTTCTATCATTTCATCTATCCCTTTGTTTTTTAAATCTTTAATCGGAATTTCACTGATCCCATTATGTATTTTTAAATCCCAACTGGGGAAATATACAAAATTTCTGCTTTCGGATAGAAGCATTGTGTTAATTTCTGCGACAGATGGATTATGCGTATCTAAAACTTCTTTTGAAGTACAGCCGTATAAGCATAGGTTTTTATGTATGGGGAAATATAAGTGCAACTCGTTATCATAGGTTGTTATAAAATTAATGACATCTGGGCAAATAAAGAAGTTGTCATCGTTTGCAGTAAATGCTTTGAACCCAATTTTTCCCATATTTCTAATAATCCCTAAATACTCGTAGTAAAAGGCTATATGCATTGGAATAGGCTCTACATCGTCCTTATCGGTAATATCTTCAGGTGCTATAATTTTAGCCGCATGAATTATGCTGTCTCTTACGGCAGGATCAAAAGCCATCATGTGTGCCATAAAACGCAACATCATTTCTGTTTTGTATTCGTATTCAGCTTGGTTTTTGAATGTCGATTGATTTTCTGAAACAATTTCAGAGAATATGTCGCTCGTTATACCATCAAATTGTGATACTTGAGGCTCTATACCCGAAAAATCATCTGAAACTCTATAAAAATCCTTTTGGACAGCCAGATTTTTTACATGAGTATTATATATTCCTTGACCTGATACAACATTAAGTGCGTGGCAACGCTCTGGATTATCTGGTATAGAAAATCCATCTAAATACCATTGCGATCTCCAATGATGCCTTCTTGGACCTTTTTGTTGTTTATTCATTCTCTTTTCCTCCTGAAATAATTTGCAATAAGTGGTCTTGAATTGCTTAAGGTTAGTTTTTACAGTTTAATCTTTGTTCAATCTTGAGATCAGATATTCTTGCCCGCGGTCACCTTTAATTCTGTTGCAGTGACTACAGAGCAGTTGGAGGTTCTCAATATGGTCAGTTCCGCCAACATTTTCTGCGATAATATGGTCAACTTCAAGGTGTTGTCTCTGAAAATGTGTGCCACACCCGTTACAAATCCCGCTTTGCTCTCCATATAACAGGGTTTTGTTTTCAGGGGCGTTATAGCGGGGAATATTGCCTAAATCCGTGCGGTTGGGTATGTCGTCGCGTGCAATAATGTCTTCAAACAATCCCTGATCGTCTCTGATACGTTCAACAACCAATTCAGCGGCTTTCGCTGATATATCAATACCGATCCATTCACGTTGGAGCCTATCCGCCGCGACAAGGGTTGTGGCGCACCCGCAAAATGGATCGAAAACCACATTGCCTTCGTTAGATGATGCTTTGATGATACGGTCAAGCAACGCAAGCGGTTTTTGAGTTGGGTAGCCAAGCCTCTCTTTTTCATTGCGATTTAATTGCTGAATACCAATCCACCAATCAGGACAAAGAACACCAACATCGGTTGGATAACGATAGACTTTTCCTGATTTTGCATCCTTCTTAACTTGCCATGTGCGACCTTCTAAATCCGTTTCAACTTTCATGTGTGTTTTCCGACGCTCTATCCTAACTGCATCGGAATCAAAAACATAATTTTTAGTCTTTGAATAAAAGAAAATCACGTCATGTTTACGACCAAATTGACTTTTTCTTCGTGATCCTCTTTCATAACACCATATAATTTCATTTTGAAAGTGCTGTTTACCAAAAATTGTATCCATAACCAACTTCAAATAATGGCTCATTGTGGGATCGCAATGTAGGTAAATGCTACCCGTGTCTTTCAGAATGCGGTGCATCTCCAGGAACCGAACCGCCATGTAAATGAGATAAGATTTGTCGCTGTTCGTCATTGCAGCATGGATAACTCGGTTCAGAGCAGGATATTTCATCTCAATTAGATCAAGCCATGCGTTGTCTACGTCTGAAAGTGTCCACGTATCTTTGAATTCCGCACCAGCAGCCTCTGAACCTATAGGTGCTGCGTAATTCGCATTGCTATTAAAAGGTGGATCAAGGTAGATTAAATCTACTGATTCACTATTTATCCCGCGCATTATAGGTAAATTGTCACCCGTGAATATCGTCTTTGATTTAATATTCATGGTTTCCATACAAAACAGCCTTCACATCGTTATGTGAACTTGTAAATGTGCGTCTCACGGAGGCACAGGCTAACAGCCTATGCTACAAGTGTAAACTTATTTTTAGAATCTACTATAAAAGTTAAAAATCCGTCTATAACTCTTGGCACGCGAGGGGTCTCCTAAAAGCCTGCTAATCTCGCCTTCAATTCTTCCTGTTGAACAGGTTGTGTCAAATCCATGAGATAGATCCGCATGTGATCCGAACGGTCAGAACTGAATACAAGCGTCCTTCCATCCGTTGAGAGACTCGGTTCAAAATGCGCCCCGATGTGGTTCGTGAGTTGGGTTTTGTTTCTGCCATCGGTATCCATCATCCAGAGTGTATAATGGTTATGCGCGTTCGAGACATAGATGATCCGCCTGCCATCCGGACTGAAAATGGGATGATAGTGGGAACCTGTAGTTCCATAAGTCAATCGCTGGACGGTGCCTCCGTCTGCGTTAACACTGAAAATGTGGTAGATGTCGTCTACCATTCCAGTGAAGGCGATCTGCTTCCCATTGGGTGTCCACGTTGGGTGTCCATCGTCCACATCGTTATGCGTGAGTTGCTTCTTGTTTGTGCCATCAATATGAATGACGTAGATTTCTAAGGTATCATTATTCTCAGTGCTTCCGGGTTCGCTCTCGGTTTCCTGCATCGGTGCTTTGGATTCAAATGCGATTTTTTGCCCGTCAGGTGAAAAGACAGGCGCGCGTTGCGCGCCGGCTATATCGATGAGCGGGCGTTGATTTCTCCCGTCAACATCCATGAGGTAGATCGTCGCAGTTCTCGGGTCGGAACCACTTGCTTGGACAGATGGGAGCATCATACCCCCACGTGTGCGTTCTGAAACGAAGGCGATCGACTTACCATCTGGTGAGAAAGCAGGCATATACTCATCAAGTTCGTCGGTATGCGTGAGTTGCTGGAGGGTGCGAGTTGTGAGATCCATGAGATACAACTCAGCGTTCTGAAGACGATTTGAAGCGAAGGCGAGCCATTTTCCATCGGGTGAAATTGCGGGACTATAATCGTCGGTATACTTAGCAGTAAACGTCATCATATCTCCTTTTTCAGTGAAGGTTTGCTCGTAATCATCACTGCCTTCGGTGCGAATCCGCTGGACGTGGTAAGCATCCCCTGTGAAGCCTGCTAACTTTAAGATAACATCGCGAGGCGGTGATGCGTCTAGGAGCTTATGAAATTCGCGCAGCGCGCTGGGTCGCTGATTGTCGAGCCAATAGAGCGTTCCGAGTGTGAGTCTGATTTCGGCCCGCTTGGGTGCTTTTCGGGGAGCCATGTCGAGTGCATGATCAAGGGCCTCTATTGCATCTTTTCTATATTCCGTTCCACTCGGGTTCTTATCTACCATCTCCAGATAAATCAAGCCAATTTGATAAAAGGCTTCAGGTCTCGCGGAATCGTAATCAATTCCCTTCTCGAATGCCTTTATTGCTGCATCGGTGTCGCCGCTTGCGGCGAGTTGTTTACCGCGCTTGATAGTAGGATGGTCCCCACAACCAGTAAGACAGCATAAAAACATACCAGTAAGCAGGGCGTAAAGGATATTTGAGATATCTTTAAAGATGTTTCTTTTTCTAACAGTTTTCATTTCCAATCCACCTATATTCAACTAACACAAGCTTGCTGTGCCTTCAAAAAGAAATCTAATTTGATGGTTGTTGCGGGACTCGGATTCGCTGGTTTACTGGGACATTATGAAGTTTCTGCGTTTCTCCGTTCTGCCAAGTGACCTGTAACGTCTCAATCTGTGTAGCGTTCCCCACGCCAAATTCCGCGATGAGACTGCTAAAGGACATGTAACTATCACCTGCGTAAATTTCTCTGACCTGTGTCCGATCCGCTGTTTTCACTCGAATTTTCGCGCCGATAGCATCACGGTTTCTGCCCGTTCCAACAAGTTTGATCTGCAGCCAATTGTTACGGTTTCCGCCCTCATTACGTAACAGGGTCGGTGGGGCATGGTTATTGACAATGAAAATATCGACATCGCCGTCGTTATCATAGTCTCCAAATGTTGCGCCGCGACCGACTCGGATGGGGAGGGACGCAATTCCTGTCTCCTGACTCACATTCGTGAATGTCTCATCTCCATCGTTTCGGAACAACATATCAGCCTGGGGGATAAGCACCTCTGGTCGTCGAAGTTCTTGAAAAGTGCTGCCGTTCGTCACAAAAATATCCAAATCACCATCGTTGTCATAGTCAAAGAAGGTGGTGCCCCATCCGATCTGTTTAATGCTCTCTTCAGCAAGCAGAGCAGTGTAGGATTCATCTACGAACCGGATCTGTTCAGTCGCGCCATCCTCTGCAAACAAATTTCTGTAGAGGGCGTTTTCTTCGTCCACCCAATGGCTCATAAAGAGATCGATATCCCCATCAGCGTCGTAGTCACCAGCAGTGAGTCCCATAGAGCCGCGAAAATCTGCTGCCCACGATTCGGCACTGACATCCGTGAACGCGCCACCTCCATCGTTGCGATAAATATGGTTCGTAGAGGTATCATTTGCAACATAGAGGTCCAGATCGTTATCGTTATCAAAATCGCTAAAGATGGCTTGCATACTTCTACCACCGACTGCAGCGATCCCTGTTTCATCGGTTGCATCCGTAAAAGTGCCATCACCGTTGTTCCGATAGAAGATGTTATCTTGGGGTTCAAAGACATGCGGATTCAGGGCACTCGGCACAGGTTTCCCAGATTGTAGGGACTCTTCCTTCATCTGTTCCAACTGCTCTAAATCATAGGTGACATAGTTGCAAACGTAGAGATCCAAATCGGTGTCGCCATCTACATCTGCGAAGGCGGCACCTGTGCTCCAGAATTCGCAACCGACACCGGCAGTTTCCGTCACATCCGTAAAGGTGGCGTTACCGTTGTTCCGATAGAGGACATTTTTGCCGTAGTTGGTTAGGTAAAGGTCGAGGTCAGCATCACCATCGTAATCCGCGAAGACGCACCCCATGCCGTAGCCTTGATGCCCGACACCCGCGGCACGCGTGATGTCCGTAAAAGTGCCGTCACCGTTGTTACGATAGAGGGCATTGGCGTTTCCCTTATTACTGTCTCCATTTTGTGTAAAGGGACCGGGGATGTTGACAATGTAGAGGTCGATGTCTCCGTCGTTGTCTATATCGGCAAAGCCTGCACCGGAGCCCATGTCTTCTGGGAGTAGGCTGGAACGGGTTCCGCTTGAATGTTGAAAACGGATGCCGGCTTCATTTGTAACATCAACAAAAGTCGCCGCGTTTAACGTCATGGAAATCGACAGCATAGAAATTGCCAGCGCGAGAATGGCTTTTGGCTTTCGGCTTTCGGTTATCAGTAAAGAGATGTTTGATTTAATCAGAACCCTCTTTAACTGGTTGCTGACGGCTGATGGCTTATGGCTATTTTTCATGTTTCCAAGAAATTGGTAAAAATAGTTCCGTTGCGAAAGCGTTCATCGTTGAGGATATTCTGGAAGAGTGGAATCGTAGTCTTTATGCCGTCAATTTTAAATTCAGACAATGCGCGTTTCAACCGTGCAATCGCCTCTTCCCGATCCGCGCCAGTCGCGATGAGTTTCGCCACAAGTGAATCGTAGTGCGAAGGGACAGTATACCCGGTGTAGAGATACCCATCAACACGAATACCGATGCCACCCGGAGGATGATAGGTTGTGACAAGTCCTGGTGAAGGCATGAACTGATTTGCTGGATCCTCGGCATTAATTCTGCATTCAATCGCGTGTCCCTGAATCTGAACATCGGATTGGTTATATCCGAGTTGATCCCCCATTGCGAGTCGAATTTGTTCTTTGATAAGATCAATACCGGTGATACTCTCAGTGACAGTATGCTCAACCTGAATCCGTGTATTCATCTCTAAGAAATAGTAATTATCATCTTTATCGACTACAAATTCAACGGTCCCAGCATTTGTGTAGCCGATCGCTTTTGCGGCTTTTGCGGCGGCTTTACAGATCTCGTTACGAAGTTTAGATGGAATCGAGGCGGCAGGTGCTTCTTCCAAGAGTTTCTGTTGTTTACGCTGGATAGAGCACTCCCGTTCCCCTAAATGGACAACGTTGCCGTGGATATCGCCAAGGATTTGGACTTCAATATGTCGTGCTTCTTCAATCCATTTTTCAATATAGACATCCCCATTACCAAAAGCCGCCTCACCCTCAGCCTTCGCGGTGTGAAAAAGATTAAATAGGCTCGGCTGATTTTCGGCGATTCGGATGCCACGACCACCGCCACCTGCCACAGCTTTGATTCCGATAGGATACCCGATTTTCTCAGCGAGTTGTGCGGCATCCTCGGCGGTGTCAACTGTTCCTTTTTTACTATTTTTACGCCTACCGCCCTGGCTGCCGGGTACAAGTTTCAGTCCCGCTTTTGCCACAGTTTCGCGTGCCTTCACTTTGTCCCCCATCGTAGCGATGTCTGTGATTGAGGGTCCGATAAATTTTATTTGGTGTGCCTCACAAATTTCTGCAAATTGGGCATCCTCAGCCAGAAAGCCGGCTCCAGGGTGGATTGCGTTGACATTCGCATAATCTGCAACTGTGATAATATTGGAGTATTTGAGATAACTTTCAGTTGATGGCGGTGGACCAATACAGTATGCCTCGTCAGCGTGTTTAACGTGTAGTGCATCTTCATCAGCAGTTGAGTATATCGCTACCGTCTTAATCCCCATGTCTTTGCATGCACGGATGATGCGGACAGCGATCTCACCACGATTTGCTATAAGGATTTTTTTTATCATGTTTTTTTAAGATTAAATCTGTTAACCATCAACCCGTATTTTAACATTCATAACGGAGTTAAGTTGATGGTTAAACTGCTCCATTACATTCCTGGACCCTCCCCAGTAACGGACGGGGACCTCGGTTTCGAGTGAAGTCCGACGCGACTGAGGAGATGTATGATTCTCAAAGACTGTTGAAATTAACCCAAAATCATCGCGAAACGTAGTCGAGCGATACCCAAGGGAGCATAGTTAAATAACTTGCTTCACTTGGAACAACGGTTGTGCGTATTCAACCGCCTCGCCATCTTCAGCGAGAATCTCTACGATCTCACAGTTAAACGGAGCTTCCACGGGATTGTAAGTTTTCATGACTTCCAGGACAGCCACGGGTTCACCCGTGGCAACTATATCCCCGACTTTTACAAAGGGTGGCTCATCAGGTGCGGGGGAACGGTAGAAGCGCGAGGGCATCGGTGCACTGATGAACGCACTATTTGCTTCAGCACCGCTGTCCTTATCTGGGTTCTCTACAGGGAGCTGCGGCGCGCCCACTGCTACGCTCGTCTCTGCTGATGGTAGCGCGGGCTGTTCATATCCGGGGGGATTCCCGCGATGCCTTGAAACCTGTATCTCAAATTCGTTATCCCGGATTCGGACTTCCGAAAGGTCCGTTCGGTCAAGAATTTCCGCCAACTGTTCAACAATTTCTAAGACATCACTGTAGTTATGTTCAGCAGATTGAGACTTATCCTTGGATCTGTTTTGACGCATTTCTTTTTTCGCAGTCGGCTATCGGCTTTCAGCCATCAGGGACCTTGGCGACGTTTTAACTTCTGCGAGAAGGTTATCCAGTTGCCGACGGTAACTGACGGCTGACGGCTGACGGCTGATTGCTACTATATCCTTTCTACATATTTTCCGGTGCGCGTGTCAACTTTGATGCGCGTTTCGTTCTGAACAAACAAAGGAACATTAACGACACCACCCGTTTCAAGCGTGGCACGCTTTGAACCACCGCTGACAGTATCACCTCGTAACCCGGGATCGGTTTCAACAATCTGAAGCTCAACGAAGTTCGGAAGTTCAACGGCAAGTGGTACCGTCTCTTCCATTTTGACGGTTACAGTTTCACCCTCCTTTAGGTATTTCAAGTCCTCTCCAATGAGATCCATAGGGAGCGTGTGTTGTTCAAATGATTCATTATCCATAAACCACAATACGTCACCATCACGGTACATATACTGCATCTGGTGGTCCATGAGCCTGACGGTTTCGATATTTTCGTTAGAACGGAACGTTCTGTCCAAGACGGCACCGTCGGAAACACGTTTGATTTTGGTCCGTGCGAAGGCACCACCTTTCCCTGGCTTGACGTGCTCACAGTTAACTATGGTGTAAATCGTATCGTTGAGTCGGATAACCAACCCATTGCGTAAATTGTTAAGTGCTGCCATTTTCTCCTCAATTATTTAAATGTAAATTATTAACGTAATACTGCGCCAAATATGGGGTGCTTGAATAGCAACCAATAAAATCTAAAGAATAAATATTACAAAATTATAACGTATACGGACCAAGCAGAGCGATTGCCTGTTCCAACGCCTTTGCTCTGTGACTAATTCGGTTTTTTATTTCTTCCCCTAATTCTGCGAAAGTCTGATTATATCCGTCAGGTACAAATACGGGATCATAACCGAAGCCGCTCTCTCCCGCCGGATCGCACCTAATGTGTCCCTCACAAACACCGAGAACGCCTTTCGGTTCGGAGTTCGGATGTACCACCGCAATTGCAGCGATAAACCTTGCCCGTCGATTGGTAGCACCTTCAAGTGCTTGTAGGAGTTTCGCAATTCGGATGTCATCCGTTGCGTCTTCGCCTGCCCAGCGTTTCGAGTTAATACCTGGCGCACCGTCGAGAGCATCTACCTCCAGCCCAGCATCGTCAGCGAGGGTGAGGTGGGATGTATACTCAGCAATAACAGATGCTTTTTTAATCGCATTCTCCATATATGTGTTCCCATCCTCAACGACCTCTGGGGCATCTGGGTAACTTTCCAAAGAGATAACTTCGATTTGTTGCTTAGAACCCGCTTCACCGCAAAGCATGTTTGTGAGTTCTCTCACTTTGCCTTGGTTACGCGTCGCCAATATGAGCTTCATCTAAATTCTCCAACATCATCCGATTCTGGAGCCGGATGAGTTGTTGTATACCCACAACGGCGAAATCCAGCATTTGGTCATAATCAGCACGCGAAAAAGGCTTTTCTTCTGCGGTGCCTTGTATCTCTATAAATTCTCCGCTCCCTGTCATAACGATATTCATATCAACATCCGCCGATGAGTCTTCCGTGTAGCAGAGGTCTAACATCGGTTCACCCTTGACAAGTCCAACACTTGTGGCGGCAATGTTGTCGGTAATAGGAAAACTTTTAATTCTTCTGTTTTTAACGAGCCTTTGGCAGGCATCCCAGAGTGCAATAAAGGCACCAGTAATGGATGCGGTGCGTGTTCCACCATCAGCTTGAATGACATCACAATCAACCCAAACTGTCTGTTCTTCCAAGGCATATAAATCTACAGCGGCACGCAAGGAACGACCGATGAGGCGTTGAATTTCCTGCGTTCTACCACTGACACCGCCACGGGTTATCTCACGTTGCATCCGTTCAGAAGTAGAGCGAGGTAACATGGAATACTCCGCCGTTACCCATCCCTTACCTTTGATACGCTGCTCGCGCATGAAACGCGGCTGCTGGTCAATCACAGAGGCAGTGCATATAATACGGGTGTCCCCTGTCGCAACGAGCACAGAGCCTTCGGCATGTTTAATATAGTGTCGTTTGATTGTGACGGGACGCAGTTCATCAGGTCTGCGTCCATCCTCTCTTGTCATATTTCTCTTCCCTATTTTTATTGGCTATCAGCAACCAGTAGAGCGTGGGGCAGTTGCTAACGATTGCAATTGCCATAACGATTTTTGGCTGATGCTGACCGCTGATGGCTATTCTAAGGTTTCGAGTAACGCTAACGCTTTTGTATAACTTTTCCGCTCAAGATAGTGCAGCAAATTTTTTGGAGTTGCCGCCGGCGCGAGTTCCTGATGCAGCGCGTCAATTTGTTCCAACTGTTCCAATATATCTTCGCCAGTCTCGATCCGCGAGAGCATCGTCTCTAACGCTTGCCTGAGATCAGAAAAAAGTTCAGTCTGCATCCGATGCCTCCATTTGCTCAACGGCTTTGCAGGTTCGCAGGGAAACGTTCTTAGTCGGTGCATCGTAACCTTTCCACGCATAAGGATCAACCCCAGAGACAGGAATGATACATCGGCGATCAGCACTTGCGGGATGTTCTCCGTCTTGAATCGACCAAGGCAACAACGACCATGAATTGCAGTAATGGTTCACCAAAACCCTACGGTATGTATCTCCACAGTTTTTACGAGAGCGGTGGAGTAGATAACCGTTAAAAAACACTAATGTGCCGGTTGTAACTTCAACGGGCACCTCATCTGTGTCATCAAAACCGTAACTCTCCCAAGCAAAATCGAACTCATCTGGGTTCTCGTGGTATCTCTGCGGATAGAGATAGCCCCGGCGATGCGAGCCGGGAAGGACCCATAAACATCCATTTTCTATGGTGGCATCGTCCATTGCAGTCCACGCGCCAATCAAAGAGCGATCGCGGGTCGGAATATAAAATTCGTCCTGATGCCATGCTTGCCCTTGAAAATTGGGCGGTTTTACAAAGAGCATCGACTGCATACACTTGACACTTCCGTCCCAGTAGGGTAAATGTGCCGCAGTTATCTGACTCAGGATACCACAGATTTTCGGGTGTTTGACGTACTGCTCTATAACAGGACTGACGAAATGTGGTTGATGAATGCAAAGGATACGTCCAATGGCTTCATCATCGCTGACATCTTCAGGAAGCGGTTGGAGACTGTCGCATGGGTGCCCACCTTTGGCAAGCGTAACAGTGTCCTGCCGTAATTCCTCTATCTCATCCAGAGAAAGCAGATCTGGGACAACAAGATACCCGTTGTCGACAAAAAATTGGACATGCTCCTCGGACACAACTTGTGGAACTTCAATCGGTGCACTCGGTGCAAAGTTCATTTTTTTAATCTATTGCTCCTATCGCATTATGGTTTTCGGTTCGGTAGTCGGTCTTCGGTTAAGAGGATATCGTTTGTCAGTTTGCTTCGCAGTGAGAATAGCGTATCGGAACGAACCAATAACCAATTTTAAAGACGGTTGGCGAGGAACATCTCTGTTATTGCTAAAGCGAAAACTGCTAACATGAGATAGATCCATACGTTTTGATTCCTCTCTACATCTTCATTGTATTGCGCCACGAGCTCAGCCGTAGGTTTATCTTCGACTAATTCATCCGCTGCGCCTTTCAGCATACTTGTAAGCTCCTCAACATCGCGCGCCGCAAGATCGGACTCAGTGGTATCGACATTGACGACAAAGTAATCCGTAACTTCTGTGCCAGACCTATGAATTGAATAGATACCCGGTATGGACGTGTCTGTATATAAGATACTATCTTGTGAAGTCCCCTCTGCTGCAGACGTAATATCTTTATTTTCTCCGAAGCGCGTTTCAACGTTATTTGGATTGAAGATAGCGATCTCTCTGCTCGCCGTTATGTTCTCACTCGCTGTTTGGGAACCCTTTAGTTCTATATAGTCTCCGACGCGGTAATCGGGCATGGTTTCTACGTCTTTCAGTGCAAGATACTTAATAGATTCATGCAGGAAAGGCAGATAAACAGCGCGAATCGGTAAATCGTTCCATTCTCGGTCTATCGTTGAGGTAAAGCAGAGCACACGCCCTAAGTTTCCGTAAGGCTTTTCAAAGAGTGCCGGACTACCATCGTCATAAGAAGCGATGACGGTAGCATTTGCCGTCGGTACTGCCTGATAAATTCTATAAAACCGTGCCTTACCAAAATCACCATGGTTCGGTTCCTTGAACGGAACGAAAATCGGGTGTTCGTACTTCACCGCCGCAAGGACGCGGAACTGCTGACGATCAAAAGCATCACCAACGGGTCGAACGAAGTTACAAGGCATCAAACCCGTCTCACCACCAAGACGCTGCTCATAGACATCAGCGTCTATATTATCACCCACTGTCACAATCAATCCACCGCCTGAAGCAACGTAACCTGATACGCGTCCAGCTTCGTCGGAAGAGAGTTGTGCTATATTGGCAAGCACCAGAACATCGGTACGATCGAGTGCTGCCTCACTCGGCACCGAACTCGATTCGGTAAAATCAATAGGCACTGCCTCACTTCCTACTGTGAGTGCCATTTTCATGAAAAACGTTTCCATCCTCTGTCCATGAAGATGTTGAAGGGGACTTTGCGTCCGTGGTTTGTCCCTGACCGCATGAACCTTGATTGAGCGTAGACTTTGTAAAGTGAAATAGCGTTTATTGTCAACCGCAAGTGCATCTTCAGGTAACTCAACCCAACCTGTGTGAGTTGCCTCGTCTTGAAAGTCAATCCGGAAAGCAGCATCCGCGATGTCGTCCGATTCAATGTCAAGCTGGACAGTGTGAATCATATTCCCATCTACGAACAGACGAACCGGTAGATTCTCAACAGCCTCATCGCTGAAATTACGGACGCGTGCGACCAGATATGATGCTTTCTGCTCCTTCAGTATAACAGGCGGCACACTGAGGTCTGTTATCGAGAAATTGCGCGATTGTTCGGGCTGGACATCAATAAATTGAATTTGGACATCAGGGTTGAGTTTGTCGGTTTCAATGAAATTCTCCCATCCCCGCTTTTGCATATCCGCAATCACATAAATCTGTTTCTCACCGATAGGAATAGACGCAAGTATTTCGTCAGCGGTTTGCAGGGCATCTAAATAATCTGTAGGTTTATAAGTAGCTCCTGCATCGTTCAAAGCAACCCTAATGTGCGAGAGCTCGGAACCGAGTGGTGCGACGACACGGGCATTGTCCGAAGAAAGAATAAGCCCCGCGGCATCGGTTGCATCAAGACCATCAAGAATTTCGATACCCTCTTTTTTTGCGTTCTCGAATACCTTCTCATATTGCATACTATAGGAGGTATCCAGAATAACAATTGCGTTTCGTTTTCCACCTGTTTTCTGCGCAATGACTGGTGCTTCGGCAAAGAACGGTCGCGCAAACGCAAAGCCGAGTAGTGCCAACATCAGAATACGCATTAGTAGAAGCAGTAACCGTTTCAACTTATGTCGTCTCACGTTTGTCTGATGCGACATCTGGATGAAACGGATGGTACCGAACACCAAACGCCTTGCACGTTCTCGGTTCAACAGATGCAAAATAAGCGGAATTGAGGCACCTATAATACCTGCTACCGCGAATAAAGGGGCTAAAATTCCTAATCCAAACATTTTTTACTGGGTGAGTGATTCTATTTCACTAACAACGTTTTGTAGTCCGAGCCACTCAGAATAATATTTTTCTCGAAGGCCATCGTGAGTAGAGCAATTCTTTCCTTATCTGCCCTAACCTCCTATTTGCCGACGGCTGATAACCGAAAGCCGAAAGCCACAAATCAGAGAACACCTTGCCGCTTTGCGAGATATGATGCCAACGCTAAATCAATCGGTGTCCCTGTCGTTATCATGTTGTAATCAATACCCGATTGCCGCAGGGCAAGCCGATAAGTATCAAGAAATTCGTTGAAATTGTTCAAATAACTCTCCTGAATCGCTTGCGGCGTTGTGATAATCTCAGCGTCACTTTCCGAATCAATAAAACGGATAAGTGCTTCTGCGCTCCTTCCTGCTTCAAAGTCAGTAAATGCAAGTTCCTGATGTGCGAGAACATGAAAGACGATGACTTCATGTCCCTCATAGCGCAGATGTTCCAAACCCTCGATAACCTCTGATTGCCCATCTATATCACCGGCATCATAGAGGTCGGAAACGAACAGGACTAAGCCGCGCTTGGTTAGACGTTCTGCAATCTGATGCAAGGGCATCCCCATCCGTGTACTTTTTGCAGTTTGCAACGTCTCCAATGTAAGCAAGATCGAGTGCAAGTGCGATGTGCTACTTCGGGCGGGAAGGTATTGGCGAAGTGTGTCATCAAAGTATGCAAATCCAACAGCATCCCGCTGCTTCGCCATAAAATAGGCAAGTGACGCGATGAGGAAACTTGCGTATCGCAATTTTGTTAGTTTTTGCCCGGTTCCACTCTCCTCTACAGTCGGATCATCCACTTGTGCCTCATCTATCGGATGCAACATAGACTCGCTTGCATCTAAAAGGAGGTAACAATTGAGATTGGTTTCCTCTTCAAATTGCTTGATATAGTAACGATCCGTGCGAGCGTAGGCTTTCCAATCTATATGTTTAGTATCGTCTCCGGGCATATATTGCCTGTATTGCGCGAATTCGACACTGAACCCGTGATACGGACTTTTGTGGAGTCCAGAGATAAAGCCTTCAACAACGAATTTTGCAATCAATTCAAGATTCCCGATTCGGGCAAGGATTGCTGGATCTAAAAATGAACGTCCGGTTACTGGGCTTTGTTGCATGCGTATTCTCTCAGTATAGTAGTCAGCCGTCAGGGCAGGTTTTCTCCGAAAACCCTTTCAGCAATCGGTAAAGACGCAAGCGTTTCAGGAACGTTTCTTTCTTTGCCAACTGCGACGCAAGCCGCGTGTGGGAAACCTGCGGGACAATGCTGATGGCTGATTGCCATTCTTACTGTTTTCTCAAAATAAGTAGAGTCAGGTCGTCAAACTGATCGGCTTCCCCTTGAAACCTCATGACTGCCTCGTGAAGATATTTGAGGATACCCTCAGCATCAGAATCCTTGCACGCTTTGGAATCCTCTACGAGTCGATCCTCCTCGTAATACTCGTCGTCAACATTCTCGGTTTCTGTGACACCATCTGTATAATATATAACGACATCACCGCTTGTGAGTTGGACATTCTCTGCTTCATACTCAGCGATATTGGGGACCATATCGTTCGGAAACATTCCGAGCGGAATACCGCCAACTTCTTCACCCAACCATTTGTAGGTGCCATCCTTTTTAATGAGCAATGGAGGATTATGTCCTGCATTGAGCGTCGTCAGGATATCCGTATCAGGATTAAGATGACTATAAAAAAAAGTAGCGTACTTCTCTTCCGTCCCACTGGCGTAAAGGAGCGAGTTAAGCGTTAAAGCCATATCGGTAAGTTCAGCGTACAAGCCAGCCGAATTCAAGTCCTTTTGTGCTGACTCTTCCGTTGCGGTGCCTTTTCCACGCGACAATTCAGAGATGAGCCCTGCACGTAGGGTTGCCATAAGAAGAGCCGCTTGCATCCCTTTTCCAGATACATCTGCAATTGCGAGTCCCCATTGTCCGGTCGGCAAGGGGATACAATCATAATAGTCGCCTCCAACGGGACCGCGTGGCTCATAATGCCCAGCGACTTCATATCCAGGAATGTCAGGGAGTGTCTCCGGAATGAGATTCACTTGAATTTTGCGAGCTTCCTCCATTTCCGCTTGTAACTGGCGTGCCTCAAGTGCTTCCTGATGCAGATGTGCGTTTTCAATTGCAACTCCTGCCTGTTTCGCAAAAGAATCAAGTAGGATAACATCCTCATCGGTAAACGGTGTGATCATACCACCCCGTTCCTCTTTATCACCAACAACGAGGATCCCCAGAATATCGCCGTCGCGTCCAGGAATAGGGACCGCCATCAAATTCTTTCCACCGAAAAGTGTGTCGGATTTTGATGGACAGTGTCCCGGCAATCCTTCCCTGACAACAGATTTTAGCATATCTACGGACGTCGTTTCCAAGGATACGGGTGCTTCTTCATCATACGGAACATTGTCCCGCAAGTCTATAGAGACTTGCGCTGTCCCGTTAGGGTCAGAATCGGCTGTAGGACCTTCAATTAATGTCTCTGGAAAGGTGTAGTGCATCTCAAGTTCCTGACTTTCTGGGAGCGTGAGCATAAGTGCCCCAGCATTCGCGTCTAAGAGTGAGACAGCCTGGTGCACTACCTGTTCTGCAGCGGCTTCAGGTTGTAGAAGTTGGCAAATTTGCGGTGCACTCTCTGCGAGCATGAACAATCGAAATTTTTCGCTTTGAATCCCTTCCACCATTTGCGAATAAGCGATAGCGATTGAAATCTGGTGAGCAAAGGTTGTTAACAACTCCATCTCCCATGCTTCCACTGCCTCTCTGCCCAAGAAACTTCCCAAACCAATCATTCCGAGAAATTCATCTTGAATCTTTAGAGGAACCCAAAGACGTATGTCAATAGTTTCGACGAACTTGGCAGTCCGCGCGAAGAATTGTTTAAGAGAGTCTGGAAGGTTTGTCCCCTCAATGGATGAGTGTTGTAGGAAACTCTCGATTTCGCTTGGCTCAACCGTGATTGGGGAAAACACTTCATCAGGCGATGACGCAACGACTTCAAGATTTTGCCTCGTCGGGTGATAACGGAGTATTGCTCCGCGTGTGACTTGCAAAGTGCCGAGCGTGATCCGGAGATAGGTTTTACTTGAATGATTAAAGTTGGTGTGTCCAGAAATCAACGTTTGCCCCAAATGTTCCAACTCTGACAAACTAAAGATAAGTCGCTCCATCGTCTGTTCTGCGGTATTTGGTGTGTTATGGGCTTGCAAACTGTCTCCTGATGTAGGCTTACTTGGATCTTTCATAGTATTGCATCCAGAGAATGTGGTTTTTATTTTTTTTGTATCTGTTACTACAAGCACATACCTAAGGCACCGGAACATATCCTACCCAAAATGCATCTGCCACTGTAAAGCAAAACCAGTCTCGATTTATTTCCGGATTGAAATTTACGCCTAAAGCAGATCGCTTATCGGCGAGTACGCCGCAAAAAAGTCATAGGTTGGCAACAGCAGATTCCTCGTCCGGGAAGATACCAGCATATTTAGCAATTGCCATCATGCGGAATGTGCGTTCCTGTGTAGAAGACAAACCACAGAAATTCAGGGTGCCTTCGCGTTCAGTAAGTGCCTCTATAATCTCAATCAATATAGATATACCGATACTATTAATAAGTGTTGTTTTTTCAAGGTTAATTACGAGTTGTATACAACCGTTCTGAATGAGTTCCTGCGCTTTCTCTGAGAGTTGCTCTCCGAGGGCATCATTCAGGTACCCGGTTGTTTCAATTACCGCGTGCTCTTTCGCCTCGCGAATTTGAATATCAAATTTGTCCAACAAATCGCTTACCTCCTTAAGTTCATAACATGGACTTGTGAAGACTTGTGAACTGCCCCAAAACAGAATGTGATATATTAGAAAAACATGTCGTTTAACAGCATATGTGAACACAATTTTGTGAATTATCCACGACGAGTTCAAAATTGCGCTGTAGACATATTGTCCCGCAGGTTTCCTATAGAGGCCAGCGCAAGAACGACACAGCGACCTATTCGGGGATCTTCTTTTTTGTGAAACTAACAGTAGTCCCATTGGGGCTGCTTTCTATAACCACTTCATCCATTAAAGCTCTAATAATTTGTAAGCCTCTTCCACGCTTACGTAAGTCGGGGTGTACACTTGGTCTACCGAGTAAGCGGGTGCCGTCCAGTGTATCTGTAGTTATACCAACCCCTCGGTCAGTAATTTTGACCTCCAACTGATCATCCGTAACTAAAAACTGAATATGTACTTCCTTATCCTCGCTTTGGCTATGTTCAGAAGCGTTAATACAAGATTCAATGATAGCGAGTTGAATCTCTTCAATTGCTTCCTCAGTGAAGTCCTTCAATTCAGCGAGGACAGAACCAGTTTTCGCTGCGGCAAGTTCCATATCAGGGTACATTGGTATAGTGAGGAGTACTTTGTGTTCATCTGACACGCTACTTTTCCCTCCTTGCTATGGCTTGTGTTTATATATTAAGAAGCCTATAAAATCCGTTCACCTAAGTTGGCACTTTCCGTAAATTAAAGGTTCATGAAAAGCTCAATTAAACATAATACTATATTTTTTGAAATTATGTCAAGACTTTTATCCGCTTGATTTTCTCAGAGTATCCTCAGTCCGTATGATGACCCACACGCTGTGATTAGTACTGACAGAGAAAACTATCGCGCGTTTCTCTTTTGTCGCAATTTCGGCTACCAAGTTTCATGAAAACTCAGGTGTAGTAGCAGACGAAGCAAGCGATTTTGTTTCATCAACAATCCAGCGAGCGTCTGATATCCGTGTAGATGCTTCTGTTAATTCCGGTTGATAGGTTGCAAATTTCACCATATCACAATTGGCGAGTATTTGCTGCGTCCGTTCAACATAGGGCGTGGCTATTTCAGCACGTAGCATCGCCTGCAACAATCCGGTCGTTGTCAACTCCAACGCTGGAATGTGATAACGGGCACTGATATATTGACGGAGGACATACGCAATTTGCGTATGATATGTCTCCATGTTGCCACGCTTTAACCAATCGGAGGCTTCAATTGCCGCCAATTTCTCGTATGCCACCTCATGTGCCAACGATGTGTCATTCTCATTCCTTACGCGGATAGGCAGCGGCTGACGGCGTTTTTGGAGATAATACCACACCAAGATAACTACAAAGCCGAGTATCACTGTACCACTGATGAAATAAGGCAGCAGGTTCTGTGGCACTGCTAAGGGCGGTTTGATATCGCGTAGGTTTTGCCCTCCTACAGGACTCTGCATAAGTATTTGTATAAGTACAGACATATTTCTTTCGGAAAAGTGCGAAGGACAATCAGATATATCCGAAACCAATATACAACATCTCACTCAGCGAGAGGTGCAATCACTATCGACCTTGGCGAAGTAGGACAGACGTACTGACATACCCCACATCCTGTGCATCCAGCATCAATCACCTCTACAACGCCCTCTGATGTGAAGTGAATCGCATCCTCGCCAATCGGGCACGTATCCACACAGTAAGTACAATCCACATCTTTTGTCCGAAGGCAGGTTTCAGCACTGAAAACTGCCAAACCGATTTTAATGTCTTCAGCATAAACGGTTTGCAATGCCCCGCTTGGACAGACGTACATGCATGCCAATGAATCGCAGATGACACATGGCTGTTCCTCAGGATCGATATAAGGTGTATTCGCGATGTTAGACTGGGTGGTCTGTAAAGGGAAAATAGCGTTTGCGGGACAGTTCTTGACGCAATTACCACACCGATGACATGTCTCCAAGAATTCCGCTTCCGGTAACGCCCCTGGAGGTCGAAAAAGCGGACGGTTACTCGGTTCCTCAGCAGGCAGAGGGTCACTTATCCGGTCATCAAGGAATTCGGCAACCGGTTGGATGAGTTGGTTCAAGGCTTCCTTGAAAAAGCCGCGTCTCCCCGTTTCATCAGGCATTTTTAGGTTCCATCCCTGAGAGTCGTGCGTCGCGTTTGTACAGCACCTTACTCTTCGCTGGCTTTAGGAATCCGGTAGCAACATTTATGGCTTCCTTGCATGAGATGTTCCACTCGAACGACTTTCGCACCCAAGGATTGCCGGAAGAGTGCCGTTTCAATTTCGCAGACGCGTGGGTATTCTTGCGCGATCAAGGCAATAGGACAATTATGTTCGGTTAAAACGTAATCGTCCTCATTTTCATCAAAGCGCGCCATGTACCCTTCTTCATCACGGATGCGGGCGAGTTCCTTGACACGATCGGACAGGGACTTCCCTTGCAACCGCAGTTGATAGGTCTGCAACTGCGATTTCATGCGTCCTCGAAAGACTTTGTTGATGAAATCAGGTCCGTTGAATTTGGCAACTTCGTGCATCAATCCAACAGCAAAGTTAGCGTAAGTCGTCGGGAAGAGACTACTTGCCGCATCGGTCAATTGGTAGATATAAGGCGGACGGCCACGTCCCTGCTTTTCTTGATAGTATTCAACCAATCCTTCGGTTTCAAGTATGGCGAGGTGTTGTCGGATCCCCATCTGGCTGATATGCAAAGCATCTTTTAACTGACTAACTGTCATCCCAGCCCGCATTTTCAGCAGTTGCAGGATTCGCATTCGGGTTTCGCTCATTTCGCAATTCATCTGATTTCCTCACAGGATAGGCTTGCAAACAATTCTATATTCTACAATTTTTATAAATTATATCACAATTGGACTTACAAATTCAACACAATTCAACATACGTCACTTACCCCCATTTTTTTCTGAAGGCTTGTGGTGAAAGGTTTTTGTTGTAAAACGTGTGAGAAACTCAGTGGGTTTATGATAAAATACCTCCTTACAGCTACTGTTTGTAAACGGAGTTGACAAAACATGTAAGGAGGTATTTTATGAAAAAGACGTACCCGAAACGGGTAAATCCAGAACCGATGATAACACGTTTTGAAGAAATATTCAAATCTGTTGGTATGAAAAAGCCGATGTTCCGGAATCTGCTGTTCGTCATGATTGCGATCGGTGTTGCGAAAACGTTTCGGATCAATGAGATTGCGTCTCGGTTGCCTGTCGGTGTTGCCCGGGAGAAGTCGAAACAGAAAAGGTTTCTGCGTTTGCTTGAAACCCCGCTGCCGATTGATGCGCTCAAGGCAGCTTGGTTTGTGTCGGTGCTGCGCTGGTTTTTCAAGGATGCGGGGGATCATCTGTATTTGCTCATTGATGAGACGGATTTGATTGCTGGGTGGAAAGCGCTTGTCGTTGCGATCCCGTTTCGGCATCGTGCGATTCCTGTGTTTTGGTTCATCTATAGCGATGCGCAGATCCGCGCCGGTATCTATAAGAGTCATAACGAGATCATCCGATACTTCTGTGGTTATGTTCATCAAACAGTTTTAGGAGCGATGTCCCAGCCCCCCTGCCCTGTTTTGGTCTTTGACCGCGGTTTTGCGCGTGCGCAATACGTCATCAAGTTTCTCAAGGATCGGGATATTGCGTTCGTGATGCGTGTCCCGAGGCATGTCGGTATCATGCTTGATGGCAGCACGAAGAAACTTGATGACCTCAAAGGTGGCTGGTATCCACATATCCTGTATCAGGTGCACCAGCAGATACCGCTTGGACTTTATATCCTCAGAGACGATGCCTTCAAAGACCCGATGTATCTTATCTCCAATCGCCTCTGTGGTCATCAGATACATCACTGCTATAAACGCCGCATGCAGATTGAACACGGATTCCGAGATATAAAGTCGTGCTTCGGATTTGGCGAACTCGTCTTGAAAAAACCGACACAAGCCCGCCTGGATGTGCTTTGGTTGGCTGCCTGCCTCTCTTATGGATTGTTGTTTATGAGTTATGAGAAGGTCGCCTCTACACATTGGCAGAAGGCACATAATAGTAATAACAGAAAAACTTTTTCTGTTATTACTATTATCAAACGCGTTCTCACGGACTTATGGAACCAACACTTTCTGCTCTCCTTTTTCACGGAGATACATACCAGCGGGGATCCGCTGTCGCAGACGCTTGGAACTGACTGACTTTCTCACAGACAAACCTCACGGTATCAACTACAATCTACCCTCGAAAAAAAATGGGGGTAAGTGACAATTCAACATACAACTGGATACCCGGACTATTTTTTCTTTTGTCTATATATCGCTTATGTGATACAATTTTGTAAAGGCTTATCGCAAGCCGAGAGTAAAAGGACTGAAAGGAGAAAATGGAGAATGCAGAACGAACTCACCGAATCACAAATTAATTTTTATCAGGAAAACGGCTTTCTTGTCATTGAAAACTTTCTGGACACCGACGAATTGGCGGAGTGGCGACGTTGTACCGACGAATCTGTTGAGGAACGACTGGGAGGTTCAGTTAAATTTATGACCAACCAGATGGATGCCAAGCAGTTTTACGCACGCGTTTTTACGCAGTGCCTCCGTTTGTCAGACACACACCCTGGCATGCGCAAACTCGTCCATGATCCGAGACTCGGTAAGATGGCAACAGAGTTAGCAGGCGTTGATGGAATGCGAATTTGGCACGACCAAGCATTGATTAAACCGCCTCACGGCAATCCGACCGCATGGCACCTTGATGTTCCCTACTGGTCCTTTGATTCACGCGATGCTGTCTCGTTCTGGGTTGCACTCGACGATGCCACACTCGCGAACGGATGCATGTGGTATCTCCCCGGCACACATAAAACAGCCCGTTTTGATAACGTCGGCATTGGAATAAATATTGGTGAACTGTTTAACGTATACCCAGAATGGAAACAGATTGAACCACAATGTGCACCGTGTCCTGCAGGTTCTATCGCGTGGCACAACGGTCTTGTTGCCCATGGTGCCGGTGCGAATATGACGATCCACCACCGCAGAGCAATGACATGTGGTTTTATGCCCGATGGATGCACTTTCAACGGGAAGAAAAACATCTTGCCCGAGGACTATTTCGAGTCCCTTGAAATCGGAGATGTCCTTAATAACGACAAACAGAATACGCTTATTTGGCATACAGATCGGGATGCATAACGGGTAACCCCTGTGGTATTACCTGTACAGAAACAAAGATTGAACACAGCAGAGGAGAATTCGTAGATGGCAAAACAACCAAATATTGTGTTAATGGGAATCGATTCACTTCTCGCAACACACATGAGCTGTTACGGGTATCACCGACTGACAACACCTCACATTGATCGGTTTGCGGAGGGTGCTACTCTTTTTGAAAAAACCTATAGTCCGCACATTCCGACAACGAGTGCGTATGCGTCTATGCTAACCGGGTTGGATACATTTAGCACGCAGGTCGTCGCGTTACGGCACCAAGGACCGCTTCGCGAAGAGGTCAAAACACTTGCGGAAATCCTCGGGGACGTAGGCTATGATACCACCTGTGTCGGATTCGGTGGTCCAAGCGCACGTGGCTTCAATACCTATCTTGAATTCTCTGGATGGGGTCCCGACGAAAGTGGACGTAGCCCGAAAGCGGAAAACCTTAACAAAACAACCATCCCAGAACTGAATCGACTGATCGATCAGAGCGACGAAAAACCGTTTTTCCTATTCCTGCGCCACATGGACCCTCACTCGCCCTACCTACCGCCTGCACCTTATGAACGGATGTTCTATCACGGCGATGAATGCGATCCGAGCAATACCTCGATGGAACCGGTGATGGCGTTTAAGCCGTTTTGTGATTACTTCGCTTCATGGATGCCGCCAGGAATTACTGATAAAGATTACGTCATCGCGCAATATGACGGCGCGATCGCTTATATGGACGCATGTATTCAGAGACTCTTCAATGCGCTTGAAACGCGCGGTGTGTTGGACGAAACAATCATTGTCATCAATGGAGACCACGGCGAAACCCTCTATGACCATGAATGCTGGTTTGACCACCATGGCATCTACGATGTCACCTTGCATGTACCGCTCATTATCCGTTATCCAGGGCGTGTGCCTGCTGGAAAACGGGTTGACGGATACAACCAACACAAAGATCTCGTACCGACACTCCTTGAATTAGCAGACATCGAGACAGACATCGCATTCGATGGACAGAGCCTCACCCCGTTAATAAACGGCGAGATAACCTCCTATGACAGCGAATTCTATATCACAGAATGCACGTGGATGCGGAAACACGGCTGGCGCACACCTGAGTGGAAACTCATCGTCGCGCTGGAACCGGATTTCCACTTCAAACCGCCTGTCGAACTCTACAATCTTATCCAAGATCCCGATGAGAACAACAATCTCGTCGACGAACACCCAGATATCGTCAATGTGCTCGAAACACGGATGAAAAGTTGGATTCTTCAGCGGGAACAGGAGACAGGCTTGACGAACCCGATTATGACTCAGGGCGATTGGCACGGACACAAAGGTGTTGGTCCATTCAAGACCTCTGAACAAGCATACAATACGATGCACATCGGGGACGCGGGGGCAGCAGCACGTTTACAGGCGAAATCTCGCGAGGCGTAATGCCCGATCTTCAGGCGTAATCCTCGATCTTCATAGCACCCTAAAACGCAGCTCGTAATGAAATTATGCCTTAAATGGCATAATTTGTCTTTGCTTTACATTTGGAGAGCGGATTCAAGAAGACACGTCTAAGTTCAAACCCACATCATTTAACCGCAAGGAATAATTAGCGATTGGCAATCGGCAGTCGGCAATCAGTAAGCGTTTTCGGCTAACAAAGGCTTCCTCTTAAGGTAGCATCAAAGTTTGTAGCTCGTAATGAAATGGAGAGCGGATTCAAGAGAGGTAGATCAAAGTTCAAACTCACGTCATTTAACCGCAAGGAATAATTAAAAAATGCCAGATTATAGACGAGATCAGGTCTTAGAGCGCCTGAAAACAGAATTGGATAAAGACAAACCCTTACTCGCCGTGGGCGCGGGAACAGGTATCACAGCAAAATTCGCTGAACAGGGAGGTGCCGACCTGATTGTGATTTACAATTCCGGTCGCTACCGGATGTCGGGGTTCGGCTCCTGTGCTGGACTTTTGGCTTACGGCGACGCGAATGCTATCGTCATGGAGATGGGCGAACGTGAAGTTCTCCCTGTTGTCAAAGAGACACCCGTTATCGCGGGGGTTAACGGCACAGACCCAACGCGTCGGATGAGCAACTTCCTCAAACAGGTCCGCGATGTCGGTTTCGATGGCGTTAATAACTTCCCCACTGTTGGCGTGATCGATGGAACTTTTCGCGTAACACTTGAAGAGACAGGAATGGGGTTCTACAAAGAGGTAGAAACAATCGGTATCGCGCACGAGATGGATCTTTTCACTATCGTCTATGTTTTTAACACAGAAGAGTCCGAAAACATGGCGAAGGTCGGTGCGGACGTTATCATCGCGCACATGGGGACAACGATAGGCGGCACTATCGGTGCAGAAACGGCTTTCACGCTCGAAGATGCGGCGGTGCACGTGCAGGAGATTTGCGACGCTGCAAGAGCCGTGAACCCAGATGTCTTATGTTTGGCACACGGGGGTCCCATCTCAAAAGCACCAGAGGCGGCGTTTATCAACGAGAAAACAGACGCCGTTGGCTTCGTAGGTGCCTCCAGTATTGAACGGTTCGCCTGCGAAGAGAGTATTCCGCGGGTTACGGCTTCCTTTAAGGAATAGATACAAGATTTCCGCGAGTTTCAAGCAATTGCGAATTCTCCAGAGCAAAATTAGCCAAACCGGTAGCCTGCAACAACAACGCAGGCGGATATTTAAGAAGGCGTGTTAAAGCCCAAATCCTGTCGTTCTCCCGCAAGGTAAAATTAAAAATGGTCAAAGAAATAGAGATTTTAACTGCCGATGACACCGAGTTGATGCGTATCAGTCAAGAAGGGACGTTGTCCTTGAGTTTGAACGAGATGCAGACGATTCAGACCCACTTCGGAACCCTCGGACGCAACCCCACCGATGTAGAGATAGAGACCATCGCCCAAACGTGGTCTGAACACTGCGTTCACAAAACATTCAAAAGCACTATCCTCTATTCCGAAGAAGGCAAAGCACCAGAGCAGATTGACGGTTTGTTTCCAAGTTTCATTCAACGTGCGACCGAGGAAATAGCGAAACCGTGGTGTGTTTCTGTCTTTTCAGACAACGCCGGTATCATCGAATTTGACGAACAATTCAATCTCGTTTTCAAAGTAGAAACGCACAATCATCCGTCAGCGATTGAACCGTATGGGGGTGCGGGGACTGGGATAGGCGGCGTAATTCGAGACGCACTCGGCACAGGACTTGGGGCAAAACCGATTTTAAACACGGATGTATTCTGTTTCGGGATGCCCGATACGCCTTATGCGCAACTCCCGAAAGGCACACTTCACCCGAAGCGTGTATTTAAAGGGGTTGTCGCGGGCGTGCGCGATTACGGCAACCGGATGGGTATCCCTACGGCGAACGGTGCTATCCTTTTTGATGCCCGTTATACCGCAAACCCACTCGTCTTCTGTGGAAACGTCGGTTTAATACCGAGAAACAGATGTGAGAAATCCGTTGAACCCGGTGATCTGGTGGTTGCGATCGGTGGACAAACGGGACGCGATGGAATCCACGGCGCGACCTTCTCCTCTGCAGAATTGGACGATACTTCTGAGTCCCTCGGTAGCGTGGTGCAGATCGGTAACCCGATTATGGAAAAGAAGATTGTCGATGCCCTGTTACAGGCGCGGGATCGGAATCTTTATCGCTCCATAACCGATTGCGGTGCAGGAGGGTTCTCATCCGCTGTCGGTGAGATGGGCGAAGACACAGGAGCAGAAGTGCACCTCGAACGCGTTTCTTTGAAATACGAAGGACTCGCTCCGTGGGAAATCTGGCTCTCGGAGGCACAGGAACGCATGGTAATCGCTGTGCCGCCTGAGAATCTGGATGAACTCATGGAAATATGCGAGGCGGAAGTCGTTGAAGCCACAGTCCTCGGAACTTTTACAGATACACACAGGTTACAGGTCTTCTATGAAGGCACAGTGGTCGCCGACTTAGAGATGGAGTTTCTGCACAACGGACTGCCGATGCCTGTGAAAGAGGCGGTTTGGGAACCGCCGAAGCACCCGAATATGGCATCGCGAGACGAAGAAACGGTAAATTATACCAATGACCTCGAACGTCTTCTCGCAAGTCCAAACATCGCGAGCAAAGAATCCGTTATCCGGCAATACGATCACGGTGTACAAGGCGGTATGGTTATCAACCCGCTTGTCGGTGTAGAAAACGATGGACCGAGCGACGCATGTGTCACAACTCCCGTCTTAGGCAGTCGAACAGGTGTAATCGTCGCGAATGGCATCAATCCGAAATATAGCGACGTGGATCCGTATCTCAGCGCAGCAGCAGCGATTGACGAGGCATTACGGAATATCATCGCCGTCGGAGGGACATTAGAAAAGACAGCGTTACTGGACAATTTCTGTTGGGGAAACCCGGACAAACCCGATCGGCTCGGTGAACTCGTCCGTGCGGCGAGAGCGTGTTATGACATCGCGACTGCTTACGGCACCCCCTTTATTTCCGGTAAAGACAGCCTCTACAACGAATACCGGGACACTACAACAGGTGAACAACGCGCGATTCCATCGACACTCCTTATATCCGCTATCTGCGTTATGCCCGATATTCAAAACGCCGTTACAATGGACGTGAAAACGCCGGGCAATCTCATTTATGCCGTCGGCAACACCTACGCTGAATTAGGCGGTTCGCACTACTTCAACATCCACGGGTTCATCGGAAACACTGCCCCTGCCATTCGTCCAAGTGAAGGAAAATTGACGATGGAACGTCTCAGCACTGCCATCAACAGTGGATTGGTGCGCTCGTGCCATGACTGTTCTGAAGGTGGGATCGGTGTGGCGGCAGCTGAAATGGCGTTTTCCGGTGGGTACGGGATGTCCCTGAGTCTTGACAGTATCCCTACAGGCGAAGTAATCGATGCTGACGATTTCCTCCTGTTTTCAGAATCAAATAGCCGTTTTCTCGTAGAGGTTGAACCGCAACACCAACGTGCCTACGAAAACCACATGGCGGGAATACCGATCGGCTGTCTTGGCACTGTTTCAGACACACCCGAATTTGTTATCAAAGGAAAGAATGGACGCTCGATAGTCGAAGCGTCAATTGAGAATCTCAAATCTGCCTGGCAGGATTTTTAATTATGTACGTCTGGGCTGCTGCGTCCGTTGTCCTTGCAGGTTTTTGGTCACGTCGCAACTGGATTTGGAACCATGCCCTACAAGAAAACAAGTCTGAAACGAAGTGGAGTGCAGATATACGGAAAAAACGCTTGAAGCCTCCAACTGACCTGACCGAACCGCAAGGAAAATTAAAAATATGAAACCAAAGGTACTCATTTTACGAACAGCAGGCACGAACTGCGATGCGGAAACGGATATGGCGTTCCAATTCGCAGGTGCAGAGACAGCGTTAGTCCATATCCAACATCTCATATCAGACAAAGTTAACCTTGCCGACTATCAAATTCTCGCGATTCCCGGAGGATTCTCCTACGGCGATGACATTGCGGCGGGTATCCTATTGGCGGTCGAGATGAAACACAAACTGACGAACGCGCTGAATCGATTTGTCGAAGATGGCAAGTTAATAATTGGCATCTGCAATGGGTTTCAAGTGCTTGTGCGAACAGGCTTACTGCCCGGGAACGATACCTCAGAGATGGCGCAGCAGGCGACGTTAGCGATGAATACCTCAGCAAAATTCGAGTGTCGGTGGGTGGATTTGGAAACACAAGAGAGTCCATGTGTCTTTACAAAAGAGGTCAAAGCGCGTGTTTATCTCCCCGTCGCACACGCCGAAGGTAGATTTACTGCGCCAGCAAATGTACTGTCAGAATTAGAAGGGAACAATCAGGTCGTATTTCGGTACGCCGAGAGTAGATACCCCAACAATCCGAACGGTTCCGATAGCAATATCGCCGGAATCTGCGATGCAACAGGCAAAATTTTCGGATTAATGCCTCACCCAGAACGGTTTCTGACGAAATGGAATCATCCACGTTGGACACGGAAACCTGTTAAAACCGAAGAGACCTGTTCTGAAGAAGGCGACGGATTGGTTATCTTCAAAAATGCGGTTGATTACGTCAAAGCGAATCTCCTGTAGGAACGAACTGTGCTTTCACTTTTCACCTTTATCCACTTTCTCTCATAATCTCCAAGTAACTACTGAATTAAGCGGTAACCCGTTTTTGACACCGAAAAAACGGAGCGAAACCCTAACAGTAAAAAAATGCAAGATAAGTTATCACGTCGCTTACTCCCATTTTATATGAAATTGCCTGTTTTTTGGGCGTTTATAGTGCTTTCGGTGTTAGGTCAGCTGCTTTGGGTAGTCGTCATTTCACAGGACGTACGGATCGATCTTCGGTGGTCAAGTTTCGGCTACGGCTTAGGGATCGGTCTCGGTTTTATGCAGGGGAAATGGACATCTCGTCTGTGGGATCAATCGTATCTACAGGTTTTAAGGCGGCAGATCACCTTCTGGGAAGCAAAAGGTGCGAAACTCCTGACCTTTTACACCTGCTCGGCTCTCGGTCTACCGATCCTCTGCACGATCCTCCTTCGATCCCTTGACACATTGGTAGGCATTCAATCCTATGTTTTCGGTTTTATCGGCGCGATGAATGTGGCGTTGCTGTTATGGGTACGGCGCATGCCGAAGTAGTATAAATGGAATAAGAAAAACCTCAGAAATGCTGTCATCCGATGAGTGTTGATTCTTGAAATACTTCCGATACCTTCGGAGATTTCTCACTTAAACCCCCGAAAATATGAAACTTGATAGAAACCAAGAAAAAGCCGTAAACCATATTACAGGTCCCGCTATCGTCATCGCAGGACCCGGCAGCGGTAAAACAACAGTCGTAACCGCACGGATTCTGAACCTCATCCAGACGCACAACATCCCACCCTCACAAATCCTCGCTATTGCCTTTAATAGAAAAGCCGTTGAAGAAATGGAAACGCGCATCTTGCGAGAACTGATGTCGTCACAATCCACTGATAAAAATGAAACGCACAAAAAGCCGGAAATTCGGACACTTCATGCTTTCGGTAAGGACATTATCACTGAAAACTATGGACGCGCAGGATTTAATCAAGAACCTGAGATCTGGACCGGGCAGATAGACGAAATCATCGCACAGGAACGGACGCAGATTGAACGAGAAATGTCCAATGCCTCAGTTGACCTCTATAAAATAGAGAGCAAAAGTACCGGCAGATGCTATATCGGACAAACGACAAACCCAGAACGACGACGGAAGGAACACTTCGACCACTCGTCAAATGACAGACTTCGACAAGCGATCCGATCCGAAGGAGCATCCCAATTCAGCTTTGAGGTGCTTGAACGCGTTTCCGGACGAGAGGCAAATCGTCGCGAAGCACACTGGATTGCGTTCTACAGTAAGCGAGCAAGTGTGTTTAATCGTGCCGATCCGTTGCGGGTACAGTATAGCAACCAGATCATCCTCGAAATGTTCTGTCAGCATTTTGAGATTCCATACAAAGAACACCTCGATAGAGACCCTGACTTCGAGAATCTTCGCGATCGCTTTAACAACATAAAAGAGACCGTTATGCGAGCGAAACGGCAGGTTACCACAGGACTGTTCGACCCAACGACGCTTGATGACCCTGTAGCGAAAACTTTTGCCGTAAAATATGAAATGCTCAAAACCGAGGCAAACGCCGTTGATTTCGAGGATATGGTTATCCACGCCGCGAACCTGCTTGAAACGTGTCCAGATCTCCGCCAAACTTATCGCGACACATATCCGTATCTGCTCGTAGATGAATTCCAAGACATTGCGCCAGCCGATTTCCGACTGATAAAACTCTTATCCGAAAATCTTTTTGCCGTCGGCGATGACGACCAAGCGATTTACGGGTTTCGCGGCGGTGATTCCGAAATTATGCAGACATTCACGGATAGACGGGATGTCGCAAAATACGAAATCACGCGAAACTATCGCTCCACATCAACGATTGTTGAACACGCAAGAGCCTTGATTGAGCGAAACGAGCCGCGCATCAGCAAAAACCTTCGCGCCCATAATCCGCTACAGCAGGACATAAAAATCGTCGAGACGACGACTGAAACTGTAGAAATCATCCTACGCCGTGAATTGAAATCATCTCAAGAAACCGCTGTTTTGGCGCGCACGAACTACGAAACCGATCAGATTCAAGAGATGCTTTCCAAGCACGCGGTCCCTGTTGAAGTGACGACGATCCACAAAGCCAAAGGTAGGGAATGGGAAAAGGTTATCCTCGTCCATAATACGTTGGAGCGGCGTTTCCCGCGGCGTGATAATAACCTTGCAGAGGAACGTCGTGTCTTCTATGTTGCGATGACGCGTGCTAAGGTGGAGTTAGTCGTACTCGGTGGGACGTGTCCATTCGTGCCAGAATTTGGGAAAATCCCCAAAAACATCGGTTACTATCTCCGACAGTTTGCGTATTGGCGTGCGAGAAGGAAACTGAAAAAGAGGAAGATGTAAAATAGGAATTATGCTATAATCATTGATAATAAATTGCTCCATTAAAAATCCTAAGTCCAGTCCCTTTATGGCAAACGCAACACAAAAAAATCAAAATTCCCATCCCGGCGTAACGTTCCGTGCCATTATACTCGGTTTGCTCCTGATTCCAGTGAATACCTACTTCATCATGGCAAACCACCTGAAATTCTGGAGCACCTTACCCACCACGATGTCCCTCATCTATAACGTGATTATCACGTTGATGGTGCTCATCCCTTTCAACCTTTTACTGAATCGGTTTCTGCCTCGGTTCGCTCTGAGACAGGGAGAACTTTTAACAGTATTCGTGATGTTATCGCTCTCCTCAGCGATAGCAGGGCACGATATGATGCAAACGGTCATTCCAACAATATCCGACGGTTACTGGTTCGCAACCCCTGAAAATGAGTGGAAACAACTATTCTGGAGGTATCTCCCGCCGTGGCTGACATCTAACGACGAGGCAAGCCTGCAGGCATTCTATGACGGAGAAAGCACTATTTACAGGATGGTGCATCTACGGGGATGGCTGCGTCCGATTTTCTGGTGGACTATTTTCCTGACTGTCCTCATCTGGGTGATGATCTGCTTGGACATTTTTCTCCGAAAACAGTGGATCGAGCATGAACGCTTGACATACCCGATCGTGCAATTGCCGTTGGAAATGACAAGGCTCGACGGACGACTTTTCCGATCACCAATGATGTGGCTTGGGTTTTCGATTGCAGGCGGTATCAACCTCATCAACGGTCTTCATGTGCTTTTTCCTGAGATACCTGAAGTCCCGGTACGGCATGCTGAAATCGGTCAATACTTCACACAGAAACCGTGGAATTCGATAGGGTGGACACCGGTTTATGTCCGCTCGTTCGCCGTTGGACTCGCTTACCTAATGCCACTGGAAATGTCATTTTCAATTTGGTTTTTTTACTGGTTTTGGAAATCACAGCGGATACTGGGTAGCGCGCTGGGTCTTGACGTTATGCCGGGGTTTCCCTACGATTGGCAACAAGTTATGGGGGGTTACCTCGTGCTTGCTTGCCTCGCACTTTGGGGCGGACGACGCTACTTTCTCAGAATTCTCAAGTATATCTTTCGATGGCGTAAGTCGCCAGGCGATATCGACGACAGTAGAGAACCGATCCGCTACCGCTGGGCGACAATTGGGTTGGTCTGCGGCTTGTTTTTCTTATTCACTTTTTCACGACAAGGTGGGATGGAACTCTGGACAATCGGGCTCTACTTTTTAATTTACTACCTCTTAGCGATGAGTCTGACGCGTATCCGCGCCGAAGTCGGACCGCCGACGATACGGACTTATGCAACGCCTCACGACATCCTCACGGATATTTTCGGCACACGATTGATTTCGCACGGCAGTTTAACAATGATGCGCCTTTATCTAACCTTCAATCGTGGCTCACGCGCGCATCCAATGCCGCATACACTTGAAGGCTTCAAGCTCGCCGAGGAAACAGGCATGCGCTCCGGTAGACTCATTGTGGCGATGATGTTTGCAACGGTAATAGGCATTCTCGCATCGTTTTGGGCATACTTTGTCGTCGGATACAAAATCGGTGTTGTCAGCGATCTTGGCACAGGGGGCTACAATCTACTACAAAGTTGGATTTACCACCCAGTTGACACCGACATTCCTGCCGTGATTTTTATAGGCATCGGTGCGCTCTTCACTGGTTTCTTTTGGTGGCTACGAACGCTGTTTCCGTTCTGGCCCCTCCACCCTGCCGGTTATATGGTCGCTGGTGAAAAATCAACGATCGGTCGCCTATGGTTTTCTATACTCATCAGTTGGGGAGTCAAAACAATTTTGCTGAAATTAGGTGGGATTCGCCTTTATCGCAAAGCGTATCCACTCTTTTTAGGACTCATACTCGGCGAATTCATGGTAGGTGGTGTATGGGTCCTGATTCGACTTCTTACAGGAATGCCGATGTATTCATTTTATAGATGAAAGTTTTTAATGTATCGCTTTAAGGAATAATTGAAAATAGGTTTAACGGAGCCGTAGCCTGCAACAACGGAGCAGGGTTTTTGCTTGGGTATTTCCTCTAGGTCTACGGAATGGCACGTGAAACCTCTAACTCCCTTTACCAAACCGCAAGGAAAAATTAAAAAATGAAGCTTGTTGTTCTTTCCTATAGTCACCATGGACGCAGTATGGCACGCACGGCGCATGGACTCGGACACGAGATTGTAGGTGTCATGGATGCCGAAGCGGGACCTCGACAACAGTTGTCAGACGATTTTCAATGTCCCGGATATGAGACAGCAGCCGCATGTCTTGACGCAAGCAAACCCGATGCGGCTCTTGTCGCCGGAAAACACATTGAGATGCCAGACCATGTGCAGACATGCGTAGACCGGCGTATCCCCTACCTCTTGGACAAACCGTTCGCGGATTGTGCGGATCGGTTGCGTCCAGCCGCTGAAGCATCTGAAAAGCACGGCGTTTTCAGCGCGCTTACACTACCCAATCGTGCTAGCCGAATTGTGAGCGTCGTCAAAGAGATGGTCGCTGATGGTAGTCTGGGGGATCTCGTCCTATACAGCAGCAGGTTGAACAATGGACCCCCATCCCGTTACGATCCGACCCCTTCGGCTTGGCATAGCGATCCGAGTATATCCGGTGGCGGTTGTTGGGCAGTTGAAGCGGCACACGGTATAGATACATTCCTTCAATTTGTCGACGATCGGGAAATTAGTGTTGTTGGTGCAGTCATGTCCAATTCCATGCACAGCCGTGGTATAGAGGACAGCGGTGTCGGTGTCCTACGAACAGAAGACGGTATCACGGGCATAATTGAATCAGGTTATAACTATCCATCGGGGACGCGCGGTGGCGATCATTTCTTTAGATTCATTGGAACGAAGGCATCTGTATTTGAACAGTACGGTCGTAACGGCGAACCTTTGATTGAAGTGCACACAACCGAAGGCGTAGAATTCAGTGAAGATATCTCACATGGTGCCAGGATTCAAGGCGTGATGGGTGCTGCATTTGATGCTATTCGCGATGGTGGCACTTTCGAGCCGACAGTTGTAGACGCTGTGCGTATCCTTGAAATCCAAGATGCCGTATACGCGCACGCTCGACAAGGTGTGATAACCCACGGTCCGCATCCGATGGGTTAATACCCTTCCGGATGTGTGGTAGGATCCTGTCACTGAATAAATACTAAGGGTTACACGGGACTCCTTGCTTCAAGGAAACGGAATGTCCAAACTTTTACAGATTTTTCTCGCTAAGAACCTATTCAATTCCCGGTGCCTTGGCACAGGCGTGACCTTCCGGGTTTGGCGATTAACATAGATGGTATGGTTACCACCTTCGCGAAAGAATTCACAACCATTCTTTTCAAGATGGCGAACGAAATCGCGTCTTTTCATAAACGCACAGAAATAGGCTCCCGAATGACATCTTGTAACTCCGCGATGTCTTCTTCCGCAAGGGCGCGATTCGCCTCAAGTGTCAGTTCGATAGCCTCTCGGAGATTTGCCCTCGTTTCTTCAAGCGTTTTACCTTGTGTATTCGCACCAGGCAATTCTTCGACAAATCCGATGTAACCCTCTGGGACCTTTTTGAAAACTGCGTTAAATTTCATCTCCGTAGTCTCCTTTCGTATCACTATATCATGGCTAATACTACACTGATATTATACTTGGTAGTTAGATTAAAACGCAAATTTTTCAGCATTTCTGTTGACAAGGATGCATAAATAACGTATATTTTTTGCACACGCGCCGGGATCGTTGTTCACGGTTAGCAACAAAGGAGATTAAATATGCCGAATCTAAATATGTCACAATCTATCATATCTGCTATTGCTGCAGGTTTCGCGTTAGCACCTGCGTTGATTGGGAATGCTGACAATCACAATACCATCTTTGCCCCAGATGCCGAACTTAAAGAACTCTTCAATGGCGCGCATTTCACGGAAGGCGTTTCCGTCGCGCCGGACGGAACGGTCTATTTCAGCGACATTACTTTCACCGATCAGACGGATAGGCAAGCTGGAAATATCTGGAAACACAGTCCAGAGACAGGAGAAACAATCGTTTTCAGGTCCCCCAGTGGGATGTCTAATGGTACGAAGTTCGATGCCCAGGGTCGCTTGGTTGTCGCAGAAGGCGCGGATTTTGGGGGGCGCAGGATTACTCGGACAGACCTAACGACGGGTAAGAGCGAAATAATTGCCGGTCTCTATAACGGGAGCCCCTTTAATTCACCCAACGATCTGTCGATTGATGAACAGGGACGCGTCTATTTTACGGATCCTCGGTACGCTGGGCATGAGCCTGTTGAGCAACCCATCTTTGGGGTCTATCGGATTGATCCAGATGGCTCTATTCATCTCGTCGTTACGGATGCTGGCAAACCCAATGGTGTAGCGGTGTCCCCAGACCAGCAAACCCTTTACGTTATCAGTCACGACAACGGCGCGATGGATAGTTTTCCTGATGATGTGCCGCTGACTAACGGACGTATGGCACTACTTGCTTATGATCTCTCACCGGAAGGCACAGCGACTTTCCGAAAAGTGCTGGTTGACTATGCCCCACAAGACGGTCCGGATGGTATGGTGGTTGATGCTGAAGGAAATCTCTTCGTGGCAGTGCGTGATGAGACCCGACCGGGAGTCCGCGTGTACACACCTGAAGGAGAGGAACTGGCGTACGTCAAGACCCCTGATAAACCGACTAACGTGGCATTTGGACGTGGCAAAACAAGTAAGACGCTTTACATAACCGCAGAAAATTGTCTCTACAGCATCCAAACGACGAAAGAGGGGTATCACCTGCCACAGAAGTAGCGTTGCTATTCTGATTAAACATCCGGATGGAGATTGTGCCACGGTGTGGCATTCTCGTAAGCATGCCCGACCTGACACAACAACGGCTCTGACAAGTGTTTTCCAACAAACTGAATACTCAACGGTAACCCTTCGCTATTCATGCCACACGGCACAGATAGCGTCGGTGCGCCGTTGTAGTCATACGGCACAGTGAACCGTTGGAATTTTGTATCCCGGGCTTCGTACCCTCCGTATAAACCTTCTGGCGTGACGGCATGCGCTGGTGCAGACATCGATGGACACACCAGCACATCGATCCCTTCAAAGACCCTTCTGAGATGTCCTGTGCACGCGGCTCTCAAATTGTTCGCTTTCGCATATCCCGCGCCTGTCACTTTCGCGCCCATATCGAGCCATCCTCGGAACCAAGGACCGTAATCGTTCCGTCGGGACGGATAGGTGGCGGCGTGTGCCAACACTGCCTCTGTTGAACACAGCGTGGGCCATGCGGAAACGTATTCATCCACATCCGGCAGTTGTACTTCAACAATTGCAGCACCTTGGCCTGCCAAGACTTCCACACCAGCACGAACCGCTTCGGCGAGTTCAGTGTCAATATCGTTCATGGCATAGTTCTCGTCAAACCCGATGCGAATTCCTTGGAGGTCCTGCCCAATTCCCTCAAGCATATTCGGGACAGGATTCGGCAGAGAGGTCGGATCATTCGGATCAAACCCCGCAATCGCCTCAAGTATAATCCCCGCATCAGCCACACTTCGCGTCATTGGGCCGACATGGTCCATCGACTCGGCAAGCGCGAGTACACCGTAGCGACTGACTCTCCCCCACGTAGGTTTTATTCCCACAACACCACACGCCGCTGAAGGGAAACGGATGGAACCGCCTGTGTCGCTGCCGAGTGAGCCGAAACATAATCCTGCCGCTGTCGCGACCCCAGAACCGCTCGAGGATGATCCTGTCCATCGGTCTGGATTCCACGGGTTTTTGGGAATATCAAATTCAGGGTTGTAGCCGCCCATCGCGCCCTCGGTCAGGTTGAGTTTGCCAAGCAGCACCGCACCCGCCGCTTCAAGTTTTTCGATAACAGTCCCATCAAACGATGGAACATGATCCGCGAGGACTTTCGCTGCACCCATCGTGCGGACACCCTTCGTGAAGCAGAGATCCTTCACCGCAATCGGCACACCGTGCAGGGGACCGCGATACATCCCAGATTCAATCTCCCGCTCTGCCGCCTGTGCGGCAGCCATAGCGGAATCCGCCATCACCGTCGCATAACTCTTTAATTGACCGTCAAGTTCGTGGATGCGTTGCAACATCGCAGTCGTAATCTCTACAGGCGATACCTGTTTTGAGGCGATCGCTTCCGAAATCTCAGTAATCGTTTTGAAGTGAAGTGGTGTTTCAGCCATGTTTTTCCTCGTTTCAAGACCTTTTAATTCAAATCACTTACACGCGGACGTCCTAAAAGACGCATCAATCGATCATCCGCATTTTGCAGAGCGTCTTTAGGGACAGGCACGCCGTTGCAGAGACTAAACCGCCAATATGCCCAATAAGCGGCGTATTGCGATTGTAGAATATAGCGTGTTTTGCCAGAAAGGTTTGGTGCACCGCGGTGCCAACACTGTGGATCCTGTAGGTAGATGTCCCCCGCTTTGCAGAGAATAGAGACAGGTTTATTCCCTTCAAATTCAGGATTGTCCTGATCGTTGGGATGTCTGCCGGAGTAGTGGCTTCCGCGGACGTACTGCGTCGGTCCCTCCGCAATTGTCTCAATATCGTTCAACGCCATCTGGACGGTGAACCACATCACTGGCATCCGTAGACGAGGGTCGTGGCGCGGCATCTTCTCGGGGACAGGGAAGTGAACCGAACCGTCTACATGCCATCGGTCAATTGAGAGTCCAGGAAGGTTTCGGAGCACATTCTGCCCACAAAACTTGCAGTTGTCACCAACAATCGCTTCTGCCAAGCTCAGAATCGGTTCGCGGAGGAGCATATCCCGGAAGATGGAATCAAGCTCAATTGTGTTCCGTAAAATGAAGGGTAACGGTTCCTTGGAGTCAGCATGTGCACCCATCTGGATGTATCTCACATCTGCGAGGTCGGGATTCGTTATTTCAGCGAGTTGTGGATCAGCGAAAAGTTCATCACTCTTTTCTCGTAGTGCGGTGACCTCTCCCTCAGTCAATACCCCCGGAATATAGACAAAACCATCACGGAAGAATTGCTCGGCAATCTGTGCCGTTTTCTCTTCGCTAAAAGGTTCACCCTTGAGAATTGGACTGCTTGCCATGTTGTCTCTCCTTTTACCTACTCAATCCAAATAATCCATTTCTGGTAATAAGTTCCAACGGTACTGATCGGCTGGTTGTATGTTCCGTCCCCACCTGCCGAGAAGTTGCGTGTCGGCTCGTTTCGCCGCCATCTGTGCTGCAACCGAATCTGGGTCCCACCTATCCAATACCTGCCCAGTCAGTTGTGCCAAGATGTCTTGGTATGCGGGATCGTCTGCTCGGTCTTGCAATTCGTTTGGATCTTCCTTCAAGTTGAAAAGCTGCGGTGGTTGACCGTGATAGTAATTCAATTTCCACTCACCAGAACGGACCATCCGATGATAACATCCATCGTCGGTACAATATTCAGAGAAGGCGAGGTCTTCCCATTGTGTATCATCACCTCGGAGGAGTGGTAAGGTGCTTCGACCGCGAGAGTGTGGTAAAGGTGGAGTACCGAGTGCATCGAGCATCGTCGCGTTCAAATCAAGTGAACTGACAACTCGATCGCACCGTACGCCTTCCGGCAAAGTGCCGCGCCACGATAAAATTGCGGGAACTTTCACGGAATGTTCATAAAACGTCTGTTTCCACCAGAGTCCGTGTTCACCGACCTGTTCACCGTGATCTGAACTATAGAGGATTAGAGTGTCCTCATCTAACCCGTTTTCTCGGAGTGCTGTTAAGATCTGTCCAATCATCATATCCATCCGCGTTACCAACGCCCAATACGCTACGCGCGAGCGAAGGATTTCGGCATCGGAAACTTCGACAATGCCACATTTTTCACGCCACCACCGGAAGTAGGGATGCAACACCTCTGAAAAGGGTTCAGGATTTTGGGGCATCGTCATCTGTGCTTCATACAGTTGATAATCCTCTTGACGAGCGACGAAAGGCTGATGCGGTAGCATAAATCCGACGGAAATCGAAAATGGAGCGTCTAAAAGTCCTGCCCGCTTCTGGA